>Ga0247815_10000028_pt1 | contig 142778 bp, 101 predicted proteins | sample UWRJL194509B1_FD_181014 | JGI IMG/M metagenome (GOLD analysis project Ga0247815, IMG submission 181014) | Plant litter microbial communities from Arlington Agricultural Research Station in Wisconsin, United States - UWRJ-L194-509B-1 | ecosystem: Environmental > Terrestrial > Plant litter >...
TTGTGGATTTTTACATTCTTCAGCAGTTGTTGAAATCGCATCAAAACCAATATAGGCAAAGAAAACAGCTGAAACCCCTTTTAAAACCCCGCTAACGCCATTTGGAGCAAACGGATCCCAGTTGGCTGTATCTACATAAAATACACCTACTGCAATTACTAAAAGAACAATACAAAGTTTTACAACAACCATTACGTTACTTGCGTTACGAGATTCTTTCATTCCGCGATACACCAAAGCTGTAATCAAAACAATGATAAATAAAGCCGGTAAATCAGCTACAAAATGAAACGAACCAATGGTTGGCGCTGTTGTCCAGGCGGTATAAGCCGCTTGTAATCCTGAACCTAAATTTTCATATGTTTTTTGGCCCTGCATTAACGCTGTGGCATCTTTAAAGCCGTTTGAAGCCGTTAAATAATCCATCTGAATCCATTGTGGGAGATGAATCCCGCCACTCTGGAGCAGTCCGGTAAAATAATCGCTCCATGATATGGCGACCGTTATATTTCCGACGGCATATTCCATAATTAAGGCCCAGCCGATAATCCAGGCAATAATTTCTCCAAACGCAACGTAAGAATAGGTATAGGCACTTCCGGAAACGGGTACCATAGAAGCAAATTCGGCGTAAGCAAAAGCAGCAAAACTACAGGCTAATGCGGTAAATAAAAACAAGAAAATAACCGCTGGACCACCGTCAGCACTGGCTTTTCCGATGGTGCTGAAAATTCCGGCTCCTACGATTGCTGCGATTCCAAAAGCAGTTAAATCTCTGGTCGTTAAATGTTTTCCTAATGCATTATGACCATCTGCTTCGTTCTTTGCAACTTGCTTCAGAATATCTTGTACCGTTTTTTTTCGGAATAAACCTGATAATGCCATATATGGTTTTGCTTTAAAATTAATTTATGTAGGTCTTTGTGGTTTTATTTTGCAAATAATGCAAAAAATATCCTGATTTCAAATATATAAAACCATTTTGTTTTAATGAGAATTATTTTTTGCCACTAAGGTGCACGGAGACTCCGTTTTTTTGCCACGAATTGCATGATTACACGAATTTTCCCGATTTATTTTTTTGCCAAAGATTAAAAGATTTACATAGATTATTTTAAATCTGCTGAATCTATGAGAAACCAATGTTTTTAATCCTGTAATCTGTGGTTAAATACTGTTGCCTAAATAACTTATAACAAACACAAATGTAACATTTATCAAAAAGTGCTTACTAATAAATTGCTATATTTAACTTAAAAGATAAACTATATGGAAAAAATTACAAGACGATCGTTTGTAAATAAATTTGGTGTTGGCGTTGGTGCTTCAGTAATTATATCGACGCTGCCTTCTTTTTTAGCTGCGCCGGAAAATAAATTCTCTTATTCCGGAAAAAAATTAAATGTTGCGCTTTGTGGTTTGGGAGTTTACGCTGATTTGGTAGCGAAAGGACTCTTGGTTTCTGAATACTGTTCGCTTGCCGGAATAGTAACGGGAACACCAGCTAAAGCAGCAAAATGGAAAAGTCAGTACAATATTCCTGAAAAAAATATCTATAATTATCAAAACTTCGATGAAATAATAAAAAATAAGGATATCGACCTGGTTTATGTGATTTTACCAAATGGCCTGCACAAAGAATTTGTTATTCGCGCTGCAAAAGCCGGAAAACATGTCATTACCGAAAAACCAATGGCGATTACTGTGAAAGACTGCGAAGAAATGATTAAAGCCTGTAATGACAATAAGGTGCAATTGGCAGTTGGTTACCGCTTGCATTATGAACCCACTCATTTAGAAATTAAAAGACTCGGACAAGAAAAAGTTTTTGGGCAAGTACGATATATAGAATCATCTCTTGGTTATCAGATATATGATCCTCGTGATACAAAAAGGACTATTAATTTGAATGATCGAAACGAATGGAGGTTGAATAAAAAATTATCAGGCGGTGGTCCGCTAATGGATTTAGGAGTTTATTGTATTCAGGCAAGCCGTTATATTTTGGGGGAAGAACCAATTGCTGTTACGGCACAATTTGGCCCTGTACATAACAAACAAATTTTTTCTGAAACAGAAGAAAGTATTTCCTGGCAAATGGAATTTCCAAGCGGTGCGGTCTCCAATTGTAATACAACTGTCAGTTATAATGTGGACAGATTATACGCTTCCGCAGATGAAGGTTTCTTTGAACTAAGTCCAGCTTTAAGCTACGGCCCTTTTGACGGAAAATCATCGAAAGGACCATTAAAATTCCCTGTAATCAACCAGCAGCAGACACAGATGGATGAAATAGCGAAATTATTATTAGAGAATAAAAAACTGCCCAGCCATATTACTGGCGAAGAAGGTTTAAAAGACATTAAAGTTATAAACGCCATATACAAAGCCGCAGAAACTGGGAAGAAAGTCTTGTTTAGTTAAAGGTTTTTTTGCCACAGATTAAAGGATTTTTACAAACTACAGACACACAAAGTTTGTCATTTCGACGAAAGAGAAATCCCCGCGAGAAGCTCGACAAAGATTGGATTCTCGTTGCGGAGTTACTTGCGGGGATTTCTCTTTCGTCGAAATGACATAAAATGAGAAAAAATCATTTTAACCTCTTAATCTGTGGCAGAAAAAAATCTAAAATCTACATTGTAAAATCTAAAATTATTTCAGGCAGCTTCTCAAAATACTCACCGGATGCTGTGCTTCTCTTTTAGTTCCGTCAAAAATTTGATGACGACAGCTTGTTCCTGCCGCTGCAATTTTTACATTTTCGGCAGTGTTGCGCACTTTCGGGAAAAGTGTATCTTCTCCCATTTGCATACTTACCTGATAATGCTCTTTTTCGTAACCGAAAGATCCCGCCATGCCGCAACAGCCTGAATTATAAATTGTAACCGTATTATTCGCCGGTAAATTCAGCATCGCGAAAGTTGCTTCAACCGAACTTAAAGATTTTTGGTGGCAGTGTCCGTGAATTTTGATTTCTTTCTTTTCTTCCGAAAAAGAATCGGGTCTAATTTTACCGTCGATGATTTCCTTTTTAAAGAATTCTTCTATTGTAAAAGCACTTTGTGCTACTTTTTCAGCACTTTCTTTATCATCTGCGAGGCGTAAATATTCGTCTCTGAAAGTCAGAATAGCCGAAGGTTCAATTCCGATTAACGGCGCTTTCGCGGAAATTAAATCTTTAAAAACATTTACGTTAGTATTCGCAATTTGCTTAGCTTCTTCCAAAAATCCTTTCGATAAATACGTTCTGCCGCTTTCTTCATGATCAATAACGAGAACTTCGTAGCCTAATTTCGTTAATAATTCAAAAGCATCAATTCCGATATTCACATCATAATAATTCGTAAATTCATCATTAAACAAATATACTTGTCCGTTTGGGAAATCATGTTTTTGTTTTTTCTGGCTTTCATACCATTTTTTGAACGTCTTTTTTGCCAGTAACGGCACCTGTCTTTCCGGCGCAATTCCCATACTCTTTTTAACCAGGGACTGATTGGAAATAAAATTGGTAATCGACGGAAACAAACTTCCCATTTTATTGAGTTTGGCGTTGTGTGCAAAAATCTTATTTCGGGTCGAGAAGCCGTTTGCTTTTTGGTATTGGTATAAAAATTCTGCTTTTAGAGTGGCAACATCGACATTACTCGGACATTCGCTTGCGCAGGCTTTACAGCTTACACACAACTCAAAAACTTCGTATAATTCTTTCTGGTCGAATTTATTTTCTTTCTCAGAATAGGTTAAATATTCACGCAATGCATTGGCTCTCGCACGCGTGGTTTCTTTTTCATTTTTGGTCGCACGATAACTCGGGCACATCGCTCCTCCTGCCGATGGCAATTTTCGGCAATCTCCAGAACCGTTGCATTTTTCGGCGGCACGCAAAATCCCTAAACTGTCTGAGAAATCCTGAAACGTTTTAATATCCGGTTCTACTCTGCCTGAAATAACACGATGGTTTTCATCCATTTTCAGCGCATTTACAATCTTCCCGATATTCAAAACCGAATTGGGATCAAATGCTAATTTAATTCGTTTCAGCAATTCATAATTTTTTTCACCAATCATAAACGGGATAAATTCACCGCGCACAATTCCGTCGCCGTGTTCCCCACTTAATGAACCTCTGTATTTCTTTACCAGAATTGCCACATCTGTCGCGATGGTTCTGAATAATTTTAAGTCAGATGTTTTCTTCAAATTCAAAACCGGACGTAAATGCAATTCTCCTGCTCCGGCATGTGCGTAGTAAATTGCGCCTTGCCCGTGACGTAACATCATCGCCGAAAATTCTGCAATATAAGCAGGCAAATCGCTTAATTCAACCGCTGTATCTTCAATAGAATCGGCTGCTTTATCATCGCCAACAATACTTCCTAAAAGTCCGAGACCGGCTTTTCTCAGTTCGTTTACTTTTTCAATATCGGCTCCGTAAATTTTTACAAGTGCATAACCAAAGTTATTTTTCTCTAAATCTGCAATTAAAGCATTCGCCTGATTTTCGGCATCTTCAGCATCGTGCGAAGCCACTTCAAACATCATAATGGCTTTGGGTTCACCCTGCAAAAAGAATCTGTTTTTTACATGTTCACGATTCGTTTTGGTACAATCTAAAATTGTATCGTCGATCATTTCACAAGTATATAAATGATGTTTCATCGCTACGACAACAGATTCCAGCGATTCCTGAATGCTATGATAATGCGCGACCACCATAATATTATTCGTTGGCGGTAAATCATCTACTTTTAAAGTAATTTCGGTCGTAAACGCCAAAGTTCCTTCGCTCCCACAGAGTAATTTTCCAAGATTGATTGTAGGTTCTGTTCCTCCAAATAAATCTGATTTCAGTAAAATATCAACAGCATAACCTGTATTTCTTCTGTGAATTTCCGGTTTCGGAAACTCTTTTATAATTTCTTCCTGCGTGGCTTTTACCGAAAGTTCGTCGTAAAGACTTTTGTATATTTTATTTTCTAATGTATCGCCTTTGGTTTTTTCAAGAAATGCCGCCGAAGTCAGTTCCTTAAAAACCACTTCAGAACCATCGCTTAAAATTCCTTTTATTTCTACAATTTTATCTCGCGTAACACCATAACGAATAGAAGTGGTTCCTGAAGAATTATTCCCGACCATACCGCCAATCATACAGCGGTTGGATGTGGAAGTATTTGGGCCAAAAAATACGTTGTGCGGTTTCAAAAATAAATTCAGTTCATCTCGAATTACTCCGGGCTGTACGGTAACCGTTTTTTTAATGGGATCGAAATGGAGGATTTTGGTAAAGTTTTTCGAAACATCCACCACAATTCCGTCCCCAACTGTTTGCCCGGCTAAAGATGTTCCGGCTGTTCTGGGCGTAATCGAAATATTGTGCTGCGCTGCAAACTGAATCAGTTTACTTATATCTTCTATCGTTTTAGGCACTGCAACCGCTTTTGGTTTTATGCGGTAAACCGAAGCATCGGTCGAATAAAGCGTTTTATGAAGGTCATCGTATAAAAGTGTTCCTTCTAATGATGCTGATAATTGTTGTAACTCTTTAATTATTGACATTATATCTTTATTTATTGCCTAAAAACTGATTTTATTTCTTTTTGATGCGATTACAAAATTACTGTAATTTGAATCGTTATAGTGTATATGTTCGATTAAAAATAAAGCGATCAAATACCTTTTTTTTTTAACTTTTTAAGCATTTTTGTAAATCAAATATTTCTTGCGCATTTTTTTGAAAGTTTCTAAATCCTTTTGCCAGCTTTTCCTGATTTCTTCCTCTGAAATTCCCGCTTCTATCTGCTGCTGTAATTTCTCGTTTCCGGCGCGAATAGAAAATTTTCTTTTATCGAAAAATTTAGATTTATCCGCTGTTGTTTGATACGCTTTGATCAGCCATTTTATTTCCAATCGATTGATTCTCGAAATAGCCGATAAATCTTCGCCATTGCATTCTACTCCATTGTACAAAGGGTTTTTATCTCCAAAATTAGGTTTTGGAGTGAAAGCGAAATTACTTTTTGGCAAATCTGGAGAACCGTAAATTTGGAATTGCTTTTCTGTTCCGCGACCCATACTCACATTCGTTCCTTCAAAAAGACACAAGCTCACATATAAATTAACCGATTGGTCGTTTGGCAAATTCGGCGAAGGTCGAACAGGCAGACTATACGTCATTTTTCTGTTATAATTCAAACATGGAATAACGGTCAAATTACACTGAATTCCATTTTTCAGCCATTTCTGTCCATTGATCATTTTTGCTTCTTCACCTAAAGTCATTCCGTGAAGCAGCGGCGTGGGGTGCATTCCGATACCGCTTTTAAAAGCAATGTCTAAAACCGGACCGTCCACAATCGCAATATTCGGATTCGGACGATCCAATACCAGCAGCGGAATGTTATTCTCCGCGCAGGCTTCCATAATTCTGTGCATCGTAGAAACATAAGTATACAATCTTGTCCCCACATCCTGCAAATCAAAAATCATGATATCGATGTCTTTTAATTGCTCTGGTGTTGGCTTATTATTTTTCCCGTAAAGGGAAGTTATAGATAATCCTGTTTTTGCGTCGATTTCATCAGACACATGTTCACCTGCATCGGCAGTTCCTCTAAATCCGTGTTCCGGTGCGAAAATCGTTTTGATTTTGATATTTTTCTGAACCAAAAAATCAACCAAATGAGTTTTCGAATCGATAATTCCGGTTTGATTAGTCACAATGCCGACACTTTTACCTTGTATTAAAGGCAAATATGCTGTGTAATTTTCAGCTCCTGTTTTTATTTGCTGCGCAAAAGATATTGTGGTGATCAATACGCAAATAATTAGTTTTCTCATTCGGTTTGTTTTTTTCTGCCACAGATTAAAGGGTTAAAAAGATTTTTTTATTTGGTTACACGAAATTTTTCATACAGATTTGGCAGATTTAATTCTATTATCTGCTTACATCTTGGTGAAACAAAAATCATTTTTATCCTTTACTCTGTGACTAAATTTTCACTTATTGATTTGTCTCCAAATTTTGGCACTAAAATCATCCTTATACATTAATCTGTTTGTTCTCGTTGGATTAACTCGATTCGTCAGAATAATTAGAAACCTATTTGTATTTCTATTCATAAAGAAAAATGTTCCCGTAAAACCCGTATGTCCAAAATCATCTTTTGTAAAAAACTCATCCGGTTTTCTTTTATCAAAACCTAAACCTCTGTAAATTCCTTCTTTTGCAAGCGGAGATTCTGTAAACTCTTTTACCACTTTTGCTTTAAGAATTTGTTTTCCCTTATAATTACCATTGTTCATCAGCATTTTACAGATAACGGCAATCGATTCAGCATTTGCAAACAAACCAGCATTGCCAGAAACGCCGCCAAAAATCGCCGCCGCTTCATCGTGAACATATCCTTTAATAGTATCTTTTCTAAAGAAATTATCCAATTCTGTTGGCATTACATTTTCTTCTGAAGTCCAATTTAATGGATTGTAACCGATTTTTGAGATTCCTAATTCTGTATAAATTTCTTTTGTCAGTTGATCTAATTTCAAGCCTGTCCTGGCTTCAATCATTTGTTTTACCAAAAGCAGATTCAAATCGCTGTAGACATATTTCCCTCGTACATTAGTATTTGCAACCGAAATTTGCTGATAAACTGTTTTATAAAACTCCGGATTCAACCACATATTTTTATAAATCTGAACCCAATTTTCTTTCGGTACAAAAGAAAGATAATTGGCATCATAAACAATATTCTTGTTTACATACATGGTATCAAACAAATCAGGATAAATATCTGATTTATCTTTGCTTAATAGAGGCGAACCATCTGGCGTTGAAAGCAGACTTTGATAAAAAGTAATACTGGCTTTTAATCCTGAAGTATGCGTTAATAATTCAAAAAGAGTCAAATCGGCAATCGCAGTGTTTTTATAAAACGGAACAATTTTGCCTACTTGGTCTGTGAGCTTTATTTTATTGTCTCCAACCAAACGCATTGTTGCAATAGTTGCTCCTAAAACTTTAGACATCGAAGCCAAATCGAAAACATCGTCTGTTTTTACTAATTGCTTTTTAGTATAATCATGATAACCGTAATTTTTGGATATCAAGTTAAAATCTCCTGTCCCTACGATAATTTGCGCTCCTGGAAAAAAACCTTTTTCCAGAGCATTTGTCATCATTGAATCGATGTAAACCTCATTGTGTTTTAAATCAGAAAATTGTTTTGCGTTTTCCTGAGAATAACAATTTGTTCCGAAAAAAATCAGAGAAGCAATTATAATTTTCGCACCACTATTTTTCATATTTCTATGGATTAATTCGTAAGTCCTGACCCGCCATAAGAGGCTCGTTGTTTGTTCCTGTAATAACAATTTTCACTGCTTTAACTGGTTGTTTTGGAAAGATTGAAGCATTTCCGTAATCAAAAGCATCACCTTTTATAAAATCAATTCCGTTATATGAATACGCTGCATAACCGTTATTCACAATGAATCTCGGGTGATGCGGAATTCCGGTTAATACATCAATTTTAGAAGAATTTACGGGATTCGTAAAAGTGTATAAAATCCAGTCGCCGTTTGCACATGCAACTTCGGTACGCAAATACGTTTCGGCATTATAATCTTCTAAAGCAGCAATTGGAAACTTAGGGTTTTCCGCCATCGACGACGTCACCTTTACTTCCGGCTCTAAATAAGGGGAACAATTGAAATTTACTTTTGCTGACGATTCTTTCGCTTCTTTATTTTCTACCGTAAAATCTAAACGATAGGTATTTTTTTCATTGTAATTTTCAATCACAAATCGCAGACGAGGTTTTGATTTTAATGTCTTTTCTTCTGCAAAACTTTGTATCAATTTATCATTTTCAAAAAGTGAGACTGTTCTCACCACGCCACTAGCACCTGCATCTGTGTTTGGAGTAAAGGTTAAATACCAAATACCGCTTTTATCAACATGTTCTGAAATATTCTCTGAAAAATTCGAAACTTCAACTTTTGCCGTGTTCCAGGTGGCAACGGGGAGTTTTTCTACTTTAACTGCCGGACTTGCAATATCTTCATTAAAAAAAGTACGGAAACTATATTGTTCGTAATCCTTTGTCTGAATTGGTTTTGTATACAAAGCCGATTGTCTTGTCGGCTCATTTCCCTGCGCATCATAACGTACCACAGCACCTTCATACGGCGGTGTTACGGTAATCGTTCCTTTTTGGTAAATTGCCGTTGGAGGAAAATCTCTAAAAGCTATTCCCATATTAGCCAAACGCTGTAAATGACTGTGCGTTAATCTTCCATAAAAATCATCCCAGTTTTTATCTTCTTTTTTCGACCATCCAATTTCAGATAAGGCACTAATTCTAGGATAACTTTGGTATTCCATAATTCTTGCCGGACGATCTAAATATTCGCTCCACAAAGCACCCTGAACTCCTTTTATGTTTTTTTGCTGTTCTGGCGTTAAATCACCATTTGGAATTGGCTCAAACGAATAGGCTCTTTTGGTATCGGTAATGGCGGCCCAGCGATGACCACGCTCATTTTCTGTTTGTGCCATATCAAAATAGGTATATTGACCCGGCATCATAATCGTTTCATGCCCTTTTTTAGCCGATTCGATTCCGTAACTTATGCCCTGCCAGGCGCTGATTAAAGTATTGGGATTGATTTCTCCTCCTTTTAAAATTTCATTCCAGCCTGCCGTTTTTCTATTGTATTTTTCTACGATTTTTTCGACACGCCTAAAGAAATAATTCTGAAGCTGAAATGTATCAGTATATCCTTCTTTTTCCATTAAAGCCCTGCATTTTGGGCAGTGCTCCCAATTGGCTCTGTTTACTTCATCACCCGCTACATGAATATATTCAAAAGGAAACATTTCTGAAAATTCCCTGATAATCGAATCTAAGATTTGGTAGTTTTCTTCACGTCCCACACACCACACATTTTTGACTTCTCCCTGAACACTTTTTGTTTCCTGAGTGGTTACGCATCCTACTTCCGGATAAGAGGCTGTTACCGCACGCGAATGGCCCGGAATTTCAATTTCGGGCATTACAGAAATACCGCGGGCAGCTGCATACGCCACTACCTCTTTTATATCTTTCTGCGTATAAAAACCTCCGTAACGTTTATCACCAGATCCGTATGAGGGCAGTAAAACTTCTCCTGGTCCTCTCCATGCACCTTTTAAAGTTAGATCCGGCATTGATCTAATTTCTGCTCTCCAGCCATTGTCATCTGTTAAATGCCAGTGAAAAACATTCATTTTGTGCGCAGCCAGCCAGTCAATATAATGCTCAACAGTTTGTTTGTCAAAAAACTGTCGGGAACAATCGAGCATCATGCCGCGCCAATCAAAACGGGGGTAATCTTCTATTGTCACAAATGGAACGGTTCCTTTTTTAACGTCTTTTGCAGAACAAATCTGCAATAAAGTCTGAAAACCGTTTAAAACTCCGCTGGCAGATTTTCCCTTTATGAGAATTCCTTTTTTGTTGATCGTCAATTTATAACCGTCGTTTGGAACGTTTATTTTTTCATCTACCAAAAAGGCAATAGTGTTTTTTTTATGTTTATTTCCGATAGCAACTACGGGATTAATTCCTGTGTATTTTGCAAAAGAAGTCTTTATATAATCCGTACTTTTTGCTACTTTTTTGTCTACTATAATTTGCACCGATGGCGGCATAAGAAATGTTCCTTCTTTTTGCTCCACTTTTACTGGTTTAGGAATTATATCTAGTTGCTGTGCTTGTATGGAACTTAAAGAACTTAGAAAAATGGCGATTAGCAAAATACTTTTTCTCATGGCTTTTATCTTTTTATTTTGTTGTAAATTCTATCGGACTGCTTTCTGTCTGTGTCTGACTTAAAGCGGAAACGGCGTAGATATAATGTTCCAAATCAGCATTTTGAACTTCTAATTTTGTTTCAGTTGTTACATAGTAAATATGCACCGGATTTGAGAAATCGGTTAGTTTTCCTTTTGGAAATTTATAAATCACATATTTCTTATCGCTGATTGCTGCTTTCCAAGTCAATGATGCATTATTACCTTTTTTGGCCAGTACAGCATTTGTTGGCGGCAGCGGTTTAATTCTTGTAATTCTGTTTGCTTCGGGCGTTAAGGCGATATGCTTATATTGTTTTTCAATAAGGGGATTTCGAAGCGTATCTCCTTTTTTAAGAAAAGTGGAAGCTGTAAAATGCATTGATCCGTCTATTTGAGGCATTGTTCGAATCATTTCTATCTGTTTCACAATTTGATCCGGACTTCTCCATTCTGGTTCTTTAGCCGTATTCGAAATTTTATAATCGCCGTGGCCTACATAAACATTGGCTCCGTATTTGTGCGCTGCCCACCATTTTGCCAAAACTTCAAAATTGGCTCTGTCAAAACCAATGTGCCAATACAATTGCGGGGTTACATAATCGATCCAGTTTTCTTTCTGCCATTTTAAAATATTGGCATATAAATCATCGTAATTGGTCGCTCCGGCCACGGTATTGGACCCTTCTGAATCTTTGGCAATATTTCGCCATACGCCAAATGGCGATATTCCGAATTCAACCTCAGGCTTGTTGGCAATTATGGTATCTCTGATTTGTTTGATGATTAAATCGACATTGTCTCTTCGCCAATCGTCTTTGTCTTTAAACTGACGTGGTTCTTTGGCAAATGCTTTTTCATCCGGAAATTCTTGTCCGGCTATTTTATAAGGATAAAAATAATCGTCCATGTGAACGGCCTGTATGTCATACTTTCGAACTATTTCGCCCACTACAGAAGCAACAAAATCTCTGGTTTCTTTATAGCCCGGATTAAAATATCTTGATTTTCCGTATGTCAGAAACAATTCTGGTTTTTTAAAATACAAATGTGTTTTTGCCAGCACTTCTTTGGTAGTGTCTTTTTGTACACGGTACGGATTCAGCCAGACATGAACATTCATCCCTCTTTTTCCGGCTTCATCAATCATCATTTGCAATGGATCAAATCCCGGAGCTACGCCCTGAGTTCCCGTTATCCAATGCGATGCCGGCTCTTTTGTTGATTTATAATACGCATCGGCCGTTGGACGAATTTGAAAAATTACAGTATTCAAATTATTGGATCGTAAATTATCCAAAATAGCAATCATTTCTGATTTCATCTGTTTGTCTGATAAACCGGGCTTCGAAGGCCAGTCGATATTGTCTACTGTAGAAATCCACGCCGCACGCATTTCTCTTTTTGGTGATTCCTGACTGAAAAGCTTCGTTTGAAGCAGCAGTATAAGGATTATAATTTTTAGGTTTTTCATTGGTAGTATTTTTGGTTAGTAATTGCAGTTTTTTAACCGCAATAAGCGCAGTGGTTTACGCAAGGTTCGGAGTTTTTTACATTCTATTTATTTTAATCTCGCAAAGGCGCAGAGCTGCAAGTTTTTAATTCGTGAAATTGATTCTGCTGTTTACTATTCCTCAGTTCACGAAAAAATCAATTTTAATCCTTTAAGCTGTGGTTGCCTTTTTCTCACGCAAATCCCGCAGATTTAATTCGCTTTAATTGTGTTGCTGCTAAAAAAGACCTAACAGGTTTTAAAAACCTGTTAGGATAGGTAACCAACCTAATTTTATGCGTTACTTTATTATAAATCGCAACACACAATTACTTAGATATCTTCTCTGTGAAAAAATTATTAAAGAATAACAATTGAAATTTTAAAGAGTTTTCCCAGTATTTCAGATCATGTTTTCCAGGACGTTCTATATAATCATGATTGATTTTCAAAGCCAGCATTTTGGCATGAAGCTGTCGGTTTACATCCATAAAAAAATCGTCAACACCACAATCGATAATTAGTTTCAAATTATTGCTTTCTACTAACGAAAGCATATTGGTTACGGTATTTTTGTCCCAGGTTTCTGGAAATTCATTTATGGAACCAAGGCGTTTTTTAATATCCCAATTCTCAGGAAAAGGCCTAAAATCTACACCACCGCTCATACTCCCCGCTGCACCAAATATATCCTGATGTTTAAATGACAAATACAAAGCGCCGTGTCCGCCCATACTTAAACCTGAAATGGCTCTGTTTTCACGATTAGAAATTGTCTTGTATTTTTTGTCGATGTGCGGCACCAATTCCTTTATGACATACGTTTCATATTTAAAATTCGGATCTATGGGACTATCAAAATACCAGCTCGAATAATTTCCATCCACACCAACTATTATAAAATTGTATTGATCAACCTGACTTTTAAGCTCCTTAAAATCCTTTGCCCAAGAACCATAATTACCACTGTATCCATGAAGCAGATAAACTACTGGAAATTTTTTGTCGGTGTTTTTATAGCTTTCTGGAAATATGACACAGCTCTTGATATTCTTATTCATTGAAGGACTAAAAACCTCAATAGTATCAACAGTTGCCGCCTTTGCAGTTAAAAAAAATAAAATTAGAGATAGAGAATAGAGTATTCTTTTATGAACCTTTCTATTTTGCGAACTATATTTTCCGAATATTTTGAAAATTTTTACAAGAACGCAATAATGAGAAGAAATAGTGCTTTTCATATAGTATGGTTTTGTTTGAAAATAGTTTTAACAAATATATACAAAAAACAAACACAATACATTATTTTGCGTTATTTAAAAAAATAAAACGCAAAAAACGCAAGAAAACGCAAAAATAATTACAAAAAAAAATAATTACAGTATAAAAACACCTGATTTTCTATATTCTTCTAAACTTTCGTCTTCAGGATTTAAATTAGTAACAATCGTATCCAATTGCTTTAAATCGCAGACAACATGAGGCATTTTGGTATTTAATTTATCTGAAGAAAACATAGAAACAACTCTGTCAGAAGCTTCTATCATGGCCTTTTTCACAATGGAGATCTCGTACCCAATCTCTGTTAGTCCTTGTTTTACATTGATACTGCTGGCTCCTATGAAACAAATATCCGCTTTTATTTTAGAAACTACCTGAATCACATCCATACCAATGGTAACCATTGCATTTTTCTGCATTTTTCCTCCAATAAAGATCAAATCAATATTCGGATGTTGTGATAACTGCATGGCTATTGGGAGACTATATGTGTAAATAGTAGCTTTTAAATTCGCCGGAATTAACTTTGCAAAAACTAAATTTGTACTTCCACCACTCATTATAATAACCTGTCCGTCACGGAGCAAAGACAAAGCTTTTGCTACAATCTCTTTCTTTTCTTGTTCATCAGAGATAGCGATCTTAAAAATATCCTTTGATTTTTCAGTAACCTCAACAGCACCGCCATACACTTTCTCTAACAAGTTTTTGCTGTCCAGTTCATTTAAATCCCTCCTAATAGTATCCTCAGATAAATCTAAAGCCAAAGCCAAATCAGTGGTGACAACTTTTTGTTCTTCAACAAGTTTAGTCATGATATATTTATGTCTTTCGGCTTTCAGCATTTTCTTAAAAGTTAAAATTTATGGCAAATATATTAAATATTTCTATTGAAATAAATAAGAGCAAGAAGGAATTGCAATAGTTTGCGTTTTTTGCCTTTAAAATTAAAATTAGAAAAATTACACATTTAATTTATGCGTTATTTTGCGTTATTCAATGTATTTTTTAAAATTATTAACAAAATAATGCATTTGTATGCAATAAATAAATATATTTGCTTAACAACCATTAAAAAAACCAAGTAATCATGAAAAAACTATTTCTTATTTCATTGTTGGTTTTGTTCATTCAAGCAACATTTGGGCAAACAAAAACAATCACTGGAACTGTAAAAAACAAGGCAGACGGCATTCCTATTCCTGGAGTCAGTGTCCTAATTCAAGGAACTTCAAATGGCACCACAACCGATTTTGACGGAAACTACAGTATTAGCATTGCTTCAGGACAAAGTCTTGCTTTTAGCTACATGGGATATGAAACTAATGTGGTAAAAGTAGAAGGACAGCAAAAAATTAACGTGAGCCTCTCAGAAAGTACGTCAAAACTGGACGAAGTCATTGTGGTAGGATTCTCTTCTCAGAAAAAGGCAAACTTAACTGGTGCAGTAGCTTCAATTGACGTAGCAAAAACCATTGGAAGCAGACCGTTGACAGACGTGAGCAAAGCTTTACAGGGAACCACACCTGGAGTAAATATCTCTTTTAACTCCGGAAATATTAATCGTGCTGCCAACATTAATATACGTGGAGCTGGTACTATAAATGGTTCTGACGCTCCCTTAATATTGGTTGACGGTGTTCCGACAGATTTATCTCTTATAAACCCAAATGATATTGCAACAATGTCTGTCCTTAAAGATGCTGCTTCTGCTTCGATTTACGGAGCTCGTGCCGCTTTTGGTGTAGTGCTTATCACGACAAAAGGGGGTAAAACAGGTGAAGGGAAAAAAGTAAGATTTTCATATAGCGGCAACACGGCTTTTGTTAATCCAATTTCTACTTTAAAATTCTTAGATCCAACAGTAGAGATTCCGGGATTAATTGCTGCAGGAACACGTACTGATGGTGCTGTACCTGAAATTTTTGGTGCTAACTATAGTATTTTATTGGAAGGAATTAAAAACTGGAAAGAAAAATATGCTAACAATCGCACCAGTAATGAAATGGTTTATGGTGAGGACTGGGAAATTAAAAATGGTACCCCTTACTTCTACAGAGTTTGGGACGCTAATAAAGAATTATATGCTAAAGATGCACTACAAACTACTCACAACTTATCTGCACAAGGTAATTTAGGAGAAAAAAGCTCCTTTTTTGCCTCTTTCGGACTTACTAATCAAGAAGGTATGTTAAGAGTGAACCAGGAAAAAAGGCAAAGAACCAACATTAACTTAGGATTTACCACAAAATTAGCTGATTGGCTTACGGGAGATTTTAAAGTAATGACGATTAACAGCACTTATGACCAGCCTTTTAATTATTATGGAGGTTCTGGTACAGATGATACGGCGTATGGAGGTTATTTTGGTTATGCACTTCGCTGGGGGCAGTATTTTCCAAACTTCGGAACTTACAGAGGATATAATTTCCGTACTGCGGGAGGATATATTTCAAATGCTTCAAGAAACGAAAACATAAAACGTAATAATAGGATAAGTGCTAAATTTACCGCAGATATTACAAAAGATTTAAATCTTATCGCTGAAGTAAGTAATGTCACTGAAACTTACAACAGAAAACAAAATGGCGGTAAATTCTTAGCCTGGGACAGCTGGTCTGCTATGCCATATGATGCCACCACAATTCAGACTGCTACACCTGCAACTCTTGAGGCAGGAAATGATTATGTAGCACAATCTAAATCAGAGTCAACAACAAATGTTGTAAATATTTATGGTAATTACAAAAAACAACTAGGAAATCATAATTTTAAGGTCTTAGCAGGTTTCAACTCTGAGTGGCAGGAATTCTCTCGTAATTATGCAAGAAGAAATACACTTTTAGATAAAACAAAACCAGAATTTAATCTTGCTGTAGGAGAACAATTTACTGCAGGAGCAACAAATATTACCTTGAATCCGGCAGAAACAACATACTCAATTGCAGGTTTTTTTGGCCGTATTAATTACGATTATAACGGAATTTATTTAGTTGAACTAAATGCCCGTTATGATGGTTCTTCAAGATTTCCAACAAACGAACAATGGGGATTCTTCCCTTCTGCTTCTGTAGGATATAAAATTGTGAATGAAAAATTCATGGAGAATACCCGCAGCTGGTTGAGCGATCTTAAACTGCGTGCTTCTATTGGTGCAATTGGAAACCAAAACGTTGGAAACAATGCTTTCTTATCGGTATTAAACTCATCAAACCCTTCATGGATCAATAGCGGCTCTACACTGCCGCCTTCTACAGGATTACCTACAAACGTTGATCCAACATTAACTTGGGAAAAAGTTTATACTAAAGACGTTGGTATTGATATTAGAATATTTGATATGCTCGGCGCTTCATTTGACTGGTATCAGCGTGATACTAAAGGAATGCTTGCACCAGGTATAACACTTCCGGGATCATTTGGCCAGTCTGCAGCACAAACCAACTCAGGAAACATGAGAACAAGAGGATGGGAGCTTTCATTAAACTTCAATAAACAACTAGGCGAAAATGCATCTGTTTTTGTTGATGTAGCTTTATCTGATTACAAATCTGTAATTACAAAATGGAACAATAGTTCTAAATTACTTGCTTTGGTTACGCCTACTACCTATCCGTACTATGATGGTTATGAAATTGGCCAAATTTGGGGATTATCCAGTGACAGACTTCTTCAGGCTGACGATGTAATTACAAACAATGGTAAAACAGTAAATGGCGTGGACTATTCTAAAACAATGGGCGGCAACTTCAAATACGGAGCTGGAGATGTTCATTATTTAGATTTAGATGGAGATGGAGCTATCACTCGTGGTGCAGGAACTGCTGATGATCACGGAGATTTGAAAAAAATTGGTAATTCAACACCACGTTACAAATACGGTATAACATTAGGAGGAAAATATAGAGACTTTGATGTTTCGGCTTTCTTCCAAGGTGTTGGAAAACGCGATTACTGGGCTGCTTCGGATGCTGTACTGCCTTTTTTCCGTGCACCTCAGCAAATGTATGAAGACCAAGCTGATTACTGGACTCCCGAAAATACACAGGCTTATTGGCCAAACCCATATTATGGAAATGAAGCTAATACGCTTGGTTCAGGAACTTCTGGCCAGAATAACTTTGTTACCTCTACAAGATACTTATTAAATATGTCTTATTTCCGTCTTAAAAACTTTAGTTTAGGATATTCATTATCAAAAGACTTAGTAAAAAGAGCCGGCTTAGAAAAAGTAAGATTATATACTTCAGGTGAAAACCTATTGACGTGGAAAGATAAACGTCTTCCTGTAGATCCTGAAATTGACGAAACAGAAGTTTTCTGGGGAAGAGCTTATCCTTATACCAAAACATGGTCTTTTGGTGTTGAGCTTTCTTTCTAATACTAACATTTCAAAACTTTTAAAATGAAAAAATCAAATATAAAATCAAAATTTCTGCTGTTTTTTGCCACTGCAGTGGCTTCATTGAGCGCAGTTAGCTGTTCAGATTACCTTACAGATGATCCGGCAGATAAATTTACAAATGATAACTTCTGGCAGACAGAAGACAATGTAAAAACCTTTTCATGGCTAAATTATGATACTTTTTACGGTTATGGAAATGGCACAACGATAGGACTTTCTTTTTTCTATTATCATGGGAGTGACTATAAAGTAGACGACAACTTAGCCGCTTTTACTTTTTATCAGATGCCCGTTACGGCAGCTACTACAAACACCTATTCATGGAACGAATATTACACGCTGATCCGCCGCTGTAATCTTATGCTGGAAAAAGTGCCAACGGTGAGCATGCCTCAGGAAAGAAAAAACCATTATATTGGGGTGGCTAAATTTTTCAGAGCTTACACGTACTTTCGTTTGGTACAAAAATTTGGAGACGTCCCTTATACTGACAAATATTTAGCACAAGGAGATCCTGCCGTTTATGGCCCTGCAATGCCAAGAGCAGCAGTTATAGACAAGGTAATTTCAGAATTAAATGAAGCTGCTGACCTTATGCTTCCTGCTGATGATAAAAATGTTACCGTTAATAAATATACTGCTTATGCGGCTTTAAGCAACGCTTGTCTTTATGAAGGAACGTACAGAAAATATCATTTAAACCAAGACGGAAGTGCTTATTTAAATAAAGCAAAAATTGCTTCATTAGCGATAATGAACAATTCAAGTTATAAATTAAATGCAGACTGGAAAGGACTTTACAACTCCGTTGAATTATTAGGAAATACTGAAGTTATCCTGGCAAAACGTTATTTAACAAACGTATTAATGCATTCTCTTCAAAACTATACTAACAGTTCCACAATACAATATGGTTTGACAAAATGGGCTGCTGATAGCTATGTAACCACAAATGGATTACCAATTCAGCAAGCTGGAAACAGTCAATATCTTGGAGATAATACGGTTACAAATACCTTTACCAACAGAGATCCTCGTTTTGGTAAAACAGTGAATCCGGCCAATTACGGCTACAAGGGAAAACCTTTTGGTACTACCGCTTTAGTTTCAATGTCCGGATATGTATTTGAATTGTACAATAATCCTGCAACAACCGGTCCTGATGTTACAACTGGAGGGCGTAATTACACAGATGCTCCATTATTTACGCTGAGCGAAGTTTATTTAAATTATGCTGAAGCATGCGCTGAGCTGGGTTCTGCAACAAATACCGATCTTGACTTATCAATCAACAAAGTACGTGCACGTGCAGGAATTGCACCTTTAACAACTGATGGAGTGAATGCTTCTGCAAATGGTGTACAAATTAACGACCCAAGAAGAACTTCTTCTTTGGAGCAGCTTACCGGAATTGTAAATCCGTTAATCTGGGAAGTACGCCGTGAGCGCCAGGTGGAATTTATGAGTTGGACAACTTTAAGACAAATGGATATTTACCGTTGGAAAAAAGGAGATTACTTAGATACTTCGAAAAATCTTGATGTTAATCTTGGTGCAAGAATTGGTACGCCAGTGGGTTCACAAACTGTAGTAGACGCTAATGGATATGTAAAGATTTATCCGGCAAGCACTAGAAATTTTGAACCAAAGCACTATTTAATGAATATTCCAACCAATGACATTGATTTATACAAAGCCCAGGGTGTAGAATTAAAACAAAACCCAGGCTGGTAATTCAAAATTCTGAATATAAATTGCTTTAAATTATAAACTGCCTCTGTCATCAAAATCAAAACAGAGGCAGTTATTTTAAAAATCTTTTTTCTCACTGTATAGTACAGACAAAACCGGAGAAAATAAAATCCAATCTGAAAACTCGTTATCCACACGTTCACATCAATCAAAAAACAACAATCACCAATCAAATAATAACTTAATTTTACTAGTCAATGTTTGCCTTTAACTATTAAACTGTAATTAAAATGATAAAATTCATCTCAAAAAGTGCTCTTATTGTCTGTTCGTTGTTTATTACGTCTTTGTATTCCAATTCGTTTTCAACAGCTGCAAACTACGGCACATCAGAAATCAATCCTCCCGCGATTAAAACCGGAGCCGATAATTATGAGAAATATTTACCGCTTTTAAAAGACAAAAAAATAGGAATTGTAACGAATCAGACTGGAATTTTGTCTAACAAAACGCATTTAGTTGATTTTTTACTGGAGAAAAAAATTGCAGTAAAAACCATCTTTGCTCCCGAACATGGTTTTAGAGGAACGGCAGATGCGGGAGAACATATCGTTGACGGAAAAGATCCTAAAACTGGTTTAACTATAATTTCGCTTTACGGAGATAATAAAAAACCGAAGCCAGCACAATTAAACGGAATCGACATCATGATTTTCGATTTGCAGGATGTAGGCGCTCGTTTTTACACTTATATTTCTTCATTGCATTATGTGATGGAAGCTTGTGCAGAAAATAATGTGCCGCTTCTAATTCTGGACAGACCCAACCCAAACGGAAGTATTGTTGACGGTCCGCTTTTAGAAAAAGAATTTACCAGTTTTGTGGGCATGCATCCTATTCCGCTCCTTCACGGAATGACGATTGGCGAATATGCACAAATGATCAATGGTCAAAAATGGCTTAAAGACGATGTTCAGTGCAAATTAACTGTAATTCCTTGCGTAAATTACAATCGAAAAATGGAATACAGTTTATTGGTTAAACCTTCGCCAAATTTACCAAACGATCAATCGATCAATCTTTACGCCAGTTTATGCCTTTTTGAAGGAACTAATGTGAGCATGGGACGAGGCACTGAAAAGCAATTCCAAATTTATGGCTCTCCTTACTTAACCAAAACAAATTTCAGTTTTACGCCAAAACCAAATTTTGGAGCCAAAGATCCTCTCTATAACGGAAAAGAATGTTTTGGTAAAGATTTAACTTCCTATCCAAAATTAAAGCAGCTGGAACTAAAATGGGTCATTAAAGCCTATCAAAATACAGCCGATAAATCAAAATTTTTTAATGCCTTTTTTACCAAACTGGCAGGAACAAAAAAATTACAGCAGCAAATTGAATCTGGAGTTTCTGAAAAAGCAATTCGCGATAGCTGGAAAAAAGATTTAGAAGCTTTTCAAATCATGAGAAAACCGTATTTACTCTATTAAATAAACCTTTTTTATTTCACGCCGAAAATATCAAAAACTACCTATTTTTTAATAAAATAGAGATTTCCTATATAAATTATCGAAATGAAAGTTCTAACCAAACCTATCATTTATAAATCAAAAAAAAAGAAAAATGAAAAATAAAAATCCAGAAACCGAACAAGAATCTTTATACAAAGATTTGGATCAAATGAGCGTGAAAGAACTTCTTACCAATATTAATACAGAAGATCAAAAAGTACCTCAGATTATTGAAGGACAGATTCCTAAAATTGAAAAACTGGTTAAAGCAATCGTAAAAAAAATGCAGCTGGGCGGACGATTATTTTACATTGGAGCGGGAACCTCCGGGCGTATCGGAATTTTAGATGCTTCTGAATGTCCGCCTACTTTTGGTGTGCCGCATGATATGATTATCGGAATTATTGCAGGCGGCGATACCGCAATCAGAAAAGCCGTTGAAAATGCAGAAGACGATACCGAGCAAGCTTGGAAAGATTTAGCTAAATTTGAAATTTCAAGCTTAGATTTTATTATCGGAATTGCTGCTTCGGGAAATACGCCTTATGTTTTAGGAGCTTTAAAAAAAGCAAAAGAACGCAATATTAAAACAGGAAGTATTTCGTGCATCAGTAACGGACTTATAGCGCAGGAAGCTGATTACCCTATTGAATTAATTGTTGGGCCTGAATTTTTAACCGGAAGCACGAGAATGAAAGCAGGAACGGCTCAAAAACTGACCTTAAATATGATTTCGACTTCGGTAATGATCAAGCTTGGAAAAGTAAAAGGCAACAAAATGGTTGACATGCAGCTGTCTAACGAAAAACTGGTAAAACGAGGCATCAAAATGATTATGGAAGAACTGGGAATTGAATATGATTTGGCCGAAGAATTACTGCATAAACATAAAAGTGTACGCGCTGTTTTATTAGATCATAACAGCAAAAAATAACCTAATTTTAAATCCACAACCAAAATGTCTTCTACTACAATTCTCATTTTTATCTTTGTTTATTTTGGCCTTTTACTTTTTATTTCAAATATAATCAGTAAAAAAGGACAAGACAATGATTCTTTTTTCAAGGCAAATAAAAATTCCAAATGGTATTTAGTTGCTTTTGGTATGATTGGAACAGCGCTTTCCGGCGTTACATTTATTTCTGTTCCTGGTGAAGTAGGTTCGCCAAACGGTGAACAATTCAAGTATTTTCAATTCGTTTTAGGAAACGCAATCGGATTTATCATTATTGCAAAAGTCCTGCTTCCACTCTATTACAGAATGAATCTGACATCGATTTACAGTTATATCGAACAAAGAATGGGAATTAGAAGTTACAAAACAGCAGCTTCTATATTCTTGGTCAGCAGAACCATCAGTTCGGCTTTTAGATTGTATTTGGTCGTTATTGTTTTGCAGCGATATGTTTTCAATGATTTTCATATCCCATTTCCGGTCACGGTACTATTGGCTTTGGCGCTCATCTTTTTATACACTTTTAGAAGCGGACTGAAGACTATTATTATTACCGATACCTTACAAACGTTTTTTTTAGTTAGTTCCGTGTTTATAACCATTTATTTTGTTTGTGACAGTCTTAACCTGACTGTCCTTGAGTCAGTTTCAACCATTCAGAAAAGTAATTATTCTAAAATATTTTTCTTTGATGATTTCTTGACAAGCAAGTACCACTTTGTAAAACAAATTCTAGGCGGCATGTTTGTTACTATTGCGATGGTTGGGCTGGATCAAGATTTAATGCAAAAAAATCTAAGCTGCAAAAACATAGGCGAAGCGCAAAAAAACATGTTCACTTTTACCGGAATTTTTGTTCTGATCAATATTATTTTCCTGAGTTTAGGGGCTTTACTGTACATCTATGCGGCAAAAAATAATGTACAAATTCCATTAGATTTAGCAACAGGAAAACCAAGAACTGATCTTCTTTTTCCGGAAATTGCTTTAAATCATTTATCAATTGTTCCGGCTTTTGTTTTCCTTTTAGGAATTATTGCGGCTACGTTTGCTACAACTGATTCGGCTTTAACCGCACTGACAACTTCATTTTGCGTTGATTTTCTTGGAATGGATAAATCTGAAAATATCGGTAACAGCAAAAATGTTAAAATCAGACATTGGGTGCATTTTGCCTTTTCAATCTTGCTTTTTCTGGTTATTATAGTTCTGAATTCATTTAATGATGCTTCTGTTGTTGCTTTAATTTTTAGAGCGGCTTCTTACACTTATGGACCGTTATTAGGATTATACGCCTTCGGATTATTGCAAAAATCGAGATTAGTAAACGATAAACTGATTCCTTTAATCTGTATTCTTTCACCAATATTTACGTATTTCTTAAGCGAAAATTCAGCACAATTGTTTGGTTACAATTTTGATAATGAATTAATCATCATTAACGGGTTGTTTACTTACATCGGAATTTATTTTACCAGTAAACGCTCATCTGAAAGAATCTCTTTTTAATTGCCCAAAAACTATTTCATGAAAAATGCCATTATCAAAATAGGTTTATTTACAGCTGTTCTTTTTTTACTTGTCAATTGCGGCGTTTCAAAAAAAACTAAAACTGGTGTAGAAACAAATGAGCCTGTTTCTACAGAAAATAAAGAAGTTTACATCCCAAAAAGTAAATCAGAAAAAAAACTTTTTCTTCAGGATTCTGATGCCGAAGATCACTGGACAGACAGCATTTACAGCAAAATGACATTGGATGAAAAATTGGGGCAATTGTTTTTTGTTTCTGCCTATTCTAACAAAGATTCTGTTCACGTTAATAAAATAAAAGATTTAGTTGCCAATTATAAAGTCGGAGGTCTGATTTTCTTTCAGGGCGGGCCGGTTCGCCAGGCAAAATTAACCAACTTATATCAGTCGAATGCCAAGGTTCCGTTGTTTATTGGACTTGATGCAGAATGGGGATTAAGTATGCGATTAGATTCCACTTATGCATATCCTTGGAATATGACTTTGGGAGCAATTCAGAATTTAGATTTAATCGAAAAAGTCGGAAGACAAATGGGAAGTGAGTGCAAAAGAATGGGAATTCATTTCAATTTTGCGCCAGTTTTAGATATTAATACCAATCCGCTGAATCCTATTATCGGAAATCGTTCTTTCGGCGAAAGCAAAACAAACGTCGCCAATCGCGCTTCTGCATTAATGAGAGGCATTCAAAGTCAGGGTGTTTTGTGTACAGGAAAACATTTTCCCGGGCACGGCGATACCGCGGTCGACTCTCATAAAGCACTTCCAACGGTTTCTTTTACCAAAGAACATCTCGATGAAGTCGAATTATACCCGTATAAACAGCTTTTTGATGAAGGATTGGCTTCTGTAATGGTAGCGCATCTTAACATTCCAAGTTTAGAACCGATGGAAAATGTTCCTTCTTCTGCTTCATACAATGTTGTAACCGAACTTCTCCAAAAACAATTGGGTTTTCAAGGACTAATTTTTACGGATGGTTTAGGCATGAAAGGTGCCAGTAATTTTAAAGGTGTCGGCGATCTTGAGCTGGCTGTTTTACAAGCAGGAAATGATATATTCCTGTGTCCAGATGATGTTCCTGCGGCTTTAGAAAAATTAAAAACTTTTTATGCAAAAGGAGATATTACAGAAGAACGTCTGGCACATTCGGTTAAAAAAATCCTGCATTATAAATTTAAAGCTGGCTTACATAAATACAAGCCAATTGATTTAAACAATTTACGTAAAGATTTAACGAGTCCTGATAAAGACGCACTTCAATACAGTTTATTTGAAAACGCAGCTACGGTTTTAAAAAATAAAAAAGACATACTGCCGATCAAAAATCTGGACCAGAAAATCGCTTATATAAAACTGGGAGAAGATGTAAACAGCGCCTTTGTTTCGACCCTAAAAAAATATACTGAGATAACCGAAATTTCAAACACCAATATCGATTCTTTAAACAAGGAATTAAAAAAATACGATTTGGTTATTGTGAGTTATCACAAAGTAAATAAAGCTTGGGAAAAACAAGATTTCTCTTCAAATGAATTATTTTTCCTGAACAAAATTGCAGCAAATAATAAAGTAATTCTGGACGTTTTTGCAAAACCTTATTCGCTTTTATCTATTCAAAACTTTGATGCTCTTGAAGGATTGATGGTTTCGTATCAAAATTCAACCATTTCACAAATCGTTTCTGCCGAGATTTTGTTTGGAGCAAAAAGCGCAAAAGGAAAACTACCGGTTTCAATCAACGATCATTTCAAAGTAAATGACGGAATCGATACAGAAAAAATTGATCGTTTAGGTTTTGAAACACCTGAAAATATGGGAATGAGTTCTGCAATTCTCTCTAAAATAGATGCCGTTGCCCAAAAAGCAATAGACGGAAAAATGGCTCCCGGCATGCAGGTTCTGGTTGCCAGAAAAGGAAATGTTGTTTTTCAGAAATCCTACGGATATCACACGTACAATAAAGACGTAAAAGTGTCTAATACTGATTTATATGATGTTGCTTCAATTTCAAAAATGATCTCGACGCTTCCAAACGTAATGCAGCAATACGATAAAAACAAAGTTACTTTAGAAACAAAATTAGGCACTATGCTGCCATTGTTTGCGAAATCGAACAAAAAAGATATTTCGTTTAAGGATCTTTTAAATCATTATGCAGGATTAATTGCGTGGAGTCCATTTTACAAATCGACATTAGATGCCAAAGGTTTTCCAATGGAGAAATATTATCGAAAAATGGCCGCAAACAATTTTACAACCAAAGTGGCCGACAGCCTTTACATTCGAAATGACTATCATGACACCATCATGAAATTTATTGCTGACTCTCCTATTTCACTTAAAAAAGAATACAAATACAGTGATTTTACTTTTATTATTTTAAAGGAATACTTAGAAAGAGCAACGCATGAAAAATTGGAAGATTTAAGTCAGAAGAACTTTTTCAATTCATTGGGAATGAATTATACCACTTATAATCCGTTGTTGAAATTTGACAAAAATGTTATTGCCCCAACTGAAATTGACAATTATTTCAGACATCAGCTCATACAAGGTTATGTGCATGATATGGCCGCTGCAATGGAAGGCGGCATTGCGGGACACGCTGGAATATTTTCTAATGCGATGGATGTCGCTAAAATGATGCAGCTTTTTCTTCAAAAAGGAAGCTATGGCGGTGAGCGTTATTTTTCTGAAGATACATTTGACACCTTCAACACTTGTTTTTACTGTGCGCAAGGCGTTGAAAGAGGTTTAGGTTTCGACAAAAGATTAGGAAAAGATGGCCCTACCTGCCAATGTGCTTCGGCTTCAAGTTTTGGGCATACTGGTTTTACAGGAAATATGGCTTGGGTTGATCCCGAAAACGAAACAGTTTATGTCTTTTTATCCAACAGAACGTATCCTGAAGTTGGAGAAGAAGGCAATAAATTAGCCAAGGAAAAAATCCGTGAAGAGATACAAAAAATAATATACGAATCTATTGTCAAGTTATTTTGAGCCATTGGACTTTATTAAACACATAGCTATAGGTGTTTTATTTTAACTGAAACAATTTTTATAAAGCTAAAAATCTATGTTTTTATGTGTTAGAATTAATTGCTCCCAACTGTTTAACTTTAGCTGCATTTTAAAAGAACTTTTATGAACAAAAATATTGAAGCACTTTATCAAATTGCCCAAAAAGAAACAAAACGTATTATTGGGCTGATGTCGGGAACTTCGCTCGACGGGCTTGATATTGCCTTATGCGAAATTTCGGGATCTGGGGTAAATACCAATGTAAATCTTATTCAGTTTGAAACTGTCAGCTATTCAGAAGAAATTAAAACGGAGATTCGTAAAGTTTTTGCACAAAAAAATATCGACTTCCAACATTTAGCTTTGCTTAACGAATGGATTGGCCTGCTTCATGCGGAAATGATAAATAATACTCTAAAAAAATGGAATATTCCCGCAGCAGAAATTGATTTAATTGCTTCGCACGGACAAACTGTTTTACATGCGCCAAAGTTTTTACATCAGCAGGAGAAATTTCCAAATGCTACCTTGCAAATTGGTGACGGGGACCATATTGCGGTAAAAACAGGAATTATTACGTTATCAGATTTCAGGCAGAAACATGTTGCTGCAGGTGGCGAAGGAGCTCCTTTGGCGGTTTACGGCGACTATTTTTTATTTGGAAAAGAAGGCGAAAACAGAATTATGCTCAACATTGGGGGCATTGCCAACTTTACTTATCTGCCAGCTGCCCTAAAAACCGAAGATACTTTTGTAACCGATACAGGTACCGGAAATACCTTAATCGATCTTTTTGTAAAAAAATATTTCTTTGATAAAAGTTACGATAAAGATGCGGAAATAGCCAAAAAAGGAACTGTAAATCAGCTGTTACTGGATAATCTTAAAGACAATTCCTTTTTCAAAAAAGGATTTCCAAAAACAATCGGACAGGAATTATTTAATGCTGAATATGTCGAATTAGCACTTTCTAAAAGCAATCTTTCTGATGTTATGGCTCCAGATTTATTGGCTACTTTAACTCGTTTTACTGCTGAAACCATTGCAGAAGCGATTCAATTTACGATTCAGAGTACCGAATATAAGATAGAAGATTTTAAAATTTATATGTCTGGCGGAGGAGCAAATAATCCTTTATTGGTACAATGGCTGAAAGAATTACTGCCTTGCCCCTTCTTTAAAAGCAATGATTTAGGAATTAACAGCGATGCTAAAGAAGCGATTCTATTTGCCATTTTGGCGAATGAGACTGTCGCTGGAGGAGATTTTAAATTCAATTCTGTAAAAATCCCGTCGGTTACGATGGGGAAAATTTCAATGCCTGATTAACAAAAAAAACTAACCGCAAAACCAACTCGAAGATGAAAGACCGTATTATTTCTGTTGATGTTTTAAGAGGATTAACTGTCCTATTAATGACCTTAGTTAACAATCCCGGAAGCTGGAGCCACATTTATCCAATATTGGAACACGCCAAATGGAACGGATGTACACTAGCCGATTTAGTATTTCCATTTTTCATTTTTATTGTCGGAATTGCTGTTCCTTTGGCTATGCCTATTAAAAAAGACGATCCGGAAAATCTACTTAAAATTAGTACGCGATCGCTGCGTATTTTCTGTTTGGGACTCTTTTTAAGTTATTTCTATTCCATTCATTTCATGGGATGGCAGCCGGGAATCCCACTTTTATTAATTCGATTATTTTTCTGTTTCCTAGTCGGTTATGCTTTAATTGGCGATTTCAAACTTAAAACAAAAACCATTCTGGCAGTTATTATTTTTATTGTTTTAATCGGTTTGGCTTACAGCGGCCATGAAAATTTTTCAAAAATCAGGATTCTAGGCGTTTTACAGCGCATTGGAATCGTTTATTTCTTCGTTTCATTCATTTATCTAAAAACCAATATAAAAACACAAGCTATCCTAAGTATTTCAATTCTACTAGGTTATTGGGCATTAATGACGCTAATTCCGGTTCCGGGCGTTGGTTATCCTAATTTAGAAGTGGGAACCAATTTAGCTTCCTGGCTTGACAGTGTTTTACTGGAAAATCATATGTACATTGAAACCAAAACGTGGGATCCAGAAGGTTTGTTGAGCACTTTGCCTGTTATTGCAAACGGTTTGATTGGTTTACTAATCGGACAGCTTTTAGTGCAGCCTTTGCCTAAGCTAAAAATCAATAAAATGATGATTGGCATTAGTGTGCTTTTAATTGCCGCCGCCTTATTGTGGTCATTAGCTTTTCCGATCAACAAACAAATCTGGACAAGTTCTTATGTGCTGTTCACTGCTGGTTTGGCCCTATTATTGCTTTCTGTAATTTATTACATAATAGATGTCCTGGGATATAAAAAATGGACACCGTTTTTATTGTCTTGGGGAGTAAATCCGATGATTGTATTTTTTGTTTCAGGAATTTTACCGCGCGCCTTAACGATGATCAAAATTCAGGATCCTGAAAATATTTCAGATACAATCAACGTTAGAGATTATGCATATAAATTTTGGATTAGTCCGTTGTATGAAAATCAACTGCTTTCTTCTTTAACTTATTCGATCATTTACATCTTATTATGGAGTTGTGTATTGTGGTATTTTTATAAAAGGAAGATGATTTTTAAAGTCTAATTTTCTAAGGAAAACCATAAATAGTATTGCGAAATTTAAATTTCTTATAATCATCTAAAAAAACTATTTTTGGTTTTCGTTAAAAAAACATTGAAATGCATAAAAATCAGCACCTAATATTCTCTCTTCTATTTTTATTTTTTTTTGGATGGAAATCCAATGCACAGGAAAAAAATTTACATCCTAAAAACGAATTTAGAGGTGTCTGGATTGCGACTGTCGTAAATATCGATTGGCCAAAAACCGCTGCAGACGGCGTTGAAAAAGAAAAAGCTGATTACCTCGAAATTCTTGAAGTTTATAAAAAACTAAATTATAACGCTGTTATTGTTCAGGTTAGAAGCGTTGGTGATGCATTTTATCCGTCAGAACTAGCGCCCTGGTCGCGTTTTTTAACTGGGAAAGAAGGTCAGGCTCCTGCTCCGTATTATGATGCATTGGCCTGGATGATTGACGAAGCGCATAAAAGAGGTTTTGAATTTCATGCATGGCTGAATCCGTATCGTGCAACTTTCGATTTAAATAAAAATCTTTTAAGTCCGAATCACGATATTTTTAAGCATCCGGAATGGATGATCGAATACGGCGGCAAATATTATTACGATCCTGCTTTGCCTGAAGTACAGGCACATTTAACGAAAGTAGTAAAAGAAGTGGTGGATAAATACGATATCGATGCTGTTCATTTTGATGATTATTTTTACCCTTATACCGTTCCCGGAAAAGTTTTTAACGACAATGCATCTTATAAAAAATACGGTTCGGGCTTAAGCTTGGGCGACTGGCGTCGTGCGAATGTGAGCAATTTTGTGCATACTATTTCGACTACAATTAAAGCAAGCAAACCCTGGGTTCAGTTTGGGATCAGCCCGTTTGGCGTTTGGCGTAATAAATCGCAAGACCCGAAAGGTTCAGACACACAATCGACTGCAAATTACGACGATTTATATGCAGATCCTGTTTTATGGATGGATCAAAAATGGATCGATTACATCTTGCCGCAATTGTATTGGAGCATGAATAATCCGCGTGCATCTTACTCTAAATTAGTAAAATGGTGGGCTGAAAACTCTAGTAATACTGCCGTTTATATTGGTCATGCTACTTATAAAGTACGAGCTGACAGCGATAAAAGCTGGAATTTCATGACGGAGATTCCAAATCAGGTTGACTTTGCCAGAAGTTTTAAAAATGTGGGTGGCAGCGCTTATTTCAGTGCCAAATGGTTCATGGGCAAAAACTTTGATATCGTTCGTCATTTAGAAGAAAATCAATATAAATATCCTGCACTTCCTGCTGCTGTTCCCAACTTAAAACATATTATAATTGATACCCCGGTTATAAATGAATATGTAAAAGACAGCAGTAAATATTCATTTAATATCAAGGCGCCGCTCAATACAAAGGTTCGTTATATGGTAATTTACGGAGGAGAACACGTTTCGAAAATTGATCTTAATGACGCCTCAAAAATAATAGACAAAATCACAGTCTACGAAAATCAGGGAACTATCTCATTTTCTATCGCAGCTGCAAAAATCAATCAGTATAAAGCTTGTGCTGTAACATTTATTGATTATTTTGCGAACGAAAGCACCTCGACTGCGATCGATTTAAAAAAGACATTTAAAATCTATTCACCAGCACAGCCTAATGAAGAAAGATAATACACCATGGTTCTGGATTCCGACTCTTAACTTTGCATCTGGCCTGCCATATGCCGTAATTATTTCAGTTTCGGTTTTGATGTACAAAAAACTCGGAATCAACAATGAAGATATTGGGGTTTACACCAGCCTTTTATATTTACCTTGGGTAATTAAACCTTTATGGAGTCCGTTTATCGACTTACACAGCACCAAAAGAAAGTGGTTTCTTGCCATGCAGCTGCTAATTTCTATTGCTTTTTTAATCGTCGGTTTGACTATTCCGCTCAATCATTTTTTCATATTAAGTCTGGCTATTTTTTGGGTGGCTGCTTTTGCTTCGGCGTCTAATGATGTTGCTACAGATGGTTATTATTTACTGACCTTGAGAAACGAGCAGCAATCCTTTTTTTTAGGAATCAGAAGTACTTTTTATCGTTTATCGCTTTTGGCAGGAAACGGATTAATAGTTTTGATGGCAGGATATCTGGAAGACCAATATGGCGACAAAACAAAAGCATGGTCGTATACCATGGTTTTTGTTGGATTATTGATGGCTGTTATCACCGTTTATAATTTCTTTACTACTCCAAAATCTGAAAATGCAAATCCTGAAATTTCTTCTTCTAAAGACAATAAAAGTTTTGCGGCTGTTTTTGTAAGCTTTTTCAAAAAGAAACAAATCGGAACTGTTTTGGCTTTTATACTGGTTTATAGATTAGGAGAATCGCAATTGTTGAAAATGCTGACGCCATTTTTGGTCGATCCAATTAAGGATGGCGGCATGGGGCTGGAAACAGCAGACATCGGTTTAATTTACGGCACTTTTGGTGTTGCGGCATTAACAATTGGCGGTATTCTAGGCGGTATCGCTATCTCTAAACAGGGACTGACAAAATGGATGCTTCCTATGATTCTGGCAATGCATTTACCAATTATTGGTTTTATATTGCTGGCACATTTTCATCCCACATCAATTTATTATATTTACGCAGTTGTTATTGTAGAACAATTTGGTTACGGATTTGGTTTTGCTTCTTTTATGATGTTTTTGATTCATGTTGCTGAAGGAGAATCTAAAACTTCGCATTATGCGCTCGCGACTGGTTTTATGGCTTTAGGAATGATGCTGCCCGGAATGGTCAGCGGTTACATTCAGGACTATTTAGGTTACGGAAATTTCTTTATTTGGGTATTTCTGGCCACGATTCCTGGAATTATTTTATCCCGTTTTTTAATTTTCCCAAAAGATTTTGGGAAGAAAACAGAAGAAGTTTAACCCCAAATCAAACATCTTATATATGGAAATCAACGAGAATTTGCAGGCCGAACGGAACCTTAAAGGATCTGAGTTCGAAAAAACAGGAAATCTTGAAAAAGCAATTGAGTTATATGAGGAAAATGTCAAGGAAAACTTTAAAGGAAATCATCCTTACGATCGATTGGCAACAATCTACAAAAACCAACTCGATCTTGACAATGAAATTAGAATATTAGAAAAAGCAATTATTGTTTTTGAAGAAATTACGATCGAAGACCGAATTGAAGGATTACCTAAACTCTTTCGATTCAAAAACCGATTAGAAAAAGCGTTACACACTAAAACACAGCTCGCCAAACAAAAGAAAAGCAAGCTGAAATAGCATAATTTTTAGCTCATTGTATCATGAACAGCTTAAAAAGAACCAATTCTGACGACGTTGATTTTATAAATCTGGTGGTTTTACTAGACCGCGATTTAGCAATAAGAGACGGCGAAGACCACTCCTTTTACAATCAATTTAATAAAACCGATAAAATAAAACACGTTATCGTTTTTTATGAAAATGAAATTGCTGCAGGCTGTGGTGCGTTTCGAGAAAAAGAATCGGATACAGTCGAGATAAAACGCATGTTTGTGCGTCTGGACTTTCGTAAAAGAGGAATCGCTTCAAAAGTTTTGGCCGAATTAGAAATCTGGGCAAAAGAAGCGGGCTATACCTATACCATTTTAGAAACCGGCAAAAATCAGCCGGAAGCCATCAATTTATACCAAAAACTGGGTTACACTATAATTCCGAATTATCCGCCTTACGAAAAAATGGATAATAGTGTCTGCATGAAAAAGACTTTAAAATAATAAAAATGACAGCTCAAGCATTACAACAAAAAGTGGGACAATTTTTTTTTCCTGCTGTTTTTATAAACGATACCGAAGAAAACATTCAGGAAACCGAACGCTTAATAAAAGAACACAATATTGGAGGACTGACTTTTTTTCACAGTCGTGCGAGCGCTGCAACGAATTATGAAAGCAAGAAAAAAGTAGTTTTTAATGATGATAGTTTTCAAAAAATAAAAGACTTAATTGTTCGCTATCAAAAAGCCGCTTCTACCCCGCTTTTAATCAGCATTGATGCAGAATGGGGTTTGGCGATGCGCATCGAAAAAACACCGCAATATCCGTATGCCATTACGCTTGGCGCTTTGCCTGCAGCTAAATCGGATTTGGTTTTTGAAGTTGGAAAACAAATTGGCTTAGATCTAAAAGCCGCCGGAATTCAGTATAACTTATCGCCTTTGGCTGATATTAATAACAATCCGAATAATCCCGTTATTGGGTATCGCTCTTTTGGCGAAAATAAAGAAAAAGTGGCCCATTTTGCTGTTGAATATTTAAACGGAATGTCTGAAGTTGGCGTTTTGGGATGTTTGAAACACTTTCCCGGACACGGAAATACCAATGTCGATTCGCATTTGGGACTGCCGGTTTTAAAAGAAACTCTCGAAGAATTATTAGAAAACGAATTATATCCCTTCATCAAAGGAATTGAAAATAACGTCGATTCGATTATGATCGGGCATTTGGCTGTTCCAAGTTTAAATGACGGAAAAGATACATCGGCAACTTTATCAAAAGCAGTGATTCAGGATCTTTTGCGCGGTAGATTAGGTTACGATGGTTTAGTGATTTCTGATGCGTTAAATATGCATAGTGTTTCTAAATTATACGAAACAAAAGGCGAATTAGAATGGGAAGCTTTTAACGCCGGAAACGACATTTTATGCTTCGCTGAAAATGTTCCCGAAGGAATGCAGCTTATTCTTAAAAATGCTTCTCCGGAACGTATTGAAGAAAGCTTCAACCGAATTATGAAAGCGAAAGAAAAGGCTGGAATACTTTCAAATGACAATTTTACTTCGGGCGAATTAAATTTTGAAAATGCTTCAAAATTAAACCTTGAAATTGCACAAAACTGTATTACGAAAATTATTGACAAAGGATTTTCTGAATTGGCTTTTAAATCTCAAGAAAACAACAAATTAGCTAAACTTAGTTTATATAAAAACACCGAAAATACTTTCTTTAAAACTTTAAATTCAAAACTTCCTTCGCCAGAATTTGCTTTTGAAAACTCAGAAGTTTCGGATCTTGACGTCATTGCAAAAAATTTAGAACTTTTTGAAACTATTATAATTTCATTATTTGTTCCGAAGGCAAAACCAATGAATAATTTTGAAATAGACGATCGAATTATAAAGTACATTTCGAATCTTATCAATACTAAAAACTGCATCATCTACGTTTTCGGAAATCCGTATGTTTTACCTCTCATTCCTAATCTTAAAAAGGCTTCCGGATTGATTCAGGCTTATCAGGACTTTGATGAATTTCAAAAAACTGCTGGAATTCAATTTTTAGAAAATTTAACATGCAACGGAATACTTCCGGTAAATATTGACATTCAATAGCTTACTAGACAACATAGTCAAAAACTATTAACTTATAAATATTAATAATCACATCTTATTGTAAGAAACCTTACTTATGTCCTACTTTTGCACCAGAAATAAATTTTTAACGTAAAACGAAAAATATGTCTTTAGTAGGAAAAAAATTCCCAAGTATTGCAGTAGATGCTATCTCAGAAATGGGTGATAACTTAAAAATCAACATTTTTGAAGAAGCAGTAAACAACAACAAAAAAGTATTATTGTTTTGGTACCCAAAAGATTTCACTTTTGTTTGCCCAACTGAATTACACGCCTTTCAAGCTGCATTACCAGAATTTGAAAAAAGAAATACTATCGTAATCGGAGCATCTTGCGACACAAACGAAGTACACTTTGCCTGGTTAAACGTTCCAAAAAACAATGGTGGAATTGAAGGTGTAACATACTCAATCTTAGCGGATACTAACCGTAATTTAGCTAACATTCTAGGTATTCTTGATATCGAGTCTACAGAATACAGCGAAGAAACTGATTCAGTTATCATCGAAGGTTCAAACGTAACTTACAGAGCTACTTACCTTATTGACGAAACTGGAAAAATCTTCCACGAAAGTGTAAACGATATGCCATTAGGCCGTAACGTAAACGAATACTTGCGTATGGTTGATGCTTACACGCACATCCAGGAAAAAGGTGAAGTTTGTCCTGCAAACTGGGAAGCTGGTAAAGAAGCGATGTCTGCAGACAGAGTGAGTACTGCTGAGTACTTAAGCGCAAACTAATTTTTATAAAGGTGCTAAGATACTAAGGTGCTAAGGTTCTAAGTTTTTTATACTTGTGCCCCTAGTAACTTAAAATCTTACTGCCCAAAAAAGATTCTAAGATGCTAAGGTTCTGAGATTTTTTCTCAAGACCTTAGCAACTTAAAATCTTACCTCCTGAAAAATATCAAAAGAGAGCTAAAAAAGAGAACTAAAAGCCTTAGTACCTCAGAACCTTAGCATCTCAGAACCTCAAAAAACAAAAACTATGTTAATCGACTTAAACGAAGATACGTTAGCAGATTTAGTTGCTAAAAACGAAAAAGTAGTAGTACAATATTCAGCTTCATGGTGTGGAAACTGCCGTATTATGAAACCAAAATTCAAAAAATTAGCCACAGAAAATGAAGCTATCACTTTTGTTTTGGTTGATGCAGAAAATTCTCCTGAATCAAGAAAATTAGCAAATGTGAGCAACCTGCCAACATTCGCAACTTTCGTAAACGGAAAATTAGTTGGCGAAACACAAACCAACAAACAAGAAGTTTTAATCGACTTGGTAAACGCAATTGCCTAATTTAGATTGTTAGACTTGTTTAGATTTTTAGACTACTTAGATTCTCTGAATCTTTGTTTCAAAATCTAGTTAAGTCCAAAAATCTAAACAAGTCTAAGTAGTCTAAAAATCTAAGAAGCCTAAATATGAAATTACCCGTAATAAAGCAATTGACCCAATTTATCGAAGAAAACGATCAGGATTATATCATAGAAACAATCGAAGTTTTAGAAGCAATGACTGAAATTCCGTCGTTAAAAGATGAAGAATTAGACGTAATTGGCGAATTGATTTCGAATATGTATGGTGCGCTTGAAGTACACAAAATGGTTTCGCAGGGCACCGACAAAAAAGAAGCTCTAAACGCGTTCATGAAACGTGTTTTAGGCTCAATCGATAAATAAATCGACCTCCTTTTCTTGAGAAAAAAACAAAAAAACATGACTAAAAAAGCGCTTCTGATAAAGAGGCGCTTTTTTTATAAATGTCATTTTTAAGTTTATTCAATATTTCGGAGAGCCCATTTGAGCAGGGTATTTTTTTCTTTGGTTAATTCCAGTTTTTCTATAATATTAGCACGATGACCTTCTATTGTTCTTTCGGATAAAAATAACATTTCGGCAATTTGCCTGCTGGTTTTGTTTTGAGCTATAAGTTCTATAATTTTCCTTTCAGATAAGGTTAAACTTTCGAGTTTGCTATTACTATTTGGGGTATGGAGTACTAAATCATCTTCGAGGCTCTTACTTACATAACGTCTTCCTTTCTCAATTTCGTTCAGGCATTTCTCCAATTCGGTTTGAGCATGTTCTTTTAATATGTAACCGTAAATTCCGTATTCAGTGGCTTTTTTATAAAGTGTACTTTCCTTGTGCATGGTCAGCAAAATAACTTTTGTTCTCAGCTTGTTTTCCTGAATTTTTCTGGAAATATCCAATCCGTCTAATCCGGGCATATTTATATCTAAAATTGCCACATCAGGCTGGTGAAGTGTTATTAAATTCAGGGCTGAAGTCCCGTTTGAACACGTATCCATAACCGTATGCCCAAAAGATTCGACAAAAAACTTAGTTCCCTGAAGCGTAAAAGGATGATCATCTGCAATTAATATTTTCATACTGTTTTTTTGATTTCAATATTTATAATGGTTCCTTTTTTATCTGACAGTATTTTTGCTTCTCCACCAATGGCCCTGCTTCGTTCGATGATATTATGAAGTCCAAAGGATTTTTTACTATTCAGGATTTCATTTACATTAAAACCAATTCCGTTATCTTTTATTTCGACCATTAATGTGCTATTATTTTCCGAAATCGAAATTTTAGCCGCTTTTGCATTCGCATATTTGATAATATTAGACAAAGCTTCTTGTATGATGCGATACAGCTGCAGCTCATCAGACGTAGTAAGTGAACCAGTATAATCAATATCTGAAGTGACCAAAAAATGATTGACCAGCTGGGTTCTCTCTACCAATTGCTCTACACTTGCTTTTAACCCTATTTTGTCAAACATTACCGGATGAAGATTCCTGCTTATAATTCTAATGTCGTTGATGATACTGTCTATTTTTGAATTGGTAATTTCAGATTTTTCTTCAAATGATTTTTTGAGACTCAATAATTCATGACTCACACTATCGTGCAGATCACTGGCAATACGCCTGCGTTCTTCCTCTGTTTTTTCAAGCAGCTGCTTTGTATATTGCTGCGAATTTTGTTTTTCGAGCTGTAATTTTTTCTGTTTTTGCCAGATGGTATAAACAATTACCATTAATAACAAACCTATTAGTCCAAAAACCAGCAAGGCAATGGTGCTGTTATTATTTACTATGGTTTTTTTCTGTAAAGCTATTTCCTGTTCTTTTGCCTGAGTTTGATATTTTTTATCAAGTTCTGCCACCTTATGCGCCATTTCTTTAGTACCTAAACTATCTGTCGCCACGCTCATACTATCTTTATAAAGCATTGATGTTTGGTAATCTTTTTTATTCATTGCATCATTATAAAGTACAGCATACAAATCCCTTACCCTTGTAAAATTTTGGTCTGCTTTGAGTTGCTGAATCGCTTCCAGAATAAGCTTTGTGTCTTTAATTCCGTTACTATTCTTAGATTCTAATGAAGCCAGGGCAACCCGGTATTCCTGAGTTGAAACTGTGGAATTCAATGATGCGACATCCGGTTCTAAATCGTCTAAAATTATTTTAGCCTCTGCCAGTTTATTCTGATCTAATATTCTCTGTACATAATAAGTATTAATTGAAATTTTGATCGAAGGATCCTTTATCTTACTTTTTTTGAAAGCAAAATAAACCGAATCAACTAATGGATTCATTTTTGTATAATTCATACTTCGGTCGTATAAATTGATTTTATTATATAACGCAACAAAAAGATTGCTGTAATTAGTTTTTCTGTCTTTAGAAAAAATAGAAATGGCTTTGTTGAGGAACTCTTCGGACTTACTATATTCTTTTGAAGATTGATATATCATTGCAATGCCAATGTAAACAGATCCAATTGTCTCTTTATTAGGTGTTTTTTTGAAATATTTCAACGACAATAGCTCATTTTCTAATGCTGAATTAAGATTCCCTAAATTCATATTGCACCAGGCAATAGTTCGATAACTATCTGCTTTTAAATAACAAGATTCATAATCAACAACTTCAATAGTGGTGTTTTTTTTATAACATTCAATTGCTTTTTTTAAATTTCCTTTATCTGTATAATAATCTCCATAATACATGTTTATAAATCGGGTGATATTTTCAGGAATTTTACTTCTGTATTTATTTGAAAAATCAGTAACGGTCTCAAAAAAACGCTGGTCAAAAGAAGCAAATCCCGCCATATTCCAGGCTACTACTTCAAGTGCTTTAGCTGCTTTGTGATAGTCTTGCTCCTTTATTTTTTTATCATAGTACTTGTAGAAAACTGACATATAATTTTCTTTTAAAAAATTATCCCCCTTTCTTAACCACGTACAAGTGGCATCTAGTTTTTCCAGTGGTGGTTTTTTGTACAGACTATCTGCTTCTTTTTTATCGGTGCAAGCCCAAAAAGAAAACACAATAACAATCGAAATGAATAGTGAAATTACTCTTTTATATTCAGGCATATACGTGTGGATTTTCAACAAAAATATCTTTTTTAATTTGATTAAAAGAAAGAATCAAAAAATCAGGTATTACCACCTGCATCATCTCGACTTGAATTCCTTCAAACTAAAGCCTGGCCGGCTTATAATTAATAGGCTGCTGCTGGATTCTGAACTGACAATTTTGATTTTATGACAGTCTTAAAACTCGCCTGATTGGAATCAACTCCCCATAACAAATACTTTTAGATTCAAATATTAATCCTTACTTTTGAACCTCATTAAAAAAAATAATCATGGCTTCAATAACATTAGGAGGAAATCCAGTTCATACATCAGGCGAGTTACCAGCAGTGGGATCAAAATTGGCTGATTTTAAATTAGTACAAAACGATTTATCAGTGGCTTCATTAAGTAATTTTGCTGGTAAAAAACTAGTTTTAAATATTTTCCCAAGTGTTGATACAGGAACTTGCGCAGCATCTGTTAGAAAATTCAACGAAAGTGCAGGCGGATTAGAAAACACGACTGTTTTATGTATTTCAAGAGATTTACCTTTCGCTCAAAAACGTTTTTGTGGTGCAGAAGGTTTAGAAAATGTAGTTAACTTATCTGATTTTCAAGAAGGAAGTTTTGGTAAAGCAAATGGTTTAGAAATCACTGACGGACCTTTAGCAGGTTTACATTCAAGAGCGATTATTGTTGTTGATGCAAACGGAACAATCACGCACACAGAACAGGTGGCTGAAATTGCAAACGAACCAAATTACGAAGCCGCTTTAGCAGCGCTATAATATTTTCCTTTAAATGGAGTTTCAAAAAGATAATACTTTTGTTACAGGTCGGCTTAAGAGCGTAACTTACGCTTTTAAGGGAGCTGTAAAACTTATCAGAACAGAACACAGCGTTATGGTTCAATTCTCATTGGGAATTATCATGACCATTGCCGGGTTTTATTTTCATATTTCACAAACCGAATGGCTTTGTCAGACGCTGGCAATCGGTCTGGTTTTGAGTGTGGAAGGACTGAATACGGCAGTAGAAAAAATTGCCGATTTTATTCATCCGGATTACAGCAGACGCATCGGTTTTATTAAAGATATTGCGGCAGGCGCAGTATTTTTTGCTGCCTTGACGGCAATAGCAATAGGTTTGATTATTTATATCCCAAAATTTGTATAGGCAACACTAAACGAAAGAATGGCAAAAACAACAAAAAAAGAAACTGTAGACAAAAAAAACGAACCAAAAGCTGCAACTCTTAGATCCTGGAAGATTACCAAACAACAAAAATTTGTTTTGGGATGCCTTTTGGTACTTTTTTCTATTGCATTATTAGTAGCATTTATTTCTTTTTATGTCAACGGACAATGGCAGTCAGATCAAAGTGCAGTCAGCGAACTTGGTGATCGTTCGGAAGTCGTGCAAAACTGGCTCGGAAAATTCGGTGCCTACCTTTCGGATTTAATTGTTTACAAAGGTTTCGGCCTTGCCTCTTTTATTCTCGTGCGCTTATTTTTCTTAACCGGATTATTTCTGGCTTTAGAAATGTCTACCAAAAGACTGAAAAGTATTTGGTTCTGGGATTTATTTGCCATTATTATTGTTTCTGTTTTATTTGGTTTCTTCGCTACTTCAGCACCTGAATTGGGAGGAACAATTGGATACGAACTTAATTTATTCCTGCAGGATTATATCGGGAAAACCGGAACTTTATTGACTTTGCTTTTTGGATTAATTGTTTATCTTATTTTCAAAATCAAATTATCTCCTGAAAAAATTCAATCTTATTTTGATTCCACTAAAAATGAGTTAAAATCAGAATTGAATGCCCTGAAAACTCCAGCGCAGCCAGCAAGTGCTTATAATTTAGAAGAATTTGCAATTGAGGAAAAAGAGGAAAAGTTAGACAACATTCACCTAAAAACAGAAGATACTCAATTCGAAATCAACAAAGAAGCTTTAAAACCCACCATTTCAAATTCATCAGAAATTGATTTGAATCCGGTTTTAAAACCACTTCAAATGAATATCAATCCAGTAACAGAAGCACCGGTTCATACCGAAGAATTTGTTATTGAAAAAGCAGAAGAAGAAGATATTATCGAAGAAAATCTGGCTTCACGCCTGGTTGCCGATTTTGGTTTATTTGACCCGACTTTAGATTTATCGAATTATAAATTCCCAACCATTGATTTATTAAAAGAATATTCGACTGGAGGTATTACGATCAATCAGGAAGAATTAGAAGAAAATAAAAACAAAATTGTAGATACACTTCGTAATTACAAAATTGAAATCGCACAAATCAAAGCAACCGTTGGACCATCGGTAACTTTATACGAAATTGTGCCCGAAGCCGGAATCAGAATTTCTAAAATTAAGAGTTTAGAAGATGATATTGCGTTGTCTTTATCTGCCTTGGGAATTCGTATAATCGCGCCAATTCCAGGAAAAGGAACCATTGGTATCGAGGTTCCGAATAAAAACCCAACGATGGTTTCGATGAAAAGCGTTATTGGATCAGCGAAATTTCAGGAAGCTGAAATGGAACTGCCGATTGCTTTAGGAAAGACCATTTCAAACGAAACTTTTGTTGTCGATCTGGCCAAAATGCCTCACTTATTGATGGCGGGTGCTACAGGGCAAGGAAAATCTGTTGGATTAAATGCGGTTTTAACTTCGCTTTTATACAAAAAACATCCTGCTGAAGTAAAATTTGTTTTAGTAGATCCGAAAAAAGTCGAGCTGACTTTATTCAATAAAATTGAAAGACATTATTTAGCCAAACTTCCTGATACTGAAGACGCCATTATCACTGACAATGCCAAAGTAGTGAACACGCTGAACTCTCTTTGCGTTGAAATGGACAATCGTTATTCGCTGTTGAAAGATGCGATGGTTCGTAATATTAAGGAATATAACGAAAAATTCAGAGCGAGAAAATTAAACCCTGAAGCCGGACACCGATTCTTACCTTACATTATATTAGTTGTCGATGAGTTTGCGGATTTAATCATGACCGCCGGTAAAGAAGTCGAAATTCCGATTGCGCGTCTGGCTCAGTTAGCGCGTGCCATTGGTATTCACTTAATTATTGCCACACAGCGACCGTCTGTAAACGTTATTACAGGTTTGATTAAAGCGAATTTCCCTGCAAGAATTGCGTTTAGAGTAACATCAAAAATTGACTCAAGAACCATTTTAGATACTCAGGGAGCTGATCAGCTAATTGGACGAGGTGATTTATTGTATACAAATGGTAACGATGTGGTTCGTGTACAATGTGCTTTTATTGACACTCCAGAGGTTGAAAAAATTACAGATTTTATTGGTTCTCAAAAAGCGTATGCCACGGCATATTTGCTTCCGGAGTTTGTTGGCGAAGAAACTGGCATCAATCTTGATATGGATATTTCCGAAAGAGATACTTTATTTAGAGAAGCTGCAGAGATTATTGTTAATGCGCAGCAAGGTTCTGCTTCATTACTGCAAAGAAAATTAAAATTAGGATACAACAGAGCCGGTCGTTTGATCGATCAGCTGGAAGCAGCAGGAATTGTTGGTCCGTTTGAAGGTAGTAAAGCACGTAGCGTAAACATTTCTGATTTAAGTGCTCTTGATCAATTTTTTAATAATGAACAAAATTAATCTTATCATGAAAAAAATTCAAGAAATCAACAACAATTCTATCGCAAACAGAACTAAAAAATGTTTTCAAATGGCATTTTTATTTCTTTTGAGCTTTGCTTCTATTCAGGCTCAGGATAAAAAAGCCAAGGATTTATTGAACGAAGTAACTGCTAAAATAAAAAGCTACGATAATATCTCTATTGATTTTAAGTATTCTTTGAACAATGCAAAAGAAAACATCAATCAGGACAGTAAAGGAAATGTAATCATGAAAGGCAATCAATATGTATTGAATTTTATGGGTGTTACTAAAATATTCGACGGTCAAAAAACGTATACTATTGTTCCGGAAGACGAAGAAGTTACTGTTTCTAAAGTAAATGAGAAAGATGATGCAGCCATCACGCCGTCTAAAATGTTAACTTTCTTTAATTCAGGCTATAAATACAACATGGATATCGTTCAAAATGTGAAAGGGCGAAAAATTCAGTACATTAAATTAGCGCCTACAAATAACAAAGATCAGAGAAAAGAGATTCTTTTAGGGATTGATGTTCAGACCAAACACATTTATAATTTGATCGAAACCGGAAAAAATGGAACAAAAACCACTTTAACCGTTAATTCTTTTAAAACCAATCAGCCTTTATCAAAAAATCAATTTACCTTTGTAGCGAGCAAATATCCAAAATACTACATCAATAAATTAGATTAATTACAAGGTTGAAAATTTTAGACAAATATTTACTAAAAACATTTCTGATTACATTTACTACGGTATTTGTAATCCTTTTTTTTATATTCATACTGCAGACGGTTTGGCTCTTTATTTCTGAGCTTGCCGGAAAAGATCTTGACTTACTGCTAGTTGTGAAATTTCTATTATTCTCAATGCCTCGTATTATTCCACTGGTGCTGCCATTGTCGGTTTTATTGGCGTCGATCATGACATTCGGAAATTTGGCCGAGAATTATGAGTTCGCTGCTATGAAGTCCTCCGGAATATCGCTGCAGCGGGCAATGCGTATGTTAATCGTTTTTATTTGTATTTTGAGTATTGTAGCGTTTTGGTTTGCCAACAACGTGATTCCGTATGCAGAGTACAAGTTTGTCAATTTCAGAAAAAATATTGCCCAGGCAAAACCCGCCATGGCAATTGCCGAAGGTCAGTTTAACGATGTTGGCTTTTACAATATTAAGGTAAATAAAAAATCAGGCGAAAACGGAAACATCTTAACCGGAGTTACCATTCACGAAAAAGCTAATAACGTTGGAGAAAACAAAACGGTTATTAAAGCAAAAGATGGAAAATTAATCAGTAATGAAAAATCAAGCATCTTGAAATTAGTACTGAATAATGGTTACTATTATCAGGATGTTACTCCAAAAAAATACGAAGACCGCGCAAAACTTCCTTTTATAAAAGGAGCTTTTAAAAAGCACATCATCAATATTGATTTATCTGAATTAAACAAAGTTGATGAAAGCAAGGAAAATGTCGGCAGTACAAACGGAATGCTGAATGTTAATGAATTACGCTACACCTTAGATTCTCTGAATAAAAACCTTGACAATGAAATTATTTCTTTTTCAGAAAATATAAATCAGCGTGTTGGAATTAGAAAATCTCCTGTAGCACCAAATCCTTCTGATATTGCAAAAAAGAAAAAGCCATTACCAAACAACCTTTTAACACTGTATACCAACAGACAAAAGGCTGATATTTTAAGAATGGCCAGCAGCAATGTTACCAGCAACATTTACTCTATTGAATCAACTCAAAAAGATTTAAAAGACAAGCAACGAGATATCAACAAACATTTAAGTGCTTTATACGAGAAATTCGTTATTGCTTTTGCGTGTTTTTTAATGTTTTTTATTGGTGCTCCGTTAGGTGCAATTATCAGAAAAGGCGGGCTTGGTTTACCGATTGTTTTTGCCGTTTTAATTTTTATCACCTTTCATTTCATTAATACTTTTGGAAAAAGGCTGTCGCAGGAAGGCGGTATGACTCCGTTTATGGGTTCATGGATGTCCTCTTTTATATTACTTCCATTGGCCGTATTATTAACATATCGCGCTACCAATGATAACGGATTAATTAATTTTGATGCGATAACAACACCAATATCGCAGTTATTTCAAAAAATTTCCGAGCGGTTCTCCCCTGCTCAAAACAAATAATTATTATGTCAACAAAAATACAACTGAATACCATTGAGGAAGCAATAGAAGATATTCGTCAAGGTAAAGTAATCATTGTAGTCGATGATGAAGATCGCGAAAACGAAGGTGATTTTTTGGCTGCAGCCGAAAAAGTAACACCAGAAATGATCAATTTTATGGCTACTCACGGGCGTGGATTAATTTGTGCTCCATTAACAGAAAGCCGTTGCAAAGAATTAGATTTAAGACCAATGGTCACGAATAATACAGATCATATGGAAACTGCCTTTACAGTTTCTGTTGATTTAAAAGGACATGGTGTTACTACCGGAATTTCTGCTGCAGACCGATCTAAAACTGTTTTGGCTTTGACAGATGCTGCTATTAAACCACACGAATTAGCAAGACCTGGACACATTTTTCCTTTAGTTGCAAAACAAGGTGGTGTTTTAAGAAGAACTGGTCATACAGAGGCCGCTATTGACTTTGCAAGACTTGCCGGATTTAAATCGGCTGGCGTGATCTGCGAAATATTAAATGAGGACGGAACCATGTCTCGTTTACCGGAACTTGTAGAAGTTGCCAAGAAATTTAATTTAAAATTAGTTTCTATCGAAGATTTGGTTGCATATAGAATGCAGCACGATAGCTTGATCGTTAAAAAAGAAGATTTTGATATCGAAACCCGTTTTGGAACTTTTAGATTAAGAGCTTACGAACAAACGACCAACAAACAAATACATATTGCTTTAACTAAGGGAACATGGAATCTTGGAGAGCCAATTTTGACTAGAATTAATTCTTCTCAGGTAAATAATGATTTATTAGGCACTCTGACCAACAATGCTGAACAGCAACTGGATGATATGTTTAAAGTGATTAATGAGAACGGAAAAGGTGCTGTTTTATTCATCAATCAGGATATGTCGGCAGTAAACTTGTTAAACAGAATTGCAGAACTTAAAACCTTGCAGTCTGAAGGAACAATGAAAGCCCCAAAAGTAATTATCGACAGCAAAGATTACGGAATTGGTGCTCAGATTCTGCATGATATCGATATTTCTAAAATTAGATTGGTCTCTAACACTGAACAAACAAAACGTGTGGGAATGATTGGCTACGGACTTGAAATTACCGAATACGTAAGTTACTAATATGGGTACACTAGAAGAAAGAATTATAAAATCAGAGACACGCATTTTTAAAGCGGTTTTTCCCAGTACAACGAATCATTATGATACTTTATTTGGCGGCACTGCACTTCATCTTATGGACGAAGTTGCTTTTATCTGCGCCACGCGATTCAGCCGAAAGAAAGTGGTAACGATTTCAACTGGTCAAATTGACTTTAAAAAAGCAATTCCAGCGGGAACTTTAATCGAATTAGTGGCAAAAGTGATTAGTGTGGGAAGAACGAGCTGTAAAATTCATGTTGATATATTCATGGAACAAATGTATTCAGAGCTTCGCGAAACTGTGGTTTCAGGAACTTTTTCGTTTGTTGCAGTGGATGAAAACAAAAAACCGGTTCCTGTTTTAGATGAAATTTAATCAACTGTAGATATCCTGCTATTTTAGAGAATTCTTTTCAGCCTCTTATAAAACTACCTTAACTGGTAGTTTTTTTTGTTTTATATCAAATCTAAACAAATTCTAAAAAAGGAAATAAAACATAAATGACAAAACTAAACATCTCTAAGTACTAACTTTTGATAAAAAATACCCGAAAAGTTATTTTAAATGAGATTTAGACTCAAATTAAAAACTAAAAAGCGAGAATGATCAAGTGGTATAAAATAATCCTGTAAGCAATTTTATAGGTTTTAAAACACTTTTTGTCCTTGATTCAATATTAAATCATTTCGTTTCAAAACAAAAAAAAAACCTCAATAAAAATTGAGGTTTTAAATTTCCGCGGAGAAAGAGGGATTCGAACCCCCGGACCTGTTACAGTCAACAGTTTTCAAGACTGCCGCATTCGACCGCTCTGCCATTTCTCCAGTATGTTGCGATCATTTGCTGATTGCGAGTGCAAATATAAGACGCTTTTTCGGTTCTCAAAACTTTTTTTAAGCTTTTTTACTGATTATTTTAAATTAATTTTCAAGTACTTCATAATCAGTATTTATTAAAAGAACATTTTTGTGTTACTATAGGATTAATTCTCTCCTGGTTGTTCGAACTGGATTAATTTAAAGGTTTTTATATTCGTCAACTCTTTAAATCACTTCGCTCTCCTCACAAAAGCAACATCATCAACCCAACAAAAAGAATTTCCTTTCCCTTCTGCCAGAAAACCAACTTCAGCCTTTCCTCCTTTTACAGCCACCTTTTCGAGCGTGATGGTTTTCCATGAAGCATTTTCTTCTTTAATATCATATTTCACCTTTTTTCCATTGGTAATAACATACATTTCGAGTACACTAAAACCACCGCTGTTTTTTATTTTGGCCGTCAGCGTATACAAACCATCTTCGAGTTTTACGTAAGGCGAGGATGAAATGGTTTGGAATATTTTTCGTTTAAAATCAACTTTATCGCTAATAGCAAGGCTTTTTTCTCCAATAACCACTTTTCTTTCCTCTTCAGTATTAAAATGATTTAAGACAGGCGAAATAGAATCCTGACTGATTTTATTTCCCTGAATAACTTCAGAAAACCAGCCTGTCAATTGAACCTGAATGGGTTTTACAGGACTTGGAATATGCCTGCGGTCTGCTTCAAAACTTCCATTTTTAATAACATTATTATCCGCTGCAACTTCCCATTTTCCTGTTTTTTCCTCCAGATTCCAAGAGCTTAATGAATTGAAATACGGTTTTGCTCCCTCAAATGAAATCGGACACCATTGATTGTATCCTAATCCGTTGCCGGCAAAATCGGCCCAGCGGTCACCGCAATAGACTATTGTTTCTTGTTTATTTCCTTTCACAGAAAAGAAAAATCCGGTTTGCGAAATGTGCGCAAAATCATCAGATGCTCCGTCCATCACCAGCATATCATTTGTAGGAACATAGGGTCCTCTGATATCATCGGCTGTTAAATAATAAGCAAACGATGCATCCCATCCATAAATATTAGAGGCAAACATATAATACTTATTGTTGTATTTGAACATGCAGTTTCCTTCTCTGCTTTCTCCTTTAAAAATTTGAGTGCAGTCTAATAGATTTACTTTTTCATCTTTTATGCCAATTTCAGAAACGTATATTTTGTTGCGTCCGCTCCCATACGAATATATAAGATACGATTTTCCGGTATCTTCATCCGTAAAAACCGTTTGATCGCCTGTATTGCTCGTGCCGATCATTTTCTCCATGTTGATTTTCTGATGCCACTCAAACTGACCTGCCGGAGTATCTGAAAGCGTGATCAAAACCTCTTTATCGTGCTGTACAAACATGGCGTATTTCTTCCACTCTTTTATATAGGCAACTCCCAAACGGCCTACCCAGGTTTTGCCATTTTGGTTGACTTTTTCTTTGGTTAAAACATCTGCTTCAAAAGTCCAACTTACCAAATCAGTCGAGCTGTAACAGGTAACCGATTGAAAAGTGGATGTTGGCAAGGTGACAGCAGGATTATTACGATACGTATCGGCCTCTGCATAATGTACGCCATACCAATAATATTTTTGAATTCCGGTTGCAGGATCTGCAAATTTAAAAATACCGCCTCCCTGACTATTAATCGGCTTTCCGTCTTTTGTGGTCCAGAAGACATCATTTTTAATGTTCAATTTTTGCGCTTCACTATTAAAAACTGCAGTAAAAATTAAAATACTAAGTATTGTTTTTATAGTTCGCTGCAGTACACTTTTTTTATTACTTTTCATTTCTTCTGCTTTATGTTAATAGTTGAACTAATTTGCGATTGATTTTAAAGCTATTTGACCTGTTTGAAGTCCGTTACCTGTTACTTCAAGCTTTATTTCGCCGGCTGTTTTAAGAGATTTAACCAATACCACCACTTTACCGCTGAAAAGCCTCATAGTATCTTTATGGAAAATTTCCAAAGAAGTCGCATCTCCATTACAGGCTGCCCTGTAAACCGCCGCACCAGAAACTTTAAATTTCAGCTGATTATCAGCAAGCGGACAAGGAATTCCGTTTTTATCGACAACTGAAACTGTTACAAAAGAAATATCGTCACCATCTGCAATAATAGTCTTACGATCAGCTTCCAGCATAATTTTATACGGATCGCCGGCGGTTTTCACTTCGCTTTCTGCTGCTTTTTTTCCTGCAGAATCATAGGCAACCACTTTTACGGTTCCGGGTTCGTACTTCACATCATTCCACATCAGGCGGTATCTGTTTTGGGGCGACGAATTATTTTTTTTCTGAATTCCCATACTTTTTCCATTGATGAAAAGTTCAGCGCTTTCATAACTCGTGTAAACAAAAACCGGAGTAATTTCTCCTTCTCTGCCTTTCCAGTTCCAATGTGGAAGTATGTGAAGTGTTTCATCTTTTACATTCCATCTGCTTCTATACAGATAAAATCGATCTTTTGGAAGTCCCGCCAAATCTGAAATTCCAAAATAAGAGCTTCTCGAAGGCCACTTTTCATCATAAGGAGTTGGTTCTCCTAAATAGTCAAAACCAGTCCATACAAATTCGCCAATAACCCAGGGTTTATCATCCTGAAGTACAAAATCATCATCGGGAACATTCGACCAGCTGCACGCTTCTAAATCATAAGAAGAAGATTGAAAATCAGCGTATTCTTTGTTTTTTGCCTGTACAACAGGAAATTTATAAATTCCTCTTGAACTTACTGTCGAAGCCGTTTCAGAACCCAAAATGAATCCTTGCGGAAAAGCTTTATACGCGTCTTCATAAAGATGTACCCTGTAATTTAATCCCGGAATATCCAATAAAGAACCAAATCCGGATGCCATGGTCTGTTTTACCTGATCCATTCCTACTGTAACCGGGCGCGTTGGATCTTCTCTGTGAAAGACATCCTGCAAGAATTTAGCTCTCGTTAAGCCTGCTGCCCCGTATTGATCCGGCACCTCATTTCCTGAACTCCACATGACAATGCAAGGATGATTTCTGGTCGCTCTTACCAAATTCACAATGTCTTTTTCGGCGTACTCTTCAAAAAAACGATGGTAACCGTTTTTTACTTTTGGCTTTGCCCATTCATCAAAACTTTCGGCAAGAAACATAAATCCCATTTCATCAGCCAATTCTAATTGTTCAAAAGACGGCATATTGTGAGAACTTCTAATGGCATTACAGCCCATGTCTTTCAAAATCGTCAACTGTCTTCTAAGTGCTGCTTTGTTTACCGCAGCACCTAACGGACCAAGGTCATGATGCAGGCAGACACCTTTAAATTTCATTACTTTTCCGTTAAGACTAAATCCTATATGAGGTTCATATTTAATCGATCGAATACCAAATTTTGTCGTTTCTTCATCTTTTAAAATCCCATCAGCTGCATACAACTGGGTAACTGCTGTATAGAGATAAGGCGTTTCAGGGCTCCATAAATGCGGTTTTTCAACTGAGATATTTTGATAAAATTTTCCATCAGTGACTTGATTGCTTTTTTGAGTGGCTATAATTTTATCAGAAGCATCTTTGATTACAGTAACCATAGAAACATTGCTTCCCTGCACTGCTGCTTTGATGGCTACAGTTGCAGCTGTTTCGTTTATAACGGGAGTGGTAATAAAAGTGCCCCATTGCTCAAAACTTTCTTTTTCTTTTACAACAATGCTCACTTTTCTATAAAGTCCGGCACCCGGATACCATCTTGACGAAAATGCTTCATTATTCAGTTTTACTGCCAATACATTGGCTGCGCCGGCAATAATATCATTTGAAATATCAATATAAAAATAACTGTATCCGTAACCCCATTCTCCAATTTTTTTTCCGTTCAGATACACTTGAGGTTCACTCATGGCACCTTCAAAAAGCAACAGTGCTTTTTTACCTTTTTTAAATTCAGGAATCGAAAATGTATTGCGGTACCAGCCCGTGCCAATATGAGGCAATGCCCCAGTACGTCCGGTTTTTTCGGTAGCCGTTTTTTCACCGTTTTGTTCGATGGCAGCAACCTGCAGGTCCCATTTTTTATCAAAAGGCCCGTAAATAGCCCAATCGTGCGGCACACTTACTGTTTCCCAATTGCTGGTATTAAAATTAACAGCTGCGGCATCTTCTTTTAGGTCTTTCGCAAATTTCCAGTTTTCTTTTAAAACCGTGGTTGTTCTTGTATTTTTACTCTTCTTTGTTACTGAACACGCAGACAGCATCATCATAAAAATAAAAAGTAGTACAATATAACTTTTCGTGTTTTGCTTTTCCATATTTTGATATGTTAACCTTTTTGGATTGATCAGAATAGAACTTTTAAAATCAATTTTTATTGAAATTTATAACATTTTCATGGATGAAATTTTCTCCCTGAACCTGATCCGCCTGAACATTTTTGAGAAATACATTCTCAACAGGAAGTTCTTTTTGAGCCAGAATTCTGCTAATAAACTTCACATTTGTGGCTTTTATATTCTCCAGATATACATTTTTTATCGGAGTCAATCGACGTTCAATTGTTGGAACTAAATCTCTCCATTGGTACAAAACGTCGGTTTCAATTCCGAGAATTCCTGCATCAATTTTGCCCGAAGTGATATTGCTCATGTAAATATTATTGACGTAACCGCCTCTTCTTTCGTTCGTTTTAATAAACAAAAGATGATTCAGTTTTGCACCATCCACGACAGTGCAGTTATCAATAAATACATTTTCGATACCGCCGGAAAGTTCACTCCCTATAGCCGCCAATTGATGCCCGTTTTTAACGAGACAATTGCGCATTACAATATTTTTTGATGGCGTATTCAAGCGCCAGGCATCCTGATTACTTCCTGATTTTATGGCAATCGCATCATCTCCCTGATCAAAAACACAGTTTTCAATCAATACATTCTGGCTCATTTCAGGATCCACTCCGTCGTTATTATGTCCGTGTGCATACACTTTAAGATTTCGAAGTACAACATCTTTAGATAAAAATGGGTGAATGGTCCAAAACGGACTGTTGGTAATCGTTACGCCATCCATCAAAATATTTTCACAGCGATTAAATTGTATAAACTGCGGGCGAAAATGCGCAGTATCGTTGACCATCTGCCTTTCCTTCAATGGTTTATTATAAGATGCCAGATAGTACAATCTTTTTAGGCTTTCCATGTGGGCTTTCGGTCTTTTAAACCATTCTTTCCACACATCCATTTTTGCTTTCAGTTCTCCTTCTCCCGTAATCGCAATATTTTTACATTGGTAAGCATAAATCAATGGTGAATAATTGTAACATTCATATCCTTCCCAGGTAGAACTTACGGCCGGTAAATAATCTTTTGGATCTTCTGAAAAAAGCAAAATTGCTCCCTTATTAAGGTGAAGGTTGACGTTGCTTTTAAAATGGATTTTTTTAGTAAGCCATTCTCCTTCCGGAATTACCACAATGCCTCCGCCAGCTTTATTGGCTTTGGCAATAGCCTTGCTTATTGCCGCTGCTGTTTTTTCTTTATTTCCTTTGACAGCTCCAAAATCGACAATCGAAAATTCTTTGCAATTGCTAAAATCCGGAATTTTAATCGCAGGCATTTCAAAAGGAGCTTTTACCACAACTTCTGTTTGAGTTACAGAAGATTGGCTTTTCTTAAATGATAAAAAAATAAGCGAAAGCAAAAGGGCCAGACAAAGCGATATTTTTTTCATAATTAATTTTATTTTTTATTCCTTATTCTAAGTCTCTGCTGACTTCGTGTTTTATTCTAAAAAAAAATCTAACGCCCGAATTAACAAACGTTAGATCACAAAAAACCACTTTTGTTTTAAACAAACTTAAATAAAAACCTAAACAACTTATCTGTAAAAGCCCATGGCTACCCCGCCGTCTACATTCAGTGCGTTTCCTGTTGATTTGTTCAGGAAACCGCCTACGAATGCAAAACATGCATTGGCAATATCATCTGGCAGTATAATTTCATTTAATAAGGTACGCTTGGCGTAATATGCCGGAAGTTCTGCAACGGTAATTCCGTATGCTTTGGCACGTCCGTCTGCCCACCCGCCTGACCAGATATTCGAATCTGAGATTACTGCATCAGGGTTCACCGTATTGACACGGATTTTATCCGGACCAAGTTCGGCTGCCATTAATCTGGTTAAGTGCGCCTGAGCCGCTTTGGCTGATCCGTATCCCGGATTGTTCGGGCCTGCTACAACTGCATTCTTGGAAACGATATTCACGATGTCTCCTCCAAATCCCTGTTTGCGCATTACCTCGATTCCGGCTTTTGAGACAATAAACTGTCCTTTAACCAAAATGTCGTATAATCTGTCCCATTCTTCCAACGTATGTTCGGCGATTGATTTTGAGATGCTGATTCCCGCATTGTTCACAATAATATCCGCGCCTCCAAAGGCAAGACATGCCTGATCCAGTGCTTTTTCCGTGCTTTTCTCATCGGTAACATTCAGCAGTGTGCTGGCAACGGCATCTTTTCCAAATTGTTTGATGAAATCTGCCGTGGCTTCATTCAGACGCTCTTCGTTGATGTCATTGATGACCACGCAGGCACCTTCCTGAGCAAATTTCCTTGCGATTGCTTTTCCTATTCCTCCGGCAGAACCTGTAATAACAGCTACTCTTCCTGACAAGGCTTTTGGTTTTGGCATACGCTGTAATTTCGCTTCCTCCAATAACCAGTATTCGATATCGAAGGCTTCCTGGTGAGGCAGTGAAGTGTATTGTGAAACGGCTTCTGCCCCTTTCATCACATTCACGGCATTCACATAATATTCTGACGCCAATCGCGCCATTGTTTTATCTTTTGCAAAAGTGAACATTCCAACTCCGGGATATAAAATTACCACAGGATTCGGGTCACGCATTGCAGGCGAATTATCTTTTTTGCAGGCGTTGTAATAATCTTTATACATCGCTCTGTAGGCTTCAAAAGCGGGTGCCAGTTTTGCTTTCACCGCATCAACATCTGATAAATCCTCGTTTGGATCCAGCTCCAAAACAAGCGGGCTGATTTTGGTTCTTAAAAAGTGGTCCGGACAGGAAGTCCCAAGCGGTGCCAGTTTCTCCAGATCATTAGAATTAATGAATTCCAAAACCCTTGCATCATCCGTATAATGTCCGATCATCTGGCGTTCTGACGAGCAGAATCCCCTTAAAATCGGAGCCACTTTTGCCGCTTTCAGTTTACGGTCTTCCACGGGAAGGCTTTCGATTTTCTTTCCGCCGAAAACAGCGCGTTTTTTACCGTAATTATCTTCCAGGTATGCCGCACATTTCTCGATTACTTCCAGTGTGTTGATGTAGCTTTCGTAAGCCGTATCTCCCCAGGTAAATAATCCGTGGGAGCCCAGCATGATTCCTCTTAGTTTTTTTCCTTTTTTCTCAGCTTCTTCCAGACAGCTTCTCAATTGAAGACCAAGGTCAAAACCCGGACGCTGCCAGCCTACCCAGCCGATCTCACCGTCGAATAATTCCTCGGTGATTTTGGCTCCGTCTTTTGCAGCAGCGATTGCTATTGCAGCATCGGGATGCAGGTGGTCGATATGTTTGAAGGGTAAAAATCCGTGTAATGGTGTATCAATTGAAGGTGCTTTTGAAGCAAGGTCGAAAATACAGTGGTTGAACAATTCTACCATTTCATCTTCAAACTCTATTCCTCTGTATACGTTTTCAAGATTGCGAAGCCTGTCTAAATAAAGTGCCGCACAGCCTGATTTTGTCAATGTGCCAATATCACCGCCCGAACCTTTTATCCACATCACCTCTGAAGAAGCGCCTGTTAAAGGGTCTTTGTCCGTGATTTTTACAGAGGTATTACCTCCGCCGTAATTGGTCAATCGTAGATCGGCTCCTAATAAATTAGAACGATAAATGAAAAGCGCCACTTCATCTCCTGCTAAGGCCGCCGCCGCAGCGTCATCCCAAAGATAGCTCACATGCTTAAAATTCATATTTTTTGTGTTTGTATTTGACATTGTTGTATTAGACATTGGTTGATGGTATTATATATTGTATATTATAATGAGTTTCCTATTCCGACTAAAACAATCGAAAACATAATTAATGCAATTCCCCAGATAAAAGTTCGGAAGGTTTTTTTAGAAACTCCTGACCATTCTTTCAAATAGAATCCCCAGAAATTAGCTGTAAGTATAATGGTTGACATGTGTAAAATCCATGAACTTGCACCATTCCCTAATTTGCTTTCTCCCATTCCGTAAAAGAAAAACTGTAAAAACCACATGGTTCCGGCAATCGCAGAAAACATAACGTTTTTAGCAATTGGAGTATTCGTATTGGTATAATCTGAAAAAGTTTTGTTTTTGAAGTTAAGGTACATACACCAAATAAAATTGGTTGTCAAACCTCCCCAAAGCAAAACGATATAGGTTACGTTATTTTGAAATAATGGATTGCATCCGGAAACAACAGCTGCTTCGGCCATTGGTTTTCCAGCTTCGATTCCGTAATTAAAGAATGAGCTTAAAATCCCTGATACAACTGCTATAATTAAACCTTTTACAAGGCTGAAATCTTTGTCTTTACCTTCATGTCCTGCAGCAAAATCCTTCTCTTTCAAAATTCCGGCTCTTCCTGAAATAGCAATACCTATTATACATACCGCAACTCCTAATAAAACCAGTTGTCCGCCTGTACTTGCAAGCATATCAGAGAACGAAATTTTCCCTTCTGTTGGGTATAAATCATAATATATGGAAGGCACTAAAGCTCCAAAAGCAGAGCAAAATCCTAAGATAATGGAGTTTCCTAATGACATTCCTAAATAACGAACGCCCAAACCATAAGTCAATCCTCCAATTCCCCAAATTAATCCCATTGAAAAAGTGAATGCTTTTATTGATGGAGAAGCTGCTGCTATAATTTCTGGAAAATGTGGAATCGTTAAATAAGCTGCAATTGGCGGTACTATTAACCAGGAGAAAAAACCTCCGATAATCCAGTAACTTTCCCAAGCCCAATCTTTTACTTTTTTAAAAGGCATGTAAAAACTGCCTGAAGAAAAACCTCCGATAGAATGAAAAATAATTCCGAGTAATGATTCCATTTAGATAATTTAGTTTGTGGTTATTTTGATAGTTATTTTTTGGTTTTGTAAAATAATAGAATGTATAAAACAAAACTGTCCTGTACTATCCTTTATGATTTTGCGATTATGTTAAAACCGAAGAATATTGCAAAGAACAATTGAATTTTAGTAGAAAAATAAATTTAAAATTTCTATTTTAGCAATCGATTTCGTAATTATTATATCCGCAATCGGCAACAATTAATCAAATCATTAAAAATATAAAGCAAACCTTATTTAAATTGATATTTTTGTGAGAAAAGTATCGAATAGGCGTTATTTTGGCTGGTCCTGATTATTGTTATTAAAATATAATAAAATTATGCTTTCTGTACTCTAGAGCGGTATAATTTGAAAAACATGACCATGATTAAACTTATTAAAATAGATGAAGATTCAAGGGTTCCTAAATACAAACAAATTGTAGACTCTATCTTGCAGAATATTGCCAACGGAAATTTAAAAATCAACCAAAAAATCCCATCAATAAACAGCTTCAGCGAAGAGTTTTATATGTCTCGTGATACGGTTGAAAAAGCTTATAATATTCTAAAGGAACGAAAAATAATTTCATCAATCAGAGGAAAAGGATATTATATTACGCGGACAAAATTAGAGGCAAAAGTGAACATCTTATTCCTCTTCAATAAATTGAGTGCGTATAAAATGAAAACATACAACTCTTTTATTAATACGCTTGGTGCAAATGCGCATACGGATCTGCATATTTACCATTGCGATGAAACCCTGTTTTTGAATTTACTTGACAAGTTTGAAGGCGCGTATGATTATTATGTTATTACCACGCACTTTAAAACCGATGAATTAAAGCATCTGAGTTTTACGGATGAAGTTGCCAAAGCTATTCAGAGAATTCCGCAGGAAAAACTGGTTTTAATGGATAATATTAAACTTGGAATGGAAGGAGAAATTATCAAGATTTACCAGGATTTTGAAAATGATATTTATAATGCCCTAAAGGAAGGACTAGCCAAAATAGCCAAATACAAACGATTAATTCTTGTATATCCTGACAAAGCAGTATATCCGTATCCGAGAAGAATTTTACACGGATTTAGAAAGTTCTGCGTAGAACACGAAATTAATTTTGAAATTTTAAGTGAGGTTTATGATGATATGATTCTTAAAAAAGGCGACTTATTTATTACCATTGAAGAGTCTGACCTGGTGAATCTAATGAAACAAATTCGTGATGAAGAATATGTTTTAGGAAAAGATATTGGCGTAATCTCATACAATGATACGCCCTTAAAAGAATTATTAGGCATTACAGTAATGTCTACCGATTTTAATGTGATGGGCGAAACTGCTGCCAGAATGATTTTGAATAAAGAGAAAGGTCAGGTTAAAGTTCCTTTTAATTTTATTGATAGAAATTCGATTTAGGAAAGAGGCTGACTGAGAGACTGAGATTCTGAGATACTAAGATGCTGAGATGCTGAGACACTAAGTTTCTGAGCTGAGGCTATTTATCTTAAATAAATACAAAAAAACTTCGCGGCTTAGTGTCTTTGCCAGATTATTTTTTTTTAGTCTTTTGAACCTTTGCCACCTTGTCTTCCTGAAACTTTACCAAAAAAATATTCGGTTTTGGAGCCGGATCCATATCTTTTCCCATATAAAAACTGGTGTGTGGCGGCTGGTTGTAGCCCACATTCTGCCATGCAATGCTCAATCTATATTGTGGATCGTGCATTAAAGTATATTGCCTGATTGCTGTTGGAATGGTTGTCGAGTAAATCCTCAACTCTTTATTGTCTTCAGACCTTAGAATTAATTCTTCTCTCCAATCTCCCAAAATATCAGCTGAAAGTGCCGGCGTTGATTTAGTTCCATTATTAGAAACCGCTCCTACGGCGGTAAACAATCTTCCTTTATCGTATTTGTCTATATAATTAGAATTCAATAATTCTCTTGAAGTATCGCCATCCCAATAAATTAAAAAATTGATTGAGCTTGGTGCTTTTCCAATCACTTTTCCTTTCATATCATGCAAGTCCGGAGAACCTGACCACCAGCATTGTGCGCCTTTTCTTGTCGGATCAATATTATCAGCCACACCTCTGCCGACATCTTCATTAAGGGAATCGGTAAATAAAACTTTTCCATCAGCTGCAGAAAATAAAGTTACCCCCGGACCAGTTGTACCATTTTCTATTTCATGTATTCCAAAGGCTTCCAAACCTGGAACATCAAGGTCAAGATCAGAAACATGCAGTGCATCTCCGTGTCTGAAACCGGTTGTGTACAAACCTTTTCCGTTATCATCGACGCACATGGAACCGTATATAATTTCGTCTTTTCCGTCGTTGTCAACATCAGCAACCGTAAGTCCGTGATTTCCCATTCCGGAATACGGATTTTCGCCATCTTTACTATCAAAAACCCATCTCGAAGTCAGTTTTCCGTTTTTAAAATCCCAGGCAGCCAAAACAGTCCTTCCATAATATCCTCTGCACATTACCACGCTCGGATGAATACCGTCTAAATACGCAATACAGGCCGTAAAACGATCAATTCTATTTCCTTTCGTATCATTTCCTCCACTGCCTCCGTGTCCGCCCCATCCGGCAAGATCACCTCTTTCGGCGATATAATCGACAGTAGTAACAAGCTTTCCGGTTCTTCCATCAAAGACCGAGAGATATTCCGGCCCTTTTAATATTTTACCAAAAACCGGAGATTTCGGATCTCTTTCTACCCAGTCTTTTGCAGCATCTCCCACCACATTATTCTGGCTGTCAGTCGTTCCATCGGCCGTTTTACAGACCAGTTCAGATATGCCGTCACCATCTAAATCGTATACCATAAACTGCGTATAATGTGCGCCTTCACGGATGTTTTTTCCCAAATTAATCTGCCATAAAAACTTTCCTTCTAATGTATAAGCCTGGAATATTGGTGGATCTGTAATTCCCGTATGCGAGTTATCATGCGCTTTACCAGTCATGTGCACAATCAGATCGTATTTTCCATCTCCATCTAAATCACCTGTCGAAAGATCATTTGCAATGTATCCTTCAATTGGTTTTAACACAATCGACAAATACTCTTTATCAGGACTTCCGGCGGCAATTGAGAAACTTCCTTTTGTTTCTGTTTCTTTTCCTTTTAGAACTGTTTTTACAAACCAAGTATTTTCTTCCTGAGCATTTGCTTTAGTGTCCACAAAATTTGTAGCTCCTGCAATGGGTTTGTCATTTAATTTAACTGCCTTTTTTGTACCGCTTTTACGATATAAATTAAACGCCAGATCGGGCACATCAGTTCCTAAAACACGCCATCCGATAAAAAAATGACCCTGATCTTTAACTGCAATTAGTCCTCTGTCTAAGTTTTCCATTTGCCTTTGCGCAAAAATGGAGCATGATAAAACTAAAAATAGTATTAAAAATTTATTCTTCATAATTGTATTTTTTTTGGGATTTTCCATTTTTTATTGCTCAATATTTGTCATTTCGAGGAACGAGAAAGCACACTCGCAGCACTACAAAGATTGACGATGTACTTTGAGGAATTTCTAGTGTGATTTCTCGTTCGTCGATATGACCAACTGGATTTAGAAAAACTGAGCCACGTAGAACCTTAGGATCTTAGCAGCTTTAAATTAAAACATCTTCTTAAATCCTTCACTTTTTACTTTCCAGGTTCCGTCTTTTGGAAATCCGGGGTTTTCAGCAGTTGATCCGTCCCAGCCGGCGCACATCATGGCTACAGCGGTTAATAATCCGCCGTTTCCGGGAAGGTACAAGGTCAGTCTTTCGGCCTGATAATTATGCCCGTTTTTTAAGTACGTATTTGTTGTTACATTCATAAACAAGGCATCGATTGCTTTCTCCGGCATTTGTAAACGAGCTGCCGACATCGCTGTCATCGGGAAATCCCAACCCCAGGTTTTATCCCAAGACCATGTTTTCCACACTAAATCGAAAGTATTTTTCATAATCTTTTTATCTAAAAGAGAGGTTTCAGGAAGCATTCCGAAAGTTCCTAAAACCGAAGGATGATCTGTTTTAAATTCCGGATTTGTATAAGAATCTTTTGCACTTTCTGTGGCGAGATACACCTGATCTGCAATTGGAAGAGGAGACAATTTTGCCAAAACATTTTCCCATTTTTCAGGTACTTTTTGATTTAATTTTTTCTTCCATTCAATAGCCGTTTTCAAAGCCCAATTCCAATAGGCTAATTCGTATGTTGGATTAAAAGTTTCCATCGCCTTAAAGCGTTCTTGTGCCGGAATGACACCTGGTCCTAAAACATAACGATCAGTTTTACTGTCGTAATTTGCAAAAGAAGCCATGAAATCTGCCGTTGCAAAAACCCTTTCGCTGTATAAATTTAAGGTCGCTGTTGTTGGTTTTGCCCTGTAGATCAATTCGGCATAAGTAATAAAATGCGGCTGCTGCCAAATTAAAAATGAACCTACAGAGGACGGACTTTCATTCCCATCCGGATCAACCATTTTCTGCCATCTTGCGCCTTCAAAACCTTGCCTTTTGGCTATATTTTTTGCTTTATCAAAAACTTTCTGATACCATGGAAGGCTTTTTTCCAGCAATTCCGGTCTGTTCCAAAGTGCAAAATGAACGCCGTGCCACCAATGCATTTCTAAATGCGGTTTTCCGTACCAGCTGTTATAAGTTAAACCTGTTTCTTGCGGCGGTACTTTTCCGGTACACTGTACTTTTGTTAGGTATTGCGACAAAATCACTCGTCGTTCTAATTCGTGAGCGCGAGAATCTGTACTTCCTGAAAAGTCTACTGCGGCGCCACTCTGCCAAAATTTTTCCCAGCCTTTTATACTACTGCTTTCAATTTCTGTAAAAGATGCATTTTTGACTGATTTATTAGTTGTTGGAGCAAACAAGCAGCTCAATTCTAAAGTATTGGTGTTCGACGCTTCTACTACAAAATAATGATCTGCCGTCTTTTTAATTTGTGCATTTCCTTTCCAGTTTAAGTTGATATGGTAAGATATGCTGTCCATCACATGTGTTACAACAGCTTCTGTTTTAGACTTTTCCACAAGCGTACTTTTGTAATCTTGTTTGCCTTCCCATTTTGTACCCATATCGGCCCAATCTCCTGTTGGAAACGGAATTCGTAAACTGATTTTCAAACGTTTTTGCTGTAATAGTTCCGATTTTACTTTTACTCCAATCGCATCTTTTTCCTGATGAGAAACGGTCAAAACGGTTACTGGAATGCCTTCTACTTCAAAATAACTTTCTATTTCTCCTGTCCATAAATTCAATTTTTGGGAGATTGCTTTTATGTCTTCCGGTTTTACTAAACTTCCATCTTTTTTAGTGATTTCAAAACCTAAATTACCCAATTGCAATAAATGTGGATTTTGCCTGAACCAGTTTACGGCCTCGACTCTTCGGGCGGGTTCTTTGATCTGAACCGTGTATGAAATATCTCTTCCGTATTGCTTATAATCTCGTAAAGTTTCTGAAAATTTATAATTATTGGTGTTTTTATAACTGTCCCAACCCCACTCTGATTGTGTTCCCAACGGAATCCCATTTTGATATTTTTTAGGAAAACTCTGCAATCCCGTGGCATCAACAGTAAAAGCAAAGGCACCATTGCCTACTGTCAACGAAGCCAAAGTATCAATAGCCGTAATTTGAACATTATGTCGATTTACCAATGCTTTTCGGTCTATTTTTTGCGCAAAAAGCGACATTGAAAACAGGAACGCGGTAATTAATTGATATTTTTTCATATGATATGTTTTTGTTTTTATTTCAGGTTTTTATTTTAAAATGAGAAAAAAATTTTACCTCCAAGCACGCAAAGTTTTTTATCTAATATTTATATAAACACAAAGTTCGCAAAGCTAAATCTTCATAAATCTTCGTGGCCTTTGCGGCAAAAATCTATACGGTTTTGCATTTTTTCTTACATTAATTATCTCATTTTCTAATTGACAAATTATCTAATCAGCGTCACACTCATCAAACCAATTACAACATCATTAGCAATGGCTCTTAAAGTCAGGCTTTTCAAAGTTTTATTTTTATCCAGTGATAAATCGAGAATAGTCGCCGCACCACCGTCAACACCGTAATTTGAATATCCTTTAATGGTTTTAAAATCCTTAAAATCTCTCGAAATCTCTCCTGTTTTTAAATATACTCTCGGAGGTTTTGGAGCGTCAGTTGTAAATGCAAGACCGTCTATGAAATAATCCTGTTCAATTGGCCACCAGTTTTCCGGATTTTTCAGCGTTAAAATATCTGATGTTCCGTCTGTATATTCTACCTTAATTTCGCCATTCGCTATACGGCTCTGCATTGGATTTGTCGTTCCGGCCATCATAAAATAAGCGTGCGAAGCTTTTCCGTTTAACGGAATTGTTACGGTTTTAGGAAAATTATCCCACATCGAAGTGAAGATTATGTTTTTTTGATTTTCATCAGAAGGGGTTTGAAACGGAATTCCGTTTGGAGTGACAATCTGTTCGTTTGATTTTGCTTTTTCACGCAGTCCTTTATCATCAATTTTCACGTTTATGTTCGGATAACACCAATTTCCGATTCCTTGTTTTGGAAGCTGTAACGTGACTGTTTTAGGTCTTGGCGAAACATATTCATAATTAAAAACATCAACCACTTTTGCATTAAAAAATGGCAAGAGCGAAAGTGTTGCTGCCGTTTTGGATTTATCCAACGGAATATCCCAATTTACCGCTATTTTATCAGATTCAATTTCAGGTTTAATTTTTAGGTGTATCGGCGCCCACCAGGATACTTCTCCTTGTTTTAATTCTACAAAAAAGAGTTTATCACCAGCCGAATTTACTTTCGCTTTAAGCGAATTTTCAGTTTTAGAAATCTCGTTTAAAACTTGCTGCGGATCGTAAATGGAGGCTATTTTTGCTTTTGAAGTTTTGATGTCTAAAATTTCGTTAGCAGCGTAAATTTCTTTCGATTGAATTTGTTCCAAAGCATTTCCTTTCCATCTGATTTGAACATCATAAACGGCATTATACGGCACTTCAATACTTATTTTTGATTGTCCGATGCTTTCCGAAACTGCTTTCCATGAAACTGATTTTCCGTTAACCGAAACACTTTCAATAGCTTCAAAAGCGGCATTTACAACCAACTTCAGATTCATTTTTGATGCCAGTCGATTTTCTATATGATACTGATCCTGTTTGTTTTCTCTATTAAAAGCCAGGGAAACATCCGGAATATCTAACGCTGCCTTATCCCATTTTGATGGAAAACCGGGCTGAATCGTTACAATTCCTGCCAATGCATCCGGTTGAATTCCAAAAAGTCCTTCAACCAATGTTCGGGATGCCATTCCGATTGGGTCTGCAAAATCACGATACAATTCGCCACGCATCGCATCCTGATATAGTAACTGTTCAAAACCTCCGGGAGAAGCGCCCAGATACATGCTTTCTACCAAAGCACTTTCCCACATTGTATAAGCTTTATCTGCCTGGCCTCCTTGCCAGAAGGCCAGCGAAGTGTGCAATTGTTCGGCCAGAGCCACATTGTTTATTGACCACGTATACGGCTGCCAATTGGTGGTACTTATTACATAAAGATCTTTTTTATCTAATCCTTCTGCCGCAATCGGGATATGCGGAATCTGATGGTCTACATAGTTTAACATCTGATAACTCTCAAATGGACTTGATAATTCAGAATCAATGGTGTGATAGATGCTCCAAATTCCCGGACTGTCATGCAGTAATTTATTGCCCAATGCATCTTTATATTCGGCAAAAATTCCCTTTTTCGGCATCCAAAGCTGTTCATTTGCGGCTTTTAAAATTTTGTCGGCTTCTTTAGAAAATGGAATTGCATCTTCTTGTATTTTTATAGCAGCTTCAGCAACCGTTTTATTGGCATAATAATTATATGCCGAAGAATGAATGACAGCGCCGCCACTGTATTGCAAAGCATCGCTTGCCCAAATTGTTGCGTAAGCATCGTAAAGCCCATCGCCATCAGGATCAAAATTTCTTTTTTCCCAATTTAAATGTCTTTGAATTGTCGGCCACATTTCTTTCATGAAGGAAGTATCGCCCGTCCATTTAAAATGGCGCAGCATCTGATCTATAAAAACCAAATTCATATCGTAATGGTGTGCTACTGTATTTTTATTCGGACTTCTGCTAATATACCCGCTGCTGAACATTGAAGTTCCCATTTCTTCTTTTTGGCGGGCTAAATTGCGCTCTTCATCCAAGACAATAGGGCCGCTTAAAGGCGTTGTTACCTGTGAATTGCTGTAGCTTGTGAAGTGCGATTTTGCTCTGTCGTGCCAGCCCAAAGGATCAGCAGTATAAGCGCCCCGCCATGCATTCAGATACATTCTCCAGGCAATTGCGCCATGAAGATAAGCGGGACTTTCCCAAATTCCGTCAGAAGCAATTGAAAGTGCCGCTCCTAAAGTATTGATATAAGGATCCGGTGTTGTAACTTTTACTCTATTGGCTAAAAGATGTGTTTCCTGAACTGCTTTTTCAAACAGCTGCGCAATCGCCTTTTGGCTGTATGCGGTTTTTGAATCTTCCGTTTCAAACAACCAATAATCTCCTTCTTTATCGAGAGTATTTATTTTTCCTGTAATAATCGGCAGTGATTCCGGATTAGAATTAAAAAGCTCTAACGGAGAATGCTGGTTATTGGCATTGGCTAAATGTATTGCTGATTCAGGGAAAGTTCCCGAAACAACTTTATTGTTTCCTGTTTTCTGTTTGTTGCTTTCAGATCCGTATTCTAATAAAAAAGATTCCTTTTTTAAAGTGAACTTATTACCTGCACAATAAGCAGGCTGGAGATAAAAAACCGATTCAGGATCAGCACCAATATCGCCGTCCCTGCTGAATTTTTTTCCGTTCGCGCCTCCGTAGGCCCAAACTAAATTGGTCTTTTTCGAAATGTCTTTTCCGTAAGCTTTAACAATAAATCCTTCCTTGTCTTTTAAGGCTGCTACTTCAATGTATAATTTCCCATTTCCCAAAATAGGGTCCTGAATTTCATATTGCATGGTTCCTAATACATATCGGGTACTAATTTTTGAAGCTTCGGTAATCCATTTACTGTTATTTCCGTTTACGACACCCAATTTAAAATTACCTCCCATTCCGGGCATATACATCGCAAATTCCGGAAGATCGCCTGCTTCTACCCTAAATCCTGTATTAGAACCATACAACGCCCGATTAAATTTTCGGGTTCCATTTTTTAAAACAAAACTGTTTCCTTCAGGAGCGTAATGCATTTTACGCTGCGGCTTAATTTCCTGTCCAAATGATAGTGCGGAACAGAGTAGTAATAAGCCGGTAAAAATGTGAAGAGATTGGGGTTTGGTTTTCATAAAGTTTAAAAAATGAATTATTCCTAAATTCGAATAATAAAATTATTCTGTTATTATTTTACTAATTCAATAATACAGATGCAATTTCTTTGTTTTTTAGTGGTATAGTATCCTGTACCTACCTGATTTTACAAATTAAAAAAAGTATTAATTTTTAGAAGATATGGAGTATTTTTAACATCATAGTACAGGATACAATACTAAACTGTATCGTTTAGTTTTGAAACAATGGAAATTTTGAAGTTTTAGGTTTCAGGTTTCAGGTTTCAGGTTTGAAGTTTCAAGTTTGAAGTTTCAGGTTTCAGGTCTCAGGTTTTTGAGATTTAGGCTAAAATCCAGATTTTACTTTTTACATTTTACAATACATTTTGAATATGAAATCAATCAAAATACTTACTGCCCTTAGTCTGGCTTTATTATTCTTGAATTTTACGATCAATCAAAACAACAAACCCACTGTTTTTATGGTTGGAGATTCGACGGTGAAAAATGGCCGTGGCGACGGTTCCGGCGGACTTTGGGGCTGGGGAGATTATATTGGGCAATTTTTAGACACCACAAAGGTTACTATCGAAAATCACGCTTTAGGCGGTACCAGCAGCAGAACTTTTCAGGATAAGGGTTTGTGGACGGCTGTCTTGAAAAAACTCAAAAAAGGCGATTATGTATTGATTCAGTTTGGTCATAATGACGATGGGCCTGTAAATGACACTATTCGCGCGAGGGGGACAATAAAAGGAATTGGAAACGAAACGCAGGAAATAGACAATCTGATTACAAAAAAACATGAAATTGTACACAGTTATGGCTGGTACATTCAGAAAGTGGTACGCGAAGCCAAAGCAAAAGGAGCAATTCCGATTATATGCTCACCAATTCCGAGAAACGACTGGAAAAATGAGAAAGTGCCCCGCAACGACAAATCATACGGATTGTGGGCGAAACAGATCGCCGAAAAAGAGAAAGTTACTTTTATTGATCTGAACCATAAAATGTCTCTCGAAATGGAAAAGCTGGGCGAACAAAAAGTCACCGGCACTTATTTCTATAAAAAAGATCATACGCATACTTCTGCAAAAGGTGCTGTACTTGCAACTTCCATCATTATCAATGAATTAAAAGAAAGCAAAAACGCTTTAAAAAATTACATATTAAAAGAGCCAAAAATTGTGCTTCCGGTCAAGAAAAAAGTTTTCCTGATTGGAGATTCTACTATGGCGAATAACGATAATAACCCAGACGCAGTGGGCTGGGGAGTTGTATTTCCTAAATATTGCGACACTACCAGAATCGAGGTGATTAATAAAGCACGGGGCGGACGAAGCACCAGAACATTTGTTTACGAAGGGCTTTGGGAAGAAGTAAAAAAACAATTACAGCCCGGAAATTACATTTTGATTCAGTTCGGACATAATGATGCAGGTGCTGTCGATAAAGAAAAACTGCGAGGTTCTCTTCAAGGAAACGGCAATGAAACGCAGGAAGTGATCCGCCCTGACGGCTCAAAAGAAATCGTCAATACTTTTGGCTGGTATATGGAAAAATTTATTCGCGAAGCCAAAGAAAAAGGTGCCATTCCGATTGTTTTGAGTCAGACGCCAAGAAACGAATGGCCCAATGACAAAGTAGAACGCAGAGCCGATACGTATGGTAAATGGTCAAAAGAAGCTGCCGCTAAAGAGGGCGCTTTTTATATTGATTTAAATGAAATCGTGGCGCAAAAATATGAAGTTTTAGGAAAAGATAAAGTAAAAGAATTCTTCCCGAAAGACCACACACATACCGGTTTGGAAGGGGCAGCTCTAAATGCGCTGACGGCTGCAGAAAGCATCAAAAAACTAAAAGACTGCGGTTTGAAGGATTATATTGAAGTTAAGTTATAGGTGAAAGATTTTAGATTTTAGATTTTAGATTTTTAGATTTTTAGACTGTTAGATTTTAGACTTTAGATTTTAGACTTTAGACTTTAGATTCTAGCTTCTTGATTCTTTATTCTATTCTCTTTATTCTATTCTCTTTATTCTATTCTCTTTATTCTATTCTCTTTATTCTATTCTCTTTATTCTATTCTCTTTATTCTATTCTCTATCTTCGAAAATCTTTTAAGCAAAAAAAGCCTCGTTTAAAACGAGGCTTTTTGCTATTATTTTTTTGATTCTTCGATAGAAACTTTTCTGAACTCTTTTAAAAGTTTTTCAATTTCTAAAGTAGCTTTACGTGCTCTTGCTCCTGCAGCTTTAACTCCTTTTTCAGTTAATGATTCCGCTTCAGTTTTGAATGTTTCGATTTCGGCGTTGATTTTTACTAATAGATCTTTCATTGCTTATAATTATTAAATTAAGGCGCAAAAATAAAAGTTTGATTGGTACTTACAACATATTTGCTGTTAAAATTAACACTCTTTTTTGGACTTAAATTTAACATTAAAATCATCTATTTGGTTTTACTTCCAACACTCTCAAATAACAAACTACTAATCAAACACTTACTTCAATCTCTTGACAACACAAGACTTTGCAGTGCTGTTAAAAAATAGGTTAACGTGTCATTTATTTTTTTGTTAAATGCGCAAAAAAGAAGTCCATTTTGAATTGCCGAAAGAAAAAATCTTAGAAATCAGCCCAAAAAACGGTAAAAATCTACTCTACTAATTGTTTGTTCACATACACATTTTTAAAAACAACTCCGTTTATCAGGCTTTTATCCACTCCTGATTTTACCGCTTCAATGTTTAAATTTTCGAATGTAAAATTAGACAAACGAACATTTGGATCATTTTCGACACCGTAAAAAACATCACATTTTAAATCAATATTTTTTAGGGTAATATGATCTCCGTAAGATAACGGAACATCAGGACGGCCTTTTAAGTCAAAAAATTGTTTCCATGCAAAAACTGCCAGACATGTTTTTGCTTCTCCTTTTATATCTTCAACTCTAATATATTCGTAACGCTGCGGTGTATCCGGTCTCATTTTAAGCCACAATAACCTCGAAGCTCCGTCTATTTTGCAATTACGCATTATTACGTTTTTGTTGTGTATTGATTCGCTTCCGTTGGTTAATGACGAATGGCAAAATCCAAAAGTGGTATTTTCGATAATAATATTGGCGTTCGGGCCGTTATTTTTATCCTGATCAGCATACGGACCTTTGCCTCCTTTTAAAGCAATCGCATCGTCGTTTACAGACATATAACAGCCTCTTACCAAAAAGTTAGTGCAAATGTCAATATCGATCGCATCTGTGCTTGGCGCTTTTTGCGTAAGATGCGGCGAAAAAATATAAAGATCCAGCATTTTTACATTATTACATTTATAAAAATGATTGGTCCAGAAACCAGAATTAATCAATTTTACATCCTGAAGCTGCACATTATTAGAACCCCAAACAAAGACCAATCTTGGTCTTGAAACTTCAAGATTGGTACATTTTGGATTTTCCTTGCGTCTCTGCCAAAAAGCGGCCCAATATTTCGAACCGTTTCCGTTAATAGTTCCTTTTCCTGAAATAGAGAAATTATCAACTCCGTAAGCGTTAACTAATGCCGGAAAATAATCCAGATTCTGCCCTTCCATTCTCGACGGCATAATCGGATAATCGGCAATATTATCAGAACCTTTCAAAAAGCCTCCTTCTGCCACATACAGTTTTGTTTTAGGCTTAAAGAACAAGGCACCACTCAGGAAAACCCCTTTCGGGATTATGATGACACCGCCGCCATTTGCAGCCGCTTTATCAATTACTTTTTGAATTGCAGTGGTTTGAATTTTGGTGCTGTCTTTTCCAACTCCAAAATCGGTGATTGTGTATTTCTTCCCTAAATCTTTTAGCTCCAATTTAGTGTAATCTTTGAACCAATTTGGAATAACACTTCCGTCAGGAAACTTATCATTACTGTAATCCTGTGCAAACGACAGCTGAGAAAATCCCACAATACAGATTAAAATTTTTAAAATATTTTTCATTTTGTTTTTAGTTAGCGAGTTTTTATTTTTATTCTTTACCATATTAATTTCAACAATTGGGGCGAGACACCATTAGAAAAAGGGGCTCCTCTACTTTGTCTGCATTAGCCCCTTTCCCTAATGCTGTCGGGCTGTCTGCGCTACTTCGGTAGCCTGCGCCCATCCCTCTCGCATACAAAACGACCAAGACCTTTCTTTATCATCAAAATAAAATCTTGTCGTTATTGACCTTACCAAAGTTTAAAATGTTGACAAGTTTGTCGCGTTCCTACTCTACCTCAACTTTAATTTTAGCCGAAAGCTGTTTGGCCAAAGTCGTTACATAATTGCTAAAATAAACTGCATCTTTAAAGTTTTTATCTGCGCTTAATTCCCAGCCTGCAATGGCATAATAACTGATTTCCTTATTATTTGCTATAGATAATTTCGCGAGATAAGAGTCTGTTAGTTTTCCGGTTTTTGGGGCTTCAATATATCCTTTGTAAATATTTTTAGGCACTAAAATCGCGGTTCCTAAAATCCATTGGCGCTCGTACGTCAAATAATCGTGCTGCACGAGACAAACCCAGTCACCTGCCTCTACTACTTTTAAAGGATTTCTGTTGTTTAAATTAGACAGTGCAGCCAGAAAAGTTTCTTTTCCTTTCAGCCCATTTATCGAAACCGTATTTTTATAACCGTACATTCCCGGCCAGATTGAGGTGGTTTCCTGAACCTGATATTCATTTCCGGAAACGTTCCAGTTATGATAATTATAGCTTAAAACGGAATTTACCGGGCCTTCGCTTACAATTTTAAAAGTCGTTTTCTCAACATTGTTTATTGAATCTGTTCCCAGAATTCCAAGCCTTTTAATTTCGTTATCAACGAGCAGGGCGTAACCGCCCAAACCAACAGAACTTCCAACCGGAAAAATATCTCTTCCCCAATCGTACATTTGATGGTAATTGTCTTCAACGGCACCTTTACTGTTAATTCCAACATCTTCAGGTGTAATTCCGGGTGTTTTTTTGCCAAAAACATCTTTTGAATTTCTTCCGTCCAAATAATGCCTGAAACCTACTTTGTCATTTTCCCACGACGGGCCGTCTGTCTGGTATTTTTGATATCCTAGTTTTTTATACACCTGATCTGCCATTAAAACCTCTTGTGTATCAGGATGAACAGGAAGATCTTTGCCTTCTCTTTTTCCGAATCTGGCACTGGTTTGTATTGGAAATTTAGGATCTGTGCCCGTCCATCTCAAAAATAATTTCTTAACTTCTTTTGGAGAAAAATTGGTTACGAAAAAAAGTTCATCCCATTCTCCGTCGCCATCCAAATCATTAACCTGCGCCGGTATTGTATCTAACTTTACCGTTAAAACAGGATACAAACCTAACCTGTCTGTTACAGAAAACTGACTCCTTTTTATCGAAACCGCTTTTTGAGGCAGTGCTAAATTGGACGTATTTTTTAAAGTAATTATTTTTGGAATTGCCTTTTCCTGCGCATTACTGCCTGCAAAAATCAATAGTGAAAATGCAATTGGCACGTAAAGTTTGATGGTGTTTTTCATTCTTTCTAATTTTCTTTTTTCAAAACAATTTAATCATTTCAATGAGAACTATGCTTTATTCTATTTTAAAAATAAATCCCGATGCTGTTTCGTATTTTCCGCCTTGCGAGGCAGAGAATAAATAAGTTGCTTTTCCTTTTTGAAACAACAATTGCGGGCGTTCTACCCTTCCGTAGCGGTTTAAATGTTTTGGCGCTTCGGGCTGTGTAATGTATTTTTTTAACGGCTGATATGAAATCAAGGGATCGCTCCAATTAATTCCGTCATCAGAATCCATATATAAACCATAATCTATGCCGAAAACTCCCATATCTCTGGCTAACATCTTAAATTTTTTGTTTTCATACCACACAAAAGCATCTTCGCACTGCTTATTATCTCCCAATTTAGAAAAATCAATCAGCGGATTTTTTTCATGTTTTATATAAGGTCCGTGCAATGTTTTCGAAATTGCCAGTCCATATTTTCTGTTTCCTTTTACAGGAAATTTTGGATGCTCGTAATTCTCTGTATCCAATGATTTATAATACAGCCAGTATTCTCCGTTAGGATGTTTTAAAAAAGAAGGGTTTGTCGTTAAAAGATCATCCCAGGAACCTTGTTTTCCCGGCAGTAATAAAGGTTTTTCAGGTCTTTCCCAAGGGCCGTAAAGTGAATCTGAAACTGCTAATCCGATACGTTTTGTATTCATTTTCCCGTTGGAATTTCCCATAAAAAACAAGGCGCATTTCCCGTCTACAAAATGAATACTGGGATTATGACAAGTTGTGGCATCCCAAAAACCTTCGCCTCGCGGTGCCAGAACTGTACTTACATATTCATACGGACCTTCAGGATGTGCTGCAACAGCGTGCGCAATTTCAGAGCTGTTGATCCAGCCGCTCATTCCTTTTGCTTTTGGCCATCTTGAAAAGAAAACGTGAATTTTGCCATCAGGACCTTCAATCGGACTGTTGCACCAAACGTAAAAATCCTCGAACTCGAGTGCGCGTCCGACAGGTTTGAGTTTCTTCTCAAAATCTGAAAGTCTTGGGTCTTCTAAAAAGTCACTGGCTTTTATAGAAAACGGAAGACATAAGCCGATCGCAGCAAGGGAATTCCCGATTATAAATTTTCTTCGATTCATTTTAATTTTTCATTTCAATTACCCTAAACAAAAAGTTTTTTCAACACATAGAAACATGGATTTTTATTTTAAAAGAATCCGAAAAAAGAAACTGGTTGCTGAAGCACCGCTTTATGAAAACAAACTACGTTTCTATCTGTTTAAACAAGAGACTTTATCAATCCATTTTTTGCATAATGTCAATCCAGTCGTCTGTCCTGAAAGGAGAAGCCGGAAGATTTTCGTTATTGAATAAATTCGGTTCCGGAACTGGTTTCCAGGCAAAACGAACTGCTTCAGGATTTTTTACTTTTGGAGACGAAACCACAATTGTTTTTCCTTCAATTTTAGCGGCGGCTGGATAAAAAATCTGATCGTTTCCTGCAATTTCAAATTCTCTCAGCGTTTCGCCTTCTTTTTTCAATCCTGAATCGGAAAAATCAAAAAACAACTGAATTTGCTGTTTTTTAATTTTCATATGATTGTAAATTGGTCCTGAATACACCAATTTACTTTCGTTATAGGTTTTGGCACGGGCAAGCAAAGCCAGTCTGTGACCAACGGTTTGTTTATCAATCGGGTGAATATTGGCTGCATCTCCCACATCTGTTGTTACGACCATGCCGCTGTTTGGTATTGTTTTTAGCGACATTAACTGCGCTTCGCGAATGTCAGGATTCTGTCCTTTATGAGGTGCAATCTGTACATAATAAAAAGGGAAATCACCTTGTTTCCAATCGCTGCGCCAGTTTTTTGCCATTGCCGGAAACAGCGTTCTGTACAAAAATGCTTTTTCTGCATTACTTTCGCCCTGATACCAGATTACACCTTTCATGGTATAATTAATTACCGGATGCAGCATCGCATTATAAAGTACGTACGAAGTTTTATTAGCTTCTTTTTTTGGCTTTTTTAATTGAATTTTAGATAAATCAGCTGCATTGGCAAGTCGTTCTTTCTTCAAATTCAAGTAATAGGTTTCTAACTTTTCCTGAAATACTTTTTCATTTTTAGCATCTTCTTCTAAAATTGGCAGAAAATCTGTGTGCTCTTCTAAAACATTTTGAGACGTCCACGCTTCTGCTTTTGTACCGCCCCAGGAAGTTGAAATTAATCCAATTGGCACATTTAATTTTTGAGATAATTCTCTGCCAAAAAAATAGGCTACGGCTGAAAATGTATTGATGCTTTGGGGCGAACATTCTTTCCAGCTTCCGGTTACATCATCCAGCGGTTTTGGAGATGCATTGGTTAAAACTGTAAATAATCGAATATTGGGATGGGAAGCGTTTTTTACTTCTTCTTCATAATTTTTAACGCCGGTTTTCCAGGTTCCGTTTTCTTTACCAACAGGAAAATACATGTTCGATTGTCCGGAACAAATCCATACTTCACCAATTAAAATATTGTTTAATCGAATTGTATTGGATGCCTGAATAGTAATGGTATATTTTTTTTCACTTCCTGCTGGTGTCTCAGTGGTTGTTTTCCAATTTCCATCGGCATCAGCCGTAATTTCTACCGGAACATTTGACCATCCTAACTCAATTTTTATTTTTTCATTTGGAGAAGACCATCCCCATACATTAACTTTTGCATTTTGCTGCAAAACCATATTATCACTTACTAATGCAGGCAGCTTTACCTGCGCTGATAGAGAGAACTTTACACTTAAAATAAATAAAAATAAAAGAAGTTTTTTCATATAGGTTATTAACATTATTTTCTAAGTACTAAAACATTAAATTTAAATTAGATACGCCTGAAACGCATCCTGTGCTTTCCTGTGTATTTGAATCGAAAACGAAAAAAAAGCTGTCTGAAAAGACAGCTTCTTCAAAAAAACAAAAAATAAAAAAATTTGGGGCAAATTTCTATTAATCGTAACCTACATTCTGATCATAAAGTCCAGGAACCGCCAGCATTTCTGATAGTGGAATTGGATATAGTAATGCATTTTTATCAATAGTTCTGATTTTACCTTCGGTATCTTCAGCTGCTTTCCATGCATTCATAATTGTTATTGCTTTACCTGATCTGATCAAATCAAACCATCTTGTTCCTTCTGAAAAGAATTCTTTTCTTCTCTCATCAAATAATTGATCTAATGTTATATTTACAGCATCAGGTGTTAGCCCTGCTCTTAGTCTTACCTGATTTACAATGGCATCAACATCTGCCTGACTGCCGCCGCCACCGTGAAGTGTACATTCTGCCATCAGCATTAATACATCTGTGTAACGTGTTACCATAAAATCTACTCCCCAGTCTTCACGACCGTTTCCGTATCTGGCCGGATCAATGTATTTTTTGAAAACCGGAAGTGTATAATCTCCTTTGTAAGTTCCTGAAGCTACGGTGTACGCTGTTGCGATGCCGGCGATTTTTCTTTTATCTGTTGCCGCAAACATGTTCATCAAGCCTGTCGAAATTGGCCTGGCTTCCAGCGCTCCTTGTGCTGATAGATTTACTGAGGCAAAATATGGCTCGTATCCCACTTCTACCATAAAGTTTCCACCTACCGGAGTTGAGATGTTTTGTGTATACGGAATGGTTAGTACATTCTCTTTGTTGGCAAGACCTTCTGTCTTAAAAATTGCGGCATAATCCGGTCCAAATGTATATAAGCCGCTCAATTTAATATCGTTTAACTGCTGGTAGGCTTTATCCCATTCGTTTAAACCTAACATGGCACCGTCTATTCCGTACGTTGGGCTGGAGCGCGTCATGTATACAAGACCTAATAAAGACTTTGCTCCGTATTTTGTAACTCTTCCTACGTTTGCTGCATCATATGCCGGAAGAAGATCCGGAATTGCTGCTTCTAAATCTGCAATAATAAACTTGTAGACATCTACAACCGGAGTTCTTGGTATTTTGGCTGTTTCCTGAGCTGTCATTGTTCTGTCAATTAACGGCACACGACCAAACCATCTGATTAAATCAAAATAACAAAATGCTCTTAAAAAACGCGCTTCGGCAGCCATTGCTGCTTTGTCTGCAGGATTTGTAAAAATAGCATCACCTTTTTCGGCCAGCTTTTCTAATAATTGATTGGCTTTATAAATCGCATTGTAATTACTTGTATATGCCTCTTTTACGTAAGCGTTGGAACTGATATTGGTGTAAAAACTATTAATTCCTTCCCACTCTCTTGAAGCTGTAGTAGTAGCAAACAAATTGTCTGATCTGGTTTCACTTAAGTTCAAAACCCTATTGGCATAACCGTAAGTTCCTGCACCGTGAAAAGCTACAGAATAAGTGGCATTTCTTGCTTGGGCAAAGTCTCCGGGAGTAGCGTAAAAATTCTCGATTGTTCCCGCAGATAAAGGCAGCTGCGTCAATTCATCTGTGCAGGATGAAAGGGCAAACAGCATAAAAGCACTTGCTAGATAAATATATTTTTTCATTTTATTTTAATTAAAATTAATGTTAAGACCTATAACTACTGATTTTGCTAAAGGAGCTCCACCATAATCTACGGGTACAGAAAAATCAGAATTTGAACTTCCTGAACTATTTACTGCCTCAGGATTGTAACCTACTCTATATTTATTCCAGGAGAAGAAGTTCTCTCCGGTTACATATAATCTTGCGTTATCAATTCTTTTTACACTTTTTAAAGCTTCTCTTAAGCTGTATCCTACTGAAATACTTCTGATACTAACATAATCTGATTTGTATAACCAATCTGTATTGGCCTGATATCCAAAAGAAGTTCTCCAGTTTCCTCTTGTTGATGTATCTACATCTAAGGCATTTTCTACAGAACCCATTCCGGTACGGTCAATTGCTCTTCCTGTTAATCCGTAAACGGTACCTCCATTTTGTCCCTGCACTAATACATTAAAATCTAAATCTTTGTATTTAAGCGTATTTGTGATTCCCCAAGTATATTTTGGAGTTGGATTACCAACATCTATACGGTCTTCAGAATTGATTTTTTTGTCGCCGTTTTGATCTACATATCTCGGATCTCCCAAAACCAATTTGTTTCCTCCAATTGTAGTGCCTCCGGTATCGATGTCTGACTGAGTTACTACTCCGTCTTGTTTTAATGCAAATATGGTATACATTGGTTTACCCACTTCTAATTTTATAAACGGAACTCCACCGTCATACGAATTACTGATTTCAATTTTAGATTGTCCGGGACCTAATGCTAAAACTTTGTTTTCGTTATGACTGATGTTTGCTGATGTTCTCCATTCAAAATCTTTTGTCTTAACGTTTAAAGAGTTCAGCTCAAACTCCCATCCTTGATTTTGCACTTCTCCGATGTTAGTAAGGTAACTCGGGAATCCTGACGCTCCAGTTACAGGAACTCTTAAAAGTAATTCGCTGTTATTTTTTCTATATACTTCAAATGTTCCTGAAATTCTGTTTTTTATAAAGGCAAAGTCTACCCCAAAATCGATACTTTTTGATTCTTCCCAATGTAAATCAGGATTTGGAATTGATGCTGCCCCTTGTCCGATTGCTGCTGCGCCTCCAAGCGAATAATTAAATGTTCCAAGTGTAGCATAAGCACCATAGCTGCCAATGTTGTTACTTCCATTAATACCAGTACTTGCTCTTAGTTTTAAATCGCTAAGCCAATCCACATTTTCTAAAAATGCTTCTTGTTTTACTCTCCATCCTAATGAAAGTGAAGTAAAAGTTCCCCATCTTCTGTCCATTCCAAATTTTGAAGAACCATCGCGTCTGATACTTCCAGAAATCAGGTATTTTTCTTTAAAATTGTACTGAAGTCTAGCAAAATAAGAAAGCAGTGTGTTTTTTTCTGCATTGGTAGAACCTATTGATCCTGCAGGAAGTGTTTCTGTACTTGAATTATTGTAAAGTGCTCCAGAAGAAAGAGATGCTTTGGTAATTTCGTATGAATTGAAAGATTGTCCCAAAAGCAAATTAAAGTTATGATTTCCTAAAGTCTGATCGTAATTTAAAGTATTTTCATTTACTAAATTCTGTCTTCTGTACGTATTATAAGCCCCTCTGATACTTGCCAAAACATCATTCGGCGTATAGCTTTCAGTTGTATTGTCAGAGTTATCAAAATTGATGGTGCTTTTAAATGTTACCCCTTTTACAAATTGATAGCTGGCATAAGTCGAGATTAAACTTCTGTACATCGAGTTTCTTCCTGTTCTTGCTAAAGCATTCAGCATATTTGTTGTGCTGCTTCCCCACATGTATCTTGTTGTGTATTTTTCTCCGGCCGCATTAGATGCACTTTCGAAAACAGGGGTCGCAGTAAGGGCTTTAAACAATGTATTATCCTTTCCTTCAACTCCCGGATCATTTTTTACAGAATAAGATGGAGCTATATTAATTCCCATTTTAAAGTTTTCTGATAATTTTACATCCACATTTGCTCTTGCAGAAAACAACGTATAGTCAGTCCCTACAATGTATCCTGTATTTTTTTGATAGTTGGCAGACACATAATAATTTACTGTCTCTGTCGCTCCTGAAGCCGATAACTGGTAGTTGCTGAATTCTCCTGTACGGAAAATTTTATCCTGCCAGTCGATGTAATCTAATCCAGGGTGTCCCGGCATATCCCATCTTGTATCGTATAAATAAGTATAATAGCGTGAATTACTTGGTATAAGCGGTGCTGTTGGATTTTTTGCATTATAAGCTGCAATACGTTCTGGCATTGTCTGGCTCGCAGAAGCACCTGCAATTCCAGATCCCACCCACTGCGCATCAATAAAAGTTTTTGCTCTGTCAACCCATTGCTGAGAATCCAGCATATCCACTCTATTGGCTTCTTTATTGATTCCTCCGTAAGTATTAAATGTGAATTTTGCTTTTCCGGTTTTTCCTTTTTTAGTAGTAATCAAAACCACCCCATTAGACGCTCTCGAACCATAAATGGCCGCGGCGGCTGCATCTTTTAAAACTTCTACAGATGCAATATCATTTGGGTTCATATTGTCAAGCGGGCTTCCGTTTGAGAATCCGCCATTGGAGTTTGATCCTTCTGTCGAAATAGGAAATCCATCTACCACATATAACGGTTCATTTCCAGCGGTAATAGAACCTGCTCCTCTAATTTCAATACTAAAAGGCTGACCTGGCAAACCTGTTGTTTGTTTTACCCTAACACCGGCTACCTGACCTATCAAACCCTGATCGACTCTTGAAATTGGTCTCTCAGTAAAATTTTCTGTCTTGATTCCCGAGATTGCACCCGTTGTCAGTTTTTTCTTTTGGGTGCCATAACCAATAACTACCACTTCATTCAGACTCGAATTTTCTGCATCTAAAGAAACATCGTAGCTGCTAGCGGTGCCTACTTTTACCTCTTTGGTTACAAATCCCACGAATGAAAAAACCAAAGTTTCTCCCGCAGAAGCTGCTACTGTGAATCTTCCATCAAAATCAGTACTGGCTCCACGTTTTGTTCCTTTTACAAATACATTAACCCCCGGAATCGAGAGTTTTGCCGGATCAGTAACTATTCCTGTTACCATTTTTTCTTGCGCATAACCCGATGCATGTATCGCTACAAACAGGGCCATAATCAGCAGAAGACTAAGCTTGTTTTTCATAAAAGTTAAATTTTGGTTAATTAATTAGTAATCCAAATTTATCCAGATGAGTATTGCTCACCATCCTGTAGTATCCTGTTAGCTTTCAAGATATTATATTTGTTTTCGTATTTTTTTCAAGAAAAAAAACGCACAACTGCCTGATTTACAAGTCGTAATTCAGTGCGAAATATTAAAATACGATATCAAAAAAAAAATTAAATTATTTTTTTACTATTCTTATTTATTTATCTAAAAAAAATACGAATCACTAAAAAACAAGACAAATTACTACCGATTTAATTTTTATGCATTAACATAAAATACAGGATGCTACAGGATAGGAATTTAATGGGCTACTAATACTTTTACTCTCTAACCAGGAAATATAAAATTGAATCTTGGGAATTTTTCTTCCAGAAGTGATTAATTTTAGTAACCAATACATTCAACTAATAAATAATGAAACTGACCAAGTCATACTTTTTTATTGCATTATTCTCTTTTTGTGCCTACAGTACTTTGGCACAAGAGAAATCACCGTGGCCGAAATCTACTAACACTAATCAGCCGTGGGCTCGATGGTGGTGGATGGGAAGCGCCGTAGATAAACCTAACTTGAAGAAAAGCCTGATCGATTTTCATAATGCAGGAATTGGCGGTGTAGAAATCACTCCAATATACGGCGTAAAAGGCGAAGAGAACAACTTCATCGATTACCTGTCTCCAAAGTGGATGGAAATGTTAGATTACACTATTAAAACTGCCGACAGCCTTCATATGCAGGTTGATATGGTCTTAGGAACAGGATGGCCTTACGGAGGTTCTCATGTAACAATACAAAACGCCGCAACAAAGCTTATTGTACAAAAATATCAGGTTAAAAAAAATGAAACGATTGATCAGAGCATTGTAATTGATACCACCAAAGAAAAGAAACCTGCTACTCTTTTGTACGTTACAGCGTATGGTTCTGATGGTTCTTTTGTCAACCTGACAGATCAATTGAAAAATAATAAAGCAAATACAAAAGATAAAGGACTGGAAGGAAATTCTATTTCTCTGCCTAACAAATTAGAGCCCAACAAACTTAAATGGAAAGCGACAAAAACAGATTATACTATTTATGCTGTATTTAGCGGTAAAACCGGGCAACAGGTAAAAAGAGCCGCGCCGGGTGGAAGCGGTTATACTTTAGATCATTATTCAGAAGAAGCTTTTAATGCTTACGTTGTTCCTTTCAACAATGCTTTTAAAGGACGTGAAGGTAAAATTCGTGCTATTTTTAATGATAGTTATGAAGTATACGGAACTGATTTTACACCTAAGTTTTTCGATGAATTCAAAGCTTTAAGGGGTTATGATCTAAAAAAAGAGCTTCCAAATTTACTAAATGAAAAAGATGAAGAAATTGGAAACAGAATACGTAGTGACTACAGACAAACGATTGCACATTTATTATTGAATAAATTTGAAAGATCATGGACCAATTGGGCGCATTCTAAAAGCTTTAAAACTAAACTTCAGGCTCACGGTTCTCCGGGAAATCTGCTTGATCTGTATGCTGCTGCAGATATTCCTGAATGCGAAACTTTTGGCTCTATGCCTTTTGACATTCCAGGATTCAGACGCGAAAAAGAAGACATTCGCGAAGGTGATGCCGATCCTGTAATGCTGAAATTTTCTTCTTCGGCTGCACATATATCGGGAAAAAACCTGGTTTCGTCAGAAACTTTTACCTGGCTGCGAGAGCATTTTAAAACAGCACTGTCACAATGTAAACCTGAAGCCGAAGATTTAATGCTGAGCGGTATCAACCACATTTTTCTTCATGGTTCTACTTATTCGCCTACGCGTGCTGCATGGCCGGGATGGCAGTTTTACGCTTCTGTAAATTTTAATGCCAATAACAGTATTTGGGAAGATGCCCCAGCCCTGTTTTCGTATATCGCCAACTGTCAGTCAATGTTGCAGCAAGGAAAATCAGACAATGAAATTTTATTGTATTGGCCTATTTTTGATACGTGGGATAAGTACCAAAAAGGTACTTTGTTCTTTGAATTTAAAATACATTCATTACAGCAGTGGCTGCACAATACTCCTTTTTATGACACTACTAAAAGTTTAATGAAAAAAGGATACGGTGTAGATTTTATCTCTGATAATTTTATTGCTGATGCTAAAGTAGTGGACGGAAAAATCAGTTTATCGGGCAGCACTTTTAACTCCTTGATTATTCCTGCTACCAAAAAAATGCCTCTCGCGACGCTGCAAAAATTAATAGAATTAAAGAAAGCCGGCGCTGTTATTATTTTTGAAGGTTTACCGGAATCAGTTCCGGGTTTCAATAATTATAAAAAGCAGGAACAAGCACTTCAGGCTCTTTTGACCGCCAATAGTGCGCTGGTACAACCGGATCTGGATATTTTCAAAACATTAGAGAATGCCAAAATATATCCAGAAACGCTTGTCAGCACTGGTTTAAAATATACCAGAAGAACTGTGGACGGCGAAAAGATATATTATCTCGTAAATCATACTACCAAAACAATCGATGATTTTATTCCAATTCAAGTTGGGAATAAGGAAGTGGTAATTTTTGATCCGTTAACGAAAGAATTTGGTAATGCTATTGTAAACAAAAATACCAATACTACTTTGGTAAAATTAAAAATAGAACCTGGACAATCTTATTTTTTGAAAACAGAAAATACGGCTTCACAAAAAAAATGGAATTACTATGAAGTTGCAGGTGATGCAGCTGCGTTAAAAGGAAATTGGAAACTTACTTTTGACAAAGGAGGGCCAAAATTACCTGTAGAAGCTTCAGTATCAAATTTAGAATCGTGGACAAAATTAAGCCCAGACGCGGCCGCTTTTTCAGGATCTGCAACTTATACGCTGCAATTCGACAATCCGAATGCAAAAATAAGTCATTGGAGTTTAAATTTAGGTGATGTCCGCGAAAGCGCAAAAGTATGGCTTAATGATGAATATATTGGCACTGCCTGGTCTGTCCCTTATCAATTAAACCTCGAAAAATTAAAATCCGGAAAAAATACTTTAAAAATTCAGGTCACCAATCTTTCGGCAAACCGAATTCGTGATAAGGAATTAAAAGGAGAAGAATGGAAGATTTTTTATGAAATCAATATGGTCGATAAAGATTATAAAAAATTCGATGCATCAAAATGGAGTCCAATGCCGTCTGGATTATTAGGACCCGTAACTTTAACTCCATTAAAACAACAAAACTAACTACTAAACCATTAAATAACGAAAACTAAAGATGAGAAAATTACTTTTAATATTCGCTATATGCTTTTTGTATACGAGCACTCTAAGCGCCCAGCAGTCGTTTGATAAAAAATTAGTGCTGAAACAAATGATATTGGCCAATGATTATTTTATGCAGAAATGGCCGGAAACGGGCAAAACCATTATTACCAATAAAGAGCGTCCTAGTAATATCTGGACGAGAGGGGTTTATTATGAAGGTTTAATGGCTTTGCACGAAATTTTCCCAAAAGATACTTATTATGATTATGCCTATTCATGGTCTGAATTTCATAAATGGGGATTCAATGGAGGAAATACTACCCGCAATGCCGATAATTATTGTGCAGCTCAAACATACATTGATTTATACAATTTAGAGCCAGACCCTAAAAAGTTAAAAAACACAAAAGCCAACATCAATATGCTGCTGCATACGCCTCAGCTTGATGACTGGTCGTGGATTGATGCTATACAGATGGGAATGCCGGTTTTTGCAAAATTAGGAGTTCTTGAAAAAGACAATCGCTATTTCGAAAAAATGTACCAAATGTATATGTACTCCAGAAATAAACATGGAGATAACGGACTTTTTAATCCTAAAGATGGTTTATGGTGGCGTGATGCTGATTTTGATCCTCCTTATAAGGAACCAAATGGTGAAGACTGTTACTGGAGCCGTGGTAATGGATGGGTAATTGGTGCGCTGGCAAAAGTATTGACCATTATTCCTGAAAATGCCCCTCACAGAGAGCAGTATGTAAAAGATTTAAAAGCTATGGCGGCGGCATTAGTTCCTATTCAAAGACCTGATGGTTTCTGGAATGTCAGCTTACATGATCCTAATAATTTTGGTGAAAAGGAAGCATCCGGAACTGCTTTGTTTGTTTACGGAATGGCATACGGAATTAACAGTGGAATTTTGAAAAAGGAAACCTATTTACCTGTTATTCAAAAGGCATGGAATGCTTTGGTAACTGAAAGCCTTCATACAAATGGAGCCTTAGGTTTTCTTCAGTCAACTGGAAAAGAACCTAAAGATGGACAGCCTCTTTCTTACGATAAATTTCCAGATTTTGAAGATTACGGTTTAGGCTGCTTTTTATTAGCAGGTTCAGAAATCTATAAAATAAAGTAATACTATACTTTTATTAAAACAAAAAAATGTAGGATCTCAATAAGAGTATCCTACATTTTTTGTTTTTCTATTACTAAGAATAGAGGGCGAATTATAATGTTTATATATAAAAAAGTGAACTACATAAGAAAAAATAACGCTTTATAAAAATTATGAAATTGTGTATGAAGAATATTTGAAGTTGGAAAATTCATTTCAACTGATTTTGATAAAACACCAGATACATTATTAAAATGTGATTTAAGCTCTTTAATAATTTCCGTCCTGGTCTTAGAATCATCTAATAGTATTAAATTATTCACTTCTTCTAAAAAAGACAAACTTCCAAATAACTGTTTGTTGAACAAACAAACCAGAACATTTGTTCCTTTTTTATTCAATTTTAAAAATTCTATTAATTCTTGCTTATCATACACCACAAATATAGAACGATCAAAATTATTCGATTGACTTTCATCTTTTAAAATAAATGAATCTTCAAAGAAGTCAAATTCATTTCTAAAACTTCTCCTGAACATTTTTAAGAAGATCCCATTATTGTCCCTTACCAAAACTCTTTCCTTTACCATTTTCATTACATTTAATTTTAGAAATTTTAATACTAAAACTGAAATCATCAGTTTTAGTTCAAATACAATTTATTAATAAGCATTTTTACAATAAAAAAGAAGCGCTTATAAACTATACAAAGGTAGATTGAATCTTAATTCGCAATTATCCTAATACGCCATAAAATAGTTAAATTAAGGTAAAAATAGATAAACTGCTGCGAGATATTAAAGCAGACAAAAGGTTATTGCACTTAGTAAAATAGCCATTTTATCTTCCCTATTTGAGTTATTATTTTCAATATTCAAATTGGTTTTATTACCTGATATAAGCATTTCTTTCATAAATCCGTACTGTTTCCTGTCTAATGAGCCAATTTGGTTTTGAGAAGCATCAATAATTACAAAATCCCACTCCTTACAATTGCGTGATATTGCGGCAATAATTTCATCTGAAGCATTTAGTATTGTATAATTACTTTTAAAAAAGTCGAAATTTTGCCTGATACTCCCCATCTTATTACCACGCCTGTCCCTAATGATAATTGCGGCATTAAAAAAAAACCAGCCGCGTGACAGTATTGCTTCAAGAGTTCCGTTTGAGCTTCTGATTTCAAGCCGAAAAGGTAGAATTGATTTTTTTACTACCGCTCTCAGGATTTTTTCAACTTTAGTAATTCTTTGTTTGATCAAACCAATATTTTCCCTTTGATCATTAAAAATTTGGTAACAATTATAAGATTTTGAACGAATATTTTCTTTATCTATAAAACATTGTTTTGTTTCAAAAAAAATTGAATTTGAATTCATTTTATCTCAATTTGTTTAGTTATTCTAAAGGCTTGTAATCAAAAAGCTGCTTCATTATTTTTAATATTTCATTTCAAGATTAGGAACTCTTACATAAAATAATTTCAAAAAACAGCTCACTATAACTATAAGATTAGGGAAATCTATAAAATGTTTTAAAAGCAGATTCGATCCTGATTTTTAAGCTTCAAACTATGTTCATTAAACTTTTGTAATCTGCGTAACGTTATTTTCTACAAAAGCAATTAATTCCTTCATGTTTCTAGTTTCAGTATCTTTATTAGAAATCGAAATAATATATCCATTTCTTTCTTTAATATACAGAAAGAAAAAATCTTTAGTCAAAATAGCCTTTTCAATTTGAGTCCACTTATGAGCGAATTCACCTATGTTGTAGTTGCGTTTTCACTTGTATACGTATATTGTCCGTTATTGGAAGCGTCTTTGCTTAACGTGGTCAAAGTTTCGGCATCTCCAACCAGATCAACCAAATCTATAACTGTCGGTGTACCACTTTCTCCGTTGTAAGTCAGTGTTTTGGCCACAGCATCGTACACCAGAGTAGTATTTGTTTCAGCGTCTCCTACCAGATCTAATAAGTTAATTGTGGTCGACACTGCATCTTCGTCTGTATATGTTAAGGTATTTGCCGTCGCATCATAGGCTAAACTTGTCAGTGTCTCTGTGTTTTCTATGATATTGGTTAACTCAGTAACAAAACCTGGATTATTAACAATAGTAGAGGCATTGTTAATTACATCACCAACGACGTCAATTGTAGTTGCAGTGGCATTTTCGCTTGTATAAGTATACTGGCCATTATTTGAGCCATCTTTATTTAGCGTTGTTACTGTCTCATTTGCTTTTACAATACTGCTGATATCAATTAGCTGTGCAGTACCCGTGGCATCGATATAAGAAAACTGTTGATTTCCCGGATTGTAGATAACAGTGCCAGGTGTTGCCGTAATTTCAGAAGAAACTGCAACCCTGTTCCATTTGTTATCATACCAGTAGTAATATCCGGGCTTTACATCCAAGATCGTTGCTGTATTAAATACCAATAAGCTATTTACATTACCATTTGCAATTGTAGTAGCATCGGTCGAACCTGTCAAATTAATTCTAGGAATTAATACACCTTTGTTTGCGGCAACAACTTCTAATTGAGAAGAAGCACTTGGCATTGGAGTTCCAATACCTACCTGAGAATAAGATGTAGAACAAACTAAAATTAAAACCAAGGAAAGTAAATTATTCTTCATAAGTTTAATTATTAGGGTTATCAACAATAATTATTAGCAGAAATAAAAAACAAAATGGCAGAAAAATTGGAATGTAAGTGATGTTGAAACATCTTCTAGCTTATCTCAATTAGGATAAACAAAAGGCTATGTCAAAAAAGTATTAAAATAAAGGAGTATAGAATTTTATTAGTCATTTGCAAAAGCAAATGACAGCTCTAAAAAATGTAATAAAAAAAGGGTCTTAGTGCCACTAATTTTTGTGCAGTAGGCTTCAAATAAAAAAAATAAATATGATATAAAACAAAAAAAATAACAAGATTTTATATCATAAAAAAAATCTTTCTCAAAACAAGATAGTAAAACTACTAAATTTTAAAACACTAACTATCAAAATATTAAGTTTTTTTTATAAAACTTTACTTATTATTTTACAACAATCATAATTTCCTGCTGTTTCAAGGTTTAATTTTTTAGCAGGGAATAAAAAAAATGGACAGTTTTACTGAAAAAAAAAAGAAAAGAGGGGGAGATTTATTCTAAAAAAAGAAAAATAATCATCAAAAAATAAGGGAAAGTACTTATTGACTACATTCTCCAACAAAAATCCTCTGTAACTGACAATTTAAAAGTCTCAAATTGAAGCAATTAAATTACTGTTAGGTTAATATTGGAAATGAGAATCGTACACTAGCTGCAAAAAATTAAAAACTATTTAATTGCTTTCTTAAGCTTTTCTACAGATGGATCTTCTAGAAGTTTAATTTGATTGATAACAATCTGTGCAATTTCAGTAGCGCCCTTTAATGACAAATGGGTATCATCTGCTTTATCCTTAGTGTAATAAGCATTTTCGCCAGCCTTAAAATGCAAATGCAGCTGTTTTGATTCTTCAGGACCGTACGACTGCTCTAATAATTCGGTGAAATATTCAAGATCAATAAAAGGAACTTTAAATTCTTGTGCAGTTAACCGTGTTTCAAGCGGATAATCGCCGTGTGTAGGAACTAATACCCCCTTGTCATTAAAATTTCGCCTTGCAATAGAAGTCAGTAAAATTGGTGTTGCACCTTTTTCTCTTGTTTCTTTTACAAACTTTATTAAATTGTACCTGTAACTTGTATGAGGATTTGTATAGCGAGAAGGATCTTCAATTTTTTCGTCGTTATGTCCAAATTCTATAAACACATAATCGCCTTTTTTAAGTTTTTTATAAATTGAATCCCATCGTTTTTCTGCAATAAAACTTCTTGTACTTCTGCCATTAGCTGCTTTATTTTCGATCACAATATTATCCTTAAAAAAAGACTGAAGTACTTGTGCCCATCCATGTTCAGGATTTTTGTCCGGATCCTTTTTGTTGGCCATTGTAGAATCACCAATAGTATAAACTGTTATTTTTTGAGCAAAACAAACTGTAGAAATTAGCAATAAGATTACGATATATTTTTTCATTTTTAGAATTTTATATTTTACTCTAGTCGGGTTTGTTGTGTATCCTTCGACTTCGTTCAGAGCACAAAACTTACAATATTGGCAGGCTTTGCTCTTCAATTTAGAATCTTAGCCGTTTAGCCGCTTAAAATCTCAAAGAGACCTATTTAGCAGCTGTAGGCACCGTCGCTCTTTGACCAATAAAAACATCAGTCATCAAAACATTTTCAGCATTTTCATTTGAAATAGCATTTTTTGCCGATTTTATTTCGATGTTGTTCAATGAAATATTTCTGATTTTTTTCTCCGGAAATCCCTGAATTACGATCCCAGATTCTGTGGCCTTATTACAGGAAATATTCGAAAAATGGATATTTGAAATATCAGATTGAAAACCTTTTCCTTCTCCGTGATAATTGGCTGTGATATACAAACAATCTTCAACTTGATCTAGTTGAATGTTTCGAACAAAAATATTTTTGATAAAACCTCCTCGGTCGGCATTAGTTTTAACATAAATTCCTCTTTTTAAATACCCGACGGTCTTGCAATTTTCGACATAAACATTTTGTATGCCTGCAGACATTTCACTTCCTAAAACCACCCCGTGCAGCCCTTTAAAATTACAATTTCTAATCACTATATTCTCACTTGGAGTCGCTGTATTTGCCCTGCCTTCATGATCTCTTCCTGCCTTGATCGCTACATTGTCATCCCCGTTGTCAAAAGTTACATTTTCAATCAAAACATCTTTTGCATATTCCGGATCAATACCATCATTATTATAATTTAAAGATTTATAACTTACGCCGCGTACTGTAATACTCTGCGATTTAAGTAAATGGAGACACCAAAACGGTGAATTTTCAATTCGGATGTTTTCAACTAAAATATTTTTACACTTAAAAAACTGAATCATCTGCGGGCGTAAAAAATAACCTTCACCAAATTTTCTGTCTTTTAAATCGACACTATTATGATTCATATCACGGCTCAGGTTTTTCCCCGCTCCTTCTTTTTCTTTAAAACTTTTCCATGTCTTTCCTCCTTCACCGTCAATAGTCCCTTCCCCAGTAATGGCGATATTAGAACAATCATAAGCATAAATTAGCGGGCTGTAATTATACAATATAGTGCCCTCCCAGCTCGTTAAAACCATTGGTAAATAATCTTGCGGAGTATCACTGAATTTTATTTTCGCTCCTTTTTCAATTTTAAGATTAACATTACTCACAAAATGAATGGGACCGTTAACTTTATAAATTCCTTTAGGAACAATAATAGTACCGCCATTATTCTTATTGCATAATGCCATTGCTTTGTCAAACACGGTTTTATTATTTGAAACAGAATCTCCTTTCGCACCTAATTTTGCAATATTTACTTGATAGGCCGGTATTACAGGAAGCTGAATCCTTTTGATAATCGAATCCACTTTTTCTGCTGGGAATGTACTATTCTGAGCAAAAGAAGCCAGTGAAATCAAGAAGAAAATGAGACATTTAAAATTCATATAATGTGTGTTTTTTAACCTAAATTTTATTTACATACCAGTTGGCGACAGGATCCTTTAGAATGTTTTCGATAGTATATTTTTCAGATTCGGATTTTGTAAGCTGATGCGACCATGAAACTCTTTTCGCGGGTTGAAACCCTTCTCCAGTGTTATTATATTCAGCATAAAAAGCATTTTTTTCTGCCTCAGGTTTAGACCAATTTTCCCAGCCTTCAGGTTTAATTTGTTTTCCCATTTCGCAATTTATAAAAACCGTTTTGGCATAAATTCTCCACGGTCTTCCTAAATAAACAGCTTTTGCCTCTGGATTTGCTGTTAGTTTACAATTTTTAAAAACAAAACCAAACGTGTTACCCTGCGGAGTTGAAGCTGCTGTGATGTACGAACTTTTTATACTGTGAATCTCGCAATCTTCAAATAAAGCAGTGGCACGTCCAAAAATAAAATCGGTTGTGCCTTCAATATAACAGTCTTTAAAATATTGTTTTGATTCTTTTCCGGACAAATACAACGTATCCTGATTTCCTAAAAGAATACAGTTTAAAATCTTAACACGATTTCCCGTTACTGATAAAGCAATGGCTTGTCCATGCTCTCCGGAAGTATTTTTAATGGTTAAATTTGATGCTGAAAAGTCATCGCCTTCAGCTAAAACGGTAGCCGTATAAAAAGTACTGTTTCGCCCCAGATTTATTTTAGAAAAATTATCATCAAAGCTGATTATGGTTTTTTCCCTGCTTTCTCCAACCAAAGCCAGCTGGGTATTCCATTCCGGAATTTGAACCTTCTCTATATAAGTTCCATTTTTTATAAAAATAGTTACTTTCTCGTAAGGAAAAGCGGGAGCCGCATATACCGCTTCCTGGATTTTTGTGAAATCGCCGGAACCATCCTGCGCAACCGTTATATAGTTAGTTTTTTTTTTATCCTGGGGTGCTGATTCGCTTACTTTCACTCCATTTTTAATGGCCCATTCAGCATATTTATTCAAAACTTCTTTTGGTTCATTGGTATACCAGGAATAACCGTTACGACGCTCTGCTCCAATTTCTGCCAATGATTTCTTTTTAATTCCGTCTCTGTCACAAAAAAATGGTTCATTGTTATCCAACTCCATAAACCTCGCCCATATGGGTGCTGCATGCTGCGTAACAATCATTTTTTTATCTATGATTTTTCCGGCATCATTCAGCACACGTTTCTCTTCGAGATTGGTGATTTTTGTCTTTTCAAACCAAGCCTGTGCACTTTTAACAGCGGTAATTATTTCTGGTGAAGGATTTTTAATAGACATTAGTAACAAAGTAATCTTAGCCGATTCTTTACCACTTAACGACGGAAGCTCATAAGCCCTGGCTTTGGCTGGAGCCAAAGTAACTTCATCATGCTGTGCGCACCAGGCTGTTAAAACTCCATTTTGTTTGTACTGTGATTTTACGATACAATCGATTCCTTTATCGAATGCTCTTTTTGTTTTATCAACAATTTCTTTTGATGGTTTTATACTGTAAAAATCACTTTCTTCACTGATTTCTTTCATGACATTCAAAATATGAACCATCGAATTATCATTGTAGGTAATATGTGTATAATACCCTTTTTTTAAAGGATAAAACTGAGGCCATCCTCCGTTATCGTATTGCGCTTCGAGCATATAATTCAATCCCTTCAAAAAAGATTCTTTATAGCGTTCGTCTTTTACCTGTGCATACATTTTAGACATAAAAAGCATTTCCTGAGAGGTTGCTCCATTGTCTGTCGTAGTTTCTTTGGTTGTTTTTTTTACCGCTGCTAAATCCTTTTTTTGTTCAGTAGTTAATTCCTGCTGCATTTGGATATTTTTTGGCCAGCCTCCAATATCTCTCTGGTAAAGCAAAACATTTTCTGCAATTTTTTTGGCTTCCGCCGAAGCAAACCACGATGCATCATTTTTACGGATAATATCAGTCCAGTTTTTATATGTATTTTGGGCATTTGCCCCTAGACTAATGCTGCATAAAACTACCAGAATGTACTTTTTTAATCGATTCATTTTAATCTTATTTTTAACTTCTAACGTTACATGCTCAAAAAAAAAGCTTACAAAGGAAAAAAAATGTGTTTTTCTTCATTTAAATCAATTTAAAGCTTTTAAACTTCTTAATTTTCCTGAAAGATATAGAAACATCAATTTTTTAAATTCGTTAAGGACATTTATTTTATGTAGGTCGTTTTTTACAAAAACATATTTTTTTATACAAGAATCAGCTTATTTTGTAACCCTAAACCAATCAACCGCAACATTACCTGAATCATTTGTTGCTTTTTCGCTCAAGGCAAAAAGCCCTACTTTTGCACCTATCCATTTTCCTTCTTTAGAAGTAAAATCGTTACCAATCTTCTGATATTTTTTATTATCCAAGCTATAGAAAAAACTGCAGATACCACCTTTTTTAACCTGCACTCTTAGATAGATTTCAGGATCAGTTATTAAAACAGAATCCGTTTCAGTTTCAGATACTTTTTTATCAAAAGCGCCCGTTTTCTGACTTAAATATAATTTTCCTTTTTCATTTTTGAGAGATAAATAACTATATTCTAAACCCAATACCAAAAGCCCCGTTCTTTCACCTTCTAACCTTGTATTAAAAGTTAATTTGGCTGTTGCTGTAAATTCTTCTGCAGGGAACTTTTGAAGCAGTAAATTTGGCGCATCAGAGATTTTTGCATTGTCTTTCAGTGTTGTCTGGCAAAATAAATTCAAATATCCCATACTTGTCGGAAATCCCCAATTTACCTGAGAATTGGCCTGCCATTGCCATTGTAATCCTAATGCAGGATTATTAAACTCATCCGAAGTCTCAGGAACTTGTACCGGATATTGCTTTCCCACGTTAGGTTTTTTAAATGTGGTTACAGGTTCACCAATTCCGTTTTTATCAAAATCCTGCCCCATTACCGGCCAGTCTTTTTCCCATTTCATGGGCTGTAAATGCACAATTCTTCCATACGCACCTTTATCCTGAAAATGTATAAACCAATCTTCACCGGTCTGAGTCTGTATCCAGGAACCCTGATGAGGTCCATTTATTTTTGTTTTGCCTTGTTCTAAAACTTTCTTTTTTTCATAAGGGCCAAAAACATTTTTAGACCTTAGAATTGTCTGCCAGCCGGTAGAAACACCGCCTGCAGGAGCAAAAATATAATAGTAATTGTTTCGTTTATAAAACTTAGGTCCTTCAATTGTACCTTCTCCATCATGGCCGTCAATCACCATTACTTCATCATAATTTGCAACAGTTCCTTCAGGATTCATCGTGCAGACGACCAGCAGACTTTTAATCTGCGCTCGGCTTCCTGCAAAAGCATGAACTAAATACGCTTTGCCATCATCATCCCATAACGGACTCGGATCTATTAACCCAATTCCAGCTTTTACCAAAAGAGGCTCTGACCAAGGTCCTTCTGCCTTTTTAGATTTTATCATATAAATTCCAAAGTCAGGATCCGGATAATAAATATAGAATTCATTGTTATGAAAATTAATACTCGGCGCCCAGACACCGTTGCCATGCTGCACTTTATCATACGTTTCAAAAGGAGGTTGTTTTACAAGTGCGTAGCTTACAATTTTCCAATTTACAAGATCTTTAGAATGTAAAATAGGCAATCCCGGAATACAATTAAAAGACGATGCAGTCATATAAAAATCATCTCCAACCCTCACCACATCCGGATCTGAATAATCAGCATGGATAATAGGATTTGTATACGTTCCGTCTCCATTGTCCGGCACCCAAACCTGAGCAAAATTTTGCTGAAAAGGAAAAACGAATAGAAAAAGAAATAGGATTTTTATATTTTTCATTTTGGGTAACATTACTTTTTAGTCAGACCCGACACATTAAAAAACACATCGGGTCTAAATATCTAAAATTTTATTATCTGTTCAACTCTAAAGCTGCTAAAATAAAAGGTCCGGTTGCTTTAGGATCGTTGTCTTTCTTTTTTTCATTTACATAATATTCATAAGATCCATCACGATAAGGAGTACCACCAAGACCTGCAACCTGACAGGCATGCGTTAATGTAATGCCGCCGTCAGCATCTACTTTTGTGATTAATTTTGTTGTCAGACCGTCAAAAGCTTTATTGGCTAATTTTTTATATTTTGCAGGTAAATAGCCTTTATTTGCCCCTTTTGCAAAAGCATAAGCAAACATTGAAGATCCCGAAGCTTCTAAATAATTTCCTTCCTTTCCTCCTTTATCGGTTACCTGATACCATAAACCCGTTTTAGCATCCTGAAATTTAGCAAGCGCAGCCGAAACATTATTCAAATATTTTACTAATTCTTTTTGTTTGGGATGATCTTTCGGCATATAATCTAAAACATCAACCAATGCCATTGCGTACCAGCCTAAAGCTCTTGACCAGAAATTTGGTGAATTTCCTGTTTCTTTATTTGCCCAAGGCATGGCTTTGCTTTCATCCCATGCGTGGTACAATAATCCTGTTTTTGGGTCTGTAGCATGAAGCTGGATTAACTCAAATTGTTTTGCGATATCATCAAAACTCTTTCCATTTTCAAACGTCTGTGTATACTGTGCGTAAAATGGTTCTCCCATATACAAACCGTCTAACCACATTTGATTTGGATATATCTGCTTGTGCCAAAATCCACCGCTTGCCGTTCTTGGCTGTTCAGATAATTGTTTGCGCACTAACTGCATTGCTTTTAAATATTTTTCTTCTTTTGATTCCGCATAAATAGCAAAAAGCAGGCGTCCAGGTACAACCAGATCAATATTGTATTTATCCAGTTCATACGTTTTTACAGTCCCGTCTTCTTGCACAAGCTCATCTACGTAACCTCTTATGTAAGCTTTATAACGAGGATCAGGATTTTTTTTGTACAATTCCTCGATTGAATGCAAGACCAATGCGTGAACATAATCCCATTTTGGCTTTTTAGAATCGTCGATCATATAAGACTGAGGATGACGTTTCATTAAAGTTAAAGTCATTTTATCTGACCATTTTAAATCTTTAGAAATAACTATTTCTTTACTTGCAGGCTCTTGCGAAATCACTTTACAACTTGTAAAAGCCATTGCACATACTAATAAAACCGACATAAAATAACCTTGCTTTCTATTTTTCATTTTAAAATATATTTAAATTCTATTATTCTTCTACTTCTATGTTTGTATTTTCTATTCTAAATTATTTAAAAATTCGATCCAGAAATTGTGTGGTGGAAATCACCGTTTGATCGAACCAGGGCTGAAAAAACCAAAATGAATGAGGTGAATCCGGAATCGTCTTTACTTCATTATAAATTTTATTTTGATTTAATACGGCAATCATATCCTCCCTTCCTGCATGAAACCGGTCAAAACTGCTGTTTATAAACAATACTGGCGGTGTATTTTTATTTGTATGGCTTAAAGCCGAGGCATTTTTCCAGTTTTCAGGATTTTCCTCGTAAGAACCTCCTAACCAAAATCCTGCCATTTCTCCTTCTTTCGACTCTGGATGTTTAAAAGCCAAAATACCGTCGATATCGATAATGGCCTGAACACTTGCTGAAGATTTACTTTTATTTGTCCCATCTTCAAAAGCGGCATCCCTATTTGTTGTGCCGATTAACGCCGCCATTTGTCCTCCGGAAGAACATCCCAAAACAGCAATTTTATTTGGATCTGCATTAAATTTTAGGGCATTATCTTTCACAAATTTAATGGCATTTTTTACATCATAAATTCCCGCAGGATATTTGGCTTCCAGTGATAATCGATATTCAATGGCAAAACAAGCATATCCTTTTGAGGCTATTTCTTGTGCCAGAAGCTGCATTTGATCTTTATTTCCTGATCTCCAGCCGCCGCCATGAATCATGATTACAGCAGGATTTAATTTTTGTTTCGTATTAAAAACAGCATCTAAATGCAATTCCCTGTCTTTGCCTTTATGATAAACTAAATTATCAATTCGGTCAACATTTGCAATATTTTCAGCCTCCGCAATTGTTATGGATGGGTACTGCTTAATTAATTTACGATAAGTACTTTTTACAGTGTAAGAGGTATCAATTTTATAGTGGCTTTGCGCTATAATTGCATTAGAAAACAACACTAAAATCAAAACTATCTTTTGCATTTTACTCCTCCTTTTTTTTAGTTAAGAAAGGAGCTCGACGTAAATCAAACTCCTTTTTAACTTCTTCAAAAAACAATTATCTCAAAAAATTATCAAATTACTAATAACCAATATTTTGAGGACTTGTTATGGTAATTAAAACCAAATATTGATTTTAATATATTATTCTAGCAGCGTCAGCTGTTAATTTTTAACAGATACTACTTTTTTGCCGTTCACATACGTGTTCACAAAATTAATATTCTTTACATTTTTTAGTTTGTAAACAGAGTCTACTTTCTCAATCACTACATTTTTCAGGGTAATATTTTCTACCGGAGATTCTTTGTAACCTTCAGCCAGAATGCTGTATTTCCCGCCATCTTTAACGTTTACATTTTCCATGCTGATATTTTTAACGGTTGGTATAAAATTGCCCGTTTGTGAGCCATAAACATTATAAAACATAGTTACTAGTAAAACACATTCCTTTACTGTTCCCACTTCAAGATTTCTCACAAAAATATCCTCAACAACCCCACCTCTTCGAGAATTGGTTTTAATTCGGATAGCACGATCCAGATTTGGACTGTCCATAACACAATTTTCAACAAAAACATTGTTTACACCTGCAGAAATTTCGCTTCCCATAACCACACCTCCGTGACCATCGATCATTTTGCAATTTTGAACAATGATGTTTTTACTAGGAATCGCGACTCTCCTTCCATCAGCATCACGGCCAGATTTTATTGCAATGCAGTCGTCGCCGGTATTAAAAGTGCAGTTTTTTATGATTATATTCTGAGCATACTCCGGATCGCAGCCGTCATTGTTTGGTCCATGGCTGTTTACCGTAACGCCGTCAATAATCATGTTGTTTGTTTTTATCGGATGTAAAATCCAGAAAGGAGCATTTATAACCGTAATGTCTTTCACTAAAACTGTATTACATTCAAAAAACTCTATGAAATTAGGCCGAAGGTATCTTCCTTCGCCAAAAACCCTTTCATTTACAGGAACATTTCTTTCCGCCATATCAACTAAAACTTCACGGTTTTTAGGATCATTTTGCGATGGAATTCCTTTTTTCCAGCCATAACTTTTTCCTCCTGACCAAATCCACCAGTTTGTACTGTCGGCCTGACCGTTAAGTGTTCCTTTCCCGGTAATGGCAACATTGGTTTTGTTTTTGGCGTAAATAAGTGGTGAATAATTCATTACCTCTGTTCCCTCCCATGAAGTATGAACAATAGGATATTCTTTTGGATTTATACTAAAAAGAATTTCTGCATTATCTTCTAAATGTAAATTGACGTTACTTTCTAAGTGTATCGCACCAGTTAAGTATTTCCCATTCGGAACCAAAACTTGTCCGCCTCCATTTGATGTACACGCTTTAATTGCTTTTTCAAAAGCAAGTGTATTTGAAGTTTTTCCGTCAGCAACTGCTCCAAAATCATTGATATTATATATTTTATCGATAAATTGAGTTTGAGGAATGCTCTTAATGATTATGTTCATTTTTTTCCACGGATCGGATTGCGAAACGCCGGAAGCTTGTTTTGTACAACATACAAACACTACAGCAGCTGCAAGTAAAAACGCAATTGGTCGGAACGCTATAGTCTTATTTGTAATCATTTACGGAGTATTTTTTTCTTTTAAAAATAAAACAACAGTTATCATGTAATCGATTACACGAAAATAGAAAATTAGTTCCATTGCACCAAATTTAATTAAAAATATATTATATATTTAATTTTTATTAGGAAATATAATTGCACTTAATGTAAAAAAATACATAATTTATTAAGATTGTATAATAGAAAACGTTTTAGTTATTAATTATGGTAATCGATAACAATTTATATTATATAATAAAAAAAATGTATTTTTGTCTAAAATTAATCCGAAAAAACTCTTTTTTGAATGAGCGAAAAAATAACCATTTACGATATTGCTGCTAAATTGAATATCACTGCTGCTACTGTCTCAAGGGCTTTAAATAATAATCCCAAAATAAAAGAGAGTACGCGAGAGCTGGTAATTAAAACCGCTGCCTCAATGAACTACAAGCAAAACAAACTTGCTTTAGCATTAAAAAGCGGCCGCAGCAACAACATCGGAGTTATTGTTCCTCGTATCGACAGCAATTTTTTTGCCTCTGTAATCAGGGGAATTGAAGAAGAGCTGCATCCGCACGGATATCAGGTAATTATCTGCCAGACACATGAAAGCCCAAAAAGAGAAAATGAAAACCTGCATACTTTAATAGACGCTCAGGTTGACGGAATCATCATGTCAGTAACCGATGTAACCGGTGAAAATGATGGTGCTTTTCATAATGTACTGCAAAAAAATGTTCCCCTTATTTTCTTTGACAGAAGCAAACATATTGACGGAGTGAGTTCCGTAACCATTAACGACTTTAGAGGAGGTTATTTAACCACAAAACATTTAATTAATGAAGGCTGCAGATGTATTGCACATTTATCCGGAGATCAGTCTTTGGAAATCTTCAAAAACAGGTTTTTAGGTTATAAACAGGCTTTACTGGATAATGGAATGCTATTTAAGGAAGAATATGTTATCCCGGTTAAAAGTAGTGTTGACGCCGGAAAAGAAGCTGTTGAAACGTTGTTACAATTGCCAACACCGCCAGACGCTATATTTTCATCAAGTGATTTTGCCGCGTTGGGAGCCATTCAGGAATTAAGAGCCAGAAATATCAGTATTCCAAAAGATTTTTGCGTTGCCGGTTTTAGTAATGAACCATTTACCAAATTCATGGAATTGTCTATAACTTCTGTAGACCAGTCACCACTTGAAATGGGCAAAATGTCGGCCCGTGTTTTCTTAGAACAAGTAGACAAAACAGATACTATTAAAATCGAAAAAAAGGTAGTTCTCGCTCCAGAATTACACATTCGTAAATCATCGTCAAGAACTACCTTTTAGTAGTTTTTTTTTACCACATAAGTAATATTAAGTTCATTTTATGTGTATTTTATAACACTTATATTTACTTACATCACTTATATGGTGAAACTTCTATTTATAATGATACTCCTCTTTTCCAAGGAATAAAATCATTTTGATTCAAGATTGCAGCTTTGGTTTTTATAGTACCGCTGGCAACATCAATGATAAATTCTAACATTTCATCAGCCATTTCATCAATTGATTTTTCTCCGGTGATAATTCCACCCGTATCAATATCAATAATATCAGACATTTTAGCCGCTAATTGTGTATTTGATGATATTTTTACAACCGGTGCAATTGGGTTTCCTGTCGGAGTTCCTAAACCTGTTGTAAACAATACCATATTAGCACCAGAACCAACCATTGCAGTAGTACACTCAACGTCGTTTCCTGGAGTACAAAGTAATGTTAAGCCTGGGATGTCAATGTATTCACCATAATCAAATACTCCTGTAATTGGAGAAGTTCCCCCTTTTTTAGCAGCACCTGCAGATTTCATTGCATCTGTAATCAAACCATCTTTAATGTTTCCTGGTGATGGATTCATATCAAATCCTGAACCTGCATCAACAACGGTTTTCTCGTACCATTTCATTAATTGCAAGAATCGCTCACCACCTTCATCTTCTACACAACGGTTTACTAATTCCTGCTCAACACCACATAATTCAGGAAACTCAGAAAGAATCGTAGTACCGCCTAAAGCAGCCAATAAATCTGATGTTACCCCTAAAGTTGGGTTTGCAGAAATTCCAGAGAATCCGTCAGATCCACCACACTCTAAACCAATTCTTAGTTTAGACAATGGAGCTGGTTCTCTTTTTATTTCGTTAGCCTTTTTAATCGCCTCAAAAGTATCTTTTACAACGCTGCTTAGCATCGATTCGATAGTTCCAATTTGTTGCTGATCGTAAATTAAAACAGGTTTTTTACTGTTTGGATTGATCGCATCAAGAGCATCTTTGAATATCTGAATTTGAAGATTCTGACATCCTAAACTTAAAACAGTTGCTCCCGCTACGTTTGGATTATTCACATAACCCGCCAATAATTTAGCCAGACTATGAGAATCCTGACGAATTCCGCCGCAGCCACCTTGGTGCGTGATGAATTTTACCTCGATATTATTGAACAAGTTAGCATCGTTAGAAGCTGCTTCATTTCCTGTACCGCCAGTTTCTGTTTTTACTAAAGAACGAAGCAATAACTGATAATCGTTTTCTTTAGGTTTCATCAGCTCTTTCTCAAAAATATCTTTTAAGATTTCGATGTTTCTGTTTTCACAAAAAACCAAAGGAAAAAACAACCAGACATTTTCAGTTCCAACTTGTCCGTCTTCCCTGTGATATCCCTGCCATGTTCTGTCTTTCCATTTGTCAATATTTGGCGCATTCCAGCCAATAGTTTCCGTTTTGCCGGTTACTTTATCACTTTCGTGTTTTACGTTTGCAGTAGAAAGTAATCCTCCTTTTTCAATTCTGGCACTTGCTTTTCCTACCAAAACTCCATACATAATGATTCTGTCTCCTACATTAAAAGGAATCATAGCAATCTTATGTTTCATCTTCACATCAGACTCGATTGCAATTACTTCTCCTTCAAAGTCAATTACTTCACCAGCTGTAAGGTTCACCAATGCTACTGCAACATTATCAGTAGGATGAACTTTTATTAATTTTTTTTGCGTTGCCATAACTAAACTTTCTAAGTTATTGTTTTATTTGTTTTTGAAAATTGGTGAAACCAACTTCTATTCCGTTTGCATCGATTTCTTCTAATGCCAATGCAATTGCTTTTGTCAATCCTGGTATTTCGGTTAAATCTTCGTCCCAGAAACTTTTGTTTTGCAAAGTAAGTCTTGCTATTTTCTCATAATCGTCAGACTTCCATAAACCATCAAAAAATGAAACTATATCTTCACTATCTTTTACCGGTAAGCTTTGACCATTCCATGTTCCTTTATAGAAACGAATTAAACTCGCTAATGAGAAAGTCAAATTAACAGGCAATTTTTTATTAGCATTATAATATCCTAATAAACTAGGTAAAACTCTTACTTTGAATTTCGAGATAGAATTTAATGCAATATCAGCAAGTGCATGTTTGATAAATGGATTTTTAAATCGGTCCATTACCTCCTCAGAATAGGCTGTAATTTCATTTTTGTCCATATCCAGAGTTTCACTAATTTCACTAATAACGCTATTTACAAATTTTCCTGTAAAATCTCCGTTAACCGTTTCCATTACCAATTTGTTACCATACAAAAGCGAAAAAGGAACCATTGCCGTGTGCGCACCGTTTAAAATACGAACTTTAATCATTTTAAAAGGACGTATATCGTCAACGATTTTTACGTTCAAATCTGTTTTATGAAAAGGTAGTTTTGCTTTTAAAGCATCTCCACCTTCAATAGCCCAAAGGAAAAAAGGTTCAGCAGCAACAATTAAATTGTCCTGGTAATCTAATTTATTATTGTATTCTTCAATTTCAGCTCTTGGATATCCCGGAACAATTCTGTCAACCAAAGTACTGTGATATGTACAAGCATCAGATACCCAGGTTTTAAATGCATCCTCTAATTTCCATAAATCAACATATTGCAAAATATATTTCTTCAGCGTCTCAGAGTTATAATCAATCAACTCGCAAGGAATGATTGTTACTCCTTTAGAAGCATCTCCATTAAAATGTTTAAATCTTTCATATAATAAAACAGTCAGCTTTGCAGGAAATGATACTGGTGGCTGCATGTCCGGACTATCAGTTTCAATGAATTCAATTCCAGCTTCTGTGGTATTAGAAACAATAAACTGAAGTTCTTCCTCTTTGGCTAAAGCCAAATAATTTGCAAATTCAGTATATGGGTTTACCGTTTTTACAATATTAGTAATTAACTCAATATCTTGTATCTTTTCGCCTTTTTTAATTCCGTTCATAAACAACGTATAAAGACCGTCCTGATCATTAATCAGGTTTACCATACCGTCTTTCAAAGGTTGAACTATTGCAATACCCGCATTAAATTCAACTTCTTTATTTAGTTTGTGAAAAGCGTAATCAACGAAAGCTCTTAAAAAGTTACCTTCTCCAAACTGAACTACCTTAATGGGCTGTAACTTTTCTAATCCTTTATTTATTCTATTTATTTTTTCCATTTTAAATTCTCTAAAGTGTTATAAATAATCACATTAAATACCCTATTTTTTTTCTCGTTTTAAATTGTAAATGAAACATTACACCTGAGTGAGTAAATAAAACTTGCTGTGAGGAGTGGCAGGTTTTATTTTGCAAGCATAATGTTCAATTACAATCTCTAAAATCTAAAAAAAACTTAAATTAAATAAGGGATTGGCATGATTACTCCTTATTTATTTTCTAATATTTTTTATAATGTCAAGAACCTGACTTACTTTATTTTTTAATCCGTCGAAATCTTCCTTATCCAGAATATCCTTTGATATTAACTGAGACCCAATTCCTACGCAGACTGCACCTGCGTTGAGCCATGATGTTAAACTTTCAACCGTTGGCAAAACACCGCCCGTAGGCATAATGCTCGTCCAGGGGCACGGTCCTTTTATTGCTTTTATAAATTCCGGACCATAAATATCGCCTGGAAATAATTTTACAATTTCACAGCCTAATTCTTCTGCTCTTGCAATTTCTGTAAGTGTACCGCAGCCTGGTGACCAAAGCACTTTACGACGGTTGCACGCAATTGCAATATCTTCCCTAAAAACAGGTGTTACAATAAAATTAGCCCCTAAACTCATATATAATGAAGCAGCAGCGGCATCTGTAACAGAACCAACTCCCAGCATCATTCCCGGCAATTCAGCCAAAGCATATTTATTTAAAGCTCCAAAAACCTCATGAGCAAAATCGCCTCTGCTTGTAAATTCCATTAATCGGGAACCTCCATCATAACAGGCTTTTAAAACCTTTTTGCTTAATTCTATATCGGAGTGAAAAAACAGCGGCACCATCCCGTTTTCCTTCATTGTCGCCGCCACTTCTAATCTTGAATATTTCGCCATATTTATTTAATTATCTTGATACTAATCCTGACGAATCACCACCAATCATATTTTCAACTTCTTTTAGAGTAACCAAATTATAATCGCCTGCAATGGTGTGTTTCAGGCAGCATGCAGCAACAGCAAAATCCAACGCTTTTTGGTTATTATTTTGATATTCTGATAAACCATAAATCAATCCTCCCATAAAAGCATCACCACTTCCTACTCTGTCTACAACCGGAGTTACTTCTTTAACCGCAGCCTGATAAATCATTTTTCCGTCAAATAAAACACCGCCAATTCTTTGGTGTGAAGCACTTACGGAATAACGTAATGTAGTGGCTGCTACTTTTAAATTCGGAATTAATTCAAACAACTTACTATATAAAACCGGAAGCGATTTCTCATCCTGATAATTAGGATTTACTTTCGGAATTCCAAGCATAAAATAAGCAGTATCAATATCTCCCAGAATCACATTGCTGTATTTTAGCATTTCCGGCATTACTTCACTTGGTGTTTTGCCATACTGCCACAATTTTGATCTGTAATTCAAATCACATGAAATTGTGATTCCTAATTTATGAGCCGCTTTTATAGCTTCTAAACATGCCTCTGCAGCACTTTCAGAAATAGCAGGTGTAATACCGCTCCAGTGAAACCAAGTTGCCCCTTCGAGTACTTTTTCCCAGTCAACAAGACCTTTTTCAATAGTTGCCATTGCACTGTGAGCACGATCATAAACAACGTTACTTCCTCGTGTTCCCGCGCCGGTTTCAAGAAAATAGATTCCTAAACGTTCTCCTCCATAAACAATGTTTTTAGACTCGACATTCATTTTTCTGATTTCTTTTAATGCAGAAAAACCAATTTCATTTTCAGGTAATCGGGTAACAAACTCAGCATTTACACCATAATTTGCCAGAGAAACACATACATTAAATTCTCCTCCTCCGTACGTAGCACCAAATGCTGTAGATTGAGAAAAACGCAAATGTCTTTCTGTCGATAAACGCAGCATGATCTCTCCAAATGCAACTACTCTACTCATATTTTTATTTTTTTTCACTCCCGAAAGCTATCGCGATTGCGAACTTTGCGGTTAATTTTTTAATTAAAATTTAAAATATTCTTTAGCGTTGTTATACGATATATCAGAAACCATTTTTCCAATCCATTCCATATCGTTTGGCAATTCGCCGCGTTTGATTTCGTCTCCTAAAAGATTACATAAAATACGTCTGAAATATTCGTGTCTTGGGAAAGACAAAAAGCTTCTTGAATCTGTAAGCATTCCCACGAAACAACTAATTAATCCCATATTAGAAAGAGCGTTTAACTGCTTTGTCATTCCGTCTTTTTGATCTAAAAACCACCATCCGGAACCGAACTGTACTTTTCCTCTGACGCTTCCGTCGTTGAAATTTCCTATCATGGTTGCCATTACTTCGTTATCAGCAGGATTTAAATTGTAGATAATCGTTTTAGTCAATTTATCTTTACTGTCTAAAGCATTTAAAAATGAAGACAATTTTTGCGCCTGCGGATAATCTCCAATAGAATCCCAGCCTGTATCAGGACCTAAAATTCTGTGCATACGCGCATTATTGTTTCTCAAAGCACCTAAATGAAACTGTTGTACCCATCCAAATTCATGGTAGGTTTCTGACAAGAATATTAAAATGGCACTTTGAAATTTTAAAGCTTCTTCCGGAGATAACGCTCCGTTTTCTCTTTTCTTTTTGAAAATTGAATTGACTTCACTTTCTGTAAAGTTTTCAAAATAAATCTGATCTAAACCATGATCACTTAATTTGCATCCATTTTGATTAAAGAATTCAATTCTTTTTCTCAATGCCGAAAGTAAATCAGCATAGGTATTAATTGCAATACCGGACACATCCCCCAATGTGTCCAGATATGCGTTGTAACCATCATTAGCAATTAAGATGGCTTTATCAGGTCTGAAAGCCGTACTCATTTTAGTCCCAATCGGATTTTGATTTAGTTTTTGATGAAACTCTAAACTATCAATCGGATCTTCGGTCGTACAAACTAATTCAGCGTTTACTTTCTTAAGAAGGTTTTGCGTACTGTATGCCTGCGAATTTATTTTTTCTGAAGTTTCGATATAAATTTTCTCAGCTGATTTTTCATTCAGCAAATCATAAATATCAAAATAACGCGCTAATTCTAAATGTGTCCAGTGATACAAAGGATTACGCATGGTATACGGAACAGTTTTTCCCCAGTTTAAGAATTTATCTTTATCTGAACCATTTCCCGTTACAAACTGCTCGTTGATTCCTAATGTACGCATTGCACGCCATTTGTAGTGATCTCCGTTAATCCAAACCTGAGTAATATTGTCGAAGATTTTATCTTCAGCAATAAACTGTGGGTTCAGGTGATTATGGTAATCAATAATTGGCTGATTTTTAGAGTAATTATGATATAACTCTTCAGCAAATTTATTTTCTAATAAAAAATTATCGTTTATGAATGTATTCGCGCTCATGTCTTTTTAAATCTAAATTGAGAATTATTCTTCGTTTGATGGTTTACCAATTGTAGCCAAAATACCGCCATCAACATATAAAATATGACCGTTAACAAAATCACTGGCTTTTGAAGATAAAAATATCGCCGCTCCTGCTAAATCACTTGGATCTCCCCATTTTGCCGCCGGAGTTCTGCTGATAATAAAATCATTAAATGGATGTCCGTCTACGCGGATCGGTTTTGTCTGCTCTGTAGCAAAATAACCAGGTCCGATTCCGTTAATCTGAACATTATATTTTGCCCATTCTGTTGCCATATTTTTGGTCAGCATTTTCAAACCGCCTTTTGCAGCAGCGTAAGCAGATACTGTATTACGTCCTAATTCACTCATCATCGAGCAAATGTTGATTATTTTCCCTTGTCTTCTTTCAATCATTCCTCGGGCAACATGCTTAGAAACGATAAACGGGCTTACTAAATCAATATCGATTACTTCTCTAAAATCAGCAACTTCCATTTCAAGCAACGGAATTCTCTTAATGATTCCGGCATTGTTGATCAGAATAGCAATTGGTCCCACTTCGCTTTCAATTTTCTGAACAGCTTCGATCACTTCTTTTTCCTCTGTTACATTAAATCTGTAACCTACTGCATTAATGCCTTCACTTTTAAGAGCTTCTACAGCATCATCAATTTTTTGCTGCGATGAATTGCCATTAACAACAATAGTTGCTCCAGCTTGTCCTAATCCTTTTGCCATTGCCATTCCCAGTCCGTGCGTACTTCCTGTGATAAGGGCAACTTTTCCTTTTATATCAAATAAATCTGTCATGATTCTTATCTTAAATCTGTGATTTTACAAACATCCATATCTCCGTAATCTAAATTCTCACCTGCCATTCCCCAGATAAAAGTATAATTACTTGTTCCTGAACCTGAGTGAATTGACCAGGGCGGTGAAATTACTGCCTGATGATTGTTCATCCAGATATGACGCGTTTCCTGTGGTTGTCCCATAAAGTGGCAGACAGCTTGATTCTCCGGTATATCCAAATAGAAATAAACTTCCATCCTACGATCGTGAACGTGAGCCGGCATTGTATTCCAAACACTTCCCGGACGCAATTCTGTCATCCCCATCTGCAATTGACAGGTTGTCACAACACTTCCAATAATCATTTGGTTTACTGTACGGTGATTCGCCGTTTCCATCGTGCCCAATTCTAATTTATTTGCTTCTGCAAGGCTAACTTTTACTGTTGGGTAAGTTGTATGGGCCGGAGCAGAATTAATATAAAATTTAGCAGGATTGCTGCTGTCATCACTTTTAAAAATTACTTCCTTATTCCCGCTGCCGATGTATAAGGCATCTTTAAATCCAAGTTCAAAAGATTGTCCTTCAACCACTACAGAACCACTTCCTCCCACATTAATAATTCCAATTTCTCTTCGCTCTAAAAAATAAGGGGCTTTCAGCGGATCGATAGTTTCTAAAGTTAAATCTCCTGTTACAGGAACTGCAGAACCAGCAATATATCTGTCGTAGTGAGAATATACTAAAACAACTTCATCTGCTGTCATTAAATCATCAATTAAGAATTCTTCTCTTAACTGCTGTGTGTCATATTTTTTAACTGCTTCAGGGCTTGACGCGTATCTTGAACTATATTTTGTCATAATTTTTATTTTAATGTAATCGATTGCACAAAATTAGATTTTTATCTTTAATTACCAATTATTCGAACTGAATTTTATTTAAAATTTAGCAGTAAGTACTACAATTCTACCTTTTTCATCCTCGGAACAAGAATGTGCATGATGAGCCATGCCAGTAAATAAGCGGCGCCGCAAATACAAAACATAATAAAGTATCCTGTTTCTATTTTTCCAATTTTAGTATAATAAACGAACATGTTTTTCTGCACTAACATCGTCAGCAAAATGCCGCCTAGCGCTCCAAACATTCCTCCAATTCCGGTTACAGATGCAGTTGCCTTTTTAGGAAACATATCTGAAACCGTAGTAAAGATATTCGCGCTCCATGCCTGATGTGCCGAAACTGCAAAACCAATAACCAAAATGGCAAGCCACATGTTTATGGCGCCTAAATACTGCGAAAACAATACTGGCAGTACTGCAAATGCGTACAGCAGCATACTCGTTTTACGTGCCTTATAAGCGGGCCAGTTATTATTGATCAATTTTAATGGAAGCCAGCCTCCGCCAATACTTCCAATACTTCCTATTACGTAAACCAGGGCGCAGGGCCAAATAATTTCAGTAGCCGAAAGTTTATATTGTTTCATCAGGAAATCCGGTAACCAAAAAAGGTAAAACCACCAAACCGGATCTGTTAATAATTTCCCTATAGCAAAAGCCCAAGTCTGGCGAAATGAAAGCAATTTTAACCAGGAAACTTTTTCCGTATCTTCTATTTCTTCTGTAACAATCTGATCAGATGTAATGTATTCTAATTCTGCCTGAGAAAGGCGTTTTTGTTTTTGAGGTACTTCATAAAAAATAAACCATAAAGTCAGCCACACAAAACCTACAATTCCCGTTAAAATAAAAGCCCACTGCCAGCCATAATGCTCTGCTATAAACGGAACTGTTAACGGCACGATGATAGCCCCAATATTACTTCCTGAATTAAAAATTCCGGTTGCCAGCGCTCTTTCTTTCTGCGGAAACCATTCGGCTGTAGCTTTTATCGCTGCCGGAAAATTTCCTGCTTCGGTAATACCTAAAAATACACGCGCTATTAAAAAACCTCCTGTGCCTGTTGCAAAGGCATGTCCTATTGCAGCTAAACTCCACAATCCGGTTGCGATTGCATATCCTATTTTAGTACCCAATTTATCAATAATTCCTCCTGCAACCAGCATTCCCATTGCATATGCAATCTTAAAAGCCAGCTCGATATTCGAATAATCTATAACTTCCTGCTCCGGAGTCCAGTTAAAAGCTTGTGCTAAAAAAGGACGAAGGTAACTTATTACATTTCTGTCGAGATAATTGACGGTTGTAGCAAAAAAAACTAGGCTGCAAATCGTCCAACGGTATTTTCCTATCGCTGCATTGGTTTGGTTCATAAATTGGTTTGGTTAGATGGTTAGTGTGAGTTTACATATCTTTTAAAGATTCGTAATAGGGCTGTATTTTGGAACCAAGGCTTTCATTACCACCCATCCTGTTAAGTAACAAACCGCACAGATAGAAAAAATGATAAAATACCCAGCCTCAATACCATGAAAGCCCATAAAAGACATATTTGTTTCTTTAGCATGATCAAACAATAATCCTGATCCTTTATTAATAATCGTAGAACCAAGACCTCCGGCTAAACCTCCAATACCTGTAATAGTTGCAATTGCTTTTTTAGGAAACATATCTCCAACTGTAGTAAAAATATTTGCCGACCAGGATTGGTGCGCTGCCCCCGCAATACCAATTATAATAACCGGAATCCAATAGCTGATATATCCTAAAGGCTGTGCTATTAAAGCCAAAAGCGGGAAAAATGCAAAAATCAGCATGGCTCTCATTCTTCCTTCATAAGGATTCATTCCTTTTTTCTCTACAAAATAAGTTGGTAACCAGCCTCCAATGATAGAAAGTAAAGTAATCATATACAATACAAATAATGGCAAAGCGGCCTGCGTAGAATCCATTCCGTAAACCGAACTTAAATAGGCCGGAGTCCAGAATAAAAAGAACCACCAAACACCATCTGTCATGAATTTACCAAAAGCAAAAGCCCATGTTTGTTTGTATTTAAAACACTCTGCAAAGGAAACTTTAGTTGTCGTTTCAGGCACATAGCCTACTATTTTAGCATCGGCAATATCGTCTTGCTGAATATATTCTAATTCTGCCGCACTTACTTTTGGATGTCTTTCCGGTTTGTCATACATAAAAACCCAGAATCCCATCCAGACAAAACCTAAAGCTCCAATAATAATAAATGACATTTCCCAACCGAAAGATTTTGCAATAAACGGAATAGAAATTGGCGCTGCCAAAGCACCAACAGTCGCACCTGCATTAAAAATACTGGTAGAAAACGCCCTGTCTTTTTTAGGAAAATATTCTGCTGTAGTTTTAATGGCTGCCGGAAAATTTCCAGCTTCACCTACCGCCAAAACAAAACGGGCAAATATAAATAAGGCAACACTTACGTTAATAACCAATCCGGTATCTTTTACTAAATGAATCGCATCTTTAGCACCTTCAAAACCTACAAACCAGTTACCGGTAATGATCCCCGCAGTTGCAATACCGCAAAAAGCGTGTAAACAAGCTCCAAGCGACCATATTCCGATTGCCCAAAGAAATCCTTTTTTAGTATCCAGCCAATCCACAAACCTTCCGGCGAACAATAATGAAACGGCATAAAAAATAGAAAACAGGGCTGTTATATTGCCATAGTCATTATTGGTCCAATGAAATTCTGGTGCAATAAAATCACTCCATGTCAACGAGAGCACTTGTCTGTCTAAGTAATTAATTGTAGTTGCAAAAAACAACAATGCACATATACTCCAGCGATAGCTTCCTGTAGATTTATTGGTCGGGCTCGTAACTGTCTCAGTTTGATTCATGGTAATGGTTTAGATAGATTTATTTTCCTGGTATTTATTTTCACTACTTATTTCACATTTAAAAGCATTAGAATCAGCACTTTAAAATTAACTGAAATAAATAATGTAATCGATTGCACAAATATAGTTTATAATCTTTATATTCCAAATTAATTATAATAAAAATTATTTTAGCACTTTAAATAAACATTTCGTACAAAAAATAGAACTCAAAATTACAAATTAAACAATATATTTGTTAAAAGGCAAGATACAAGATTCATCCGTTTTATATGTCAAAATTGTCCTGAAATATGTGATATTTAATTAATTTTGAATCCTACAAATTTGAACCTCCAAATTACGACGCATTACAGCTGAAAAACCGATTATTCACATCAATAAAAATTTAATTAATTCTTATTAAAATTGAAAAAATTAACCCAATACTTCCCTAAAAAAATAGTTTTGAGCATCATTTTATTTTTAATAGTCATCTCTCAAATACAGGCTCAGAACCAGATTATGCCGCTTTGGGAAAAAATTCCGGATGAAATTAAAGCTGCTGATTATAAGGAAAAAGAAAATATAAAAGACGGTGTCATTTTAAGTGCCAGTTTAGTTTCAGTTCCAACAGTCAGTATTTTTCTTCCAAAAGAAACAAAACCCAATCAAACGGCAGTAATTATTTTTCCCGGCGGCGGTTACTCTCATTTGTCAATGGATAAGGAAGGAACTAAAGCAGCCAATTGGATCAATAGTTTAGGCCTTGTTGCTTTTGTTGTAAAATACCGCCTGCCAAATGACCTCATTATGAAAAATAAAGCGATTGGTCCGCTGCAGGATGCGCAGGAAGCAGTGCGCTTTGTGAGGCGAAATGCAGCAAAATGGAATATTGATGTAACAAAAATAGGTACGCTTGGTTTCTCTGCCGGCGGTCATCTCGCCTCAACCTTAGCGGTTCATTACGATGATAAAGTATATGAAAGTTATTCGCAAATTAGTGCCCGACCTGATTTTTCTCTTTTGATTTATCCTGTCATTTCCATGGAAAATCAAATTACGCACAAAGGTTCTCAAACTAGTTTATTAGGCAATAATCCGTCTCAGGAATTAATCGATTCTTTTTCGAATGAAAAGAAAGTTACAGCACAAACGCCTCCCGCCTTTCTCGTACACGCTACAGACGATACTGCGGTTTTGCCTGAAAACAGCGTGAACTATTATCTAGCCCTCAAGAAAAACGGCATTGCAGCTGAGTTACATTTATATGAAAATGGCGGCCACGGTTTTGGTCTGGGAGTAAAAGACACCAGCAAATTCTGGACAAAAGATTGCGAGAACTGGCTGAAAGAACATAATTATTTATAAGAAGTAATTTGTTTCATTAAAAAAAGGGTTTTTAAATTCAGTTAAATGAACTAAATCTAAAAACCCATAAAAATTAGACATCTTTGTATGCTTGCAAATTTATACAATGTTACCCACGGTAAAATGAATATGTCAAATTCTCATTTAAAAATTGTTTCTCCAAAAACATTTTTCATAGAATCTACATGAAATTAAAAGGTAAAACTTCACATATTGATTCTATATTACAAATCTATAGACTGCTTTAGTAAAAACATTACGGTTTTCCTCATTCTGGTTTCTTTTTAAAACACAACTAACATAACTCACTGATTATATGAGTTTTATTATTTTTAAAAATAAAAACTTAACATTTATTTAAAGTATTCAAAGTGCTGAGATACAAGGATACTAAGGTGCTAAGATACTAAGGTGCTAAGGTGCTAAGTTTTTTGAGTTTCTAAAGAAACCTTAGAAACTCAGCTTCTTAGAACCTCAGAACCTTTTCTTATTCTAGGTTAAGATGAAACGGTTTGAAAGGAAATAAATTTGCTAAAGAAATTACAAGTTCTTTTTTAATGCTGAGAAACTAAGATAAAGGCAATAAGATTATTCCCGAAAGAAACCTTAGAAACTTAGCTTCTTAGAACCTCAGAACCTTTTCTTATTAAATTTGCTAAAGAAATTACAAGTTCTTTTTTTAATGTTGAGAAACTAAAGCGATAAGATTAATCTCGAAAGAAACCTTAGAAACTCAGCTTCTCAGAACCTCGGAATCTTTTCTTATTCTAGGTTAAGATGAAACGGTTTGAAAAGAAATAAATTTGCTAAAGAAATTACAAGTTCTTTTTTTAATGCTGAGAAACTAAGATAAAGGCCATAAGATTAATCTCGAAAGAAACCTTAGAAACTTAGCTTCTTAGAACCTCAGAACCTTTTCTTATTCTAGGTTAAGATGAAACGGTTTGAAAAGAAATAAATTTGCTAAAGAAATTACAAGTTCTTTTTTTAATGTTGAGAAGCTAAAGCGATAAGATTAATCTCGAAAGAAACCTTAGAAACTCAGCTTCTTAGAACCTCAGAACCTTTTCTTATTAAATTTGCTAAAGAAATTACAAGTTCTGTCAAAACTAAAGTCTAATAAAAACTTAGCAGCACAGCATCTCAGAACATTAGTAACTAAAAAACAATTATGAAAAATCTTGAATTCTTAATACTCGGAAAAAACGATGCGATTCTGGCGATTTTACTTCGTCTTGTAAACGCAGACGAAAATTGGAATGCCGTTGGTTTTAACGACGAAAAAAAAGCTCAGGATTATTTTCTAACAAACAAAATCGATATGGTTTTATTGAGTTCCGGAATCGAGGATCATATCGAAAAAGAGTTTACTTCTTTTTGCATTAAAAATCAGCCAGAAGTAGAAGTAATTGAACATTTTGGAGGCGGAAGCGGTTTATTAAAATCAGAAATCCTCCATAGATTACACCAAAAAGGGAAACTGTAGGCCGCTTTTTCTTCTTTAAAAATTCATTAAAGCTATAAAATACTTATTTCCCGGTTATCCAATTTTTAAATTGACGATACATCGTTAGGATTTCTATTGCCTTTTTTGAAAATCATTTTAAAAATCCACTCATTACAAACAACGCATTTAATATGAATGCAAAACACTGAAAAACAAAACAATAAAATTTTTAAAACACATTTATTCACAACAAAATTACATTATCATGAAAAAATTAATCTTAACAGCAGCTTTAGTATTCGTAACTTTTACAGGATTTGCCCAAAAACCAAGTCCGGCACAATTAGACCCAATCAATCATACTTTAGTACTGATTGATTACGAAAGCCAAATGGCATTTGCAGTAAGCAGTATTCCAAACGAACTGCTTCGTAACAACACGGCGTTAATTGCCGGAGCTTCAAAAATCTTTAAAGTTCCAACCATCGTAACCACTGTTGCCGAAAAATCATTCAGCGGACCCGTTTTCAGAGAAATTGAAGAATTTTATCCACAAGCCACTTCAAACTATATCGACCGTACCTCGATGAATACCTGGGAAGATGTTCCTGCATACAAAGCGATAGTGGCAAAAGGCAAAAAGAAATTGGTTTTTGCTGGTTTGTGGACAAGCGTTTGTATCGTTGGGCCGGCATTATCAGCAATCAACGAAGGGTATGATGTTTATGTAATTACAGATGCAAGCGGCGATGTTTCTAAAGAAGCGCACGAAATGGCAATTACCAGAATGGTTCAGGCAGGTGCTCATCCCATGACTTCTTTACAATATTTATTAGAACTACAACGCGACTGGGCTCGTCAGGAAACTTACAAACCAGTTACAGATTTAGTTAAAAAATATGGTGGTGCCTACGGTGTAGGCGTTCAATATGCACACGAAATGTTGAAACACTAATTAATTTATAAATTAAAAATTGAGAATCAAAAATTAAAATTTCCCCCATCAGGCTGGTGCAAAAGCGATCTGAACCTTTAATTTTTGATTCTCAATTTTCAATTAAAATCTGCCCAAAACCACTTAAAATACCACATCATGAAAATTAAAACCATACTAACAGCCTTACTTTTAATACTTTCCCTGCCTATTTTCGCTCAAGGCAAAAGTGCCACACTTATCGTTCATCACGCAGTTATTCACACTTTAGACGACAAAAACACAATTGTTGAAGCTCTGGCTGTCGCCGATGGAAAAATTCTGAAAACCGGAACAAACGAGGAAATATTAAAATTAAAAAACAAAAAAACAACGGTAATTGATGCCAAAGGAAAAGTAATAATTCCCGGAATATTCGATTCGCACATGCACATTATCCGCGGCGGAAGATTCTTCAATACAGAGCTGCGCTGGGATGGCGTTCGTTCTCTCAAAAGAGCTTTGGCGATGCTGAAAGAACAAGCACAAAGAACTCCAAAAGGACAATGGGTTCGCGTTGTAGGCGGTTGGAATGCCTATCAGTTTGAAGAAAAAAGACTTCCAACTTTAGAAGAAATAAACGAAGCTACAGGCGATGTACCCGCATTTGTACTCCATTTATACGGTCATGCTTATTTGAACAAAGCAGGATTACAAACCTTAAAAATTAATGCAGACACGCCAAACCCAAACGGCGGACTTGTAGAAAAAGATGCAAACGGCAACCCAAGCGGTTTATTAGTAGCTGAACCAAATGCCTTTATATTATACTCCACGCTTTCTAAACTGCCGGAGTTAACTCCAGATGAAAAAATAAATTCTACCAAACAATTCATGACCGAAATGAACCGTCTTGGCGTAACGGCAATTATGGATGCGGGAGGCGGATTTCAAAATTTTCCGGACGATTATGGCGTAACAAACGGTTTGTGCAAAGAAAGTGACCTGACCGTGAGAATGCCTTACTATTTATTTGCCCAAAAAGCCGGAACAGAACTTAATGATTATACCCAATGGATGAAAACGGTTGAAATTGGCGAAGGCTGTGACGACGATCATCATTCAGACAAAGTAGAATACCATGTTCAGGGTGCAGGAGAAAATCTGGTAATGAGTGCCGGAGATTTTGAAAATTTCGATAAACCAAGACCTGAATTAAGCCCGGCAATGGAAGGACAATTAAAAGAAGTATTATCATTATTGATAAAAAACAGATGGCCGTTTCGAATTCACGCTACTTATAATGAAAGTATTACACGTTTTTTAAATGTAATCGAAGACATCAATAAAGAAACACCCCTAAACGGACTTTTATGGTTTTTTGATCATGGAGAAACTGTTTCTGTAGAAAACCTAAAACGTATTAAAGCATTAAACGGAGGTCTGGCAATACAGCACAGAATGGCGTATCAAGGTGAAAATTTCATAAAAAGATATGGAAAAACAGCTGCAGCCAATACGGTCCCGCTTAAAAAGATCCTTGAAATGGGAATCAAAGTCGGAATGGGGACGGATGGAACTCGTGTTGCAAGCTATAATCCGTGGGTAGGTTTGTACTGGCTGACTACCGGAAAAACATTAGGCGGCTTAAAATACATGGCCGATGAAAACATTCAGGACAGAACAACAGCTTTAAAATTATTTACTTATGGAAGTGCGCAGCTGATCAATTTAGAAAAGGACCGCGGGATGCTTAAAGCCGCTAATCTGGCTGATTTCGTAATTCTTTCTGATGATTATTTCAACACTGCTGAAGAGAAGATTTTAAATATCGAATCGAAACTTACTGTCGTAAACGGAAAAGTAGTCTACGCTGATACTGATTTTAGAACATTTGCGGCACCAACTCCAAAAGCACTTCCGGAATGGAGTCCTGTAAACTATTTTGGCGGGTATCAAAAAAACTAAATCATGAAAACAATAATCCGATTATTGCTGCTTTTGGGAATGATTTATTCTGCAAATGCACAAGAAAAAATTGTATTTCAAAAGCTGCGGTATGACGATGATGTTCGCTTTTTAAAAACCGATACTGCTAAAACTTGGTACGAGAAAATCAAATATATTCCAATTGGTAAAAACGATCGATTCTATGCTACTGTTGGCGGCGAAGTAAGATGGCAGTATACGTATACTAAAAATGATAAATGGGGCGATGATTCTGATGAAGGCGATGGATATTTACTTTCTCGTTATCTGCTGCATGCCGATGTTCATCTCGGAAATTTCAGAACTTTTTTTGAATTGCAAAGCAGTTTGGCCAACAGCAAAATCGATCCAAGTCCGGTTGATAAAAACGAATTGGATATTCATCAGGCTTTCCTTGATATTGATTTTATTCACAATGAAAACCAGCAGCTTACACTTCGTACAGGAAGACAGGAAATGCTTTACGGTTCACAGCGCTTAGTGGCGGTTCGCGAAGGCCCAAACAGCCGACTTGCCTTTGATGGATTGAAATTATTTTATAAAAATGAGAATTGGCAGACAGATGCTTTTTACACCCATCCCATTGCCAATACACCGGGAACATTTAATGATAATTTTAATGAAAATGCACAATTTTGGGGAAGCTACACTACCATTCACAAAGTGCCTTTTATTCAGAATATCGATTTGTATTATTTAGGTTTATGGAAAAACCGCGCCGTTTTTGATGATGCTGCAGGAGAAGAAAATCGCCAGTCTGTTGGAGCACGAATCTGGAAAAACAAAGGAAACTGGAAATATGATTTTGAAGGACTTTATCAATTCGGAAACCTGAATCAAAAATCAATTGCTGCCTGGACGGTTTCCTCTTTTGCCTGTTATAATTTCGAAAACATCAGATTCAAACCCGAAATCGGACTTAAAGCAGAGATCATTTCCGGGGATAAAAACTCAGGAGATACGCATTTGAAAACTTTTAATCCTTTATATCCAAGAGGTGCTTATTTTGGATTGGCAGCTTTGATTGGCCCATCTAATTTAATTGACATTCACCCTTCAATCACTTTAAATTTAAATGATAAACTGGTACTCGGATTTGATTATGATATTTTTTGGAGACAAACAATACAGGATGGATTATATGCACCAAACATGCAGCTTTTATATTCCGGAAAAGATACAACCGAACGTTTTATTGGTTCTCAATTAATTACTAATTTAGATTATGAAGCCACTGATTTCTTAGCATTTGCATTAGAAACCGGCTGGTTTAATGCAGGTTCATTTTTGAAAGAATCCGGAACAGGAAAAGATTATTTTTATGGTGCTTTGACTATGCAGTTTAAATTTTAAATTTGTGGAAAACCAAATTGGAAAATGGAGAAGAAATATTCGGTTGCTATTTATCCTTCGCAAGATGTTATCGACGCTGTCAAAACAATGAAGGATCACTTAAAAAGCAAAATAGATTGGTACAATAGCTGTAATTCTGTGGCACATATTACAATTTGCGAATTCACCATTGACGATTCCCAAATAGATAAATATAAACAAAAACTATTTGAAATCTGTGATACATTTACGCCTTTCCAGGTTTATCTGGATCATTTTGGATCGTATGAAAATAGCGGCGCTTTTTTTATTGCTCCAAATGAAAATTCTAAAAGCAATCTAAAGCCGATCATGAAAAAAACTCATGAGATTTTAAAGCCTTTACAGCTTAAAAAAAGTGAAGATCCGCATCTTTCAATTGGCAGAAAACTAGTACCTCAAAATCTCAAAATAGCTTCGCAGCTTTTTAGTGCGATAGAAATTGATTTTTTGTGCAGAGAAATGGTTTTGCGGGAATTGGATCCTGTTAAAAAACAGTTTTTTGTAATTGATACGTTTCTATTTGGAAGTAATCCAAAACCAGAATTAATTCAGGGAAGTTTGTTTTAACTTTGTTACGAATGCAATGCGTTGCGAGTGTGATTTGTTCTTCTTATAAAGGACAAAAATGAACATAAACCGGAGTAATTCTGTTTCAACCTGTAAAATCTCTAGGCAAAAAAATATTGAATCTTTCATAAGCGTGCTTCGCGTAAAACTTTGCGGTTAAACCAAGGCAAAGTTTTGAAACTTGATACCTGCAACAAAGAAAATCTGAAAGAAAATACCATATTTCTAAAATTTCGTATATTTGATTTTTACAAATCCCCCCAAATCATGAAATCATTAGAATCATTTTACAAAGACATTACCGATGGCACGCCTGTCGAACCCTACTCTTTACTGCCCAACGATATTAAAAAGGAAATTGGCCATTTTAATATTTTCGACATTAAGGAGCTTTTAGACCGCCTTCAGGGAAAGTCGATTATGCCTTATGACCGTCGCGCTTATTATAAAATAAGTTTGATAAAAGGTAAAAACAAAGCCGAATATGCTGATAAAGTAATCGAAATCGAAAAGCAGGGACTTTTGTTTGCAACTCCAAAAATTCCGTACAATTATGTACCACAGGACAGCGATCAATCAGGACAGTTTTGTGTTTTTACGAGCGAATTTTTATCTAAAAGCAAAAGTGGCATTGATCTGGATGAACTTCCAATCTTTGCTTCTGACGGATATCCCATTTTTCAGCTTTCTGACGAAGAAATTGTAGAAGTTGAACTGATATTCAACAAAATACAAAAAGAAATTAATTCTGATTATATTTATAAATACGATTTGATTCGGAATTATGTGGCAGAATTAATTCACTTTGGACAAAAATTACAGCCCATAACAGCACTTTATTCCAAACATAATGCTGCTGCCCGGGTTTCTACTTTATTTGCCGAATTATTAGAAAGACAATTCCCTATTGAATCTCCAAATCAAAGATTAGAATTGAGAACTGCCAAAGATTTTGCAGACCGATTAGCAGTGCATGTAAATCACCTGAACAAAGTTTTAAAAGAAAATACCGGAAAAACTACAACGGAATTAATCAGCAGCCGATTGACAAATGAAGCCAAAATTCTTTTGAAGCAGACGGACTGGAATATCTCTGAAATTGCTTTTTCACTGGGTTTTGAAGAACTGGCACATTTCTCCAATTTCTTTAAAAAACAAACTACGCTGACACCTCTGGCTTTTAGAACCTAATAACCGATTTGAATTTTGCAAATATCAGTTTGATATTTACAAATCGCCAATACTGCTTCACTCCTACCTTTGTCTTATCAATTTAAAAGATCGAAAAGATGAATTTATCAAACAACAAAATTCTAATTACAGGCGGAGCAAGCGGTATTGGATTGGGTCTTACCGAAAGATTTCTACAAGAAAATAATACTGTAATTATTTGCGGCAGGCGAGCCGATGTTTTAAGCGAAGTAAAAGCGCAATTTCCCGCTGTTATTACAAAAGTATGCGATCTGTCTGTCGAGGCAGAACGAATCGCGCTTTACGAATGGATTGCTGCCAATCACCCGGATTTAAATGTTTTAATCAACAATGCCGGAATTCAAAAATGGGTGTCTGTTACCGATGCTGCTTTTTACGAAAGCATGAAAGCCGAAATTACTACTAATATTGAAGCTCCTTTACATTTAACATCCCTATTTATTCCGTTAAAATCGCTTACCACAGTAATGAACGTAACTTCAGGACTGGCATTTTCGCCCTTCGCAAAAGTTCCGGTTTATTCTGCGACAAAAGCTTTTTTCCGTTCGTTTACCTTATCACTTCGTCATATACTAAAATCGAAAAATATCGAAGTAATTGAGATTATTCCCCCTGCTTTGAATACGGATTTAGGCGGTATTGGCCTGCATGACGCACATCCTGATGTCAGCGATTTCATTGTTTCTATTTTTGATCAGTTGAAAGAGGGGAAAACGGAACTTACTTTTGGAACGAGCGAAACAAGACTAAACGCAAGTGTTCCGGAATTGAAGGCATCTTTTGAGGCGCTGCATTCTAACCTATAATTTAAACAAATAGAAATACATATTTTAAATTAAAATTGAGAATTAAAAAATAAAACTCTGTTTTACAGGCTGTAGCTGCCTGAAAAATATTTTTAATTTTTAATTCTCATTTTTAATTAACTCACAAATAATCAAAATTAAGATGGCAGTACATACAAAAATAGCACTGGTTACCGGTGGCAGCAGAGGTTTAGGAAAAAATATGGCTGTTGCAATTGCAAAAAAAGGAATCGACGTCATTATTACGTACAACAGCAAAAAAGAAGAAGCAGATGAAGTTGTAAAACAAATTGAAGGTTTAGGACAAAAAGCCGCTTCAATTCAATTGAATGTAGGCGATAGTTCCATTTTTGATTCGTTTTTTAAAAGTGTTTCAGAAGCTTTAAAAAATACTTTTAAAGCTGATAAATTCGATTTTCTGGTAAATAATGCGGGAATTGGAATTCATAATTCATTCATCGGGACAACGGAAGATGAGTTTGACCAATTGTCTAATATTCAGTTTAAAGGTCCGTTTTTCCTGACTCAAAAAGCATTGAATTTTATGAATGACGGCGGGGGAATCGTAAACATTTCAACTGGCTTGGCCCGATTTTCATCTCCTGGTTACGCGGCGTATGCATCTATGAAAGGTGCTGTCGAAACTTTGACAAAGTATCAGGCAAAAGAATTGGGCGAAAGACAAATTAGAGCAAATATTGTCGCTCCCGGCGCAATCGAAACTGATTTTGCGGGTGGCGCAGTTCGGGATAACGATCAATTGAATAAAATTTTAGCATCGGTAACTGCTTTAGGACGAGTGGGTTTACCGGATGATATTGGCGGTGTCGTAGCCTTTTTATGTACTGAAGACGCACGCTGGGTAAATGCACAGCGTATTGAAGTTTCGGGCGGTATGAATTTGTAATTATTTCTTACTTAAAAGTTACTTAAACCTGTCGGGTTTGCGGAGTGTTTAATCGCGTGAGGGATAGAAGTAAGCTGCCGAAGCAGCACGGATAGCCCGACAGCATTTAAGAAAAGGCCTCATGCGCGCAACAGTGCATTAGGCCTTTTTTTAAATGGTGGCACGCCCAAATAATGAAACGTAAATTTCTCGATTCTATAAAAAAACAAAACCCGACAAGGCTTTTAAAAAACCTGTCGGGTTTGCCGTTTCAAAATATATTTGAATTAGTAAATCTTTATATTTTTAATTTTTTTCTATTATTACATCGAAACCGCCGTTTTTATCGAATACAACATCATAAAATTTGGTCTCTTTTTGGACTCCCACTTCGTAGGTTGTTTTTTGATTATTGTCTACAACAACCGCAATTTCGCGAATGGCATTGGCCGGATAATTTTTTTTCAGATAATTTTGTGCTTTTTGTGGCAATTGGCTTAACGGAATCTGTAATTCAAAGGCTTTTAAACTTCCTAAATTGTCATAAACCGCGAGGGCACTTTCATTATCTGTTGTTGTAAACTTTCCTTCATATCGTATTTCATCATTGTCATCTCCTACATATTCTAATGTCCAGAACGCTTTTTTGTTTGGGTATTCTTTTTCAAAAGCAAATCGAACTATTTCAGGAGGCGTTACTATTTTCTTATCATTATTAACTTGCGCCATTAAAATACTGCTGCATAAAAAAGCAAATGTCAAAAATATATTTTTCATGATTTCAACAATTTAAAATTAACAATCTTAAAACGTATTAAAATTACTACTTTAAAATGAAGAATGCGTTAATAATTATGAAAACTGCTGTTTTGAGTCATAACTCAAAATAAGAATCTACCTCTTTAACCGATCTGCTAATTCTCTTTTATAGGTAATGCCCACGGGCAATTTTTCGTGTTTAATAACGACAAAATCTTTTTCATTTTCTTCTATTTTGTCCAAAGCCACGATGTAGGATTTATGTATGCGCATAAAATTCTTTTCGGGCAGGCATTTTTCGAGTTCACTTGTGGTTATCGATGCCAGATACGTTCTTTTTATGGTATGCAGTTTCACATAATTACCAAAACTTTGGGCAAACAAAAGCTGGTCTAACTCGATCTCCATAAAGTAACCGTCTACTTTAACACTTACGGTATTTACGATTTCTTCCTCTTTGGCCCTGATGTTTTCTGCGGAGAAAAAACGTTCTATCGCTTTTAAAAATCTCGGAAAATAAATAGGTTTCAGCAAATAATCAATTACGCCATAATCGTAACTTTCGAGTGCAAATTCAGAATAGGCCGTTGTTAATATCGTTTTGGGATGATTTGGAATAATTTTAAGCAGTTCCATTCCGGAAATTTCGGGCATATTAATATCCAGAAACATCAAATCGACATGATTTTCACGCAGATAATCCATTGCTTCGATGCCGTTATATCCCTGAAAAACCAATTCTAATTGTGGATTTTGTTTGATATAATTCGCCAGCACATAATGCGCGGCGGGCTCATCATCTACAATGATGCATTTTTTGGATTCTTTCATTCTACAAACTTTTTTAGCTGCAGTTTCAAATCAACGATATAGGTATTTTTATCATCCTGAATATCTAATTTATAATCTTTTCCGTAAATTAAATTCAGACGTTCAATGGTATTTTTCAGGCCTATTTTAGTCGAAACAACATCGGCTTTTTTCTTCGGAATTGAATTGACCACATGCAGGTGCAGCAAACCATTTTCGACGGTAATAAAAATTCGCACAAAACATTTCTCTATGGCGCAGGTTCCGTGTTTAAAGGAATTTTCGATAAAAGCAATCAACAGCATAGGCGACACTTTATAGGCATTTTCGTTGTCGATTTTGCAATCATACGTAATCTCGCAGCGGTAGCCTACGCGCTCTTTTTCAAGCTGCACATAACTGTTTATAAATTCCAGTTCATCTTCCAGAGAGACACATTTCTTGCTGTTGCTTTCCAGTTGATACCGCATCAATTGCGATACTTTCATGATTAAATCGGGCGTTCTTTCCGGAAACTCTAAACTAATGCCGTAAAGTGTATTAAAGGTATTAAATAAAAAGTGCGGATTCAATTGTCCTTTCAGTGAATTGAGCTGCATTTCATTGAACAACAAAGCTTCATCAGTTTGTTTTCTATGAATTCTGTAGAATTTAAAAACAATAATCGGACTTAAAATACAAACCAGTGTTCCTAAAACACTTGCCAGCTGGTATACATAACTTCGCTGATGCGAGTTTTGATACAAGCGGCAGTTGCTGAACATGTCGAGCATGGTAATTTCATACAAAACGACGGAAAATACGAAAACGCCAAAAAGCGTCAGCAAAATATACGTAATCGGACGTCGGGTTTTGAATAATATAGGGAGAAGGAAAAAACGATTGAATTGGGCGTGCATGTACAGAATAAAGTAGAAAAATACTCCCATTAATATGGAAGTAAAAGAACTAAATAACATCCAATCGTTTTTTAAGGTATAAATCGTAAAGGAAAAGAGAACAACGGCAATTTCCTGCCACCATTTGTTATCCAATATGTTATCAAACTTTTTATTCATTTTTAAAACTTAAATAGTCTACAAATTAAGCACAAATTTTTAATTTCTGTCCTTAATAAATGACAAATTCAATTGGTCATTTATTATCGCAGTACATCATTTATCAAGGCATAAATTGAAGTAAGACAAATAATTTTGTGTGAAAATTTCATACCACCTAATTATATGTATTTCAGAAAAATTACTTTATTAGTTTTCTTGATTTTTGCTTGTGGCAGTTATTCGCAAACCTTGTCTTTAAAAGAAGCAATAAAAACAGGTCTGGAAAACTACGGTTCTATTAAGGCAAAAAGCAATTACACCAATGCATCACGCGAAAATCTCAAACAATCCAAACGTGATTACCTGCCGAATCTTAACTTATCGGCGCAACAGGATTACGGAACCATAAACGGGCAAAATGGTGCTTTGTACGGTTTTAACGGATTAGGAACTGCTTCTTCAGGTCCTGCATTACCGGACCAAAACTGGAATTCCGCTTTTGGCGCTCTGTATTTAGTCAATATGAACTGGGATTTTTTTACTTTCGGAAAAACGAAGGAAAGAATCAATCTGGCTAAAGTTGATGTTCAGGCAAAAGAAAACGATTTGAAACAGGAAATGTTTCAGCAGGAAATTAAAATTGCGGCCGCTTACCTGAATTTACTGGCAAGCCAGAGATTACTGATTTCACAGCAAAAAAACCTAAACCGCGCCGAAGTTTTTAAAAGGACGGCCGTAGCCCGCGTAAAAAACGGATTATTGGCCGGAGTAGATTCTACATTGGCTACAGCCGAAGTTTCGAAAGCTAAAATTGATTTGAATCAGGCCCGAAATTTCGTTAAGGAACAAAACAACAAATTGGTTGATTTAATGGGTGCTGCACCTCAGGATTTTGTAACTGATACTTTATTTGTAAATCAGATTCCGAAAGATCTTCTAACCGGAATCGCTTCTGACAGCCTTCATCCGTTACTGCAATTTTATAAAACCAGAATTGATTACAGCAATCAGCAGGTGAAGTTATACAAACGTTTTTATTACCCTACAATGACCGCTTTTGGAGTGCTGCAAACCAGGGCTTCAGGATTTAATTCGGATTATATTACAGACCAGACTTCTTTCAACAGAAATTATTGGGATGGCGTCAATCCGGATCGTACCAATTATCTCGTTGGAATTGGAATCAGCTGGAATTTGACCACTCCTTTCAGAATGAGCAAACAGGTCAGCGCTCAAAAATATGTTTCGCAGGGATTACAGGAAGAATACAATCAGGTTGACAGGGCGTTAAAGTCGCAGCTGGCATTGGCTGATGACAAAATAAAAATCACGCTTGATAATTTTGCGGAAGCGCCCATTCAGGTCAATGCGGCCAAACAGGCGTATCTGCAAAAATCGACTTTATACAAAAACGGTTTAACAACGCTGACAGATATTACCCAAACCTTATACACGCTGAATCGCGCTGAAATCGACCGTGATATCGTCAACAATAATGTGTGGCAGTCGTATTTGCTAAAAATAGCGGCAACCGGCAATTTTGACTTATTTATAAATGAATTTTAATTATAGATCGTAATGAATTTAATACGTTTTGCACTCCGCAAACCCATCTCGATATTAGTAATGGTTGCGGGTTTATTTTTCTTCGGAATTGGCGCCATTCAGGACATTAAGGTAGATATTCTTCCGAAAATGAACTTGCCGGTTATCTACATTGCGCATCCTTTTGGAGGTTACACGCCCGACCAGATGGAAGCTTATTTTGCCAAGACTTACGTCAACATTTTACCTTTTGCCAACGGTGTAAAATCGGTAGAAACCAAAAATATTCAAGGGTTAATGATCATGAAATTAACCTATTATGAAAACACAAATATGGCGCAGGCTGCAGCCGAATTGAGTTCGCTCTCGAACAGGATTCAGGCAGCATTTCCGCCGGGAACACAGCCGCCGTTTATCATTCGTTTTGATGCTTCTTCCCTGCCAATCGGACAATTGGTTTTGAGCAGTAAAATCAGATCAAATAATGAATTGCAGGATTTGGCCAACGTTTATGTACGTGCTTCCTTTACGTCTATTCCGGGTTTACTTTCTCCGGCACCTTTCGGCGGAAGCCCAAGAACAATTGAAGTAAACGTAGATCCGGATTTACTGCGGTCGCACAATATGACGCCCGACCAGATTGTTGAAGCAATTCGTATCAACAACCAGACGGCGCCTTCCGGAAACGTGAGAATGGGCGATATCAATTATATTACGCCAACGAATAATACGATTAAGGAAGTTAAGGATTTTGAAAAAATTCCGTTGTTCAAAGGAAGTGTTCAAAACTTAACTTTAGGCGATGTTGCCACGGTAAAAGATGGTGCCGATATTACGGCAGGTTATGCTTTGGTAAACGGAAAACGTTCGGTTTACATTAGTATTGCAAAAGCCGGAGATGCTTCGACCTGGGATGTGGTTCAGAAATTAAAAGCTGAACTGCCTAAAATTCAAAGTACACTTCCGGAAGACGTACAATTATCCTACGAGTTTGACCAATCGGTTTATGTAATCAACTCGGTTAAAAGTTTAATTACAGAGGGAATCATTGGTGCGGTTTTAACCGGTTTAATGGTTTTATTATTCTTAGGAGATAGACGTGCGGCGTTAATCGTAATCTTAACCATTCCTATTTCGATTATTTCGGGCGTTTTATTCCTGAAATTATTCGGCCAGACAATCAACTTAATGTCTTTAAGCGGCCTGGCTCTGGCAATTGGAATTTTGGTGGATGAAAGTACCGTAACGATCGAAAATATTCACCAGCATCTCGACATGGGAAAACCCAAGGCGCTCGCCATCTGGGACGCCTGTCAGGAAATTGCATTACCAAAACTATTGATCCTGCTTTGTATTTTGGCCGTTTTTGCACCCGCCTTTACCATGGTTGGTATTCCGGGAGCATTGTTTTTGCCTTTGGCTTTAGCGATTGGATTTTCGATGGTCATTTCGTTTTTACTTTCGCAGACTTTTGTGCCCGTAATGGCAAACTGGCTGATGAAAGCACATCCAAAACACGAACATGCTGCTAATATTACAGATGACGAAGCAGAATTTAACGCTTGCGGCTTAACGCCCGAATCTGAAAAAGATTTGATTATTCAGAAAAAAGGATATATCGAAAGAGACGATACGGATAATAACGGAAAAATTGGCGCTTTTGAGCGTTTCAGAATCCGATTTATGAGAACTTTAGATCGTTTATTTCCCTATAAAAAAGTAACGGCTCTGGTTTATTTAATCGGAATTACCATTCTTGCGGTTGTCTTTATTTCATTTATTGGAAAAGACGTTTTTCCGAAAGTAAATTCAAGTCAGTTTCAGTTGAGAATGCGCGCTCCGGACGGAACCCGTTTAGAACGAACAGAAGAAAAAGCGATTATAGTTTTAAAGGAATTGCAGAAAATGGTGGGCAAAGAACATATCGGAATTTCGTCTGTATATGTGGGACAGCACCCTTCTTTGTTCTCCATTAACCCGATTTATTTGTTCATGGCGGGTTCGCATGAAGCTGTTTTTCAGGTGAGTTTAAAAGAATATCATGCCGATATGGATGACTTTAAAGACGATTTCAGAGCAAGAATTAAAAAGGTTTTACCCGATGTTAAACTGTCTTTTGAGCCAATTGAATTGACTGATAAAGTATTGAGCCAGGGTTCTCCCACTCCAATCGAAGTTCGAATTGCAGGAAAAGACAAAAAACGAAATGAATTGTATGCCAATCAGATTGTTGAGAAACTGAAAAAAATCTCTTATTTCAGAGACGTGCAAATTGGACAGCCAATACATTATCCGGCTATGAATATTGATATCGACAGAACACGCGCCGCTGAATTGGGCGTTGATATGAACGATATATCACGATCATTAGTGGCGTCGACTTCGTCATCACGATATACTGAGAAAAATACCTGGGTCGACGAAAGAGCCGGATTATCATACAACGTTCAGGTGCAGGTGCCTTTGAATAAAATGAAAAGCAAAACTGATATTGGAGAAATTCCGGTATTAAAGAATTCGCTTCGTCCCGTTTTGAGCGACGTTGCCAAAATTACACCGGGATTTGTAAGCGGTGAAAATGACAATTTAGGGGCTATGCCATACATTACCGTTACCGCCAACATCAGCCAGACCGATTTAGGGACAGCCGTAAAAGATGTGGATGCAACAATTAGTTCATTGGGAGAATTACCTCGTGGGTTGTTCATCACGCCAATTGGGTTAAGTAAAGTATTGAGCGAAACATTAAGCAGTTTGCAAGTCGGATTATTGGTTGCCATCTTTGTAATCTTCTTAATGTTAGCCGCTAATTTTCAATCATTCAAGGTGTCGCTGGTAATTTTAACTACGGTTCCTGCGGTAGTTTTAGGAGCCTTATTAATGTTGACTATTACAGGTTCTACACTAAATTTACAGTCGTATATGGGAATCATTATGTCGGTTGGGGTTTCGATTGCCAACGCCGTTTTATTGGTTACGAATGCAGAACAACTGCGAAAGCGAAACGGAAATGCATTAGAATCGGCTCGTGAAGCTGCAGCGCTTCGTCTTCGCCCGATTATTATGACTTCTGTGGCGATGATTGCGGGAATGCTGCCAATGGCAATTGGTCATGGCGAAGGAGGCGATCAGGTTTCTCCGTTAGGAAGAGCCGTTATTGGAGGATTATTATTTTCGACTTTTGCCGTTTTATTAATTCTGCCGTTAATTTTTGCCTGGGCACAAGAAAACACCACAACACAATCTGTGTCTTTAGATCCTGAAGACGAAGAAAGCATCCACTATATCTCATCATTAAAATCAGAAAATGAAAAATAAAATTATACAACCGACAGCATTATTTTTTGCAACAGTATTTTTTCTAAGCAGCTGTAATTCTAAAAAAGAAGAAACGGTTACGGCAGCAATTGAACCTAAAACAGAAACGTTTCTTTTAGAAAAGGAAAAACTAACAACAGAACTGCGCCTTCCTGCCGAATTAACCGGTTTTCAGCAAGTAGATTTGTATGCTAAAGTAAGCAGTTTTGTAAAATTGCTTAAAGTAGATATTGGTTCGAAAGTAACAAAAGGACAACTTTTGATTGTTCTTGAAGCACCGGAAATCAGTTCGCAATTGGCTGCAGCCGAATCGAGATTAAAATCGATGGAAGCGATTTACGCCACCAGCAAAAGCACCTACAACCGTTTGTACGAAACCAGCAAAGTGGAAGGAACGATTTCTAAAAACGACTTAGAAATGGCTAGTGGCAAGAAAAACTCTGATTATGCACAATATCAGGCCGCAGTTGCCTCGCATAAAGAAGTTTCGATTATGAGAGGATATCTTGAAATTCGTGCCCCGTTTGATGGTGTTGTAGCATCAAGAAACGTGAATTTAGGAACCTTTGTTGGTCCGTCAGGAAAAGGATCGGATCTGCCTTTATTGACGATTCAGCAGCAAAATAAATTACGTTTGGCGGTTTCTATTCCGGAATTGTACACCGGATATTTACATAACGGCGACGAAATGAGTTTTAACGTAAAATCGTTACCGGAAACTTTTAAAGCTAAAATCACCAGAATGTCCGGCGCTTTAGATTTAAAACTACGATCTGAAAGAGTCGAAATGGATGTTCTGAACAAAGGAAATTTATTACCGGGAATGGTGGCCGAAGTTCTATTGCCGCTTAATGCGAAAGACAGCACGTTTGTAATCCCGAAATCGGCGTTGGTAAGTTCGGCGGAAGGATTGTATGTCATCAAAGTACTGAATCACAAAGCAACTAGAATTGATGTAAAAAAAGGAAGAGAAATCGACGACAAAATTGAAATTTTCGGCGATTTGAACCCTCAAGATAAACTGGTAAAAATTGCCAGCGAAGAAACTAAGGAAGGCGATATCATAAACGAATAACCTGCGTTTAGTCTTCATTTTAGTGATTACCAAAAACTGTACGCATCTTGAATGCGAGCATTTTAAAATTTGATTTGTTTTTTAAAATGTGAATTTACCTAAGGGACAGCACGCTGATAAAAGTGCTGTCCTTTTTTTTGTTTTATAGTTTCGGAGTTTTCGCAGAGATTCGCTAAGATAACGCGGAGATACACGGAGTTTTTTAGGTTTACGAAGTAATCCTCATAATTCCGAGGCTTTGGGAGCAGAGTCGCAAAGTTTTTATCCTTCTGGTTTGTCATTCCGAGGGACGAGGAATCCCCGCAAGTAGCTCGACAAAGATTGTCCAAGTTTTTTATTTAATGCCGAAGAAATAATCACGCAAAGACGCAAAGTCGCAAAGTACGTATTTTTTGTCATTCCGAGGGACGAGGAATCCTGTATCGTCCTGAAAAACAATTATAAGAAGACCAACTTTTATTATAAATTTGGCTTTAATCAAAAGGAGCTTTTTCAAAATCATATTTCAATTTTAACAACTCAATCATTAGAGAATAAATTCAAATGGAATATACATCAATTTACGGATATATAAAAATTGACAGAGATTATGAGAAATCAGTCGAGTTTATAAAAAGCTTAGGCAAAGATGAAAAATATCCCTTCATAAATACAAATATGTTCAGTTTTGGCGATTATGAAATTCCATATTATTATGAAGATATCATGTTAGGTTTTGCTGCTACTTATAAATATTTTGGTCGTGACTTAGAAGATTGGAACGATTTTATACTAAAATTTGAAAACATACTAAGAAATATAGACTTTCTAAATGCACAATTACATGTAGAAAGTTCTTACGGCAATTATACATTATTTTTGGGAAGAAAGGGATTTTTATTTATTAATGAAGAAAATCAAAAAAAATATATTGAAAAACATAAATTATATAATACAACAGAATGGTTTTTTGGATTTGAAAGAAGGAGTCCACACTTAGGAAGTCTTCTGTCACAAATAGAAGATGGAGATTTGAGAAATGAACCTTATTACAATTTTATCTATCCAATTCCAGAATAATAAAATGCTCCCATAATGCAAACATTTGTCAGGCTGAGCGAAGTCGAAACCCCGCAATCTAAATCGCCAATCTTTGTCGAGCTACTTGTAGAGATTTCTCCCTTCGGTCGAAATGACAAACTAGACGTAAGACGAGAACGCTAACAAAAGCAAAAGGCAATAAAATCAAGACAAACTCCACAATCATTTTTAAAACATAGCCGCTGGTTTCAACCAGAGGAGCGCAAAGATTGATCCTCATTTTAATTAAAAAATCAATTGCCTCCAGCTTTAGCTGGAGGTATAAATAAGAATCATAATAAGGCTTTAGCCAAAATGGGTGTTTTGGCTAAAGCCTTATTACTATTGATTTTTTTAATCCCCTAGTTAAAATTAGGGGCTATTCAACAATGCAAAATCAAAATTGATCTTGCTTTTTTTTGTAACCTGATAAATCTAAATAAAAATATCTTTTTACACAGTCTGACGCTCGTGTTTTCCTTCTTTAATTTCTTCTACCATTTTTTTATTAAAAGCGGGCAAATCATTCGGGTTTCGGCTGGTTACTAATCCATTGTCTACGACTACTTCTGAGTCTTCCTATTGCGCTCCCCTGCTGTCGCGAGCATCTTGCTCGTGAAAACAAAGATTTAAATTATATATTTGTTTCTTAAATAATGCAAACAAAACCAAATGATCAGAATTGAATTCGAAGAACCCAACAAAGAAATCTGTACTTGTTGCAACAATGAAATTGTAAAACTCACTAGATTTGTTTATAAAGACGAAGATGCATTTGCTATTTACTATTTAAAATTCACAAAAGGGCATGAAGACAAATATGCACTCGGAATAATTAGTATTGGCGATTGGGACACTGATGAACCAAAAAATAGATTTGCATTTCCATTTAGAATTTGGACTAATGAAGGTAATTATCAGGTTGGTTTAATTGACAAAGAAGATTCACCTTGGAACCAAGATTTACTTGGAAATATTTTAGATAGAAAAGAGGCATTAGAACATCCTTGGATTCAGGAAGTATTTCACATCACAGATCATATTGTGGAGGAAGATGAAGTATTAAATGAATATTTTAATTGATATTCTTTTTCAATACTACACCTGAAATCTTCGAAAAACACACAATCAAAATCGCCAATCTTTGTCGAGCTACAAGCAAGGATTTCTCGTGCCGCGAATGACAAACTAACGGAAAATATTCTTATGAAAATGACTTGCCTAGCCCTGATGGGAGGGAAAATCCTTTTGTGCCGGGGTTCGGCACAAAAGATTGGAAGGACAGCAGGAAATAGCTCCTAATTAAAATGAAATTAAAAAAAAATGCAAGACCAAAATTGATCTTGCATTTTTTTGTAACCTGATAAATAAAATATCTTTTTACACAGTCTGACGCTCGTGTTTTCCTTCTTTAATTTCTTCCACCATTTTTTTGTTAAAAGCGGGTAAATCATTTGGGTTTCGGCTGGTTACTAAGCCATTGTCTACGACTACTTCTGAGTCTTCCCATTGTGCTCCGGCATTTATTAAATCGTTTTTAACAGAGAAAAACGAAGTTACTTTTCGACCTTCTAAAACATCAGCATCTACCAGAATTTGAGGGCCATGACAAATAGCTGCTACTGGTTTTTTACTTTCAAAAAAAGAACGCACAAAATTTACTGCAGCTTCTTCTCTTCTCAATAAATCAGGGTTGATAACTCCTCCCGGAAGAACCAAAGCATCGTAATCTGCTTCATTTGCCTGATCTAACACTACATCAACATTATATTCTTTGCTCCAATTACCGTCTTTCCAAGCTTTAATCGTTCCTGATTTCAAACTGATAATATCTGCATTCCATCCTTGCTCTTCAAGATAGGCTTTAGGCGATGATAATTCTACTTCTTCAAAACCGTCTGTTGCTAATATGGCTATATTCTTTTTCATAATTTTAAATATTTAAACGTTATTAATTTGATTTAGCTAAAATTAGTTATTTCACACAGTCAGCAGAAACAGACGATGTTAAAGCTTTCTTTAATAAAAGTTAATTAATTGAATATTAAATTTTTATGAAAAATTAAATTAAAATTATATAAGATTCATCTCGTTTTTGATTATTATTTTATAGCACAAAAGCTAAGAAAATAATTGTATAAGATAGTGAGTACAAAAAAAAATACATTTCAGGAAAAGGAGAAATACAACTGTGAAAAACCGTACTTAAATAATTGCCTGCAATTAATATCTTTAAGCTGCATAAAAATAAATCTAAAAAACTCATATACAACGAATTTTACTATATTGTCAAAGAATTAATCATCGAAAATTAATTGGTTAAAATATATAAAATGAAAAAAACATTACTAGTATTAGTTTCAATCCTTGTCATTTCCTGCGGCGATACTAAAAAAGAAAGTTTAAAAACGGATACTCAGGAAACCGAAGTAAAAAACCCGACTACAGAAAAGCCAGAAAATGAATTAGAAAAATTCAGAGGGATTTTCGGAAATAAAATTGTAGTTCTTTTAGACAAAAAAGGAACTAATCTGGAATCTAATGATGTGAGTTTTCAAACTTATATCGATGAAAAAAATGTGGAATTTATCCCTGTATTTACTTCAAATGAGAAAGTTTTAGAATCGACTGGCGGTGTGGCACTTGGCAATACAATGGAATTGGACGGCTTTTTGTTTCTTTCGCAAAGCAGCACCGCTAAAGAGGTAAATGTTATTAGAATTAATCCTTCTTTAAGCGATGATACCTACGTGAGTCTCGTTGAATTAAAAAAATATTTTGCTAAAGAAATCAAACAGAAAACGGAAGAATTAAAAATTAAGATAGAATAGAAGATTTACCACCAATTTAACTAAAGAAAAAACCTTGATTGACATACAATATACCTTAGAAGAAAACGACTTTTTGCAATTAAATCTATATTTTTTTAAAACTGACGGAAAGTTAAAGCGCGTAATCTATAGATCTTTTATCGCTTATTTACTAATCATTTTTATATTGTGTGGTTTTTTCATTTGGAAAAATGAATATTTACCTGCAATCATATTGATTGTAATTAGTGTAATACTTTCTGTTTTTCATACCAGGCGCATGAAAAATATTTACTTAAAGATGTTCAAAAAAAACATTAAAAATTATGAAAGCAGATTTAATAAGGAAGTTCAACTAAAAGTTTCAGATACTTTCATAGAAATAAAAAGCGTTTCAGGTGAATTTAATTTTAATTTATCAGAAATTGATTCAATATCAGAAACTAATGAATATTTCATAATAAAACTAAAAATTGACGCGATTATAATTCCAAAGAAAAAGTTACATGATGTAAATCTTCTAAAAGAAAGTCTGGTAGAGTTATCAAAAAAATTAAATATCGAGTTTATTACTAATTTAAATTGGAAATGGTAAATTCATCTTTGGCTCGACCGCCCAGTCATGCAAATACTCACGTTTCCATTTATTTAGATTTAATTGGGAATAAATGAGTTACCTTCGCCAAAAAAACAGAAAATGAACAAAGGCGGACCGATCATTATTATTGAAGACGATTTAGATGATCAGGAGATTTTAACAGATATTTTTAAAGAGCTTGATTATAAAAATGAGATTATCTTTTTTGCTGAAGGCGAAAAAGCATTAGAATATCTGACATCAACAGAAGTGGAACCTTTTATCATTTTTTCTGATATTAACATGCCAAAGTTAAGCGGTATGGAACTGAGGGATAAAATTCATCAAAATGAAGACTTACGATTAAAGTCGATTCCGTATTTATTCTTTTCTACCAGTGCCGAGCAAAAACATGTTGTGGATGCGTATTCAAAATCGATTCAGGGCTTTTTTGTAAAGCCTACAGAATATAAAGAAATCAAAAAAACGATTAACACGATTGTCAGTTATTGGGAAGCTTGTGTTTCGCCAAACTACGTTAAATAGTGCAGCTTAAAAAATAAAAAACCGCAAAATCATCTGAATTTGCGGTTTTTTTTATGCTTAAATGCTAATCTCAATTATTTCAAATCTTTCTTGATAACGAGATATTTCAAATCGGTATTTCCGGCATTACTGATTCCGTGTTCTGCATTTGGCGGGCAGTAAAAGCTGGTATTTGGTCCGGCAGTTGCGGTTTTCCCGTCAAGATAAAATTGGGCTGTTCCTTCTAAGATATAAAAAAACTCTTCTTCGGGATGATGGTGCGGCGCGTGAGTTGATTTTCCCGGCTCGACGATACTCATTTTAAGTGTGTTTTCCTGAGTGAAATTTTTATCGGCAAACCAATACTGGTAACCTACTTTTGTTTTTGTGGCTTTGCCCAGATCAAAATGATTGACACAGTTTTCTATTGTGTATTTATTTTCTGTAGAAGTGGTTTCTTTTTTTACTTCCTGCGACTGAATACTTTGCTGTATAAACAAGACTGCAATCGCAACTTTGATGGATGCTGTTAGTTTCATTTTTTTTATTGTAATGTTACGAAATGTTTTAAAAAAAAGAGCCATAGGCTCGACCAATTTTCTAGGGCTGGATTTTAATCCAGTTCCACATAAAGATAATATGCAGGTTCGCAATTAATATATGTCGTTCCTACGGAACTGTTTGAAATGTGCGTTTTTTTTCAACGGATTGAAATCCGTTGCTACAATATTAATAATTCCTAGCGGAATTTTAACGACTGTTTTTGCTCCCGAATGCTATTTTGTCGATTCTTATTGTGGAGTTTCTTGTGTGATTTCTCCTTACGTCGAAATGACAAACTATGTGCGAAAAAATTCTAGAAATCTTATAAAAAAGATGCCTTCTCGCCTAGCCCCGATCGAAACGATATCCTTTTGTGGTGGGGTTCACCACAAAAGATATAGTGTAGAGCGGGACAAGTGGTCTTGAAAACACGAAAATTACCTGCTTCTAAAAAAACAAAATACTAACAGAAGTCTTATAAATAAAGGCCTCCCAAGCGTTTCGATATTTGTCTATACAACAATAAGAAAATATTATCACAAATTAATATTATAATTCGAAAAACCGTCTTACATTTGCCTAACGGTGTTAAACAATTTAATACTTAAATAAAATGGCTAGTAAAGATCGTATTTTAAGACAAAAAGAGGAGACAAGAAGTAATATTCTTGAGGCCGCTTATACTATTGTCAAAGAAGAAGGATGGCAAGGTCTGAGTATGCGAAAAATCGCAGACAAGATTGAGTACACTGCTCCTATTATCTACGAGTATTTTTCGAACAAAGATGCTATTTTAAATGAACTGACCGGTAAAGGGTTTATTAAATTATCCAAAGAGCTGCAGGAAGCGAGAGGTAAATTTGAAAAACCGGAAGAACAATTAGAAGCCATGTGGATGGCGTATTGGGATTTTGCCTTTACAGATACTGAAATGTACCAGGTGATGTTTGGCGTGCAGATGAACTGCTGTTCGCAGCAATGCTCGGCTGCTGAGGCGCCTTATAAATTATTCACTTCGGTAATTGCTGAGATTATGAAAAACAGCAATCCAAGTCCGGAAGTGATTAAACAAAAGTATTTTACTTTCTTTTCTGTGATTCATGGTCTGATCGCCATTAATATCATTAACAGAAGTGAAGTGATGGAAACGATCAACAATCAAATCCTGAAAGATGCAATTGGCGGTATCATAAAATCAATACAATAAAAAAAATTTCATTATTACTTAACAGTGATAAATGATTTAATAGAGTAATATCAAAGTACTTTTGCATATTACTACAGCATAAACAAAATTCAGGTAAGAGACTTTTTTTATTCTTTTACTTAACAGTGATAAATAATTTAATACCGATTAGGATACATAATTGGAGAGGCATAATTGTATCAATTTTTGCACCTATTTACTTAACAACGTTAGATAATTTAATAGAATTAAAATGAATACCACCAATATAAAAGAGAGCATGTTTAACAAAGAGAATTTCCAACAAATTAAAACCAATAAAAAAATGAAAAATGTAATTATAACCAGCTTTATCCTGGCACTAGTATTGAGCGGTTGTGCCGATAAGACCCAAGCTCCTGCCCCGCCGGCTCCAGTTTTGCCAGTGGCAGCAATAACAAGTGAAAATACTGTTACGGATTCTGAATATCCAGCTTCTATACAAGGAACTGTTGACGTTGAAATTCGTCCGCAGGTTAGCGGGAACCTAGACCGCGTTTTGGTAGACGAAGGCGCTTATGTATCTAAAGGGCAGTCTTTATTTAAAATTAACGAAAGACCTTACCGCGAGCAGTTGAACAATGCGCTGGCAAGCCTTCACGCTTATGAAGCGGCTTTGATCAACGCGCAGCTTGAAGTTGATAAATTAACGCCTTTGGTACAAAACAAAGTAGTTTCTGATTATCAATTGAAAACGGCTAAAGCTTCTCAAAAAATTGCCGCTGCTAATATTGAGCAGGCAAAAGCAATGGTGGCATCTGCCAGAATTAATTTAGGTTATACCAATGTTACAGCCCCAGTAAGTGGTTACATCGGAAGACTGCCTAAAAAACAAGGAAGTTTAGTGTCTGCAACTGATGTTGAGCCTTTAACAACACTGTCAGACGTGCATGAAGTTTTTGTTTATTTCTCTTTGGGAGAAACAGATTTCATCAACTTTAAATCGCAATATGCAGGAAATACATTGGGTGATAAAATAAAACACCTGCCTCCGGTTTCTTTAATATTAGCAGATAACAATGCTTATCCGCAGACCGGAAAAATCGATATGGTCGACGGCCAGTTTGATAAAACTACGGGAGCTATCACGTTAAGAGCTACTTTCCCAAATGCTAACGGAACGCTTCGTTCCGGAAATACAGGAAAAATTCGTTTGGGAATTAATCATGACGATGCCATTTTAGTGCCTCAATCGGCGACGATAGAAATGCAGGATAAGGTTTTTGTTTTCACTTTGAACAAAGACAACAAAGTAAACAAAATGCCCATTACGATTATCGGAAAAAGCGGCACGAACTATCTGATTAAAGATGGTGTAAAATCTGGCGACCAAATCGTTTTAAGCGGTATCGACAAACTTCAGGAAGGCCAATTGATTCAGCCTGAAAAATCGACTGCTAAAGTTGCCCAAATAATTAACAAAAAATAATTTTTACGAAAATGTTCAAAATATTTATACAAAGACCCGTACTGGCAACCGTTATTTCCATTTTACTGGTAATATTAGGTATACTTGGTCTTACGAAATTGCCATTACAACAGTTTCCTGATATTGCACCGCCATCGGTTTTGGTTACGGCAGTTTATCCGGGAGCAAACGCAGAAACGGTTTTGCGTTCTGTTGCCCCTTCTCTTGAAGAATCTATAAACGGTGTTGAAAACATGACGTACATGAGTTCTACAGCGAGTAATGACGGAACTTTAGCCATTACAGTTTTCTTTAAACTGGGAACTGATGCCGATCAGGCTGCGGTTAACGTGCAGAACAGAGTGGCGCAGGCGACAAGTCAATTGCCTGCAGAAGTTGTACAGCAAGGTGTTACCACTGCAAAACAACAAAATAGTTTTATCATGGCGATTGGTATGTATACCGATGATGAATCGAAATACGATCAGACTTTTGTGGCCAATTATGCCCAGATTAATATTATTCCGGAGATTAAACGTATTCCGGGAGTTGGTGCGGCCAGTATTTTTGGAGGCACAAAAGATTACTCGATGAGAGTTTGGCTGAACCCCACTCAAATGTCGGCTTATAATGTTACGCCAAATGAAGTTATGGCGGCCATTCAGGACAAAAGTTTAGAAGCCGCTCCGGGTAAATTTGGAGAAAGAAGTAAAGAGGTTTTTGAATATGTAATTAAATACAAAGGAAAACTAACCAAACCAGAAGATTATCAAAATATTGCCATTCGCTCTAATGCTGATGGTTCTGTGCTTCACTTAAAAGATGTGGCGAGAGTTGAACTTGGTGCTTATTCGTATAACAGTTTAACACGATTGAATGGTAAAAAAGGAATTGTAATTGGTGTGATTCAGTTAGCGGGTTCTAACTCTAATGATATTCAGGTGGCGATTAATAAATTGATAGTAAAAGCCTCAAAAGATTTCCCTCCCGGAATAAAACACAATATTTTCTATAGCACAAAAGTGTCTCTGGATCAGTCAATAGATCAGGTAAAACACACTTTATTAGAAGCTTTTATATTAGTTTTTATAGTAGTATTTATCTTCTTGCAAGATTTCAGATCAACATTAATACCGGCTATTGCTGTACCTGTAGCAATTTTAGGAACGTTCTTCTTCATGCAGTTATTCGGATTTTCGATCAACCTTTTAACGCTTTTCGCTTTAATTCTGGCGATTGGTATTGTGGTAGATGATGCAATTGTGGTGGTCGAAGCCGTGCACGCTAAAATGGAACATAAACATTTGTCTCCAAAAGTAGCCACACATGAAGCAATGCACGAAATTACGGGTGCTATTATCTCGATTACGCTGGTAATGGCTGCTGTATTCCTGCCGGTTGGTTTTATGGAAGGCTCCACAGGGGTTTTCTATCGACAGTTTGCCTTTACAATGGCAATCGCAATTGTAATTTCAGCCGTTAACGCTTTGACTTTAAGTCCGGCACTTGCTGCTTTATTCTTAAAAGACAATCACGCGGCACACGAAGGAGATGCTCCTTACGTTAAAAAAGGGTTTAAAGAGAAATTCTTTAACGGATTCAACAAAAGTTTTGACTCATTAACGAATCGTTATGTGGGCGGATTAAGATTCTTAATTCGTAACAAATGGGTTAGTTTAGGCGGATTGGCTTTAATTACTTTCGCTACGGTTGTCATGGTAAAAACGACTCCTGCAGGATTTATTCCAACAGAAGATCAGGGATTTATTGCTATTGCAGTAAACACTCCTTCAGGAACATCTCTTGACGGAACGCAAAAAGTAATGACTCAGGCTGAAAACATTTTAAGCAAGTTAGATGCTTCAAGAGATGTAACCGCGATTTCCGGTTTCAACTTATTGACGAATTCTACAAGCCCGTCATCAGCAGTGGTTTTCGTATTGCTTAAACCAAACGAAGAACGCGGCGAGATCAAAGATATCAATAAAATAATGGCCGAAGTTCAAGGGAAATTAAGTGCCATTTCAGGCGGAAGTTTCTTTGTATTTAGTTTCCCAACCGTTCCTGGTTTCAGTAACGTAGAAGCTTTAGATGTAGTACTTCAGGATAAAACCGGAGGCAAACTGGATAAATTCAGCGGTATTTCTCAAAATTTCATCGGAGAATTGATGAAACGTCCGGAAATTGCAGTGGCTTTTACCAGTTTCAAAGCCGATTATCCTCAATTGCAATTGGATATTAACGATGCAAAAGCAGATCAGTTAGGCGTAAAAGTCAAAGATATTCTGCAGACGATGCAGGCTTATTTTGGCAGCGCTCAGGCATCAGATTTTAATAGATTTGGTAAATATTACCGAGTGGTTGTTCAGGCTGATATTGCCGACAGAGCTGATCCGTCTGCTATTGATCGTGTATTTGTGAAAAACAAAAATGGTGAAATGGTACCATTAAATACATTGGTAAAACTAACCCGTATTTATGGTTCTGAAACAGCATCAAGATATAATTTATTCAACTCAATTGGTATAAATGCAATTCCAAAACCTGGATTTAGTTCCGGAGATGCCATTAAAGCCATTGAAGAAGTAGCAGCACAACAATTACCTGCGGGCTACGGATTTGAATTCTCAGGACAAACCCGTGAAGAAATTTCTTCGGGAGGTCAATCGGCAACAATTTTCTTACTGTGTTTGATATTCATCTATTTCTTACTTGCTGCACAGTATGAAAGTTACATCTTGCCTTTAGCAGTAATCTTATCAATACCTGCAGGTATATTTGGAGTTTTCGTAGCCATCGGTCTTACCGGAATCGAAAACAATATTTATGTACAGGTTGCGCTGGTAATGCTTATCGGACTGCTTGCCAAAAATGCGATTCTGATTGTCGAATTTGCCGTGCAGAAACGTAAATCTGGCCAGGCATTAGTACGAGCTTCTATCGAGGCTGCAAAATTACGTTTGCGACCAATTATCATGACGTCTCTAGCTTTTGTTGTGGGATTAATCCCGATGATGAGCGCTACCGGACCGTCAGCTCAAGGTAACCACTCCATTAGTATTGGTGCCGCCGGAGGTATGATTTCAGGAGTAATTCTGGGGCTGTTGATCATCCCGGTTTTATTCATCGTATTCCAGCATTTACAAGAAAGGGTTTCTGGAAAACCAGTGGCCGTAATTCATAACGAAGAAAAATAAAAATGGAAAATTATATAACGATAATTCTGGTGACCATTATAACTGGCATCGCATACATATCCTACAAGATTTCGAGAGATCTGGAAAGCAGAAAAGATACTTGTACTGAAATTTAATGACATCTTATAAAATGAAAAATTATATAACCAAAATCGTGATGATCGCTCTTTTGATCATTACAGTAATATCCTGTAAAGTTTCGAAGGATATTGAAACTCCAAAAGATGCATTTCCTGAGAATTTCAGGAATGCATCGGTTTCAACTACTGATACCACAAGTATTGGAGATTTGGAGTGGAAAAACTTCTTTACAGAAAAAGATATTATCCAGTTAATCGACAGCGCAGTGGCCAAAAATAACGATTTACAGATTGCCACAAAAAACATTGAAATTGCGCAGTACAGATTCACACAGTCTAAATGGGGAAATGTGCCTCAGGCGAATTTGTTTGTGAATGCAAGCACCAGTAATCCGTCTGACAATAGTTTTACCGGAATGAACCTGAACCAGGCTTTAGGCCAAAAACATATTGACGATTATTCTGCCGGAGTTTCACTTTCGTGGGAAGCTGATATTTGGGGTAAAATCCGTAATCAGAAAAAAGGTGCTTTTGCAGGTTACCTTCAATCTGAAGAAGTAAAAAAGGCATTGCAGACAAATATCGTAGCCAATGTTTCTAAAGGATATTATAATCTTTTGATGCTGGATGCACAATTGGATATCGCGAAGAAAAACGTACAATTGAATGACAGCACAACAAAAATCATCAAACTAAAATTTGATGCCGGACAAGTGACTTCATTAGGAATTCAACAATCTGAAGCACAAAGATTAAGTGCGGCACAATTGATTCCGCAATTAGAGCAGAATATTGCCATTCAGGAAAATGCCTTGAGCGTGCTGACAGGATCTTTTCCGAATTCAAAACAAAGAACGATTCAGTTAAGTTCCGTTGAAGTAAAAAATAACGCGCTAATCGGGATTCCATCTTCTTTAGTAAGCAGAAGACCTGATGTAAAAAGTGCCGAATTGGCTTTGAAAATAGCCAACGCCAATGTTGGCATCACAAAAGCTGATTTATATCCTTCGCTTAAAATTACAGCACAAGGCGGCGTGAATTCGTTCGAAACCAGCAGCTGGTTCAATATTCCGGCTTCATTGTTCGGAACCGTTGCCGGAGGTTTAACACAGCCTTTACTGAACAATAAAAGAGTGAGAACACAATACAATATTGCTGTAGCCGAAAGAGAAAAAGCAGTTTTGAGTTTCAGACAATCTGTTTTAGTTGCAGTAAGTGAAGTTTCTGATGCTTTAGTAAAAGTGGAAAAATTACAGCAGCAAGAAACTTTTTTGAAAGAAAGAGTAAAAACCTTGCAGCAAGCCATTAAAAATTCGAATTTGTTATTCAAAAACGGAATGGCGGAATACCTTGAAGTTTTATCAGCGCAAGCGAATTTACTGCAAAGCGAGTTAGAACTGGCAAACCTAAAAAGAGAGCAGCTTTCTGCTAATACCGAGCTTTACCGCGCATTAGGCGGAGGCTGGAAATAACACCCATTACCCGTTAATTATTTATTTTTTGAGATGAACGCTGTGAGACTTTGGTTTTGCAGCGTTTTTTTTGAGTTCGCCGCTAAGGCACAAAGTTTTTTATTTTAAGCAGATTTACAATCTTCACTGTTTACTAAATACTAACTACTAGGTAGTACTCACTCTTTACCTCTAAAATCTAAAATCCTCCATTTCTGTCCCAAATGACCCTAAAATAGTCGTAAACATGTATTAAAATAAAAAAATAAGAATTGTAAGTTTGTAATACATTAACTGATAACCATTTAAAATTAAACCATGAAAAAAGCAAAAATTATTTTTTGGACTACTACAATCATTATTTTCCTATTTGAAGGCGTGATGCCGGCATTTACTTCTCAATCTGAAATGGCAAAAGAAGGGCTTAGGCATTTAGGTTATCCGCAATATTTCGGAAATGCCCTGGTCGTTTTTAAAATTTTAGGCGTTTTAGCCTTGATAATACCGCAGGTTTCAAATCGAATTAAGGAATGGGCTTATGCGGGTTTCGCTTTCGATTTTATATTTGCTTCCATCAGTCACTTCGCTGTTGACGGTGTTGACTTTCAAGGTTTTTTTCCATTAATCTTTTTAGTGATTTTGGCTGTATCTTATGTTTATCATCATAAAATAGAGCGATACAAAAACACCACTTTGTAAATCCTGAAACAGATGATAGAAGTTTTTAAAACAGATGTCCATGAGATCCCGCAGTCTATTTTGATTGTGGGAAAACTACTTGAACATTTTCCAAATAGTATCATCAACTTCGATCTTGAAGATTGCGACAAAATTTTACGAATTCACGCGGCCGCTATTTCAAAACATAAAATCATCGAAATTCTAAATTCGTACGGTTATCACTGCGAAGAACTTTTGTAAGACATAATTTACTGATTTACAAAATAGTAAAATAAAAATTTGTACTTTTAAAATCCTAATTTTTAAAAAATAATCAAAAAATGAATATACCCGCAGAACATCAAACAATAATGCCTTATTTGATTTTGCAAGGCGCATCAAAATTCATCGATTTTACAAAAACCGTATTTGGAGCTACAGAAACCAATACAAAAGCACTTCGGGAAGACGGAACCATAATGCATGCCGAAATTACCTTAAACGGAAGTACCATTATGATTACGGATGAAATTACAGACTGGGCAAAACAAACGGCAAACTTATTTGTCTATGTTCACAATGCCGATGAAACGTATAAAAAAGCATTAGAAAATGGTGCCAGCTCTTTGATGGAACTAAGCGATCAGGATTACGGCCGAACTTGCGGCGTAACAGATCCGTTTGGCAATGTCTGGTGGATTACTTCTGTGAGCAAATCGTAATGAAGCAAGGACTAATTAAATTTGATAATAATGAAAGAGGAACTTAAAATAGAAATCACAAGTACATTTGGGCAGTTGTATCAAACACTTTCTCTTTTGACGCAAGGTGAGATTAACGCCATTCCGTATGAAGGAAGCTGGACTTCGGGACAAGTAGCCCGGCATATTATTAAATCGACTTCAGGTTTAAAACAAGTCTGCGACAATAACACTAAAAAATTAGCTTCAAATCCAGAAGAAAAAGTTCCGGCACTGAAACAAATCTTTTTAGACTTTAGCACCAAAATGAATTCGCCTGAATTTATTTATCCGGAATTAAAAGATTACGATAAGCAAATGCTGCTTTCTTCTGTTCAAAAAATAGAAAAAGAACTCGTATATATCGCAGATAATTACGATTTAGGCCTGACTTGTATGGATTTTGAAATGCCTGGTTTTGGCAATCTGACTATTTATGAACTTGTTAGCTTTGCTGTAATTCATACCAAAAGGCATATTTACCAGTTAACCAATATTTATAAAGCACTACGAAATTAAAGATGAAATCTAAAAGCAATACTATTTTGACTTCGGGCCTCATTGCGGGCACTTTAGATATTCTT
>Ga0247815_10000029_pt1 | contig 140979 bp, 116 predicted proteins | sample UWRJL194509B1_FD_181014 | JGI IMG/M metagenome (GOLD analysis project Ga0247815, IMG submission 181014) | Plant litter microbial communities from Arlington Agricultural Research Station in Wisconsin, United States - UWRJ-L194-509B-1 | ecosystem: Environmental > Terrestrial > Plant litter >...
ACCTAAAAATTATGAATTCTATGCCCAAAATTATTGGTGATTTTATGGAGGCGGCGTTTACAAACAAAATTTGCAGAGTAAGCGTAACGGCTATAGAAATGCCAGGTCCAAACATAAAAATAATTACTTTTAAAGGTAATTTCCCTCACATTAAATTCAGGATCGGACAAGCGATAGTCATCCGTATTGACGAAACCAATTACCGAAATTATACGCCAAGCAAATGGAATAGCGAAACCGGAACGTTTGAGGTTATTTTTCACATTCACAATAACGGACCTGGAAGCGAACGTATTAAAAATCTAAAACCAAATGATCAAATTAGTGTGGGTATGCCGCGTGGTTTTAAGGTGTTTAATGATGAGGCCCGCTATCATTTTTTCTTTGGAGATGCAACCTGTCTGAGTGTTTTTAAAAGTATGAAGGAAGAGATTAATCGAAATGAAAATAATTATTTGGGTATTTTAGAAATGGATGCAATAGATGCGCCCGTTCCTAAAATAATAGGGCTGGAAGTTGATGTGGTGCCAAAATCTGCAAACAAGGCAGCAGCGGCAATACAGATACTTCAGAAATTAGAAACCCAAATTTGGGATTTATGGAAAGAAGGCGCTTTTTATTTAATGGGAAATGCAAAATCCATTCAGGCATTTCGAAAAGTTTTAAGAGAGAAAGGAGTTTCAAATAAAAACATTTACACTCAAGCGTATTGGGCAGAGGGAAAAATTGGACTTTAGTCGTATTTAAAAAGAAACGGCAATTAAGGAATGTGATAAAGTTCAATATGCTCCAAAAACTACTCCATTTGAATTTACCGCATTCCCAATGCCGTTTGTTATATGTACGATAAAAGCTATGTTTTGGATTTAAATATGGAGATTTTTTTCACTCTGGGAACAATCTCAACATTTTGAGCTTTGAAAAGTTTACTGAATCATGTTTTTTTGTTTTATAAATTAATTTGATATTTGTTTATCTTTATAAAATAAAATTATAACATGACGATTCAGCAATTAAAATATATTGTTGCCTTAGACGAAGAACGCCATTTTGCAAGAGCAGCAGAAGTGTGTATGGTAACGCAGCCCGGTTTGACGATTCAGTTAAAAAATCTGGAGGAAGAAATTGGAATTAAAATTTTTGACCGCAATAAAGTGCCGCTGACGCCAACGATTCTTGGAATAGAAATTATAAATCGAGCCAAAAAGATTCTGCGTGAAGCCGATGAAATTCGGGATTTTGTAGTCAATGAAAAAAACCTGCTGGAAGGAGAATTGAAGATTGGAATCATTTCTACTTTATCGCCGTATTTAATTCCGCTGTTTATTAAGGCGATGAAAGAGCTGACTCCCAAAGTACATTTTATTATTAAGGAAGGTTATACCGGACATTTAATGAAAGAACTGGAAACCGGAGCAATTGATGTCGCTATTATGGCAACTCCAACGGGAAGCCCGAATTTAATCGAACATCCAATTTTTAAAGAGCCTTTTGTAGCGTATTTAAATGAAATGCATCCAAAGGCAAATGATGAATTTTACGAAATGCAGCCCGGAGATAAAACGGAACTATTACTGCTGCATACTGAATTTTGCTACAATGCGCAATTGCTCGATATCTGCGGCTTAAAAACATCTGATAAAATAAAAGAGCAGTTTACGTATGATATCAATTCGATTGAAACTTTAAAAAATTTAGTCCGCGCGCATTTAGGATTTGCTATTATTCCGCAGCTTTCTATTATGAACGAGCCTGCATCAGGACTTTTTAAACCTTTTAAAGAGCCTATTCCGGTTAGAGAAATCAGTTTAGTAGTTTCAGATTCATTTTCGAAGAAATTAATATTGGAGAAAATGAACCAGGCAATTTGGAACTGTCTTCCGGATTCGCTTAAAAAAGATTTTAGCTATCGAAAAATACGCTGGAATGATTCTCCGTACTTTGTAAAAGAAGTCAGTAAGTATATGTAATAAAATTCTAAAACAGAAAAATTCCAAATTCCAATGTGCCAGCCTTTATTTAGGTTAACTTTTGGAATTTGGAATTTTCTATTGAAATTTAATTTCTTTATTTTTTGGAAGCTTCAATAATTACTTTTGAAACTGCTTCTGGCTGCGAAATAAATACCACGTGGCTTCCTTTTATTTCTGTAATTTTTGTGTTAGAACGTTTGTACATCGCACGCTCAATATCAGGATTGATGCTTTTGTCTTCTGTCGCAACAATTCCGTAAGATGGTTTGTCTCTCCAGGCTGCTTTTGTAATTGGAGTTCCAAAACCCTGAGCGTAAAAGGCACCTTGAGAGGCATACATAAATTCAGCATCTTCTTTGCTTAAATCAGCTGCAAAACCAGCGTGAAATTTTGCTTTATCATAATAAGCAATTCCTTTATCATCTGGATTTAACACACCATTTTCAGGAGCCGGAGGCGCAGTTTGAAGCCATTGTATAGAGTTTTCACCTTTGTCAGGCTGTAAAGCGGCTACATACACTAATGCTGCAACTTTTGGGTGGTTTCCGGCTTCTGTAATAACGGTTCCGCCCCAGGAATGTCCGACTAAAATAGTGGGTCCGTCTTGTTTGTCTAAAGCTAAATTGGTTGCTTTAACATCATCTGCAAGAGAACTTAACGGATTTTGAACAATGGTTACATTATAACCTTTTTTAGTCAAAATCTGGTACAAACCTTTCCATCCTGATCCGTCTGCAAAAGCACCGTGTACCAATACTACATTTTTAATTTGCGGAGCTGCCGCTTTTTGTGCGTTTGCATTTGCTGCTGTAAATAATAAGCTGAAGATTACTGCTGCGAACAAGAAATAAGATCTCAATTGTTCTTTTATAGATTGTGTTTTCATAGTTTTTAATTTTAAGGGTGAAGTGTGAAATAATTCCAATTTTACTATTGGTTTTTTTTAGTTTTTTGTATTAGTTTAAAGTAACTGATAATGTGATTTCAGTATTTAATAATTTTGAAATTGGACAAATTTCTTTTGCTTTTTGTGCTGCTTTCTGAAAATCTTCTTCAGAAATTCCGGGAACTTTTCCGTTCAGTTCTAACTGAATTAAAGTAATTGTGCCGTCTTCAAAAGTTACTTTTGCAGTTGTATCTAAATTTTCAGGAACAAACCCGGCTTCAGATAATAAAAAACTCAGCTGCATCGTGAAACAGCCTGAATGTGCCGCAGCGATTAATTCTTCAGGATTGGTTCCTACACCTTCTTCAAAACGAGTTTTAAAAGATAATTGTGCTTCGTTTAATGTTGTGCTTTGCGTACTAACAGTTCCTCTTCCTTCCATTCCTGTACCTTTCCAATTTGCGTTTGCTCTTCTTGTAAATTTCATAATTTCTATTTTTTAAAGTTATTTTTAGATTCTCAAATCATTTGTTTGATTTTGATAGGACAAATTTAGTGCAGTAGTTCTCATTAATCAAATTAATAATTTTTGAGGCTTATAAAAATAATTTATAATTAGAGAATTATAGATTCTTAACTTATGAGAAGTGTTCCTTTACATTATGATATAATGACAATAAGCCATAAAAATGCTGTAATAAGTGTGTTAAACCCGTCAAAAAGCGCATTATATTTTTATTAAAGCTGCATAAATGAAAATTTTAACCTCTAATGTATTGTTTTTTAATTAGTTAAGTCTAATGTTCCATTTTGTGTCATTTTAACACATCTTTTCTCCGTTTCAGATTTAAAATCATATATTTGTTAGAGAAAATTACAAATTTATACCCAAATGCAAAACAACTTCCTAAGTGTCTTAAAAGAGCACGAAAACAAATTATTAACGATATGGTCGCAGCTTCTTATAGAAAGCGGATCTGATGATGGAGCAGTAGAAGAAGAAGAATCAAAAGAATTTGCTTCATTATTTTTAAGTGCTTTGGCCACAGTAAAAGGTAAATTTCAAGATTCTCCTGAATTCGAGAAAGTAGAAGATCTGATTGTAGGAATTTCATCTTCTAGAGGAAAACGCGGTTTCTCACCAAGAGAAAATGCACAATATCTGACCACTTTCAAACAAGCCTCTTCACAAATTCTTTCTGATCTTATCAAAGATTCAGAGCAATTGTATCAGGCAAACTTACAGCTGAATGCTATTTTAGACAATATGACTATTTTGACTTTCGAAGCCTTCATGAGAGGCAGGGAAGATGTTATATCAAGACAAGTAGATGAAATCAGCGAAATTTCGACTCCGGTGATTACAGTTTGGGAAGGAATTGTTGCCCTGCCGATTATTGGTACTTTAGACAGTTCAAGAACACAAATTGTAATGGAAAATCTATTACAACAGATTGTAGATACAGGAAGTTCGATTGCAATACTTGATATTTCTGGTGTTCCGGCAGTAGATTCACTAGTAGCGCAGCATCTTATCAAAACAGTGAGCGCGACCAGATTAATGGGAGCTGAATGTATTATCAGTGGTATTCGTCCTGAAATTGCGCAGACCGTAGTGCATTTAGGAATAGATCTTACCGGTATTATTACTAAAGCATCACTTGCAAGTGCACTTAAAACAGCATTTGATATGCTGGCCCTGACTGTCGTTAAAAGAAAAATAGTTTAAGATTTTATAATTGATATGGAAAGAATTCCAATACTAAAAATGGGAGACTTTCTGCTTGTTACCATACAAGTAGATTTGTACGACCAGCTGGCAGAAAATCTTGAATCAGATTTAATTAACACCATCAGTAAACATAGTTCAAAAGGTGTATTAATTGATATTTCGGCAGTTTCTATCATCGATTCATTTATGGGTCGTATTTTAGGAAATATTGCAGTGATGTCTAAAATAATGGATGCACAAACTGTAGTTGTAGGAATGCAGCCTGCTGTTGCGATCACTCTTGTTGAACTTGGATTATCCTTAAACGGAGTCATCAGTGCCCTGAATGTTGAAAAAGGCATGGATCTACTGCGCTCAAAAATGCACACTAGTGATAATGAAGAGCAGCTATATGACGACGATAACGAATAGTAAAGAAGAAGCACTAATTGTTAGAGAACAAGATGTGGTGCCGTTGCGCAATCGTGTAAAAGAATATGGCGTAAAAATTGGTATGAGCATTCTAAATCAAACCAAATTAATTACAGCAACCAGCGAACTTGTTCGAAATCTCCTGAAATACGGCGGTGGCGGCAGAGTCATCATAGAATCGGTCAGTAATGGCCGTGAGAATGGCGTACGCGTAACTTTTATCGATAACGGACCGGGAATAGTAGATATAAGTCTGGCTATGAAAGACGGATACAGTACAGGGAAAAGCTTAGGCTTAGGACTTCCGGGAACAAAAAGACTAGTCAATGAATTTGACATTAAATCAGAACCAGGAAACGGGACAACCGTTACTATAACAAAATGGAAAAATGGATAATACTTTTTCCAGCTATAAAATTGACGATCGAAGCCTGATTGCTTTTATAAAAAGAGAAATACACAACCTCGCACTACATATAGGTTTTACGCCTCACAGAGCTGCTGAAACGGATATTATTGTAGCTGAATTAACTTCCAATCTTATCAAATATGCAAATGGAGGAGAGCTGTTGTACAGAGCAAATGTTGAAGAAGAACATAATGTAATAGAAATTTATTCGCTGGACAAAGGAGCAGGATTTGAAAATCTGTCCAAAATAATGAACGACGGTTATTCGTCATCGAATACACTCGGACATGGATTAGGCTCTATTAAAAGATTGAGTAATGATTTTCAGATCTATTCCATGAAAAATTGGGGATGTGTGCAGTACATCAAAATTTGCGAAAAAGCCGATTCTATTTTACCTCCTTTACAAAGTGGTTTAAATTATGCCGCAATTGCGCTTAACTATCCTAATGAAAAGTTTTGCGGAGACGGCTATCATATTAAAAATTCCAGAAGAGGTTTTCAGATATTTTTAGGTGATGGTTTAGGCCATGGCGAAAATGCATATGAAGCCGTTCAGCTGGCGATCAAAGCTTTTAAGCAGTCGCTGGAAACGGAACCTGCAGAAATTTTAAGAGATATTCATGCCAAAGTAAAAAAGAGCAGGGGACTTGTCGCCACGATTGCTTCGGTAGATTATGCGTCAGAAACCTGGAATATCTGTGGCATTGGTAATATCAGCACCCGCATTTATGACGGATTAGATAATAAGACCTATACACCTTATAACGGTATTATTGGGCATAATATTCCGCGTACCTTAAACAGTACGACTGTTCCTTACAAAAAACATCAGATAATTGTAATGCACAGTGACGGATTACGAACCAGATGGAATCTAAATGATATGACTTCGATATTGAAACAACATTCTGGAATCATTGCATCTGCGGTTTTAAAAGAAAATATAAGAGGAACTGATGATTCATCAATTCTTGTAGGTAAAATTATGTAACTGAATGAAGGAAATCATTAAAATAAATCTTGATAACGAAATGGACTTAATACTAGCCCACAAGCGCAGCATGAAAATTGCTGAAATGTGCGGTATGCCCTCTTCGTTCCAGACAAGATTTTCTACAGCTGTATCTGAAATTGCGAGATGTTCTATAGCAAAAGGCAAAGATTCTGTGCTGGTTCTCTGCATCAACAGTATTAAGGCTACACAAAAAGAAATTGTGGCTATTATTACAGATAATGTAGATTTAAAGAGCTGCAATCCGGAAGCTTTTAGTTATGCTGCAAAAATCTCCTCCAATATTGAATACAGTTATTTTGATAACCAGTCTACAACAAAAATAATACAGCCGGTGGCATCGCCGGGACTTCTTTCAGAAACCAAGATAAAAGGACTAATTGATTATTTCAAGTACGAGCCGCCACTTTCTCCTTATGATGAAATCAGGAAGAAAAATATTGAACTTATTGCTCTTTCAGAAAAGTTAACGGAAAGCGAAAACAGTTACAGAAAATTAGCCAACACAATTCCGATTTTGATTTGTGTGGTTAACGAACGCAATAATGTGCTGCTTGCCAATGAATCTTTAGAGAATTATCTAAAGGCTACATTAGTATCTTTTGATAAGAAAAACTTAATCAATTTTATTCATCCCGATGATATTAACGTCATTTTAGAAGGATGGAGCAGAGCCAAATCTAACCGCACCAGTTTTTCAGGAGAAACCAGAATTAAACACGGTACGGCTTACATCTGGCATGTTGTTACGATTATTCCAAACAAATCAGAAGACGGATCGTTTAACAGCTGGCTGGTTTATTTTGTCGATGTCAATGCACAAAAACTGGTCGTTGAAACACTGAAAGATAATACGGAGCTGAAAATGATTCAGAGCGAATTAGAAAGTGCCAATTCAAAATTATTGTTCAAAAACAAAGAGCTAGAGCAGTTTGCTTATATTGCCAGTCACGATCTTCAGGAACCGCTCCGAAAAATTATGATTATGATTTCGCGCGCGGGACAGCATTTGTCTGAGGATCAAAAAAAGGAATATTATTTTGACCGGATTACTTCATCGGCAACCCGATTATCAACCCTGATTACAGATGTTCTCGACTATTCGAGAGTAGACAATAAAGAACAGCATTTTAAAGAAGTAGACTTAAACGAAACCATTCCTGAAATCCTGGTTGATTTAAGTATGGTTATCGAAGAAAAAAATGCAGTAATTCATGTAGAGGCACTGCCAAAAGTATTAGGTCTTGATACACAGCTGCGCCAGTTGTTTTACAATCTGGTCAACAACGCACTGAAATTTAATACTTCGCTGCCAGCAGTAACCATTTCCGGATCTGTGCTGCCTGACGAGAAAGATCTTTTGGCTTTATCGGCCAATTATCATATCATTTCTATTGCCGATAATGGTATCGGAATTGACAGTCAATATTCCAGCCGTATCTTCGATATGTTCCAGCGTTTGCACGAAAGGGATCAATATGGCGGCAACGGAATAGGACTTGCCCTGTGCCGACGCATTATTGAAAATCATAACGGGATCATCAACTTTAGCAGTAAACCGGGAGAAGGAACTGTTTTTTGGATTTATCTTCCAAAGAAATAAATTAGTACCATAAAAGTAGAAAGAACGATTTGTAGTTAGAACGCTGCTCAGTTAAAGTTTCACATCTTAATTTTAAGAGTTGTTTTTTATAATGTTTTCTACGATATTGATAAAGCCTCTAGTATTTGTAATCTCCAGTTTGAGCGACTCATCATAATTCAATAATTTGAATTGCTCTACCATATCCTTTTTCAGATATTTTATCATAGATTCAAGACTTCTTGTGTCATTTTCATAACATCTTTCTACCTCACGCTGTTTGCTTTGCAGATAATCTAAACTCTTTTTTAATCTTTGAACGTTTGCTTCTTCCACGTATACACTTTTAAAAATTAATAAAAAAACAACGATAATTTTATGATGGCTAGATCAGGAGCCTATTTACCTTGTAAATTATACATTTAAAGAGTATTCAAATATTCACGAAATATTGTAGTAAAGTTTTGTATTGTTTTATATAATTTCGTTAAAGTTTTATATAATTTCCATATCTTTAACTAAATTAACTAAATTACAAAAGTGATTGTACTTCGTCATTGTATATAAAAAAACTTATATTCGTTGTAATTAGGAGTTTAACATAATGATGATTGAAGAAATCTTAACCGACTATATTAATTTTATAAGAGCTTTTGAAACTTTATTAAAAGCTAAATACAAACAAGATAGAAATCCGTGTTCGTTTTCAAGTGCTTTTTTTGAACGAAAAGGAACAATTGACGCCATTGATTATTGGTTTCACGGAAGTGGCTGTACAGCTGAAAAAGACGGTGTTATTTATGACTTTGATATTGACATAAATGAAATTAAGTTTTCGCAATGGAAATTTTCAGAGTTGATTAGAACACATCCTGAATTTCAAAAATTAAATTACAGTGCTGATTTTATTGAATATGAATTATATCAGCTTATAGCAAAGGGAATATTAGGTTGGGAAATTATAGAAAGGGTAGAGGGAAAAGATTTTGGATGTGTTTTTAAAAAGTATAGGGTTCTCGAAGAATCGTTTTTGTGAGGGTTTAACTGAAAGGATTGAAAAGGTTTAATAAATTTCTATTCCTATTTTAAATCCGGCACTTTCTATATTGTGATAATCGAACTTCCGATTATCCTGATGTATAAAGGTTTTATATGAATTTTGGTGCGAGTAACACAATTCAAAAACACCTAATATTTTTTTGAAAATGATGAATCTATATCCCACACCAATTCTCATTAACACACCAAATTTTTCTACATGTCCGACTTGGCCTCCCAAATCAAAAGAAGTTACAAGACTTTCTATCGTATCGTTCAAGACCCATTTAATTCCTCCGGTAATGGGTATATAATCAATTTTTGGCTGATTAACCGATTCGTATCCACTTGCAACGTTGAAAGCAAAACACTTTGAGATGTAGTAATTGAGATGTATGTTGACTGCCCGTATTTGCGAATTTTTCCCAGTTTCAGATATTTCGTCATGTTCTGACGGTATATCAAAGTCATAAGGCAATAAAACTAGTGCTGAAGTTTCAACACTAATACCCTTTCTTTTAAAATCATTATCCTGACAGTAAATTAGTATCGGGAATAAAAAGATTAGATTAAAATACCATTTTAAAGCCATGCTGGTTCTGTTGTATTATGTCATTAAAAATATTTACTGCTGTTACCAACATCTTAATTGCGAGTATCAATTAAATCAGCATTTTATCGTCTCTGTAAGTGTCTTTTAGTCAAAATATTTCGACATTTTTATTTTTCATTCTATCTAGATAGCAAGCACTCATTAAGTTGATGAGATACTGCGCCATTATGATATATTCCAGAATTTTAATTTTCAATCTCTTTATATTTATACATTTTATCTACTAAGTAAAAAGTTAGAAATAATTCAAAAATAAAGTAGATTAGTATTGTCAATATTGATAAAATATCAAAACGTTCTGGACTTTCAAACAACTTATATTGAGAAAAGCAACACATATAAAATTCTAACAAGCAATTTCCAAAAACTAGAAAAAGCATTATATTTTTATAGTCAAATTTCATTCTGTATTCTGTAATAACTAAAACAATAGAAAGAATAAAGAAAATGAATGTAAAAAAAAATGCAATCATGAAATGTATTCCATGATCTGTATCCCCATTATATTTAGTAATATATTCATCTAAACCTCCTACAATAAGTTCTAAAACAATTGAATGAACAAAAAACATTAAAAACGAGACAGTAATTAGTTTCCTCATTAGAATTTTAGTTTATAGGCATCTGTATAATAAAAAAATTATTAAAGCGATTTGTTTTTCATATTTAACATATTGGTTATCAGGCATAGCATTAGTAGGCCAAAATGTGCCGTAACCATCTTTTTTTTATAATTATTGCCTTCAAAATTTAATTCTTTCAATAAAACTTCAGATGCCCAAATATCGTTCAAAGCAATTGTTAAAACGTCTGTTGCTTTTATAGGGGCTTTTAAAAAATGAGACATAATTTTTTGAGGTATTGGTTGGTTGATGGGCAGGACACTCTTACATTTAGCAGTACTGCTGCTTTGATAGATTATGAAATTATGCAGTTGATCTTTAACACATAGCCTTTATAAGTTTTAAAAACAATAGTATAAGGTTGTTTAAACTTGTCTTGCTATTAAATTTCATGCTTTACACTTTTTGAATCAATAATTGCAAATAGTACTCATGAAAACCAAAACCCTAGCCCTGATGGGAGGGAAAATCCTTTTTCTTGCTTCTTTAGCAAGAAAAAGATTTGGAAGAACAGCAGGAAATAGCTCCTAAAAAAAACGAGACCATTTCTAAAAAGAAATAATCTCGTTTTCAATCAACTTAAAAAAATCAGAATATAAATTAACCGTGTGCGGCTACAGATACGTCAGCCCATTCTTCCCAGGTTTTTATTTTTTGTTCGTAGGTTTGTTTAGCGAATCCTAAGGCTACTTTTCCTAAGAACAGGCGGAGAGGAGGGTTTTCGGCTTCCACCAGTTTAATGATTGCCGGTACTGTCGCGCTTACTTTTCCGAAAGTATCAGGATCATGTCCTTCTGCAAGTGCTTTTTTGATTCCGTCATAAGCATCGATGCTTTCGCTGTTGAATTTGTTGCCCCAGATGTCGGTCATATAACCGTTTGGTTCTACCAGAGTCACGTTGATGCCGAATTGTTTTACTTCTGAAGCCAAGGTTTCAGTAAGGCCTTCAACGGCAAATTTAGAAGCGTTATATAAACCAATTACCGGCAGCGTCGCAATTCCTAAAATAGAAGAAACCTGAATGATATGACCGCTTTTTTGATTTCTCATAATGGGCAGTACGGCTTGCGTTAACCAAAGTGTGCCAAAGAAATTGGTTTCAAATTGTGCTCTGGCTTCTTTTTCGCTGGCTTCTTCTACCGCGCCGTTTAAAGCATAACCTGCATTGTTGATCAGGATATCAATTGTACCGAAATGCTGCTGTACTTTTTGTACTAATGCGAACGATTCCTCGCGGTTGTTGACGTCTAAGCTAAGAGGCAGGATTGCGTCTCCGTATTGTGCTTTTAAATCGGCTAAGGTGTCGATATTTCGGGCTGTTGCAGCTACCTTGTATCCTTTTGCTAAAAATGCTTCTGTCCAGGCTCTTCCGAATCCTTTTGATGCTCCTGAAATTAAAATTGTTTTTGACATGATCTTGTAATTGTTAATTGTTAATGGTAAATTTTTTAGTTATGAGTTATGAGTTATGAATTTTTAATCGCCCTACAAAAGTGACCTTTCGGTCATATTTTTGATAAAAAAAAAGTTAGAGTGTATTTTCCTCTATTATCTTTTTTAGGGTTTTGGTAATGATTTTCATCTTGTCATTACTGCCTGACATTCTCGACATTAAATGACCGCCTTCCATCATAGCGAAAATCACTATGGCGAAATCTTCTGCGTTCCAATCCGGTTTAAATTCACCGTTGGCGATTCCCTTCGAGATACTGTTTTGCAGGATCTGCTGATTGTATTTAATGCCTTTGTTTATTTTTTCTTTTACAATTGGGTTGGTGTCATCAGCTTCTGTTCCGAAATTCAATAACGGACAGCCACCGGTAAGCGGCGGATTTACCGCATTGCTGAAAAAATCGATATAGGTAAATAATTCTTCTTTGGCCGTTTTGCTTTTGTTGAGTGCCAGCTGCAGTTTATCTCCCAATACTTTCATGTTATGATCGACAGCTGCGCAGGCAAGTACTTCCTTATTTTCAAAATGAACGTACATGCTTCCTTTAGAAAGTTTTGTGGCTTCCATAATATCGCTCATAGCTGTTGCAGCAATCCCTTTTGTATTAAAGATTGGGGCTGCTTTCTCTATGATAAATTGTCTGGTTGCTTCGCCTTTTGCCATGATCGCTTTTATTTTACAGGACAAATATATGACCGATTGGTCATATATGCAAATTTATTTTAGATTTTATGAAAAATTTCACATTTTGTATAAGTAAAATGCGGGTGTTTGCGAGCTTTAATTGTATCAATTAAAAAATATTTCAGGTAATAATTGTATTTATGTATTTAACTACGTAGTTTTGCATTATAAATTATTTAAATGATGAAAACCGTTATTATCCCAATCGAAAATCAATATGCAGCTGCTGTAATCGATTTAGTTTTGAACATTCAGCAAAAGGAATTTAATGTCGCCATTACATTAGAAGACCAGCCCGATTTACTTAATATTAAAGACTTTTATTATGCAAGTGGCGGTCAGTTTTGGGGCGCTTTTATCGATAACGAATTGGCAGGTACAATTGCTCTGATAAAATTTGAGGATCATAAAGCAGCCATACGAAAGATGTTTGTAAAGAAGGAATATCGCGGCAAAGAATTTTCAATTGCACAACAACTCTTAGAGACTTTAGTAGATTTTTGCAGAGAAAATCAAATTGATGATTTATATTTGGGAACGGTATCGATACTGGAAGCGGCTTTGCGTTTTTATGAAAGAAATCATTTTGTGCGTATTGAAAAAGAAACGCTGCCTAAAGCATTTCCGCTGATGAGTGCCGACAATGTATTTTGTCATTTACAACTAAAAAAACAAGAATGAATAGTATAGATGAATCAGGAATTTTAGCCATCTCCACGCGTCTACAGCGTTTGAGCGAACAATTGCGTAAAGACGGTGCTTTGATTTATAAATCGTATGGAATTGATTTTGAACCAAAATGGTTTCCGGTTATTTATACCTTACACCACAAAGAGGTTTTAAGTGTGGTTGAAATTGCAAACGAAATCGGCTACACGCATCCTTCTACGATCAGCCTGCTGAAAGAACTGGAGGCGCAAAAAATAATCAGCTCAAAAAAAGACAAAATCGACGAGCGAAAACGATTATTAATGCTGACGCCAAAAGGACAGGATCTTATTTTAAAAATGAAACCCGTTTGGGATATCATGAAAAGTGCTTTAACTGAGATCGCAGCGAACCAAAACAATTTGCTGCAGGCTATTAATGAAGCCGAAAACAAAATAATGCATCAGAGTTTTCTGCAGAGAGCATTGCAGTTAAAAAGCGAAGAATAGGTGCTGAGCTGTTAGACCGAAACTTTTGGAGTATGTTTTTTTATCGCTTTATTTGTCATCCTGCGCGAAGTCAAACGCTTATTTATTTATTTATTTTTAAATTTATTTTTCCACTTGGTTTTGAATGTGTTTTCGATGTGAGATTCCCCAATTAATCATTTCGGATATTATAGGGCCAAAAGATTTACAATAATCGGTAGATTCATAAAGTATAGGAACTTTTGCATCACGGTCTTCGGTTCTTTTAACCATATTATTAAGTTCCATATCTTTCAATTCCTTCGATAACATCCTCGAAGTAATGCCGGGAATACTCTGCTGAATTTCCTTAAACCTATTATTGCCGTTGCAAATCGAATTAATGATGGGCAGTTTCCATTTGCCGCCCAAAACATATATCGTATCTTGAAGTGCCCGAACTTCTTCCTGCTGATTTCTTTCCATCAAAATTAATTTTATACTAAGATATAATTTTCCCGTCATATAGGGAATACAAGAATAGAAGCAGGGTTTAATTTTTATTCCAAAATTAAACGAACTGATTTAACTTATATGTTGAAAACCGGTATCCTCCATGATACCGCTGCAAAAGCAATATGTTTTCAGATTTAAATTTGTACCATTAATTTAAAACATATAAAATGGACAATTTAAAAAATAAAGTGGCAGTAATAACAGGCGGCAACAGTGGTATTGGATACGCTGCGGCAAAACAGCTAAAAGAGCAGGGAGCAACTGTAATCATTACCGGAAGAAGAAAAGAAGCGGTTGAAAAAGCAGCATCAGAATTGGATGTGAATGCCATTGTTGCTGATCAATCCATTGTTTCGGATATCGAAAATCTGGCTTCAAAAGTAAAACAAGATTTCGGGCAAGTGGATATTCTTTTCATCAATGCCGGAATTACAGATAAAGGAACAATTGAAGAAGCTACAGAAGCTTTATTTGATAGTATAATCAACATTAATTATAAAGGAGCTTATTTTACGTTGAGCAAATTTATTCCTATTTTGAAAGATGGTGCATCAGTTGTGTTTCTTTCTTCTAACACTGCAAACATGAGCTATGCAGGTACATCAATCTATTCGTCTGGTAAAACTGCTCTTAATGCAGTTATGAAAATTGCTGCTTTAGAGTTAGCTCCAAGAAAAATCAGAGTGAATTCGGTAAGCCCGGGTCCAACAGAAACAGAAATAATGAAAAAGATAGGTTTAAATGATGAAGAAGTTAAAATCCTGATGGATGCAATTGTAGATAATATTCCCCTTAAAAAAATGGGAACCGCAGCTGATGTTGCAAAAATGGTATCCTATTTAAGCAGCGATGCAGCAGTTTTTATAACCGGCGCTGATTTTATTATAGATGGAGGAATGGTTTTGGCTTAAGCTTAAGCTTTTGTTTTAGGTTTCATGTTTCATGTTTCATGTTTCAGGTTGAAATGAGAACAGTTTAACGCAGAGTACGCAATCCCGATAGCTATCGGGATACGCAAAGGTTCGCAAAGTTTTTTTACTTCAGAGGTCGCAAAGTTATTATATAGCCTTGCGATTTTTGTGTTTTATCCAGCCAGCATTAAAAATCCTTTGTGCGCGCGGCGGTAAATTATTCGTATTCCACATTTCACAACTCCAAGATTGTCCATTTCGGGATTCAATTCGCCCGTCTGGACTATTTTCTGATTTCGTAAGAACGGTTATCGAAATACTTTTGACGAAGAAATTAACGAATAATCTAAAAATTTAAAAATCAGAAATAATGGAAACAGTTCAAAAAAACAAACGAAGCTTTTTAAATCTTATCGCTGCAGGCGCTTTTATCCTGACAACGGCAACAAGCTTCGCTCAGAAAAATCAGCTAAAGGCGGCAAATGATGCAGAGGCAGTTCGTCCGTATCATATCAGCGTATCAGAAGAAGCGATACAAGACCTTCGCAATCGTGTCAATGCTACAAGATGGCCGGACAAAGAAACCGTGACAGATCAATCTCAAGGAGTAAAATTAGAACAGATTCAGAGAATCGTAAAATATTGGGGAACCGATTACGATTGGCATAAAGCCGAAGCAAAACTAAACGCTTTACCTCAATTTATAACAGACATTGAAGGATTGGATATTCAGTTCGTTCACATCAAATCAAAACATAAAAATGCACTGCCTTTAATTATTACTCACGGATGGCCGGGTTCTGTATTCGAACTTTTAAAAGTGGCCGGCCCTTTAACAGATCCTACTGCTTATGGCGGAAAAGCCGAAGATGCCTTTGATCTCGTAATTCCCTCAATGCCGGGTTATGGTTTTTCTGAAAAGCCGAAAGGAACAGGCTGGGGACCTGAAAAAATTGGAATCGCCTGGGATGTTTTAATGAAACGTTTGGGTTATGATCATTATGTTTCGCAAGGCGGCGACTGGGGTTCTGTCATTGCAGCTGCTATGGCGCGTCAGGCTCCAAAAGGATTATTAGGAATTCACCTGAATATGCCCGCAACAGTTCCGGCAGAAATTGCTAAAGCATTACAAAGCGGCAGTACTGCGCCTGCAGGATTATCGGTTAAAGAAAAAGCAGCTTTTGCATCGATGAATGCATTATACACTCGCGGTGCCGGTTATGCCGGAATGATGGTAACACGTCCGCAGACTTTAGGATATGGTCTTACAGATTCTCCAGTTGGTTTGGCTTCGTTTTTCTTAGATAAATTCAACGATTGGACATTTAGCGGCGGCAATGCCGAAAAATCATTGACGAAAGATGAAATTCTGGATGATATTTCGTTGTACTGGCTGACCAATACTGCCAATTCAGCTGCTAATTTATATTGGGAAAACAATACCAATAACTTCAATGTTGTGGAACAAAGAACTACAGAAATAAAAATTCCGGTTGCCGTAACGGTATTTCCAGGAGAAATCTACCAGGCACCAAAAACATGGACAGAGAAAGCATATAAAAACCTGATTTACTTTAATGAAGTAAACAAAGGCGGCCATTTTGCTTCCTGGGAAGAACCGCAATTATTTTCAGAAGAACTTCGCGCGGCTTTTAAATCAGTAAGAAAATAAGAAAAATACTGGGTATTCAATTCACTATTTACTAAAAAATAAAATTATGAAAACAGATAAAAAACAAAACTTCGGTTTATTTATAATAGCAATGATTGCTTGTATCGCTTTAATTCCAAATATAATTGTTGCACAAAATTCGGGTATCAAAAGAACCGATTTGCAAAAGCACGATCTGAATATTCCGGGAAGGGAAACTGTTCAGGCCCGAATTGATTTTGATGCACACACTGCCTTCGGAAAACATGCTCATCCGGGAGAGGAGATTATTTATGTTCTGGAAGGGACATTGGAATATCAGATTGAAGATGAAAAACCAATTACACTTAAAGCCGGAGAGGTACTTTTTATTCCTGCAGGTCAGATTCACTCGGCTAAAAACACTACCAATGCAAAAGCATCAGAACTGGCGACTTATATCGTAGAAAAAGGAAAACCGATTCTAGTGCTTAAAAAATAAAATTTTTGAAAGGAGAGTTCAGGTTGCTGCGTGTCCGTTTCAACCTTTACTTTGTCGGTTTGAGCTGTTTTCTGATTGTGTGGCTCTTGCTTGTACTGTATTTTTGATGAAGAAATTAACTAACAATCAGATAATTAAAAAATAAAAAATCATGAAAACAATACGTACTATCAAAAGCATTATTATAAAAACCACTTTTTCAAAATTAGTTTTAATCGCTGTTCTTTTCTTTGCAACAGTAAGTAATGCACAATCAGAAAAACAAAAAGCAATACAACCAAACCGTTCACTCGGAACCTTAAAACAAATTAACGCAGGATTATTAAATGTAGGATATACAGAAGCCGGACCTGCCGCAGGAACGCCTGTTATTTTACTTCACGGCTGGCCTTACGATATTCACAGTTATAGTGAAATAGTGCCAATTCTGGCTGCAAAAGGATACAGAGTCATTACGCCTTATTTAAGAGGATCAGGCACCACGACATTTTTGTCTAAAAATACTTTTAGAAACGGACAGCAGGCAGCATTGGCAAGCGATATTATTGCTTTTATGGATGCACTTAAAATTGACAAAGCCATTATTGGCGGCTTCGACTGGGGAGCAAGAACAGCAGTAGTGATGGCAGCACTTTGGCCGGAACGACTTAAAGGATTGGTTTCTGTAAGCGGTTACTTAGTTGTCAATCTTGAAGCCAACCAAAAACCACTGCCTCCTAAAGCAGAATTAGGATGGTGGTATCAATATTATTTTGCGACTGAAAGAGGAAAACTCGGCTACAGCCAAAATACTTATGAATTCAATAAACAAATATGGCAGCTGGCTTCTCCGTTATGGAATTTCGACAAAGCAACTTACGATCAAACAGCACAATCTTTTGATAATCCAGATCACGCGGCCATCGTAATTCACAATTACAGATGGAGACAATCGCTGGAAGCCGGAGAATCTAAATACGATAGTTTAGAAAAACGTCTGGCAGCAAGACCCACAATTAAAGTTGCGACCATAACTATTGGCAGCGATTTTGACGGCGCTTACGCAGATGGAAAAGCGTATGCAGACAAATTTACCGGTAAATACGCCCACCGGGTTCTAAAAGGTATCGGACATAACGTACCGCAGGAAGATCCAAAAGCATTTGCATCCGCAATAATAGACGTTGACGGGTTTTAAAATTAAAAATTTCATCAAAATAGTAATGCACAACTAAAATTCAACATTTAACACTTCACAATAAAAATTTAGAACTCATGGAAAATAAGAACATCTCACTAGCAGAAAAAGTATTGTACACAGGAAAAACACACACTACAGGCGGCCGCGAAGGAGCTTCTCAAAGCTCTGACGATCAATTAAACATAAAACTGAGCGCTCCGGGAACTTCTCGTCCGGGCACCAATCCGGAACAGCTTTTTGCAGCGGGATGGTCAGCGTGTTTTATTGGAGCAATGGGAATCGCAGCTTCAAAATTGGGTATCAAAGTTCCGGCGGATACAGCCGTAGATGCTGAGGTAGATTTATGCAACGCAGATGGCGCTTACTTTTTGCAGGCACGCCTTAACGTAAGTCTTCCGGGCATAGATCCAGAAACAGCCAAAAAACTAACAGACGAAGCACACCAGACTTGTCCGTATTCTAAAGCAACAAGAGGAAATATCAATATAGTCATTAGTATTCTGTAATACAATTGGTTTTGTTTTCTTAAGTCTTAGGGTTTTGAAAACCTCTCAGTAAATAGAAAATTATACATGATTTTCAACACTCAAAACCCGACAGATTTCAAAACCTGTCGGGTTTAAATACATAAATCTTAAAATTGCTTGCATTTTGCTGATCTAATTTAATCGATATAAAAAACACTTTTTAGCTCTGAAATAGTATAATTACAGCGGTACTATTTTTCCTTTTGCTGTTTTATTGAGATTCTCAAAAACAATACCAAATAAAGATAAATTATTATTACAATGCAATGAAATTAAGTGTTTTTTGATTCCTTATTTAAAGTATCTGATTAACTTGAATTGAACAGTAAAAAGAGATACTTTTTTAAATTAAACCGGAGTTTTACAAATGTAAATACTTTTAAAATTATCCTATCTTTGACAGGGCAAGAATTAAATAAACTTAAAATTATGGAAAAGTAACACGCTTCCAGGTTTCCCGAAAAGTAATTTGGGGAAGTTCTACAGCATTGGCGATTCTTGCTTCGATACCTAAATTATTCGATGCCGATTCTACTCCGGGCGACATCATTATCAACTCTTCGATTACGCTGTTGTTTTCTATTTTTATCTGGTACTACAACATTTATAGTTTACCCAGATTTTCCACGCAGCGCACCAATAATAATTTATTCAACGGAAAACTTTTATTGAGTGTGATTCTGGGAATTCTGGTCATGGTAATTTTAGTAATCGGACATCAGGAGCTTTTTCAAATCTCAAAAATGGATGCTCCCATTATGTTCGAATTACGAGGTATTTTGATTAATTTGATTGTCTATATGTTCCTGCATCTGCTTTTTCAAAATTATCAAACCCAGCAGATGGGCGTAGAACTCGAAAAAACCAAAGCCGTAAATTTAGGAGCGCAATACGAACTTTTGAAACAGCAGGTAAATCCTCACTTCCTGTTTAATAGCCTGAACACCTTAAAATCGATGGTCGATATTCACGATCCGCAGAGCTCTGATTTTATTCTGAAATTATCTGATTTTTATCGCTTTACGCTCGAAAGCAGAAAAATGGATTTAATTTCAGTAAGAGAAGAACTTCAAATTTTAGATTCTTACGTCTATCTGCTGAAAGCCCGTTTCGAGGACGGATTTGTTTTGAATAACAATGTCGATCATAAACAGTACGAATCTGCCATTCCGCCGTTTACACTGCAATTATTAATCGAAAACTGCATCAAACACAATGTCGTTTCCTTAGATAAACCGCTCGAAATAAACTTATATACCGAAAATGATTTCCTGATTGTCGAAAATAAAATACAGCTGAAAAGAGGCGTATTGTCTACCGGCGTCGGTCTTGATAATATCAACCAGCGTTTTATGCATTTGGTACACAAAGAAATTGAAATTGACAAAAACGAAACTATTTTTAAAGTAAAAATACCACTGGATTATGACTATCGTAATAATTGAAGATGAAGTAAAAACGGCCAAAGCACTTGGCCAGCTTATTCTGAGTATCAGACCTGATGCCCAGATTTTGTCGTATATTCAAAGTATAGACGGAGCAGTAAGTTATCTGATGGAAAACGATCAGCCGGATCTTATTTTTATGGATATTCAGCTCGCAGATGGTTTGTGTTTTGAAATATTTAAAAATGTTGAGGTGTTGTCGCCTGTAATATTTTGTACCGCTTTTGATGATTATGCGATCGAAGCTTTCAAGTCAAACGGAATCGATTATGTTTTGAAACCTTTTTCGAGAGAAAGCATCGCGCAGGCAATAAAAAAGGCAGGCGAATTGAAGAATTTCTTCCAACGAAATAAAAAAATGATGCCTGATTTTGATTATTTATTAACCAGAACGGGTGAGAATACCGGAAAAAGCAGTTTCCTGGTTTTTAAAAATAATAAATACCAAACCGTTCTTACCGAGAATATTGCGTTTTTTTACATCAAAAATGAAACGCCAGCTATTATGTCATTTGATAAAACAGAATATCAAATTACACAATCCCTCGATGAGGTTCATAAACTATTGTCGCCAACTCAGTTTTTTAGAATTAACCGACAATATTTAGTGAATTTTTCAGCGATCAGAGAGGCAGAACATTATTTCTCGCGTAAACTAATCATCAAATTAACGATTCCGACCGAGGAAAAATTACTGGTCGGAAAAGAAAAAGCCACCGCATTTTTAAGCTGGTTAGAGAATAGATAATCCTAATTTTTGCCACCGATAAATTGAACCCACGGGCAATCCGTTAAATTGCATTTAATCTATTTCAATATCGCCCACAGTTTCAACCGCGGGAGACTATTTCAATTAGAGCCTGTTGTTTCAACCAAAAACAATTGAGTTGCAGCGCTGATTGTACCAGTTTCAGTATTCTGTATAAAACCAATTAATTCAAAGTCTTTTGTATTGAAATGAGAGGGCAGTGCAAGATTAACTTTTCCTTCTTTTTCAGGTAATGGAAAACTTTTGAGCTGTCTCACAATCTGAACATGATGTAAAATGTTACCACTGTTTTCGCCGCGTTCTACTTTTGTAGTACCGTGTTTTTGAACTACAGCAATAAACAAACTCGAGTTTTTCTGCAATGTATTTATTTTGAAATCAATTGCAATGGAATCTTTAGAAGTGGCCGCCGTAATTTGAAGCGTTTCTGTTTGATTGGTTTTTAAAGCTTCAGCAATTTTGTGAGTAAGTGCCGTTTCATTATAACCCGCAAACTCGGCGCTTCCATTAATAATAAATTGCGGCGTATACATCACAAACAACTTTAACCAATCCTGATACTGCTGCTGGCGAATGGTGAAATCTTTCGAGCTAAATTGATCCTTCCAGCCAAGACGATCCCAATAATCAACATGATAGGCCAGAAAATAAATGTTTTTATATTTGTTTTCCTGCTGCAATTTTGCCATCAATTCATCAGCAGGCGGACAGCTCGAACATCCCTCAGAAGTAAAAAGTTCCACAACGGCAAAACTATCGGGATTCGTGGTTGCTAATTTGGATTTTTCTAATTTTGATTGGCCTGTTAATTCTTCGTGACTATCAGAAAACATAAAACAGTTGAGAAAAAAGAGGCCTGAAAGTGCAATTGTTAAAGCTGTTAAAAGTAAATTTTTCATATTTTTTAATTTTAATTTGAATTGAAAATGGTTTTATTTTCCTCAAAGGTAGCTTCGCAAAAGCCGGAAAATAAGCGAAAAATAGGTCAACCGTCCAGATTCGAGGTTGAAGATTCCATTTTGAAGGATAAAGAAATAATGCAGAAACGATTTGACGGTGCATTATTTTTAAGATAAAGTAATAGTTAAGATAATTTTTATAAAAAGTTATATTTGAACAATTTATGTCGTTGAATAGATTCTGTTTATAACAGAAAAATGCCTAAGAAGGGATCTCAGGCATTTTAAAATTTAATTACTAAGTTTTATTTTTTAAGCTTCCTTGATTGTTTTAATCGTATACTTTGCTGCATATAATTTTCTGAACATGGCATACGTTACGCTCACCATTACAAAGGCAATTATGGCATCTGCTGTACTCGCAAAACTGATTACTGCCAGTTTAGAAAAGAACGCGAAAGTAATGTCAAAAAAGATACCTGCAAATACCCATTCTTTCAACCGCAGTACTTTATTTGGGATTAATAAAGTGGTAATTCCAGCCAATTTAAAAACGCCCAGCAAATAAATAAAATGATCCGGATATCCCAATTGCTGGGTGATTTCCCAAACAATCGGACTGCGTGCAAGCTCTAAAAAACCGCTGGCGCCAAACCATAAAGAAGTTAATACAATTCCTGTCCAATAAATAATTTTTGTAGTTTTTACATTCATGATTTCTATATTTTATGTTGTTAAACAGGACAAATTTGCGTCATAAAAAACGGGTTATGTAGTACTTTTTAGTCGAAACGGACAATTTTAAGTTTAAAATAGACACTTTTAGGGTCAGATTGTTTAGTCGCGGTTTTTAGTTTTCAGCCGCACTCGAAATTGAACTTTCGTACAGTTGTTTGAAATACCAAAACTTTGTCAAAGTTTAAAATTTTCACAAAGCTGCCTCATAGTGACTAAAAGCAGATGCGACTTAAAACTGAAAACTGAAACTGAATATTTTATAACTTTACACAAGAATTATTTCAATTTAATAATGGAAGCCAAAGAACTATTACAACAGCATATAGCCAAAACGGCTTCATTGACAGAAAAGGAATTTGATTATTTCTTTTCTCATTTTAAGCCACAGTCTTTCAAAAAAGGGCAGACCATTATTAGCGCCGGAGATGCTGTAGACTGTGAATATTTTGTGGTTTCGGGCTGTGTGAAAGCTTTTTTTATTAATGATGAAATCAAAATGTACATTCTACAGTTTGCAATGCCAACCTGGTGGACTTCAGATTTTGATGCCTTGTACAACAAAACCCCTGCTACAATAAACATAGACTGCATCTCTGATGTCGAAGTGCTTTGTCTTTCTAATGCAGATCGTGAAAAACTTTGCGGCGAATTTCATCCCGTAGAACATTTTTTCCGCTGGCGCACCAATAAAGGATATATTGCTTCGCAAAAAAGGCTTTTATCTTTCATGAATAATAATACCAAAAAACGTTACGAAGAGCTTTTGGCCTTATATCCACAACTTTATAATTTGGTTCCCAAACATTTGATTGCCGCGTATCTCGGAGTTTCAAGAGAAACATTAAGCAGGCTTCATAATTCATAAGTGCTTTTTCTCTAATTATTATAGTTTTACCTATAGATTGTAATCCGTCATTCCTCGGGATGACAAAAGTGAGCATATAAAATAGACATGAACAAAAACTTCGTGCCTTTGCGTCTTTGCGATTAAAACAGGCATTCAAACTAATTTCCGCTCAAATCTGCTCCAATCTCTTTAAATCTGCTTGAAACAATATGGTACTGTTTTCAAAATTTAATCCAAAAATCAGAATGTGATCTACATCACGTAACCAATTTTCATAGCCGCCGTTCCTTTGTACTGTACTTTTAAATACAATAAAAATGGAAACAATTAAATTTGAAATCGAAAGCGCAGGAAGCAAAATCGATTGGACCGGCAGAAAAGTAACCGGCGCACATAATGGTACAATTGGTATCAAAGAAGGTAATTTCATTGCAAAAGATGGAAAAATAATTGGAGGGAAAGTCGTGATCAATACCGCCTCTATAAAAATATTGGACATTACAGATCAGGCCGCAAATGATCAGTTTGCAGGACATTTGGCCTCAGATGATTTTTTCTCTACAGAAAAATTTCCAACAGCATCATTTGATATTCTTTCTGTACAAGAAGTATCCGGCAGTACGTATTATCTTGAAGGTAATCTTACTATTAAAAACATTACACATCCTGCCGGTTTTGAGGCCAAAGTAACAACCAATGGAGATGCTATTGCGCTTACAGGTAAATTGGTAATTGACAGAACCAAATACGACATTAAATTTCGTTCAGGTAATTTCTTCGTTGATTTAGGAGATACACTGATCTACAACGACTTCGATCTTGATTTTACGATCACAGCCGAAGCCACATTCTCAGAAACTACAAAAAACTAAAGCCATGCCTTACGTAAAAATAGAACTGACCCGCGAAGGGGTAACCCGCGAGCAAAAACAGCAATTAATAAGCGGCATAACCAATTTAATTGTAGATGTTCTCAACAAAGAGCCGCATTTGACACATGTCGTGATTCAGGAAATAGCATTAGACGATTGGGGTTACGCAGGCGAACAAGTATCAGTATTAAGAGAAAAAGGCATAACAGCCGATAAAAAATAAGTATCATGAAAAAACAAACCATAATCGTTACCGGAGCAGCTTCAGGTATCGGAAAAGGAATCGCTAAATATTTTCTGGACAGAGGCGATAATGTAGTAATCAATTCGGTTACTGAAAGTTCATTACAAAAAACGTATGATGAATTTGGAGCAGGGGATCATCTGGCTATGTTTGCAGGTGACGTCAGCAAAAAAGAAACAGGCGAACAATTGGTAAAAATTGCCGTTGAAAAATTTGGATCAGCAGATGTATTGGTTAATAATGCCGGAATTTTTGACAGCAAACCATTTTTAGAAGTAGATGAAGCCTATCTGGATAAATTTCTGACTACCAACCTAAAAGGAACTTATTTTACTACTCAGGCAGTGGTTCCTCAAATGCTGGCACAAAAAGGCGGTGTCGTAATCAATATAGGAACGCCGCTTGTCAACCACGGATTAGGCGGATGGCCGGCTTCTGCGCCAATAGCGAGCAAAGGTGCGATTCATGCCATTACGATTCAGTTAGCAGCAGAATTTGGTAAACAAAACATTCGTTTCAATACCGTTGCACCGGGAGTAATCCGCACGCCAATGCACGGTGAGAAATCTGATTTGAGTGCCGGCCTGCATCTTTTAAACAGAGTAGGCGAAGTAGAGGATGTAGCCGAAATGGTATACACGGTGGCAAAAAGCAATTTTATCACAGGTTCAATCATCAATGTTGACGGGGGTAAAGGCGCCGGACATAATTTAAACTAAGATGAAAACTATTTTATTAACTGCTTTTATGCTCTGGACATTTCAGGGCATAAAAGCACAAAATACGATTAAAATGAAAAATCAGGCAGCAATAACAGCGATTACAGATGCAATTGAGAACTATTACCTAAAAGGTATTTATGAGGGAGACGAAATGCTTTTAGGAAGTATTTTTCAACCGGGAACTTTACTGTATGGCGATATAAAAGGAGAGCCGTATTTTAAAACAGTTGATCTTTATTTGGACGGAGTCAAAAACAGGCAATCGCCAAAAGAATCCGGAAAACCTTTTAAAGGAGAAATCCTGGAGATCAAAGTGGCTAATTCTATAGCCGTGGCCGAGATTAATGTAAAGATGTATGATTTTAATTACCGGGATTTTTTATCTTTCCATAAGATTAACGGAAAATGGTTAATCGTCAATAAAATGTTGACAGACTTAAGCGAATAAGACTTAAAATTACAGAACCATGTGGAATAATACAAAAGTAACACAATTGCTGGGTATTGACTATCCGATCCTGCAGGGACCTTTCGGCGGGAATTTATCAACTGTTGCATTAACGGCAGCGGTATCCAATGCGGGCGGACTGGGCGGCTATGGAGCCTACACAATGTCGCCTCAGGAAATTTTTGAGGCTGATAAACAACTAAAAGCGGCAACCGATAAACCGTACAATATTAATCTTTGGGTTTCGGATCATGATATTCCCGAATCGGGTCTAACAGATGATCAGTACAATAGAACCAAAGAATTGTTTCGGCCTTATTTTGAAAAGGCAGGAATTCCGTTACCGGAAAAACCAGCACCGTTTCAATCCCGCTTCGAAAATCAATTGGAGGTTATTTTAGACATTCGTCCGAAAGTATTCAGCTTTATGTTTGGTCCACTTTCAGAAGATGTTTTAGAACAATGTAGAAAATTAGGAATTGCAACAGTTGGAGCAGCAACGACTTTAGACGAAGCCATTTTTTTAGAAAATTCAGGAGTTGATATGATTATTGCTTCTGGTTTTGAAGCAGGCGGCCATCGTCCTTCTTTTTTGGCTTCCGCCGAATCATCGATAACCGGAACTTTTGTATTGTTGCAGCTCATTCGCGAAAAAGTAAAAATTCCGGTAATTGCAGCAGGAGGAATCGCTAACGGAAAAGGAATTGCCGCGGCGCTCACCTTAGGAGCTGACGCAGCGCAGATTGGAACCGCATTTTTAGCAGTTGACGAATCGAATGCACTGCCAATTCACAGGGAAATGTTATTTTCAGATGCCGCGAAATATACCACATTGTCCCGTGCTTATACAGGAAGGCTCGGGCGTGGAATAACGAGTACGGTTGCCAAAGAATTGACAGGAAAAGAAGATGCTGTACTGCCATTTCCGCTGCAGACTACTTTTATGTCGCCTTTGCGAAAAGCAGCTCTCGAACAGCAAAAATGGGATATGATCTTGTTTTGGGGCGGGCAGATTGCACCAATTTTAAAACACACGAAAGCCAGCGAATTAATGGATTCCCTAATCGAAGAAACGACCACTTATTTCAATGATTTAAAACGTTGATTTAAAGTATATATTCAAAAAAGGCCTGAACGAATCAGGCTTTTTTTATTGATTTTGAAGTTCTAGCGCCGCAATTATCTGCTTTTTCATTGTGGTATGAATATAATCTTTTGCTTCGGCATAAGAAATGTGATACTTCCGTGGAATATCTTGTAAATGAGCGGGGAACGGAGCAGTCAATTTATCGTAATAAATGTCTAATTCGTTTTCGTCAGGCATTTCAAATTTTAATCTTAACTGAAATCTTCTCAATAAAGCAGTGTCAATTATATTGAAATTATTAGTCGCACAAATCAACATACTATCAGACGGAAAGTAATCTATAAGCTGAATTAGGGTGTTTACAAGGCGCCTCATTTCGCCAACATCTTTATCATCGCTGTCACGGCTTTTTGCTATTTGGTCAAATTCATCCAAAAATAAAACGGCTTTTTCGCGAATCGCTTTATCAAAAATGGCTTTTATGTTTTTAGAAGTTTCTCCAATTCGGGCATTAATTAAAGTACTCAGATTGATGATGACAATATTTTTGTTTAAAGAAGCCGCAATTGCTTTTGCCGTCGTGGTTTTACCACAGCCGGAATGGCCGTACAGCAGTATTTTATTGTCAACTTTAAGATTGTACTTTTTTAATTCTTCAATATACTGGTGTTCTTTGATGGTCTGCGTTAAAGCAGCTTTGTTTTCTTCGCTGAAAAGCAAATCGCTCAAAGCCGCTTTTTCGGTATCGTTTACGGTAAGTTCGTACAGATTCATTTGAATTTTATTTGATGCAAAATTAGATTTTATTCTGCAATATTTTCATTCCAGAGTTCTTTTCCTAAAAAGCGGTTTCCAAAAACAGAAGTGCCAATTCTCACCAGGTTTGAACCTTCGGCTACAGCCAATTCCAAATCCTGCGACATTCCCATAGAAAGTTTTAAATCACCAATTCCATCTATTCCTTCGGTATAAATTTGATCTCTGATAGTGCGCAGTAAACGAAGCGAAGGTCTCATTTTTTCTTTTTCAACATCTAACAGCCCAATCGTCATTAAACCTTTGATGTTGAGCGTATCGTATTTTTTTATTTCTTTTATAAAGGAAATTACTTCATTTGGCGCTAATCCGAATTTACTTTCTTCAAAAGACGTATTCACCTGAATAAACACATCAATTTGACGGCCTTCTTTCTGTAATTGCTGGTCTAACGCCGCTGCCAGATTGAATCGGTCTAAAGATTGAATGCAGCTTACATATTTTAAAACTTCCTTTACCTTATTGGTCTGCAAATGTCCAATAAAATGGCGCTCGATCTTTAAATCTTTCAAATCGAAACTCTTGTCCCGTAACTCCTGAACCTTATTTTCTCCAATTAAAGCTGCTCCGGCTTCAATGGCAATTCTTATTTTATCGGCAGGAACGGTCTTTGTCGCCAATAATAGCTGCACATCTGAAGTGCTGCGTCCAGAAAGTGTACAGGCACTTTCGATCCGGTCGTGAACCTGTTTCAAATGGTATAGAATAGCTTCTTTCATGAGTACAAAATTACTAGTAATGTGGAGCGTTTAAAAGATCCAGTTTTATGTATTTGCAATAGTCCAGTATGGGGTCTATTTTGAATTTTTAAAATTGCAGGTGGACCAGAAACCCGCTATAAACGACAAAACTGGATTATTTACCAGTTAGGTATCCTGACTAATTTTGTTTCGGCAATAAAGCCAATAAAAATCAAATCAAAATGAGCAAATCAATTTTTTATCACGCAGGATGTCCAGTTTGCGTAAGCGCAGAGCACGACATTTTAAATTTAGTACAAGATGTTGAAGTAGTAAACATCGGCGAAGACCGCACAAGAATTTCTGAAGCGCAAAAGGCTGGAGTAGTTTCAGTTCCGGCCTTGGTAACGCCAAACGGAAATGTACTGCACATTAATTTTGGTGCATCAATGGAAGATGTAATTGGTTAAATATAAAAACCTCTTTAAATTATTTTTAAAGAGGTTTTATAGCTTTAAAAGGAAACTCAATTTTATAAAAAAATTCAATAAAGACAATATGAAAGTAGCAGTGTGGGATACGTATGTAACCCGAAAAGACGGAAAAATTATGCATTTTGATATTCTGGTAGATGAGGATAATTACGATGCCAATCAGGTTTTTGAATATGGTAAAAGTTATTTGAAAACAGTTTTGCAGGAAGGCCAGCCTTTGACCGCAAAAGAATGCAGATTCTGCCACATCGATCAAGCTCCGGCCGAAGTAGAAAACCAGATATTGAAAAATGGATTTTCGATCATCGAAATGGAAAATTGTTATTAATGATTCTCCTTTATACAGTAGTAATTCGATAGACTGAAAGTGGGGGCTTTCAGTCTATTTTATGCCATAATATTATGAATAGTATTTTTGATTTAGCAAAACAAAACAGCAGTTTAGACGGAAAAATTGTGGCAGGATTTGAACGCTTGTCTCAGGTTTTCAGGGTTTTGCTGTGGGAAAAAGCGAAGAAATATGATTTGAGTCCGATACAAATTCAGCTCCTTATTTTTGTAAAACATCATGCAGACAGCAAATCGACCGTGAGTTATCTGGCGAAAGAATTCAATTTGAGCAAAGCCACCATCAGCGATACCATTAAAACATTGGAACAAAAAAAATACATTACCAAAGTGCTGAACATCCGTGATTCAAGAAGTTATACCATTGCATTAACGGCTAAAGGTTTGGAAATTGTTTTGCTGACAGAAGATTTTACAAATCCGTTATATGATCTTGTGACAGAAACTGCTGAAAATGATAAAGCAGTTTTATGGGAAAATATCAATTCATTTATTCACCAGCTCCATGTTTTACAGGTTATTAACGTGCAGAGTACCTGTTACAACTGCCATTATTATGCGCAGGAAAATGGAAATAGTTATTGTAAATTAATGGAAATCAAATTGCAGTCCCGTGATATAAAACTGGATTGCCACGATCATAAACAAGTGCGTTTATAAATATTTTGAAAGTGCCATAATTCCTTCTTCCAATTGTGCTTCCGTTAACGAAGCATATCCTAAACGAAAACCAGAAAACGGACTTCCAAAACTGAATTTTTCCGGATGCATGATTTTGATGCCTTTGCGCAGCAGTTCTTCGCAAACCTGTTGTGCGTCAATATTTTTATTGGGAACGATCCAGAAAGCCAATCCGCCTTCGGGTTTTGTAAAAGTGACTTTATCTTTAAGATGCAGTTGACACAGGCTTTCAAAATAATCTCTTTTTGACTTATAAATAAGATTGGTTTTTTTAAGATGTCTTTTGATTTTTCCTTCGTTGATCAGATTCAAAACGGCTTCTTCCATAATATTATCGCCCTGCACATCAATCATTTTTCGGTGTCTGGCGATTTTTTGAATGTTTTCTGATGAACTTGCGACATAACCAATACGCAAAGCAGGCGCAACAATTTTGCTTAAAGTGCCAATGTAGATAAAGTTTTTGGCATTGTTGTAACTCGAAATAGGCAGAATAGGTCTTTGTCCAAAATGAAATTCATTGTCATAATCGTCTTCAATAATCGTAAATCCGTATTGATTGGAAAGTGCGATAAGTTTTAATCTTTTTTTCAGGCTCATCGTAACCGTAGTCGGAAATTGATGGTGCGGTGTAACGTAAATCGCTTTTATGTTGTTGTGTTTTTTCAAATACGCTTCCACCTGGTCTACATCCAGACCGTCAGCCGTAATGTTTACCGGCAGTAAACTGGCACCCGCATTTTCAAAAGCTTCCCACGCGGGCTGATATCCCGGATTTTCAATCAGGACAAAATCGCCTTTGGTGAGCAGGGCATGCGCTGCAAGATACATCGCCATCTGGCTGCCTCGGGTAATGCAAATTTGCTCGAGCGAAACATTCATGCCTCTTTTAAAATTCAGCATCTGAACAATTGCTTTTCTAAACTCTGTGGTTCCCAATTCATTGCTGTACCCCATAATCTGCCAGCGTGATTTTCTGTTGAATATTTCTCTGTAAGCACGCGCGAGATCATTCATGGGAGCGAGCCGGCTGTCCGGAAGTCCGTCATCAAAAACAAGGTACGGTTTCTGATCTTCAACTGAGCTGTTATCTGGTTTTTCGTTTTTTTTATTCTGGATCATTTCAGGCAGTATATCCGCAATAAAAGTTCCCTTCCGATCTATCGTAATCAGCCAGCCTTCGGCAATAAGAACATCTAAAGCTTCAATTACCGTATTCCGATTCACATTTAATAGTCCTGCCAGCTGACGGCTGCCTGGTAAAGCATTGCCGCTGGTTAATTTTCCGGATTTAACCGCAATAATAATAGCATCAGCAATTTGCAGGTAAAGTGCTTTGTCTGATTTTTTATCTAAATGAATTTCAAATTGCCATGGTCTGAGCATCTGGACTAGTGGTTTATATTAAAACTGTGTTATATCGATAGACCAAAGTTACGATAATTTTGTTATGCAATCATGCAGTAACTAAAATTTAATTCACATGGAAACGAAAGAAAAAAAATTCTCATCAAAAGATTTTCATCAGACTTTTGCAAGACCCAGTTTTGTAATGCCTGAAAAATTAATTCACAGAAATGTAGAAAATGCCGGCGAACACAATCAATTTTCAACAGAAAGAAAACATCCGGTGTTTTTTGTAGACCTGCCAAGCAAAAACGTGAGCATGACGATTGGCGGATTACTTCCGGGACAATTAACCAACAGGCACAGACATACTTATGAAACGCTGTTGTACGTAATTGAAGGTTCAGGATTTACTGAAATCGAAGATCAAAAAGTAGAGTGGAAAGCAGGCGATGCCGTTTATATCCCGTCATGGACGTGGCACAGGCACCAAAATTTAAGCGATACCGAAAGTGCTAAATATATCGCGACTGAAAATGCGCCCCAACTGCAAAATTTAGGCGTGGCACTACGAGAAGAAGAAGGCAGGGATTTATAAAAAACGAACGATGAAAAACACACTATTTAAAGGGATTATTGCTTACCCTATTACTCCATTTGATGAAAATGAAAAAGTCGATTTACCGCTTTACAAGCAATTACTGGAACGCTTAGTTGTATCAGGTTCTCATGCTGTTGCGCCATTAGGAAGCACAGGTGTAATGCCGTACCTGAACGACGAAGAAAAAGAAGCGATAACAGAGGCAACAATTTCACAGGTAAAAGGTAGAGTTCCAATTTTAGTCGGCGTTTCAAACCTTACTACAGAACGAACTATTTACCATGCGAAAGCAGCCGAAAAAGCAGGTGCAGATGCTGTTATGATTATTCCGATGAGTTACTGGAAACTCAGCGATGACGAAATCGTAAAACATTACGATGCCGTTGCCAGCCAAATTGCAATTCCTATTATGGCGTATAATAATCCGGCTACCGCAGGTGTTGACATGTCGCCGGCATTGCTAAAGAGAATTCTTGAAATCCCGAATGTTACTATGATTAAAGAAAGTACGGGAGATGTACAGCGGATGCATTATTTAAAAAAAGAATTGGGAGACAATGCGGCATTTTATAACGGATCAAATCCGCTGGCAATGGCTGCATTTGCTGCCGGCGCATCGGGCTGGTGTACGGCGGCGCCCAATTTAATTCCGGAACTGAATATTGCTTTGTACAATGCCATTCAGAAAAATGATCTTCAGGAAGCTCAAAAGTTATTTTATCAGCAGGTTAATCTGCTTCGATTTATTGTTGAAAAAGGACTTCCGAGAGCAATCAAAGCAGGACTGCATATTCAGGGAGTTGAGGGCGGTCATTTAAGAAAACCATTGCAGCCTTTAACAGAACCCGAAATTAGTGAACTCAGCAGTATTTTACAGTTGGTTCATACTGCAGGCTAAAAGTAGAAAAGGGATCGTTTTAATAAACGATTCCTTTCTCTTTTAAGTAAAAAAAACAGCCAAACCGTGATCAGGTTTGGCTGTTTTTGGTTTTAGAATTCTCCTTTTTTCATATAAGGCTGTCCCCAAAGTATGCTTTGCATTAAAACACTTTTCAACCAGGCGTTGTACATTTTATCAACGTCGGCGGCATTCGCTCCGGTTTTTGCTAAAAATGGTTTTAGTGTTGTAGTAACGGGAATAGTCAAAGCCGGAATGTAGCGGTAATTAATGACAGGTACAGAAGTAACTTTGTCTGTTTTGTTTTTCTTGGTCGTATAATGTCTTAAACCAATTTCGTATTGATAATTCAGCCAGTCCTGATCGTATTTGGCTTCAGCCGTCTGCAGAATCCACATTTTAAAACGCAGTCTTACTTTTGCTAAATATTCGCCATCAGGTTTTCCGGTTTTAGTATTGCCAAAAAAGTAAACCAATTGCGGTGTTGAACCCACAAATCCGTACCAAACATCTAAAATTTCATCTGTCTGGCCTTTAAGAATATCGTGGCTCATTCTTAAATACTTCACATCTTCCTCTGAAAAAAGTAAAGATTGTTCCAGAAGCTTTAATTCTTCAAGTGTAAAGGGCGATTTGGCCACTTCTTTAGTTCCATAAGTATAACCATGCGGCACTTTTGTTTCTTGTGCGGCGCTTTTTAGTGTAATAATAAATAATGCAGCTAGTACTAAATATTTTGTTTTCATTTGATTGATTTTAAAGTGATACTGATTTTTAGGCTTTAACATCGGCTAAACTAGCTCCGAAATTAAGATGAAGAACATTTCCATTTGGCGTTACCAATGCCGGAACCGATTTTACGCCGGCACTTTCAGCCTCATTGATACGGCTTTTGTCTTCTCCAAAATGTACCACATCTACATTTGATGCTCCAATTAAATTGATAATTTCCTGTTCAGCGGTTACACAAACCGGACAGCCTGCATGATAAAAAACTGATTTTTTCATTTTTTTCATTTTTATGTTATGACATTATCGTCATGACAAACTTAGGCAGGCATCCTAACTAAAAAATGATCCAGTTTTTTGATTAATGGCACCAAACTGGTTTTAACGGCAGTGAAATAATGTAAAATATTTAGTAGGGAATATATTTTCATTATAATAGAATTTGCCACTGTATTGCATACAGCTGCGATCCTCTATTATCGAAAACATCCTAAATTAGGTTGTATAATTTGCAAGGGGAGATTTTCTAAAAGCAGAAGGTGTAGTGCCGCGATGTTTTTTGAAGATTTTATTAAGATGGCTTTCATCATTAAAACCCAACTCACTCGCAATTTCGCCCACACGCAGATCACTGTACAAAAGTCTGTTTTCGACCAGTTTTATGCGATATTTTGAAATATAATCCTGTAAAGTTTCATTGGCCTGTTTTTTAAAATACCGGCCGAGATAAGTTTCAGAAATTCCAAACTTTTCGCTCATGATCGTTACGCTGAGTTTTTCAGGTTCATAGATATTCGTCTGGATATATTCTAAAAGTGTATGCGCTTTACTATCCGACTGTTTATTGATGTTCTCCGGGAGATATTCTGAGATGTTTCGGGCAATAATAACAATCAAAGTATTAATCAATAACTGAATAAGTTCTGTATTATACAGCGTAGGGTTGTGGTATTCATGCCGTACGGCTTCAATCATCGGGTGAACCAGATTTTTATCAGTAATTCTTTTTAAAATACATCCCGGCTGATGATTGGCGTGCTGTAAAATGTATTCGAGTTTATAAAGATTATTAGATGTAAAAGGTCCGTTTTTAATATAAATATCCGTAAAACGAAGTTGAAAAACAGTCGTGGTAGTTTGTATTTCCAGCGAATGAGAATCTTCGGGAGTAATTAAAAAAAGATGTCCCGGTTCATACAAAAGCTTATTATTGTTAATAGTTTGTATGCCTGTTCCCGAAACGATATAAAGCATTTCAAAGAAATTATTCCCCACTTCTGTATGCAGCGGTTCGTTTACTTCTTTAAAAATAACTTCGTACGGAAGGTATAAATTCTTTTTGGCCATAATAGGTAATTCATGTAATAATTGTAAACGTATAAGAACGTCGCTGTTTTGTCTAAAAAGGATTTTGCGAGAGAATATTTCTCAAACACAGCTCTGTGAATTTAAATAATCGAAACGCCTTTTTAAACATGTTTCTATGGGTGGAAATTTAATCAGACAACGTGTTAAATTACTATAATAACGAAAAATGTTACAATTAAAAATTATGTAAATCAGTATAATTTTGCTCAAAGTTAAATCAAATATTTTAATAATGGACAAAATTTTAAACAAAACAAGTGTAAGTCAAACGCAAAAATGGGTATTGCCAATCGCTCCGGCTTCTTTTTTTGCAATGACTTTAGGATTAGCAGAAACTGGAAATGCCTGGAGAAATGCAGCTGCAATATGGAATCTTCCATCATTTATTGGTGAAGTCTTAGAAGCTTTAGCTGTGGTTTCTTTTATTTGGTGGCTCGCAGTTTTCATTAATAAATGGATGCAGCACAGAAAAGCCGCATTAACAGAATGGAATGATCCCGTACAATCGTCATTTATAGCTTTGATTCCGGAATCTATGATTTTAATGGCCTTAGCAGTACATATTTACAGTAATACAGCGGCTGTTGCTTTGTTTTGGATTGGTTCTCTGACCAACTTGTTATTTGGCGCCTACCGACTTTCTAAATTATGGACGGAAGAACGGGATGCGGCACAAACAACGCCGTCATTATTTTTAACATTTACAGCAAGTATCATGGTCAACGCGCTTGCAGCAGGAATTTTAGGCTATACGAATTATGGATTTCTGCTGCTCGGAATCGGAACTATTTCCTGGCTGATTATGGATTCGGTCATCACGCAGCAGCTTACAGTAGGCGGATTAGGCGCTAAAACAAGAAATTTTATGGGAATTTACATGGCGCCTTCTGTCATTCTGTTTGTCGCGTATCAGGTTTTAGCCGGCAACAGCGTAAGTTTTCCCATTACATATGCTTTAATGGGATACGCGCTATTTATTTTTATCGCGATCACTTTTTCGTTAAAATGGCTCAAACAACAAGCTTTTGCACCCGGATATTGGGCATACACCTTCGGCATTGCGACTTTATCCCAAGGTTTGTCTTTATTTGCCTTAAAGGCCAATGATACAGCGGTAAATGTGTTTGCCCTTATTGTTTTTTGCCTGATGAATATTGTCATTCTCGGAGTAGCAATAGCATCCATAAAGCTGTTTGCAAAAGGAAATTATTTCCCGAAAGTATAACTTGATAAAAGTCTTAATGAAACCCAACAGCTTTTTAAACCCTGTTGGGTTTGACAGCGTTACCATAAGAAACAAATTCTTTGCAAAGGGTAGAAGTGAAGTTCGTTTCCTTTTTTATAAAAGCTAGAAAATTTCGCGAAGCTTTAGATGTGGAATTTGAAAAGAAGAATTTCACTACCCACAAGCTTTGCGTTCCTGCGTTAAAAAAAACACTCAGCTTTGCGCTCTCTGCGTTTATAATCAGTTTCAAAATAAAAAAACTTTGCGTCCTCTGTGTTAAAAAAAACTCCAGCTTTGCGCTCTCTGCGTTTATAATCAGTTCCAAAAATAAAAAAACCTTGCGTCCTCCGCGTTAAAAAACCATCCAGCTTTGCGCTCTCTGCGTTTATAATCAGTTCCAAAAATAAAAAAACCTTGCGTCCTCTGTGTTAAAAAAAACATCCAGCTTTGCGTTGGCTACGGTAAAAAAAACTCCAGCTTTGCGATCTCTTCGTTTATAATCAGTTTCAAAATAAAAAAACCTTGCGTCCTCTGTGTAAAAAAAAACTTCAACTTTGCATTGGCTGCGTTAAAAAAACATCCAGCTTTGCGCTCTCTGCGTTTATAATAAGTTTCAAAATAAAAAAACCTTGCGTCCTCTGTGTTAAAAAAACATCCAGCTTTGCATTGACTGCGGTAAAAAAAAATTGCATTCTCTGCGGTAAAAAAGTAATTTAAAACTCAAGTATTTCAATTTCACATCCCTCCAAATCATTAGTGATATAAATCTGGCACGAAAGCCGAATATCATCTTCTGTAATCCCTAATTTGGAAAGCGTTGCGGGTTCGTTTCTTTCTTTGAGGTTAGAATTTCCCTTAATGCCTTTGGTTTTTACAATGCAGGTCGCGCATCTTCCTACGCCGCCACATTCGCCAAAACTCTCCAGAAAAAGCTGATCCCGAAGCAAAAACATCAAATTTGGATATTCACCGTGATGTGCTTCAATCACTTTTGCAGCATCATTTTCGACCACCGTAAATCGTATTTTCTTTTGATTTTGAAGCACAATGTTTTTTTGTAAAGTTACATTAGAATTAGGAAGATTTAAAATTTGACGACGCTATCTTTTATCAATAAAAAGCGAAAACAGAAACACCGGCTATTTATGATGAGATGAAATACTTTCCAATTTTCTAATGTTCACATTATATGATGATCTAATTGCTATTTTTTACGCATTGATTTCCAGACTATTTAAAAATAAAAGTTAAAACATTTGGTTTTTTAGACCGATCGGTCTAAATTTGCATTGTAAAATTTAGAAATCATGAGTAAAGCAGAAAGAACCAGACAATTTATAATAGAAGCGTCGGCGCCTCTTATTAATAAAAAAGGAATGGCCGGAACTTCATTAAGTGATATTATGGAAGTTACAAAACTGGCCAAAGGGGGTATTTATGGCAACTTCGAAAGTAAGGAGGAAATCTGCATGGAATCTTTTCTTTATTTAAGAAGTCAATTAGCCGGTAAGCTTGATTCGGCTGCAGCCAAAGGGAAATCGGCTAAAGAAAAGCTGCGTAATTTACTGGAGGTTTACAGTAATAATCAGAATACACTGGAAGGCTGTCCTATTTTGAATTTTGGAGTGGAAGCAGACGATACAAATCCCGTTATGAAAGAACAGGTAAAAAAGGCTATTCTTTCTGCCCAAAAAAGGTTTTCCAATATTGTGCAGGATGGCATTACAAACCGGGAATTATCTTCAGAAATAAATCCGGAACATTTTAGTATTAAGGTTTTTTCTATGATTGAAGGCGGTATTTTGTGTCGAAAAGTTTTAGGGAACAACGATCAGATGACTATTGTTCTGGAGAGTATCAAAAATGAATTTGAGAGATACGTCATTTAAGCGTATTTTTTTTAACCAATTTTAGACCAATCGGTCTATTTTGTCAGTAATTAATGTAACAAATGAGAAATTTAAAAGAAAATCATCAGGGTTTCAGCACCATATTAGCGCTGGCACTCATTCCGTTATCCGGATTTGCAACCGATATTTATCTGCCGTCGCTTCCCGCAATGGCAAAAGACCTGAATGTTTCGGCAGGCGCAATACAGCTTTCACTTGTATTTTTTATGTTCAGTCTCGGCGTAAGCCAAATTTTTATAGGAAGTATTTTAGACAGTTTCGGCCGTTTTAAAATCAGTATCGCATCATTAGCCGTTTTTTCTGCCACCAGTTTTGTTATTGCCTTCGTCCCTGATATTTATGTTATTTATGCCATGCGTGTTATTCAGGGAGTTGCGATTGCTTTTATTGTAATTGCCAAACGCGCTTACTTCGTTGATCTTTTTACAGGCGAAAAGCTAAAAAGTTACATCAGTTTATTTTCGATTATTTGGGCGTGTGCACCCATTATGGCGCCATTTTTAGGAGGATATCTGCAAAGCCTTTTTGGCTGGAGATCTAATTTTTATTTCCTTGGAGGATTGTCTTTACTTTTCCTGATTTTAGAACTTTTATACAGTGGTGAATCTTTAAAATATTTTCATCCTTTTAAATTAAAATCGATTGCCGAAACGTATTCCGGAATGCTTAAAACTGCCGATTTTACTTTAGGAATTGTAATTCTTGGTATTTGTTTCGGTTTAGTGGTTATTTACAGCCTGGCAAGTCCGTTCATTATCGAACGTATTTTTGGTTATTCGGCAATTACTACTGGTTACAGCTCTTTATTATCCGGCCTGGGCGTTATGACGGGCGGTATTATCGCAAAATCTCTTATTCACAAACCTTTGCAGCAAAAATTAACCACAGCCATTACGGCACAAGTTGTTTTGGTTTTGATCATGATTTCTACCGCTTCTTTGGCCAGCAATATTTATACTTTAATTGGTTTTACCGTAGCGATTAATATCTGCGGCGGTTTTATTTTTAATAATGTTTACGGCTATTGCCTGAGTCGTTTTTCTAAAAATGCAGGAATCGCAAGCGGGCTTACAGGCGGTGCAACGTATATGGTAAGTTCTGTTTTCAGCTACGGATTTGTTAATTTATATGCCGTTAAAAGTCAGTTACTGCTGGGAGCGGCAAACATTTCACTGATTCTTATTATTGGAATTATTTTCATTGTTTTTAATAAATACAGACTTCGTTCGCTGACCGCAATTCCGGTTAAAAAATAACAAAATAAACAAAGGGCCCTTTTATAAAGGGCTCTTTGTTATAAATACAATTGCTGTTATCTTTTCACCTTTTGCATGTTCATTATCACTACGGCGAACAGGATTAAAACCACACCAATCCATTGCAGTAAAGTAACAGGTTCACGGAGTAAAATATAGGCCGTTAGAATAGAAACCGGTATTTCAATTGCCGCAATAATGGCTCCTAAACCCATTCCGGTCAAGGGCATTCCTTTTGTAAAAAGCAAAGGCGGCAGAATGGTTCCGAATACCGAAAGCAGGATTCCCCAGCGCATGAAAATAGCCGTCGAAAAATGCTGATTGACAGCAGAATGAAAAATGACTGCAATAACAATTAATCCGCCTAAAATCATAAAAAGGCTTCTTTTTAATGGGGGAGAATGAAGCTCGATATTGTTAGAAGAGTACATCGTTGCCGTATACGAAAGCGCTGCCATAATGCCCCAGCCAAAACCTTTCCAGTTAATCGAAACCGATTCCTGAAGCAGGTTTACAGCTAGCAATGTTCCAGAGAGAATGATAAAAACCGAAATTATTTTACACAGTCCCGGCAGTTTTTTATAGACTATCATTTCTACAATTATGCCCATCCAGACGGTCTGCATCAACAATACAATTCCCACGCCTACCGGAATATACTGAACAGACAAGTAATAAAAAGTACTTGTTAAGCCCAAAGAACTTCCTGCCAAAATAAGCCTGAACGTGCTTTTTAGCGTTGTTGTTTTTGGTGTGGGTGTTTTTTCTTTTCGGAATAAATTTAAAACAAAAAGTCCCGCAAAACCGAGACTAAATTGTGAAAGCGTGACTTCGGCAGTTGTAAATCCTTCTTGGTACGCCATTTTTACAAAGGCCGCCAGCATGCCGTAACTGGAAGCTCCAAGTGCCACGAAAATACTTCCCTTAATTACATTATTTTTCATTTGTGTTTTTTTGTTTTATCACTTGCTAAAGCACTTGCTGTTCAATAAGCAATTGGATGTCTTGATGTGCCTTTTCTATCGTTTTTTCGAGAGTAAGAGCATCTAAGGAAGTTCCGTCAACGGTAACAAGATGGATATTGTAAATGCCCATCATGTTAAAAACGGTTTTTAAATATTTGGTTTGAAAGTTCAAATGTTCATTTGATTCTCCGTTTTCATAGCCATTTGCACCTCTTGCAGCCAAAAGAAACAAAGTCTTGTTTTCGAGTAAACCCACATATGGATTGGCAGCATCTGCAGGGTTAATTTTAAAAGTTTCGTTGACTCTTAAAACCTGATCGATATACGCTTTAAGCGAACTTGAAATCGACCAGTTGTACATAGGGGCAGCCAGAACAATTATAGCAGCCTGGCGTAATTCGGCAATACAAGTGCTGCTTGTTTTTAAAATTTCAATTTCATCTGCAGTTCTTCGTTCTGCTGGTGTGAAAGCTGCCGAAATCCACTTTTCATCGATATGAGGAACTGGAGTTGTACCAATTTCACGATACGTAATGTTCGGGTTTTCATGAAGGTTAGTCCAATGGTTTACAAATACTTCCGTGAGTTTTCTGCTGTGAGAATTTTGCGTTCGTGCGCTGGAATTAATAACTAATATATTTTTCATGTTGATATTTTCGACGAAAGTATGACGATTTTGGAGTAACTTTGTATACCAATTTTTATAAAAACTACAGCCCAGATGTTGCCCTATAAAACTTTAATTCAAATTGATCGAAGTGCTTCTGTAACTTTATATATTCAGGTTTGTAATAATTTTATTTCCCTGATTACAAACGGAACACTGAAACCTTCAGATGTACTGCCGAGTTCCCGCATATTAGCAGGACTAATTGGCATTAACAGAAATACGGTAAAACTGGCTTACGAAGAATTGATTAGTCAGGGCTGGGCGGAGTCGATCGAACGAAAAGGGGTGTTTGTACTTTCTAAACTGCCTGTAATTCAAAAAAGCAAATCACCCGAAGCCAGTAAAGACGATGTGCAGCAGGAATCTTTCCTATGGACCAATCATTTTAAAAACGCGCTTCCCAGCCGGAATTTTCAAAAAGCCATTCTTACTATAGATGATGGTTTTCCTGATGTGCGTCTGGCACCAGTAGATCATCTGATGCGCGAATACAGAAGTTTATCGAGAAAATTTTATGGCCGTAACTTCTTAAAATACGGAAGTTCAAAAGGATCTGAACATTTGCGCATTTCGCTTTCAAATTATCTTTCCAATACGAGAGGTTTAGTGGCTTCTCCTGAAAATATTTTAATTTCGAAAGGAAGCCAGATGGGCATTTATTTAACAGCACAATTGCTTTTAAATGTTTCTGATACCATTGTGGTGGGAATTTGCAACTATAGTTTTGCCGATTCGACCTTTAGACATGCCGGAGCCAATGTACTGCGAATTCCTGTTGATGTTAATGGAATGGATATTGATTATCTGGAAACCATTCTTCAAAAACAAAAAATTAAGGCGGTGTATGTAATTCCGCACCATCATTTTCCCACTACCGTAACCCTGAGTATGGAACGCAGGCTGAAACTTTTAAATTTAGCCAATGAATATCGTTTTGCGATTATAGAAGATGATTATGATTTTGATTTTCATTACGAAAACAAGCCTTATCTGCCTTTGGCGAGTATCGACCACCATCATAATGTGATTTATATCGGATCGATTTCCAAGACTTTTGCACCTGCTTTAAGAATTGGTTTTATGTCTGGACCTCCTGCATTTATTGATGCAGCCGCTTCTTTAAGAGAATTGATAGACAAACAGGGCGATACCCTTTTAGAAGATGCATTTTCTGTGCTTTTTAACAATGGCGAAATGGAAAGGCATTTTCGAAAATCATTAAAAATATACAGACAAAGGAGAAATCTGTTCTGCGAGATCCTGGCATCTGATTTTAAAGAAACAATTGAATTCAATATGCCTGAAGGCGGACTTGCAGTCTGGTCCAATTTTGATAAAAAGATTGACTTAACTCAATTGTCTGAAACTGCCGGTAAAAATGGTCTTCATATTGACAATGGAAATTTTTATAAAAACGAATCTTTTAAGACCAATGCAATGCGATTGGGTTTTGCTTCGCTCGACGAGAAAGAAATGGTAAAAGCGGTTGATCTTCTTAAAAAAAGTATTTGATCTACTGATAGTTTTGCTGGGCTGGTCTTTATTTTAAAATTGGTATATTTTGCATCCAGGCTATTGATTTAATTTTGCTCCAAACAAATAGGTATTTATAACTGTTGTATTGGCAAATATGAAAATAGAAGAGGTTATCAAATCGACTGGAGCGCTTTCTCTCAACAAGAGAACTTTATTGAATATCCTGTACACGCAGCACCAGCTGGCCGAAAGTATCGGCGAGGTATTAAAACCCTTTGATTTATCAGCGGAGCAATATGATGTGCTGTGTTTTTTAAAAGATCAAAAGGGGATACCTGCTAACATGTGCATGATTCAGGAAAAAATGCTGTCCAAAACCAGCAATACCACGAGATTGGTTAACAAATTGCTGTTGAAAAAATATGTTACAAGAGAAGTATGCAGTGAGAACCGAAGAAAAATTGAAGTTTTTATTACTGATGCCGGACTCGAAGCTATCAGGAATCTCAAACCAAAAATCGATTTTCTGGAAGATCACCATGCCGATAACTTAACGCTTCAGGAACTTAAAAATCTCAATTTGCTTTTAGAAAAATACAGAGCCGCTTAGAAAACGTTCACTATTCATTTAATAATCATAAATTTAAAAAAAATGCAAACTCGAATTAAAATTGAAACCGCTGCACCTGCAGGATACAATGCCATTCTTGGATTGGAAAAATTCATTGAAAGTACTCCTTTGACGAAAACCCATAAAGATTTGATTAAAATCAGGGCGTCACAAATAAATGGCTGTGCATTTTGTATTGACATGCACACGAAAGAAGCGCGTAAAGCCGGCGAGACAGAACAGCGTATTTATGCTTTGAATGCGTGGCGCGACACCCCGTTTTTTACAGCTGAAGAACGTGCGATTTTGGCCTTGACGGAAGAAATTACCCTAATCAGCGGTCATGTAAAAGATGAAACATACACACAGGCTGCCAAATTGCTGGGTGAAACGTATCTTGCGCAGGTAATTTTAGCAGTTATTACCATTAATGCCTGGAACAGAATTGGAATTTCTACTAATTTAATTCCGGCTTAATTGTAATATAACTCAATTATGATACGAATTACACGACTTGGCACAAATTTAAAAGTGGCAGTTCGTGTAATTCGTGTTTGTTTTTTCTCCAGACAAAGGCTGTATAAGGATTAGTGCGGAATAAAAATGTTAAATGTCGCGCCCTGCATAGGAGAGCCGGTGGCAGAAATTATTCCGTTATGGTTTTCTACAATTTTTTTGACAATCGCAAGACCAATTCCTGTTCCGTCGTAAATTTCCCTGCCGTGCAATCGTTGGAAAACACCAAAAATTTTCTCGCTGTGTTCCGGATCAAAACCTATTCCGTTGTCCTGAAAAATGATATGACAATAGTTTTCTGCGGGCTGTAAATGCTCGTTTTGTAATTCGGCGCCACTCCCAACACGGCTTCTGATTTCAATGGAAAGTGGAACGTCGGTACGTGAAAATTTAAGCGCATTATTAACAAGATTTTCTATAAGCTGTACAAACAGAAAAGGAATCACGTTGATGCTTCCGTGAAAATCAGTAGTAATCAAGGCATTTTTCTCGTGAATATTTTCTTTTAAAGCTTCTTTTACATTTTCGATTATCGTATGTAAGTCTGTGCTTTCGTATTTTCGATCTACAATATTGGTGCGTGAAAAAGCAAGAAGATCATTAATCAGCTCACGCATTCTGTTGGTTGAATATAATATTCTGTCAAATTTAGCTTTTCCATCCCCACTCAAATTTGGATATTCATTGGCGAGTATGATATTGGTAAAGGTCTGTATTTTTCGGAGCGGTTCCTGCAAATCGTGACTCGATATATAGGTAAAAGCATCTAATTCACTGTTTTTTCTTTTGAGCTCCGCCGCATGCTGTTCTACCGCCAGATATTGCTTGGCAAGTTCTTCATTTGCTTTTATAATTCTGGCGTTCAGTGCATTTGCTTCTTCCTCTTTTACACGTAATTCCCTGTTTTTCTTATACAATTCTGTAAACACCATTACTTTTGCCTGTAGTATTTCAGTAGATAATGGCTTAATCATATAATCAACTGCACCGGACTGATATCCCTTAAAGATATAATCGGTGGTATTCATATTGGCCGTCAGGAAAATAATGGGCACATGCTTGAGTTTATCGCTTTGGCGAACGAGTTCAGCAGTTTCAAATCCGTCCATGAGCGGCATTTGTACATCCATCAAAATGATAGCGAAATCCTGATTTTTCAAAAGTATCCGTAAAGCATCTTTACCAGATGTAGCTTCTACAAACTCATAACCGCGATCTGCCAGAATAACCTGCAGCGAGAGCAGGTTTTCTTTTTTGTCGTCTACTATTAATATTTTAACAGCATGTTGTTCCATTGCAATTTCCATTATGAGATTATTATTTTAGCCAGACACGCATTAACGACGACAGTTGATCTACGTTTACAGGCTTGGTGATATAATCTGATGCTCCGGATTCTATACAGCGTTGTCTGTCACCTTTCATGGCTTTTGCTGTAACGGCAATTATGGTAAGGTCTTTATGTCTCGGATCTTTTCTGATGATTTTCATGGTTTCATAACCGTCTAATTCCGGCATCATAATATCCATCAGGACAATATCGATTTGTTTGTTTTCATTTAAAATTTCAATGGCTTCATGACCGCTTTCTGCACTTATTACATCTAAGCCAAAACGTTCCAGAGCTGTAGTCAGGGCAAATAAATTACGAACATCATCATCGACCAGAAGGACTTTTTTATTGATCAGCACATCTTCTTTCAAATAATACGTTTCAATTCTTTCTTTCATAGTATCCGGCAATTCCTTATGAACGCGGTGCATGAATAAGGCAGTCTGATCTACTAATTCGTCAAGTGAAACGGCACTTTTTGTAATGATACTGTGCGCAAACCGGTTCAGTCTGCTGCGTTGTTTTTTGTTAACATCTCCTGCAGAATGAACAATAATAGCCGTTTCCTGCCCGCCTGCAATGTTATTTTCCAGATCGCTTATTAAGTCCAATCCGTCTGCATCAGGAAGTACCAAATCAAGAATAATACAATCAAAGGATTTTTTACTTAAAAGTTCTACCGCTTCTTTTGCAGTTGTGGCGCTGGATATCGCAATATCAGTTCCGTGAATGGCTTCTAGAATTCTGTTAAGTTCAGATTCGTTGTCATCTACTACCAGTAAGTTTTTCTCTTTTTTATTTTTAAAATCGTGAATATCGTTAAACAATGAAGTCAATGATTCGTTTTTAACGGGTTTTAAAAGGAAATTTCTAGCCCCGCGTTTCAAGCCTTTGTTTCTTTCATCTTCTCCTGAAATAATGTATACCGGAATATGACGAAGCGTGAAATCTGTTTTTAATCGGTCCAGAATTTTCCATCCGCTTGTATCAGGCATATTCAAATCCATCGTAATGGCATGCGGCTGAAACTGATTGATAAAATCAATTACATCATTTCCCTTGGTGGTGATGATGGCCTTAATGCCGTGCTGATGCGCCTGTTCGAGCATAATTCTCGCAAAGGTGATATTGTCTTCGGCAATCAATAGTATTTTATCGTCCGGTTTAATGTCTGTACGATCGTCGCCAATTTCATCTACGAAGAACAGATCAATGTCGGATCTGTTGAAATTAGAGGATGGAAGCGATTTCAAACGGCTTTTTCCTGCATGTTCAATATCGGTTTCGGCAGTAACTTCCAAATCTTCTACTTCCGCAATATGAACAAATTTTAGCGGCAGAAATAAAGTAAATTTACTTCCAACATTGGTATCACTTTCCAGTTCGATACTACCTCCCAATAAATCAGAAAGTCCACGGCTGATCGACAGTCCTAAACCGGTTCCTCCGTATTTACGGCTGGTTGATCCTTCTGCCTGCTGGAAAGCTTCAAATATGATATTTTGTTTTTCTTTTGAGATTCCAATTCCGGTATCTGAAATTTCAAAAGCCACTACAGCTTCGGCATTGTCGAGACTGGTGTTTTTGGTTTTCCAGTTGTTATTGGCTTTATAAATATTCAGTCTTACTTCGCCTTTTTCGGTAAATTTGAATGAATTCGATAATAGATTCTTCAGAATTTGATTCAGCCTCTGCGAATCAGTTTCCATTACTTCAGGAAGATTATCATCCATATTAATATTGAAACGCAAATGTTTGGCCTGCGAAATAGGGTTGAAGGTAGACTCCACAAATCGGCTGATTTCAGCAAAACTAATTGGGTTGTAATCAACGGAAATGTAACCGGATTCAATTTTAGAAAGATCCAGAATGTCATTAATCAGCTGAATTAAATCGTCTCCACACGCATTAATGGTTTTGGCAAACTGAATTTGTTTTTCAGATAAATTCCCGTCGCGGTTGGCGATCAATTCGTTGGCTAAAATCTGTAAACTGTTCAGCGGTGTTCTTAACTCGTGCGACATATTCGCCAGGAATTCTGATTTATATTTGGATGTCAAAGTCAGCTGATCTGCTTTTTCTTCCAACGCTTTTCTTGCCACCTCAACCTCTTGGTTTTTCAATTCCACTTCTTCTTTTTGATTGGCCAGAAGGAATGCTTTTTCTTCCAGTTCCTCATTGGTGTTTTTCAATACTTCCTGCTGGCTTTTCAGCTCGCCGGCCAGTGATTGTGATTGTACCAAAAGTTCCTCGGTTCTTGAATTAGATTCGATGGTATTCAATACAATTCCGATACTTTCTGTCAATCCCTCAAGGAAATCTAAGTGAGTCTGGCTAAAGGTATCAAGTGAGGCCAGTTCAATTACAGCTTTAAGCTGTCCTTCAAACAATACCGGCAGAATAATTACGTCCTGAGGTTTGGCATCTCCTAATCCGGAATTGATTCGGATATAATCTTTCGGAACGTTACTCAATATAATACGTTCTTTTTCGATAGCAACTTGTCCAATCAATCCTTCGCCCATAGCATATTGCGTAGGGGAGTTTTTTCTTTTAATATATGCGTAAGAGGCAATTAAGTTTAATTTAGAATCCTCAAAATTTTCATCTTCTTGTAAAATATAAAATAATCCGTGCTGTGCTGTTACCACTGTTGCCAGCTCAGAAAGGATTTTTTTGGTAACCGAATTCAGCTCTTTCTGCCCTTGCAGCATCTGCGTAAATTTCGCTAAATTCGATTTCAGCCAGTCTTGTTCCTGATTACGCAGGGTAGTGGCTTTTAAGTTCGAAATCATCTGGTTAATGGTATCCTTAAGGGCTTCAACTTCACCTTTAGCTTCAACACCAATAGTTCGCGTTAAATCTCCCTGAGTTACCGCAGATGCCACCTCAGAAATCGCACGTACCTGAGTGGTCAGATTCGCAGCAAGCTGATTTACGTTTTCAGTTAAGTTTTTCCAGGTTCCGGATGCTCCCGGCACGTTGGCCTGACCTCCCAGTTTTCCTTCGGCACCAACCTCACGCGCCACGGTTGTTACCTGATCAGAGAAGGTGGCCAGCGTATCAATCATTTCGTTGATGGTATCTGTTAATTGAGCAACCTCACCTTTGGCATCAATTGATAATTTTTGTTTCAGGTTTCCTTTCGCTACAGAAGTTACCACTTTTGCGATTCCACGTACTTGCGATGTTAAGTTGGATGCCATCAAGTTAACCGAATCTGTTAAATCTTTCCAGGTTCCGGCAACCCCTTTTACTTCAGATTGTCCTCCCAGTTTTCCTTCGGTACCTACTTCACGAGCCACACGGGTTACCTCAGAGGCAAACGAGTTCAGCTGTTCCACCATCGTATTAAAGGTGTTTTTCAAATCCAGAATTTCCCCTTTTACGTCAACCGTAATCGGTTTCGAAAGGTCACCATTCGCCACGGCTTTGGTTACCTCGGCAATATTACGCACCTGATCCGTTAAGTTCGATGCCATCTGATTCACCGAATCCGTTAAATCTTTCCACGTTCCCGCAACTCCCGGTACAAAGGCTTGTCCGCCCAGTTTTCCATCGGTTCCTACCTCACGCGCCACACGAGTTACCTCGGAGGCAAAGGCACGCAGCTGATCCACCATTGTATTTACGGTTTCTTTCAATTGAAGAATCTCTCCACGAACGTCAGCGGTAATTTTTTTAGACATATCCCCGTTGGCAACCGCAATAGTTACCTCGGCAATATTACGTACCTGAGTGGTTAAGTTACCCGCCATCTGGTTCACCGAATCTGTTAAATCTTTCCAGGTTCCGGCAACTCCCGGTACATTCGCCTGTCCGCCCAGTTTTCCTTCGGTACCCACTTCACGAGCCACACGAGTTACCTCTGAGGCAAATTCACGAAGCTGATCCACCATCGTATTCAGGGTTTCCTTTAACTGAAGAATCTCCCCGCGAACGTCTACGGTAATTTTTCGGGACATATCGCCATTGGCTACGGCAATTGCCACATCGGCAATATTACGTACCTGAGCGGTTAAGTTACCCGCCATTTGGTTCACCGAATCTGTTAAATCTTTCCAGGTTCCGGCTACTCCCGGTACATTCGCTTGTCCTCCCAGTTTTCCTTCGGTTCCTACTTCTCGCGAAACCCTCGTAACCTCAGAGGCAAAACCTCTAAGCTGATCCACCATGGTATTGATGGTATTTTTAAGTTCCAGGATTTCTCCTTTTACGTCTACTGTAATTTGTAATGATAAATCTCCTTTTGCCACGGCAGTTGTTACCTCGGCAATGTTACGTACTTGTCCGGTAAGATTCGATGCCATCTGGTTTACCGAATCTGTTAAATCTTTCCAGGTTCCACCAACACCTTCAACCTGCGCCTGACCTCCTAATTTCCCTTCGGTACCCACCTCACGCGCCACACGAGTTACCTCTGATGCGAACGAGTTTAGCTGGCCTACCATTGTATTAATGGTGTTTTTAAGTTCTAAGATTTCTCCTTTTGTATCTACCGTAATCTGGCGTGATAAATCGCCTTTTGCTACCGCGGTTGTTACTTCGGCGATATTACGCACCTGACCTGTTAAGTTTGATGCCATCTGGTTTACAGAGTCTGTTAAATCTTTCCAGGTTCCTCCAACACCTTTTACCTTGGCCTGACCTCCCAGTTTTCCTTCTGTACCCACCTCAAGTGCTACACGCGTTACCTCAGAAGAGAAGGAGTTCAGCTGATCCACCATCGTATTAATGGTTTTCTTCAGCTCCAGAATTTCTCCTTCGGCTACAGCCGTAATTTTTTTCGATAAATCTCCGTTTGCTACTGCTGTTGTTACCTCGGCAATGTTACGCACCTGACCTGTTAAATTCGATGCCATTTGATTCACCGAATCGGTTAAATCTTTCCAGGTTCCCCCAACACCTTTTACTTTTGCCTGACCCCCCAGTTTACCTTCTGAACCTACTTCACGGGCCACACGAGTTACCTCGGAACCGAATGAATTCAGCTGATCCACCATGGTGTTGATCGTATTTTTAAGCTCCAGGATTTCTCCCGCAACGTTTACTGTAATTTTTTTAGATAAATCCCCTTTTGCCACCGCCGTTGTTACCTCGGCAATATTACGCACCTGACCGGTAAGGTTTGATGCCATCTGGTTTACGGAATCTGTTAAATCCTTCCAAACCCCGCCGACACCTCGTACTTTAGCCTGACCGCCCAGTTTACCTTCCGAACCTACTTCACGGGATACACGCGTAACCTCAGAAGAGAAGGAGTTCAGCTGATCCACCATCGTATTAATGGTATCTTTCAGCTCCAGGATTTCTCCTTTTACGTCAACGGTAATCTTTTTAGACAAATCTCCTTTTGCTACCGCCGTTGTTACATCGGCAATATTACGTACTTGTCCGGTAAGGTTAGATGCCATCTGGTTTACCGAATCGGTTAAATCTTTCCAGGTTCCTCCAACACCTTTTACCTGCGCCTGACCACCCAGTTTTCCTTCGGTTCCTACCTCTCTCGCCACACGGGTTACCTCAGATGAGAAGGAGTTCAGCTGATCCACCATCGTGTTAATGGTATTTTTAAGCTCCAGGATTTCTCCTTTTACGTCAACAGTAATCTTCTTAGATAAATCTCCTTTTGCTACCGCCGTTGTTACATCGGCAATATTACGTACCTGTCCCGTTAAGTTACTCGCCATTTTATTAACGGAGTCTGTCAAATCTTTCCAAACACCTCCAACGCCTCGCACTTTTGCCTGACCACCCAATTTACCTTCTGTACCTACCTCACGTGCCACACGGGTAACCTCCATAGAGAATAAATTCAGCTGTTTTACCATCCCGTTTACCTCTTTTGCAATTCTAAGGAATTCTCCCTGAAGCGGGTTTCCTTCAATAGAAAGCGGCATTTCCTGAGATAAATTTCCTTTTGCCACCGATGTAATTACGTGTGCAATTTCAATAGTAGGATGCACAAGATCTGAAATCAATGTGTTTACAGAATCCACACAAGAACTCCACGAACCGCGCGCGCCGTCAAGCGCCACTCGATTGGTTAGTTTTCCTTGTTTACCAATGCTTTTTCCAACTTTTTGAAACTCAAAAACCATTCTTTCGTTAAGGTCAATAATTTCATTCAGCGTATCGCAGATCGATCTTTTAATTCCGTTTTGATCGGTTGGAAATCGCTGCGAAAAATTACCGTTTTTTACTTTAAGTAAAATTTTCAAAAACTCAGCATCAGTAAGTATTGATTCTTCCTCCTGATTTTTTTTGCTTCTTGTTTTTGCTGGTTTATCCTCTGTGATAATTGGCAGGGCAAGTATTGCTTTTGCTGCTTTATCGAGTTTTGTCTTTTTCATTTGATGCATGGTATAAGTAGGGAATTCTGGCAGGTTGTTTTTGGTGATTTAAATCGAAAGATACAAATATTTCTTTTCAATTTTATTTCAGATCAGGTGTTTTCGTCAAGCAGTATTTTCCGAAGGTGAAACTGCACAAAAGCATCCATAGAATCGGCTCGTTTGGTATTATCAGTATAATTTAACGGTTTTATGATATAGCCTGATATTCCTAATTCTTCGGCTGCAAAGCGGTCATTTCCTTCTGAGGATGTTGTCATGATAAACACTTTTAAATCTTTTAAATGTTCATCTGCCCTGAGCACTTTTAGAAATTCTATTCCGTTCATTCTCGGCATATTGATATCCAGTAAAATAACATCAGGAACGAGCTTATCGGTCGTGCTCCTGAGCATATTTAGTGCTTCTAGTCCGTTGTAAGCGGTATGCAGGATGTATTTGATCTCTAACTTTTTCAACGATCTTTCTACACTTATGATGTCGAGTTCATCGTCTTCGATCAGTAAAATATTTGGTTTTCTCATATCACTTTATTATTTCTCCATGTAAAGATAAATTCAGTGCCTGAACCAAGTTTAGAGTGTACACTGATATTTTCTCCATGATCGTCTATTATTTTTTTTACAATGGCTAAACCCACTCCGGTGCTTTCCATTTCGTTTTTCTCTCTAAGCGTCTGAAATATTTCAAAAATCTTTTTGTGGTATTCAGGCGCAATTCCAATTCCGTTATCCTTTACCGAAAATTCATAAATATCCATTATTTTTCTGGCTCCGATACTGATAGAAGGATTTTCGGCCTGCGAATATTTGACGGCATTGCTAATCAGGTTAGCAAAAACCTGTTCCAGCTTCAGCCTTTCGGTATATATTTTGGGCAGGTTTTCTGTTTCAAGTTTAAAATTTCTCGGCACGATAGATTGAGCGATTTCATGCACGAGAATATTGATGTCGACTAACTCTGCGGGCGTTTTCCTGTTGATTCTGGCATAATCTAACAAACCATTTATCAGGGCTTCCATACGCTGGGTTCTCTGAGGAATAATGCGCAGGTATTTTTTCAATTCAGGCGATAAGTCATCAGACAAATCTTCTTCAATCCAGGTTATAACATTGTGGATGCCGCGGATGGGCGCTTTTAAATCGTGCGAAACGACATAGGCAAACTTGTTGAGTTCTTCGTTTTTGTTTTCAAGATCCTGAATGTTTTTTTTGAGTTTGCCGGACATGATGTTCAACGAAGCAGAAAGTGCGCTGAGCTCATCGTTTCTGGTATCTTCGACTATCGTAAATTTTCCTTTCGAAATGTTTTCTGCCAGCCGAACCATAGAGCTGATTCTATTTGTAATAATTAATATGATATAGATGGTGCTGCAAAATCCTGCAAAAATAGTCAGGGAAAGAAAAATTAAGGAATACGTTCTCGTACTGCTCAAAGAATGCAGCAGCATATCGCTGTGAAATTTTCTAGCCCGGTATTCAATTCGGTCAAATTCCTTAAATTTTATAGAAATAGCGTCGTTTATTGTTTTGCCGACGTGTTTTTGTTCGCTGTCAAAAAGTTTTTGATAATACTGCGGATTGTCTTTTTGTGCACTAATTAGTCCGGCAGTGTGCAATAGCCATTGCTGGTGAAGTATTTTTATAGAATCTAATAACACACGCTGTGTATAATTGCTGTCGATACGGCGTCTTTGTACCTGCATGAACATGGGAACGGTTTTAAGACCGCTGTAATAAGAGTCCAGAAAAGTAGTGTCGTTGGTAAGGAGATAACCGCGCACGCCAACCTGCATTTCCAGAATGGCCCTGTGGGTTTTGTTGGAACTTCGTATGATTTCCTCAGATTTAGACAGGAATTGTGAGTTGCGCTGTACTTTGGTCGAAAGCCTGTAATTAGTATAAGAATCGGCTACAGACAACAGAATTATCAGTGTGAATGCTAACAGAATTTGAGTCGATAATTTCATTGCTTTTGTTGACTATCTAAAATACAGTGGTCCTATTTATCACTAAAATTAACAAAAAATAGATATAAAATCTAACTATTCGAATATTTAAGATAAAAAAAAGCGATTTGGTGTTTATTCGATGTACTGTCTTAAAATTTTCTTCAGCTCATTGAAATCGTTTGGCTTGGAAATATAATCGTGAGCCCCGTTATTCTTGGCTTCAAGCTTAATTTCATCAAACTGAGAAGTAGAAAAAATAATAACCGGAATATTTTTCAGCGTATCTACTTTTTTAATCTGAGTTAAAAATTCAATACCGGACATAACAGGCATATTCAGATCAAGAAATATAACATCCGGAGAAATTTCATTCCCAATCAATTGGCGAAGTGCCGATACCGGATCATTAATAGGGGTATAAGCGGCATTTGAAATGGTTTGAAGTGCTACCATGAAGAATTCGCAGTCATCCCTATCGTCATCAATATGTAGAAAATTCTTATAGGTCATAAAATTTTATTAAGATTAAAAATTGAAATTGGAGAGGACAGCTGTTCTTACTTGCCGCCTCGTTAAATAGACTGCAATAAAATGATTTTCAGGTTAAAAATAAATAAAAAATCGGTTCGTCTGTACAATTATGAAAAATAAAAAATACGATAAAATACAGGGCTGCAAATTCCGGCTTCAATGTAATATTATAAGTACAGATTTTAACAATTCCGCGATATTAACTACAGGTATGGCAGATATCATTTCAGTTTTATCTAAAGACAATTTTTTGAAGTACACACCAAATGAAAAAATCAAAAGCAAGCGGGAATTTAGAGAGCCAGCATAGTATGTCTGATGATGAGACAGCTGTTACTGCTGTACATTCAGACCTCCAAATTTTTGAAATGGAAAGAAATATGCTGCTGGAACTTTGAAAAGACATTACTAAGCCACAGCATCAGGATCAATAATAAAATTTCTTTCTAAAAATTTAGTCGTTGCCTGAGCTGCCGGGAAGTCATAAAAAAACTTCGTTGTTAATAGAGTTTTTTAGGTTTATACTTTTACTCGATTATCTTCAAGTCCTGAAAAATCGATTTTGTGATCTCTTTTCGGCAGTTTCCAAAAGACGGATTATTGATTTTTCTGTCCTGAAGCAAACGTGTGGCAAAAAAGTAAACGCCTTTTTCACTTTCGACATAACCCACCCACCAGCCGGTATTGATTCCTTTGTCTCTCGTCCAGCCGGTTTTAGAATAAATGATGCAGCCGTTTTGCTGTTCTGTCAGCATTATTCTTTTTACTGTTTTCATGTTTTCTTTGGAGAAAGGCAGTTTCTCGTCGTATAATTTCCTGATAAATTCAACCTGATTCATAGGAGAAATGGCGAAAGCACCAAAATTCCAGAAATCAGGATCTTTTTGAGAGAGATTTCCGTTTCCGTAATGGCAAAGTTTCAAATATTTTTTATATTTTTCTTTACCAATTTTCCTGGCCAGTTCTACATATGCCCAGCCTGCCGAAACCTCAAAAGCTTCTTTAACGGTGATGTCGTGATAAATCTCGGGACGATAACCGTATTTTATGGTATCTGTACTTCCCGGCCATTTTACAATATCATGTTCACTCGAGATTGTTTTTGTTTCGAGTGCAATAAGCAGGTTTATGATTTTAAAGGTAGAGGCAGGCAGCGTTGCTTCTTTTGCACTTGCTTTATCCGATACTATCCAGTTGTGGCGGGAATTATCATAAATCACGGTTGTGCCCTGAACATGGCAGTTGTCAAAATATTTTTTAAAATCTTTTCTAACCAGAATCGTGTCTCGATTTGATGTAAATGAATTACTGTTTAGTCTGGGGTTCGAGGCATGACATAAAAGAAGTCCGAAAAATAAAATCGCTATATTGATGGGCTTCATTTTCATTGTTTTTGATGATTGCAAATGTATATCGGATGATTTTTTTCCCTTAATCAAAAATAGGTTTTATCGGATTATCAAATACGTCTGTAGTAAATGAAGTATCGAGATACACACTACATTTTGGCATTCGTTCCTTTAAAATGAAGCCTTTTTCGGTTGTATTTTCTTCTGTTTCTTCTGAAGATAAAAAGATTTCTCTGAGATTTTGATGGTTTAAATTTTCACATAAATCAGAAAGCGTAATTTTTGTCTTAGTGATATTTAAGCTTTTCAGATCTTTCATCTGATTAAAATAAGGAATGCTGGCTTTGGTAATGTTGTCGTGTGTTCTCAAATATAAAGTCGTAACATCTTTAAATCCGGCGATATATTTTACGCCTTCATCCGTAACCAAAGATTCCTTAAGATGAATGTTTGTGATCGATGTAACCCTTAAACTTAGAAAATACAGAAACTCATCATCGCAATCAGAATCTACTTCTTTAAAAATAGCCCATTTGGGTGGAATATTATTCGCGTTTTCAATACGAAAATGGCGCTGCCAGAATTTTTTTTCTTCTTTGGATAGTTTCATTGCTGTACTAATAGGAAGCAGCAATTTAATAAAATCTTACTGATTTTGTTGAAAGAGCTGTTTTTTAATTGCAAGAAAGGCGATTTTGTAATGATACGAAAAATACTAGTTAAGATAAAATTTTCTGTTGCAGCGCATTTCCCTAGCCCAGACAGAAGCGGTATCCTTTGTTTGCCTTCTTTAGGCAAATAAAGATACAAGCGTATGGCTGGAAATAGCTCCTGATAAAACCGACAATAATTTGTATCTTAGTAAATCGAAACGCATTTTGCCTTTGATCACCAAAACGGAGTTCAGAATCAAAACGATAAAATAAGAAACAATGCCCTGGAATCCGGAAATATACAATACATTCAAAGATATTCGCTATCAGCCATTTTATGATTTGGCCGCATTTATAAAACCTGAAAGCGGTATGAAAGCTATTGATTTAGGCTGCGGCACGGGAGAGCAGACAGCAATTTTAGCAGATAAATTTAAAGACGCCGATTTTATGGGAGTCGATTCTTCGGATGAAATGCTGGAGAAATCAAAGGTTTTAGCAGCCAGTAATCTGCATTTTCGAAAAGCCACTACAGAAGAAACAGTAGTTTCCGGAGAAAAATGGGATTTAATTTTTAGCAATGCAGCTTTGCAATGGTCGAATAATCATAAAACCTTGTTTCCGCAATTGATAAAGCTGGTGAATCCGAAAGGGCAGTTTGCCGTTCAAATGCCCGTACAGCCCGAAAATAAACTCAATAAAATACTTTTGGAATTAGTTTCCGAAGAACCTTTTAAGTCGTATTTGAAAGGATATAAAAGAGAATCTCCGGTTTTGGGTATCGATGAATATGCACAGATTCTTTTTGATGGCGGACTCGAGGATATCCAGATCCTGCAAAAAGTGTATCCCATTATTGCAGACGATCATGAAACGCTTTATAATTTTATATCAGGATCGGCTTTGATTCCGTATATAGAACGTTTGGAGGGAGATCAGAGAGCGCTGTTTGTCAATACTTATAAAAAGCGGATTGCAATGCATTTTGCCACTCTTCCGGCACTATATTCGTTTAAACGACTGCTGCTTTATGGCAGGAAAGCTTAGCAGCTTGTTAGACTTGCGTACAACACTTTATTCTATAAACTATTAGAAGAACTTAAACTTTATTGGGTTTGCTGACATATTTACTGCCTTTAATAAAAAAGCGCCACGGCAGCAGTGCATCTTCCTGGGCGTAGGCGACACCTACGCGGGGCACTGCAGCAATTTGTTCATCAGGATAACGAATACCATGATCTTCGACCCAGATTTCTTCTCCGGTTAAATCTTTTTTATTGAAGGAATAATCAATGCCCAGCGCTTTTGCGGCAGAACCGGGACCGGAAGCAATAGCGGCTTTTGTAACAGGCATATTACGTCTTGCTTCTATAATGTCTATACCAATTAAAGGTTCAATTGCCCTTATTAAAACCGCGTGAGGCTGACCTTCGACAGAGCTGACGATATTAAAAAGATGATGGATTCCGTAGCATAAATAAACATACGATACACCGCCCTGGCTGTATAAGGTTTCTGTTCGATTGGTGCGCCGTCCGCCGTATGCGTGCGAGGCTTTGTCCTGAACCCCAAAATAGGCTTCGGTTTCTACAATGATACCGGCGGTTATTTCTCCATCAATCTGCGTAAAAAGTACTTTTCCCAAAAGATCTTTGGCCAGAAAAAGCACGTCAGGATTGAGGTAATAAGAATATTGTAATTTAGCTGGATTGTCTTTTGATTTTGGCATTATGTAATAAATTGCTTTTTTTAAATAGAATTGTTCGCGATATATCTTCGTTATTCGATGGTTCAGGATTGAAGCGCCCCCTAAACTCAAAGATCGCAATATTATTTTAAAACTGCAGCTGTTTCAAAAAGCGCCACGAAAAATAATCTGTCAGCCTTAGAAACATCTGTATGGTAAAACATGTACGCCTTTTTATCACAAAATCAATATTTCTTGATAAATCATTAAATTCTTGATGAAATTGTTGAAATGTTAGTTTAAATTTACGATCATTAAATTTGAACTATTAATATTGAAATTATGAAATTATCATTTATCACCGCTTTGCTTTTGGGCTGCACTTGTTTTGCACAAAATAATACAGACACCAGTTTGTATATGAAGTCGGATAAAATAACTTATTTGACTGATATAGGCTCAGAAACGGGCGATTTATATAAAACAATTGGGCATCACGGACCTGCAGTCGAGAACGAGTGGATGGCATTGAGAATCTATTTTAGCGATAAAGTGGCGATTGATGTGTATTCGAAAGCAAAACCAGGTTTGGAGCTGAGAAAAGCAAATTGGTATCCAACGGCACAACAGCAAAAAGAAGGCTGGGGAGCTGATTACTATAAAGTAGCATCAACTGTTGGTTTAGGAGGTGTAAAATTGTGGGACGGAGAAAAAGTAGTGCCGCTGAATCCGGTTACGAATCGTTTGGCCCGTGTTGGAAAAACAGATACCACTTCATGGATGGAAATGATTTCAAGAGGAGTTCCGTACAAAGGAAAAAAAGTAGATATTTTAGTTCGCGTGACCGTAGTTTCAGGAAAAAGAGAAGCTAAGGTTGAAGCTGTTTCTTTAAATGGAGAAAAAGTACAATTTGCCACAGGAGTAAACTACTTTAAAGATTTTCAAACCAAAAAAGGAGCCAATTACATTGCTGTCTGGGGAAAACATCCTGAAGATGTAGCAGCAGAAATTGTAGAAATTGGTGCAGCGATCCTATACAATCCGAAAGATTATGTAAAAAATACCGATGACGGAACACAATATTTATTGATCTCGAAACCAACAAAATCCTTAGAAACAAAAATCATTTCTTCGAGTGCGAGAGAAACAGAATTAAATACGCTGGATAAATTAGAAGCTTACATCAAATAAACTGCCTATTCAGGACGCAGTTTTAGTTGAATGTTTTAATTTGAAATGTGGGTTTTCCTTTCAAAAACAAAAAATGCTATCCTCTTACGGATGGCATTTTTTTTATCGCTTCAATTCTTAAAAACACCTCTTTTATATAGTGCATTATTACCATAAAAAGGCTGGGAGTGAAGATACAATTATTTTAAAATATCGTAATTTTTCCTGTTAAAAGCACTTTCAAAATAACCTAAATTCTAATGTTATTCTAATGTTGCGCTTTAATTTTAGTTCTAAATTGCACTCTTAATTTAATTTGTAAATGTTGAACAGGATTAAAAATAGTTTTTTATGCAAATGCTTGCAGGCGCTGCTTATTGGCTATTTTTTAATGAGCAGTTTAAACATATCCAATAATTGCAGCCGTATACTAAATGAAAATTCAGGGCTGCATTCGATAAAAGGAATCACCTGCGATTTATTGAAAAAAATATTTAAATGCGACGGAATTCCGGAAGAACTGGATGATTACGAAACAAAAGATTCTAAAACCGCAAAACTGGCGAAGGGAATTTTGCTGCTGGATTATTTAGTTCCTGCCGCGGCCTCTCTGACTGACTTATACTTTCCAATTGGTACTGATGGAAAAGACCATATCGACAATCCCGTTTTCTCCTTTGGGTTTCATGGCAAAATTCATCTGCGCCCGCCTCAGACAATGATATAAATAGATTTTTTTTATGGATTAGAAGCAATTCTAACATCCTGAATACGGTATTTGCCGTATATCATCTAGCTATTAATCTTGTTTTACATTACTAAAATGACACCATTACAACGTTTTTATAACTTACTTCGACTCGACAAGCGCGACGTATATCAAATTATTTTTTATGCTGCTTTTGCAGGTTTAGTCAACTTATCGCTGCCTTTGGGAATTCAGGCCATTATTAATTTTATTCAAAGCGGCCAGCTTAGTGTTTCCTGGATTGTACTGGTCTTTCTGGTTACAATTGGCGTGGGCTTTGGCGGGGTTTTAATGATCTTGCAGCTCCGAATTGTCGAAAATCTGCAGCAGCGAATTTTTGTTCGTTCCTCCTTTGAATTTGCTTACAGAATGCCTTTAATCAAATTTAAGGAAATGTACTCAGAGTACGCGCCCGAAAAAGCAAACCGTTTTTTTGATACGCTGATGGTACAAAAAGGAACGGCCAAACTTTTACTTGATTTTTGTACCGCCTTTTTGCAGGTGGGTCTGGGAATCATCTTATTGGTTTTATATCATTCTTTTTTTACTGTAATCGGGATTTTTTTTATTGCCATTTTATATATCATTTTTAAATTTTCCTATAAAGATGGACTTGAAACCAGTTTAAACGAATCTAAGTTTAAATATAAAGTGGCGGCCTGGATTCAGGAAATTGCCCGCAACCGCGAAAGTTTCAGAAGAAAAGGTGCTTTTGATTATGCACTCGAAAGAAATGACGGTTACGTAAGCGAATATATAAATTATCGTGAAAAGCATTTTCAGGTAATGAAAAAACAATACATACAGCTGACTATTTTTAAGGTTATTGTTACGGCTGCCTTATTGTCGATTGGTGGTTTTCTGGTAATTCACCATCAAATGAACATTGGGCAGTTTGTAGCAGCTGAAATTGTAATCGTACTGCTGATTAACTCGGTAGAAAAAATAATCTTCGGACTGGAATCTTTTTATGATGTTTTGACTTCTGTTGAAAAAATCGGACAGGTGACAGACATGGAAATATCCTGTATTCCGCAGACATCGTCAGTAAGCAGAACCGGAATTACAATCGAGACCGACAGTATTACGTATAGTTATCCGGAGCATAACAAGAAATCACTTAAAAGCATTAACCTGAAAATTTCTCAAGGCGAAAAAATTATTTTAAGAGGACCAAACGGAGCCGGAAAAAGTACATTATTGCGGTTACTGTCTGGTCTGCTGGAACCTGACAGCGGCGCAATGTATGTGACAGACAATTTCATGAACCGACTTGACGAAGATAGTTACAGGGCAGAAATAGGGACATTTTTGCAAGGCGATACACTTTTTGCAGGAACGATTAAAGAGAATATTCTTTTTGGAAATCAAGCCATTACTAATGATGATTTAAAATGGGCACTCGATAATGTGGGTCTTACGCCCGATATTAAAACATTCGAAAACGGACTTGAAAGTCAAATTCATCCCGGCGGGCGTGAACTTTCAGCCTCAGACATTCAGAAAATACTTTTGGCAAGAAGTATTGTGCATAAACCTAATATCTTATTTCTTGAAGATCCTGTTGATAAAATGGATGAATTGACCTCGGGTAAAATTGTTGATTTTTTACTTTCAGAGGAAAATGACTGGACACTGATTGTTACTTCTAAAAATGATATCTGGAAGAACAAATGCGGCCGAATGATCACGATCGACGACGGAAAAATTAGTAACGACTTAAAGCTTTAATCATGCTCAATATATCTAAAGATAACAACATACTTATTACGCCGGGAAAGTATAAATCGATCACCAGCGTTGCCCGCAGGCCGCATTATAAAATTCTAAACAGAGTCATTATCGGGTTTTTATTGTTTGGGGTGGGCTGCCTGTTTCTTCCGTGGACGCAAAATATTTCAGGAAGCGGTTCAGTAACTACTTTAAAACCTGATCAACGACCTCAAACCGTTCATAATACCATTTCTGGAAGAATAGAAAAATGGTTCGTAAAAGAAGGCGATTTTGTAAAAAAAGGAGATACAATTCTATTTATTTCAGAAACCAAAGAAGATTACCTGGATCCAAATTTGGTGGGAAATACCAAAGATCAGGTCGATGCCAAAAAAATGGCCGTAGCATCATATGGAGATAAAGTAAATTCTCTTGACGTTCAGGCACAATCGCTCAACACCGAAAGAGAACTGAAATTACAGCAGGCGCAAAATAAAATAAAACAGGCCCATCTGAAAATTAAAAGCGACAGTATGGATCTTGAAGCGGTAAAAACACAATTGAGGATCGCCAATACCCAGTTCAACCGTTCGACAGCCTTAAACAAAGAAGGTTTAAAACCCCTGACAGATGTAGAACAAAAACGACTGAAACTTCAGGAATCAGAAGCGTATATTATCACACAGCAAAACAAATTATTGAGCAGTAAAAATGAATTGATTAATGCTAAAGTCGAAATCAACCGAATCACAGCGGAATATGCTGAAAAGATTTCGAAATCCAGAAGTGATAAATTCACCGCTTTAAGCACACAATACGATACAAAAGCGCAGGTGAATAAACTGCAGAATCAATATGTGAATTACAGTCTTAGAAACGGAATGTATTATATCACGGCACCGCAAAGCGGTTATGTCAACCGCGCCTTATTGGCCGGTCTTGGCGAAACCATCAAAGAAGGAACGCCTATTGTCAGCATTATGCCGGCAAGTTATGATATTGCCGTAGAAACATATGTAGATCCTATCGATCTGCCCTTGGTGCATCGTGGTGCAAAAGTCCGCGTTTGGTTTGACGGCTGGCCAAGAATTGTTTTTTCCGGATGGCCGGGATTATCGTACGGAACTTTTGGAGGAAGAATAGTGGCTATTGAAAATTTTATCAGTACCAACGGAAAATACAGAATCCTGGTTTCTCCGGACGGCGAAGACAGCAAGTGGCCCAAAGAACTCAGCATAGGAGCGGGAGCGCAGAGTATTGCCTTGTTAGAAACTGTTTCGGTATGGTATGAAATATGGCGAAACCTGAACGGTTTTCCGCCCAATTATTATAAGTCAGATGAAAAAGAGGTGAAGGATGGAAAAGAGAAAAAATAAAATAAAAGAATCTGTAACGCTGCTTTTACTTTTGTTTTTATTCGGATTCCCGGCCTTATACAGTCAGGATTTCAATCAGGAAGAATTAAGTTACAGCGAGTTTTTAGGTTATGTAAAAAAATACCATCCGCTGGTAAAGCAGGCCAATCTGGAAATTACAAATGCCCAGGCCGCGCTGATGATGGCGCGGGGCGGTTTTGATCCCAAAATTGAAGTCGACTACAGCAAAAAAGAATTTAAGGGAACAGAATATTATTCGCTCTTAAACAGCAGTTTCAAAATTCCGACTTGGTACGGAATCGAAATAAAAGCAGGTTTTGACGATACGGAAGGGCAATATTACAATCCGCAGAACCGCACGCCAGAAGCCGGTTTAACATCTCTGGGAATCAGCGTTGCCTTAGGGCAGGGTTTATTCATCAACCAGCGTATGGCCGATGTGAGAGAAGGAAAACTGCAGCTGAAACTAAGCGATGCACAACGAAAATTGAGAGCAATTGAAATTTTGTATAAAGCAAGCGAAGCGTATTTTGAATGGAGGAAAAGTCATAATGAAGCAGCACTTTATAACAGGTACCTTGGTTTTGCCAGTACCCGTTTTGAAGGGGTAAAAAAGCTGATCGAAGCAGGAGATTCTCCTGCAATAGACAGCGTTGAAGCCGGAATTACAGTGCGAAACCGACAGTTGAATGTAGAAAACGGAAATCTGAAACTGGCGAAAGCCAAACTTTATTTATCCAATTATTTATGGATTGAAAATGTTCCGGTTGAATTGGGAGACCTCGTTAAACCAGAAGAAAATTTAATACTAACGCTCGAAGAAACACTCAAAACAGCGGCCATGATGGTCAGTGTCGAAACGCTGGATACGCACCCCAAAATACAGGCGTTAGAAACTAAAATGTCGATGCTGGAAATTAACAGACAGCTGAAAGCAAATGCACTGCTTCCTAAACTAAATGTGGGTTACAATTATATTGCTGAACCCGCCTATTTCGATTCTTTTAATGCCGATGATTATAAGTTTAATGTCGATTTCAGCATTCCGATTTTTTTGAGAAAAGAAAGAGGAAGCCTTAAAATCGCAAAGCTTAAAATTCAGGATTTAAAGTTTGATATCGAACAGCAGAGGCTCGAGCTTAAAAATAAAATAAAAGCACAGCAAACTGAAATTGCTTCCTTAAAAAGGCAAAAGAGCATAATAGATCGTCTGGCAAATGATTACCTGACGATGCTGCAGTCAGAAGAGAAATTATTCTCATACGGCGAAAGTTCCATTTTCCTGATAAATTCAAGAGAGAATAATCTCGTAAGTGCGAAGTTATCTCAAATTGGCATCGAAAATCAATTTTATATTTCAAATGCCGAACTATACAAAATACTCGCCAATCCGGATTAATGGGCAGTAAATTTTAAAAACAAAAAAGCAGCAATTATTTGCTGCTTTTTTGTTCCTGTTATAATAGCGTTACCTTAATTTTCGGTCTTTTTCGTCTATTTCCAAGTCATTAATGCTGGCAAAGCGTTTTTGCATCAAACCGTTTTCGTCAAATTCCCAGTTTTCATTTCCGTAAGCCCTAAACCATTTTCCTTCCTCGTTTTGATATTCGTATTCAAAACGCACCGCAATTCTGTTTGCTGCATGCGCCCAATATTCCTTTTTCAGCCTATAATTTTTCTCTTTTTGCCATTTGCGCGTCAGCATCGCCACGATTTCTTCCCTTCCGTTGATAAACTCAGAGCGGTTGCGCCATTCACTGTCAGGAGTGTAAGCAAGAGAGACACGTTCAGGATCCTGACTGTTCCAGGCATCTTCTGCCAGCTGAATTTTTTGTTTTGCCGATTCTAAACTAAAAGGAGGTAAAGGATGTCTTTGTTCCATAATATGTAAATTTTAATTGTAATAGAATTTGAAATAATACTGTTTCATCAAAGCAAATATCCCGCTTTTTTAATTTTAAAACAGAAACACATTTTCCCGAAGCGTTATCAATTTTACTCCGCAATAGTAGAATTTGAACTTGATTTTTCCCTAAACTGAATGGGCGAAATCCCTTCCTTGTTTTTAAAAAAACGGCTAAAACTCTGCACATCTTCATAACCAAGATCAAACGCAATTTCCTTTATAGACAATTGCGTATACACAATTTGTCTCCTCGCATGAATCATAATGCGTTCGTGAATAATGCTCAAAGGAGGTCTTTCAGAAATCACAGCAAAAAGATTCGACAATGTTTTAGGCGATTTATTCAGTTTCGAGGCGTAAAAAGCCACATCATGGTGTTTCGCAAAATGACTTTCCACAAGATAATTAAACTCCCTGATAATATCCGTCTGGCTGTTCTCCAGTTTCACATAATTCGTTGTCGACATCAGGCTTCTCGCGCATAAAATCAGAATACGTTTCAGCATCGACTGCAGCATATCAATCTGCAGGTTATCCCTGGCGTCCATTTCGTCCAGCAGAATATCCCACGAACCGGCAATATGCTGCAGCTGATTTTCAGGAATCGAAACCACCGGAATCCCCATGGCACCATAAAACAAAAGACCTTTGCTGCCCACCTCATTATCATTATTTATAATACAGTAAAAATGCTGGTTAAAGCGCAGCATTTTTGCCGTTTCCACCTCAATAAAATCGATCTGGTGAAACTCCGTCAGAAAAATAATCTCATTTTTCGATAATCGGTACAGCACCTTGTCAATCGAAATATTCATTTCAGAACCCGTGTTCCAAATCAAAGTCAACTCCCTGTTTCCGGCACCCAAAACCACGTCTTTATTGTCATTGCTAATCTCCGTCAGCAATAAGTACTCATGAGAGTTTCCTTTGTAAATCATCAATATTCAAGTTATTTTTTGGTATGTAAATATAAGGATAATCCGGGCGTGACCCCATTTACAAAAGGCGCAATTTAACAAACCGCTTATTCGCGCCTTTCCTAAATGCGGTCGGGCTATCCGCGCTACTTCGGTAGCCGGCTCCTATCCCTCACGTACCACAAAACCTTTAGGGCGCCGCCGTTTCTTCAGGAACCCGCGAATTCACCAAATAAAGTAAAGCCGGAAATGCCATAAGGAAAATTGATAAACCTTCGGGAATATGTGCCAATAGCGGCGGTTCTAAATTGTCGCAGCTTTGTACTGTTAAAAGACAAACCTTAAGAAATAATAATTTATACAATACAAAATGAAAACAATTTATCAGACAAGAAAAATCAACGGAGTAGAGATTTTTTACAGAGAAGCCGGAGACAAAAACAAACCCACATTAGTGCTTTTGCACGGATATCCGAGTTCATCGCACATGTACAGAAATCTTATAAAAGACCTCTCAGACCGTTATCATCTCATTGCACCGGATTATCCCGGATACGGACGAAGCGAACAGCCCGCAATAGCTAAATTTGAATACACATTTGATAATTACGCAAAAATCGTAACCACACTTCTTGATGAATTAAATATCACTAAATTTAGTCTTTATTTAATGGATTACGGAGCGCCGGTAGGTTTTAGAATCGCAAGCCAGAATCCGGAAAAAATTGACAGCCTGATCGTACAAAACGGATGCGCCTACGAAGAAGGACTTGAAGAATTCTGGAACCCGATTAAAGCATATTGGAAAGATAGAAACGATAAAGAAGCCGAAAATACGCTGGCTGCTTTTCATCAGCCCGAATTATTAAAATGGCAGTACACACACGGAGTTCCGGATGCCAGCGTAGTTGCTCCTGATAACTGGGAAATTGATTTGAGACATTTAGAACGCCCGGAAAATAACGACATTCAGCTGGCACTATTTTACGATTATCAAAACAACGTTACCTTATATCCGGAATGGCAGGAATATTTTAGAAAACATCAGCCTGAAATGCTGATTGTGTACGGTAAAAACGATCATATATTTCCGGCATCAGGAGCAGAAGCCTTTAAAAAAGACGTTAAAAATCTGGAATACCATCTTTTTGACGCAGGACATTTTGCCCTCGAAAGTAAAGGATCTGAAATAGCAGCCATAATTGCCGATTTCCTTTCACGTAAAGTGACAAAATAAACAATACCATACGTGGTGTAACTGATAAAAAACGCGAAACACAAAGTTGAGAAGTTTCAGGACTTTGTGTTAAATTAATTATACCAGCAGGTAATACTATTTCAAGTGCAATCCTGCAGCCAAAGATGCTGCAGGATTTTACCATTAAAAATTTCAAAGCAATTTAAATCTTCGATTATGAATTACTCAAAATTAGCCTTTACAGACGCCATAAAAAAACTGCAGGAAAATCAGGGAAGCCGTGAAGCATATGACCGCATGGAGAAAATGTCAGTCGTAGACGGCCTGACCTATAACGAAGTTAATTTTATTAAAGACCGCGATAGTTTTTATATCGCAAGTTACGGAGAAAACGAATATCCGTACATTCAGCATCGCGGCGGACCATCCGGATTTATGAAAGTCATTGATAATAAAACCATCGGATTTGTTGATTTTTCAGGAAACAGGCAGTATATTTCGACAGGCAATATTTCCAAACATGAAAAAGTGGCGCTCATTATGGTTTCATATCCGCAAAGAGCAAGGCTTAAAATATATGCCCACGCAAAAATTATCGAATTAAAAGACGATGAAAAATTATACGATCTCCTGAAACCCGAAGATTATAAATTTCGTCCGGAAAGAATGATGATTTTTGAAATTCAGGCGTACGATTGGAATTGTCCGCAGCACATTACGCCGCGTTTTACCGCTGAAGAAATTGAAAAGGCGTTAGCGCCTCAAAAAAGATACATTGCTGATTTAGAAAATAAAGTAAAAGAATTAGAATCGAAATTGTCAGAGAAATAAAACACAGATATGAATATTGATATTTTGGCTTTTGGCGCACATCCTGATGATGTCGAATGCGCAGCATCGGGAATTGTTTTAAACACCACCGCAAATCACGGAAAAGTGGTGATTGTAGATTTAACCAGAGGCGAGTTAGGCAGTTTTGGCGACGAGCATTCCAGAAAAGAAGAACTCCTTAAGGCATCAAAAATGATGAACCTTTTCGGCAGGGAACAATTAGATCTCGAAGACGGCAATATTGACAACACATACGAAAATCGGCTGAAAGTGATTCATCTTATTCGAAAATACCGACCCAGAATTGTTTTGGCAAATGCCATTCATGACCGTCATCCGGATCATAAAAAAGCGGCTCAATTGGTTTCAGAAGCCTCATTTTTATCCGGATTAAAAAAAATGGAAACGTTTGATGAAGGCGAACTTCAGGAAAAATGGCGTCCGGAAGCCGTTTACCATTATATTCAGGATTATTTTCTCGAACCCAATATAGTAGTCGATATCAGCGATTTTTTCGAGCAGAAACTCGAAGTGATAAAAGCCTACAATTCTCAGTTTGTAACCGCCGACGATCAAAAAGCAAACGGCATTATGAATTTATTAAAACAAATAGAAAGCACCAATCAGATTTTCGGACGCGCCATTAACGTAAAATACGCCGAAGGATTTACAACGGAACGATATGTGGGGACTAAAAATATATTAGATTTGTTGTAGTTAGGTTCACCAGCAAATGCCCGCCCGCTGCGAACGCGAGTGTGCGCATACTGAGATTTCCATTTACTATAAAATCTAAGCAAAGCAAACCGGAGCATTTAATCAAATGCCTCCATATCGCAATGTCGATCCTAAAACAAGCATTGAAACAGCAAGTAAAGTAACGCATACAATGAGAACCGCCATTTTTTTAAGATTGTACTGCGTAAGATTTGGAATAATCTTAAATTGAGCGATCAATGCGCAGATAAAAGTAAGAAAGAGCAGCAGCAATTTTGTAGAAATCACTTTTTCAAAACCAGAAGAAAAGCTAAACCATTTTTCTGTCGTAACATTAAAATCATAAGCCATCCAGATACCGGTAATGACTAATGCTATCAATGCCGTCATGCCCAGCGGTTCAAATTTTCTTTCGAAATTTAAAATAATATTCGGATCTTTTTTTCGCAGTGCAACAGGCAGGAAAACAATACTAAGCGTTAAATGACCACCAACCCATATTGTGGCCGCGATAAGGTGCAGTACTAAAATAAAATGATGAAGTGTCATAAGGCAGTTTTTAAATTAATACTGTTTTAAAATAGTAATACTTTTAAGATGAGATCAATGCATCGCGGCATTCTCCATCGAACATTGCTTTACAATTATTCGGGCAGTAGTCAGCATATTTGAAAATTCGATAAACGGAATCGTAATTTCATTTTTATGAATTGAATTTGCCGCCATTTTTTGAAGCTCCATCATTTTTTCCATTGTCAATTCGATATTACGTTCATCGCTGGTATAAAAATGTGTCACGATAGTCCGGAGTTCTTTTTTTAAGATTAAAAAAGTACTGTAATCTTTTTGTGTGGAGACTTTAGAAAATTTCGAAACCAATATATCAGACGAAAATTTAAATGCGGCTATTTTCCTGTCTATATTTTCTGATGCCTGATGCGCGAACACCAAAGCTTCCAGCAGCGAATTTGAGGCAAGACGATTTTTTCCGTGAAGTCCGGTTCTGGCGCATTCGCCCACAGCATATAAATTTTTAATGGATGTGGCACCGTTCCGGTCTACTTTGATACCGCCGCATTGGTAATGTGCAGCAGGTACTATTGGAATCAGATCTTTTTCAGGATATAAATCCAGCTGGTTGCAATGCTCGGTTATAGACGGAAATTTTTTGTAAAATGCAGCCATATCCAAATGCCTGCAGTCCAGATAAACGTTTTTCTTTTGAGTCTGCAACATTTCTATACTAATGGCGCGCGAAACGATATCGCGTGTCGCCAATTCTCCTCTGGAATCATATTTAAATAAAAATCTTTTTTGATCTTCATTTACCACATAAGCGCCAAAACCTCGAACAGCTTCAGAAATAAGGAATAAAGGATTTTTCTTTGCTGTATACAAAGCCGTTGGATGAAACTGAATATACTGCATATCTTCCATTTTGACCCCCGCGCGTGCTGCAATTGCAATGCCGTCTCCGGTGGCAATTTCAGGATTTGTTGTATTTTCGAACAATTGTCCGCAGCCACCTGTACTCAGCAGGATCGATCTGGCCCGAATGTATTGTATTTCATTATTTTGTGTAGAAAGAAAATAGGCGCCCGTGCAGATGGTTTTATTTTGCTTTATTTCGGTATTTAAATCAAGTACCTGATGGTTTTCCAACAGCGTTACATTGGGCATTTCAACTATGATTTTCAATAGCTTTTTTTCAATTTCTAAACCGGAACTGTCTTTGTGATGTAGAATTCTGTGCTGTGAGTGACCGCCTTCTAAACCTAAATCCCAATTGCCATCCTTATTTTTATCAAATGAAGTTCCAATCCCGATCAGTTCCTCTAATCTTTCGGGTGCCTGCTCGATGACCATTTTTACAATCGCTTCATCACAAAGCCCGTCTCCAGATTGTAAGGTATCTTTTATATGCTGCTCAAAACTGTCTTTTATTAAATTGGTTACCACGGCAATACCTCCTTGTGCAAGCTGTGTATTAGTATTTTGGGCCGTTCCTTTGGTCATAATTGTAAGCGATAAATCAGGGCGTTTTCTCGCTGTTTTCATGGCGAAAAATAAACCCGAAATACCGGAACCTACTATTAGTACATCTGTTTTAAGCATTTTAATTGTTTTTATTTTATGACAATTCAAGCATTTTTTGGATGGGCTTTAAGGCTTCAATCCGCAGCGCTTCATTTATGATAATTTCCGGGCTTTCATTTTTAAGGCACAGATATAATTTTTCAAGCGTATTGACTTTCATGAAAGCGCATTCGCTGCAGGCACAGGTATTATCTTCTGTGGAAGGAGCCGGAATAAGTGTTTTTTCGGGAACTGCTTTTGAAAGCTCGTGCAGTATTCCGGCTTCTGTAGCCACAATGAAAACGGCAGCAGGATCCGTTTTGATAAAGTTAATAATCCCGGAAGTCGAGCCAATATAATGTGCTGCTTTTAAAATTGGACTTTCTGATTCCGGATGTGCCGCAATTTTTGCGGTTGGATTTCTTTTGTAGATTTCGATTAGCTTATCCAATGAAAAAGCTTCATGAACCACGCAGGATCCTTCCCAAAGCACCATTTTACGCTGGGTTTCTTTTTCAAGATATTTTCCTAAATTTTGGTCGGGAGCAAAGAGGATCTCTTTATTGGAAGGAATAGAAGCGATGATTTTTTTAGCATTTGATGATGTGCAGACCAAATCACTCATGGCTTTTATTTCGGCTGAACAGTTGATGTACGTAACCACCACATGTTCAGGATATTTTTCTTTAAACTTTTTAAAATCTTTAGGGTCACACCCGTCGGCAAGAGAACATCCGGCATTAAAATCAGGAAGCAAAACCTTTTTTTCAGGATTTATAATTTTAGCTGTTTCTGCCATAAAATGAACTCCTGCAAAAACAATGATAGCCGCATCTGTATTTTGCGCCTTTCTGGATAATTCAAGGCTGTCTCCAATAAAGTCAGCTATATTTTGAATGTCTTCATTTTGATAGTAATGCGCCAGAATAACAGCATTTTTTTCGTGTTTTAATCGGTTTATTTCCTTTATCAAAAATTCCTTGTCCATTTCTTTGTTTTATAATTTAAGCGGCAATTGTTTTGTTTCTAATTTTGCCGGATAAATGTAGTACGATCAAACTTTTCAATTTATGATTAGTATCATGTTCTTTTATTTTTATTTTACTGATATATCACTTTATTTTATGTGACTTGAGTCTGAAAATCTCCAAACAAAAAAAATGCGCAAGGTCTATTATAGACTTGCGCATTTTTTTATTTCAAAGCAATAGAAAGACGGTTGTTTTCTAGCTGTTTGTTGCGGCACTGCCTGAACTTCCGGCACCTCCTGAATTATCATTTCCCCCTTCTTCATAGCGATTCGGGTCTGTGCCTGCATCGTCACGCTCATCGTCCCAATCTCCGCTATTGGCATCTTCTCTTGGATCTGTATTATTTACCGCATTATTTTGCTGGCTGTGAAACGGACATTTTTGAAGTTCTTCGCTTGTGTAATTATTTAAATTTTCCATGATTATAAAGATATAAGTTAGTAATAAGTTTAAAATTAAAGCTATAGCTATAAATATTCTTATAACAAAAACGGGATTTGTTATTAAATTAACATGCTCGGCATTCGTAGAGTACTATTATAGTGGGACAATAATCAGAGATAAATATCAGCAATTATTGCAGCCACTACAACCGTGATTTGTACAGCAAAAAACAGCTCTTTATTACAAGTTTTTGCATAAATAAAATTGATTTTTGTATTGGGTTTGGACCTTCATTTTGTTTCCTTTATCAAAAGCTGTTATTTATGATTACATTTATAACATTCGAAATTTAATTTGACACTATCTCACTTTCCACTACTAACTTAGAATAACCAACTATGCTAAACCCAATTAAATACTGTCTTGTCATTGTTTTGTACCAATGTTTTACTGTTGCACTGCATGCTCAAAATCCTGAAATAAAAGTAGATCTTCAACAAGAAATTGCTCCTATGAAACCCGTTTGGGCATGGTTTGGCTATGACGAGCCGAATTATACCTACATGAAAGACGGCAAGAAACTCCTTAGTGAAATTGCAGCGCTGAGTCCGGTTCCTGTATATGTGCGCACCCACAGCATGCTCGTTTCAGGAGATGGCGTTGCGGCCCTAAAATGGGGGTCGACAAATGCCTACACCGAAGATGCTTCCGGTAACCCAATTTACAACTGGAAAATTGTAGACAGTATTTTTGACACCTATGTTTCCCGAGGGATGAAACCGCTGGCGCAAATTGGCTTTATGCCAGAAGCATTGTCCACGCATCCTGCTCCTTACAGACATTATTGGAAACCCGGTGATCCGTACACAGATATTATTACAGGATGGGCGTATCCGCCAAAAGATTATGACAAATGGAGAAAACTGGTTTATGAATGGGTAAAACATTCCGTAGAACGTTATGGCCAGAAAGAAGTAGAAAGCTGGTATTGGGAAGTGTGGAATGAACCCAACGGTCATTACTGGAAAGGTACTCGTGAAGAATTTTTTAAAATGTACGATTATGCCGCAGACGGACTTAAAATGGCACTGCCAACTGCAAAAATAGGCGGTATCAATATTGCCGGCACGAGAGGAAAAGGAGCGCAGGAATGGACCAATGATTTTATAAAGCACGCCATCAGCGGTACTAATTACGCGACCGGAAAAATAGGTTCGCCTATGGATGCGATACTTTTTCATGCCAAGGGTTCTCCTAAGTCAGTAGAAGGTGTTGTCAGGATGGATATGGCGCCGCAGCTAAACGATATTCAAACCGGTTTTAAGCTTACCATGTCGTATCCCGAAACAAAAAATCTGCCGGTAATAATTGGAGAATCTGATCCGGAAGGCTGTGCGGCGTGCGGCATGGCAACAAACCCGGAAAACGCTTACCGAAACGGAACGATGTATTCGAGTTATACAGCAGCCTCTTTTGCCAGAAAATATCTTTTGGCAGATCAGACGAAAGTAAATTTTCTAGGCGCCGTTTCCTGGTCTTTTGAATTTGAGAACCAGCCCTGGTTTTATGGTTTCCGTGATCTTGCCACCAATGGCGTTGACAAACCTGTACTGAATGTTTTCAGAATGTTTGGTATGATGTCCGGCACACGTTTAAATGTTGAAAGCAATAGAATGTATCCGTTAGAACAAGTACTAAAATCAAGTGTTCGAGGTGAGCAGTCTGACATTGGCGCAATGGCGAGCAAGGATTTAAAATCGGCTGCTGTTATGGTTTGGAATTACCATGATGACGATAAACCTGCACCGTCAGAAACTGTAAATGTTACCATAGAAAATGTTCCTGCAAAAAAAGCAACCTTACATGTTTATTTAATTGATAAGGAAAACAGCAATTCTTACGAAGTCTGGAAAAAAATGGGTTCGCCCCAAAACCCAACCCAAGAGCAGATCAAGATTCTTGAAAAATCTGGAAAATTGAAAAATAGCTCCACTCAAAAAGTAAAAATAAATGCTTCTAAATTTATTATTCCTTTAAAATTGGAGCGTCAGGCGGTAGCACTCTTAAAATTAGAATGGTAGACTCTTAAAAAATAGCATGCTGTAGAACCTTTGTCAAAGTTTTGAATTTTGGCAAAGGTGTTCGCATAATCTGGTAGACAAATTCAAAAACTGGTTGGTACTGGTTTGTATGTATACGTGTTACGATTACATTTGTTAATTGATGATCTAAATAAATATGAAAATGAATATCGTATTAAGTAATCAATTTAATAAAAAGGCAATTGCTGCAGCAGGTTTGTTTCTAAGCCTGAGTTTTTTTCCGAATACTAGTAATGCCCAGCTCAAAACCACAGAAAGTGAAATTGGTTTAGGATGGAGCAATAATTCTGTCAATACCGTTATTTTCAGAAACAGCGCCCTGACTTCTTTCAAAGGAAACCAATACACCGCTTATTATGATCCGGAAGGCAGCATGGTTTTGGCGAAGCGAAAATTAACTTCAAAAAAATGGGATACAGTAATTACTCCTTACAAAGGCAATGTAAAAGATGCGCATAACGATATTAGTATGGCAATAGATAGTGAAGGGTACCTTCATGTAAGCTGGGATCATCATGATACCCATTTACGTTATGCGAGAAGCAAAAAGCCGTTTAGCTTAGCATTAGGAGAAGAAAAAGCCATGACAGGCGAGGACGAAGCCAAAGTAACGTATCCTGAATTTCATAATCTGCCGGACGGGAAATTGCTGTTTTGCTACCGTTCCGGTGCTTCAGGAAGGGGAAATATGATTATGAAATCGTACAATGTCAAAACACAGCAATGGACTTCATTACAAAATAATTTAATCGACGGACAAAACCAGCGCAGTGCCTATTGGCAAATGTGCGTTGGTGAAAAAGGAATTTATATGTCGTGGGTTTGGAGGGAAAGCTGGGACGTATCAACCAACCATGATATTTGTTATGCCTTTTCTCCTGATGGAGGAAAAACGTGGCAAAAATCAACTGGAGAAAAATACGTCCTGCCTATTACGGAAGCAACCGCAGAACATGCCTGGAATGTAGCTCAAAACAGCAGCTTAATCAATCAGACTTCCATGACTTTAGACAATAACGGAAATCCATTTATTGCGGGTTATTGGGATAATAACGGAATACCGCAATATAAAGTGGTCTATCTCTCCAACGGAAAATGGAATCTGATTCAGACTGATTTTCATCTCAAGGCCTTTACTTTAGGCGGAGGAGGAACAAAAAAAATCCCCATTTCACGACCTGAAGTTTTGGTTAATAATTCTATGTTATACCTGCTTTTTAGGGATGAAGAAAGAGATAATAAAATCACTTTGGGATCTGCCAATTTAGAAAACCAAAAATGGGAACTTACCGATTTAAGTCGTTTTACAGTGGGACAATGGGAACCGAATTTTGATAAAGAACTTTGGAGAGCGAAAAAACAACTCCATATTTTTTCTCAAAATGTAAGTCAGGAAGACGGAGAAGGTTTGGCAAAAGAAGATCCTCAAATGGTAAAGGTTTTAGAAGTAAAAAAGTTACCTGAATTTTAAATCATAGTTTTCAGTTTCAGTTTCAGCTGAGTTCCGGCTCAAAACTTAAAACAGACACTGCAGCCTGAGCTGAAAAATGCCGCGACGGCTGAAAATCAAGAATTAAAGCGGTTTATAATGATTTACCCCTTTTATTATATTGTAATGCCCCTCTTGACTTATAGGTGGTTATCTAAATTTGTGAAGTTGTTTTTTATTTAAAATAGAATAACAAAACATCTGATTAAATTTTAAACCCCGATTTTGTAAAAATAATTAAATGAAAAAAATTGTATTAGCACTTGCCTTGTTTTTGAGTCTGCAAAATAATTTTGCCCAGAATAACGAATGGGAAAATCCTCAAATTTTAGACAGAGGAAAAGAAGCCGGCAGAAGTTCCTTTTTATTGTTCAGTAACGAAAATGAATTAAAAGGCAATAATCCTCAAAAATCAGAATTGTATCAGAGCCTGAATGGAAACTGGAAATTCAATATTGTTAAGAATCCAGCAGAAAGACCGATGGATTTTTATTCAGAAAAATTGAATGACAGCGAGTGGAAAAACATTCAGGTGCCTTCGAACTGGGAGTTACAGGGATTTGATATTCCGATTTATACCAATATTACGTATCCGTTTCCTAAAAATGCACCTTTTATAAACGGAGATTACAATCCGGTTGGAAGTTACAGACGCAGTTTTAAAGTAACTGAATCCTGGAAAGACAAAGAAATCATTCTTCATTTTGCTTCCATTTCCGGATATGCGAGAATATTCCTGAACGGAAAAGAAGTCGGGATGACAAAAGCATCTAAAACACCGGCCGAATTTAATATTACTTCTTTTTTAAAGAAAGGAGAAAATGTAATTGCAGTACAGGTATTCCGCTGGCATGATGGAAGTTATCTGGAAGATCAGGATTTTTGGAGATTGAGCGGTATCGAACGGGATGTTTACCTGCAGGCAATGCCTAAAACGACAGTTTGGGATTATTTTGTCAAAAGCGATTTAGACAATCAATATAAAAACGGACTTTTTAATCTGGATGTTACGTTAAAATATTTCGAAAATAATAATGTAAAAAATCCAGCTGTAAAGGTTCAATTGTTTGACGATCAGGAAAAAGTTATTTACTCTGAAAGCAAAAAAATAAATGACAAAGCAAAAAAAATAAGCTTTGAAAAAACAATTGAAAATGTAAAACAATGGAGTAACGAAACGCCAAATTTGTATGGATATACTATTGCATTACTGGACAATAAAGGAAAAACATTAGAAATTATTTCTAAAAAAACAGGTTTTAGAAAAGTTGAAATTAAGAACGCCCGTTTGCTCGTAAATGGCAAAGTCATTATGGTAAAAGGTGTTAATATTCACGAACACGATGATGTAAACGGACATGTTCCGAATGAAAAATTAACCTTGAAAGACCTTCAGTTAATGAAAGAACACAACATTAACGCCATCAGAATGAGTCATTACCCGCATGATCCTCATATATATGAGTTGTGCGATCAATATGGTTTTTATGTAGTCGATGAAGCCAATATCGAAAGTCATGCAATGGGAGCAGAGTGGCAGAACAAATTTGATAAAACAAAGCATCCGGCGTATCTGCCAGAGTGGGCACCGGCACATTTAGATCGTATAGAAAGAATGTTTGCGATCGATAAAAATCATCCATCGATTATCATTTGGTCTTTAGGAAATGAATGCGGCAATGGTCCTGTTTTTTATGATGCTTACGACTGGCTGAAAAAAGTTGATACGACCCGCCCGGTTCAGTTCGAGCAGGCCGGAGAAAATCGAAATACTGATATCGTCGCTCCGATGTACCCGAGTATCAAAAGCATGAAAAATTATGCAGATTCGGATAAAACACGTCCCTATATTATGTGCGAATATGCACATGCAATGGGGCAAAGCAGCGGTAATTTTCAGGAATATTGGGACATTATCAACAACAGCAAACGTATGCAGGGCGGTTTTATCTGGGATTGGGTCGATCAGGGAATAAAAACCAAAAACGATAAAGGCGAAGTTTTCTGGGCTTACGGAGGCGATTTGGGAGGTGCAGCCTTGCAAAATGATGAAAATGGCTGTGCAGATGGACTTATATTTTCGAACAGAACACCAAAACCAGCTTTAGAAGAAGTAAAAAAAGTATATCAGAATATTGAAATTGTATGGAACAGCAGAACGGAATTAATCATAAGAAATCATTTTAATTTTACCAATCTGTCCAATTACGATTTTAAATATGAAGTGATTAAAAACGGTTCTAAAGTAAAATCTGGCCAATTTAATTTAGATTTAGAACCGGAACAAAGCAAAAAAGTTGCAATGTATTTGGGTGAGATTGATGAAAATTCAGAATATTTTTTAAATGTTTTTGCCGTATCGAAATACGATGCGCCTCTAGCAGCCAAAGGATTTGAATTTGCAAGAGCACAATTTGAAGTAGCAAAAGGAAATTATTTTGCAGCCAATACAGCATCAAATGCAGCATCTAAATTAAAATATTCAGTTGCCAATAATGTGCTTTCTTTTGAAACGGAAAATAGCACAGGAACATTTGACTTGAAAAAAGGAGAAATCCTGAAATATACTTCGAAAAACGGAAGTAATGTTATTACCAATTTCCCGACACCTTATTTTTGGCGCGCTCCAACAGATAATGATTTTGGAAACAACATGCCAAAGAAATTAGGAATTTGGAAAGAAGCATCAAAAAATCCGTCAATTGTAAGTGTTACTCTGGATGAAAAAACAAAAGAAGGTTTAGGCGTAAAAGTGGCCTATAAACTGGCACAGGCTGACGTTCCTTACACCGTTGATTATTTAATTCAGAATAATGGAGCAATTAAAGTGACCGCTTCTATAGACATGACAGGAAAAGATTTACCAGAACTTCCCCGTTTTGGGATGCGTTTAAAACTAAACGGATCTTTTGATAATTTAAGTTATTACGGAAGAGGGCCTTGGGAAAATTATTCCGATCGAAATTCGGCAGCATTTATTGGAGAATATTCAGATAAAGTAAGCAATCAATACGCAAGGAATTTTATTCGCCCACAGGAATCCGGATACAAAACAGATGTTCGATGGCTGACCTTAAAAAATGCAAACGGACAAGGTTTAAAAATTGAAGGTTCACAGCCAATTGGTTTTAGTGCACTGAATATTGCGACAGAAGATTTAGATCCTGGAAAAAATAAGGAACAGCGCCATCCGACAGATTTAAGCTTAGATGCTAAAGATGCCGTTTACCTGCATCTTGATTACAAGCAAAGAGGCGTTGGCGGTGATGACAGCTGGGGAAGCCTGCCTCATGAAAAATACCGTTTATTAGATAAAAAATACAGTTATTCCTATATAATCTCATTGGTTAATTAGATTAGTGTTTCTTTAATTTTGGAAAGAAAAACCTATGACTGAGCATCATAGGTTTTTCTGATTTTAAAGATTTTAAGAACAGCTGGTTTTTCTGTACAATTTTAAACTTGTTTTTATAGTAATCTGCGGCTATTTTTAAATGCAATAAAACGTTACAACTAACCTAACCACCACAATTTTGAAAAATATAATCCTGTCATTTTTACTGCTTTTAGTTTGGTTTACAGCTAAACCTCAAATGGCTGTAAAATCGTCTTTTCCAAATTTTGGACAGGAAAAATATGATATCGGATATATTGGTATCGAAGACGGATTGGCAAATAATGCCGTAACCTCCGTTTACAAAGACAAAAGAGGTTTAATGTGGTTTGGAACGTATGACGGAATCAGCAGGTATGATGGCTATAATTTTTTGAATTACAGAAATGAACCCAATGACGCCAATTCTTTAGTAAATAACAGAGTGGTCAGTATTTGCGGTACGCAGGATGAAATCTGGATTGGTACCAAAGCGGGCATAAGTATTTATAGTTACCTGACCAACAGGTTTAGTACAAGATATTGCGTAAACCCCAAAACCGGCAAAAACGAACCAATTGATTTTGTGATCAATGAAATTAAGGATTATAAAAACAGCCTGTATATTGCAACTGCCGGAAAAGGCTTGTTGTATTGCTCGAAAAAAGGGGGAGAAATAACCTTTATACCGCTTTATATAAAAGGAAAATTACAATGGGATTATCATTTTCAAGGAATAGATTTTGATCAATCCGGCAGGTTGTGGGGTTTTGTTCAGGGCGCCGGAATTGTGGTTATGGACACGAATACCAATAAATTATCGGTAGTTTTTTCTGAAGTTTTAAACGGAACCAGCATTTTTCATGATCCATTTTCGAACATCTGGGTCGGCGTAGAAGAAGGTTTATTAAAGTACAACACAAAAGACAACACACATCATATTTATAGCAATCAGGACGTTCGGTATCCCATTGCCGGTTTTATGTACAAGCCTGATGTCAAAGAACTTTGGATCGCTACAAACGGTAATGGAGTGGTGCGTTACCACTACGCGTCAAATGATTTTTCGTCTTTGAATAGTAATTTTAATAATGAAAAGCTCAATAGCAATGCAATATCCTCTTTGTATCTGGACAGCAGCAATCGCGTCTGGATTGGCACTTTAAGAGGCGGGGTAAACAGAGTCGAGAGCAAAAAAAGTCCGTTTTTAACCATTTCAAAAAACAAAAAATTATCCAACACGCTGCCCAGCGATTTTATTCTTTCGCTATGCGAGCAGGACAAAGATCATCTTTGGATAGGAACTGACGGGGCAGGTGCCAGTTTGTGGAATAAGAAAAACAATACATTCACCAATTACGCCTACAACGCAAACAACAGCAATTCGCTGACAAATAATTTTGTCACTGCAATTGTAAAAGATCATAAAGGAACCTGGTTTGGAACATATGGCGGAGGCGTCTGCCTCTTTAATTCTCAGACCCGCAATTTCAAAAAATATTCCTTTTTTAATCCTAAATACAACAGCACCCAAAAAAATATCTGGGTCATGTTTCGCAGTAAAGACAATGTTTTATGGGCAGCATCTCCAGACGACGAAGGGTTATATCGTTATAATGAAACCACTGATAAATTCGATTTTGTCGATGCAGCAATTAAAGGAATTATTTCAATTACAGAAGACGCTCAGGGCTGTCTTTGGTTAGGAAATTTTACAGGGCTTTTTAAATTCAATCCAAAGACGATGAAAAGTCAATTGGTCAATTTAGTTAAATATCCCGTGCGTTCGGTTGTTTCCATTTCAAGCACAAAAATGCTGGTAGGCACCGAGGGAAGAGGTTTGATGATCTTTAATCCGCAGACTTTAAAAGGGAAATTCTTGACCCAGAAAGATGGAATTTCGAATAATTCCGTTTTAAATATTGTGCGCGATAATCAGGGCGCGTATTGGTGCAGTACGTATAACGGAATATTTGTATACAACGAAAAAAGCGGCAAAATTACCAGTTATCATGATACTGACGGACTTCAGAGCAATCAGTTCAATTATAATGCGGCGCTGCAATTGTCAACGGGCGAAATAGTTTTTGGAGGCATTAAAGGTTTCAACATCATCAATACCAAAATAAATTGTCAGGCCCATGATTTTCCAAAAGTTATTATTAATTCGATTAAAGTAAATAATAAAGTTTACGACCAGTCAGGTTTAGCCATTTCCGGAATCGATAAATTAGAACTTCCGTATGATGAATCGATGCTGAATATTGAATTTGCAGCGTTAGAATATAGTTTGCCTGAAAAAATATCGTACGCTTATTTTCTGGAAGGCTGGGATTCGCAATGGCATTATGTAGACAATATCAGAAGCGCCAATTATTCCAGAATTACAGAGGGAGATTATGTGCTGAAAATTAAATCTACCAACGCTGAAGGAGTTTGGAATACGAAATCTATTTCGCTGCCCATCACCATATTACCGCCGTGGTACCGAAGCGGTTTGGCCTATTTTTTATATGTTCTCGCGATTGGCTTTATTATTTATGTAGTCGATAAATACCAGCACCAGCAGGCACAGCTTAAATATGAAGTAAAATTTTCGCAGGATTTAGCCAGGCAGGAAAAAGAACTGAATGAGAAAAAACTAACCTTTTTCACCAATATTTCTCACGAATTCAGATCGCCTTTAACCATGATTATTAATCCTTTAAAAGAGATTATTTATGGCAGTGAACAACAGATTGATCCCGGCGCCATAGAAATGGTCTACAGCAATTCCCGCAGATTATTGAGTTTAGTCGATCAGCTGCTCTTATTTAGAAAAACAGAAACAGAAACCGGAAAGCTCAAAATTGCACAAATTGATATTGTAGAGCTTTGCAAAGAAGTATTCAGCTGTTTTGTACATCATGCCAAAACAAAAAAAATAGACTATAGTTTTAGTATTTCAGAAGAAAAGCTTTTCGTTTACGTCGATCGCGAAAAAATAGAAATGGCTTTGTTCAATTTAATTGCAAACGCCTTAAAATTTACAGAAAAACCAAACGGAGCCGTTACTGTCAATTTAAGATGTGTTGAAAATGAAGTTATAATCAGCGTAATCGACAATGGTGAAGGAGTTCCGGATGCAGATAAGGATAAAATTTTCAACCTCTTTTATCAGGCCAATACCAATATTAAAAACAACCGTAAAGGATTTGGTATCGGTCTTTATTTAGTAAAACAGTTTGTGAAGCAGCATTATGGAGAGGTGAGCTGTCGTGATAATGAAAAAGAAGGCGCGGCTTTTGAAATTAGATTACTGCTGGGGAAGGAACATTTTGGAGATGTAGAAATCCGTGAAGATTTAAGCGACAGAACTTTATTTTTAGAAGAAGCTTTAGAAGATACTGTAATTCAGGAAAATGCATCCCAAACCATTGAAAATCCTGAAAAAAGAGCCAATTTAATCAACGATGCAAAAAGTATTTTAATTGTAGATGATAACGTGCAGATCCGGAATTATTTACAGCGAATATTGGCTGTAAAATATAATATTACCGCGGCAGAAAGTGCCGAAGCCGCATTGGCCATTATTAGAAAAGTCCAGCCCGATTTAATTATTTCTGATGTTGTTATGGGAGAAATGAACGGGGTGGCATTTTGCAAACACATTAAATCTGATGATGAATTAAAGCACATTCCGGTAATATTGCTGACAGGCGGCACCTCAGAAGAAGTAAAGCTGAAAGGCGCCGAAGCAGGAGCAGACGACTACATTACCAAGCCATTTGATAATGAATATTTATTAGCCAGAATTAACGGAATCCTCACCAGACGTGACAGCGAACAGCATTATATGCTGAACTCTGTTACAAAAAAAGACGCAAGTGTAAAATTATCTGATGAGGATAAGAAACTGATTGATAAAATCGTGGATCTAATTGATGCAAATCTCGATGTAGAAAACTTTAATGTACATGATCTGGCCGTTCAGGTAGGCATGAGTTATTCTTTGATTTATAAGAAAATTAAAAAAATAACAGGAAAGTCCGTTTCAGAATTTACCCGAAACGTACGATTACGAAAAGTAGCAACATTGCTCATTACGACAGATTTACAAATAAGCCAGGCGGCCTCAATGGCTGGTTTTGGAGATATAAAATATTTCAGGAAACACTTTCAGCAATTTTATAATATGAATCCGTCAGAGTTTAAAAAGAAGTATCAAAATGTCAAGGACAATAAATATATTTTGAATGAAAGCTTTTGGAAATCAACATAATTTTAATATAAATTAAGTCATAAAAGAATTCTATAGATATGAATAATTACTTAAAAAACAATATTTTAGCTGGTTTCATTTGTATTGCAGCTCTAACTTCTTTACAAGCGCAGTCAAGAAAACCTGAAAAAGATTCACCTCAAAAAGTGCGCGAATTTTTTGTGGCTTCTTTAGTTAAAATTGGAGATCCTGTTTTAGATGCATTAAGCAAAAATCAGCTCAAACAGCTCATGCCCGTAGAGAAATCGCCCGGCGCCTGGGACGACAGGAAACATGTTACGTATTTAGAAGCTTTTGGCCGATTACTTTCAGGAATGGCACCGTGGCTGGAATTAGGTCCGGACACAACGCCGGAAGGAAAATTAAGGACAAAATATATTGATCTGGCTCAAAAATGCATTCATAATGCAACAGATCCGAATGCTGCTGATTTTATGAATTTTGTTAATGACCGGCAGCCTTTGGTCGATGCTGCTTTTTTTGCCCAAGCCTTGCTTCGAGCACCAAAACAACTTTGGGAACCGCTTGACGCGGTTACAAAAGAGAATGTAATTAAGGCATTAAAATCATCCAGAAAAATAGAGCCTTATCAAAGCAACTGGCTGCTTTTTGCCAGTATGGTGGAAGCGGCAATAACAAAATTCGATAATGAGGCAGATCATAACCGATTGACTTTTGCATTAGAACAGCATAAAAAATGGTATTTAGGCGACGGAACTTATGGCGACGGACCTGATTTTCATTGGGATTATTACAATAGTTTTGTAATTCATCCGATGCAATTGGATATTTTAGGCGTATTGAATGAAAAAAATAACGATTATAAAAGTGATTATACGACGGAGTTAAACAGAGCCAGACGTTATGCTGCAGTTCAGGAACGTTTAATTTCGCCTGACGGAACCTATCCGCCAATTGGAAGATCGCTGGCGTATCGTTTTGGAGCTTTTCAATTGTTATCTCAAATTGCACTTTTCAGGGAATTGCCAAGAGAAGTAACTCCCGCCCAGGTTCGCTCAGCATTGTATGTTATGATTCAGAACCAGATAAATGCGCCCGGAACTTTTGATAAAAACGGCTGGCTTCAAATTGGTTTATACGGGCATCAGCCTAACATTGGCGAAGGTTATATCTCAACAGGAAGTTTGTATTTGTGTGCAGAAGCATTTTTGGTACTTGGTTTACCGTCATCGGATTCGTTTTGGAGTGATCCTTACCAGCCCTGGACACAAAAGAAAATATGGTCAGGACAGGAAATTCCCATTGACCACGCTTCAAAATAATCAAAAACTCAATTAAAATATCATGATGAATTTTAAGAACTCTTTTTTTATCGTAATAGCCGGTGTTTCACTATTAACCTTTGGCTGTAAAAGCAGTGCAGTAAAACAAGAAACCGCAGTAAAACAATCAGAACAGGAAATTATATCGATTATTGATAAAGTAAACAATCGCTGGCAGGACACGCATCCGGAATTGGGCAATGCTTTTTGGAATGTTGCAGCCTACCATACCGGAAATATGGAAGCCTATAAAGTGACCCAAAACAAAAAATATCTGGATTATTCGATGGCATGGGCCGAGAAAAACCAATGGATGGGAGCAAAGTCAACAGATAAATCAGAATGGAAATACAATTACGGAGAGAATGATAAACATGTTTTGTTTGGCGACTGGCAGATTTGTTTTCAGACCTATATTGATTTGTACAATTTTACCGAAAAAAACGATCCCAGAAAAATAGCCCGCGCCCGCGAGGTAATGGAATATGAAATGAGTACTGCTGCCAATGATTACTGGTGGTGGGTAGACGGTTTGTATATGGTAATGCCCGTTATGACAAAGCTTTACAACTTGACAGGCAATGAAATGTATTTAGAAAAACTGCATTCTTATTTAATGTATTCTGATAGCATTATGTATGATAATGAAGCAAAATTATACTTTCGTGATGCCAAATATGTATATCCGAAACACAAAAGTGCTAACGGAAAAAAAGACTTCTGGGCGAGAGGAGACGGTTGGATTTTTGCCGGCTACGCCAAAATTATTCAGGATTTACCAAACTCGGCTAAACATAAAAAGGAATATATCAACCGTTTTAAAGATATGGCGAAAGCCCTTGCGGACGCACAGCAAAAAGAAGGATATTGGACAAGAAGTCTACTGGATCCGGAACATGCTCCGGGACCCGAAACCAGCGGTACAGCATTTTATACCTACGGTTTTTTATGGGGAATTAACAACGGAATTTTAGATAAAAAAACGTATTTGCCGGTAGTTCAAAAGTCATGGAATTATTTGACAACATTTGCACTTCAGGCAGATGGTACGGTTGGATATGTGCAGCCTATTGGCGAAAAAGCCATTCCCGGACAAGTGGTTGATAAAAATTCAACTGCTGATTTTGGAGTGGGCGCTTTTTTATTGGCAGCATCAGAGATGTATCGATTTGTACAGTAAATTTTGTATCAGGTTTAAAGTTGTTTTTAACTTGTGGCTTTAACACAGAGATGCACAAAGTTTTTTCGCAGAGATGCACAAAGTTTTTTCGCAGAGATGCACAAAGTTTTAACGCAGAGATGCACAAAGTTTTAACGCAGAGTTTCGCAGAGTTTCACAGAGATGTGCAAAGTTTTAACACAGAGATGCTCAGAGATTTTTTAGTGGCAGCCTAGTGCATTCACTTCATTCAATACAGAGTTCGTTAAGTTTTTTTTGCAGAATGTCACAGAGAAATAAATTGACTTTGCGACACTTTGCGAAAACCTCTGTGCATCTCTGTGTTAAAACTATACACAAAGCAGATCAACTTGAAACTTGAAACTTGAAACCAGCAGCACTTTTCAAAAGAGTTCTTAAAAAATTACGTAAAGTGTATTTTTAACGTTTATTTTTTATGGTACATGTAAAAATAAGGCTCTTTTAGCTGTAAAATACGGATTTGCCCCTTTTATAATGTTATAATTACCCCCTTTACCTTATACCTCTTATACTAGATTTGCAGTGTAAATTATAGGTTACCGTTAGATAAAGTGTTTTTGAATGCTTTACTGATGAGGCCGTAATTTTCAAAACTTAACTAAATCAATTTAACCAAAAAATTACAACCAAAGATGACAAATTTTATTAGGAAAATGAAGGCTCCAGATCACGCATCCGGACTTGATTTTAAAATGAAACTTACGCTGTTTTGCGCGTTGGCTTCTTTATCTCAAGTGTATGCGTATACTGCCAGCCCAGGTAGTACAGCAGCCTTTGAAAAAGTACAGCAGCAAAAAAGTATCACAGGGCAGGTTAACGACGAAGCCGGTATCCCAATGCCGGGTGCCTCAGTTTCGATCAAAGGAACAAAAATTGCCGCGATTACAGATTTTGACGGAAAATTTTCTCTCGCAGGAGATGAAAATTCGGTTTTGATAGTGTCTTACGTAGGTTTTGTAACGAGGGAAATTGTAGTAAAAGGCCAAAGTAATATTATTGTAAAACTACAGCAAAATGCAGCCAATCTGGATGAAGTTGTAGTCGTAGGATACGGTAAAATGAAGAAAAAAGACTTAACAGGGGCAATTGTTCAGGTTAAAGCCGAAGCTTTAGCCAATCAAAACCCACAAACCGTTCAGGATTTACTGCGAGGAGTTCCAGGACTAAAAGTGGGTTATTCGGCAGATGCAAAAGGAGGAGGATCCTTGCAGATTCGTGGGCAGACTTCTGTTTATAATCCTGATGGTGCCGGGCATAATTCACCGCTTATCATATTAGACGGAATGCAATTTTACGGAGAGCTTTCAGAAATTAATCCTGATGATGTTGGCCAGATCGATATCCTGAAAGATGCATCTGCAACAGCAGTTTACGGGTCTAAAGCCGCCGCCGGAGTTATTGTTATCTCAACAAAAAAAGGAAAAACAGGTAAGCCGGTCATTAATGTTACTACCAATACTACTGTTGTAAATGAAAGTGCCTATCGCAACGTATATTCTCCGGAGGGATATATTAAATATCGTGAAGATTGGGAAGTGGCGAAAACATATGGACCAAATACAACCTCAGGACAATATGAACCTTATATAGCGGCGCGTGTTGGCCAGGCAGGATATTTTGCCAACCCAAACCAATTAGATCAGTACGGTATCACTCAGGCGCAATGGCTGGCGTATCAGCCGGCAGCGCAGATACAGGGAAAAAGTTTGAATGAAGTTTGGGGACTTCGTCTGGGCATTACTGATGCTTCGCTGTTGAAGAATTTTACAGAAGGAAAAACACACGATTGGTATAATAGTACCTTTAGAACAGGGATAAATCACGATAATAATTTAAGTGTTTCAGGATCAAGTGATAAAGTAAATTATTATATGTCTTTGGGATATTTAACATCAGAAGGAGCGATTCAGGGCAATGATTATTCAGCGGTTCGTGCGAATATGAAAATGGATGCTAAAATTACGAGCTGGCTTGAATTTGGAGCAAACGTAAACTTTCAGGATCGTTCAGATGGCGATATATCTGTTGGTACAGGTACAAATTACTGGGATGCAAATATGTTAAGAAACAGTCCGTTTTCTAACTTTAAAGAAGCCAATGGTGATTTTGCAAGACAACCAATGGGACCCACAATTGGAGGATATAATTACTACTATGACCGCCAATACATGGAGCTTGAGAAAGGATATACTGTACTGAACACCATTTTCAATACAAAGATAACTTTACCTTTTGGTATTACGTATTCCTTTAATGCTTCACCCCGATATGAATTCTTTTACAACCGTTATTTTCAGTCGGCTGGCAATAAAAATTGGAATCCTGCTAACATAGGAGTAGACAGAGGCAATGGAAAAAAATTTACATGGAACCTGAACAATACAGTAGCATGGGATCATACATTTAATGAAAAACACCATATTATAGCCACTTTTGTTCAGGAAGCTGAAGACCTTAAAACATGGTCAGATATTGTGTATGCCCGTAATATTCAGCCTTCAGATGCTTTAGGCTTTCACAATATTGCAAATGCCACTCTCTTAAACAGCACATTTTCCAGTACAGATACGCATCAGACAGGTGATGCATTAATGGCGAGACTTTTCTATTCATTTGATAATCGTTATATGATAACAGGAACGGTGCGCCGTGACGGTTATTCTGCATTTGGAGCTTCGTATCCTTATGCCACTTTTCCTTCTGTAGCATTAGGATGGAACTTTAATAAAGAAAGCTGGTTTAGCTGGCAGCCTTTAAGCACAGGTAAATTACGTTTGTCATGGGGTAAAAACGGAAACAGATCATTGGCAGATCCGTATTTAGCTTTAGCAAATTTAAATTCCGGTACCGGAGCCACAATGGGATACATCGATGCTTCAGGAAATATTGTAGATATGAAATATCTGGGAATCGACCGTCTTGCAAATCCTAATTTACAGTGGGAAAAAACAACAGCAGCCAATATTGGTCTGGATCTGGGTTTCTTAAATGATCGAATTACAAGTACAATCGATATTTACAGATCAGTTACAAACGATATGATCATGAGTCAGCGTCTGCCTGATTTTACTGGATTTACATCCATTGCAACCAATCTTGGACAGGTTGAAAATAAAGGTATCGAGATAAGCCTTACTAGTTTAAATATGAAAAGGCCAAATTTTGAATGGACTACGATGGCCGCTTTTTCATACAACAAGAATACCATTAATGCATTGTATGGCAACATGGAAGATGTTAAGGATGCCAATGGAAATGTTATTGGAACCAGAGAGGCAGATGATAAAACCAATGGATGGTTTATTGGCAGGCCTATTTCTCAAATCTGGGATTATAAAGTAATTGGTATCTGGCAAAAAGAAGAGTATACAGAAGCTGCAAAATATGGACAGCGTCCTGGTGACCCAAAAGTTGAAAACAGCTACACATCTGATGATGTAAATGGAAAACCAACTTATAATGAAAAAGACAAACAGTTTTTAGGACAGACAGCACCTCCAATAAACTGGTCGTTACGCAATGAATTCAAAATTTATAAAAGTTGGGATCTGGCAATTAACATGTATGCTTACATGGGACACAAATCGCTCGATGGCAGGTATATGAATACTTATAACGATGGCAGTTTATACACCAACAACTACAATCCATTTGTAAACCCGTACTGGACAATTGATAACCCAACCAATGACTGGGCACGTCTTGATGCGAGAGGGCCTGCAGGAGCCGGAACGGCAAAATTATACGACCGTAGTTTTATTCGTTTAGACAATATTTCGTTAGCGTATGCACTTCCTAAAGATCTTTTAGACCGTTTGCATGTCAGAAATTTCAAAATTTATGCTTCAGTTCAGAACGCTGCAACATGGGCTGCTTCTGGCGAATGGAAATATTATGGAGACCCGGAAACTGGCGGGCTGGCTACACGAATGTTTAATTTAGGATTTAACGTTTCACTTTAACAATTACAACAATGAAAAGATATATAAAAAATAAAATCTCAACACTGGCACCTTTAGTAGTAGTGGCTGTGCTTTTGGTTTCCTGTTCAGAGGATTTTCTGGAGCCGGATCCGCTTTCGTTTTACGAACCGGAAACTACATTTAGTACTGAATCTGGATTACAGGCAGTTTTAGCAAGTGCCGACAAACAACTGCGTAATAATTATATTCACTTTAATGCGGCCTCTAATAGTGTGCCTATCGGTACGGAATATGTTTTCTCTGATATGGCAAAATACGGAAAAACGGATAATACGAGTACTATTTCTGATTTTGCTAACACTATAGTTCCTACCGGAAGTTTTAAAAGAGATACAAATGATGATTTTTATCTGGGATTTTATTGGACTGAAGCCTACACCGGTATTAAACATGCCAATACCATATTGACATATATTGATAATGTAAAAAGTTTATCAGAAGAAGTGAAACGTAAGTATATTGGTCAGGCTTATTTTCACAGAGCCTACCGTTACCTTAATCTGGTATATCAATTTGGTGATATTCCGCTAATAACAAAAATTTTGGAAGTTCCAAAACAGAATTATTATTCTACTAAAAAAGAAGCCATCATCGAAATGATTACAGCAGACATGGAGAAGGCTGTAGAATGGGTGCCAGAGCAGTCAAAACTGCCGTATGTAGGTGTGGTAAACAAAGGTGCATGCCGTCATTTATTGATTAAATGCTATCTGGCCTCTGGCAGATTTGCAGAAGCCGAAGCACAGGCTACTATTTTGATTAACCAATCTGGTTATTCTTTGATGCAGGCTTCTTTTGGAACTTTTGATCCAGGAGGAAATCCAACAACATGGACCATTAACAGAAATGTAATCTGGGATTTGCACCGACCTGAAAATAAAATTATTGCGACTAATAGAGAAGCGATATTGGTGATGCCAAATGGCGGCGTACAATCCTTTTTACCATTTGCTTCAATGAGAATTTTTGGGCCAAACTGGAATTCTGCTACGGTTACCACTCCTGATGGAAAACAAGCTGCAAATCGTTTTGCTTCAAACAATGCTAATTACCAGACCAAATACGATTATGCAAGAGCTCTCGGACGTGGTATTGCCACTATCAGTGCTTCTTATTATTCACAGCATCCTATGTGGGTGGTAAACGGTATCGAGGACAAGCAGGATCTTAGGCATAACAGCACCGTTGGTAACTGGGTAAATATGGAAGATCTTAAATACAGTGATAAAACTTCTACCTTCTACCAGCAAAATTTTAGATTGAGAAATGGTACTACCTTGTTGTCAAAAGATACGCTTCGGGAATGGTTTGATTTTCCGCTGTATAAAATATATCTGCACGATGTTGTAAATGAAACTAATCCAAATGCAACCGATTTTCAGGGTGCCAGTACTGGAAGTAAAGCACACTGGTATTTGTATCGTCTGGCTGAAACTTATTTGTTAAGAGCCGAAGCACGTTTTTATCAGGGTAATGCAGGCGGAGCCGCGCAGGATGTAAATGTGATCAGAGCCAGAGCCGGAGCTTCTCAAATGTACGGAACAGTTACTATTGGTGATATCTGCGCCGAGAGAGGAAGAGAACTGTATTTAGAAGAATGGAGAAATGCCGAGCTAAAACGTATCTCGCACTGTCTGGCCATCAGTGGCAAACCCGATGAATGGGGTCAGACGTACAGTAAAGACACTTGGGACAAACAAACCGGAACAGATGCATCAGGAGGCAGTTATTGGTACCAGCGTATCTCTCATTATACCCTTTATAATAAATACCCAAGTGGTATTGTAGTTCCAAACGGTACAAAAATATATTCTATGGACAAACGCAACAATTACTGGCCAATTCCAAACAGTGCCATAACCGCCAATATAAAAGGAAAATTAAGCCAGAACTTTGGTTATGATGGTTACGATCCTGCGGTTAAAGTCTGGGATAAATGGCAGGACGCTGTCGCGGATGAAGATAAAATTGAGTAATTAATAATTACTTAAAACGTAATTACAAAAAAAATAAAATTTCTTAAATAGTTTTTAAAGTATTGACTGCTAAAGTATTATCTCTTGTAATAACATTATAAGGGATAATGCTGGTAGTCTTTTATTGTCCTGATTCTAAGGATTTTATTAATGCAGTCTTTGTGAATTCGCAGCTGTTTTTTATCAAAGATATCCCGATAAAATGATTCGGATTATTATTCAAAAATAATTATAAATGAAGTTTACAACCCTTCGGTTTTTGATTTTCGCCATTGTACTGGCGATAACCTTTAGTTTTATTCAAAACAAAGAAAAATCCCTGAAATATCCTGATTATCATTTGGTTTGGAGTGATGAATTTGACATTGACGGCATTCCCAGTGAAAAGAACTGGAATTACGAGACAGGTTTTGTGAGAAATCAGGAAGACCAATGGTACCAAAAAGAAAATGCCACTTGCAAAGATGGTTTTTTGATTATTGAAGCCAGAAGCGAATCCAAAGCGAATCCGGATTTTGTATCTAAAACCCATTCGAACTGGGCAAAAAAAAGAGATTCCATAAAAGTTACTTCATCGTGTCTGATCACAAGAGGAAAACATTCCTGGCAATACGGCCGATTTGAAATGCGGGCTAAAATTCCTGTTACAAAAGGAATGTGGCCGGCATTTTGGACTTTGGGCGTAAAAGGAAACTGGCCGGCAAATGGAGAAATTGATATTATGGAATATTACACAGGTAAAATATTAGCCAATGCCGCATGGAAATCAGCTAAATCTGAAACAGCCTGGGACAGTAAAACGTTTGCATTGAGTGACTTTGAAGACCGTTCCTGGGCAGCAAAATTTCATGTCTGGAGAATGGATTGGGATGCCGATTGGATTAAATTATATGTTGATGATCGATTACTAAATGAGATCAGCGTAAAAGAAACCATGCAGTCCGGTCAAAAGATACTTCCGTTTCAGCAGTCCCATTATATATTGGTAAATCTCGCAGTTGGAGGCATCAATGGAGGCGAATATCCAATCGGCAGGTTTTCATCAAAATACAGTATAGATTATATCAGGGTTTATCAAAAAAACAAGTAAAATGAAAATACAATATTCAATAATTATAAGTTTCCTGTGTTCATTTGTTTTCAGTCAAAACCATTCTTTCGTTCCCGGAAAACAATGGAAAGATACCGATGGTGTACACATAAATGCTCACGGAGGCGGTATTCTTTTTGTTAATGAAACGTATTATTGGTACGGAGAATACAAAACTGCGGGCCGTGGCGGCAATACCTCTTTAGAAGGTGTGAGCTGCTATACCTCAAAAGATTTATACAACTGGCATAACGAAGGCATTGTGTTACATGTAGAAGAAGACCCTAATTCTGAAATAACAAAAGGATGTATTATGGAGCGTCCTAAAGTTGTTTTTAATAAAAAAACTGGCAAATATATCATGTGGTTTCATCTCGAAATGAAAGGGCAGGGTTATGATGCCGCAAGGGCTGCAACGGCTGTGAGTGATAGTCCAAAAGGACCATTTACATATAAAAAATCATACAGGCCAAATAAAGAAGTCTGGCCAATAGATTTTAAAGATGAATTTAAAACTGCTTCAAACAACGAACCTGCTTTAAAATCCTGGAGTCCGGAATGGCTGACAGCAGTAAAAAACGGAATGCTGGTGCGCAGGGATTTTAAAAAAGGGCAAATGTCAAGAGATATGACGGTTTATGTTGATGATACTGATAAAGCCTATTTGATTCATTCATCAGAAGATAATTTGACACTCCATATTTCAGAACTTACAGCCGATTACTTAGATTTTACGCAGAAATGGGCGAGAGCGGCACCGGCAGGTCATAATGAAGCCCCGGCAGTTTTAAAAAAAGACGGCATTTATTATATGATTACTTCCGGTTGTACGGGCTGGGATCCTAATGAGGCGCGTTCGTTTAAATCTAAATCAATCTGGGGACCGTGGGAAGCGTTAGGAAATCCGTGTATTGGTAAAGATGCTGCTTTGACATTTTATTCGCAAAGCACATTTATTTTTCCGGTTCACGGAAAAAAAGAGCATTTTATTTTTATGGCTGACCGCTGGAAACCTGAAAATCCTATTGAAGGAAGCTACGTTTGGCTGCCAATACAATTTGATAACGGCAAACCTGTTTTAAAATGGTTTGAAAAATGGAATTTATCTGCTTTTTCAGAAAACCAATAAAAATTAAACAGTTGTAAGTATCTTTAGATTAATAAAATATCAGGTACTAACGAAGCAAATTATTTTAAAATTAAGAAAATGAAGATTCATCAAAATTATCCCAAACAGAAAGCACATTTTGTTTTTTCTATAGCAATCTGCTTTTTATATGTAGCGGTATCACATGCCCAAAAAAAGAGACCGGTAAAAGAAGCTGTCCCATTAGACTCCATTAGATTAAGTGATCCGGCTATTTTAGCAGATAAAAAAACCAAAATGTATTATATGACAGGTACAGGTGGACTAATCTGGAAGAGCAACGATTTAAAATTATGGAGTGGTCCGTATGATGCTGTCAAAACAGATCCAAATTCCTGGATGGGACCAAAACCCATGATCTGGGCAGCAGAATTACATTTGTTTAAAAATAAATATTACTACTTTGCTACTTTTACCAATAGAGAAAAAAAAATAGATACAGTTGACGTTAATGTTATCGAACGCCGGGCAAGTCATATTTTAGTCAGCGATAATGCTCAGGGGCCATACTCTCCAATGAAAGATGAGATCTATTTACCTGCTGATAAACCAACGCTGGATGGTACATTTTGGGTTGATAAAGATGGAAAACCCTATATGGTATATTGTTATGAATGGCTGCAAAATGGTAACGGCACTATAGAAAAAATAGCACTTAAACCAGATTTAAGCGGCTCACTAGGACAAGGACAATTACTTTTTAAGGCAAGCGACTCCCCTTGGAGCAGAGAAAAAGACACTAATGGCAATGACAAGCCCAATAAAGTTACAGATGGCCCGTATTTGTTTACGACAGGTTCAGGGCGTTTAGGAATGATTTGGACGAGCTGGATTTACGACATTTATACTCAAGGTACAGCATATTCTAAAAGCGGTACTTTAGACGGTCCATGGATTCAGGAACAAGATCCCATTACACCACCAAATTTTGGTCATGGCATGTTGTTTAAAACATTTGAAGGCAAATGGCTGATGTCGGTTCATAGCCATAGAAAAATTGAAGGTAAAACGATTAGAATTCCGAAGCTTTTTGAGGTCGATTTGTCTGGAGATAAATTAGTGATACTAAAACCTTATTTGCCATAAAATAGAGTCCTAAGTATTTTAAAAGCGGTAAATATTTGGAATAACAAAATGATAGAAGAATGAAAAAATTAAAACCATTTTTGTGTTTAGCACTTTTTAGTATGTCTTTATTTTCGCAGCAAAAAGTAAATACTTCTACTGTTTTTGAGATAAAAAATCCTGACTATAAAATTAGTCCTTACACCGGAATGACAAAACAGCATTGGCGGGATGCGGCATTTTATTTATTAGAAGGCGCATTTAGTTATATTCACACTCCGGATGATCCGATGCAGTTTCCGAAGCAAGAAGGGAAAAGTTATCCCAAAGATGAAAAACAAGTTCCAACAGAAAAACTCGAAGGGCTTTGCCGCACCTTATTCATTGCTTCTCCATTATTAAAAGAAAATCCTTCTTTAGTGATTAATAACATTAAAGTTGCTGATTATTATAGATATCAAATAGGAAAACTAACAGATCCGGCAAGTCCGTCTTATATTGAACCTCGTGCGAAAAATGGCGGTCCAAGCCAAAAATTAGTCGAATTTGGAGCTTTGGCAGTGTCCATGCTGACAAATCCTGATATTCTATGGAAACCATTACCAAAGCATCAAAAAGATGATTTGGCCAGAATTATGCTGAGTTATGGCGATGGTCCCACAGTAGATTCTAACTGGAAGTTTTTCAACATTTTTGTATTAAGTTTTTTCAAAGAGCAGGGTTATGCCATTAATGAAAAATTATTGGTTGAATATTTACAGAAATCCTTACACCATTATAAAGGAAACGGCTGGTACAATGACAGCCCGGCTTATGATTATTACAGCATGTGGGCGTTTCAGATGTATGGAACAATTTGGTCAGAGTTTTTTGGAAAAGCACACTATCCTGAAATTGCAGCTCAGTTTACAGCAAATTTCAATGATTTAAAAGACAACTATCCAGACTTATTTAGTAAAAATGGCGAAATGATTATGTGGGGCAGAAGCATTAGTTACAGAACCGGTGCAATAGTTCCCTTTCCCTTAATGGGATTTCAAAATAATCCTGATACCAATTATGGATGGATGCGCAGAATTTCATCAGGCGTCATAAAACAATTTTTAACGCATCCTGATTTTATGAAAGATAATGTGCCGACACTTGGTTTTTATGGTGCTTTTGAGCCCGCCGTTCAAAATTACAGCTGTCGCGGCAGTGTGTATTGGATGGGAAAAGCATTTTTAGGATTATTGGTTCCGGACAATAACCCGTTCTGGAATGCCAGGGAAAACAATGGCGACTGGGATACCAAATTTAAAAAAGATGAGGTGTACAATAAATACCAGGGTGATTCACAAATCCTAATTACAGATTATCCTAATATCGGCGCTTCTGAAGTAAGAGCCTGGTGTCATGAAAAAGTAAGCAGTGACTGGCAGCAATTCAGATCGACAGAAAACTATAACAGATTGTCTTACAACAGTGCTTTTCCGTTGCAGGCAGATGGCGAAAATGGAGAAACAGCGATGAATTATGTCATCAAAAACAAAAATAATGCTTGGGAAGCTTTTAGATTATACACTTTTAAAAAATTTGAAAATGGTATCTATTACAGAGATGTAGTTTTAGAAACAGATGAAAATATTCAATTTAATCTGGCGGATATTCCGCTCGCAAACGGAATTTTACGGGTCGATAAAAACAACAGCGATCAACCAATTTCAATGCGTTTGGGGCATTATGCTTTACCTAGTCTAGGAAAAGAAATAGTTGCATCTAAAAAAAATATCGATGGATTTGATGTCACGATTATCGATAACGGAAAATATCAATTAGCCATGATTCCTCTTTTAGGCTGGGATACTGCAGAAGTTGTAACAGCAAAAGGATTACATCCTGAAAGTAATGAAAGCAGTGTTATTAATGTTGCAAATGATTCTAAATCAAAAAAATCAAATCTTTATGCCACATTAATGCTCTGGAAAAAATCTGGTAAAAAATGGCATAAAAATGAGCTTTTACCCGTAAAAGTTCTGGAACAGAAAAATGGAGCAGTAGTAGTAGAATTTACTAATGGAAACAAGAAAGTGATTGATTTTGACAAGAAGTAAATTTTATCGCATTGCAGTGATGAATGTAAAAGAAAAAATACAACATTATTTTTTAGTAAACCCTTTTCGCGTCATTTCGCCCCAGCCTTTGGTGCCCATAATTTTCTCTTTATAGCCAATTAAGGCAGCATATACGGTTAAAGGATGAAAGTAAACCGGTTCGATAAATGCCGCCAGCAGCAACTTAAAGAAATCGGTTTGTTTGGGATATTTATGGTACGTTCGTTCTTCGCTGTACAAGGCAATAACTGAAAATAGAACAGCAAAGAAGTAAACAAATATCAAAAGCAAAAAGAAAAAATGCCAGTTAAGCAAACCAAATAGTGTAAATATAAGCGTTATAACAATGCCTATAAACTCTATTGCGGGAGCCAGAAACTCAAACAATGTCCAATACGGTACGCTGAGCATTCCTAATTGTTTGTACTTAGGGTTTAGGAACATTTTTTTATGAAAACTGAGAGTTTCAATAGTACCGCGCATCCAGCGGCTGCGCTGTTTCTTGAAAATATTGAAGTCTTCTGGTGCTTCTGTCCAACAAAGCGGATCAGGTATATAGCTTACTGCATAAGGAATTTTGTTTTCAAGCATATAACGGCGCATTCTTACTACAAGTTCCATGTCTTCACCAACGGTTTTTGTATTGTAACCGCCTGCAAGCAATGCTATTTCTTTATCAAATGCACCAAATGCACCGCTGATAAGCAATAATCCATCAAGTCTGGCCCAAGCCATTCTGCCCAGAAGAAATGCTCTCAGATATTCTAATACCTGAATTCTGGGCATCATCAAATCTGGGATATTTACTTCGACCAAACGGCCATTTTTAATAATACACTGGTTTGCTATTCTCACTACGCCTCCGGTTGCAATGATGCGCTTACCATGAGATTCTAAAAAGGGTTTCGCCAGTTTGAGCAGCGAATCCTTATCGAGAATACAATCAACATCAATGCATACTACATACGGATTCTGTGCGATATTAAGTCCAACATTCAGCGCATCGGCTTTACCGCCGTTTTCTTTATCAACAACGATCAGTTTTTTGAATGCTGCATTTTTAGACGTATAAATTCCTTTGACTTTTTTGGTTTCAATCTGCGGATGAATTTCAAGTTCCGTCAGCACCAGGTCATAGGTTGCAATGAGGATTTCCATCGAATTATCCCGGCTTCCGTCATTTACCAAAATCACCTGATAATTATTGTAATGCAGAGAAAGTAAAGATTTTACATTTTCCTGAATAGTAAAACCTTCATTATAAGCGGGGGCAATCAGGGAAAGGCTTGGCGCAAATTCACTCGTAAGAAGCACATTATAGTCTACAAAACTGTTTTTTTTAAGATATTCCCTCAGTTCTCTTACAGAAAGATGGGCTAATATCAAATAAGAAGACATAATCAGTATTGCATACGCCAGTATAAGGATGAGGTATACGTGTGAAAATGCTGATATTTCATGATATAAAAAACTCATTTGCTTCTTGTTAAACGGTTAATGTCTGCAATATGTTTTGTGCTTCATATTTGATTATGGTGTTCGTGGCTCTGGCAGCCAATTGTGCTACATAAGGAATTTTTTGCGTAAGTTTAAGTTCTTTAATAAGCTTCAATCCAAGCGAAATTACAGTTGAATTTTGTGATTCCAGTAATAATTCAACCCCCTTAGTATCACCAATATCGTGCTTTTTAAAGGCGTTTATAATATTGATCTGCGTCCACTCATCAATAGGGTACGGATATTCTGTCAGATGTATAATGCCTTTGGTGCCGCCAAGTTTAATGCAGGCATTGAGCGCTGTAATTTTTAAAGTTTTATTAGTGGTTTTTGATACTTTTATGATTGCATCAAAAGCTTCAATACTATTAAATTCTGCAAGTTCGGTGATTCCTTTGCATTTTATTTCCCATTTTGAACTTTTAATTTTTTTAAAGGAGTCTTTTATTAATCCTGATTCTTTATAAAATTGTTCCAGTTTGTCGGCGTACGCTCCTTCGTAACTTTTATGAAGATTGAGTAGTGATTCCGTTATCACTTCTCTAAAGAAATTATTTTCTGAAAGCCTGATATAATCGCTGTCTTTCTTAACCGTTTCAATAGGTGTATCATTAAAAAGCATCGAAAACATTAATTTTTCGATCAGCACATTGTAGTCGATCCTAAGTTTTTCTCTTTTGATATTCTTGCCCCGACTTCTGATAATTAAAATATAAAGAACAAATGATACCAATATAAAAAGACATATTGATAAAATCAGGAAAGGTTTTACCCATACACCATTCTCAAAAAGTTCCCAGATTTTTGTCATAATTAGAAGCGTTTAGTAATAATTACCTGAACATTAAATCTATTTCGGTATTCATCTGGCAGGTATTCTTCGTACTCATAAAGAAAAACCGGTCGGATAAAAAAGGAACTGCCAATACGCTGCTGGTACTGTAAACCAATTCTATACGCGCTTAAGGGCTGTGTGAAATTATTATAAAGATAGAGGTACGGAACATTTCCGTATTGCAATTCTAATCTTATGATGCGTTCTTTTTCTTCATTTGTATGCTGTAAACTTAAAACATGCGAAAATAATTCATTTTTCGTATCGTAATAAGGTCTGTAGGCGAGGGTATACGCACCTTCATGATAGGCAAGCTGTCCTGTAAGTAAGGTTATGTCATCTGCATCAAAATGCATAAATCGCAATCCGAGGGCGTAATCGAATTTTTTATGGGGCACAAAATAATATTCGATTCCGGCCTTTGCAACAGGAAATATAGTTTCGCCTGTTGAAACTCCTGCATTAACGTACAGATAATTTCTTTTTGAAAAAGTTTGGTAATAATCTGCCTCAAACAACATTTGCGTATCGTTATTGGCATGACCTACATTTGCGCGGCCCACAAGTGCCGATTTGCTGAATTTATGCGAATATTCAATATATCCGTAGTGCAGCGGTGATTGTCCGGGATCAGATGTAGAGATATTTAAATATGAAACGGATACTGCATTTTTTGCCTTTTGGCCAATAAGTGTCCGCACTCCCGTAATTGCCTGCGTGCTGTTTTCGGTTATTGGTAATTTTTCTACAAGATCTAAGGCTTCTTTATCGCGATTCAGTCTTTCAAGAGATTTGGCCTTAATTAAAATAACATCCGAAGAATTCGGGTCAATTTTTAAATATTGATCACAATAAAAAATACAAGTCTCAAACTGTTCTGACCAAAAATAAGTATTAATAATGGCCAGTAAGGCATCCGGATTAGGATTTGCCTTGTCTGCCATTGGGGCTAAAACTTTTACAGCAGTATTGTAGTCTTTTTTCCAGCTGTAAATGCGTCCGATATAAACTTTTATGTCTTCATTTTCAGGAAACTTAGCCTGCAAAGGCTCAAGAATTTGTAATGCCTTATCGTACTGCTCTTTTTCTACTTCGTGTTTTACTGCAGCAAAAGCGGCATCAATATTAATTTCCTGCCCCAGTGCAATTGAAGAAATAAACAATAATAAAATGGTGTGGTATATCAACTTCATTAAACACGTGTTTTTAGTAATTTATTAATTCTTACTAAAAGCACAGCCGGACTGACAGGTTTAGCAATAAATTCGTTGGCACCTAAATCAAAAGAATCCAGTTCAGTTTGTTCTACACCTGATGAAGTAAATATTATAATAGGAATATTTGAGCCAAGCGTTTGTCTAACATATTGCGTGATTTCCATGCCACTGATGCCGGGCATATTGATATCTGTCAGGATCAGGTCGTAATTATTTGCTTCGATAGCGTCTAATGCCTCTCTGCCGTCAGAAAACTGGTCAACGGTAAATCCTTTAGATTCTAAGAAAAAGGATAACGATTTACGTAAGATGTCATTATCTTCAGATAAAATTATTCTCATTGATTCAAATGTTAGGCTTGGAGCGAATTGAACTATATAGTATCGGCTATTATTACAAAGTTATACTATACTTTTCTTTTATTGCTGCCCCTTTAAAATTTTAACAACTTCATCGATTCCACAATATATACTATTTATTTTATCTAAAGTTTCGGTTGTAAATGCTCCAAATTTGGCTTCTTCCTCAATAATAGATAAATAATTGCTCAGATCCGTCAGCATAAATATGTCAAAACTAGATTTCATATTGTGCGAAAGTCTTTTCACTGTATCATTGTCATTTTTATGAAACGCTTCACTTAAAAGAACTACTTCATTCGGGATTTTATCTACAAATAAAGCAATCATCTCTTTTATAAAACCCGGATCACCACAAGCCATTTCTTCTAAAAAAGACAAATCTACTTTTCTCTTTTTCGCGACAGTAAAATCTTTGCTCATTACAGTCTGAATGGCCTCTAAAAGTACCGCCTGTTTAAAGGGTTTTGGCACATAAGCGTTCATTCCTTCCTCATAACATCGTTCCTGTTCGCCAACAAGAGAGTGAGCCGTCATGGCAATGATCGGTATATTCAAACTCAATTCCTTGCGAATATATTGTGTAGTCTGGTAACCATCTTTAACGGGCATCTGAAGATCCATTAGTACAAGATCGTATTTGTTTTTTGACAATAAATCTATTCCTACTTCACCATTTTCAGCAATATCTAATTCAAAACCAAAGTTATAGATAACGCTTTTTACCAATTTTTGGTTTAAAACATTGTCTTCACAAAGCAGTATTTTAAGTTTGCCAAGATTAGATCCTAATAAGGGTGCTTCGGGAGTTTCAATTTCATCTGCTTTTTTATACGTAAGCGTAAAGAAAAATTCAGAACCTCGTCCTTGTTTACTTTTTACATGAATTTCTGAATTCTGCAATTCGATTAACTGTTTTACGATATTGAGACCTAGTCCTGTGCCGCCAAATCTTCGCGTCGTATTTTCCTCCGCTTGTGTAAATCGTTCAAAAATAGTATTGAGTTTATCTTCACTTATTCCGATTCCGGTATCTTTTACAGAAAATTTAAGTGAATAATGATTATTGGTTTCAGTAACCTTTTTTACAGAAACAGTTACTTCTCCTTCTTCGGTAAATTTAAGAGCATTTCCGGTAAGGTTCACCAGTATTTGGTTCAGTCTTCCCTGATCGCCTACAACCATTTCAGGCAGATCAGCATCGAGGAAAAGGTTGAATTCGACATTTTCAGGAACTTTTATCTTTAGCAGATCATAAACATGTTTAAGCGTGCTTTTTAAGTTAAAAGTCTGTGCATCAATAGCTAAATTTCCGGATTGAATTTTAGAAAGATCCAAAATATCATTGACTATCAAAAGCAGGTTTTCTTCTGCAATCTGCATATTATCAATATAATCACGCTGAATAGGATCGAGTCTGGTCTGCGCCATAAGATCTGTAAAACCGGTTATAGCGTTTAACGGCGTCCTGATTTCATGACTCATATTGGCTAAAAAACTATCTTTTGCGAGAACTGCCCGCTCGGCTATTTTTTTCTGAGCATCCAGTTCAATGTTTTTTGTAGCTAATTCCAATTGCGTTATTACGTGCTTTGCAATAATCGAAAGTGCATTTCGCTGGTTTTTATTCAGCTTTTTAGAAACATGGTCTATCGCACATATCGTTCCTATATTAAAGCCGTCGGGCGTTGTAAGCGGTACTCCGGCGTAGAATCTTACGTTAAAACCTCCCACAACATTAGGATCATTTTTAAATCTTTCGTTTAAATAAGTATCCCCAATTTCCACTATTTCAGATTCCATGATCGTATAACGGCAGAAACTAATGTCACGAGGCACTTCAGATACTCCAATTCCAATCTCAGATTTAAACCATTGCCTGTTTTCATCTATGAAGGAAATGTGCGCTATAGGTACACCGCAGATATAAGAAACTAGTTTTGTTGCATCATCAAAAGCATGTTCAGGTAATGAATCAAGAATATTATAACGTTTTAATGCGGCTAGGCGTCCTAGTTCGTTGTGTGGTAAAGGCTGTTCTGGATTATTCATGCTATAGGGAAGTAAGCTGCAAAAATAAGAATAATAACAATAGCAGATAAAACTTTACAAAATATATAACTAAAGCCTGATGCCGCTATTTTCGATTAATTAATACAAAAGGGAACCAAAAACTTATAAATGCTTCAGTGAAATCTTATTTTGGTGCACTTGTTTCCTTATTTATTCTGCCTAAAAAAATGAATATCTCTCTTTTATATTAAAAATTATGAGAAATATATTTTAAAAGCTAAAAAGCGTTTCATTATTTGGAATAAATAAAAATTATTTGGTTTGTTTTAACACAAAATATAAATTTGCCCTATTAAAAACAATTCTAAATAACATGAAAGTAAAAATACTACTTCCGCTTTTGAGCTGCTGTCTAATGATGCTGACAGCTGTCACTTCGTTTGCGCAGACCGGTACCATAAAAGGAACAGTCTCATTGTCTAATGATGAAGCTGCCGACAATATCTCTGTAACTCTTAAAGGAACAAAGGTTGGAGCCATTACAGATGCACAAGGAAATTACGAAATTAAAAACATTAAGCCGGGTAACTATGTACTAAAGGCTTCTGTAGTAGGATTTTCATCTAAAGAAAAAAATATTACGGTTACGGCAGGAAATGAGTTAGTAGAAAACTTTGCTTTGATTACAACATCTGAGGCGCTTACTGAGGTATTTGTTAAAGGAAATGCCAATAAGTATACAAAAGCAGAAAGTCAGTATGTTTCTAGAATGTCTATTAAAAACCTTGAAAACTCTCAGGTTTACAATGTGGTGACGAAAGAATTAATAAAAGACCAATTAGTAACAAACCAGGATGAAGCGTTGAAAAACGTTCCGGGTTTATACCAATTATGGGGTGCTACGAATCGTGCGGGTGACGGGGCTTCATGGTATTCGTTACGTGGATTTACTACTCAAAGTTTAGTCAGAAATGGTCTTGCCGGAAAAGTAAACAGTAATACAGATGCTGTCAATCTTGAAAGAATAGAAGTTATAAAAGGGCCATCGGCTACACTTTTTGGAAATGTAGTTTCATCATATGGCGGATTAATTAACCGTGTAACCAAAAAACCGTATGAAAATTTTGGAGGAGAAATTGCCTACCAAAACGGAAGCTATGGTTTTAACCGTTTAACAGCTGATATCAATACACCAATCAACGACGACAATACAGCATTGTTTAGATTGAATGCCGCTTTTGGAAGTGCCAATACTTTTCAGGATTTCGGTTCATCAAAAAGTTATTTTGTTGCGCCATCTTTCTCTTATAAAGTAAATGATAAGCTGACCATCTCTATTGATGCAGAAATAAGCAATCAGGATAACTCAGGAATGTCTTTAATTTACCTTCCGTTTGGAGTTTCAATCGCTGACTTAGGATTTAATAATGCCAAAGATCTTAATATCAACTTTAAAAGATCATTTTTAGGTGATGAATTTATAACTAACACCAAAACATTCAACGTTTTTGCACAGGCTAACTACCAAATCTCTGACGAATGGACTTCGCAGACGGTATTCAGCAGCAGTTCTAATAAGGCAGCTGGTCTTCAAACATGGTTTTACCTTTTGCCAAACGAGCAATTATCAAGAAATGCATGGGATGCAAACGGAAGAGACAATGCTATAGAGTTTCAACAAAATTTCAATGGTGATTTTACTATTGGATCAATGAGAAACCGATTTTTAGCAGGTATTGATTTATATCAGGGAACCAATAAATTAGGATACCAAAATTTATTGAATTATGCGGCATACGATGTAGTTAATTATACCGGAACGGCAGCTAATTATTATGATTTTGACCCGATCAATGTAAAGAACGCACTTGCAGGAAATGGTAATCCTCCGTATACTACTAACAGCTCTATATCAACCTATAGTGCATACGTTGCAGATGCTATTAATATTACCGAAAGATTTTTAGTTTCAGCAGCAGTACGTTTTGATCATTTTGAAAATCAGGGATCATTCGATGCTGCTTCAAATACAAAAGCGGATACTTTTTCTCAAAATGCATTCTCACCAAAATTCGGTGCAGTATATCAAATCGTAAAAGACCAGTTATCTGTATTTGGAAATTACCAAAATAGTTTTACCAACAAAGGATTTTTAAATGCTAATGTTGGCGGTAGTCTTCAATTAGTGCAGTTTGATCCTGAAAAAGCCAATCAGGTTGAAGCTGGAGTAAAAATTAATGCTTTCCAAAATAAATTAAGTGCAACAATCAGTTACTACGATATTAAAGTGAAAGATATTGTGATTGCTGACCCAAATTTACCAAATGCAAGTATACAAAACGGAACACAATTTAGTAAAGGTTTTGAATTAGAAGTTACCGCTAATCCAATTCCGGGATTGAATCTTCTTGTGGGTTACTCATATAATGATTCTAAATTGAACGATTTAAGACCTGTAACGGCAGGACCTGAAAATCTAATTAACTACTGGTTCAGCTACAACCTGCAGACAAGTAAACTTAAAGGATTAGGTTTAGGATTTGGAGGAAATTACGGAGATGCAACTTATATCTACAATAATGGGCCGGGCAATACATTTGAACTTCCTTCATATGCTGTAGTAAATGCGGCTTTGTACTACGATCAGCCTAAATACAGAGTATCTTTGAAAGTAAACAACCTTACAGACGAATTGTACTTTAACGGATACACTACAATCAACGTTCAGGCGCCTCGTACCTTCATGGGAAGCGTAACCTATAAATTCTAATCGAATTTAAAACATAAATATGAAAGGCTCAAACTAATGTTTGAGCCTTTTTTTATACTGCCTGTTTATTATAATACTAATAAAACAAACCTAGTTGAGCTGTTCAGAAGTTGCCATTCTTAAACAATGTTCAGTTCCTAAATAGAGCGGATTTCCATGTTTTTCTGACCAGAAACCATCTAAAACATCTTTGGTTATGCATCTGTACACGGCAACACCTTTGTACGTTTTGTGGTCTTCTCCTTTGTAGCTAAAGTTAATTACTAAAATATTGTCTTTAAAAAAACCACGGCCTTTTTGTTCTTGTGTGCCGTTAATAATCCATTTGGCAGCGACTCTGCTGTTTTCGTCTAAAGACAAACTCAAAGTGCCCTTATATTTTATATCCCGGTTTTCATCCTGATTACTTCCGGAAATGGCATAATCACCAATTAAATCTTGTACAATCATTATTTTTTTACTGCAGCAGTTAATTTTCAGGTTTATTTCGTTGATAGATTTCGGCTTACCATATCATCAGGTAAACCAGTAGAAGTGCTAAATTATAGATTTTTAATTTAACGGCTGCGCGAGCCCAATTAAAATTCCTTCAGGCCCGCGAATGTAGCAGAGTTTATACGAATCCTGATACTGAACCAGTTCTCCAACAAGCTGTGCACCATGCTTGTAAAGCCTTTCAAGTGTGTCGTCGATATCCGCAACGGTAAACATGGCGCGGAGATAACCGAAAGCATTAACCGGAGCATTGCGATGATCGGCAACTACACTTGGATTTATAAATTGCGATAGCTCGAGCCGGCTGTGGCCATCGGGAGTGACCATCATGGCAATTTCTACATTCTGGCTGCCAAGTCCGGTGACACGTCCTGCCCATTCACCCTCAATAGTCGCTCGTCCTTCTAAATTAAGGCCAAGTTCAACAAAAAAAGAAATAGTTTCGTCAAGAGATGCTACCACAATACCGATATTATCCATTCGAAGCAGATTATTATTTTTCATAGTTTAAAGGATTATGTTCAATCACTATTTAATCAATAACTTGATTGGGATTAGGCTAATATAGTAAATATCATCGTTATCGCTAACTGATGATTTAGGTTTGAATAAATGTATGTTCTTTGCTATGAAATATTTTACTGTCAAAAAAGTGTATTCCACGGATTATCGGTGCGAAAAGGTACAGCCGGAAGTCCCTCTTTGTTGATGAAATTGGATTGGGCGCCTTCATTCCACCCAAAGCGGGCCAAAACAGGATTTAAAACATCAGGAGAAGAAAGGATTACTTTATTGCCTTTTATTACTGCTTTTGCCGGAACAAATTTCTCATCTTTTCCAGCTATACTGAACCATGTAAGCGGTTTTCCGTCTCGGCTTGCCATACTGCTGTTATTTGCCTCAAAAGTAATTTCAATTGTCTGGCCGGCTATTTTCATTTTTTTATAAACAGGTCCTGAACAAACTACGTTTTTTTGTCCGTACGCCTTATTGGCGGCAACAAGACTTAATCTGCGTCCCACTTCCCATTTGTATCCCGGATGAAGATCCGCGATACTGTCGACCAAATCGGTAATGGTAATGGTACCGGTGTTTTTTAAATGGAGAGCAAGCCGCTGTGCTTCCCAGAATTTAGGAAGGTCTTCAGTAGTGTGCTGGCGATCATCTTTAGCCGTAGAATAGGCGTAGGGCGCAAGCTGTACAAAGTAAAAAGGCAGTTTTTTGTCGTTCCAGTCGTTTCTCCAGCTTTCTATGAGTGTTTTAAATTTATAGGCATAACGGATATTTTCATTCAGAAAACAATTTGATTCTCCCTGATACCATAAAAAGCCTTTGAATGCAAAAGGAATTAGCGGCTGTATCATCGTGTCATAAAATTTACCCGGATCACCGCCATCTGCGCTCAGTTTGTCCAGTGTTTTTCCGTTTTTCATTTTAGGTGAAACTTCCATTTTCGAAGCTTCAATCCAGGGTTCAATCCTGCTGCCCGGAACTGCCGCAGAAATCATCCCGATCGGCACTTGTAATTTGGTATACAAATCTTTCGCAAAATAGTATCCCACAGCCGAAAAGTCAACCAAAGGTTTTCCCATTGCCGCATCCCAGCCAAGGTGTTCAGGACTTGGATCCATATATTTTCGGCGGTCCAGAAAAATACGAATGTTAGGATTATCTGCTTTATTTAAATCATCTGCCGGCGGCTTATAACCCTTTACTGCCGATTCGAATTTGCTGTATTTTCGCATGGCATATTCCATGTTTGACTGGCCGGAGCAAAGCCATACTTCGCCAACCAATATATTTTTAAGAACTATTGTATTGGTTCCTTTAATAGTCATCTCGCGGGGCGTAAATGATGCTTTCATCGGTTTAAGTTTTACGGACCATTTTCCTGAGCTGTCAGCAAACGCTGTTTTATTTTGGCCGGCGAAATCTACCGATATTTTTTCGCCCGGACTTGCAGTTCCCCATACAGGAACATTCTTAAGCTGCTGCAAAACCATGTTGTGCCCTAAAATTTTCGGGAGTGTAACCTGGCTAAAAATATTGAAGGTAGATAAAAGAAAAAAGCTTAATGATATCAAAGTCAATTTAGTAGGATACATATTTTTCTGTTTTAAAATCACCAGTGTCAAAAAGTATCCGAGACCATTTTTTCTTTTAATGGAACGTCTTGTTGATATCAGAAATTAATTTAGATTATAATTAGTTAAAATTATTTAATTAATCTCAATGGATGATTTCAAAAATATAAAAATAGGGCACTGTATCTGTCCTGTTGTATCCTGAAGCGTTTGCGTAAAGAGTGCATTGTTTATTGAGAAAACAAATGACGCGGGAAAAATTATACTGCTTTAACTATTTGTAAAGTGTATGAAAAAATTTAAAAAGATCTAAATTCCACTCGTATGCTGATTCACTGCAAAAACAACTCCAATTCTGTCTGATTTTTTTGAGGAAATCAAACAGAATTGGATCCGTTATTTACACTGTTTGCTGTACAGATTCCTGAATACTTTCTAATTGTGATTTTAGAACATCTTTATATTTAGCAAGTCCAATTCCTATTATCGGAATAGACAATTTTCCAATCATAGAACCTGCCTGAACATGACCTGTTTTATTAAGATAAGAAGATAAAAGTAAACTTCCAATTGCTCCAAAAAGGATTAGTTCTCCCGGAACATCGCTAATTTTGCTTTCAATAAATTCTCTGATATCCTCAAGATTTTCCTGGTTGATTAAGTTTTCCATAATTTTATTTATTTAAAGATTTTATTATTATTTAGTAAATTTAAAATTACAGGTATAATCAGGTATAAATATTATAGATTGAGAAGCTCGACTTATATAATTATCATTTATTGACAGAACAGCCTATATAATTGTTTTAGAAAAATAGTTAGAAAAAGACCGGATAACGATTGATGATTTTCATATCAACTCCATAAAAAATTGATTTATTTCTTTGCAGTTTGTATTTTTGCCGTTATGAACGATAATTTTATAAATGAATATTTTGGTATAGGAATACAAAATGGTAAAACACCAGAAAACTTGGGTGTTTTGTGGCGTTCTGCTCAAAATTTAGGCGCTACATTTATATTTACCATAGGAAATCGATATGCCAAACAAGCTTCTGATACCCATGATGCGGTAAAGGCAATTCCTTATTTTCATTATGATACTTTTGAAGCTTTTTTTGAAAACTTACCTAAAGGAGCCCGATTAGTAGGTGTTGAATTAAATGAAAATGCGGCTGATTTAGAAACTTTTGAACATCCAAGACGTTGTGTTTATTTATTAGGAGCAGAGGATCATGGCTTATCTAAAAAAGTAATGGATAAATGCCATCATTTAGTGAAATTTAAGTCAGTTAAAAGCCTGAATGTGGCCGTGGCTGGAACTATTATTATGTACGACAGAAACTTGGCTAAACCCCGCTCTTAAAATCGGTTCATCCCTTTATGCTTTGCAGCCAAAACAGTATAATGCATTGAAAGGGTTACGGCCTGACAGGCAGATAAATAATAAATTTTGCACACAAACCAGGCGTACTTTCTGCTGTTATTAATCCATCATGATTATCAACAATTTTCTTTACAATAGAAAGCCCTATTCCGGTGCCTTCGTAACTGTCTTTCGTGTGCAGGCGCTGAAAAACTTCGAAAATTTTCAGGGCATGCTTCTGATCAAATCCAATACCGTTATCTTCAAAAGACAGAACATGGTATTGCAGCTGCGGGTTCATTCCGGAAATGTGCCCTCGGAAAAGCGAAGCCTCTATTGTTATTATCGGCGCTTTATCAGCATTTTTAAATTTTAAAGAATTTGAAATCAAGTTGTAAAGCAGCTGTTTGAACTGATAATTAATAATGGATAAATTTTCGGAGTGAAGAATTTTTATCTGTGCATTGTGCTGTAAAAGTTCCTCTGCTATTTCTTCCTCAATTTCCTGTATAATGTGCTGCAGGCTGATGTTTTCCAATGTTTTTTCCGGGCTGCTAGTGCGCGAATAGGCAAGCAGGTCATTGATAAGATTCTGCATCCTTTCTGCAGATTTACGCATTCTTTCAAAATAATTCAGACCTCTTGAAGAAAGATTGTCAGCTTCCCCTTTTAGAAGGAGATCAGAGAAAGTCTGTATTTTACGCAATGGTTCCTGCAGGTCATGGCTTGATATATAGGCGAAGGTCTGCAGCTCTCTGTTCATCCTTTCGAGTTCTACATTTTTTTGAATCATCTGCTGGGTTCTTTCCTGAACGCGCATTTCCAGTTCATCGGTAAAGGAGCGCTGCTCTTGTATATCGGTGCTGGTTCCTACCCACATCTGGATTTTTCCTTCTGCATCGCGCTGGGGAATAGCACGGCTGAGCTGCCATCTGTATTCTCCTGCGGCATTTTGAAAACGATGCTCCAGAATAAAATCATTTCCTTCAGTCACTGCTTTTGTCCAGGCTTCAATATTGGCTTGTCTGTCATCAGGATGTACAATCTGTATCCAGCCGCTGACAGCAAGCTGTTCAGAGGTAAGTCCTGAATACTCATAGACCGATTTATTAAAGTAATTCAGATTGCCCTCACTGTCGCTGGTCCAGACATGCTGCGCCATTGAATCTGCCAGAAGCCTGAACTTTTGTTCACTTTTATGCAGAATCTGCTGTTCCTGTTTTTCTTCTGTAATATCCTGAACGGTGCCAATCATGTGTTCCGGGGTTCCGTTACGGTCATAAAACACCTTTCCTTTGCTTTCAATCCAGTGAATGGAGGAGTCAGGCCAGATAATACGGCCGATAAAATAGAGTTTTCCGGTATCACGGGCTTCCTTGTGGGCTTGGTTGCGCTTCTCCAGATCCTCCGGATGAATCTGCAGCCTTGTTTTGGCAAGTGTAAAATCACGCTGTATTGTTCCGGTAAAAATTTCCGAGAAGCGAGGCGAAGTCTCGATTTCTCCGGTTTTCAGATCAAGTTCCCAAGTTCCCAGTTCGCTGGCTTCTATGACTACATTCAGTTTCTCGCGGCTCAATGCAGTCTGTTCCAGTGCAGCGGCAACCTGGATCTGGCTGTTTTTAAGTTCCGTAATGTTGGCCGTTACACCAGCCATCCCCGTTACCTTTCCATCTTTGTCCTGTACTGGCATTGCGGAGGCGTGAATCCAGCGAATTCCGTCTACTGTTTTGATGCGGTAAACGGCGTCGTACACGGTATTACTCGAAACAGCGTTTAAAAAAGCTTCGCGCATCAAAGCGCGATCTTCTTCCAGCACCATGTCCAGAAATTCAGTATAGGATAGGAATTCGTCTGGTTTTTTTCCAAAATTAATTTTGCACTGCAGCGAGCATTGAATGGTTCCCGAAGCGATATCAAGTTCATAAGAACCAAGCTGTCCGGCTTCCAGCGCAAGATTAAGATGCTGTGTGGTATGAGAGGCTTTTTTTAAAGCTTTATCTTTTTCATTGCTCTCGTGTACCTGACGGGAAATATCCTGCAGTGTACCATCGAATCTTATGGCATTTCCCTGTTTATCGAAAGTGGTCTTGCCTTTGGCATGTACCGCTCTTTTCTCGAATGTTATGGGGTGTACTATAGTGTAATACAAGTCGTATTTGCCACCTGATTCAAAGCGGAGTGCTTCTGCAATAGCTTGCTGTACAGTTTCACGATCGCTGTCCAATATGGCATCTATGGCATTCTGCAGATAAATTTCGTTCTGATGAGGCAGGCCAAACCAGTCTTTTAGCCTGTTGTTGGCTGTAAATTTTCCGGTGGCAGGCGAGTAATCGTAAGTACCGAGCTCGGCCGCCTCAATGGCAAATTCCAGCTGCCTGTGACTTTCACTCAGGGTGTCAAGCAATTTTACTTTTTCGGTTGTTTCAGAACAGGTTACAAATACGCCTGCCGGATTTTCGGTTTCATCAATTACAGGACTATAGCTGAAGGTCCAGTAAACGTCTTCCATTTTTCCATTCCTGAAAATAGGCAGAAGCTGGTCCTCGTACCAGGAAGCTTCCTTTTTTTGGAGTACATTATCAATTAGGGGCTTAATAAATTCCCATATTTCGGGCCATGCCGATTCTGCTGGCATCCCGAGAATAGAAGGATGTTTCCCGTCATTTCCTAAACTGGGTCTGTAAGCATCGTTATAAAAACAGGTCAATTCCTCTCCCCAGAAAAGAAACATCGGAAAACGGGAATTCAGAATAATACTCAGAGCCGTTCGCAGACTCTGCGGCCATGAAGCAGGATCTCCAACAGGAGAATCATTCCAGTTTTTGGTTCTGATATACTGCCCCATTTCACCGCCTGCGGAAAGAAAATGTAAATTACTGTTCATGCCGAAACTTTAAGAGAATGCTTATTTATGATTTGTATTCAAAATTAGTTGGTGTAACTGCGTGCTGCTCCCAGTCTATGGATAATACAAATTCCACGGACTTTTTGAGATCCGACACTGACAATGATTTTTTTACATATAATGAGGCTCCCAGATTAAAACACCTGTTCACTGTTTCGGGATTGCTGGTAGTGGACAGAATAATTACCGGAACATCCTTAAGATTCGCTGCACTTTTAATTTCCTGCAATACTTCAAAGCCGTCTTTGACGGGCATATTGAGATCCAGAAAAATTACCGATGGATAAGGAGGCGGATTTTCAAGCTGTAAAAGCATTTGATCGCCCAGTTCAAAAAGACTTATGTTTTCTCCGATCTGACCGGTTACTTCTTCAAAGAATAGCCTGTCATCTTCATCATCATCAACGTAAAATAGTGTAGTGTAACTTTCTAATACCATAGTAATTATTATCAGCAAGTAAAGATAAATGTTTTGATGATTATATTTATTCAAATGATAAATTTTTAATCGAAAAGCAGTGGAAGAGAACAGCAGTCTGGCTGATCGTAGGTGTAAGACAGCATGCTGTAGTGAGCTTAACTTATCATGGTTATTGTGTACTTTATGCATTCCCGGAATCCGTCAGAATAAAAAACTAAAATTAACAGCGTGCTGTTTTGGGAATAGATGTGGCAAAATTTCTATTGAGGTTTTTTCATTTTTCTAATAAAAATTTAAAAAACAAAAAAACTTTTAATAATCATCTCTTGTTTTGGTTGCAGCTATTAAAGCAGCACAATGCTTTTGCCCTCATTTTTATGTCGTTAAGCGACTTTTTCTCCTTATAAATTAGTAAAATAAAGTATAAATTACTACAATTTATACTTTTTGGAAAAAAAGTGATTAACATTTTTTTAAGTATCTGTAGTGCTTAAATGACTCATTTACAAATATTTAGTTTGCTTTACCAGCATACGGGTAAATAAAATAATTAAATTAAGTTTTGGTTTTTATTATATAAAAATTAACTTTGTCTATAGAATTAGTAGAGTTTAATGTTTAAAAATAATATTTTGAAAACAACTGAAAGCATACCGTTTTTTAACCTTCCAGACACCTATACATATAACAAAATTTGTTCTATGTGTTTCTGCTGCTGATTCGTTTTACAATTCTTCTTCGTCATTTCATTTCTGTTTTTTAGAAATAAAAAAAGAATTAAAATGATTTTAAAAATCCTCCTAAAATTAGTGAATTTAAATTGTGCAAATTTTGTACGGGATGCATCATATCTATAAAGTAAAAAATGAATTATAAACTAAAATATTATGAAGAAAAGACACCACTGTTATTGTAAATAAAAAAAGCCACTTCTGCGGGAACAGAAATGGCAAGGTTTAAAACAATACTTATCGCTAAAATAAAGGGAAGAGCAAGAAATTGAAATCAATTTCGAGGCCTCCTTGTAATTACTTAAAACCAATACAAAGAAATGAAAAAAAAGTTTTATATACTTTCATTGTTCAGCATTTTTCTGATTTCATTTGGAATAAATGCACAAAATACCCCTCCTCTTATACAATCAAAGCTGGAAGGATCAGTAGTCGATCAAGCAAAAAATGAACCCATAATAGGTGCTTCCGTAAATATTAAAGGAACAACCCACGGGGTACAAACCGATTTAGACGGAAAATTTTATTTTCAAACAGGTCAAAAATTCCCTTATACGCTAGTCGTTAGTTATGTGGGCTATCAGACAAAAGAAATTGTAGTAAACGGCAGTCCTCTTATTGTCAAATTAACTCAAAATATTCAGGAGCTTGATGAATTGGTCATCATTGGTTACGGAACTCAAAAGCGTCAAAACCTGGTGGGATCTGTTTCTAAAGTAAATCCTGCCGAAATAAAAGTCATTCCTGAAGTAAGTTTTGATGCCAAATTACAAGGAAAAGCTGCCGGGGTACAAATCAACTCCAATACCGGAGTACCGGGATCAGATGTTTTTATCCGTGTTCGAGGCGCTACTTCTATCAATGCCGGCAACGACCCATTGTATGTAATCGACGGAGTATTCATCAATAATACAAGTTTACAGAGTATTGCTCAGGATCGTGCCACTTCACCGCTTTCAGATATCAATCCGTCAGACATAGAAAGTATCGAAATTCTTAAAGATGCCAGCGCGATAGCAATATACGGTTCGCGAGGAGCAAATGGGGTTATTATCGTTACGACAAAACGCGGTAATTACAACCAGAAGACTAAAATTGAATTGAACCTTTCAGGTGGTCTTGGCTGGGCTCCGGCTGACAAAGTCTGGAAAACTACAACAGGACCCGAGCATGCCATGCTGGTAAATGAATACAATAGAAATATGGGTAATCCTTTGCCATTCAGACCTGTATCTGAAGTTATTAATGGTGTTGCCGGAAGAGGTGTCCCAGAGGATCAGCCTACTTATGACAGAATGGCTATCCTAAACAGAACAGCTGAACTGCGTAATGTTGATTTGTCTATTCAGGGAGGTTCAAATACTACTCGTTTTTATTTAGGTGGCGGTTATACCTATCAGGAATCGGTATGGAAACCGATGTCTTTTGACAGGGGAAGTTTTAAATTTAATTTAGATCATAAAATTAATAACAGCATTTCTATTGGTACCAGCAATACTTTTTCTAAAAGCTATAGAAATCAGGCCAGACCTGCCAATGGCGGCAACGGAACATTATTGCAGGCTTCATTAAACATCCCGACTTACCTGCCAATTTTTGCAGAGGATGGAACGCCTCTAAAATGGGTGAATTTTGACAATATCGATGTTTTAACAAGTACCGTTAATTTATGGTCAACAAGTTATCATTATGTAGGGAATGTTTATGTGGATGTAAACTTCAGCAAGAAACTTAAATTTCGCTCCAGTTTTGGTATAGATTATAATATTTATAATGAAAGTGAATATTGGGATACAAGAACAATATTAGGAGCTGCCGGCGGAAAGGCGACCGAAAGTGTTACACAATCTTCTACAGCAATCAACGAGCAGACATTAAATTATAATACCACATTCGGCAATCATAGTTTAGGAGTTTTAGTGGGGAATACGATTCAAGGTGTAAATCTTAAAAACGTTTCGGCTACCGGAACCAATTTCCCCAATAATGCGTATACTCAAATTTCTTCGGCAGCTACTCAAACGGCAGCACAGTTCGAGACAGACAGCGGCTTATTATCCTTCTTTTCAAGAGCAGATTATAATTATGCCAGAAAATACTATATCGAAGCTACCATTAGAGCCGATGGCTCATCAAAATTTGGTGAGAATAACAAGTGGGGATATTTCCCGGCAATTGGTGCCGCGTGGCGCGTTAAAGAAGAAAGTTTCCTGAAAGATGCAGATTTCATCAGCAATTTGAAGCTGAGGGCTAGTTATGGTTTAACAGGAAATCAAAGTGGTATTGCAGATTTTGCCTCACAAGGATTATGGACAGGAGGTTACGGATATTCTGACAAAGTCGGCAGCAGCGAAGGTCCCGGAACAGCGCCATTGCAAATTGCTAACCCAAATTTGAAATGGGAAAAAACAGCACAGTTTAGCACTGGTTTTGATTTAGGATTATTCAATGACAGAATCAACCTAGAGTTTAATTACTACGAAAAAAACACTACAGATGTTCTATTACAGATTGCTACTCCAGGAACAACTGGTTTTTCTTCTTATCTGACGAATTTTGGAGAAATAAGCAATAAAGGTTTCGAATTGACTGTTACCTCTATTAATTTTCAATCGAAGGAATTTACCTGGAAAACCGATTTTAATATATCGCAAAACATTAATAAAATCGAAAAAATTCCAGCCGATATTCCTTTTGCCGGAAGAGATTTGATTCGCTTGCAGCAAGGAAAACCACTTTATTCTTATTGGTTATACAAACAATTATATGTTGATCCAAAAACAGGAGATGCTGTTTTTGAGGATTTCAATAAAGATGGAAAAATTACAGCCGATGACCGTCAGATTGTGGGCAATACATGGCCAAAATTCTTTGGAGGTTTTAACAATACTTTTGAGTACAAAAATTTCGACTTAGGAGTATTCTTCACTTATTCTTTTGGAAATGAAATCTGGAACCATAACAGAATGCTGGGAGAAACCGGCGGAACGCTAGATGCAAACAGAGTTTTACTGGCAAGTCAGTTAGATCGTTGGACTACTCCGGGACAAGTTACGGATACACCAAGATTAACAGCAGAAAACTATTCAAGACAGGAAAACAGCCGTTTTCTGGAAGACGGTTCTTTTGTAAGACTTCGCGCCCTGACATTAGGATATACACTGCCTAAGGAAGTCAGCAGCAAGTTAAGAATTCAAAAATTCAGACTTTATTTTACCGGAAGCAATTTATTGTTGTTTACTAAATATACAGGTTCAGATCCGGAATCAAATTTAGGAACGGGAAATATTCAGGGTTATGACTACGGAACCCCGCCGCAGCCGCGTACTATTCAGTTAGGCTTAAATCTAACTCTTTAATCACATTTAATAATTACAAAGATGAAAACTTTAAAACATACCCTTATAGCATTACTAACAATCTCCTTGTTTACATCATGCGGGGATCTGCTGGAACCGGAACCATTAAACGCAGTTTCAGACGAAAGTCCAATATTTGATAAAGGCTCGAGTGAAACAGCCTTAAGAGGCGTGTACAGACAATTGGCTTCTACTGGTTATTATGGAGAAAACTATGTAACATTAGGATATTTTCCCAGCGGTGACGTTAAAAATCTTACTACGGGCGGCGCTGCCAACCTTGTAAATGTCAATTTTAGAGCAGATGATCCGCTTTTCAATACTTCATGGGTAGCGATTTATTCGACCATAAACAGGGCCAATCATGTGATTACCAAAGTGCCAAACGTGAACGATCCTTTGCTTACGCCTGCGCTGAAAAATCAATATATAGGCGAAGCAAAATTTATCAGGGCTTTGGCTTATTTTGATTTGGCGAGAGCCTGGGGAGGTGTACAAATTATCTTAGAACCAACAGTTTCCCTGCAAGACCGACCTAAAGTGCAAAGAAGCAATTTGATTGAAACCTATGCGCAGGTACAAAAAGATTTGGAAGATGCAGAAGTATTACTGCCAGATGGTGTCAATAGAATCAGGGCTACAAAAAGAACGGTTTGGGCGTTAAGAGCCAGATTGCATCTTTATAAAAAAGAATGGGCACTGGCAGAAGAATATGCCTCAAAATTGATTGATAAACCTGCTGATTATACGTTACTGAAACCCTACAGTACGTGGTTTGCAGGTAATGTGGTGGGAACTGCAGAATCTATATTTGAATTAGAATACAGTGCCATAAACCCAAGCACAATAAGGGCTCAAATGCAGCATCCAACCAAAGGAGGAACGTACCGTTATGCACCGAATGATAAATTTGTACAGCTTTTAAATAATGCCGCTGTTTCCGGAGGAAGAAAGGCATTAATAGGAAGCGTTACACAAGGAGGTACAACACTTTGGTACGGAAATCTTTACTACAGGCTTCCTGCGACAGATCCTGCTTATATCTTCAGAATTGCAGAAATGTATTTGATCAGGGCCGAAGCGAGAGCACAATTGAATAACCTATCAGCTGCTGCAGGAGCACTCAGCGATCTTAATAAAGTGAGGGACAGAGCCGAAATTGCGCCATCGACAGCAGTTACCAAAGAAGATATATTACTGGCCATTGAAAATGAACGCAGAGTTGAATTTGCCTGGGAAGGCCACCGCTGGTTTGATTTAGCTAGAACCGGAAGAGCAAAAGCAGTTCTGGAAGCACTTGATCCCAATACACACGTTGAAGCACATGAATTGGTATTTCCTATTCCGATCGTGCAATTGCAGCTGGATCCTAATCTGGCGCCCAATCCTTTTTACTAATAACTGAGTTGAATTAAAAACACAATAGTATGAGCTTTTTTAATATTTCAAATGGTCATTCTTCTGAATGGAAACAGTATGAAAAGACTTCCCTGCGCTTTTTCATCGTATATTTTGCAGTACAAATTTTGCCTCTCGACTGGAAATTTTATCAGGAATTATTTTCGATAGACTGGCTTCATCTTAATTTCTATGATTTATTCAATCTGACGAGATATTATCCAAAATTCTTTTCCCTAACCGGATTTGCTGGTTATGGAGTGGTATTCATCATTTCGGTTTTGGGAACTTTAGCCTGGACAGCATTCGATAAAAAAGAAAGAAATAACGACACTTTATATTATTGGCTTCGTGTGGCCTTGCGTTATCGTCTGGCAGTAGGAATTATCGCGTACGGATTAATTAAGTTTTTTCCACTACAGATGCCGTATCCTTCCCTGAGTAATCTGCATACCAATTACGGCGATTTTTATCCGTGGAAAATTTATTACCATACAATTGGAATTACACAAGGTTATGAAAGTTTTCTGGGGGCAATAGAAATACTGGCGGGCTTATTATTGCTTTGCAGAAAAACAACCACTTTTGGTGCAGGACTTATTTTAGGATTTGTCGGCAATGTATTCGCGGCCAACATCTCCTATAATATTGGAGAAAGCAGCTACAGTTTCTTTTTGTTATCAATTGCCGTATTTTTAATTGTTTATGATGTGCCAAGATTATACAGCTTGATTTTTACAGGAAAATATACCATTGCCAATAAATTCAATCCTGTTTTTACTTCTGATGCGCTTCGTAAAACAAGACTGGCTTTAAAAACAGCGGTGGTGCTTTTTGTTGTTATTTTAGGTTTAAAAACCTATCTCAACTATGCTGAAGCCCCTTATAAATACCCACAAACACCAGGCTTAAAAGGAACTTATGGCTATTATAATGTAAGCGAATTTAAGCTGAATAATAAAGAGATTCCGTACTCTAACACGAATCCGGACAGATGGCAGAATGTAGTTTTCGAAAAATGGGCGACCATTAGTATTAAAACTGCCAAACCAGTCACGATAGATGCTTCGACAGCAGATGAATATCATGTAGCCGATAAGGACAGAAATTATGAATCGGCAGGAGTAGGGGGCAGACGTTACTTTGCGTATAAAGCCGACAGCAGTAAAAATTCTATCGTATTAGAAAATAAAAACCAACATCATCAAAAAGAAAAATTTGTACTGAACTACACTCAGGTAAATGATTCTACGATTGTGGTAAAAGGAATTAATGAGAGAAAGGATTCTGTTTATGCTGTTTTGAATAAGATCAGCAAAAAATATTTGTTGTTTGAAGGACGCAGAAAACCGATAAAATTATAGATGATCATAATCCTTTAATAATTAATAGTATGTCTGAATTAATTACAAATAGAGAAAACAATCAGGAGAATATTCAGGTTACAGCAGCGGAAGTGGAAACAAATGCCTCAAAACCCGTGTGGACGAATTCTGAAAAAATCATATTTCGCATTGCTTTTATTTTCTTTACCATATTTTGTATTCCGTGGGATTTGGGTTTTTATCAATTCTTATTCAACCTGAATTACGCTCATATAACCTACGGAAATCTGACAGAGATTGTGGCTTTTTATAATCCGCAGTTCATCAATATATTTTCTGAAGGCGGTTTTTTCGGCTGGGCGAGTTATATTAATTTTCCGTTTGTTTTCCTGGTTTCGGTGATAGGAGGTTTGATCTGGACCGCTTTAGACCAAGACAAAAAAGAGTATCAGGTACTCTATTATTGGGTGCGCGTTTTTGCCAGATACCGTGTGGCCTATGCAGGAATTGCCTGGGGTTATAAAAAGATTTTTATCATGCAGATGCCTTTTCCGAATGTTGGATTGGAACATACTGATTTTATTGATTTTTTTGCCAAGAGACTCTATTGGGAATCGATAGGAATTGCTCCTTATTATGAAGTTTTTTTAGGCACGGCCGAGTTCCTTGCAGGATTTCTATTGCTATTCAGAAAAACAATTCCATTAGGAGCGGTTCTGGCTTTTATAGTTTTTGGAAATATTGCCATCGCCAACCATGCTTATGATATTGGAGAACAAGTGCCCAGTGCGGCTATGGCCATGCTGGCGTTGTTTGTTTTTTGGTATTATGTACCCGGAATTTACAGCTTAATCGTAAAACAGGAAGATAGCAGGATTACTGCTTTTTATCCTTCATTCGCCGTTAAATGGCAAAATTATGCCCGACTTACGGTCAAATATGCATTCAATTTTATTTTCGTGATTTTATTTTTTGGTCTTGAAGTTTATGGCTTTACACACAATGATTTTTATAAGATTCCGAACACGCCGGGACTGAAAAATGCAAAAGGATTTTATAACGTAACAGTTTTCAAATTGAATGGTAAACTGGTGCCGTATTCTCCTAACGATACGCTTCGCTGGCACGATGTTACTTTTGAAGACTGGTCTTCCTTAAGTTTCAAAGTGGTAAACAGGCCTCAGGAAATTCAAATGTTTGCGGCCGGAAGTTATCCCAGAATGGGAGAAGTGTACGATGGCAAATGGAGTTTTAATTGGGAAGGCGATGTGAGAAGATTTGGCAGCAATAAAAAACATAAAAAACGAGATCCTGAAAAGCGAGATATCGGAATCAATTGGGAATTGTCCGGAGTTGGAAACGAAAGAAGATGGTTTTATTACAAAGCCGATACCGTCAATCACATCTTGTACCTGCAAAACAAAAACAGGGCCGACAGAAAAGAAAAACAGGTTTTGCATTATAAAAGACCTTCTGATTCCCGAATTATTCTTTGGGGAACCAATGAGTTCAAAGATTCTATTTATGTGGTTTTAGACAAGGACAAAACCGTATTACCACTTCTTACAGATGGCAGAAAACCAGTGCCTGACTTTCATTAAAATAAAAGATAAGTTATGTCGAAAGAAATTATTAATAACCATATAAATTCTCCTGCAGATCCGAATGATATTACTAAGGAAAATCAGGATACATCCGTTAAAACGGAAGAAAATAAAGATTGGACGAATACTGAAAAAATTGCTTTCAGAATTGCTTTTATCTTTTTTTTCCTGCTCGTAGTGCCGTTAGATCTTGATTTTTATACCAATTGGTTTACAACAGACTGGAGTCATTTGCACATTCGTAATATTGGAGAATTAAGCGGTTCGTCGTTTCATCCAATAAAAATATTAGAAAATAACAAAGGAGCCGGAGATCTTGGTTCACTTGCAGATTCGAATATAAGTTTCCTGAAAATTAACGCCGAAAGCGGTACCTTCGGGATTGCCAGCTACATCAATTGGGGACTTGCACTTGTAATTGGTTTGATTGGAGGCGCGATTTGGTCTGTTTTTGATAAGAAATCAAAGAATTACAGGGTGCTGTATTATTTTATTACCGTTGCAGTAAGTTACTCAATGCTGATTAAATTGAACGGATTGACGTTTGCAAAAGTATTCCCCACACAAATGCCGGATTTGGCTTTGACACAGCTCAATACTGATTTTGGCGATTTTACAGCTCAAAAATTATATTGGATTCAGCTGAGTTTTGTTCATGATTATGAAATTTTTGCAGGACTTGCGGAGCTGTTGATTATGATCTTGCTGTTTTTTAGAAAAACCCGTTTTTGGGGCGCAGCTTTGGCTTTGGCCATGATTGGAAATATTGCTTTTGTGAATCACGCTTATGATGGCGGTATTCATTTGGCTGCTTCGTTTTATGTTATTGCGGGAGGTTTTGTAGTGTGGCGTTATCTTCCTAAAATATGGAATTTGATTGTAAGAGAAAAAGACACTTCTTTACATCTGTATCAATTTCCATACAAAGAAAAATGGCAGCAATACCTTCGCATCGGACTAAAAACGTTTGTATTTGGATTCTATTTTATCCTAAGCGGTTACCTGCATTGGTACAATTACAAACACGATTCGTATAAAGTACCTTCAAGACCCGGATTGGCAGATGCCAGAGGTTTATATCAGGTAACAGAATTCAAAGTAAATAATAAAGCAATAGCATATTCTCCCGTAGATTCAGTAAGATGGCGAAATGTAACGCTCGAAAAGTGGTCTACTATTTCATATTCGGTATTCAAAAAATTTCTGATTCACGGAGAAGCAGGAAGAGGAAAACAGATTAAAGATGTCGACAGAGCTTATGAATCTGCAGGAACAGGCGGAGGAAGGCGTCATTTTTATTATGAGGAAGATCCTGTAAATAAAGTGCTTATCTTGTACAATAAAAATAAAGTGTATAAAAAAGAACGCCAGGTACTGCATTATGAGCGCCCTTCTAAATCGAGAATAATACTTTCAGGAATCAATGAACAAAAGGATTCTATTTATGTGGTATTGGATAGAAAAGACAGAAAATATCCTTTGTACGAAGGAAGCAATAGTGCGATAAAAGCATTTTAGAAATATAAAAGCATGAGCAAAAAAGATTTTGATGCCATTATAGTAGGATCAGGCCCCAATGGTTTAGCTGCCGCGATTACTTTGCAGAAAGCCGGCCTTTCAGTATTGATTGTAGAAGCAAAACCTACCATCGGCGGCGGTATGCGCACAGCTGAACTAACGCTGCCCGGTTTTAAGCATGATATTTGTTCTGCCATTCATCCTATGGCAATGGGGTCGCCTTTTTTTGCAGATTTACCTTTGCACGAACATGGTCTGGAATTTGTTCATGCGCCTTTACCTGCGGCTCATCCGCTTGATAATGGAAAGGCCGTCATTTTATCCAGATCTATTGAAGAAACTGCAGCGTCGTTAGGAACAGACAGGCAGGCATACTTAGATTTAATTCAGCCATTAGTACAATCCTGGCCCAAAATCGTCGATGATACTTTAGGACCTCTGGGAATTCCTAAACATCCTTTACTGCTCGCGCAGTTTGGCCTCAAAGCCCTGCAGCCTGCCAGCTGGATTGCAAAACGTTTTGAAACAGAAGAGGCAAAAGCTTTGTGGGGAGGCATGACCGCTCATTCCATACAGCCCTTAACAAACTATTCATCTGCAGCAATAGGCATGGTTTTGTCTGCAGTAGGACATATATATGGCTGGCCGATTCCAAAAGGCGGCTCACAATCTATTGCGGATGCGCTGGCTTCCTATTTTATTTCCCTCGGTGGAAAAATTGAAACTAATTTTTTAGTCAAATCATTAGAGCAGCTGCCTTCTTCAGATGCTGTTTTGTTTGATGTAACACCTAAACAATTGCTGCAGATTGCCGGAGATAAATTTTCTTCATTGTATAAATGGCAGTTGGAACGCTATCGTTACGGAATGGGCGTATTTAAAATTGACTGGGCATTAGATGGTCCAATACCTTTTACAGCACAGGAATGCAGTAAAGCAGCCACCATTCATTTAGGAAATACTTTTAATGAAATTGCTGCCGGAGAGCAGTTAGCATCCGCTGGCGGATATCCTGAAAAACCATTTGTGCTGCTGGCACAGCAAAGTCTATTTGATCCTTCAAGAGCACCAGAGGGCAAACACACCGCCTGGGCGTACTGCCATGTTCCCAATGGTTCTACGGCTGACAGAACGGCCGCTATTGAAAATCAGGTCGAACGTTATGCACCCGGATTCAAAGATCAGATTCTGGCAAAAAGCACCATGAATTCAGCACAAATAGAAGCCTATAATCCCAATTATATTGGAGGTGATATAAACGGAGGCATTATCGATATCGGGCAGTTATTCACTCGTCCGGCCCTGCGACTTTCTCCTTATCGTACATCTTCAAAAGGAATTTACATTTGTTCTTCTTCAACACCTCCGGGAGGCGGTGTACATGGCATGTGCGGGTATCACGCTGCCAAAACAGCTTTGAACGATGTGTTTAAAATCAAAATATAATACTATTAAATCATTAACTATTCATTAAAATGTCAACTCAAACAAAACAATTTACCATTCATGAAGATTGGACAGTCGTAATCGTAGGATTTTTAATCATCGGAATATCACTTTTTATTTTTCTTCCGGAAGTTCCCGCCTTTAAATGGTCGAATGTCTCAAATTTACAAGACGATGTATTGAATGCCGGAAATTTAAAAATCATCGGATTACAGTTTGTATATCTTATTACGGCAGGGGCTTTAGGCGCTTTGCTGGTAGGAAAATCGGTAAAAAACTTTTTATTGGGTTTTCCAATTGTCTATATTCTAACGGTTACAGCCCTGATTATTGCAGGAAATACCACTATCAAAGGCCTTAATCTTGAAGCTGTTATTTTTAGCCTGATTATCGGTTTATCAATTGGTAATTTCTTTGCCCTTCCTGAATGGTTTCGTACGGCTTTGTCTACTGAAATTTTCGTAAAAATAGGCTTGGTTTTGTTAGGAACCAGCGTCATCTTTTCAGATATTCTTAAAGCAGGTTCTTTAGGTTTAATTCAGGCTTTAGTGGTGGTATTGTCGGTGTGGTATTTTGCTTTCTGGCTCTGTAAAAAGCTAAAAGTAGATGATGAGCTGACCATGATGATTTCGAGTGCGGTTTCGATTTGCGGGGTTTCGGCAGCAATTGCCACTTCAGGAGCTATTAAGGGAGATTCCAAAAAACTTTCCTATGTCATTTCAATGGTATTGGTTACCGCTATTCCCATGATGATTTTTATGCCTATAATTGCCAGGTATTTTAACTTTCCCGAAGAAGTAACCGGAGCCTGGCTGGGCGGCAGTATTGATACTTCTGGCGCTGTTGTGGCTTCTGGTTCATTGGTAGGAGAAACTGCTTTAAAAATCAGCACTATTGTAAAATTTTCACAAAATGTCTTATTAGGATTAGCTGCTTTTGCCATATCTGTTTATTGGACATATACGCATAATAAATCTTCTGAAGCTGTGGCATCTAAACCAACTTTGGGAGTGATCTGGGAACGTTTTCCAAAATTTGTTATTGGTTTTATTGGTGCTTCGCTGATTTTTTCTTTTTTGATTACTGCTGATGTTAGAGATGAAGTAAAAGAAAGCCTGAAAAACCTTCAGGGTATTTGGTTTGCTTTGGCTTTTACCAGTATTGGCTTAGAAACTAACTTTAAGGATTTGTTTTCTAATAATAGTAAAAAACCTTTATATGCTTTCTTAATCGCCCAATTATTCAATATTATCATTACACTAATCATTGCGTTTTTATTATTTAATAACTGATAAATACCAACGGCAAATGGGACATTGAATGTCAAAAGATAAATAAAAAGTGCTAAACGACACCCAATAAATCCGGTATCGTTTAGCACTTTTTATTCTTAAACAATGTCGGGTTGAATGTCCTCTTATACCGAAATCTCAAAACATAAAATTCATAGTCAAAGGCGAATCCAGTTAATACGTGTCTTTCTGAAACCGCTGAGAAGTCTCTGTAAGATGCACAAAAAAAATAATGGTTTGATACCAAATAAGCGCACAATTACGAGTATCATTTATTTGTAAAATTTTTATATCTACAGTAAGCCAGTTGCATGGTTTTACCGCATCTATATCCAGTGGCTGCAACAAATCATTTTTAGAATCGATTTGTATTATGCGATAGCTGTGAAACGTTATATTGGCTGCTCTTTAAGTTATAATTTGATTCGTCAAAGTGAGTTTGAAAATATCAAAGAAGGAATTGCAATTTTCCTTTTGAAAAAGTAATTACAATCTTCAAATCAAATTTTATCATTGAAGCTGTAAAAAAATCTGTCTCTCAAAATCTCCCGTATTTTTTTTTATTTTTTTGATGTTTTTTTAATAAAAACATGATTAAACCATATTCTGGCTAAAAATTAAGGTGATAAAAATTGATAAAACCGCTATTTTTTATCAATTTTATTACATACACTGTTTTTTAAGTTGATCTTTTTTATGTTTTTATTAAAAAAATAGTATAGCAACCGGTTGTGTATTGAAATGTTTTTTTACATTTGTGATACATACACTTATTAGCTATTTAGAAAAATTATTTTTTTATAACCGATACATTTCCAGGAAATGTTTAATACAAGAACAATTAAAATGAAGCAGCGACAGATATTTTTACTACTATCATTATTATTTCTTTTCTCTTTTAATGCAATAAAAATAGAAGGCACACTTGCCAAAGACCCCGTGTTTTCTAATGTTGTTTACATAGGAGACGATCTTATTTATAAAAATAATCCCCTGAAACCAGATGAGTTTTATTCGCCCGTATTACAAGGATGTTATCCGGATCCTGCCATTACAAGAAAAGGAGAGGATTATTATATGGTTTGCTCTTCATTTGCGATGTTTCCGGGAGTCCCGATTTTCCATTCTAAAGATTTAGTGAATTGGACAGATTTGGGTGGTGTATTAAATAATGTTTCCGAATTTAATCCGCACGATACAGGCATCAGTCAGGGTGTGTATGCGCCAGGTATCACGTATAACCCTCATAACGATACTTTCTATATGATTGTAACTGCCTTTACTGGCAATATGGGAAATATTATAGTAAAGACAAAAGATCCAAAGAAGGGCTGGGGAAGTCCGATAAAATTAGCTTTTAACGGAATTGATCCCTGTATTTTCTTTGATGATAATGGTAAAGGGTACGTTGTTCATAACGATGCTCCGGATAAAGGAAAAGAATTATATGAAGGACATCGTGTTATAAAAGTGTGGGAATATGATAGTGCAAATGATAAAGTGATTCCGGGAACAGATAAAATTATAGTAGACGGAGGCGTAGATATTTCTAAAAAACCAATATGGATTGAAGCACCGCATTTGTATAAAAAAGACGGACATTATTATTTAATGTGTGCCGAAGGCGGTACAGGAGGAAACCATAGTGAGGTTGTTTTTATTAGCGACAGCCCTAAAGGGCCTTTTAAACCGGCATCAAACAACCCGATTCTTACACAAAGGTATTTTCCACAAGACAGGCCTCAAAAAGTAGACTGGACAGGTCATGCAGATATAGTGTTAGGTCCTGACAATACATATTATGGTGTATTTCTGGGAGTGCGCCCCAACGATAAGGATCGTGTAAATACCGGACGCGAAACTTTTATGCTGCCTGTAGACTGGTCCGGCGTTTTTCCGGTTTTTGAAAACGGATTAGTGCCGCTGGAATCAAAAATTAAAATGCCTCAAGGTGTTACTGAAAATAAAACGGGTCGAGATGGATTTTTTCCTAACGGGAACTTCACGTTTACTGAAAATTTCACATCTGAAAAATTAGATTACCGATGGATAGGACTGAGAGGACCACGTGAAAACTTTATTTCCGTAACCAAAAAAGGATTAGAAATCAAACCTTTTAAAGTAAACATCAAAGAGGTAAAACCAACATCTACACTTTTTTACAGACAACAACACAACAATTTTTCGTTTGCAGCTACAATAGATTTTAAACCGGTGTCTGAAAAAGATATGGCAGGAATTGTTTGTTTACAGAATGAGCGTTTTAATTATGTTTTTGGTATAACAAAAAAAGGAAAAGACACGTATATCTTGCTGGAAAGAACCGAGACAGGAACGTCAAAAATTATTGCAAGCGCTAAAATCGAAATCAAAAAAAATATCCGTCTGCAGGTAAAAGCAACAGGAGACCGTTACGAATTTAGTTATGCCCTAAATGGAACTGATTTTGAAAATTTAGGAGGAAGTGTTTCAGGAGATATTCTTTCAACAAATGCGGCGGGAGGTTTTACAGGAGCACTAGTAGGATTATATGCTACTGCTTCTAATGATGCGCAGGTAAAATAAAAAAATAGTGACTTTAAAATAGATACAATGAAATCAATACTTAGATTTTTCGCTTTTGCAGTTCTTTTTTTACTAACATCAAAAGGATATTCTCAAGATCCTAATTTTCATGTTTATTTGAGTTTTGGCCAGTCTAACATGGAAGGATATGCTAAAATAGAACCGCAGGATAAAGTGGGTATTGATGATCGTTTTCAGGTTTTACAAGCCGTAAATTGCCCTGAAATTAATCGGAAAATGGGAAATTGGTATACCGCGATCCCGCCTTTATGCCGTTGTAATACCGGATTGACGCCAACTGATTATTTTGGAAGAAACATGGCTGCCAATCTGCCTGCAAATATAAAAGTCGGAATAATAAACGTGGCTGTTGGAGGATGCAGAATTGAACTTTTTGATAAAAATAAAACAGCAGAATATAGTACAACAGCACCAGACTGGATGAAAGGGATACTGAAAGAGTATGATAACAACCCTTATGCAAGACTTGTCGAGATGGCAAAAATCGCACAGAAAAAAGGTGTTATTAAAGGTATTTTACTGCATCAGGGAGAATCTAATACTGGTGATACACTTTGGCCTCAAAAGGTAAAAATTGTCTACGATAATTTGATAAAAGATTTAAATCTTGATCCTAAAAAAGTGCCATTGCTTTCGGGAGAAACCGTAAATGACGACCAGAATGGCAAATGCGGCAGCATGAACCAAATTATTGCCACACTGCCAAAGACCCTATCAAATTCCTACGTAATCTCATCTAAAGGATGTACCGCTGAACCTGATTTTTTACATTTCAATGCTGCAGGTTACAGAGAATTAGGAAGACGTTATGCCGATAAAATGCTTTACTTATTAGGGTATAAATTCTCAGAAGGCAAAACGCCTTTGAGAATGCAGGCGCCCGTTGGTTTTGATCAGTTAAATTCTAATATTCCATTCGGAAAGATAGAAACCATCAGTTATGCATCTAAAACAGTAGGTTCGGTAAGAAAGGTGACGGTGTATACTCCACCGGGATTCCATAAAAAGAAAAAATATCCGGTTCTGTATCTTTTACACGGAATAGGCGGCGACGAAAAAGAATGGCTCAATGGAGGAAATCCGCAGGTGATATTAGACAATCTCTATGCGGAAGGAAAATTAGAACCCATGATTGTTGTAATGCCAAATGGCAGGGCGATGAAAGACGATAGCGCTGCCGGAAATATAATGGCTCCGGATAAAGTACAGGCATTTGCTGTTTTTGAAAAAGATTTACTAAACGATTTGATTCCGTTTATCGAAAAAAAATATCCTACTTATAAAGACAGTCAACATCGTGCTATTGCCGGCTTGTCTATGGGAGGCGGACAATCACTGAATTTCGGATTAGGGAATCTGGATAAATTTGCCTGGGTAGGTGCTTTCTCAGCCGCTCCCAATACTAAAAAACCGGAAGAATTAGTTCCGAATCCGGAAGAAGCAAAAAAGAAATTAAAATTACTCTGGATTTCCTGTGGCGATAACGACTGGCTTATCGAAAACAGCAGAAGAACCCATGATTATCTGTATAAAAACAATGTACCGCATATTTATTACATCGAGCCGGGAGTGCATGATTTTAAAGTCTGGAAAAACGGCTTGTATATGTTTTCGCAGTTTTTATTTCAACCTGTTGATCAGTCTACTTTTCCATCTTATACTATCTTGGGAGAACCGGCGAAGACTAATATTCGAAATGCTAAATATCCTCAAATATTGCCGGACAATCGCGTAGTTTTTAAAATGAATGCTCCGCAAGCTTCAAAAATGCAAATTGATTTAGGCAGAAAGTACGATATGACAAGGGATTCCGATGGATTATGGACCGTTACTACAGATGTAATCAACAAAGGATTTAATTATTACTCATTGCTTATTGATGGCGTAGCTGTAGCCGATCCGTCAAGTGAAACGTTTTATGGCATGTCACGTATGGCAAGCGGTATTGAAATTCCGAATAAAGAAGGAGATTTTTATGCTTTAAAATCAGTACCGCATGGCGATATCAGAATTAAAAAATACTTTTCAAAAGCAACTAATTCCTGGCGTGAAATGTATGTTTACACACCACCGGGTTACGATAATTGTACAGAAAAATATCCGGTTTTATACCTCTTGCATGGAGGAGGCGAAGACCAAACCGGATGGGCAACACAAGGCAAAGCCAATTTAATTTTGGATAATTTAATAGCCGAAAATAAAGCAAAACCAATGGTAATCGCCATGCTTGACGGCAATATGGGAAATACCGGAGGAGTTGCCGGTTTTAATGAAAATGCATTGAAAGCTTTTGAAAATGAATTAAAAATGGGCGCAATCCCTTTTGTAGAAAGTAATTTTAAAGTAGCGGCAAATGCTAAAAACAGAGCATTAGCCGGATTATCGATGGGCGGATTGCAGACACTTTATGCAGGGGTTAAAAATTCGGATTTATTTTCCAGCATAGGTGTTTTTAGCTCTGGCTGGTGGGCCAATAATACAGCTTTATCAGAGCCACAATATGAGTTCATGAAAAATAACGCGCCCATCATTAATTCAAATATTAAAAACTTTTGGATTTCAATGGGAGGGAAGGAAGATATTGCTTTTAAAAATTGCAAAATCATGCTGGGCAAATTTGACCAAATGGGCATTAAATATCAATATAGTGAATATCCGGGAGGTCATACATGGCCCGTGTGGAGACATGATTTATTGATGTTTGCGCCATTATTATTTAATTAATTAGTGCAGACAGCTTAAAGGAATTAGAAGATAAAAAAAATGTATTTAATTGAAAAACAAATAATTAGTTTTCGATTAAATAGTATATATTTAATTTAAATTGCTAATCATTACATAATGTCCAAAGAAAATTGTTTTAGATTCAGTGTCATTTTATTTTTTCTGGTAAATAATTTATTTTCCCAAAATACATTTGAAAACTACCAGTTTCGTTTAGTAAATGAAGAAGCTTCAAAAAGTGGCATTTATACCATTGCACAAGATCAATTTGGGATCATGTGGATGGGGACAAATGGTGCCGGTTTATACAAATTTGATGGAGTAAATTATGTCTCTTATGAGCAAAACTCCAACGTAACAAATTCTATCAACAGCAATCTAATTTATGCAACTTACGTAGATAAGCACAACCGGTTGTGGGTAGGCACTGATGAAGGATTGTGTCTCTATAACCGGGATTTAAATAGTTTTGAAAGTATTGATATTCAGAAAAAAGGAAATAAAGAAACTGTAATTTCTGTTAAAAGTATTATTGAAGATGAAAATGGTAATCTTTATTTAGGGACTTTTAACGGCGGTTTATTAAAACTCAATATTAAAACAAGAAAGATTACTTCGATTAAACTGGATGTTTCCAATCCTGCAAATTATCTTATTAACAGCTTAGTAAAGGATAAAAGGGGAACCATTTATCTGGGAACCAATTTTGGTTTAAAAGTACTCGATCAGGTAAAAAGTCAAGTTAAAAAAGTGACTGCCGGCAGCGATAATCAAATTTTATCCGGAAACATAATATCAATGTTCCTGGACAGCAATGAAAATTTATGGATTGGCAATGGATATAAGGGACTGGTTAAATTAAATCTAAATGCTGCGCAGGCTGTTTCTTATCCTATTACTAAAAAAAGGATTATGTCGATACTGGCAGCAGATGCTAAAACCATTCTTTGTGCCACAGAAAATGACGGACTAATCATAGTAAACGATCAGGGTGTTGTACAGGAAAAATACATGAACAGCAAATTCAATGTGCGCAGTTTAAGTTCAAATTCTGTCTGGTCATTATTTTTGGATAAAGAGCGCAGAATTTGGCTGGGTTATTATAATAAGGGATTGGGTATTTTTGATAAAATAAACAGCAAGGTAAACATTATCGAAAGCCTGCCCGGAAACTCACAATCGCTACAAACTAACTGTGTTACTGGTATTGCAAAAGATCACGAAGGGCAGTTGTGGATTTCGATGGAAGGCGGGGGAGTCGATGTGTATAACCCTGTATCTAAAAAGTTTAAACATATCACCAAATCTGACGCCAGCCTCTATTCCGGACTAACCAATGACAATATTACAAAAGTATTTATTGACAGAAACAAGAACATTTGGCTTTCCAGCTGGAACGAAGGGATTTTTCTTTTAAAGAAAGGAAGCAGGACTTTTATCAATTACAATACAAAAAACACGCCTAATCTGGCCTCAGATAATATCATGAGTATTACTGAAGATTCAAGGGGTGTAATTTGGATAGGAACCTTTGCAAAGGGGCTGCATTATTATACTCCTTCAGACGGGCAATTTCATTATTGTAATTCTAAACCATTTTATAATGTAATGAATCGCGACATCAGAAACGTGATAGTCGATTCAGATGATGCGGTCTGGGTAGGCTCAACAACGGGTTTGTACAAGGTTAGCACAAAGGATTTCGTTACTTTTTCAGTGGTTTCTTTTCGCGATAAAATGTCTGAAAAGCTCAAAAATCACAAAAGCACACATACAATTAATACTTTGTATGAGGCCAAAAATAAAGAAATTTGGATTGGTACTGATGGTGCAGGTTTATTCAGCTACAATAAAAAAACAGACAGCCTAAAATGGTATATAAATTTCAGAGGACTTCATGAAAAGTCAATCTCATCTATTGTAGAATCTAATGATGGCGGTATCTGGTTAAGTGGAAAAAAAGGAATTACAAGACTGGATTTAAAAAACAAGACGACCTTTAATTACTCTATCTATGACGGTTTATTGGGAAATGATTTTAATAACAATTCTTTTTTGAAGGACGAAAAGGGAGTGCTGTATTTTGGAAGTTACGAAGGCCTAAATTACTTTAATCCAACGAATTTGGTTAAAAGTAAAAAACAGCTTCCAATTTATTTTACAGATCTGAAACTTTTTAATAAATCAGTTGGGCCATTAGAAAAAAACTCACCACTAGTAAAAGTAATATCTCAGACAAAAAAGATAATTCTTAGGCATGATCAGTCTGTATTTACCATCGATTTTATTGCGGTTAACTATTCTTTTCCTGCCAGAAATGAATTTGCTTACTATTTAGAAGGCTTTGAAGATTCGTGGAATTACGTGGGCAATAAGCGATCAGCAACTTATACAAACTTAGCGCCGGGCAACTATATTTTTAAAGTCAAGGCATCAGAGAAAAATGGAGTTTGGAGCCAAAAGCCATTAGAATTAAAAATTGAGATTTTACCGCCCTGGTGGAAAACATCTTTTGCTTATTTATTTTATACGCTGTTAGTATTAGCCGCCATTTATTTTGGTAATCAATATTATCAAAATCGTTTTAAACAAAAGCAAATGATAGAATTTGAAAAAACAAAAGCGGTTCAGATTGAAAAATTAAATAATAAAAAATTACAGTTTTTTACCAATATCTCACATGAATTTAGGACACCGCTGACTTTAATTTTAAATCCATTAGGAGATATTTTTAGAAATTACAGCGCAGATTTGCCAGATAATGTGTTGAAAAAATTACAGACCATTCAAAAAAGCGCTGAAAGACTTTCCAGATTAATCAATGAGCTGATGGATTTTAATCAATTACAGTTTAATAAAATGACACTGCAATTGCAGCAAATTGATGTAGTAAGTTTTACAAGAGAAATTGTCAGTTATTTTAATGAAGAAGCCTTAAGTCGCGGAATTCAATTGGAATTTGAATCGAATAAAACATCCTTAAAAGATTGGATAGATCCAAAAATGTTCGAAAAAATCATTTTCAATGTAATTTCAAATGCTTTCAAGGTTACGCCCGATAATGGCAGAATTGCTGTAAAAATAAAGGTGAACAACGAGCTGATTCATTTTCCGCTGATAGATTCAGATTCGTCTTATCCTTCATTTGAGGTTATTGTTGAAGATACCGGTGCGGGATTAGATAAGAAAGATATCAAGAGAATTTTTGACCGTTTCTATCAGGTAAATAATTTAAATAAAGCTTATTACGGAAGTACAGGAATAGGATTAGAAGTAGTACGCGGATTTGTAGAATTGCATAAAGGAATAATTGAAGTGGAAAGCGAATTGGGAGTTGGCACCACTTTTAAATTATTATTTCCTGTTGGAAAAGAATTCTTTAATGAAAGTGAAATGCTGCTTGAGGAATACAAAAAGGAAAAGAAAATGAGTTTCACACCAATTGTAGAAAAAGAAGAAACCCGATCAGAAGAAACTGAAGAAAAACAAGATCGAATTTACACCATCCTGATTGTGGAAGACAATGTAGAACTGCGAAATTATCTAAAAAATGAACTCAAAAAAGAGTACAAAGTTTTAGTAGCAGAGAATGGTCAGGTTGGTTTAGAATTAGCAGTGCATAAATTGCCTGATTTGATTTTAACAGATGTAATTATGCCTGTTATGAATGGTTTGGAATTGTGTAAAAGTATTAAAGCCGATTTAAAAACCAGTCATATTCCTTTACTGATGCTGTCTGCAAAAGCATTAGTAAGAGACCGATTAGAGGGAATTGATTCAGGTGCAGATATGTATCTAAGCAAACCTTTTGATATGGATATTTTGAGATCAAGCCTGGTTCAATTAATTAACAGCAGGCAGATCATGTTTAATAAATTCTACAACGGAATTACGCCCAAAGCAAAGGAGAAAACAACCACTTTAGATAATGATTTTATAAGAAATGTTTTGAATTACATTAATGAAAACATTAGTGAGACGGAGTTGAGTGTTGAAGATTTAGCGGCTAAGGTGTTTTTGAGCAGAAGCCAATTGTACAGAAAAATTAAAACATTAACCGGTGTGTCAGTAAATGAATTTATTCGGAATGTGCGTTTAGAAAAAGCAAAAGAATTAATTGAACTGGGGAATGATAATATAACCGAAATTAGTTATAAAGTGGGGTTTAGTTCTCCATCCTATTTTACAAAATGTTATAAAGACAAATACGGATATCTGCCCACGCACAACAAAAAATAAATACATTTTTACCATTTATCTTAAGACGGCTTTTATGCCGTCTTTTTTTGTTTTTGCAAATAGATCAAATCAAAAAATATCAGGAATATAGATGGAATAAATGTGATGTTACATCATGTACATAACAGGCATTAGTATTCTTCGTCTTTCCGGTAATTATTAAATCAATATTAATCTTCTATTAATTTCTCGATACCCAAAAAATACTGCTTCATTATTATTAATATCAAAATTTTGTTTTGTGTATTAAATAAACTCAAAATGCTGGTTTTACTCGTTTTATTAACTCTTGTGCTACAAAATTGATATTTTTTGCATCATAAGTACTATGTGAAATTTATGTTAACATTCTATTTTTGAACTACATAAACAGCAAATAATCATGAAACCATTAGTAACAATTTTAAACCAATTTAAACCATGAAGTGAAACCCATTTTTGTGTATGGAACGACTCTTTTTTAATCAAAATTTAAAACCAATATTTTTCGATTTGAAAAATCTGAAAATGTCGAGAACATAAAGTATCTCATTTTCGAAAATTTGAAAGGGTAGAAAAATAGTATCAAACTAAATGATCTCTATACATAAATAGCAAAAAACTTTACAACCACAATTATTTAAACTAAACAAAAAACCAATTAATATGATGTTAAAATTAAAATTTGCAATAATCGCATTGCTAATGATAAGCTATCAGAATGTGATGGCACAATCAAAGACCATACATGGTGTGGTTATCGATCCGTCAGGATTTCCTTTGCCTGGTGCCAGTATTATTGTAGAAGGTTCTCAAAATAGTGCTTCTACAGATTTTGATGGTAAATACTCTTTAAATGGAGTGAATCCTACTGATAAAATAACCTTTTCTTTTGTTGGCCTAATTACACAAACCATTACGGTTGGTACCCGAACAACAATTAACGTTACATTAGCCGAATCTACACAAAATTTGCAGGAAGTTGTTGTAGCCTATGGTGCTCAAAAGAGATCTAAGGTAACCGGAGCAATTTCAACAGTAAGTTCAAAAGATATAACAGCCGTTCCTATTACTAATGCAGAATCAGCTTTACAAGGGCGTGCAGCGGGTGTTACCGTTGTAAATGGCGCGCCTGGTTCAAGCCCCACAGTTAGTATTCGTGGTTTGGCCACCATGGGAAATAGTGCTCCATTATATGTTATCGATGGGGTTTTAACAGGTAATTTATCTGGATTGAGTCCTAATGATATTGAATCGATGTCAGTTTTAAAAGATGCCTCAACTACCGCTTTATACGGTTCTAAAGCTTTCAACGGGGTAATTATGGTAACTACTAAAAAAGGAAAAAAAGGCCCTGGCCAGCTAAATTTTAGTACATACGCAGGTTTTCAAACTATTACGAAGAGGTACGATGTTTTAAATACACAACAATATTTGCAGTATGCTAAAGATTTAGGAAGCGATTTAACAGCAAGAGCAGCTCAATTTGGTAATATCAATACAAACTGGCAGGACGAAATCTTTCAAAGTGGTGTCATGCAGGATTATAGTTTAAGTTTTTCAAATGGTACTGACAATTCGACAAGCCGTTATTCTGCCGAGTATTTAAAACAAGATGGTGCCGTGATTAGTACCGGTTTTGAACGTTACTCTTTCAGGGCAAATAATACACAAAATATAGGAAAACTAACTATAGGGAGTAATATCGGATTGTCTTTTAGTGAAACTAATCCAGAGCGTGCTTCAGGAGGCAGAACATTATTGGAACATGCGATTAAAATGGCACCTTATTTACCGGTTTACAACGCTAATAACGTAGGTGGTTATCAGGGGCCTTCTACAGCTGATGGTCAAGATGCAGAAAATCCTGTTCGTGTCGCCAATCTGGGGTATCAAAAAATCAATGGATTATCTATAATAGGAAACATTTATGGTGAAATGCAAATTTTTAAAGGTTTAAAATTCAGATCACAGGTTTCTTTAGATTACTACACTAGCGAAGATCACACCTTTATTCCCGGTTATGAAGATGGCTCAGCTCACAAACAAGCATATTCATCAACTGCCGAAACAAATTCTAAAGGTCAAACCATTGTTTTTGATAATAGTTTAACCTATAAAACTACTATTGCCAGTAAACATAATTTAGAAGTATTAGGAGTTATAACTAAAATTGAGAACAAGAGTGAAAACTTAATCGCGAGCAGCCGTTACTATATTTCAAATGATATAGACCAGCTGCGATTACAGGATGCCAATTTGAGTTCAAGTAATATTGAAGCTAATAATTTGGGTTATATAGCGCGTATTAATTATGATTATAATGAAAAATACCTGCTTGCCGTTTCAGGCCGTAGAGATGCATCTTCTCGTTTTGGATCTAATAATCGTTACGGTAATTTCTATTCTGTTGCCTTAGGCTGGAACATTGCTAAAGAAAGTTTTATGGAAGATTCTGTTTTTAGCACATTGAAACTTAGAGCAAGTACCGGAACAACAGGAAATGACAGAATTGATGATTATCAATACAGTTCATCTTTAGCCGCAAATTATACCTATCCTTTCAATGGTGCCGCAGGAGCCGGTGTTACGGCAGGAAGGGCCGCAAATCCTGATTTGAAATGGGAGTCTAAAAATGACAGAAACATAGGTTTAGATTTTGGTTTATTTGATGAAAAATTCACAGGATCTGTTGAATATTTTAATAATAAAAGCAGTGATATTCTTTTCGCAGTACCGCTTCCTGCTTCTGTAGGTTCAGCTGGCGGTGGCACTCAAATTCAAAACGTTGCTGATGTAAAAGTACACGGATTTGAAGTGTCACTTGGGTATAACGATCGAAAAGGCGATTTTACCTGGTCTGCTGTAGCTAATTTAGGAACAAGCAAAAACGAAGTAACCGGTTTGGCTCCGGGTGTAACCAGTGTATTAGCCGGTCCGGCAGTAAGAGCTGGTTTAGAAAACTTCTCCAGACTGGAAGTAGGTCAGCCATTATTCTATTTTTATGGATACCAAACCAACGGAATTTATCAAAATCAGGCAGAAGTAGATGCTGCTTTGGGGGCTGGTCAAACTACTATACAGCCAGGTGACATTAGATTTGTAGATCGTAATGGAGATAAGGTAATCAACTCCTCTGATAAAACAAATATCGGAAACCCATATCCTGATTTTACATATGGTTTAAACCTTACGGCGGCCTATAAAAAATTCGACTTTAACTGCTTTATAACTGGAGTTTCAGGAAATGATGTTTTTAACGCAAATAAATTTGATTTAGAAGCTATGTCGCGTTTGTTTAATGCCAGCACCGATGTTTTAGACAGATCAATTGTTCAAAACGGAGTAGTTACAAATTCATCTGCTTCATTGCCAAGAGCACTTGGTGCAGGTCAAAACTGGTCTTCAGCAAGTCAGCGATATGTTGAAGATGGTTCTTATACAAGATTAAAAAATGTTACCATAGGATATACTTTTTCAGGAGACACCTTCAGTAGTTATTTTTCACATATAAGATTCTATGTAAGTGGGCAAAATCTTGTAACAATTACAGATTATTCTGGATTAGATCCTGAAGTTGCACGTGTAGATGCGAATGCAAATTCTGCCGGAATTGATATCGGTAGATATCCACAACCAAAATCAGTAATTTTTGGACTTGATGTTACATTTTAATTTATAAAAAGATGATGAGAAAAATAAAATATATAGCTGCAGTATTGTTAGGGATTTGTACAATAAATTCATGTAACGATAATGATTTAGAATTAACGAATCCAAATGAATTATCACCTGAAACTTTCTTTAAATCAGAAGCTCAAGTTCAGTCTTCAGTAAATGCAGCCTATGCAAATTTGCAGACCAGAGGATTGTATGCCAGACATATTTTCTTTGCTTTAGACAATATGGCTCAGGAAAATAAAGGAAATCCACAATTAGAAGGAAACAAAAAACCGTTCCTGGATTTTTCTTTTGACGCAAGTAGTGATATTATTCAGTTTTATTGGGAAACCTGCTTTTTAGGAATATCCAAAGCTAATTTTGTACTGGATAATGAAGATAAGATTCAGGCTTTGCCAAATTCAATTTTAACACAAGAGAAAAAGAATAAATTTTTAGGAGAAGCTCATTTTTTAAGAGCCTATTATTACTTTCTTTTAGTACCTCGTTTTGGTGATTTGCCTCTTTATACAAAACAAACGATTGTTGGTGCATCAAGAAGCCCAAAAGCAGAAATCTATAAATTAATCACAGATGATTTCGATTTTGCATCTAAAAATCTATTGAGCAAAAATGTAGAAGATAAAGGAAGAGCAACAAAAGAAGCTGCTTTTGCTTATTTAGGAAAAGCATTTTTATACCAAAAGAAATATGATGAAGCTTTGGCTGCTTTTAACAAAGTTACAGGATTTAGCTTAGAATCTAATTTTTACAACAATTTTATGGATGAAACCGAGCATGGTCCGGAATCCATTTTTGAAATTGAATATGATGAAAAATTAGGAGTTGCTGATAAATGGGGCAGTGATACTGCCGGAGATGGTGTTGCAGAATCAACGCTGAGAGGTCAGGAATACGGTAACCTGGGATGGTACAATGTGTATCCGTCAGATGATATATTAGACGAATATGAAACGGGTGATAAACGTTTTGGAGAAACTTTCTACGTACCGGGGTCTAAATACAATAACGGAGCGAATACCATGACAGCCGCAAATTTCTCTTCATCAGAAGGTTTAAGAAGAGCAGGCTGGAAAAAATATCAAAATTACTATAAACGTACTGATGAAAATCTGGATTCAAGTATCAACTTCAAAGTGATGCGTTATTCAGATGTACTGCTAATGATGGCAGAATGCGAAAGCATGAGAGCTGGCGGCGTGCAGGCGACTGCTATTGGTTACATTAATCAGGTTCGCTTTAGAGCAGGAGTACCATTGTTAGCAACAACACTTACTAAAGAACAGGTTTTTACTGCTCTTATTCATGAGCGCAAAGTAGAATTAGCGGGTGAGCAAGTTCGTTTTGACGATATAATCAGATGGGGTATTGCTAGTACTGAACTTGCAGGAACTGGTTTTAAAGCTGGCAGAAGTGAGTTATGGCCTATCCCAAATAGAGAAACATCTTCTAATCCAAATATAAAACCTAGTAATAATAATCCTGGCTACTAGGTAAGGATATTGAAGTTTGTTAGTTTGAGTTAGTTAAGTTAGTAGTATTTGGCAAACAGCGCACTCGCGTGCGCTGTTTATCATATATATGATGTTTTGATAAAGTATTGCATTAAGTAATTCTTTTACTGCCGCTTAAGCGAGCCAAATTTTATAAAACACACTACTATTTCTAAGTCTTTAGATTCCATATTCAAATACATTTTAAGGCAGGCTCAATTTTATTCAAAATGAAAAGAATTGCTTCACTTTTTTTAATCGTAACATTATTTTATAATGTTTTAGGATTTTATATCACGTTTGCTGCACAAAAAGAGCAAGTGTGGGTGACTGCTATGGAGAAAAGTGACAATTCAAATTTTGAAATAATTGAAATTAAAATTAATCCTTATGCGTATGTTGTTGATTCAGGTATTGAAGAGGTTAATGAAGACTTCGTTATCAACAATAAAACATACCACGTTTTCAAGAAAAGAATTCAAAATAATATTTTAAAATTATATTGCTTAAAAAGTTCTCATAACGAAGCTTTAAATAAAGATTTAAAAAAGATTGTCGATAGTCAGTTATTTGATGATAATTCAAATAAAGAAAATCCAGGCAAAAAAATAATGAAATCCTTTATTCAGGATTACATTCAAAGTAACACAGTATTATTAATAAGTTATGCTGTAAAATTAGTCGCTGCTGTTACTATAAATTCATATTCTCCACAAAAAAATCTTCTTTCAGGATACTTTACTACAAATGATCCTCCTCCTGATATGGTGTAACATTTCCTTTGATGCTGAAATGTAGATAGGCTAAATCTCTAGTTTTTACTACGGGTTAAGCTCCTTATTTACAATTTATCATAGAACTTCAATTAATTCTAATTGAAAAAAGAAAGCTATTTAACCATATAAACCAACCAAAAATGAAAATGTATAAATTTTTGTTTAAAGTGTTATTTTTTAGCATTTTAAGCGTAAATACTTTTGCACAAGTAAAAGACAATAAAAATCAAATTAAAGAACCAGCGGGAGAAAATAATATGGCCTATAAATGGTCGCAAATCGCAGTTGTTGCCACGGGTAATGATACTGATAGATTTAAACCAAGACCAACAGTAACTTCCCGTTTTTTAGGATTAACATTTGTTGCTGTTTTTGATGCCTGGAGCCGTTATGATCAAAAAGCAATTCCTGTATATTT
>Ga0247815_10000030_pt1 | contig 131611 bp, 250 predicted proteins | sample UWRJL194509B1_FD_181014 | JGI IMG/M metagenome (GOLD analysis project Ga0247815, IMG submission 181014) | Plant litter microbial communities from Arlington Agricultural Research Station in Wisconsin, United States - UWRJ-L194-509B-1 | ecosystem: Environmental > Terrestrial > Plant litter >...
AGATATGTCGGATATAAGATATTATTTATTCACAAGAAAAGACATTGCGCAAAAAAGATTAGAAACAAAGGATAAAGCTTTACAGAAAGAAATAGACACTACAATAGAATATATGAATAGTAGATTAAAAGAAATTATATTTTATGACGAGGTTTAAATACCCCTATAAAAGCCAACTTTAATTAAATGCACTAAAAACATCAATTATGACATATAAAGATACAGGAATGTTTAATATGCCTCATAGACGTGGATGCGATACCGTTAAGTTAGTGTTCTCCGCATATGAAATTACTAAGAAGCCTATAAAGTATTGGGCTAACATAGGAACCGTCAATAAAAAAGGATCTTTCTACAAAATAATATCCTTAGTTAAAAAGATAACAGGAGATTTTACAGGAAATGGAATTACATATTTGGCTTACTATGGAGGGTCTAGGCTTCTATTTCCCTTTCAATTAAATTATCATGGAAATAGCTTTGAATTATGTGTTTATAATTGTTTTGGGGAAAACCCTATAGTTATAAGCAGGAAAATAAAAAGTGATAATGAAAGACTTACTAAAGAAGATGAGGAACAAATAAATGACTTTTTGCGTTTACAGTACCATATTGTTTGGGATGGTTTTAATTTCATAAAAGAATATGTAAAGGAAGCTAAAAACTATACTGACGTAAGGCTAAGAATAAAGGAATTAAAAGAAAAGATAAATTCATGAAATACGGAGTAAGCATAAATAAAGAGTCTGCGGAAGGAACTTCGTTTAAAAAATGGGCGAATAAAATGTTAGAAGAATATAAACTAACAGATGAATATAAAGAAGAACAAAAGATATTCCAAAGAGAGTTTATAGATTACCACATCTTAGGTAAGCCTTTATATTGGTTAGATGGTGAAGTTGTAGATGATTTATTAAAGTGGCCAAAAACAGCTTTATTTACAGAAGAAATGACTTTAGAGCAGATTATAGAAAAGTGGAATCCTTCTGAAGATACGATAGCTAAAATAAAAAATATACAAGATGGAAAATCAATTTATAAGCCATAAAGAAGCTTACGGGCTACATTATGAAAGAATCAAAGATTTCATAAATCATGAAACAGGTTGGTGTAAAATAACTGAAGATACAACTCCAGGAATGTGTGGGCAGACAGCAGGAAGTTATTTAATAAATTCAAACATTTACGACAAAGGAAAATATATGGGCTGGTCTGAATGGATGCCTAAAGAGTTATATTACGAATTAAACAATATTTAGACAGATGGAAAATGAAATCATAAAAATACTTAAAGAGTATGGTTTAAGTGATTATCCAAATGCTCAACTCTGTGCTTTAGAGATTGCAGAATTAATTAATAACAATACAAAATGAAAAAATATTTATACTTACACAAATTCTTTATAGAAGAATCAAAGAGTTACATGAAAGGTACAAATAAGATTGAGTATTATACTAAATTTCCTTTTGCTTACATTAAATTTATGTATTATTCTTTTATATGAATATACCTGAAGGAGAAGATGGAGTAACTCATATAAACATTTACAGTAAGGGTAAGACTTTTTTGGGTAGGTGGCTTACGAATTTCGCTCATACAGAATTTGAATATAAGGCTATAAAGTTTGCATCGTTAGAAGCTTTCTGGTATTGGAGTCTTTGTAACGATCCATCATTATGTAAATTATATGGACATCAAGCAAAAATCGCGGGAAAAGAAATATTAAAACAGAAAGGAATACCACAGTACTTTATAAATGAAGAACTAATAAAAGAAGCAATAGACATTAAACTGAAAACTTATCCTGAAAAGATGAGAGAATTAGCTGAAAGTACTTTAAAATTTACGCACTATTACGAATATGGGGATAAAAGAGTTGAAGCGGGATATGAGTGGGTTACAGAACATTTTGAATTGAGGCGAAAACAATTGAAAGAATATTATAATATATGAAAAAATTTATAAAAAAGATTTTAGAGGAAAATGTACTACTAGAAAAGGATCAAGAAGTTTTTGACAAAGATGGTGAGTTAAAGATAATAAAGCTATATTATAATCCTCAGACTTATGATTGGACTCCTATTAAAGATTTTGCACTAAAAGGCTTGGTATTTAGCAACATCAGTCCAATTATCGAAGATGTATTAAAAACTTAAAGATAAAATATGAACAAAGGACTATGGGCACCATTAAAAAGACCTCTTAAATTTCATTACATGACCTATAGAGATTTAATAGAATTTCATTTAAGATGGTGTAACTATGAACAAGATGACGAATTTTTTGTAGAATATTTACATTATAAACTTTTAAAGAGGTGGGGAATTAATAAAGGAAATTAAATATATAAAACATGCCGCCGAAAAAAATAATGATTGATGGGAAAGTAAAATGCACTACCTGTAAAGATTTTAAGGTACCAGAAGAATTTTTCAAATGTAAAAATAAAACTTTTGGAATCGAATCTTCTTGTAAAGTATGCAATACCGCAAAAAAGAAAGCTAAAAATCCACCCAAAGAAGAGAAGAATTAACTCAATTAGCTACAATAGAATATAAGAATATTATTGAAAACGATACTGATAGTGAAATTTGGAGAGATATCCCTCATTATAATGGAAAGTATCAGGCTTCAAATTTAGGGAGGGTTAGATGTATGCCGATGGTTTATACAACTAAAGGTAATAAGTTCTATAAAACAAAATTTTACCACCCTGTTCAAGTAGATGTTAGGGGCTATAAACATATTCCTTTAACTGGATTTGACGGTGTCATAATTAACAGAGGTGTCCATAGATGGGTCATGTACGCATTTCATGGAGAATCAGAATTACAAGTAGATCACATAAATGGGATAAAAGACGATAACCGATTAGAAAACCTAAGGTATTGTACACCTAGGGAGAATAATCACTATGAAAAACAACTAAATGGTCACAAATACTCATCCCCTTTAGTTGGAGCTTATTGGCAAAAGACAGCTTGGAGTAGTTATATCTCAATAAATAAAATTGAGTATTATTTAGGGATGTATGATACCGATATAGAAGCTTCATCTAAATTCCATGAAGCTTTAAAAAATTGGGAAGAAAAGGGAGAAGTTCCTCAAAAATATATTAACCCTAATAGGACAAGTCAATATGAGGGCATCGATTTTCACGGAGCGAGTCAAAAATGGAGAGTTAGATTAAAAGATTCAGGACTATATATTGGTATTTTTAACACGGAACAAAGAGCTCTGAGAGTTTTAAACATTGTAAAATACCTTATAAGCAGAAATGTTGAGTTGAATAAAGACTTAATAAAAAAGATAAGAAGAAAATACGGAAAAGATAACAGGTTTAATAGGTTAATTTTAGATAAACAAACAGGTAAAATATTTTATGGATTAACAGAGGCTTCTGCATATACAGGGCTTCCCGTAACGACACTTTATAGTCAATTAGAAGGTGTTAGGTGTAAAAATAAATCAGGCTTAGAATATATAAACTATGATTAAAAGTTCAAAAGAATCTACGAAAGAAAGTTTCAATAGAATAAAAGATGGGCAAACAGGTGCTTATAAACCTATTAAAACAAGATATGAGCACTTTAACACTCTATCTCACGGTGGTATAACGAAACAGAAAATATACTCTCTAGGAGCATTAAGTTCTTTTGGTAAAAGTCATATCTTAAGAAATATAGAAGAGGATATATTTAATGAACAATTAAATCCAAATTCCAAAGAAGAAGTTGTACTCTGTAAAGTGGACTGGGAGATGCAAAAAGAGGAAATGATTCTGGCAAGAGTACATTCTAAAACAGGGGTGGATTATTCAGAATTAATGTTTAGTACTCCTACCGAAGATGTCAAAAATGCATTTAATGAGGTCTATCTTGAATTGAATTCAGATCATATTTATGAGACTTTTGACACATATAAGCCAGATAACTTTTATAATGATGTAAGAGAATTTACCGATCAACATCAAGATAAAAAACAGATAGTTCTGACAATAGACAATATAAATTTAGTAGATACTGAAAATAGCGATGAGTCCACTGCCATAGCTAAACTTATTACCCACCTTATCCGACTGAAAAGAGAAGTTAAAAATCTTAGTATAATAATATTATGTCAATTAAACAGGCAACTGAAAGAAAGAATTAATCCTAAAGAACATTTCCCAAGGACATCCGATTTCTACTTTTCCAGTAAAATAGAGCATGCATCAGATATTCAAATTGTAGTACATAACCCTTATTTGCTGGGGATTGATTCTTACGGTGCTGTTAATTATCAACGATACGAATATTTAAGTCAATATTTAGAGGAAAAGAACAAGTATGCTGTGTTCAGGACTAAAGGGCTTACCTTTTGGCATTATGTAAAAATAAGACTTAAGAACTCCCTTAAAGATTTTAGAGACCTATACATAGAAGAGGTTTTTGAAGTCGATAAAGATGATACTGAAATAAATAAAAATGTCTCAGCCGCTCCATCATTCCCCAACTTTAATTCCACTAGCACAATTCCTGTATTTGAAGACACTCCTGTAAAAGTAACACCTTATAGTAATTTGAAGGATGCTTTTGATAGTCCTAATAAAGAAGATCAGGAGCCGTTTTGATAAAAAGCTCGTATATTATCTACTTTGATAGTTTTAAGATCTTTATGCCTAATATTTTATCTATTTTAAAGCATATTTTATTTAGCTTTTTAGTCGATTTTTAAATGAAATGTATAATATAATTAGCCGAAAAAGGATAGTCAGTAGTAGGCAAATAACAAACCAGTGACCCTAATCCCAAAGTTGTAATAATTAGAAAGCTGTTAGGTTATTTATTTCCCTTTGATTAATTAATTTTATTCAAGGGGATTTTTGTTAAAATATAGTTAATGGATATTGTTTTTCAGTTTTTTATGCGGAAATTTGCTTTAAACAAATAAAGTAAAGATCATGAATACAATACATCTCATTGATGGAACATCGGTTTTAGATGTTGTTAAAATTACATTTGGAGACCACGAAATAACAGTTCGCTCATTAACAAGCAGTGAAGATATAATAATTGAGTATGCAGATATTAATTTTATACAATAAAATATGGGATTTAATTATAAATGGACTTGTCCTCAAATTGATAGAGCTATAGATTATATAAGAGGGCAATTAGGTGAGAACATATATAGTATGATAGAAAATTATATAGAGGAGATTAGAGAGAGTAATTCTCATATAAGGGATGCCGCCAATAAACAAATAGATGATTTGGAAGATGAATATACAAGACAGATTGAAGCCCTCAAAGAAGAAATACAAGACTTAATAGATAAATTAGAAAACCAATAAATTATGGAATGGATAAGTATAAAAGATAAGTTGCCTGAATTTAGAGTTGAAGTTCTTTGCTTTAGTGATAGAGAGAATTATACAATATACAATGTAGACACTTTAAAGGAAATAACAACAGATGAGAGTGGTGTTATAGTAGAATTTTGGAACACATCCGACGTCAGCTATTGGATGCCATTACCCGAACGCCCAAAAAATAAATAAATTATGACAGAAGTAGCACAAGCCTATTTGTTGGGTGTGATAGTAGGTATAATATTATCTTGGATATTTAGAAATTTAATAAAACAAGGAAATGAATAAGTTACCAGAAAGCATAGAAGAAATGTTTGAAAATACGCCAGAAAATTATCGTTATTTTTCTTATGAAAGTATGGACAATTTTTGGTCAATGGACTGGTTTATAAAGAACTTTGAATTGCAAGATTTTGTGTATATTAATGACGGAACTCAGATAATTCTAGAACATCCCGATTATGAATTTAAACTACAAGTTGATGCGGGAGGTCTAGGGGATTTTTATTCTCACAGTTTTAATACACAAAAAATATGAAACATTTGGAAGTACGTGACATAATTCAAAGGGTATCAGTAAATATTCACACAGATAGAAAAGAAACTGTATTATATGAAAAAGTTATAGATAGAGTCACTAAGAGATATGCCTTTGCAGATAACTGGAAGTTTAAAAGAGAACCTTACATGGATGATTATGAAAGAATTGACAGTTATGATTCCCATTCTATCTTTTATAAATTAAAATTAATAAAGTAATCTCAATAATCCCGCCCGCAAAAGATTTAAACGGAATATTCACTTCAGAATTATGGAAATAAAATGGTAACAAAAGAAATTAAAGTACAAATAAGTCTTTATGATTTTAAAGAAGAAGATATAGTGAGCTACGCTAAAAATGAGTTAGGAATGTTTTCAGATTTGACAGAACTTGAAACCTCAGATTTATTAGAAGAACTGTCTTTTAGAGGTATACAAAATTTTGATATTTATGACTCTAATATTCTTTATTCCGCCGCTCTAGGAAATATATTAGCTAATCTAGAAGATATTCCAGTTGAAGAGTTTCAGAATTTAATTAAGAAATATAATTTGTAAAAGAAAGGATTTTTATGGAACAAACATTTAAAATTTACGGAGGCGAAGGAGAAGTTAAATATCAAACTTCAGAAGCTAATAATGAGCTTGTAGTGGAAGCTATAATAAAGTGGTGTGAGAAATATAATGTATGGGGAGCAGAAAAGATTCATGGAAACGATGATTGTCTTATAGAAGCTCCTTCTCTAATATCCTATATAGTAGATAATATTTTAAAGTTTGAAACAGTTAATAATGAAGATGATTTTTAATTATGACAGTAGAACAGTTTAAAAAAGAATATCCTCAGTACTCAAACCTACATGGCCAACAGCTTTGGGATAAAATGTATAAAGAATTACATTCTTCAGGATATAAGTTTACAAGTGATGGCATTAAAGATAATTTTCATCAGTTTACTTTAACTCAGCGTAAGGGAATGGAACCTCGAGGTGATTTCGAAGAGCCTATGACAGGTTTAGAATCATTGCGGCGAGAAGAATACATAAGACAAGCTCAGGAAGATGACACTTATGGAGATTTATATGACACTAAAATAGAAATAGAGCACGATGATTCTTTGCCAACGAGGCCTTTAAACACAAATAAACCAACTGAAAGCTATTCTTTTGTAATTTGGGATGGAAATAAAGATAAGTTTAAACCAGAAATGAAAAAATACGAAATTTGGATTGGATTTGTGTCAGCGTGGGGGCAAGGAGACCATGATTCAACATCACCTACAAAATTAGGAGAAGTAGAAGCAACTTCATTTAAAATAGCTTGTTGTATCTATGAACATCAAAGTGCAATAGACAGCTTAAAAGCAAGGATGGAAAGAGGTGATACATATATTGAAGATACATGGTTTGGTAAATGGGGGTATAATCCAGAAGATAATAGCACTTTCTATCTAGGTAAATACTATGAAACAGAAGAAGAGGCTTGGTCAACATTTAACAAAAAATAAAATGACAAAATATTATAAAGAGGTATTAAGACCAAAAGGAGGAGAAATAGAAACTATGTACTGGAAAGTAGATGAAACTACAACTGTAAAATTATATAACAGCTTATCAGAATTTGGATGGGAAGTATATAGAACTGATACGGAAGACTTTGATTGGGATGAAGTAAGTGAGATAACAGGAGATAAGTTTAAAATAGCTAATAAAGAAGTCTTAGACAGAATTAATAATTTTCGAGCATGAAAATAGAAAGAGAGATTAACGTAAAACAGACTAAAGAGCTAGATTTACCACAAGGAGAGTATTATTATAAAATAAGTGAGAATCAATCTCCTGACGATAATTATTTTCATTTATTTGTTAATGATCAAGATGAAAGTTTCAGTTGGATTAAGGTTTCTATGAGCTATGCAGAAACTGTAATATCTAGGCGTGAGGAAGTGTTTGAACCACATTATCTTATAACTTATCATTTGTTTGGAGTTCCTGCGGCAAAAGGAGAAAATATAACTAAAGAAGAATTTCAATCAAAGCTTAAAGAAGCTATAACTTTAATAAATGGTGAACTTTAATGGAATTAACAATAAAACAAATAATTTCTAAAGAGAATATAGAGGCTAGAAGAAAAGCTGAATTAATATATTACAATTTATTCGGCGCGCCAAAAACTCATAAAGAAGTGGCAGAAAGTTTCAATATAATACATGACATTAAATGAATAATTTATGGATAACTTAATAATCTTACACTTACAAGAGCACACTGTATCCATAAATGATAAACCTGTATTCAATCATATATTCGAAGTTTTTGAAAATCTGGGAGACTTAAAAGCATTTAAGAAATCTTATATTCCGCCCCATAAAAGTGAATACAATAAACAAAAAGTTTATAAAGATGTTTTTAAACTAGGGAACTTTACTGTTGGAATTTCTATATGTAATGAAACAGAATGGAGATGGATAAGAGGATTGACAAATATAAAAGATTCTTTTGGTAATTATGTTTATATAGATCAAGGGTATTAAAATGAAATATATAAATTAGCTTTTAATGTTGTACTATTATTAGCTTATATCGCGCGAAAAAAGAAAGCGTCAGCAAGCTATAAAAACAGAAAGAAAAAACAAGCTAAATCATTGATATGAAAGCATTAGAAGAAACACATCAATCACCTATATTTATTACATATGATATAGAGACTTTCTATTCGATCTTTTGTGTTGTATTCAAATATAAAGACAGATATAAAATATTTGAAATCAGTGAAAGAATAGACCAAGAAAAAGAATTAAAAGCTTTTCTCAGGGAGGCGATAGAAAAAGGATGGTTTCTTTGTGGATTTAATAACTGTAGATTTGATGGTCAAGTATTACAATGGATTTTGAATGGTAAAAATGGTTTATCTAAATTATCTGGCGTAGAAAAAGCAAAAGCTATAATGGAATTTGCATCTGGAGTAATTACTAAAATTAACAACAGAGAATTTCCACCTTATTCGGAAGATAAAATTCAGTTCAAACAACTAGATTTATTTCTTCAGAACCATTACAATAACGCCGCTCGTTTTTCGGGATTAAAATGGATTGAATATAGTATGAATTTTGAGAAAATTCAAGATTTACCCTATAAATTTGATGAGTATTTAGAAAGTGATAAATTTGATGATGTAATAGATTATTGCAAAAACGATGTAAATGCAACAGAAACTTTCTTTTATAAATGTAAAGATTTATTACAACTACGATTTACTCAACAGTCGGAAAATCCACATTTATTATTACTGAATAAATCTGATAGTACAATAGGTGAAATGCTATTTTTAGATATGATGGCTAATAAGTTGGCAGTAGATAAAAATATACTAAAGAAAAAGCAGACTCATCATAAATCCATAAAGTTAAAAGATGTTATTCTGCCTTATATAAAATTTGAAACGGCTGAGTTTAATAGCGTTTTAGAATTCTTCAAAGAGCAGGAAATAACTAGTACAAAAGATGTTTTCAAACACATGATGGTATATGATGGATTGGAATATTTCTATGGATTGGGTGGTCTACACGCTGCAAGAGGTAATTCTATAGTAAAATCAGATAATGAAAATATTGTATTGTCAATAGATTTTCAAAGTTTCTATCCTAATATTTCAATTAAGAATCGCTTTTATCCAAAACATTTATCGGAATCTTTCTGCGATCTTTACGAAGAACTTTTTGAAAAAAGAAAATTAATACCTAAATCGAATCCTCAAAATACAGCAATTAAGCTACTTTTGAACGCAACATTTGGAAAAGGGGGTGATATTTATAGCTTCCTTTACGATAAATTTTTTCAAATGTCTATTACTGTAAATGGTCAATTGATATTATCAATGTTATGTGAGCAATTATCACAGATAGATGGTGTCAGAATGCATATGGTAAATACAGATGGGGCGGAGTTGATAGTACCAAGGAATAAAAAACGAGAGGTATACAACGTGTGTTTAGAAATTGAAAAACTTACTCAGCTTACTTTAGAATACAGTGTGTATGATAAATTATTTACTAGAGACATTAATAATTATCTAGGAATTGATATAAAAGGTAAAATTAAAACAAAAGGTGCATTTGAAATAGACGTAGAATATCATAAGAACAGGTCTTCTCGTATCACTCAGATAGCTGTAAAGCGTTATTTTGTAGACGGAGTAGCTGTGGAAGATACTATAAAAAATCATCTCTCTGGAGCTCTATATGAAGGTATAGAAAATCAGGGTATATATGATTTTTGTATTGGTAAGAAGATTAAAAGTAATCAGAATTATACTTTAGAAACAGAATCGGAAATTATTAAAAATATTGAAGATAAGGTTATCCGTTTTTATGTTTCCAATGATGGAGTATTCTTGTATAAGAATTACAACGATGGAAGAAAAGAAGTTACTGTTGGTAATAATAAAGTAACAATGTTTATGGATTATTATGAAAGTGAAGATTACCATATAAATTATGATTATTATATAGAACAAGCGAATAGAATTATTTTTGAAGTTGACGGTACTAATGATAGATTGGCAGTAGAGGCAAAAGAAAAGCGAGAAAAAGAAAAACTACAGAAAGAGGAAGAGAATTATTTAAAATATTGTATAAATAAAATCCCGACGCAGCTTCAGTATGATCAATACTGGAGATCGCATTGTGAAGATAAATACGGTAAGCCACAAGAAATAAAACCAAGTAAAGCAAAAGTATAATAAATTCTATTATTTATTTGTGAATGTCGATTATAATTCATAAGTTTGCTGGGTAGTTGAAAGGTCAAGCTCAGTTACAATGAAAAATATATTTAAATATCGGAACTGTCCGTCTATAGATCTTGCTTGACCCAAGTGATATAGACGGCTTTTCTGTTTTTACAAGCCATAGACATGCAAAACTTTAACACAGAAAAATTAAAAACACAAATTGGAGTTTATGAAATTAGGAATATTATAAATAATAAAGTTTACATAGGTTCCACCATTATGTCATTTCATAGAAGATGGGATCATCATCGGTCTTTATTAAGAGCAAATACTCATAAAAATGTCCATCTCCAAAGAGCTTGGAATAAACATGGTGAAGAGAACTTTATTTTCAACGTACTAGAAATAGTTGCTGAGTGCTGTACATTAGATGTGGAACAAACTTATTTGGATACAATTTCTGAAAAATATAATATAAATCCTCTTGCTTCTGGAACTCCAAACATGTCACAAGAGACTATTGATAAAAGAGCAGCCAGTTTTAAAATAACAACTTCTATTTCATTAAATTACTTGAAAAAAGTTAGAAGTGGAGAAATCAATATTGAAGATGTCCCTGATAAATATTTAAAGTTAGTTAGATATAGATTAGAATCGGTGCCTTGGAACAAAGGTCTAACTTTAGAAGATACAGATTACTCATATCTTAGGGTGCCGAAAACAACAACAGATAAATTAAAACAGGCACATAAAAATACATCTATAAGGCATAGAGAATCCGCTCCTGAAATATTTGTATACAATAAAGAAGGTTCGTTTTTAGGTAGTTGGAATTGTTCTCAGGATTTAGCAGATTGGTCTAAAACAGATGAAAATAATCTGCCTATAGTTTCGAGATTTAAAGGTGATATGAGAATGGGAATTCCAGTTAAACATTTACTAGCATCTGGTATAAATAAATCTGCAAATACAGGAGAACCTTACAAAGGAATTTACTTTTCTTATACTCCTCTCTCTGTTAAATCTTTCTTAAAGACAGTGGATTAGTTTGTAATTATTCTGTATCTTTGTTAATATCAGTTCTTTAGAGACTTGTTATTTCTTTTTACGCGGCGATTTTAAAAACAAAACAATTAATAAAATATAGGTATGAACAGATATATAATAACAAAACTTAAAAAAGACAGGACTGAAAGGTTTATTTTAGCATTAGATTTAAAAACATGGTTGCCATTATCTAAAAGTAAAAATGCAGCTTTCCTAAATATCAATGAAGCTCTTGATGTTATAAAGAAGTTAAATCCAGACGAAAATTATTATTATTTAAAAACTAACATATGAACGATTCGACACTAATTACAAAAGAAATATTACAAGAATACGGTTTTATCTGTGAAAGAGAAAGAAATACAGAAACAGAATTAGACGGAATATGGTATAATTGTTTTAATCTGTGTGAGGATTTTTATGATGGGGATTTTAATTTCGCCGTGTATGTCAGAGGATCAGGTTGCATGAAAAATGGGTATTCTATAAAAACAGTTGGGAGATTGAAAGAGTTATACAAAGGAATTACGGGTAAAAACTTAGAGAAAGCTGTTATTGAAGTACCTAATAAATTATAGTAATGAATTACACATCAGTAAGAAACGAAAATGGGAGTTATTCTCTAATAAAAGACGGAGACTTCTATTATGATTTAGGTAGAGAATTTAGCTACCCATCTATAACTAAATTCCTCAAAATATTGAATGAAATAAAGGATGTTAAATTACCTATAGTAGGAGAAATATATGAAGAAGAGATTTGAATATGTGAGCCGTTATTTTCGAGGTAATATTATGGATTTGGATGGTTATTTAAATGAATTAGGAAGGGATCAATGGGAATTAATATCATCTTTGAATATTGTTGAAGATAAAATAAACTTTTACCTTATTTTTAAACGGGAAATAAATATATGATACAGAATAGAATATACCAAGTAAAAGGAACAAATAAATATTGGGTTTATATTCACGAATTATTTGGGTTTTATACTTTAGATGGCGCACCATGTTGGTGGGAAGGAAATATAGAATTTATTGATACTGGCGTGAATTATGGAAAATAAATTAAAATACATTATAAAAGATTATGAACAAATAGATTTTATACATGAATTATTATCGTATGAAGATGTAGGAGAGGAAACTATAAAGCTTTATAATGGGGGTTTATATTTAGGGAATATATTTGTACAGACAGAAATAGACGGCAGAGAATTTATATGGCTTAATCAAAGAGTTGAATGGCTAGATCATATAACAAAACAATTATAGTGAAAAATATAAATGTACGTCCTAATTTTTCAATTTATAGTGATATTGAAATAGGAGATGAGTATATAATAGTTTCGTACGATGATTTTACAAATGAAATTATGAATGTCGGCTTTACTTATTGCAGTTTTCGGGAAATTTGGAAAAAACATAAAAGTGTAATAGGGAGATGGAAAATAAAATGAAAAAATCAATAGAGGATATATTTCCTATAGGTCAAAAAGTTTTCTTTCATAGTGGGAATTTTACAGGTTATGAAGGAGTTGTTAAAAGTGTAGACTACCAAGATCCAGAAGCAATATTTGGTTTTATTATAAATGTTGAGCTGGAAAATGGGAGAATAGTTAAAGTAGAAAAATCAGAACATATCACTAAATTATGAGCAACAAATTAGATATTACAAAGGGAGAGTGGAAAAGCCACCAACAGAATAGCGGCGATATGTATATATCAAGTGAAGATTGGTTTAACTTTATTAAAGTATCATTTGTTCACGATGCAAATACAGAAAATCATAGAGAGCAGTGTTTAAATAATTCAAAGCTTATTTGTGATGCAGGAAACACTTATAACCAAACACCATTATTACCTTCTGAGTTGCTTAGGCAGAGGAATGAGTTAATTGAGGTTTTAAACCATTTAGGTAGTTGCCTTTCAGGAACTATATATTATAAATTAAGTGAACTATGTTATGAAACGCTAACACAAATCGAAAATGAGTAAACTAACATTAGAGCACATTGCTCCATATTTACCGTATGGGCTAAAGGTACACACTGGATTTGATATAAGAACTATGGTTGATGAAATTACTTCAGTTAATCAAGTTAATAATAGCCTACTTATTCAATTTGTAACTTCTAAACAATGTAAACCTATTTTAAGAAAAATGGATTTGGCTAAGACTATAACAATAGATGAGAAAGAGGTTACGCCAATTTTAGAACTTGCTAACATTTGTTCTGGTTCATATGACTGGACTTTATTTTGTGGAAAAGCTGTAAGAGGAAGAGATGTAATATCTAAAGAGATTTTTAATTATGAAAATGGAGACTTTTATTTTTATGATAAAATAGAACAATACCATGTTAATAACCAACTCGCTTTATTCAAATGGCTATACGCAAATAAATTCGATGTGGAAGGACTTATTGACTCTGGTCTTGCTGTTGACGTGGAAACATTAGAAACTAATCCTTATGAATAAAAATATCTCTTAAAATAAATTATCTCTACAAGAATTACTTTGTTTTTTACCAGAGTGGAAACTATTTAATATGTATGGTTTGGAACACATATATAACGATACTTATTATATTGAAAAGATTTATGATTATTTTATAATAGGGTATGACCCCGGAGATAGGGTTTTTAAAATGATAGGTAGAGTGAATACTTTAACAGAATTATTATCAATAATAGAAAAATTATAAAAAATGGAATTAAGAAGCGAACAAAAATTTAACGGAGAATTCAGAGTGCATGTTATACCTTATGAGGAAGAAGTGGTATCGGAATGTATATCTGTCTTTAATAGGGATACTGTAGATTATACAGTTGAAGGAGATTTTAAGAAGAGTTTATTCACTGTTTTAAGAGATGTAGCTGATTTTGAACGTATTTCCTTAGCTGAATTGCTGTGTTCTTATTTATCCGCCGAGGAAAAAGAAGACTTGTTAGATGAATTAAATGTTATTTAGATTATGGAAAAAGCAATTGAAATAGTACAGAGTAAATTAAGCCAAGTAGAATATAATCTGTCTTTAACATTAGCAGATTCTGATTTTTATAAAACTATGTTTGCGAGAAAATTAGTATTAACGGATATCCTTAGAGATTTAAAGAAGGAGTTATGATGATTTACATAACTAAGAAATACTGCGACTTTACAGAAAAATATAAACCTCATAAAGTTTGGGAGGTTGATTGCGCAGATGTAGAAAATGAGTATAAATTATTTATGGTAAGTAGAGCTTATGAGTTAGGTCTTATTATTAGTATGAAACATTTAATTGTTGCAAATTATCCAGACCACCATGCCCATATGTTTAAATCTGAATATATTGCCGCCGAAAAGAAATGGAATAAGATTTTAAAACAGTGGAATATAGATAGGTTTATTGCAGATATATTAAAAGGTAAGAAATTAGAATTTAAAGAGATTAATAGGATATGAAAACAATTAGAGAAGTCTTAGAAGAAAGTATATGGGATTCAGGAGATGATTATATACTAAAAACTGATGAAGAGATTATTGATATCATATCTGATTTTGGAAATGGTTTATGCGAATTTCACACTTTAGATATAAATAGACTTGTAGTTGAGAACCAAAGAATGAAAAAATTACTAAATATAAAAGATATATAATGAGACCACAAGAAAAAGCTAATTATTTAGTTGACATATTCGCAGATATGGAGTCTACAGAAGTAGAATGCGGCAGTTATTGTCAAGGCGGTACAGTAAACAGGAAGAAATTAGGAATTGAAGCAGCTTTAATATGTGCAGAAGAGATACAAAATATAAAAAGTGTTGAAAAGGATATTGATCTTTATGATTATTGGGAAGAGGTTAAACTAGAATTGCAAAAGTTATAGAATGCGTATAAAATTGTGGCTGGAGCGTAAGTATCCTAAAGATTGTTCTAGATTGAGAGAGTTATTTACAGATGAACAGTTAGACTATTATTTGAAAATTAAAGAAGGAGATTTTGGTAATTTAGAATCTTTCGGTTTGTCTTTTTTGCGGCGAAAAAGGCGACTTAACAGATTTGAATATTTACTAAGAACAGGTGAAGTAATATTACTTAGTAAAGATAAAAATATTAACAATAGATTAACAGTAACTGATGAATTTAAATTGTAGATTTGTCTTAGTAAAACATACTGTATGAAAGACCAAGATAAAATAGATATTCTAACTAAAGGTTTATATAATATATTATTACAAGAAGATGTCAAATGTAAAAATATAGCTAATGAGGCTTTAAATAAAATTCAAGTAAAGAAAGTCTTAAGTAATAAATATGAAATTAACAAAATCTACATTACTAAATTACAAACAGGATGGGAGTTTCTACTAAAAGAGATAGTGTATAAAAATAATAAATCTAATATAGACCATTTTAAAGGTATTTGGATAGGTAGAGAACATTTAGGCATTTGTCCTTTAGGTGCTGATAGATTAATAAATGAATAAAGACATGAACAAAATAAAACAAAGAAGAGATGTTGGGGCAATATGTCCTAAGTGTAAAAGCCCAGACTATAAATATAATGATAGAGCCAATTCAGAATTCACTGATGATGGTAAGCATCAATTTGAATGTAATTCATGTGGTAAGACTTGGCAATATGGTAAGTCAGAATCTGTTTACACAAAATTTATTTAATTTATGATAAAAGAATATGTTTTAGGTTTTTGTTTTACGCGCGATAAAAAGAAGGTGGTTTTAATAAGTAAACTTCGCCCTGCGTGGCAAAATGGATCTCTGAATGGAATTGGCGGCAAGGTAGAAACTTATGATAACTCTCCTTTAGATGCTATGATAAGAGAATTTAAAGAAGAAACTGGAGTTGAGACTTTAATAGCAGATTGGGATTATTTTACTAAGATGATTTTCCCTAATGATATTATGGGCGGTGTGGCTGTAGTGCATTGTTATAGAATGTTTTCTAATTTGGCGTGGCAATGTAAAACAACTGAAGAGGAGGAGATTATCTTGGTAGATATTAATGAGTTAGATAAATTTGATAAAATTAGTAATCTTAATTTTCTTATTCCTTTAGCTTTAGATGAAAATGTAACTTTGGCTGAAATTGAAATAAAATAATTATGGAAAATCAAATATTAGAAATAGATAGTTTACAAGTTAATATAGAAATTTTTGAAAAATTATTTATTCAACATACAGGGTTAACAACGGAAGATTTTAAAATAAATTCTGCAAGAAATCAAAGAACAAGCATATGTGGTTACTATGAACTACATAAAGTTAATGATTTTAGATTAAGGGAATATAGGCAAGGTGTAAAAATGCTTTTAAAAGTATAATTTATTATGAGTGGTAGACCAAAACAAGAAATATATCTGTATGATTCAGATGGTAAATATCTGAGAAAGTTTGAGAGTTCCAGCGAGTTTTGTAGAACTTTTCAGTTTGATGATAACCTTTTTTCGCGCCTTGATGGTGTATTTGAATTTGAAGACCTCAGAGTAGCTGCAACTTATAGAATCGGCAGAGAAGGTATAGAAGCTTGGAGAAGATACAAGAAAAGCGTTTATACAAAGAAATATGTAGGTAGAAAGATTGCTGAGACTGTACTCAATAATAATAAAATCGGTAATCCTTTAGAACTTATTAATCTAGACGGTGAAGTTATTGCAACATTTAAAAACTTCTATTTCGCCAAAAAACTTTTGAAAATGACAGACAGTTCTGTTCCAAATACTAAGAACTTTAATGAAGACGGATTAAAATTTAGATATGTTAATTAGTGTAGATAATTGGAGTTTAAAATGGGAGCAAGATGGTAAGGTTTATTATATTGCTATACCTCCCGCCGCAAAGAATGAAAATAGAATTGATATAATAAGTCAACAACAGTTTGATAAGATGTCTAACTATCATTTAGATGTAGATTGTATAGTAATAGAAATAAAAGACGGAAAAATTAAAAATATAATTTATTAAGATGCACTACAATCAAATAAAATTCCCTTATTATCAAAATGGTATAAAAACTATAAAACCGTCAGGGCTTATTTCTTTAGAACAGTTTATGAATTCTGTAAGGAAACCAAGGGCTGAGATGCAGGAAGCTTTTAAATTAATTGAGAAAGCATCTAAAGAAGGTAATAAAGCCGAGAAAGATAGATTAAAGACTGAGAAATTATTCTTCACTACCCCTTCTGTTATAGTTGATCCTATAAGAAATTACGATTCGATAAGGCAATTTCTACCCTTTGTTGTTGCGGAATACGATAATGTTGAATATGCGGAAGATCTAAGAGATTATATATTTGATAAATTCCCTAGTTGTATATTTGCTTTTACCTCTCCTAGTAAATCAGGTGCAAAATTTCTGTTTCATGTAGAACCTCCGACCAGTATAAATCATTATAAGGAATTGTTTTTTGGTTTGGCGGCAGATTTAGATAAGTTTAAAGGACTAGATATGTCTAATGAAAGATGTACACAACCATTATTCAATAGTTGGGATGAGAATGCTAAATATAGAGACAATGCGATACCATCTACTAAGAGAGGCTTTAAAACTAATGCTTTCGATGCAGATAAAGAAATAGATTTTGATATGCCACAAGAAGTAGATGCAAAAATCGAAATAAAAGTGGTAGATTCTATAAAGTTTCTTATTGATAGGATTTTAGAATCAGCTCATCCTCAACTTTTAGGCTGCTCATTTTTGATTGGCGGCTGGGCAGCAGCAAATTATATTCATCAGGATTTGGCGTTCGATACAATGATTGAAGCTATAGAAAATAATGACTATATGAGTAAAAATGTGAATGGTTATAAATTAACCGCGAAACAAATGTTCGCAAAAGGATTAAATTTTCCAACAGAGTATAAATCATGACAACAGAAGAAAAATTAATTTCGATGCTTCAACCTAAAGACTATGTTTCCAAGGTAAAAAGTTATTGTAATAAATGTGAATATATAATTAATAAAACTAATAAGGAAAATGAAAACATATAAAGGATTAATCACAGAACTGCCAAAAAACGGTATTTTCGTATTTGGATCAAATACACAAGGGAGACATTCTCTCGGAGCTGCAAAAACAGCAAGAGATAAGTTTGGGGCTCAGTACGCTAACCCTATGGGCAGACAAGGACAATCTTATGCTATAATAACTAAAGACCTTACTAAGAATATGCATCCTTCTATACCTAGAAGTTTTATAGAGAATCAGATTAGTGGGCTTTACAACTATGCTTTAAAGAATCCTGACTTAGATTTTTATGTAGCTTATAGTGGTGTTGGTAAGAATTTGAATGCTTATTCTAATCAAGAAATGGCGGATATGTTCTCTCATATTCCAATAGTTGAAAATATAGTTTTTGAAGTTGAATTTAGTAAATTATTAAATAATGAATTATCCAGATAAAATATATTTAAATACAGGATATGAAGCCGATAGTGTGGATTTTCATGAACTGTTTGAAGTCACTTGGTCTGAAAATAAAGTTCACAGTAATGATATAGCTTATATTTCTAAGGATTCTCTTCTGTCTTTTTTATGCTCGCGAATAAAAGAAATAGAACACGAAAAATCTACTATAAATACGAATACAATGGCAGGAGGAAACAAAATCAATCGTCTTAGAGGTATTCAAAAAGAACTTAAACAAATAATAGAAACTTTTAAATAAAATTTTATGGCACAAATAAAAGCAGGAGATAAAGTTAAATTTTTAGCTATATCTTGGGACGAGCCTCATTGGGAATTTGACCACCCCACAGTTGTATTAAAACCTTTAATAAGATATTCACCTAATGGGGAAGGGTGTGAAGGATTAATAGAAGAATTAGCTATTGATATATGCGTAGAAGATGTAGAGGATGAGGATATTTCAGAAGAATTTGATTGGAGAAAATGGAAATTATCAACTTTAAATAAAGTAGCCAAAGAAAGGTTAGAAGGAAAAGACACATGGAAGTCTAAGATTATAGAAGTTGTAAAACAGACTTTAGAATTCTATGAAGGTGAAGATGGTTTAGAGTTTAGTGTGATAGAAACTGTAACTGTTTAAAAACTATGGAACATCACAAATATGGAATATTTTTAATTGAACTAAAAAAAGATGGAGAAGTCATAGGAATATATGAAAGTATGTCTACTATGGAATTTATTACAGAATTTGAAACATTACAAGAATGTAGAGAGTTTCAATCTGAATACTCTAATATTTATAGCTTGAAAACTATTATAATACCTGTTTACTAAAAATGAACGACACTTTAATTATATGCATTACCTTAGTAATTTTATCAGTTTTGTTTATTATCTTTCATTTTATTTCGCGGCAAATAAATAATCCTTATACAGAGGAAATTATAGGTGAAAGACATGAGCACATTTATAGCCAATTAAACCCTAACAGGCAGGTATTAATTTATACTATAAGACGATCATATAAAAACGGTAAAATAAAAGTATATACATCTACAATAGAGCATTAATAATATGGAAATTAAATCAATAACTTACGGATCTACTTGTTTCGGTAATTTAATGCGAGTTAACGGAGTTGATTATGAAGATATGTCTGAACAGGAACAGATTGATATAATAATGCTTGCGACAAAAGAAGATTATGGTAGAAGTACTTTATTTATGGAGGCTTTAAAGATATTGTCTTCCGAATATGATGGCGAGTATTCAACACACTATTGTAGTCAATGCGGAACAACAGAAAATATAATGAAAGTAAATTTAGAATAGATGATAACAGAAGATTCAAAAATATTAGCGGAATATTTAGATTGGAAATATATTCCTTTTAATGATTTGCAAAATTATCCTAAAGCAGGTTGGTGGAAAAAGTCAAAATCTTTAAATAAAAGAAGTTATTTTGTCAATGAGGGATATGCAGAGTATATAGTTAGAAAGCATTCAGAACTTAGATTCTATAATTCTTATGATTGGTTATTCAAAGTGATTAAAAAGCTTGAAAGTGAAGAGTTAGAAGATTATATGTACTCTTGGGAAGATGAAAGAGGAATGAACTATAATTTTAATGGTATAAGGGTAGATAGAATGGGAGATTGGGATGTTTCTATACATCTAGAATTAGATCCTGCTATAGTAATTGGAGAGGCTAGACTTATTAAAGATGATAAAGAACAATTGTTTTCAGTTCTTGTTGCGGCGGTTAAAAAAGTGAATGAAATTAAAACAGAAAGTAGATTATGAAATCATTTAAGTTAATAAAAGAATATCCAGGATGTAGTGAATTAGGAAGAATAGTCCACTTATTTGGAGATGTTTACAGGGAATCTAAAACTATTGGTGGATTTTTTGTGAAGAGTGATATAGAAACTTACCCTGAATTTTGGGAACAATTATAAAAATAAATTATGGAGGCACTAAAAGATTGGTCAGATTATCCTATAGGAACAAAAGCTCCTGCGATAATGGGAGGGTATTGGATTAAAAGAGTAAATGGCTGGCAATGGAATGAAACAGGTGGCACTTTTCCCAGACCTGGAGCTGATAATTCAGGAACAGTTATTTTACCACTTAATAAATAAGTAATGACTTTAGAAGAAAAACTTATAGATCTCGGATTTATAAGGCGGGATAGTAAAATATTAGACAGTTATATCCTAGACATTTCATATACACCGACCGAAATAAAAGAATTAAGCATAAGCACAGAATTAGGAAATCAATATGTTTATATAAGACAAGGTGATAAGGGTAAGGCTCATTGGGAAGTAGACTTAGTTTGCATTTATAATTCTGATTATATGGGAAATCTTACAGTAGAGTACATAGAAAAATTAGTTGAAGTAATTAAACCAAAAATAAAGGAAAGCTTGAGATATGACAAATAAAACTCTAAAATCAATTATAATTGAAGAACTTGTGGCAAGTGAGTATCAGGATAATTATTCTTATGAAGACATTGCAAATAGTATAATTTGGAAAATTCGCGCAAAATAAAATAAATAAGAATGGCAAGAGAAGCAGTACACACATTAAGACTAACATGGATTCCTGAAAAAGGAAGTGTATGTCATATATCTAATTTTAAAAATAATCTTATAGTTGGTGAGGGGTTTGGTGCAACATTTTTAGACATTGCTGCTGATGGAAAAGACATAGTCTTTAGATTTTGTAAGGAAATAGCCGAGGAAGATATAAAAATGCGGCGGAAAAAAGAACTGACAGATCAAATAAATAAGCTACAAGAAGAACTTAACTCACTATAAAACAATGACATATAAAGAACTATCTCCAGAACAAATAGAATATATAAGACATATTTATTATTCAGAAAGGAGTCATAAAGAAAAAACAGATCTTCTAGGAGAAAAGTTTGGAATAGCTGAACGCACTGTAAGAAAATGGTGGGAGTATATGGATTTGAATAAAATATCATCCGATCTCCCTCTACAACTGCAAAAAGCACAAAACAGAAATCTACATAAAGATACTAAAGTTGTTTTAGTTACTACAGCGCAAAATAAAACTTCAATAAATAGAGATTTCTTAAACAATTTAAAAGCTTATCAGTCCTATATTGAAACTGTATTAGGTAAGAAAACAGAACTAATCATCATCCCGTCTCGTTACAGAAATCCCTCTTCTAACATAGAAACTGAGGCTACTAAAGCTCAGGATTGGTGGGAGGATGAAATAGAAGATTATTTATTTTATGGCAAGGTTGATTTCGGAGATGTTTTGATTTCAGCGGACAGTAGAATAAGCCCAACAGCTAAGGAGCCAATCCTAGGGTATGAAATACTGGCAGATAATAAGCATTTGGTTTTAGGGCACAGTAAGACGCATTTTAAAACTCTTCCTAGATTTAGAGGAGAAGATTTGAGAACTATAGCAACTACAGGGTATCTAACCACAAAAAACTACTCTCAGAGTAAGAGTGGAGAAATTGGTAGTAATAACCATTGTTATGGATTTGTTGTCCTAGAAAAAATTGATGAAAAACGTTGCTATATACCTAGAAATGTAAAAGTAAAAAAAGACGGAAGTTTTACAGATCTTATACATTCAGTTGATAAAAAAGTATCTGTAATATCAGAATCTTTAGGTTTTATATGGGGCGACATACATACTAGAGTTGTAAATAGGGATTTTGTAAATGTAACTAAAGAGTTGCTTAAAAAATTAAAGCCTAAAAAGAACATTTTGCACGATATTTTTGATGGAAGTACTATAAACCCCCACGAGAGTAAAGACATGTTCATACAGCGTCTAAAAATAGTACAGAACAAACATCTATTAGAGGATGAAGTTAATGAATGCTTAGACTTCATAGAAGAAATTAAAGGTTGCTGTGGAGAAGTTTATATTTCAGAGTCAAACCATGATGTATTTTTACCAAGGCACATTAATGGAGAAAACTGGAAACGAGACTTACATAATAGCCCTGCATATTTGAAATATGCTCTAATTCAACAAACAGTTGACTTAACCCAATATGGAGACATACTAGGTTACCTTATACATCAACGATTTGGAGAAGACGTTACATATTTAAAAATGGGAGATTCTATGTATCTTGCTGATTATCAGGTGGCTAGCCATGGAGATTATTCTTCAAACGGCAGTCGAGGCGGCACAAGAGGATTTAGTAGATTGAATTTAAAACTGATACATGGACACAGCCATTCTCCGATGTTGCATAATAACGTCTCATGTGTCGGAGTAACGTGTAACATACATCAGTTTTATAATAGAAAAGGATTATCTTCATGGGCATATGGTCACTCTGTTGTACATAGCAATGGTAAAAATCAGTTACTAGTATTTACTGACGATTATAAACTATCAGGATTAATTTAAAAATGGAAAGAATAGTACAAGATTTCACATTAGCTCCTTTGTTGTATATAAACGACGAGGGAGTTGAATGTGTAGAAAGATGGCTTCCTGTAAAAGGATTTGAAGATTATTATGAAGTAAGTGATTTAGGAAGATTTAAAGCCTTAGATAGAGTTATTACGCGCCATAATGGAGTAAAGGAATCAAAACCGTCCAGAATATTAAAAAACTTATATTATAGTAACGGGTACTGTCAATTAATGTTTTATGTGGATAAAGTTAGAAGTACTTTTATAGCACATAGGGTTGTGGCGGAACACTTTATTCCTAACCCTCATAATTTACCTATAGTTAATCATAAAGATTTGTCTAGGGATAATAATAAAGTTTCTAACCTAGAATGGATGAATCACTCTCAAAATGCATTGCACGCTGTTAAGGGCGGAAAGAAACTAGGAGGTGCGTTACACGGAACAAACAATAAAAACGCAAAGGTCAATGATGATATTGTAAGAGAGATTAGAGCAAGCAAGGTAAAAGGGGTACACAATAAAGAACTTTTCAATAAATATTGCCACTTAATATCTAAAAGTACTTTCAGTAATATAGCTAATGGTCAGGGATGGAGTCATGTAAAATAAACATTATGTCAAAAACAACAAAAATAAATAAAGATGCTATTGTCTCTGTAAGACATTGGAAAACTAAAAAGTCTGATATAAGATGGGTAGATTTACCTGTAGAAACTATATTTTTTGGTTTAATAAGAACTAAGAAACCCCGTTCAGGATATTTTAAAAAGTCAGCTTTTAGTAGAGAGTTTGATGTATTTTTAACTGAGAAACAATTAGAAGAGTATAATGTGTATTTATATAAAGGGGAACTTTACACTAAACCTGAAATATGTATTGCTATGTCTAATAAAGAAGTTTTTAGAAAAGTCTTTGAAAGTGATGGAGAATGTGAAGAATGGCTATCTACTAATCTTGAAGGTGTAAACTTGATTGAAATGTAGCTTTGTTAAATTTTAGTTAATAGATGCCTCCTTAGTTGTGGGGCATTTTTATTTTTCTTTACTTTGTATCTGTGGAAGAGAATTTTTCAGTTTTGGCTTCCTGTTTTTATAGCTTGCTGACGCTTTCTTTTCCGCCGAAATTTAACAAAATTATTTTAAAAATATGTATAAACAACAAATATCATCTAGATCTCATGAAAAGGAATACTCTATAGATTTATTTATAGACTTTCTAAATAAAGAAAAGCAGAAAGGTGCAACACATTTTGAAGTCAAGTGGAGTGGAGACCCTGTTTGGTCTTTTCAATGGTTGAATACTTTTAGGATTAAGAGTAAAGATGAAGTTAAAGAAATTGAGATACAAAGACTGCAAAAAGAAATAGATAAATTAAAGAAATAATGTACTATTTAAAACTTATTTTTATTCTTTTGGGCTTTTTGGTTCCGCCGCATTAAGTCTTGGTTTTTCATGGACTAATAGTTTTAAGAAGAATTTTATCTGTCTTATTATATGTACAGTGTTTTTAGTAATCTTATGTAAATTTTTAAATTAATGAATAAAATTAAATCTGTAAACTTATTATGGCTTTCAGTCGGTGTTATTTTTTATTTAGCACTTTCTTTTGTTTTCAGTTCTTTTTCTCCCGCCGATTTTCCTTTAGCTCCAAAGGCGTTCTTTACCTTTGTTTGGATTTTTGTATCTACTGTGGCTACAGCGATGATTTTAAATAATAAAAGAGATTATGACGGAGAATAGAATAGTATTTATAGAAGATGCTCATGAGTATAATTACTTAAGAGAATATAACGACAATGAAGGTACTATAACGCATAGTTTAGTATACCCTATATCTTCTGAGTGGAGTGAGCATTTAAAAGGTACTGTAGCTTTATCTATAGTTGAGAATACAGGAGATTTGTCTTTTACTTTTTGTTCGCGGCCAAATAAAAGAATAACTTACTCAGATGCGGAAGAACTTATGTTATTATTAAGGCTAGCTTTAGAAAAACGGGAAATAAAAATAGGAACATTAGAAGAATTATGATAAGAATAACAACTGCAAATGGATTAAAGCAAAAACCTAAAGATTTTGATTTTGCTATATTCCCTAATATTATATTTAGTCAACCTCCAGAATCGGTAGGAGTAATAGATCGCTCATGTAGTTTCGCTATAGCTTTTGAATGGGGTTATTGGGCATTAATATTTTGGTTCATAAAAACTAAATAATATGAAAAAATTAGACAATCTATTAGACGTAATAATAGACAGAATTAAAAGAAATCTAGACTTTGAAGACGCTTTAGGATTTGATAGGAATATAGATGAGATATTAGCAAACTATAAAGACTCTCGTGCTATAAATGAAGGGGTTTTATTTTTATATGATAATCCACAAATAGAATATAAAGATGTATTATTATCTTGCGGAAATAAATTAACAATAAGCTTATCATGAAATTAACAGAAGAAAATAAAAGGAGAATTGACCACTATTTTGATAACAATTCTATACTACAAAGAAGTTTAGAACTTAATAGGAAATTTGTAGATGATATATCAACAGCAGAATTAAATGGTTTAATGAAACCCTTTGACGAATATGATATGGCTTCATTTAAGGCTACAGGAGAAAGAGTTAAGATTATCTAAAGGCAAACTAAGAGAGGTAGAGTAGAAGTGTCTTACAATCTAATCCTGCTTCAGGATTTTGGGTTAATGAAAATGAGTTAGAATAAAGAATTCCCCTTAGATTTCTCTTTGGGGATTTTGCTTTTTGTAATTTCTAAACTCTGTTGCAGTTCTAAATAGGCTCTTTTATAAGATTGTGCTTCTTTTGTATATCGCTTGCCGTCATCTATTTTATTTGATGTTTATTCATTACACTTTTTAGATCTTCTACTGTTATAAACTTACCTTGAGTTATCAGTATATCATTCTCTGTTATTATATAATTCTGTTGTATTAGATTGGCATGTAATTTTATTCTACCTTTTTGAAATATGTCTTTATCTTTTTTATCTCGGCGGACTTTTATATATTTCCACCCCATATACTCTAGTTATCTTGCTGTCATAATCTCAATTTAACCCATTTATTGTCTACAAATTCTTCTATACTTTCCTGACAGGGTAGATAAGATAAAAATCTATCATTCCTATCTCTAACTGTAATTAGATATTCGGAATCTTCTACATCAAAATGTAATCCTCCTTCAATCCACTCTGTGTAGTCTGATGTGTCTCCTAATATTAGACCTCTAAATTTTCTCATATAGCTTATTCTGTATTTCTTTTAATATTTGTATTTTTGCCTCTAGTTTTAAAACTTCCTCTGGATTAATTCTTTTGGCGAGTTTTGTTCTTGTAGCATCACTTAGTTTGCTCCTGTAACTATTCAATAAATCTAGAATTAGTTTTTTATCTTCTTTTAGGCGCGCGAAATAGCCTAGTCCATATTCAGAAAGGTTTTCTGTAGAAGGTTTTTTAATCATTATTTTCTAATTTCGTTTCTAAATATTGAAATGCTTTCTGGAACATAATAAATTCTGCTTCTTCTCTTGTTTCTAAGCCATGTTTAGACCAAATATGAGTCTTAGTCTCTTCTAAAGATTTATCATCTATTACAGGTACATATTTGAAGTGACGATCAGTTCTTACAGCGCATATTAATTGTTGCGCGTCGAAGAAATCATATAAATATATTGAGTATAGTCTGAAATTAGAAGCGGGTGTATAAATGTCAACCTCTCCTACCTCAATTACATATTCTAAAAATAATTTCTTTGCTTTATTCGAACCTTCTAGTAAAGCGTATAAACTGTAGTTGTTTTTCATTATTTCAGTAATCTTTTTAGTTCGTGATATTTCCTAGCATCTTCTTTTATCTTATCCCATTTCATAGTTTTCTCTTTTATACGATTATCTGTATATGAAGTTATTGCCGTTTTCACTTTTTCTCTGTTCTCTTTATTCCTTTTGTCCGCGCCTAAAACATCTAAAATATGTAAAACACAGCCATCTATGGTTTGAATATTTAAACGTTTTGGTAAAATCTTCGCTTCTCCTGAATCAATAAGTTGTTGCATGTTTTTTATTTGATTGCACGCACATTGCGTTATATTTCTGTTACATCCTGCACAAGTTCCTATAATTATATCTTTCATATTTTATTCTTCAAAAAATTCTAAGTCTGACCAAATTCCCATATTCCTTTTAAGTAAATATGAGCATACTGAGCTCGTATCAAAGACAGAGTAATTAATTCCTCCTATAGCCTTATAAAAATAACCTTTAAACTTTCTCCCATTTATAGACATATTTCTAGGATTTTCATTTATTAAAGATTCGGGTATCTCATTTATATCTTTTGTGTATATTTTCATTTCTTATTTAAACTATTAAAATGATTTATAATATCTTCGGCTGTAATTTCAAAACCTTCAACACAATTCCTATTGTAAATATCTATTTCTAACTTTAGTATTTGTAACCTATCTTTTAAGTCTTGATTAAGAATAATTTTTTCTTTTGGCAGGACATTAAATCTATTCCTAAACTGACAAATACAAGTGTTTATATAATTATCACACACTTCACATTTTGCTGCTATCATTTTTTATAAACTACTATTTTAGGAAATACTCCCTTGGTTGTTATTTCTAATCTATCCTCTGTTTGGTATATATCACACCTTGATTTTACAGTTCTGTTTTTGTAGGCTTCTTTTATTGCGGCACATAAATTATCAAACTTGTCATCACTATTCTCAATTACACTCAACAACTGATGGATAATTAAGCTGTCTTTAAAAGTTGCCCAGCTATATGCCTTAAAATAATCTCTTTCTATTTCTTTACTCGGTTGTCCTATTTCGTAAGTTATTTTCATACTAATTTATTCTCTCTTAAAAATTTATAATGATTTATAGCTATAATAAGTTCTTTCTCACATACTATAACCCCATCTGTTCCTTTTATATTTTCTGTAATTATCAGTTGTTTTATCCACTGTTGTAATTCTTCTATTGTTACTCCTTCATTTAGATATTCAAGACAGAGTTTTATTATTTGTTTGCGGCTTTTCATAACAGCCCTTTCTTAAACTCAAATTCTAAAATCTGCATGAATCTGTAATGATCTCTAAACTCATACACAGCGTCATTAATCTCTTTTCTGCAAGCATCGTATTTTAATAGCTCTTCTATGCTAAAGCTGGGGGCTTTCTCTTTTAAATTATCTTTGAAATATTTATAACGGTTAATAAAAGAATTATAGTCTCTGCCATCATTACCTATGTCATAATAATTAACTTCTCCATTTTTAGTTTCTATATCTAGTAGATCCTCTATAGAACTGCACTGACTTAGTATGTTGTTTCCTATTTTATTCATAAGTATTACCTCCTGTTTTAATTAATAATCCATCTCTTTGCGCCATATTACAAATAAGTTTTCCGAATTTAGAAGTTGGAGTAACCTTTGCTTCATCATCTACATATAATCCCATAGCCGAGAAAAAAAGAATGTACAGAATACAAAAGCTCTTCTTCGGTCATGTGCTGTATATCTATAAACCTTTTAACTCCTCTTAGTATAAGTGCTAATATGATTACTAAAGTGATTTCTACCATAATTTAAAAATTTTACGAAATATAAATATTCCTAATAAAAAGAAAATTATTGCTGATAACATCACAATCAGAACTACTTCCATAGTATGCTTCATGATATCTTTCTTATACAAATATTCTGAAATCCACTCGCAAAATATCGCCGATAAAACAATTCCCCATGAAATGTATAATCCTAATAAGGAAATAACCATTGAAGTTTTTAGATTTAATTCCATTTTATAGTTTGTTTATAATTTTAATCCCGTCTAAATTTTTTATATATTTTACAGGGCTTGCTTTAAATAAATAAGTTAAAAATTTTAAAGCAGATGTAAATAATATATTATATCCTAACTCTTTTGACAGATAGAGTATTACATTTTCTGGTTTAGAGTAATTGTAAACTTTTATATTTTTTATGTGAGTATTATTTCCCGCAAATTCGGCGAAAGTGTCTACTGTTGAGTCTACAAAAAATAAAATACCTTTACCATCTATGTATAAAGTACCATCTTCCTCTTTTTTAATAAAAATTTGTTTATTCATTTACTGTTTTTGTTTTAATATTTCTGTTAAGGCATTTAATTCGGCGATTTCGTAAGACAGGTATTTAGTAGATTCGTCCTTTTGTGTAGGTTTCCAAACTACTCCTTCCTTTGAAGTTACATAAACTCTATACCATTTTAATTCTTTTTCATAAACAGGAAATATGCATATGTGTAAATCATGTTTATCTCTATAATATTTTACCAAGTTTTCTTTCTTTGGCGGAAATAGTCTATTTTTTATATATTCTAGCATGCCTTCTCTATTAAATATCCTGTTAATACTTTTTCTGGTTGTGTGAAATGGCTTATAGATATATCATTTCCATCTTCATAATAAACTGCTTCTAAATTAGGTGTTCTGTATTTTGGTTCTATAGATACTTTAATTCCTAAGCTAAGTAGAGTATTAGTATATCTTTTATAATCTATTTCTGCGCCGACATTAGAAGAACATCCTGCGACAAGAAAAACAGATTTTCCTAATTCCAAAGTAAGCTTTATAGCTTTACATTGTTCTAATGTTTTATTTAGTTGCCTCATTTTTAATTATTGGTATTAAAGTTTCTTTTATAAAATTTTCAGGAAGACACTTATTTCTCTTTTGTTGATTGCAGTTGTTACATAAAGTCATTAGATTGTAATAAGTATTATCTTTACTTCTAGAATATGGATTTATGTGATCTACTGTAAGATTTTCTTCCGATTGACAAAGAACACATTTATTACCATCTCTTTCTTTAATTATTTGACGTTTTTGTTTGTTATTTAGTTTACCAGTTCTCTTTGAAGAATTTGTTTCCATAGAAGGTCTTACTTCATTGTACCATACATAATAATTTCTATCTTGGTGGAGATATTTGAATATTTCCTCATACTCTTTAAAATAATTTTCCAACATTTTAAATACATAAACGTATTGCTCTTCTGTGGTAGACTCTTTTATGAGATAATAATTTAATTTCTCACCACACTTAAGCATACAGTCTTGTAAATAATCTGGTCTTCTTATTTCTCTATATTTATTTAGAATATATTCTTTTACTTTCATTTGGTCTAGAATAAAAAACTTAAAAACAAATATACAACTTCACTTCTTAAAACAATGTTAATAGACTGTTAAAATAGAATTTTATACAATAAAAAAGAGCCCGAAGGCTCCTAGATTAATCTGCTAATGTGACGGTTGGTTTATCTATCTTAGCTTCATTTAGTTTATCCTGATGTAGTGCTACACCATTATGGACATTATCTTCATGTACTTTATTTAAAGCTAATGTAACACTCAGAGCTAGTAATGCATGGCTAGAAAGTACTGGCTTTGCTTTATTCTCAGGTGAGAACGTTGCTTCGAGAGTTTCTTTCTGTTCAAATCCTACAGTAGATTCTTTTTGTCCTATATACTGGACTAGAGTGCACAACTTTTCATAGAGATCACTGTCTATTGTTATAGCAGTTCCTTTTTGGTATCCGTATTCTGCATAATTTACTGTGTCGTCTTTAACTACTTTCATTTTTTATTTATTTTGATTTATTTAAGGCAAATATAGTTATAATAATTTTAAATTCCTAATTTTCTGGTTCAAAATATTCAAGAAATTCGTTAGTATTTTTTTCACTAGATAAATAATAAAGAGACTCTGCATTAAATCCCCTATATGTATCTCTTGTTCCTCTTATATCCTGCATATTATAAATTTGCTTTAGTACAGTATTTTTCATCACTAATGAAGTCAATTTATTCGTCCCTTCGTATTTACCAGATTGAACTTCTTCAAAGAATCCCCCTTTATATAACTCTTTAAGCATCCCTATAGCAATTACAGGCTTATCAATCACATCCATAACTTGCCCTACAACTCCTGTGGCTGTTGATGCCTTAGTTTCAGAGGTTGTCCTCAATAATATGTAAGAAGCTAACGTATATAAATATGCGTCATCCTCATCATCCCCCGCTAGTGTTAATGTAGTCACGGCTAACAGTGCAAGAAATAATCCAAACTCTGCCATAACTCTCTTCATATTTGTCTTACCCACATCATCTAAAGATCCCCATTCAGTTTTTACTGCTGATATGAGGTTTGTAACTCCTCTATCATCAATCATTTTCTTAATTATATTATTTAGATATCTGAATCCCGTAATATAAGACCCCTCTACGTTTTCATTGCTTTGTAGGAGATTTTTTTTGCCTTGAAGTCTAGAATTTACTGCTAAAAATAAAAATGAACGCATTCCAGTTACGAACCTTAAAAGATAATCTCTACTTGCTAAAGACTTCTCTTCTGTCGTAGTTTGCCCATCTATAATAGCAGATGTTTGAGCTGCCTTTTGTAAAGTGTTTTGATATATTCTGTCTAGTTCTTCTTGTCCGTATTGGTCTACGATTGATCGTCTAAATTTTATAGGCTCTGTCCCTTCATTCTCTAAGATATTCCAAAGAGAATTATCTCTAAATTCATTCCACTTATTTTTTATTTCAGTTTTTGTAAGCCCTGAGTTCTCTGGTCTTAGTTTATATTGATTATAAGTCATAAACCCTACACCCTCAACTGCTCTGATATCATCAAAAGTAGCTATGAATACTTTAGATTTAATAATCTGATCCGTAATTAAAAATCCCTCATAACCTAAATTGTTAAAAGCAACTGCAACCCTGCCTAGTCCTGAGTTTTGAAGTCTATTCCTGAAATCTATTACTCCTCCCGCTTCCAAAACTTTATATATTTTAGAGCTCCTGTTTATTTTTCCCGTTTCTTTTAGTAGGTTAGGTGCTTCTTTAAGGTCAAATTCCTTCTCAGCATATAAGTTAGAATCTGCCTGAATGAACTGTCCTAATCGCGCCTCAATAAAGTTTCTATTTACTGAACCTGTTAAAAAGTTGGTTAGAGTTACAGGAACTGAGAATGCTAAGCTTGAATATTGTACAAAACGGTGAATTACTAAGGCAAGCCTACTTACGTCAACTTTATATCTATTTAACAGGTTTATTTCTAATTTCTTAGATTGAGTTTTTCCATAGATATTAAAGTCTATAAAAGAATCTGCCATTTGTAAAGCATTTGAAGCATCTCCTGTTTTACCATTAGTGAATTTTTGTTCTTCTACCTGTTGTCTTAAAGCCATCACAGAGGCTAAACTATTCTTTTTTTCTCTGTAAAGATTTGATTCATAGAGAAGTTCGGCGAAAGTCATTCCTAAACTTAAACTTACATCTCCTCTTTCTTCAAGGTCATAAATATATTTCATTGGAATTATATTCTGAGAATCATTTTCATCTCTAACCCCATAATCTAAATCATCTACCCTGTTTAAAAATGTATCCTTATAGCTTCTTTTTATTGTTTCACCGATTCCAACTCTATAAGCATCTGATAACTTTTCAACTTTAGATTTAGATAATTGCGGTAATTTGTTTATATCTGTAATTATTCCGTAGTTAGCTGATACTTTCCTATTTGCTTCATGCATTAAAGTAAGCAACTGAAAATCTTCTAAATTTTGAGTTGGGTTACCTTGACCGTCGAAATTAAATCGGTTATAATAATTTTCATTTCTGTACTTACTCTGTTTTGGTTGATACTGACCACCTTCCCAATTTGCATCAAAATTTTCATTTCGTTCATTTTCTGTAGTATTTTCATTCCAAGTATAATTAGGAGTAATTTCTACATACTGAGTTACGGGATATTCTTCCTGTAAAGCTTGTCTATCGTTAACTAATCTACTAGGATTTATATCTCCGTTATTCAAAGCTTTTACAAATTCGGAATAACCTTTTGGCGCAAATCTTTTATAATAAGAATACAATTTTGTTCTTCCATAAGCTATTTCAAGTTTTGCAGTATTTTTAAATTCGGGAGAGTTTAATCTGTCTACTACTTCATCATAAAATTCATCTTCTGAAAGTTCTTCACTTAAACCAAAATAAGATTGAAAGAATCTTGCATATTTAGGCTCTATATTATCTGTAGTGCCACTTTGTAAGTCTTCTATCTTGCGAATAAATTTAGTTACATTTACTTGGTCGTCAGAAGATATATTCTTATAAAGAAAGTCGGCTTCTTTTATAGTACCTATCTCAGACTGTTTAATACCTGAATCTAATAAATCATCAAAATAAGATTGATTAACTGTATTCTCAGTCTCTACTTGTGCTTCCTGTACTTCTTCAACTCCGTTACGCCTTAATATCTGATTGGCTTGTTGAAAACCTTTCTGTATCTCTGTGTCTAATTCTTGTACTCTTTGTTTTGCGGCAAGGCTCATTACAGGTACATCTGTCTCTGCTGGATTTCCTAATTTCTGATATTTCCTTAAAATGTCTGAACGCTCATTTAAAGCATTTTCTAACTGAAAAGCTATTTCATCAACTACATACGAATCCTCTTCTGAAACTTCTGCGTCTCTTAACCTTCTTATAATTTTAGGCTCTTTTTTAGCGTCTGTATCTTCCGACTTATTACCTAAAGCGTCATAAAACTCCTTAGAAAACCTTATTCCACCATTAGTCTGAACCCATTTTAAAGCCTCCTTATTTCCACTGGCTTGTTCTATAGCTTGTAAAGTCTGAGTAAACTCCTCTCTCAGCTTAAATATCTTATCTTTATTTCTTTCTGCAAAGTTAGCATCTGCCTGAATTAAATCCTGAGCAATCTGCCATGCTATAGTACCGTCTTCTTTTGGATTACCATTCTCATCAGTTAAAGCTTTTGCAAATTTTCTTTCTCTTGCTAGAGCTTCCAGTTCTATACGATCCGCATCTGACATTATGTCTTGCGGGCTGTATTTCTTAGTTATTCTATATCTTTGAGAAGATAGATTTCTTAGAAAGTTTTTTGTTTCTGTATTCATCCAAGCAGTATCACTTTCTCTCTGTTCATAGTAAGCTTCTGTAAAAGGTCTTTCTATATTTTCATTTTTCCATGCATTTACTTCTTGCTCATACTGTTGCCTTTGAGCTTCTGTTAATGTTGGAATTCTTTTTAATAATTCTTTTCCGCCCTCTACATTTAGGATAGATTTTAAAATATTTATCTGAGTATTTTGCAAATCTTGGAGAAATTGCCCCATATTGATTCCAGAAATAAGGCTACCTGTATGATTTCCATCACTATCAGTTTCTACTATATTTCTAAACTTTCCTATATTATATCCATTATCTTCTATAAAATTTAATAAGCCTGTTACATCTGTTTGAGTTTCAATATTGGCTTTCGTTCTATTATCGGAGAATATCTTACCTAAAAGGTTTAAAAATATATTATTTGAAAGTCTTAATTGACCAAAAGTTCTTCCAAACCACGTTATATCTTTTGTTTCCTGAGTAATTTTTGTTCTTACTATGTCAGCATCGGCTTGGGACAATCCAGTTTTTGCAATTACAGCTTCTACTACACTATTAGCCCCTTCAGAATTAAGAAGTCTTTCATTTCCTTCTAATCTGTTTATATCTTCTATCTTCTGCCTTAAATCGGAAAGTATATCTTGTCTGTTAATCCCTTCAGAGTCTTTAATTACATTATTTTCTATAATAGAAATCATATCCTGAATTGACGATTTCACGTCTGAAAAACTTGCTATAGCCGTAATAGTCTCTGCATTCAAGTATAATTTATTCTGATTAGGGTCTCCCTCCTGAAATCTTTTTAGAGCAGCTTCTACCTTTCTTACAGTTGTGTTTAAAGGCTCTCTTAATCCTGCGTTTAATTGCTGAATAGCTATCCAAGCTTCTGCATTATTAAGCTGCTGAGTATTTTCTAGAAGTCCTTTAACACTTGATAAAGGTGCATCAATATTTGTACTTCTTTGCTTTTTTAAATTCGTATTAATCTTCTGTAAACTATTATAATAAGATTGGAGACGACTTGAAACTTTTTTATCAGCTAAAGAGTAAAATAAAAACTCACTTTTATCTAAAGTGCTTTCACTAAATACATCATCAAAATTATTATTTAATACATTATTTGCTACAGCATCTGTAAATGCATCAAGTTCTTGTCGAATAGAGGGTGTAATAAGGGCTCTGAAACGAGAAATTAAGTTATTCCATAGTTCTTGTAATAGATTTGTAAATCCTGCTTCTACGGGCGTATTTTGAGTTTCTACAAAATTCTCCTGAAACTTACGACCCAATATCTTTCCTAATATCTCTTTTCTTACAATTTCATCTAATTGTGCCCCTGAATAATTTTTAGAATAGATTTCTGTGTATCTTTGAGCGTCTTGTCTCCATTCATTAGTTAAATGGACATTTGTTAGCATTCTATTCAAAGTTTCTACATCCTGAAAAGCTTCAATAGCAAAATGCGCCACCTCTTCTGATAGATTTTCTACTGTATATTGACCATCTGCAAAAGCTACTACTCTATTTGATATGTCGGCTAAAGCTTCTGCTGTTGGCTCTACTCCGTTCTTTTCTGAATATCTTAGAATATAGTCATCTATAGAAGTTACATTTACTCCTATTTTACTTAGAAAAGATTTTAAACTATTCTTAAGTTGTTCTTCGGTTAAAGTCTGGATAGGTTCTGTAGTTACTTTACCATCTCTAAATAAGCTGTTCTTCTCTCTGTAAATATTATAAGCTGATTCCACTACAGCGACTTTACCCATTCGAGATTCAAGGGTTGGCTGTTTGCCTGATTTTAAATCTTTTATGAATTGTTCCTTGTTTATAGTTCCGCCATCAAACTCTATAGTATTCAGATTGTTAGGATTTATTTTGATTGCACTATTCGCATATCTCAAAACATTATCGTTTCCAAATTGCTTTATAGCATCCTGATAAACTGCTTCTGAATTAAGTCTCACCAAACCTTCGGAATGACCTGCTCCTTGTAGTTGATATTGCCCGTCTAATAAAACTTTGCTTTCGTTTAGATTTCCAAGTCTTATTTGTTTATTTATAAACCCTTCAACAGTATCTGGATTGCTATTTGAGTTTATAGAAAATAAAGTCTGAAAAGCTTCTTCATTATTAAGATTTATAGTATTCTCTACTATAACTAAATCTGATTTAGAGTCTGGATTATATGATACTTCATTTGAAGTAAATACACCTGCTTGTATATCTCCTGTTTGTGTTGCATCTAGTGCTTCTTTATAGGATTGAAATAAATTCGCTGCGGGTGTTTTATAGTATAGTGTGGGCTCTGCATTTTCATCTAATAAAGCAGGATGATTACTAAAAGTAAAATTAGGAGTAAAAATATTTTTATAAGAATCTAACGCTTGCTCTGTATTGATTAAAGCATTAGAAGCAATTGAATTAAATAATATAGAAGGTTGCCCATTTTCTGCCAGAACAGTTTCTATTTGATTTTGTGAATTTCTTACTATTGAACAAGCCATATTACTTTGTATATCCTACATCTTGTATACCTGTAGGTCGGGTTAGTATTTTTATTTTGGTTTTCTCTTTTAAAATCTCTTTGTCTATTTCTGACAAATCTAGATCGCATCTTTTGATTTTTATTTCATAGGTGGCGTATCCTGTAGTTTTTATTTGTTGCACTACCTTATAAGCAGATCCTGTTTTTGAAGTGTAGAATATCGTCCCCTCAGAAAAGGCATTACTTATGGTTAAATATCCATACATTGCCTTTATTTCTAAGCCCTTAATAATCTTAGCTTGTACTAACATTCTTTCTCCGAATTTATTTGTTCCAATTGTTTTTGAGTGTAAAGTCTTTCTATAGAAGATATATTTTCTAAAGTTTGAACTAATCCTTCAAATTGTTGAGGATTTACTGAAGTATTTATATTAACTTCTATATTATATTGACTAAACAAAGGATTATATATTTGAGGTAGCTTTTGATATATCGTTAAATTTTTATAATTTCTTGCCTTTTCCCATACTTCTCCGTTTACATTAATATAATTATCTTCAAGATTCTGGGTTGCTAGATATTCTCCATCTTCTGAAAGTTCTATTTGTACAGTTTTTTGTGAGAGCTGTTCTGGGTTATTTAAATAGAATTCTCTAACTAATTTTTCTTCTATAGGTTGTTCTTGGGTTTCTGCCGTAGTAAATAAAGTGTTTAGTTCAAAATCTTTGCTTATAATTGCATAATCTCTCAACGGGTGACTTTCAGGTGTAAAAAGATTAATTTCCTGTTTCGAATAAGGGTCAGAGTCTTTTAAAACTATACCTCTCTCATTAAACTTAAAATGATTATAAACCTTACTGAAAAGTTCACTATCTTCTATTTTCTGTTGTAAATATTCTCTGGAAAAGTCTGAAATAAAATCCCCTGTTAAATACTCATAACTTCTATTTACAGAATTGATTTTATTAAGCTCAACTTGTAAATCCTTTTGAACTGTGGAGAAATTTATAGCATGTCCAAAAGCTATTTTATATAAGGTTAAGTCTTCACTATATCCTTGTTGTTGGACATATCTTACAATATCTTCTCTTATAGATTCTCTATTATTTATATCTACTGCCTTTCTAAATAAAAATTTATTATTAGAATAAGCTGAAGGAAAAAGAGCTTGTTTATCTATTATATTAGGATTAAACTGTACCAAATCTGTTACATAATCATATAGCCCTTCCAAATCTTCTTGCCTATTCACTCTCTGATAGACTCCTTCATTATTTACTTTAACTAAAGAATTTTCATCGAATAATTGCTGCTCTGATTTTATAGAATCAACTAAAACTAGACTTTTACCTCTATTCGAAGGATTCATTTTTATAGCAGTGTATTCGGGCTGTAAGTTTTGGTTGAATATAAGATTGTAATTATTAGAAAAATCTTCTATCATAGCTTGTTCTACAGTGCCGTATTGAGCATTATAAGCTAAATTAGCAACTGAGTTAAGATAATTTTGAATATCTTCAAAAGAATAGCTTTGATTTGTTATTCCTACAGTATCTATGCCTAATTCAGATGATAAATCCTCTATTCTAAGTAATAAGTCTTCTATCTCCACTCCATTATCTTCCCAGACTGTTCTTGGAGTACTTTGTAATAAGTCTATGGCGTTAAGTAAGTCTGTTGCACTTTCTCCTATTATTAAAGACTGTTCTGTAAATTTTCTTATATTATTTGGGTAACTATACTCAAGACCTCCAAATCCACTGTCTTCTAGAATTTGCATTCTTTCCATAGAAGAGTAAGTTTCAAATATTTTATTTGCAAACTCATCATTAGTGAAGTACTGATCTACTATAGCTTCATTGGCTCCATCTAATAGGTTTTCAAATTGTTCTCTATTTTTAATACCACCAACTCTTTGCCTTAAATCTTTATCTATTAAAAAAGGATTAATTTGAGTAAATTTTCCTAGTCCTATGATGTTAGTAGTATCTTGTACGGAGAGTAAATCAGGAGTCTCATATGTTGCCATATTTTGATTAATCTGTCTTAAATCGATTTCATTTAAAGATACTTCGGCAATTATTTTATCTGCTGTTTCTTTTATATTTCTATGTAGTGAGCTATCTGCTAATAAAGCTTCTATTTCTGTTTCTGTGTATAATTCACTTTTTGTCAGTGTTGCCCTATTCACAGTAAATATACCTTGTGGGTATAAAGATGTGACTTTAGTGTACATCTCTTCTATTGAATTAAAAGGTATAGATAAAGTGTTATTTCTTAAATTATCAATGTCCTGTTTAGTTAAAGATTTATTCTGATTATTATTTCTTGATATAAAAGTCATCACTTCACTAAGAGTAGGATCTGTTGCTGTCACCCCATTAATATCTTGATACTGTTGAGTGTAGGGTACATAAGCTATTTCTAAAGCTTGTTGTTCATTGCCCACTACTTGTAAAGCTTGACTGTACAACTGTGATATTTCTCCTTGTGGATTCTCAACTCTCTCAATATTACCTTCACTATCTCTAATTATTCTACAAGCCATTAATTGGGATTTTTTACTATATTATATAAAGTCTCTCTAAAGAAATCTTTCTCTCTTCTGAATTTTTCTTGTAATAATTCTTGATGCCTGTCCATTAGTTCACGAACCAGCAAAGTATAAGGTTTAGAAATATCCAACCCCCACATATCCATTATAGCCATTTGTCGATTTATTTCTTCCATACTCTGCAAAGTTAATAAAATTATTTTTATGCGCAAGTATTATCTTGAATTTCTTTTTGAGCCATGTTTGTAGTCTCTTCCACTATCGTATTAGTTGGATTAGCTGTCTGTCCTATTATAACTCTCTCTTTTAATTTTAAAGCAAGTTTTGGACTATGAAAAGGCTTATCAGTGATGTCAATATTTATTGATGCTTGCTGTTGTAATAATTGTTTTGCGGTTTCTATTGTGGACTCATTCACCCAATCTTCAAAATTATTATAAGAGCTTTGGGATGATAGTTGATCTCTTATAGAGTCTAAATGGTCAGGGTCATTAAGATTAGTCTGCCCTGAAATATAATAAAATCCATTTTCCAGATTATTACTGTCTATATTATTTTCAGAAAGGTATTGATTAAGTCCTTTTACTTTTTCATTTATAGGCAGGTCAGCATTTAATAAATTATCAAATTCTCCAACTTTATCTATTTCAATCTCATTCATTGAAACTGGATAGGCTACTTTACTTCCATTATAATTAAAGACTACTATAGGAAATTTTCTACCTCTTGACATTCTCTTGACAAATGTAGTGTTTACCCCTTTTTCATTGACTTTTAGAGTTAACTTTTCATTTGATATATAACCTACATCAACTATCTTTTCTAAAGCTTTATTCGATATTGGTAGTAATTCAGTTGCTAATATCCCTGTTGATTTATCTAAGATAAGATTGAAATTAGGTTTTCCAAAATAAGAACTATTCCTGTCTATTGGGACAGATATTTGAACATCTATTAAATCATTCTCTAAATTTGATTCCAAAGCTCTTTGGGTAGCAATCTTTCTTATTTGTGACAACTCTAAATAATTCCCATCTTCAAATATTTCTCTAGGTACAGATTTTAAAACTCCTCCTACTTCTCCTTCCTCAGACATTACATAAATGGAAATATTATTTTGCAGCTCTTGCATTGAAATAGCTCCTGCTCGGAACTTCTGAATTAAATCTTTATTAAATTCATTTCTGTTAGAAACAAACAGAGAAGTTTCTGTGTCATCAGGTTTATTGGTAAAATCAGTGAATGTGAGTCCTGGCTCTAGTTCAAAATTAGAATTATTAATTTCCAAAGGAGTTACAGTAGCATTTCTGTTAAGCTCTATTAAAAGTGGTTGATAGTTAGTGCCTAAGTTTGTCGAAGGAATAGCTTTAAACCTTGTACTTTCATTTAGTATACTTATTCCCGCCGCATTTATTTCTAAACCTTTTGTTTGCCCAATTGTAACATTAATTTCTGTACCATCTTCAAACTGAATTATAAATCTGTCTCCAACATTATAATTTTCTCCTGTTAGTAATCCTGAAACTTGTTTTCTATTATTCCTCTTATTAGGTTTGTTGTTTAAAATGCCTACTAAATTATCTTTAGCTACAATATCAACTAGTCCTTGAAGATTAATACCTGTTATACTGTAAGTACCGTTCTCCAATACTCTAAATTCGGATTTTTCCCAATATTGCGTTTTATTGGCAGTATCTCTTCTGCCGCCTGCCAGAGTAAGGGAAGCTTGTATTTCCTCAGTATTAGTGTTATTTACAGGTAAAGACTCTGTTTGATTGTTGTTAACCTCGTCTAAGGTGGCAATTTGTTCTAAAATATCTGCCAAAACAACTCCGCCTTCAACTGTACCTACCGCTCTGCCATAAGTATTAAGTCTATCTTTTAACTGGTTAAATCTTTGACTATCTTTTTCTCTCAGTCCATTAACACTTCTACGGTTTCTGTCATAAAGCTTTTTATACTCATCCATCTCCTGCTGAGACGGTCTTTTAAGTGGAGTTGATAGTTCCTCTACGTCCCTTCTGTTTTGTAATATATCATCTACTATAGACTGAAGTCTTTCTCTTAAAGTTTGAGGAGTGTTTAAAGTTATGCCGCTATTTTGAAACAATTCTTCATCTCTTTGTTGTTCTAAAGCATTTAATTGCTGTATATGCCTTTCTTGAATTTGTGCATATTCTTCAGAATTTTCTAAAAGTCCTTCTGTCTGAGTTAGTTCTATTTGTTGCTGAGATAGTAATTCTTCTCTTCTTGTGTTATAAGTTTCTTCTATTTCCGCTGTTAATTCTGTAGGAACTTGTTGTTCTATAGGTGGTAAACTGTCCCCCTCTTCAGCTAAGTTTATTTTGGCTTGTGGAGACTGAATCTCAGTGTTTGCATTATCAACGATAACTTTGAATTCATTATATTGATTTCTTAATTGTTGATAAATTTCTTGTTCCGCTTTTTGATAGTCCGAAATATCCGCGCCTTTCTTTTTAAATTTATTAAGAATAGGTGAAAATATAGTTTTTATCTCGGCTTTTCTTAAAGCTGGATTTGATAATTTATTAAATGTTTCATTAGCGTTGACAAAAGCTTTTTGAGCTTTATCATATTGATCTATCATATAACCAACACCCTCGGCAGACGACTCTTGTCCATTTCTGCGCCACGCATCTAAAGTCTCAGACAAACTTCTAAGATTATTTGTAGCCTCTACTAATTTTTCAGCATTTACAGATTCGTCATCAAATATATTGGCAAACTCTTGATTTGCTATCCTTTTTGCCTTCCTTACTTGATTTATATCTTGAGCTATAGCCTCTAGCTCTGAGTTTATTTCATTTCTTCTTTTACTGTCTCTTTCTTCTGCTAAAAGTAATTCCTGCCTTCTATTTTCAAACGCTTGTAGTCTTGCATCACCTTGTTCTGTTCTCGGTCTGGAAGCTATTCTTATTAGTTCTTCATTTCGGCTATTTAAATCTCTATCAAGTATTTCTAATTGCCTAGTTAAGCTCTTAACTTCTTTGCTTTTATTAACTTCTTTTGCTTGTAAACTGTTTTCTAAAGAAAGTGCTGAGGCTGCTCCTTCATTACCTATTATGTCTGAAATACCTTTAGCGTAAGATCTTGCAAGTCTATCTGAATTTCTACCCATGTAAATATTTAAAGCTAAGACAGATTGAGCGTCTACATTAGGAATTATAGCTGTTGCTCCGTCAATATTTAGGGTTTGATTTTCAGGCATTAAGGCTTCTGCATACCTTTGAGCTTCTTTATAGTCTTTCAAAGCTGACGTATGAGCATCTAAAGCTTCCTGTTTTATTTGAGTAGCCTCTTCTACACTTACATTTAACTGTTCCGATAATTCATTAATATCTAATTCATTTATAGATGATATAAAGTTTTCAGATGAGTTATCTAAAAGCCCCATTTTATCATCTAATTGTAATTTAGAGAATACAGCTAGATTCAATTCCTGATTTGCTATTACCCCATCTTGTATACTATTAGCTATTTTTCCTCTAGCTGCTTTTTGTACATTTGCAGTTTTAAACTTTTCTAGTAAGTTATAATTTGAGTTTGTAGTTTGCCAAGTGGCTATGTCGGACTGAGCATCTACAGCTTTTTGATAATCTCTTATTCCAAAACCGCTTTTAACATTCGATAGTCCTCCTATAAGTGAGCCAATAAGAACTTCTTCTAGTCCTTCTTTAGTTCCATAAGTTTGTGCTAAAGATTTTTGTAAAGCGTCCATAGTAGAAAAACTATCCTGCACAGCATTTGCATCATACTTTGATTCTAAATACCTTTGTCCAAAATTACCTAAAACAGATTGTCCTCCCTCTTCTATTACACCTTCTCTAATTGGAGATTTTAAGACATTTAAACTTGTTCCTAGTATTCTCTGCACTCTTGTAGGATTTATTGCTCTATAAGTATCTACAACACCCTCTAAAACCCTTTCTGTACCTATGCCCAAAGTTCTATTAAACCCTCTTTGTAATCCTCTGGTAGACAAAAATGACCCTACTCCAAAGAGATTTCCAAACTGAGCAATATTTGATCCTCCCACTAAAGCTACATTCGCAGCAAATAAAGTATTTGAACTTACTGTTGCTTCATCTCTGAATCTTGCCATTTCTTCTCCTGAAGGTGTCCCTCCAAAAGTATTTGAATAATAATCTAAATAATTTTTTTCAGCTTCTTTAAGAAAATGTCTTGCTTCTACTCCTGCTTCATAACCTGCTGAAGTATATAAGAACCTTGCGTTGTTAAACGCTTTAAGAGCTCTACTTGTAGGAACAGTTCTTTGGTAGGCATTCATCATCGAAGTTATAGAATGAAGAACTTTATTTTCATTTCTTATGGCCGAAGCCCCTCCTCTCAAAAGTGCTCTTGATCCTGCTGTAGCTAAAGATGTACCTCCTGTAGCTGCTGCCCATATTCCTTCTGAGATTAAAGTACCTGTTACAAAAGACATACCCCCTAAGACTTTATCAGCCCAAAAGTTAGTTGTAGCTAAATTTGAAATTAAAGAGTTATTTTTTTCTTGTTCTGAATAGTAGTTAGGTAAATCTATGTCTAACTTAGTATTTACGTCATCTATCCATTTAGCAAAATCATTATTGTATATTGCATTGAACGTTCCTGTACTTATCCCCTCTAATAGTCCGTTAACTGTACCTACAGTAGCATCTAATACATTAACTCCTGTTTTGGTTACAAATTTACCTACGCCGTTCAAAAGTTTCTCTCCTGCTCCTTGTTGTAATGCTAATCTATTTTCATTATTAACTCCTGACATATAATTCTCAAATCGGGCTTTATAAGTACCGTCATTAAGCTGTACATAGGCTTGGTCAATATTTCTATCCCAAACTTCTAAAGCTGGTTTTTTAGTTGTGGTTGTATCCCACATACTTCCAGAGTCTGTAGAGAGAAGAGATTTTGATAAATCAATCTTATTTGGATTATACTTTCTTTGAATATCTTGCGCCACTCTTAAAGACCCATCGCCTAAAGGTGAGGCAATAGTGGCAGGTTCCACAGGATTTGTATTGAACTGAGTAGGAAAGTCGAAAGCAGGTATTCCTGCATTTAAGTTTTGGATTTCGTCCATATTTATTCTTGTAATGTGCTTAAAACATTATCTATTTGGTTTGGATTCTGTGACAAATACCTTAACATAGCATCGCTGGCAGTAATCTGAGGGAATTGTTTAACATATAAATTGACTTGTTCGTTGTTTTCTTCTGTTCCCCCATCATTTCGGTAAAGTTGTGTTTTACCTACCCCATTAAGATTTACAGCTACTTTCCATCTTCCTTTTTCTACATCTGCTCTCACTTCAATCTTATCTCCATTGGCTTCCATAAGATCAACTAATTGATTTATCTTTTGCGGAGCCACTCTTCCCTGTAATGCTGTATTGAAAATTTGTTTTGTAGTGGAGGTATTCAAATAATTAACTGGGTTAACTCCTGAGGTTAGAGGTGTTCCTCCTGTTCTTTGTTGTATATATTGAGCAGAATTTGTTAATATATCTGAGGAAGTTTCATCTATATACTCTATACCATTACTCTTAATAGTAGGTGTATCTGCGCTTAATGGACTTCTCCTTGCTGCCGCTAAATCTAATTTTCCTGCTATGTATCTATAAGCGTCTGAATCTGTTGAGATATCCACATATCTAGGAGCCCCTGCAAATATACCGCCTTCTTTTCTCCCCTCTGTTGCTTGAGTAACTCTTAGGCTTCCATCACTATTCTTATTAATAGTTATTGGATTTTTAGGGGTAAACACAAAACCTCCTGTATCTTGTGGTATCATACTCACAAAAGCTTCTCTTTCTTTTTCATTAGTTAGATTAGCTGAGTATGTTCTATTAAATCCTGCATACCCCCTATTCTTAAGATTTTGTTGTATAGTTGCCTGAGTATCTTCATACGGACTTCTTACAGTAGTTATTCCATTTCTGAAATCGAAATTTCTTCTTCTTCCTGTATTTATGTCAAAATTAATTAACCCTCTCTCTTCTTCTGATTCTCCTGCGAAATTAAATAGGTCGATATTTCTTGTTACAGTTGAATACTTTTGAAGTAAATCTGCGGCTCTTCTTTTAATTGCTATACTTGTGCCTGGACTTGCAAGGCTTTCAGGAGATATTTTATTGTTAGTAAGGAAAGTTCTAACATCTGGTTCATTTCTTAAAGAGTCTAATCCTCTATAATATTGGGATGCATTAGAGGCGAACGCTCCTGTTATTGCTTCATCTTTTGATTTCTGAATGTTGACAGCTATATTATCTTTTTCAGTTCTTAGGTTTTCTATTGTTCCTGCCTCTTGTGGGTTAGACTGTTTAAATATTTTATTGAATGCGAGATAATTTGCATTGGATTCCGTTTGACCTTGTTGTTTGTATTTAGCTTTTTCTGCATCAAATAATTGTCTTTGATCATCATTAGCTTGTCTATAAACTGCCGTTACAGTTTGATTAAGTCCTTGGGCTAAAGTATTGTACTCATTTGTTGCATCTGCTACAGGGTCTATTTCCTGAGCTATTGCCCCTACTGCTGGATTAACTGCTATTCCTAAAGTGGGGTCTGGATTAAGTTCAGATTGCATTTTAGCAATTTCAAGTTGTGTCTTAACCATTCCTAATTCGGACTCTCTTTGCTGTCTTGCTTCTCTACTATAGTCTAGCTCTAGATTTTTTTGCGCATAGAAGGCTGTATCTGTTTCATATTCTACACTCTCTCTCGCACCCGCTATCTGAGAGAAATTATTCATCCATCTATTGGTTTCTATAAATCCTCCTAAAGAAGCAGTATCATTAACATTTATTTGAGTTATCTCCGAATTGAAAGATTCTTTTTGATTCAATAAAGCTTGTTTTTGTCTGGAATACATTGCTCTTTGTTTTTTAGAAAGACCCGAAGTGCCTTCTCCTATAGTTGCTGTTTGTATTCCTCTGTCTAAGGCATTATTCCTATCTGTAACATAGGTGTCAAATACTGTTTGAGCTGTGGTTAATCCACCTTGTCCTTGATATTGCCCCCACCCATCTATTTGAAGTTGTTGTTTTACTTCTGTAGGTACTAAATTAGGTAAATAAGCTTGTATTTCTTCTGAAGTAAGTCCTTTTATACTTCTACGTTGTATTCTTCTGTTTCCTTGTGCGTCTGTTACAGGCACTTCTATTACTTGGTCTCCTTTAGTTTCCTTAAGATCTTTTACAATAGCTAACATAGCTTTGTTTTTATCAACATATGGTGTGTAAACTCCTCCTTGATATCCAACACCTGCATTTGGATTTGAAAGCCATTGTTGAGCTCCTCTTAAAGCAAATGCCTCATTTAAAGGATTATACTTATCAATCTCTTTTGTTCTGAAGTAGTCTATATTTGATTGCAGCTTTCTGAAGTTTTGGGTTGATGCTGCTGCTGTAATAACTTTATCGTCTATAGCTCTTTTGATATTACCCTGAATAAGCCCTGTAATATTTTGAGAAGAGTAGTCGGCACCTTCTAAAGAATTTATTTGATTAACCATATTAGTTAGATTATTAGCTAAATGTTCTTTATCAACATCTTTAGCCAAGTCTATCTGTGCGTACTGGTCTATTTGATTTTGTAATTTCTCTACGTTTTGATTTATTGCTCCTTGTTTAAATTCTAAAGCCTTAGAGACTAACTCAAAATTATAAGTCGGTAAGGGGTTTTGGTAGGTTAATGGAGTACTCAGATAATTTGCCATAGTTGTAATAAAAGATAAAACCTTCTCATACAAAAGTACAAAAAGGTTTTAAGTAATTAAAATAGTTAAGAATAGGTATTAATTAAGGTAACTATATAAATATTATTTTAATATGCCAAATAAAAAGCGTCTAAATTTTAAAATTTAACTATCTTTTAGCATCTGCTTTTCCTCTCGCTTGAGCATAAGACTTGTTATATGTACTTGCTTGAGTCGGAGCTACAGTGTTTGGTATTATTCCGTTTTGAACAAGTAACTGTGGGGTTACCCCATTAAGTACTACCTGACCATTTGAATCCAAAGTTACATTTTGAAATAGGCTTGATAGCGTTCTAGCCTGATTGTTTTGTTGAGTATTTAAAGCATTCACTTGATTATTATATTGATACCAATTATTTAAGCTTTGCTCTTGATTATTCAAGGCTTGAAATGCTCGTTGTTCGTACAAATCTCTTTCTTGATTATCTATAATACCATATTGATTGAACAATTGTGTATTCATATTTGAAGTCCTTGCTAATTCTTGTTGATTTTGAACATTTGTTTGTCCTATAACTTGCCCTACATTATCCTGAACAGAGGCTGATATTTGAGTTAAAGCTGCTGCTCTTTGTGCAGGAGAAAGCCCATTTAGTTGATTAACTGCGGCTGTTTCTTGATTGTATAAAGCTTGAACTTGTGACTCATATCCTAATAAAGTTGCTTCATAATTTCTATATTGTGCATCGGGCATTCTATTAGGTTGAAGGGGACTTGGAGCAGGAAGTGTCTGATCTATTAAGTCCAAACCTGCAAATTGATTAGTTGGTGTTCTAGGGATGTTTATTTGTGTATTATTAGCTTCTTCAGTTGTCTGATTTTGTCCTATGGCTGTAGTTGGCACCGCGCCTAAATAAAAATCACCTTTCAAATTATTACTTTCTACATATTTTTTATAAAGTTCTGGATTCTGAGCTCTTAATTGACTTGAAGTGTTTATACCTTGCTGTCTTAATCTTTGTAGCTCGTCTTGAGGGATTATATCCACAGAGAAGTTAGGTCTTGACAAAGTAAAGTTACCAGCTTTAGAGTCATACCCCCTTATAGTATCTCCTTCTACAAACATTTGATTTCTCACTTGTGAAGATAAATTTTGATATTCAGGAGAAGTTTCTCCATATAATTGAGCGTAGTTACTCAAAATATTTGCATAATTATCATTAACTGCTCTTTGATAGTCCGCCCAAGTTTTTCCTTCCCGAAGTTGTCCGTTAGAATCAAATATTTGAGCATAAATTTCAGGATGTAAATTTTGTATTTCAGCTACTCTTTCTCCATAATTAGCTGAACTCACATTTCCGTAGAGTCCTGGAGTAGTTTGAGGCTGGTTACCATACTCAGGAAGTCCGTATTGACTTGGGATTATACCTCCATCGGCATATTCTTTTAAGGAAGTTATAATTTCACTGGCTTGTTCCTCTGTAAGATTATGTTTCTTAGCTAAATCTTTTAGTTGATTTCCTGTGTATGTACCTCCATTTTCAAATTGAAGCTCTGTAGTATTCCCTTTAAGCTCCTCTTGTTTTTGGAAAAGTTCGTCTGTAAAAGATGCTAATTGTTCATTAAGAGGGTCTTTAGCTAATTCTGTCTCTTGTATTTGAGTTGCTAAATATTGCTCATTTATAGCATTGGTTTGCTGATCTTCAAGCCCTGTTTTATCTTCTAGTTTTTTAAATAGCCCTTCTTGTTCTTTGTCTAATTTATTAAGTCCTATTTTATTTTTGTATTTATCTATAGCATCAGCAAAAGTATTATTTGCTTTAACTTCTATACCAAACTGTCTTTTTATCTCTCTTGCGTTTTTTCCTCCCAGTTTAAGATTATCTGAAATAACTTTACTTCCCTGTTCTAATGCTAAATCCACTCCTCCTTGTTTGTGAGAGTCTCCTATAACTTGTTGAACATTACCTTGTGGAGATTGCACGTACTCTCCTCCTTCAACTTCTGCTGTAGGTCTTCCCTGAGATTGATTTTCTCCGATATAGCTGCCTGTTAAATATTGTTCTTGTGGGATAACTCCCCCATCTTCCATGAATACGTAATCTTCCCCTTCTTTTAAATTATTATAACTATCATTCCATACAGCATATCTTCCTGAGTTTTGCCTATTTATTCCTAAAGTGGCAGGATCTTTCAAAAATATCATTTGAACATCTTTATTCCATTCGGGATTGTTTCTGCGCTCATCTGTTGAAGTTATATTACCTTGTGCTCTTGCTATATTCTGAAATCTGTCTGTGCCAAATGTTTGAAAATCTGAACTTGGGTATTGATTTATTATATTAGATTGAGGTATACCCGAAGATTGTATTAAAGGTTGAGATATTAAATTAGTTGCTGTAACAGGTGGGGTTGTGTCTAAAACAACCCTTTGATTAGGTTTGGCATATACATTTACAGATTGTCTATCTATTCCAAAATAAGCCCCTATTGGTTTGACTCTTTGATCATTGGAAAAAACTCCAGAAATATATTCCCCTTTTCCTGTGGTGTTTATATACCTCTTAGCGTTTATTACATCTTTGGCTGTACTATTATATGCATTTAAGCTGTCTTGGTAGGCTCTATATCTTGGGTCGTTTCTGTCCGTCACTGTTATAACTGGGGGATCTATTTCTCCTCCATTTTCGAAAGAACTTAAAGGTACAAAGTCTTGTTGATTTTGACGGTTGAAATAATTTGTCATAGAATCATTCTGAACATTTTGATAAGCTGCTCCTTGTAAACCTGTTCTTAAAAGAGATGCTAAGGTTGCTCCACCTGCGGCTATTCCTCTAACAGTATTTGCATTTCTACTTTGTTGACTAGCGTAAGGATTGTTATTATTAAATGCTATAGACTGACCTAACTTAAAAGTTGAGGTTTCTGTACTCACTGGAGCAAAGGCTCTGCTAAATGCATTTAAGTAGCTCAGAGTATTATTATTGTTTGATTGCTGAGGATTAAACAAACTTGCATCAAAATTAACAACTTGTCCTGTTTGTGCATCACTATACATACCTGCGTTTTCAGGTATTTGAGACATGCTATTTTGTAAAGGATCCTGTTGTGGAGAATAAGAAAAGTCCTCAGAATTATTCCATTGATTTTGTTCAGGTGCTCGCCAAACTTGTTGAGTGAAAGGTTGCATCTGGTTATTAGGTAGAGTCGTATTAGTATTTATATTAAAAGGCTGATTTTGTTGCTGTTGCCACTGATATAGCATTTGAAGAAATTGTTCATTCATTTTTAAGTGTAGTTAATGTTTACTGGTAAACTTGTGTAAACCATTTTATTTAATATTTGTTCTAGTCCTCTATCATCAAATAATTCTATTAATTCGTCAATTTGAGGCTCTTTTCCATTATACTTCTCTAAATAGTTTTCAATATCTTCAGGTGTTACTTTCTGATTAGGCTTAAATCCTGCATCTCTTCTTAAAACTTGAAGACGTGAATGTACTTCATCGGGGTTGCTTAAGTAATTATAACTTTTTTGATAGTTTTCGGGTAAAAATTCTTTCTTTATGATATTATCCCTGACTACTTTGGAGTGTATTTTATTTATGTCTTCATTAAAATTCTGCAACTTGTGATTTGCTTCATGTAAATATATGTTAGGAGTGTCATTAATCATTAGTATCTCTCCTGTGTTTTTGTTATATCCTCCTCTTGCTCTTGGATTACCCGATATATCTTTCACCATAACAGGATCAGGCAGATTATTGGCAATTTTTACTATATTTTCTCTATCTATGTCATATTTGTCATTAACTTGCCTATTGACATACCAATTTCTTAACCATTCTTTTTCCGCTTTATACTTCGGTGGATCTATTTCTCCTCCATTTTCGAAATTAGGTAATAGCTCATTTATAAAATTGTACTTATTGATTTTTTCTTTAAGAGATTGAACAATTAAATCATCGCTGTAATCTATTTCTTTGTCTTTTATCTGATTTGCCATAAAAGGCTTTCCATTTTTAAAATCTTTATATCTCACGTTTACAAATTTAATGATTTGTTATATAGCCTCAAAAAAGTTAATAGTGTGTGTTATGGATATAACCTTTCATTATTTTTAGTAAATTTCATTACAGATTTTATTTGAGTATTTCCAGTTTTGTAGAACCTAACTAAAAACCAATTTCCTTTCATTCGTTCTGGTAGAGGTGATTTGTAGGTTATGTTTTCTATATTGACTTCTTTTTCTACGTCTACGTTATCTTTTAACCAGTTTACTATATTATTATTCTCAGAGTTTACTCTGTTATAAATATAATTTACATTGAATATATCATCATACTTTGTTACTAATATTTCTTGATTGTCGATATTAGTTTTTGGGTACTGTAGTTTCTGGTAAATGTTGTTTTTCTCTTCTTCTACAAGTTTTAATACTCCTGAGTTATTTGTCGCATTGTAAACAACCATAGAAGTAAATCCTATTTTTGGCAGAGGTGCACTGTCATACTCATTGTGATATCTTTCAGAATCTAAAATGAATTGGACATTCTCTAAAGTTTTTTTATCAAGACTAGGTTTTGTAGGTAATTCTATTGTCCAATCAAACGCATCTCCATAGAAAACTCTATATGACCTATTGGTTAATAGGTGTGACCAGATACCTTTATTGTCCCCATAATTTAACCCTGATTGAAAATAATCCTGATGTGCCACATAATAGTTAGGCTTAAAGCTATAGTAGCTTATCCATGATTCTGTCAGAGGTGAATACGCCATAGTCCAAGAAGCTTCCTCGAAATATTCTGTATCTGATAAGTCAACTGGAGTAAGTATGTCCTGCTGACTAGGCTCTACAGATATCGTACAAGTGCACAGTCCATTTTGAATACCACAATCTCCTATGCAAGGGAAAGGCGTAGTGCTCTCTACACAATTACATGTTAATTCTCCATTGTCATTTTCTAAATAACAAGGTTGCTCACATTGTTCACACTTAGGCGCATTCTGAACTGAAAGTATAATATTATTTATGTTAGGGTTTGTAAAAGCTACAGGAAAACCATTAACATCTGTCAAAGCTATATAAGGTATTGAATTTCCTGAGTAGCCTGTAAAGTTACCTCCTATTAAAATTTCACCTTCTTGGTCAGTATCAAAATCAAATATTGTCCTGTCTACAATTGAACTTCCTCCTGTTATTACTTTATTGTTATTGAAAGAACTGTCTAAACTTCCGTCTGGGTTAAGCCTTACTATTCCTACGGCTGGTTGACCTTTGTAAGTTTCAAATCTTCCTGCTGCTAGTATCTTATCTCCTTGCATCTGAACTCTATACAAGAAGAAATTAAATTCATCTTGTCCTGGGTAACCAAATCCTTCTCCAACATTAAAAGTTGTATCTAATTCTCCATTAGGAAAAAGCCTGACTATCTTTTTAGATACTATGCCATTATACTGAACATTTCTATTTCCTATTATGTATCTCCCCTGAGAATCCACTTCTATTGATTCGCATCTTTGAGAGCCATTAACCGTAGCTGCAAATCTAGTTCCTCCTCCAAAAGACGGATCGATCTGCCCATTAGGTAATAGCTTAAATAAACCTTTAGTGGGCTGTCCATTATATAGAGCATTTACAGTAGCTACTAATATTTTTTCATTCTCCACTATCCTTATGTCATAAGCTCCTTGAGATGAAAATCCCACTGTAGAGTCAAATGTAGCATCATAATCTCCATTAGACGTTAACCTAACTATACCGTTTGCTGTATTTCCATTATACGAAGTGAATTGTCCTCCTACCATAATCCTACCGTCTTCATAAATATCTATAGCATTTACAGACATTGAAGATATTGTATTTGAAAAACCTAATCCTATATCAAAAGTATTATCTATAGTTCCGTTGTAATTTATTCTAAACAGTCCATTTATAGTGTTTCCAGCTACTGTAGTGAAGTTACCTCCTATTAAGATTCTTCCTAGGCTATCTCTTTTAAAAGTGAGTATGCTGCCATTATTAACTGCGGGTGTTGCTACTTCTGAGTTAAACAATCTTTGATTTGGTGAAGTAAATACACCTCCTGCAAAATAACCCAAACTAGGTGGGCACGGTGCTATAGGTGTTGAATTTATTCTTTGGCAAACATTTAAGGCAGCGTTAAAAATATAACCTTCGGGACACACTTGAGTGGTTATTTCTTTCTCACACATTTGAGAAGTAGGGTTATAAATATAGCCTTCAGGACAAGTTATGATAGGTTCCGCTCCACATAAAGTTTCATTTTTAACATATCCTAACTCTTCATCATATTGTATGCAAGGTGTGGGAATATAGTCTTTTTTAGTTAAGAATACTCTTTTATACTTAGAATCCCAAACCATTGCCAAGCCAATTCCATTGCTTGCATTGTCTATTTCCGAATTTGGAATAGATTTTAACATTTTAAATGGAAGTTGTTCTTTAAACCATCTTGTTTTACCTTCTGTTATATCTTTTAATTGTTCTCCATTTTGATCTAGTTGAAATACCTGCCCTCTCTTAGCGTCTGCCCAAAAATGACCGAATTCACTGCTTACCATTGATACATGTTGTGTACCTGAATACCCTAATCCTGTTCTTTTAAATTCTATAGGTCTCTTAGCAAATATACCTCCCGTTCCTAACTCAACTGTTTCGGGGGTAATTCTTTCCGCTAAAACATCAATTGAATTATATCTTAACATTCCATTTTCAAACCTACCTATAATTTGAGCTGATTCTATATCTGCTAAATCTACTAAGCGTCCTAATTCTGCTTTGAAATTATAAAAATCTAAAGGTCTGTATCCCAGCCAAGGTTCAAATCTATCAATATCTGAATTGTCAGGGAGTGACCAAAATGTATTATTGGGTTGATAGGTTATTTTTCTGAAATAATCTGTATCATAATCTACGGGTAGGCTTCTGTTACCTATTTGAGTTGTTTTTTTAGAATATATAAAATTATAGAAAAATGTGTTATCTTGTCTTATGGGTACATTTTTTTCTTGTGTCCAGTTTATAAAATCTTCTGTATTAGGGTAGAAGTTATTTTCTTGCCCTTCTCTTGCATATCTATAATTATTATTTATCTCTGACTCTACTAGAAAATAAGGTATTCCATAATAAGCTGTATAAAACTTAGAAGGGTTTTTTACATATGTTTTATTAGATCCTGTTAAACAATCAAAATTATAATCTGTATTTATATTTGGAAACAATGCTGCACCTATCCCTCCTCCATCTCTTGTAGCATAAAAATCAGCATAAAATCTGGGTACACCTACATTAGCTTCTATACTATAATTAAATGGGGTTCTGTCAGCTAATCCTATAGCTGTTGTTTTAAATATAGGGTGTTTTATCTTTTTGGCAAACCTACTTATGAAAATATCTCCGCCAAATATTTGAGGGAATGATTTAGGAGAAGTTAAGTCTCCTGTGTATCCTGTATTTATCCACTTTACATCATTTATTCCGCCATATTGATCTACTATGTAATTCTTTATAGAAAAATAAGCACTTGCTATCTGTCTCTCTAAAGTTGAGGATACGTTTACATTTTCACAGCCGACTGATTCAGAGGCAATAGTTCTACTATTATCAAACTGAGAAAAATAAGAAGGATAAATTACAGGATAGTCTTCCCCTGTTGAAATAAACACTGATGATTCTCTATCTCTATTATTTATCTTTACAGTTTCACCTGTTGTTTCTTCTGTAAATTGGTAATTAGCTGGTTTTAAATACTTACTTGTTTTTATTGCCCGCATACTTTGACCTACCACTGTATTAGCAATAGCGTAGTTATACTTTCCAACAGATGTAAGATAAGACGCAAAGTTTTTAGGTTGTCCTAGACCATCTATAATGTCAAGCCATTGCTTTCTATATTGCCCCACAGTTAGAAATCCATTTAAAGCTGTAGCTGCTCCAAAAGCTACTGCTGCTAGAGTAGATGCACCTGCGGCATTATTTGTTCCTCCTCCTGTTGCTGTTCCTCCTATTACTATTACAAACTGATTACCTGCTGCTAAAATAAAATCAGATACTTTCAGAGCTGTTTCTAAAGCGACTTCTGCTAGGGCTAAAGTTGTAGCTAAAGTGTAAGCATCATCTCCTAACACAACCTCTTTAACATGGTCTTCTACGTTTACAAAATTTCCTTGCATATGCCCAAATTGATAAGCTTCTATTTTAAGCTCTGTTGGTAAAGTAGGTTTTGTAAAACTTGTCTCTGGAGAATGAAAAGTATAGTTATTATTAGAGGTTCCCTGATTAGGATGTTGAATAAAAGAATTCCTATTTATATCCGTATAAAGAAGTATATTCTCATGGTTATCATTATAAGGGAAATTAGGAAATAGCACAGGAGATGGATTAGTGGCTCCTGGTTCTGTATAAGAGAACATGTCATTAGCCAATCCCTTTGCTATAATAGACTTATTTAAAGTTCTATCACCTGCTTTTATTTTATAGCCTACAACCAAGTCTCTTTGCTGTTGTGTCATTAATCCGCTATCTACAGCAACATTTAAAAAATACTGTATAAGCTCTTCATCTAAACTTACACCTATAGGGTATATAATAGAATCCGAAAACGGGGTTAATTGTTCTGTACTCATAAAAGGGGATACAGAAAAATCAGGAAATTTATAATGTCTTATAGGTTGACATACAAAATTTGCACTTAATTGTCCATCACTTATATAATATTCTCTAAATTCATTTCTGTATTGCACAGGAATTTCACTCTCATTTATTATAAGAGAATTAGAGTTATATAGTTGTGGATTATCAGGATATGTTCTACTGGATTCTGTATAACCAAATTTTCCGTATTTATAAGGAAGTGGGTCACAATTGTTATTTATAGGCACTCTATATTCACATGTTGCTATAAAATCTTCTCTCTTAGAAAACACTGCATTTGTAATTTCTACTGTTTTTGACGCACAGTTATAGTTTCTAGCTGTAACAGAAAAACAACCACAAGGAGGTGATATAATATATCTAGTACCCTCTACGGTCACTTTAGTTTTTAAAGGGCTGTCAATGGCTATATAGGCTGTTCCTGACGGGTAGTCTGCTTTATCTAATTCCACTATCATACCCATAGCTAAATTTACTACGCCACTTTGAATATATGCGGTATCCGAACAAGAATTAAAAGTTGTGAATCTAACTCCATCGTTACTTGAAATATCATCATTGGCATCACACTCTGATTTCCCAGTTACTTCGAATGCCATTTTATCTTGATCTCCAAAAAGTACTTTATACCACAATGATCTAGTATGTATAAATGAAGTAAAGTCGCCTGATGCTAGAGACGTTTTATTTGTTTGAAGTTCTGCTACTGTTAATGCACCATCATACTGAAGAAATATTGAAGGATTTGGTAAGCCTTCTACGTAAGTTGTAGTAAGAGCATATTGACATAATGTATTAGAAGTAGTATCATTTCTCTTATAAACTTGTTCTCCAACAGGCATGTAAGCTTCTTCAAAAGCAGTGTCATTTTCATAGCCATCTTCATTTGTACCTGCTTTGTACATGTTACATAGGCTAGGTGGAGGGGTTGGCTCTAAAGAGCTTGTTTCCTCATATTCTACTTCTATAAGTTCTGCTTCTACTGAATCTAAATATACCTCCGTAGACCCATCAATAAGAGTAGGTGTTCCACAATTTTCTTCAAATAATGCCTCTACATCACAATTTTGTCCAGAATATGTATCTGAAAGTATAGTACATAATTCTGAATTGTAAAGTATGCTTTGGCTATTACATATTTCATCTCTATTATTTGCTATGTAATTAAAAAAATTGGTATAAGTGAAATCACACGGTAGAGTTAAAGTTAAGTTAGATAAATTTTCAACGGATTCAACTACACAACTTCTTTTTGTTTCTCTTTCTACAGTATTGTAATTATCTAGTTCTTCTGAGCCCCAAAATCCTAAGTCTTGCGCAGTGTTATAATATTGAAATCTTTTGGTTCTGTCTGCATCTGAGCAATTACTGCCGTAAGTATTTATAGATTGCGTATCTGTGTTATTTACTTCTTCTAGTTCAAAGCTGGTAGGCGGCCTATTTATAAGAGGAAAATCTGCGGATGTACCTCCATTACTGTAAAGAAGTTGTATTGAAAAAGGGTATACTTCGTCTCTTAAATAAGATTTATAAATAGAACTATTAACTCCATCTTTATATAAATCCTCTTTTGCTTCAACTGTAATCCATCTTAAAAATCCACCTAAAAGATTAGCACATGGTTGGAAATTTATCTCTTCCTGTTCTTTTGTTCCGTGCCAATAAAGTAAACCATTTGAAGATGTTAAGCCATCTGCTCTATCATATACTTTTTTGTATATTGAAAGTTTCTGTAGGCTTATAGCTCTTAGGTTATTAAGACTAGTGATTATAATTTCATTATCTGAGGTAGGCCTTACCTCACCTTCATAGTAGTTAACCCCACTAATACCTCCAGAATATATTATAGCTATTTTATAATAAGGATAATCCCTATCTAGATTTTCTATATTTAATTTTATACCAAAATTAGTCTCATATTCAAGTTCAGGTTGTGAAATTATAGTATTATTTTCGTCAAATATAGCTATAGGATTCGTATTATTATAATAAGAACTTAATTCATTTCCATTTATATCTGAATAAGCTATTAGTACTTCATATTCTCCTGCTTTTAATCTTCCGCCTTGTTGAATAGAAGTTGGTATAACTATAGGTTGATTAAAGTCCTTTGACACTTTTAACTTTTCGCAATCTAAGCAAGTTGGAGTAGTATTATCTTCTCCACAAGAATCTAAACCTGTTACTTTGTATTGGTCTAGTTCATCAACTTGTAAATAACGCATTGTATTTCTCCCATCAGTCCACCATAATGTGGTTCCACTAAATTCATACTTTACGATTATTTTTCTTATCGGATATTGTGTGGAAAAGTTTAAACAAAGATTGCAGCTATCATTAAGTAGTGTTGTGTAAGTACAAGTTGGAGTCTGCACTTGCCCTTCTAATGGTTCAGCTAATAAATTCTTAATATTGCAATTACATTCAGATTCTATATCATCGGCATTGATAACATTATTTATATTATCAATATATCCTATCTCAGAAACTTTTGTAAGAGGGTTAGTTAGAAAAAAATAAGTTCTATTGGAATTAACTTCATATTTTTCTCCTATAATAACAAATCCCTGCGGAAAATTGTTACAAAGAATATTTGAAGGTTCGTCCTGTAATAAAAACGTATCTCCCACATCAGAAGCTATATTACTGTTGAGGGAGAAAGTATATTCTGTCTCAGTTAAATCTATTGGAGACTTGTCAGTGTTCATACCTTTTCTTGGTGAAGAGATACTAATATTTTTTTCAGGCATTATAGCATAGGTATTTCAAAGACTCTTGTTCTTCTCTTGTTAAGTCTCTCTATATTTTTGAATCCTCCTAAAGTAAGAGTAGAGGCTTTTATATCAGTTAAAGCTAAAGAAAATTCGGCGTTTTCCTGATTTAAAGTATATTGGATTTTGTTTTGTAAATTTTCATCATCACCATTAAGCCACGCGTCTTCTAATATCTTTCTTTTAACATGATAGGTTAAGTATGTCTCTAATCTTTCTTGTGGGCTTTCTGGTATGTATAGCTTACCTTCTTCATCCGTTTCGAATCCATAATATCTTATGAATATTTCGCCATCTGGAAAATTTTGAGAGGTATGAAGGATATTACCTTGTATACTTATTTCATAAGGACTTTCAGCATAGATGTTTTTACAATTTCTTGTATAACTGTCTTTTGAAGTATGTCGTTTTAGTTTTAATATTGTGGGGTTTTTATAATGTAGATTTACAGTTCTGTCACTATAATATATTTTTTCAACTATTGTTTTTTCAGAATACTCTTTTTCACAATCTGCGCAAACATTCCAACTATCTATTTTTTCAACTCTTTCTTTCCAAAATAAAGCTTTCTGTAGAACATCGGTGGACAAATCTGTATGTATATGTGATTTATCTACTTTTATTGCTAAATCTAAGCTGTCAAAATTTCTTGGTAGCCACGCTCTTCCATTCTCTACTGTAATAAGTGTTTCTTGTTTGGTAGTTATTAGATTTCCAAATCTTCTCAAAGCTTTATAAACCCAATCTGTTATAGAGGTATCATCTATAAGAGCTGCTGTATCGTATTGTTTAAAACTACTCTTTATCTCTGCTATAAAGCTGTCTATATGGATTGATTTCATTTGTAAATATTTTTGACTTCTTTATAGTATAGCTTTTTACCTCTTCTATTCAATCTAAAATCTTCTGTTATAGGTCTGTAAAAGCTTCTATCCATGTACCAGCCTTTTAATTTATTTTGTGCAAAAATATCAGTAAACATAAAAGGATAGAAATTATAATACTCTGTTTCATGGAAGGGTCTTATTATGTTATCGGGAGTTCTTATGATTTCATTAAACCTTCTAAACATTGGCATATAAAAAGCAAAATAACCTATTCCCTCTAAGACCACTCCTCCATCTCTTTCTATTAATAACTTTCCCGCAACTTCAAATATCTTATTAACTGCTTCCTGAATTTCAGGTACAGTTTTTATTATATGTAGTTTTGTTTTCCTTTTTATCCAAGCTTTATAAGAATTATTAAAAGCAGTATTATTGAAATTTTTAGGTGTTACTAATTTTCTGCAAGTAGGTTTTATATCTTCTACTTTACTTTTTACTTTATAAATCATTGAATAGTAGCAGATTTTTGATTTGAATCTTTATTTGGGTTTTCATCTGTAGGTATAGTAATTACCGTTCCTGCTAACTCTTGTATTACCTCTCTCACTGCATATTCGGCAAGTTTATCACTATTTACTAATGGATAATCCCAATAACTTTTACAGCACTCTTCTTTTGAACAAGTTGATATGTCTTTTATCTTCTCAACTTCTAAAGTTAGCAAGTCTACATTTATTGCATAAACTTCATGATCAGGAATATATAACTTATTACCTCTTCTATAGTATTTAAGAGGACTAAGATGAGCATATCTTCTTTTTGAATTTAATATATAATCTCTTGTGGACATTGGAGTGAAAAGCTGTTGTCCATCTATAGAGGTTACATTTAATATATTATTGAAGAATTTTGAATCAACTGTTGATGGTAATTCTTCTTTTGTCACCATTAAAGTTTTACAGGTTCTGAATTCAACTATGTCGCATTTCACAGATTCAATCTTTTCTAATTCTAAACATGGAATGTGACTGAACAGCTCATTCTCCCTATAAAGTGAGTTGCGCTCCCCTAATTTTTGAGATAATAGAAATTTAACTTTATCTTCTAAAATTCCAAGTATAGCTCTTCTACTATAATAAGAGTCTTTATTTAAAAACTTTAATTCATTGCTAACTCTTGAAACTTCTCTGGCTCTAGTATTCTCCATGATACAAAAGTATGTATTATAATATTATTTATCAAAAAGTTAAGAATGGATATTATTAAAAAAGGCGGAAGATTGCTCAACCGCCAATTCAAAGAAAAATAAGGGAAACCAAAAACCCTTAAGTTGCTGCTGGTATAAATACTAGAGTACCCATAGAAGCTGTTATTTCATTGCTGGCTGCACTTGTACCTAAAAGCGATATAGTCATATTATTATTAAAATTCACTCCTGCACTATAAGTAGCTACATAGACATTTGATTGAGCTCCTGCATTAAAGGTCATCATAATTTTTGCAAATACTTGATCTGTTCTTATGATTTGACCGCTTATAGCAAAGCTACCATTATTTGAAGTACTAAAAGTAAAACTACTACTTCCAAATTGTACTCCTATCTGTTTGGTTACTCCTGGTGATTGTATTGAACCTGCAAATTTAAATTCCATTTTATCACCGTTAGTTATAGCTGTTAAAGCTGGTATAACCATCTGATAAAGTGTAGTCTGAGTAGAGCCGCTATTTGAAGCATCTATAAAATTTTCTTGAAGTGCTCTTGCACCTCCTCCGCTTGCTGCTGCTGTTACTCTTCCTTTACTGTCAACTGTAATATTAGCACTTATATAACTTCCTGCTGTAACCGCTGTATTTGATAAGGTAGTGGCGTTTCCTACAGAAGTTATGTCTCCTGTTAGATTAGGAATTGTTGTAACTGTTGCAGAATTTCCTGTAGTGTCTTGATTTAAGGTGGGAAAATCAGTTAAACTCGCTGCACTTCCTGTCGGGGTAAGATAATCTGTCCCTGCAATAGCTGCTGTTAAATCTCCTGACCCATTGGCTTTTAAGATGCTATTTATAACTGAACTCTGCCTTATTATTCCATTTACATCTAAAGGTCTTATAGGTTGATTAACACCTATTCCTATATTTCCTGTCCTGTGTATACTAACTGTTTTATTACCTCCTGCATCTGTATTTGAGTTTGACAAGAAGAATGGTGTCGTAGAAGGAGAAATATATGTTACATAAGCTGTTCCATTCCAAACCCAAAGAGAGTTATTAACTACACTGGTATAAACTATATCGTCATCTTGAGGAGTATTTGGAGTAAACACCGTTCCTCCTGTGTTAGGGTTGGCAGTGTTGAAAGTTACTATTGTCTGATTAGTCTCTGTAAATATTCTTTGTGCTAGCCAATCTTCGTCAACAGTAAAACCTAAACTTGTAGAAGTGCTGGAGACATTTATAGAATCAGTGTCTACTAAGCTCTTAATCTGTTTTTGTCCTATATTATTGTCTCCCGCATAAATAATTTCTCCTGCTCCTACATTTACAAGGCTAGAAGAACTTCCCCCTGAACCTGACTGATTTTTTAATTCGCATACTACATCGTCAATAGCTTCCAAAGTTTGAGTTAAAGGTGTATTTGAATTTACAGAGATACAATTTAAATCTATTCCGTCATAAACTATATTATCAGTGCTTACATCTCTGAAACAGTTAGATTTCTTTTTACAAGAACATTCTATTGGTTGGTTACATTTATTACACATAATTAAGATGTTTCGTTAAATAAATCCCCTGTTGCTGAATATGTTGTAGTCGTCACTCTTCTTATATTTACTCTCCCCCAAGTTTGAATAGCATCATTAGTATCTGTATTAACAGTTGGTACTACAAATAAAGGGGCTGTATCATACTCTTGTTCTATTTTAATTGTTTCCGCCATTTCTCCATTTACAAATAAATTACATTCAAAATTAGAAGGTAAGGCAGAGTTTATAGCAATTCTTGGAACATTTACAGCAGAGTTAATTATTATATTCTTTCTATTATCAATGGTTTGTAAATTATAAGTCCCATCAATATCTAAAGTCTTATCTGTGAATGCTTGTCCTGCTGCTTCTAAAGCTATTATTCTACTATTTTTATTTATTAAATCTAAAGTAATCGCTGAGTTAACTTCAGTTTGTGTAGATTCTGCTGACAAAGATAGGTATACTATAGCCGTAGGAGTTGATATGCAGTCTGTAGAAAAGTACATTCCATCACAAGGATCAGGAGTGTTATTTACTACTACGTTGGTGTTTTTTGGGCAGTCTATGGGCATTGATTCTCTTGTAATTGTTGAACTTGTGATTCTAAAATTGATACTCTTTCAGTTAGAGCTTCTATAGTAGTTTGCTGAGTGCAAATAAATGTCTGTATATTTTCCAGAGCTGTATTTACTTTTATTTCGCCCGAAGCGTAAGTTATACATCCGTCTCTTAAATTTTCTAAATCAGAATCTTCTTTTATTTCTTCTATTAAGGAATAAATATCTTCTGTTATCTCTTGCATATCTAAGCAATCATCTTCTGATAGACTTGATATTTCTGGTATTGTTCCTTGGTATTCTACACATGTTGCGTAGTTTTTAGAACAAGTATTTTTTGGTTTAAATTTACCTACGCACATCTTTTCTTTTTTATTATTTTTAATTTAAGGAGGGCATATTTCAACCCTCCTTTTTATAAATATTTGATTATTAAGCTTTTGGCTTCCTGGGTTTTGGTTTTGGTATACCAACTTCTAAAATAGCCTCCTGAGTAAAAGGTGTCCAATCTACCTCTTCAAAGTCAAGTGGATCAAGTTTGGTTATAGCATCATCTAAATTAGCAAGCCATTCTCCTGCTGGATTTTTCTTGATATCATAATCAAAATCTTTGTCTTGTAGTAAAGAACACGCTGTGTCTTCTGAAATTTTTGCAACTCTTTCTGCCATTTTTTATTTATTTGTGATTTAAATTATTAGTATTGTATTTCTTGTCCAACTGTAAATGCTGCACTTCCAGCACCACTAGTAACAGCCCTTAGTCTAACATACCATCCTGCTTGTACTTCCCCTTGAACATTGTTGGTAGAAGTTTTATTAAGAGCTACTGCAACTGCTACGGCATCTGAAAATCCTGCTTGACTTATACTTGTCCAAGTTGAGTTATTAGGACTAACTTCTAGGTATACCATTGAACTTCCTGACGATAAAAGTAATGTAAGAGCTATAGTGTGAGTTATTGTATAACTAACTCTAGTATTTCTAGTAGTTGATATCTGCACTCCTGCTGCATTAATAGTTTTTACAGCAGTATTGTTAAAACTAGGCGAACTTACTGTATAATTAGGAATATTTATGTTTCCTGTACTATTGTCATAAGTTGCCGCTCCTGAAGTGCCTGTAGTTGTTAAACTTATAGCTGCTCTAACTCCTGCTTGATTTATTCCATCTGTAATACCATATCCTGCTAAAGTTGTAGGTTTTCCTGTAAGTGAACTAAAACTCTGTGGAGGAACTGTTGTTAGAAATCCTGCTCCGTTAGTTAATTGATTAGTATTTGTTGGGATAGTTGGTGTACCTGTTAAAGTACTGTAAGGAATATTAGACCCTGTTGCTATTGCTCCTACATCAGAAGCATTCAAAGTAACTGCGCCTGTTTTTGTATTTACAGACGTAACAGGATAATTTACAGTTGGTATAGTTGGTTTATTTGCCAAATCTACATAGTTACCACTTGTAGCCACATTTGCTAGCCCTGATATCTTTGATGCATTTAAGGCTGTTATCCATGCAGGATTATTATAACTTTCATCTGTAGAGACATTTCCTACTTGCCAACTTATATTGGTCTCTAAAGTTTTTGTAATTCCATTAACCGTTATACTTCTATTAAGTGGAGCTTTTGTAGCTATTTCAGATTCCATATTAGCTATAGCTGTATTAGCTACAGGTACGCTCATAAACTGAGAATCATCCACACTCAATTCATTTGAACTCATTAATAACCCACTCCCTGCTGTTATCTTATTCTCTAAGTCATTGTAATCCCCCGTAAAAGCTACATCAGAAAATGCAGGTTTATTTAAAGTTGTACCCCAATCAGAAGATGTCATACTTTTAAGATATCTACCTGGATCTGTTTCTAAAAGTTCATTCGGCTTTAAGACGGTTGTGCCATTATCTTCTAACATAGAATTCTCATCAAAATACCAAGTTTCTAATGGTTTAGGGTTTTCGTAATCTACTGTCACTACGGCTACAGCTTGTCCGTGAGCTAACAGGTAATCTCTCATGTCAGTTAAATCATAAACATTAAGATAATCTCTAATCAATTTTATATTTGTTTTTGGGTTACTATTTGAAAACTTTTACTGTAAATGTTGCACTTGTAGGATTAATAGCTGCTACAGAAAAATTAATAAATCTTACTGTAACTGTGTTAGTTGCTGATACAAAAGCTGTGTATAAAGAAGCAGCTGCTGGAGTAGGAGAACCTAAACTCACTGCATCTCCTATTGATGCACCTGTAACTGCTATTGTTAAGTCTGACGAAGCATTTGCTGCCGTTGAAGGAAAATCTAAAGTTGCTGATCCTGTTAAAGTATTTCCTGCCAGTATTTGTAAAGCATTCTGAATACTTGTAGCTGCTGTAATTGTACCAACAGTAGGTGTCCAACCAACTAATGAAACATTTCCTCTTACAGCAGCTGAAAAGTTTACAGAACTTCCATCACCTCTTATATATGTGGCAGATGTGCCCGAACCAGTCCATGCTATAGAACTACCTGTAAAGTATGGAAGTCCATTTCCTGAAAGAGTGTCTTGTTTCGTACCTAATGCTGTGAAAACTCCGCCACTTGATACAGCATTCGGACTTCCAGATGTTGGCATATCATCAATAGTAACTCCACCTCCAGATATAGCTCCATCAACATATTCCTTTGTTACTAAAGTCTTAGCTCCATAAATATAAGTTGAACCAGAAGGATAATTAAGTCCTATATTATTATTGTCAGTAAATACTCTTGTGTTATCTACTATATTAGTTGAAGTTCCGCTAAATGGAGTTGTTAGACCATTATATATACCTGAATGAAGTATCGTTAAACCTCTATCATAAATATTACTTATCTCTACATTCCTCATACCTCCCGAAGAAGGGTTTAAATATATTGCAGGGAAAGTGTTATTCTTCGCTTTAGTAAAATTAGTAATTGTAGATTCTGCTAAAGTTCCTTGTAAATTAATTCCATATCTGGAATTATACATTTTTATATTATCAATACTGATATTCCTACAAGTACCCATAGGAGTAGCTCCTCCATAATCAGGATTAAATGATCCAAATATAGCAAAACCTCCTGTAATTTCACGCGTCAATTCAGAAGCTACAGAGCTATCAGTAATGTTTCTAAGACTTACATTGTATATTTCAGAGCCCATTGTATTTAAACATCTAAAAATACTGTTATAACAATATACATTAGCGTTTTCAATTATAATGTCATGAATATTATCATACTCAGGCATATATGTTTGTCCTGTAACAGTTGGAGTGTTTAAATTACCTGGTACATCGTCAGGAGAGGCTAGACCAGCTCCTAATATCCCTGCTGTAAATAAATTATCATCTGTATGACCTGTAATATTAATAAATCTACCAAAAGATCCTCCCATTACATTTTTAATACCATCGCAATTAGGAAATCTTTGAGGAATCCCGTTAATGTCGCGATCTCTAGGACTATCTAAATGAATGCGCATAGCGTCATAATAGGTACATCTTTCAAAGCTTATGGAATAACCATGAGCATTTCTAACAGTTACTCCCTCTATACTACAATTATCTGTAAAACAAAAGGCAACCATAATATTACGCCAATCTCCTGTCTGTTTTTCTGATGGGTTGGCTGCATCTGATCCATAGGCATAAACTACTCCAGAAGGTGGTGTTGCCGTAGAAGTAAGGCTTAAGGTTTTGTTATTGTCACCAGAAGATCTAGGATTATCAGCTCCTTCTAATATTGCACTGCCAATACCTATTATGTGTATATTTTCTTTTGGATTCAGCCAAGGCTCAGAAATACCTATACCTGTATTTACTGTCCTGAATAGATTATCTCTTGAAGTATCTGATAACTTTAATTTGCTGTCTACAATGTATATTACTGTATTTGTATCTAGTAAAATAGCGTTATCTATCATCCAAACATTAGAGCCTCTCTGTTCGTTATAGCCTATCCATACAACTTTACTGTTATTTTGAGAAACATAGTCGGCGGCTTGCTGTATTCTTTCAGTATCTGTTCCTTCAAAGTTTTCTGGATATACAAAATTAGAGCTATCTAAAAAAGACTGTAAAACTACGTCATTACCATCAAAAATTAAATTGCCTGCCGTAGTAGAATCTTGATTAGGTGTTTTAGAATAGGGCTCTAGCTCTATATTTGGAGTGATTTGAAAACCTGTGGCTCTAAAAGCTTTGCCTGAATTACCTGCAAATTGTATAATTCCATTTGATGTAAGAGATGTAGTTGGAGTGAAACTCGCACTAACTCTGTATATATCGTCTGATATTAATTCCACTACAGGATAAAGAGACGCATGAATATTACCTATCTTTAGACTAAAGTCTGCGTTTGATTGCGCCGATGTAAATCCTACCACAGGTTTAGAATTGTCATCCATTTTTACATAAACAGAAAGGTTATATGTAACTCCTGCTTGTAGCGTAGCACCGTACCAATTTTTATTTGTTCCTAAAGTTCCTCCAAACCTAACGGCTGTGGTGAAATCATTAATACCCCAATTAAAACTTTCATATGTTATGTTAGAGGCTGTACCTTCATTTTCAGTTGGCTCTGAATTTAGAAATAAATTAAACTGCTGCTTTCTTCTGGTTACAAGATTATAATTATTAATATATAATCCTCTGTATTCTAAACCACCTAATGCTGCCGATTGATCATTTTCAAAGACAGGTAGCCCTATAGCTGTAGCTTTATTATTTATTTCTAGAATCCCTGTACTACTTATCGTACCCGAAGTTTGTATATTTTTATCCTGATAATCTCCTGTATTATTAACTAAAAATTCCCCTTTATAAATAGCACTTCTTTCTAAATTTAGATATATTGCTTCAAGATTAGTATCAGAATTTACAAACATTACATCTTCAAAAGACCCATCGTTTTTAGAAATATAAGTCTCTAATATATCTTGCCAATTAATTAAATCTTGGGATACCAGCATTCCAGCTCTTGCGCCAGATGTCCCTGTAGGTGATGTCATTCCATGAACTGTCATGTAATACAATCCATTATGTACTTTTATGTCATCGGGTATAATTGCAGATCCCCAATCTATGGTAGCATTTGATATATTATATGAAGGTTTTGATTGATTAAATCCTGATCCCACAGCTACAGGATTTTCATTTTTAATAAAGCTTATGCCGTCCGTACTAGTTGCTAGCCCTATTGCTCCTGTTTGCCTTCTTGGTGCGTCAATCCCTTCATAGTATAAATAAAACGTTCCTTCATTATAATAAGTTAAAGGACTTCCCACTGAGTCAGCATCCCAATCTTCTCCACTACCGCTAGTTAAAACAATTCCTTGATTATCCCAATTTATTAAGTCTAAAGAGGTGTGTAATTGTATAGTTTTTATATTATTACTAGACTCTTCACTGTAGCAATAATAAGTCCCATCTACTTTTATAACATAAGGGTCTTCTGCGGGGGTATCAAATAGTAGTCCGTTTTTGATGAACGTTTTTCCCTCGTCCGTACTAATAGCCATTCCAACTCTTGAATCTATACCTGCTGTTCCATTTACACCTGTATAAAAAATATAGTGTTTTTTATCTTCATCAATAAAATAATTTCCTATCTCTCTAAGTGTAGAATCCCATTCACCCGTAGAGGCTTCTATTAAAGGGTCGGGGTAAGGAGCATTCGATATGTAGTTGAATGAAAGATTGTTTATTAAACTTTGGTTACTTATTAACTCTTTAACTGTACCTACATCTGGAATACTTCTCTCGTCTGTTATTTGTTTTGCACTGTAATCTTGGGCGTATCTTAGACCCTTACTTTCTTTTGTATCTAGTATTTCTATTCCTTCAGGACTTCCTGATGCTCCGCTTGGGTATTGAATACCTACATAACCTTCTGGGGCATTATTACCTATAGAAAATCCTTCTGGGTATAAAGATAGCATCCCTCCTTCACTTGTCTCACTACTTATCGATTGTAGTAAAATATTTGTAGGGACACTTCCGTCACTCCCTGTCTCTAAAACTTTTTGAAGGTTTGGACTTACACCCCCCCCTCCGTCTCCTATAAGATAGGGAATAGCATTAGCGTCTGTAACATACATTTGTATATCTTCACCAGACTTTATAAAATATATTGTGTGTGCTGTTAAATCTTTTTGTGCGGGAAGCCCTAACAAGAAGTTATGAGCCACGATTGGAATACAATGATTCAAATTATTATTTTTCATTTTCTTACCAGTCTGTTTTACCTAAGTTAGAGGTTATTTGACAAACGGCATGGGGTTTACATTCTTTAGTGTGATCTTTCTTTTTCGGTTTATTTTTCCTATGGCATTCGTACCCCCTTTCTCTTTTTATCATTTCAGAAACTTCGCAACTAGGAATCTTTAAAATATTATAATAAGCTAATAGCCACAAATATTTCTTCTTATCTCCTAAACAGTCTACTTTAAATTTATCATTTAAGAACATATTATCCCCTTCAGAAATTAATTGTTCTCTGAAGTCATTGTATAAGTTCTCTTGATTTATTTTTAGTATCTGTTGTTGTGACATTCTTTACAGTTTAATATATTTTGAGCTTCTTCAAAAAATCTTTGTGCTTCTTTTATTTCGCCAACAGTTGTGTGTGCTATTGCTTTTTCTAAGTAGAAGTCTGATTTTTGTATAAGTTCAAATTTTTGTTTAGTGACATCATTGTAATGAAATCCTATTTCTATAAGTTTTTTGGCGCGATTTAAATTATGAACATCTGTTTTTAGATAATATTTCTCTTCAAAGAATTCTGATTGAGCAGAGAAGACCCTTATTTTCCAAATTCCATCACTCAAATCCGACAACTCATCATCACAATCAGAACATCCTAAATAAAGTGTCTCACTGTTAAATTCACTTATAGTCTTCTTATTAAATGTGTAAGTTATAGCCTCGTTAGAACCTGGAGGTGTTATTGAAATATAGCTTGCGTCATCATAATATATTAACCAATTACTATAATCTCCAATAAGTAGAACCTTTGGATCTTTTGAATCAAATACTTGAAATCTTATTTCTACTTTTCCTGTTGGCATGATATTTATGCTTCTAATTCTTCAATCCTTGCTTCTAAGGCATCAATTTGAGCTTGCATTTGATTGATTACTAAATTTAATTTTTGTGGTAATCCGAACCAAGTAAATAATATTTCCATTTTTAAAATTCTATTATTGTTTTTATTCCTACTGTTTTATCTGTTGTCGCTGTTCCTAGTATACTTATTGTTCTGTATCTATATCCTATCCCTGCTTCATAATTAGTTTTTTGCGTATCCAGATTTCTATTTATTCCTCCCATTATAAGGATACCTGTAGTTTTATTTTTTACAGTTGTTACTTCTTTTAATGTTTCTTTAACTGTTGTTTTTATTTCTTTGCGCAGATATTTTATTTCATTATTATCAAGCTTTCCATAAACAGTTGTTTTTACATTTATCTTTACGTTTTCATCTTCAAAATCTGAACTATACTCTCTTTTTCTTGCGGCATCTGCTAAAACTTTATATCTTGAAATAGAATCTTTAGCTGATTTAAGCTCATCTAAGAGGCTTTCTTGTAGTGGGGAGGGCAAGTATATAGGTTTGCCTATAAAGACTGTGTCAGGCTCTGAAACAGGTATTTCTGACTGATTTGAAGGCTCTTTAAATTCTCCTGATACTTCAGGTATTTTTACTTCCTTATCTGTTATTGTAATTTTAGTTTCTTCGGTAGTGTCACAACTTTTAGTTAAAGATAAAATTATAAGTACTATAACTGCTATGCCTAATACATAATGCTTCCAATCTAGATTTTTCATGCGCCAAATATTTTTTTATTATCTGTTACAGCTTCTAATCTGTGTTTAAATCCATTGGCATCACCGTATTTTGAAGTTTTTCTGCCTATATTTATTAAATCACTTATACTGTCAATGTCATCTTTATCCGCTAATAAATTACCATTTATTTTAGTCCAGAAGTTTATGGCAGCGATTATAGAATCTGCTTCCGTCAATAGCAAATCAGGATTATTAACATAGTCTATTCCTGTATCTTTTGTCAACGCTTTGTAATTATCCTTACCTGTAGTCATGATAAAGCCTCTTCCTCTATACTTATAACCTTCCCCCGTAGATTCCAATCCATTTCCCATTCTACCTCCATAAACCCTATTACCTATAGCTTGAGGCTTTTTTTCGTAGTTTTTAGCTTCTTGTAATGTTTTAAAATACTTAGGAAAGATCTCTAGTAATCTTTTTGCGGAATAATTTAAATTTTCGGATATAGGTTTTAAGCCAGATTCAGCTTCAAGTTGCCCAAAGAAATGACTTAACCTCAAGGGTGTATTTATTTTGGCTTTATTCAGTATAGTTTTGTATTTCTTTGAAAGTTCTAGTGGTGTCATAAATCTTCTTCATTTTTAACTTGTGGCTCTTTTGATTGAAACTTCTTATCGAAAATTGTTCCTCCTACCATAGCTGATAAGAATAATAAAAGAGAATCGAAAACTGCTTTTCCTTCTCCATTAGGTGTTTGGTCATAAGCTACAAATCCACCCAATAAAAGAGTAAATATAAATGTAATTAATATTATAAAGCTTTTACGGCTGAATTTCCCTGATGGTGTCTGTAGTAGGTCTAATAGAAGCTTTTTCATGCGCTAAAGTTATTTTTTGTACTTCTAAGTGGAAGCTGTCTACTTCTTTTTCTATTTTTAAGTTTTTGCTGTATAAGGTAGTGTTTTTTATTAGTTGTTCTGTTCTTGCAACATCTACCATATATACTCTCCGCTCACTTAATTCTTCTGTTTTTGGATTTGTGTCGCCAAAATAAATAAAAGCAGAGATGACGCAAGATACTCCTGTTAAAATTGTACTCTTAATCATTTCTTTTTATACTGTTTAATGGTTTCATAATCTTTATAAAGGCGTTCTTGCAATTCGTCATACTTCTTACTCCAAAACTCATTAGATTTTTCCAAGTCTGCTTGCCTTTTGTCATTACATTCTTGGATCCGTAAGTTAAGAATAGATATAATACTATCATTTCTATTAGATCGGCTATCAGAAATATCAGTATCTCTTTCATTGTCAGAATGTAGTCTATAATTTTCGTAAAACATTGCGCCTAAAACTAAAAGTAAAAGAAATATCACAGCATTTTTTGGATTTTGTCTTGTTATCCATTGAGATAATTTAATCCATAACGAGATTGCTGTCATTTTTATCTTTGTTGAATATTGAAATTATTATTAATAAAATAAAGTGGTTCAATATTACGCTCTCATATAGTTCATAATATACTTCAATAGGATACCTTAAGTCAATCTCTGTAATAAGATTTAAAACTAATACAGTGGAGAGGGTCATTATAGATTCAAATCTCCAACTTTTAAAATAAAAAAGAACTCCTAATAAAGATATTACTAATAAAATCGTATCTATGAATGCAAACAATTTATGATTCAAATAGTAGAAATCATTTTCTACGAATATGTAAAGTGTCATGTACAATGTTAGCATCAAAAACGGTGCAAATTGCGTTACACTTTTCATGCTATTTTATTTTTTAGGTTTCTTGGGCTTATTTTTTGGCTTAGGTATGCCAACTTTATTTTTGTTATTCATTGTGTAGTAAGTTTGAAATTAAGGGGAAGTTGTTACGCCTCCCCTCTTTTTCTATTTAGTTGTTTGTCTATTTATACGCTAAAAGCCCTGATACCTTCCAAACCAGCCGCACCTGCAATACTATTCAGTAAGTTTTCTACTGGTTTGTGTTGTCCGACTTGTGCTAAGATGTGGTATATAAAAGTTTCTCCATGTTTAAGGGCTGGTTGTTGAGCAAATGTCGATCTACATACTTCTATAGAAAAATCTACATATTGAACCGATTGGTCTAATACTGATTCCTCGTCTGTGAATAGTACCCTTGTTAGTGGACTCATATGCGCCTCTTCACCTGTGAAATAAACTCTATCCCTAGCCTCTAACCATTGGAAGTTTCCTCCTAAGTGAGTTCTTGGTTTCCAAGTTGATAGGTAAGTAACTGCCATTGGTTCATCTTTTAATTCGCCAATACCTTCTCTTACTTCATCTAAATGTCCTCCGCTTACTCTAATCATTACAGAACTATCTGTAAATCCTATTTTGTCTCTAAGATATTCGTTAGATCTAATCTCTAATTTTTTACCTCTGAACCTGATACCCATTAAAGAAGTTGTAGGTTCTGGAGATTCTACTATTTTCCATTCATTACCTTCATAAGGTCTTGGCTCTTCTGAAACATAAAAGTCTTGGAAAATTGGTGAACATTCTTCGCAAACCATATTAGTAATAACCTCTGCTTGGTAACGTGTTTGACAGCCTCCTGTAACGGGTAAGTCTACAACTGCTACTGCACCTACTGTTCCTGCTAAGTTAGTTGTAGCATTAGCTATTGATATTGCTGGAAAAGCGGTAGTTGCATGAGTGAAAGTAAGTACTGCGCCGTTGGCGGTTACGGTTACCCCTTTATCTGCTAGAAGTGCCGCGCCGTGAGTTGATACAAAATTAGTAGCTGTTACTGCAAGAGATGTTGCAAATGTTGCTAGATAAGCTGTACCTGCCACTGTAATATTTGCTGTTCCAGAAGTTCCTGTTAGAGTTACTGTCTGTGCTGAATTAAGTGAAGGTGCATCTGCAATTACAATATTATTATCAGGATAATGTGCTTGAAGTTCCGCTAGTCTGTTTTCACCGCATTCATTATCAGCAAGTGTAATTGTGTAAAGTTGAACCGATACTTCACAAGTATCTCCTAATACCCAAGCAACTCCTGCTGGTGCAACTCCTGTACATACATCTGATACTTCTCCTAAAAGAGTAATTTCTGCTGTGCCTTTTACTGGTGTAGCTGTAAGGAAAGTAGTTTTTTGTGCGTCTGTAAGTTCTGCTGTCAGGATAAGTGTATAACTTCCTACTCCGCCATCTTGACCTACTTTTACTACTGTACCTGCTACAAAACCTGCTAAGTCATCTACAGTTGTTGATAAATCTGCACCATCATCTTCAATCTTTACACTGTAAAGGAATCCTCCTGCTACTTCTGTATAGCCTGCTGGACAGTCTTCACAATCTTTAATTAGAGTTGTTGTGAATGGTGCTACGTACGCTGTAAGAAGAGTATTAGTCTCAGTTACGGTTTCATAAATAGAGGTAAGTCCTTGACGTTCTTTTAAAACAATTTTATTTTCTGGGTAACGTGATTGAACTGAAGCTACAGAAGCTTGATCCCCCATATCTTGAATAGTAAGAGTCTGATAAAATCTATCTTCTGTCTCAGGTTCTGTACCTCCTGTTGAAAGTTCCACTGGAGTAATATCTACAACCTCTTGCATCTCAACTCCACCTCTTAATTGAAATCTTCTTAGTTGTTCAATTGCTTCAAGTACATATGGTCTAGCGTTTATTGCTTCACAGTTATCACCTGCTTCACATACTTCTGTACCATAGAACTTTTCTGGATCTAAATATACACTTGTAATAACCTTGTTATCAGGATAGCCATACATTCCTATAAGTTCTCCCGAAAGTTCCACCGTGATTTTTTTACGATCTGCTCTTATAAGAGTGATTGCTGTTTCAGGGTCAATTCCGTTATAACCTAAAATAACGTCATCCACTTCTTGTTCTGTTCTTTCTGGCACAGATACACTGACGCCTTTAACATCGTTAAGAGAGAAAGGTACTGAACTCATAGCTTTATTAGAATGAGAACGAGAATTAGAAAGATTTCCTCTACCTACTTTTATAACATAGTTTTCATTTTTATTTCTTCCCGCGAAAGATGAAATAGCTTTTTGACCATTTCCATTAGCGTCTGCCTCTTTCATAGAAAATACTCCCACTTGACCTTTTGCAAGATTCAAAGAACCTCCTGCTGTCATAGTAGCACCGTTCAATATGGCAAAGTAACGGTGGATTTGTGAATTGTTTGTTTGTGACATTGTCGTTTAATTGTAAATTAGTTGTTATTTTTAATTTTTACTGTTAATTCTGTCTTTATCAATGTCTATGGTAGACCTCCCCATCACCGCATTAAAGTCTTTTGCGGCAATTGAAATAATTCTATCCATTATCTTGTCATCAAATTCAGGATCAGAATTAATCGAAGGTGAGCCATCTGACATTATAAAACCTTCAAAATTTATTTGTTTTGGATATCTGTAATAAGAAAGGTATACTTCACTGATTTCAAAATCATCTTTATATACTTTTATATTATTACTGGAAAGATTGTAGAATGTTTCTCTCCATTCAAAAGACGGTTTATTATTATAATCAAACTCAAGTAAATGTTTGTTCTCGTCTTTTATTTCTATAGGTAGTAGTTTTGCATTTTTACATTTTTCTTTTGAAGCTTTTACTGTCAAATTAGAAAAATCAAAATAATTGGCTGGTAGTTTAAAATTTGTGTGATTTAGATGGGATTTTTCTACTTCAAGTCTTAAGTCGTCCACTAAAAGTATTTGTATATCTCTTAGAGTATCATCATTCCTCTTTTCTAAAGCCCACTCTGTAAATTTATTTTGTGCCTCGTTTATATGGTAAAAAGCTCTTCCTTTGTCTAAAGCTATATTGTCATTTGTAAAATTTTCATTGACTTTACTAAGGAGTTTTATATAAACGTTGTTTGCATTCAAAATTTACTTATTTTATAATTTTCCCCCGATTTTACTCAGGAGATTTTTTATTCTTATTTTGCAAATTCTTCGCAGATTTGAACTTTTACGTCTAGTAAATCTGGACTTTGCACTAATGATTTTGCCACTGTCTTCAAGTCTTTTCCTAAAGGAATACCATTGTAAACATAATCTCCCACTGAATTTTTTGAAATTTTTCCTGCTTCTGACATTTTTTTAATTGTAGAATGTAGGTAAATAACTTCTTCAAACCCTTTATCATTGGAAGATTCTACTAGTTCAATAAATATCTCTGGGTTTCTAACATCTCTATCTAACCACATATTAAACATAGTCTTAATTGTATCGCTTTCTACTTTGTCAGAAATATTTGCAACTCCAATATATTTAAGAATGTTTATTAGTTTTTGGGGATTTTCAGAAAGTAGTACGTAGAATTGTCCAATTGCATCTATAGTAGACACTGCTTTTTTCTGTTTAGTAGTCCTTTCTTTAGCTTTATCAACTACTACATATGCGGCGGCATTATACCTTGGATTACCTTTGTCATTTTCAGGGCAAATTTCTCCTGCCATCATAGCTAAGTAAAGTTGTAACATATCCTCAGGTTCTCCTGTATTTAGATATCTTCCTGCCCAAATCTCTACTTTATAGTCATTCCAGAAATCTTCATTATCTTGTGTAAGAATTCCTGATTTACCCATTTTCTTTTCAAATGGTTTAATTACGTGTTCTTGAAGCATTTTAAGTTTTTCCGTAACTATAGCTTGTGTCTCTCCTCTATAACAAGGGCTGAATTCATAAAGTCCTGTATCCCAAACATTTTCTGTATACGGGCAATAAACTGTATTACCTACGCTTGTTGAAGGAAGTTTTGTAGCTCCCTCTTTTTGAAATCCAGAAGGGGCTGTGGGGTCAAATCTATTTTCAATTTTATAGACCGCGTTTTTTTTGATTGACAAACCATTCACGTTGAATAGTTCCTCAGATTTATTAATGGGTTTTTTTGGTGGCATTCTTATTTTTTCTTTGGTTTTTATTTTAGGCTCCCCATTTTACCGAGGAGCCGTATTCTATATTAGTTCAAGCCTATTTTTTTAAGCTCTATAATTATTGTTCTTGAAGGGTCTGTATTAACAAACGCTGACATACCGTGTACCCAGAATGATCTTGACATTGTTTTAAGACTTGAAACGATATCTGAGGCTTTGGCTCCTGCATATCTACCGTTCTCATATCCCCAATACATATTGTCTCCTTCTGGCTTAACGTAGTAGATACTTCCTTTACGTCCACCTTCTACAAGAGTTGTACCTTGAGGTAGGTTTTGACGAGCATTTGAGTATTCTCCATCTGTTGCATCATAGATAACCATTGAATAAGTTGTATCTGCAAATCCATAGTCATTGAAGCCTTTACTAAATCTGTCAGATCCTTCCATAAAGTCTAAAGAAGCATCATGTTCAATCTGTACAATACCGATTCCTGGGATTGGTACTTGAGTAAATACTACTGGAGCTAATTTAAGATCTGTCAAACTTTGACCTGAAACTGGGTTCTGAGGAAGGATTCTATCTGCTCCTAAGAACGGACTCATTCCTGTAAGTTGTGCTACTACATATTTTTCGAAGATAGCTAACATATTTTGGTAAGCTTGCCATCCACATTTGAATTTAAGTCTGCGATCGTAATATTGAAGGTCTGGACGTGAAGCGAAAATATAAGAAGCTGCTTCTCTAATGTGGTTTACTGTTATTCCGTCTGGTTTGCTGTATTTGATTAGGCGACCTCGTCTCCATTGATGCCATAAACCTTCATTTATACGTTTAGTACCATTTTGCTCTGTTAAAACTGTAGCTCTACCAAATAAAAGTTGATTAGCTTCAATTTTAATATACTCTGCCAAAGCTAGGAATTCATAAACTGATCCTACTGAAGCACCTGCTCTACGAATATTCGGAGCTGTTGGATTTGGAGTTCCCTGAGCAACTTGTCCATAAACAAACATATCTCCACCTACTTTTTGTACTTGCTCATCTAAATACATCTGAGCAAAATCCGCAGCTTTCTTTTCAAGAGCTCCAAAAGATTTTTTGTCAGCATACATAGTCCAAGAAGTTTCAACACCTCTATGGTTACCAAGAATAAACTCATTAGTTATTGTTCCAACATTGTTAGGGCTTTCAATTCCAGAATAATGAACTGAATTTTCTCCCATTGAGTGACCTACTTTAAAGTATTGTACTCCTGGTTTAAGTTTATCTGCTGGGAAGTATTTAGAAGAATCCATTTCAGCAAGAAATACCCAATGTTTAAAGCTGTCTCCTACAGGCTCTACTTCATAATCTTCAGATACTACCACTTGCATACCATATTGCTTGCTGTAAGTAAGTACGTCACCTTTAGTATAAACTTGGTCTAATACGATTGGAAATACTGAGCCATCAATACCTGGAAGATCTGAGAAATCCGAAGTATCTTCTGTTGTATAAACTCCTGATTTTTTAGTTACTGGAAGGTCATAAGTAAAACGACCATTTGGGCCATTAACTTCAAGAATTTGTTTATTCCTGAATATCTCTGTATAAAGTGGTACTCTAAATTGAAGAGTATTAGAGAAAAGGTCTAGCAGTCCTAAATGGTTATTGTTAGGATCTTCTTGATACCATGTATAAAGAGATGGTAAGTCCGCATAACTGGACATTTTAATTTTTTTGGAGTCTGTGAAATGTATTACCCTGTCTCCGTTTACAGATAGGGGTACTCCTGCGATTAAGTTCTGATTCATTTATATTTGATAATTAGTTGTTTTTAGAGTTCGCTAAGATTTAATACTCCTGACTCTTTGTCGTTTTTAGATGTATTATAATCTACAGTTCCACTTCCTTTACCTTTATTTGTTAATTTAATTGAATTAAAGGTTTGCTGTTTCTCTGCATTAATTATTTTTGCGGCTTTGTTCTTTACATACTCTTCTTCATTTGTAAGGAACATAGCTAATTTTACTGCTTTTTCTGGATTTTTTCTCCACTCATCATAAAGAGCATCCACGGCATAAACTCCTTTTTCGTCTGGTTTAGATAATTTATCTACTATAGTTTTCCTAAAATTATCATTTAAGTCATACTTTTTAGCTTCGTCGGATAAAGATGTTCTGTAGTTTTTTAAAGCTTCTTGTTTTTGTATTTTAGCTTCCTGTGCTTGAACTGCTTGACTTTCTAAGTAACTGTTGAATACTGTATCTATGTCTTGTTTTGCTCTTCCTGCTGCTTTATCTAAAGTTAGATTTTTCTTATGACCATCTATAATGGAGTTTATTTCAAAATCTTCAAGACCTTTATTCTTATGGTAGAATCTAACTAAATTTTCCTGATCTGCTGGATTTTCCAAGTCTAAGTTTGAAATTGGATTTGAAGGGTTTTCATAAATATTTTTATAAGTTTCAAATACTTGTGAAACATTTCCTCCGTTTTTATCAATTTCCAAAGCCTTTAACATGATTGGGGAAAGACTGTCAGTTTTAACTGTGTCTACTTTAGCGTCCTCTTCCTTTTTAGCCATTTGGGCTTGAATAATCTCTTCAAAAACTTCTTCAGTTACATCTACTTCTTCAAATCCTTCAATGGCGTACCATTCTCCAGAATCTATTTTTCTTTGTACTAAAGCCTTATAATTAGAAGTACTTAATTCTTTTGGAATTTCGGTTGAACGTTCTTCTTTTTCGGGCTCTTCTGATTTAGGTGGGTCAGTAATATCTTCTTCCAGATTCAGAGGTATGTTTTCTTCTTGCGACTCCTCTTTAAATAGATCTTGTAAATCTAATACTTCGCCTTGGTCAATTGTTTGGTTTTCCGTTGACATTATTTATTGCAAATTTATTATTGTTTTGTTTATTTTCAAAAGAGTTAAAAATTATCTAATATGTTAAGAAAATTTCTTAGAGATGATATTTAGTTTTTATTAACTAATGCTATAGTCCTATCGTTTTGTTGTTTACTCTCTCTTAACTCTACTTCTCGTTCTTTAATAGCTAACATTCTTTCTCTATAATCTGATTCGCTTTCATCTTTTCCTCGTTTTCTATCTATTTCCTGTTGTTGTAGATTTTGCTGAGCTTCTGTTTGTTGCTGTTTATTTAATACGGTGGTAGCTTGAATAGTATTTTTATATAAATCGTTTTGGAAATTTTCATTTTGAGATTTTCCTAACTTACTTATCTGAGCCACTTCAATATCTACAAGTCTATCTTTATTTTTAGAAGTTTCTTGTCTGTCCCACTGTCTTTGATTTAATTGATCTGTGCTTTCTGCTTGAGCTTGTATTTGCTCCATAGTTCTAGCATGATCTTCTGATTGTTGTTGTTGTCTTCTTGATATTGACTGTCTTGCTATATCTAGTACTTCCTGTACTGTGTCTGACGTAATAAACTCAGCTAAAGCTAAAGTGTCATCACCTAAAGTATTTGTAGAAGTTATATAATTTTTAAAAGTTTCTAATTCTTTTCTTTTTTTAGAGTTAGAACTAGGCAGTACATTTAGTTTTCTAGCATAGAAATTTTCATCTGTAAATTCTAATAGAGCCGTTGTATTATCAGAATCTGTGTAGAATGAACGTATGTCTTTATTATTTTTCTTAGAGTATTGAGCAACGTTAAGATGCATTTCTAAAGCCCCTTTTTTGAATCTACTAAATACGTCTAAATATTTCTCTATCTGAGCGTAACTTGCACTTTGAGAAACTTGCACTCCTTCTGCTGTTTCATACTTAGTAGGTGCTCCGAGCATTTGAGGAGTGATTCCTATCTGTTCAAAAGCGGCTTGTTTGTATAATAAAGCTCTTTCAAAGCAGTTTTGTATTTGAGGGACTAATGTTAGATTTTGAGCTTGAAAAGGCACATTTCCTGTGGCAGAATTTGTGTTTTGGCGATTACTGTCAAATGGCATAAATCCTGTTTTTCTAGCTACATTAACTAGATTCTCTAAAACTTCATCTACGCTATCACCTAGATTTCTATATTCTGCTGGAAGCATAGCCATGTCAAACATGAATATAATTCCCATTTCTTTTTCTGATAGATTCTGCACTTGATTCATTGCAAAATTATATCCTATCTGATAAGGTCTGATTATGTTAGCAAGAGAAACATCTACTATTCCAGCAACAGGTCTTTTGTTATTGTATACATTACTATTACCCTTTAGCTGCATATCCATAGGAGTACATTTCAAATAAATATCTTCTGAAACATCTCTGTTAAATAATGATATTTTTACTCCTTCATAAGTTACAGGTACGTAAGTGTATATTATAGTGTTTACTCTGTCTTCTAAATTCTTTTTGGCGTGTTCTTCAAGAGAGATGCTTGTTATTTTTTTAATTTCATTATCTCTAAGGAAATCTTCTAGTAAATCTTCTGTAACTATAGCAATTTCAATTCTACCTGTTTCAGGTATTCTATAAGTAAGTTCGCCGACTCTCTTATATCCTTCCCAATAAGCTTCAGTTACTTGTAGTAAATCTGTTCTTATACTTAGATCATTTCTTAATTGTTGCGCTAGTTTTAGATTTGGACTATATCCTGAATTTGAATTTCTGTAAGGTAAATATCTTGGAACTTTTACGGAATTTCCTTCTTTATCGATAATTGTTGTTTCACCTGAAGGATTTCCTGTTAAGTCTTGAATTTCTAAAGCGTAATTATAATCTGCATAACTTTCATGTGGAGCAATAACAGAACCGTGTAAGTTACTTTCAAATAGATTTTTATAACTTGTATTTTTCTCAGAGTATCCACTAACTAAAGAAGCATTTCCATTAATAAGCTTTTTTATCTGTTTCTCACTTAATTGACTTCCATATTTGTTTATTACTTGAGAAGGAGTGTAGAAATGAACTCTGCCAACATATTCTGAGTCCTGTATATCTTTAGTATCTACATCCTGAGAAAAGAAAGTGTTTCTAGGATCCCAATTTTCAGGTTCGTAAAAATCCCATCCTATTCTATAATGCCTAAAACATCTGCCTGTTAAAAGTAAATGTTCTAAATTTTCTACATCTTTATGGCTAAGATTAAACGCTTCCGTATCTTGATCTATTGTTAAGTTAGCCCATCTTACAAAGTTGTTAGTGTAGTTGGTCATATGCCTATCAATATCGGCAGGAGCCATCTCATTTCTTCTTTGCTGTATTTGTTGTATATAAGCTTGTCTTTCTTCTTCTGAATTAAACTGTGTACCGTCTAGAGTTAAACCTTCTTCAATAAGCCTTATTTCAATCTCTTTCTGTATTTCTTCTCGAACATAATTGTTTATAAGGTCTTGCTTTCTTCTTTTATATTCATTTTTGGCAAAATCATCATCAGATGTTATTGTAAATTTATCTGAAGAAGTTTTGTAAACAGCTATAATTGCTTTAACTATAAGAGAAATAAGGTCAAAATGTTTTAACGAGTAAGGTAAATCAACTTCATCCATTAAATCTTCCAAACCTTTAAGTGCAGGTGGTAAATCTACCAGATCTGAATATATTAACTGCCCAGCCATCATCTTAAAATAATCGTTGAACTTTACGTTCTCTCTAAGTTGCTGCAATCCTATGTTTTCGAGGGCATTCATACAGCCTTCCTCCCACTTTTTATTCTTTAAGTGCATAGGAATAGCTTGTGGTGGCAAAGTCCCTACTAAAGAGTCAAAACCATTATTACCATAAAAATAGGGAACTTCATTCATTTGTAAACTTTATTATCAAGATGTTACAAAAATAATATATTTCCTTATAGGTAACAAAAGGTTAAGAATATCTCTTATATACCGTCAGCAAAAACAGGAACTGGTTTTGTAGCATAGTTTGTACAGTCTACTAATACAGCTTCGGTTGATAAGAATACTATGGCAACACTTAAAGCATTTCTTAAGGCGGATATAGTAACTCCTACAGGATCTAGTATTCCTGATTTATCTAAGTCTACTATTTTATCTTTTATTACATCGAATCCTTTTTTACCTTTTACTTTGGTTTTTAATTCTTCTATCTGTTCTTTTGAGTATCCTGCGTTTAATAGGATTTGTTGGAACGGGTATTGAATTGAATTTTGTATTACTGTCTGACCTTCATTCTTAATTTTCATTCTTTTTGCGGCGTTTAAAAGTGCTGTTCCACCTCCTAATACCACTCCGTCTTTATAAGCTACTGTAAGGGCGTTAACAGCGTCTACAATCCTATCTCTCTTCTCTTTCATCTCCATCTCTGAAGTTGCTCCTACATATATTCTAGCTACTCCTCCTTTCAGTCTTGCAACTCTTTCCTTCAACAGTTTTAAATCCGAAACATCTTCTGTGATATTTTGAAGTTCTAAAAGTGAAGTTACTTTTTCTTCAATTAAGTTATTTGTTTTACTATTTATAAAAGATGTGTAATCCTCGGTTAAAATTAATTTCTCTATCTCTCCTAAGTCTTCTACAGTAGCTTTGGAAATATCGTCATCCTTTTCTTGTAAGAACAGTTTAGAACCACAAACCAAAGCTATATCTTCCATAGCTTCCTCTCTAAATTGTCCAAATTCTGGACTTTGCATTACAGTAACCTTAATCTTATCAGCCATTCTTGTAGATATCAATCTTTGAAGTAGTAAAGGGGCTATTTCATTACATACTATAAGTAGATGGTCACCCTGTGTTTTTTCCAGAATAGGGAGTATCTCTTCTTCTCTTTCTATTCTACCTATATATAGTAGTATTTTTGATTTTTTATATTCCGCTGTCTTTTTTATTGTGTCCTGAAAAAAATATTGAGATTCAGGAGCCATTTTCATTTTAAGTCCTTTAGAAGTTTCTACATAAGTTTTAGAAGTCCTTGATTCTTCCACTGATATAAAACCATGTTCTCCTACCTCTTGAAATGTTTCTGCTATTAGCGTTCCTATTTCATCGTCATTGTTAGCAGATATAGTAGGTATAGCTTTCATTCTTGGGAAATCATCTTTTATGCTTATTGCGGATTTTTCTAAGTAGCTTATAACATCCTCTGTTGCATTTTCCATCTCTTTTTTAAGTTGATAAAATGATTTTCCTTCCTCTAAAACTTTTATACCTTCTTCTACAATGGCTTGAGTAAGTATGCAACTCGAACTCGTTCCGTCTCCTACAGCTTCATTAGTTTTTATTGCAGCAGAAATAATCATATTAGCCCCCATATTTAAATGAGGGTCTTCAAGTATTATACTATTTGCCACCGTAACTCCGTCCTTTGTGACTAAAGGTATTGAGTATGGTTGGTCTATAGCTACAGGTAATCCTTTTGCACCTGCTGTCACTTTAACCGCATTAGCTACTATGTCTAGTCCTTCTTTAAGTCCTTTTCTTGCCTCTTTACCGTAAATAATTTTCTTCATTATGCTCCTAAAATATCGTCTTCTCTAATTACTATTATTTCTTTTCCTTCAAGCTCTACGTTTAAACCTGTTTGTTTTTGTTTTATTATAGTTTGTCCTACAAGATCCCTATCTACTACTGAATCTCCTATAGCTATAACTTTAAACTTATAGTCTTCAAAATCAAATTCCTGATTAGAACTTGAAGTAAGTAGATTACTTTTCTTAATTTTTTCTAGAAACACTCTGTCTTTTTTTGGTTTTATCTCCATCTTGAAAATTTACTTGTATCTGTAAAGAATTGTTTTTGTTTATATTGTCTTGATTTTTCCTTTTTCTGTTGCTGCTCTCCACTTTCCACTTTTACACCTACTGCATCTAAATAATCTGCCCAAGCTAATGCGTGTGAAAAAGCAATCATTCTATCGAAGTTGCCTCCTGCCTTGTAATTAATAATTTCGTCTAGTAAATATATATCATTAATTCTTGTAATACCAAGAGCTTTTCTAGGGCTACCATCTTCATCAAATCCTATGATCAACTCCTCATTACAATAATTTAAAAGACTTTTCATCAAATGCGACTGATTCTTAGGTGTAGGATATAGTCCATAAGGAGTGTTAGCTGAAGCTTTTGGATTAATTCTTTTAGAGAAGTCTACTCCATCTGCTAGTAATAAATCTGCTTTTCCTTTTCTTTCCAAATATCTTATGAATCCGATATCCGCATTTTCCATAAGACACTGCGCATTAAACCCTTCTATTAACCATTCACAGTTTCTATCGAAATTATCAGGTATTGGAGGTCTTGAACAATAAGAAGCTAAAATACATCCTGCAAATGGATCGTCTAAAAGCCCTTCTCTTCTCAATATATAAAATGCACCTACAGATTCTGTTCCAGCTTTTGTCTGTTTATAAGGGTCAAGACCTGAAACATTTAAACCATAAGGAGGCATATCTGTAGGAATTTCATCAAATAATGTAACGGGAGCGTCATGTACTCCGCCTCCAAAAGGAAATTCAACTGGGCGTTTTGATGATAAAGTGTATTCTAACTTACTGCCTACTAAAGTTAAGTCTACTAGTTTGCCTGTTAATCCTTGTTCAACTAAATATTGTCTGTGTCTTTGAGCTTCTTTTATAGGAAATGGATTTCCATTATCTGACCTCAATATATCATCTACATCTAGAGGATAGTACATTACATACTTATCATACTCTGTAGGATCTTTTACTAGCTTTTTCCTATTATTAATAAATAAATCTTTTGCAAATCTCCAGTCAGTTTCACCTAGTTTTATCTTTTCTAAGTCTGGGGATGGAGTTTTTATTCTAAGATAGTCTTTAAGATTTGTTTCTTTTTTAAAATTGCCTTCTTCATATCCAAACTGGCCAGGAACAAATATTCCAAAACTTCTTCTCTTCCATGTAATTAAATCCTTCTCTTCTATTCTATTTTCTAATCTATCCCAGTTCATTGGCAATAAATCATAAGTCTCAGGATTCATCATCATCTTTATAGCGTCTGTTGAAAGTTCCGCGTTTCCAGATGTACCAGTTAGAATCGGTACGCATTTCCAACCATGAGGTGTTTTAAATGAAGGTAAGGCAGCAGTGTAAGGTGCAATGCAATCAAATTTTCCGCAATTATGGGTAACTATGTAATCTCCCGCTATAAAAAGTTTATCTTCATTGTCTACTTTTATACAATATGCATCATCAATTCTTGACTTTTCTATATTCGTTATATTAACTCTAGTTCTGTAAAAATCTGCCTTACCTCCTTCTCTTTTTTTAAATCTGTCTATTTTTCTTTCTAAATTAAATAGGCATTCATCTGCATAAAAATGTATTACATAAGATTTTTTACCTTGTTTATACTCTCCTTTGTATGTAAATTTGGGATACTTTATAGAAACTTTAACTCTTATACCTAGACTTCTAAGTATTCTGACTACTGAATCCTTTATTCTTTCTTCCGATGTAGATATAGACTGACCTCCTCTTTTATCTATTGTACCATCAGTATCTCCTAAGCCTTTTATAAATTGCTTTCTTTGTTCTATACTACCTCTCTCGTAGATTTCATTTATATTTTTCAGTTTAAAAGTACCTAAGGTTTTTAGATTTTGTATGTGAGAGTTAGTCTTTCCAGCTTTTTTCTTTACGTGTATTACATCACATACTGGAGATTGCTTAGGAGTATAACAGGAGTACTCTAGATCTATAGACTTAGCATAGTCTTTTATAGACTCTATTATTTGATTATCCATGCTTACAAAGCTCCCCCTATGGCAATTACCATCTCCTGTAAATAAGCCCATTATGTAGGGGTCTATTAATAAATCTCTTTCTTCATATTCTATAGCTTTAGATAAAGGTATACTGTAAATAGATTTTATTACTTTCTCATGTCCATATCTATGATCTTTTTGAAAATATCTAAATTTTTCTAGAAGTTCCTTTGTTGACTTTACTGAGTGTTCTTTACTATTATTATTTCTTACAGACCATAAATGATTTTCGCAGCACTCTATTTCTCTTCCGTCTGAAAAAGATATTTTATATAATTGTCTATTTTCAAATTTATGTTTTTCGAGCACTCTAGTTAACTTTCCATCTCCTCCATATATCTCATCACCAATTTCTATATCTTTTATTGGTATAGTCTTATCTTTAAGGTAAATCAAAGTATCTTTTTGTAAAGCTTCATCTAATATAAATACACTTGGTGCAGCACCTGCTGTTTTTTCAGACTTTTTAGTTTGTCCCTTCTCTAAGTTACGTATATAAATGTCTGAGTGAACAATAGGTGTATTAGCTTTGGTTTTCAATCCTAACTGAATGTGACTAGTCCAGTCGTTAGAATTATTCTCCATGTAGAAAGCATGGTTTATTTCCCCCATTGAAGTCTGAATAAGACGTGTTATCATCTCTAAGTCTTCTTTACTTCCCCCTGATACTGTAGCTTGAGAATTTGGCTTTATTAGTGCTTTCCAATGTGTTATTGAAGCTAAATCCGTCGATTTAGAGAACCTACGTGAGCCAAAAACTATCATTCCTTTATTACTTTTTTCAGCGTCATTATAATTTTCTGCTATAAAAAGTTCATTATCCCTCATTGGGGGTACTATGATCGGCTCCGTCCCATCTTCTTGAGGTATAGGTGTTTTAAAATAATTACAATGAAAATATAACCAAGGGTGTACCCAATATCCATTTATGTTGACACCATAAGTAATTTTCTTCTTTTCTTCTTCGTAGAATTCTAAGACATCTTTACTTTGCTCCCAATAGTTTTTAGAGTTATCATATATAGGAGGATTTTTCATGTTTATGAAAAACTCTGGACTAGTGCTTATTGACATGTTACCAACTTATACTTAAGACATTATATTGTGGCTTTGATTTTACTTCATAATCTAAGCCCTCAAGATAAACTCCTACTTCATTACAAATATGTACCGAATTAAATTTTAATGCTGTAGCATTACTACCCATTTCGCTTTTCTTTTTTATTTCAGAGATAGCATCTTGTTTTGCCTTTTGTATTAATTTCGGGCTATTTTGTTCAACCAATTCTCTTGCTTCTTTTGCTGTCATATTTTAACTAAATTGTTTTGGAAATCTTTTTTCTATAATTTCTTTCATTAAGAATGGGACTTTTTTATCTCCGTGAATTGGTATATTCTTAATTTCTCCTTTTGTCTCATCTAAATTAATTTTAGACATTACTTTTCTTAGAGTATTTATATTGGATAGCAAATCATCTTGGAATGTTATCTGCTCATCCATGTAAGTGTCATTATCTTCTATTTCCGCCCATCTATTAAGCTTTCTATAGATATTAGAACGCTCTATATAACCTTCCAGAAGTCCTTTTAATAACTTTATAAATTCTATTGCGAATTTTCTATGAAGATTTCCCTCGGCCTCTTTAATAAAATACTCTAACCTTGTGGCTATAGCTTTTACCAGTTTCCATTCTATGTTATGTTCATTTTTAAGAACTGTAAATAAAGCTTCTTCTGTCTTTCTTCCCCAGTTTCTTGATTCAATGTAAAATTGAGTACCTGTTATGTGCTCTTTATATTGAGTGATGAATCTTTGAAGAACTTCTGGAGTGGATTGACTGTCTTCTATTTCTTCTTCATCAAATGCCATTACTTTTTCTTATTTCGGCAAGATAAGAATGAATCATATCTTTTCTTTCAGATACCCTTTTCTTTATGATTTCATCAAGTCCCGCTACTTTAGAAGATAAATTACCATTACTGTCAATTACATATGAAGTTTGATTTTCCATAGCTAAAGCTTTGATAAACTTTGAATCCTCTTCTGATAACTCTAAATTAAATGACGTTCTTATAGAAGCCTCATTAATATATAAAAGCCTTTGAGATATTTTTTGAAGATCGCTTTGAATTAGATTTATTTTATAGACTTGGAACATATATTCTTCAACCATAGAATGTTTCTCTTTTGAGTCATTCTGTATTGCTATATCTTCTTTATCCTTTTCAATAATCTGCTTTCTTTTCTCTTCCGCGATTTCAGATTCTTTTTTTAAAGCATCTACATATGTATTATATGTATCTCTGTATTCGGAAAACTCTTTTTTTAAATTCACTATATTTCAATTTTATTCTGTTCTTCTTCTCTTAAAGCTTTTTCTACTGCTTGGTAGTACTCTTCGTCAGATATTTTCATCATCCAACCTGTACTTGACTCTTTAGGTTTAGATATTTTTCTGAACATGCTGTAAAGGACATCACCTAAAGTGTAATCATCTTTAGTTTCTTCTGTTAATTCCTTAAGTCTATGAAGGAATAGAGATTTGTAATTAGGATTTGACATTTCCTTTAATTGTTATTTTATTATTTAATAATTGCCCGTTTTGAGTGTAATAAACGGTGATTGGTTTGTTGAAACTTCCTAATAGATTAGAATTGTATCTAACTGTCAATAGTATCCCATTTTTCTCTGAATTGGCATTTACACTGAAACATCCGCAGTGACTTGCTCTTGCATAAATTACATCTAAATCTTCTAAAAGAAAGTTAACTGTAGTGTCTTCTCCCTTTTTAATATTTCCATAATCAAATGTACTTAAACCTGCCTCTTTTAATTTATGAGGTGTTAAATTATTTACTTTCATTTATTAAGAATTTGTAAATACTTGGGGTAAAAACTCTATTGAATTTTGAATATTTGACCTAGATAAATCTATAGGTATAACTTTAATATTAAAATCCTTTTCGTATAAATTTATACTTTCCTTAAGTGTTCTATCAGAAGCCTTATATTCATTAGGTAACTGATTAATGTCTAAAATAATTGTTGTCATTTTTTATTTGGTATATAAATTGATTTCCATTTTTCATTCCCGTAATCGGAACATTCCGTCTCTGGTTGTGCTGTCATAAATAGGGTGTCGCAGCCGCATATCGAACAAAATCCCCACTTCTTTGTAAGTTTTCCAAATAATAAGTTATATAAACTAGATAATATTGTTATGATTTTTACTTTCAAAGTCTTATTTTTAGTATTTGAAGAGTGATGTTCACAATTTAAGCACTTATTTATTCTTTCTATAACCCAAGACTCTTCGCTAGGCTTTTTAAATCTGGAACTTAATATGATCCATAGTTTATTCCATTTTTTCATTTAATATCATGTAAACTCTATTCTGTTCGTCTTGCATTTCTTCTATTTTCTTTCCGTAATTGAAACTTCGCTTAAGAATATTCTCCATCTTGTGGTGATGACTTGAGGAATTTGGTCTTCCTGTTTCTTTTAAGTAGTTGTCAAGTATGTCTTTTTTATATTGATAGGCTATTTTCCTTTTTTTCGAGGCTTTATCTTCAGGATTTCTCTCTAATTTAGCCTCGCATTCTGAAATAACTTCTTGTACATATTTATTTTTGATGTACATAGTCCCTAAGAAAGGTAACTTAAATGAGCAACAATCTGTTGCCTCTGTTTGTTTATGAATCCAATCTACACAAAACTTATATAAATATTCCATTTCTTTAGGAGTTCTTCCTAATTCTCTTGCCGATCTATTTATTACTTCATTTGTAAATGCTATATCATTCATTCTACTATCTTAATTGCAAATAACTTTTCTTTAGTTGTTTTATCTAAAAAGTAATCTTTTATCCTTTGTAATTCTGGAGATAAAAAATCGTTATGATAATTCTTATTATCCTTTATCAAATACCCTAATTTTCTAAGTTCTGAATTTATCTGATGTATATTAGCTCTGGAAAAACCTGCATCTTGCATTAAATCTTTAGTGCTTGAACTTACCCCAAATAAAATATAATAAGATATAACCTCAACTGCTTTTGGTCTAAGATGAAGTTTATTCAAATCACTCTTATTTGCCAAAGCATGGTTATTGTTTTTTATAATAGCGAATATAGAAACAATACGATTAATCTTGTCTAAATCGCTTGTGATTTGCATTTTATTCAGATAAACTTTACTCATGATTGCAAATATATCACCTTTATTTTAAATTTCCTAATTTTTTTAGTTAAATTTTACTTAATTATTTTGTTGTTAATTTTATTTTCACTATGGCAAAATTATAAAAGTTATTCTTATCTTTCAAAAGTCTGATAATTTTTCTTAGACATTTGCTTTATACTTTCAATTTTTATATCTTTGCACTAAACCAAATATTATGCTTAATTACGAAGAATTTTTTGAGGCTATGTGGGATTATGTCTCGACAAAGGTAGTTAATGACCACTATTTTTTTGAAAGAGAAGATATGATGAGGGCTATAACTAAAGATATTTATGATATTTATTGCAATGAAGATGCCTCTATAAATCCTAAATTCTATGGTAGAACAGTGGAATCAATATTCTTTCATTTGATTAAGCATGAAAATGAGAAAGAAGAAGTTGACTACAATAATTTTAATTAGTTGTTTTTATTTTAATATCTGCCCTCTGATTAAGCTTTCAGGGGGCTTTTGAATTTTATGGAAAGAAATATTTGTTCAATAGATGGTTTATCAGTTGTTAAACGGTATGGTGATAAAGAGATAAGTAAAACATTTAATTGCTATAAGGATTTATATGATTTTATTAAAGGCTGTGACATAGTTTTATTTGGCGGCATAGAAAAATTAATAGAAAGGCTTAGGTCTGAATTTATAACTTATGATTTTAGAGATGTCAAAGTTATAGACTTATTAAAAGTTGAGGAATATATAAAGCCTAGAAATTTCAGTACTGTCTGTCATTCTTATGGATGTGATAATACTATTTTCAGTCTTTTAGAGGCACAAACTTTTAAATTAAGTAAATCGATAAGAGAATTAGATTTAATATCGTCAGGAGAATCAAAAAGACTAGATGTTGCAGGATATTTAAAAATTAAGGATGGTATAGTAGTTTGGGCTAAAGGCGCACACGAAAATAAACCAATCGTTAAAAATATACCTTATACTCAGAAAATACTAAATTCTCTTCCTTATGAAACCCAAGAAGAAATAAAAAAAGTATTTAAAAGATAAAATTAACTCTTAGATATTTGGTAGTTAGAATATTAATTCTTATATTTGCTATTCAATATTCCCAGTATGCCCCTGAATTAATTTTCAAGCTATTGGGTTAATAACAGAATTTATGAAAGCATTTATATTTAAAGACTCATTAGAAGGTAAAGAGATTGCGCCAACATTAGTTATTTCTTTTAAAGAATTAGATTCACTTTTAGGTGGAATCGGAGTATAAAAATATTTAGTGAGTGTGAAAGGAGCTAGTCTCTGTAGTATATACTCCGTGGGTGTTTTAAAGTTCACCTTTTTATCAAAAACTTAAATTACTATCCTTTACCACTATTTCGGGTTAAAAATGTGGAATTTTATCGGAATTATATTCTAATGTGGATTGAAGGAGAACCTGAAGCATTGTGAAGTCAAAATATTTAAAATGCACCCCGTCTGATTGAGCCGTTTCTCCTCCTGAGCTCTTTCTTTCGGGGATTGTTAATTTAAATATGCACGATTTAATAAAAAAACCAGATGAGTTTACAATTACAACTTTTAAAAATTTATCGAATTGTCGAGTTACAGGCCAAATAAATTTTTCTGAATGGCTTCTTAAAATTAAAAATGGAGATTTTGCAGAAGAAATAAATCTTGCTCGAAATGATGATTCTCAGAAAGATTTTATAAAGGTAAATAAAGTACCTTGCGTAACTATAAATTTTAATTATAATAATTATAAGAATAGTAAAAATTGTAGTAGTGCTACTGGACTACTTTATATTGACATTGATGCGCCTGATTTTGATATATCTATTATAGATAAGTCTTTAGTTAGAGCTTACTACAAATCCTTTGGTAATAAAGGATATGGTATAGTAGTTAAAGTAGATGGACTTACTAGCGATAATTTTGAAAGTACTTATTTTAGTATTTGCGATAAATTAGGCATTTCTCAATATGTTGATTTAGGAGCTAAAAAGGCTAGCCAATTCAATGTAATGTCTTTTGACACAGATTTATTTGATAACCCTAACTCTAGGATATTTAGTAGTTTCTCTACCCCCCTTCTAGAGAATAATAGAAGAGAGAGAAGAGCATATAGCACAGAGTGGGGGGTAACTAATGTTAGATTTAGTAATAGACAGGACTATATAAAAGGAGATGATGAGTATTTCGTTGATTTTGGAAACATAGAAATTATAGAAGCAAAATTGCTTTACAAAAAAGTTTCAAAGAACAGAAATAATATTCTATTAGCATATTGTACAAACCTTTTATTCTTAAACCCTCAAATATATTATGACAGATTATATAAAATAATGCGTGCTGTAAATGAAAACAATTTTACAAATCCAGTAGATGATAATCAATTAAATAGAATTTTAAATAGTGTTATAGGTTATCATAATTCAGGAGAATTAATACCAATACCTCAAAAAAAGAAAGGCAGTATAATATTTAGTGAAAAAGTTAAAAACAAATATACGAAAGAAGAAAAATTTGCAATTGTTAGGAAATTGAATTGTGAAAACACAGCTAAAAAAACTAAATTAAAATTAGAAAATATAATAAAGAATTGGGATTATTCTTTACATGGTAAAATAACACAAGTAAATATCGTAAGAAATCACCCTATATCAAAAAAAACTGTTGAAAAATATTATAAATTTTTTATAGAAATTATAAAAATAAGTAACTCAAAATTTGGTAGTTAGCTTTAAAATTATTAAATTTGTTATTCACAATGATAGATATGGAGAAACTTCTAATAATAGAAAATAAAATAAATGCGCCAGAAGAAATAATTTATGGTGTAAGATTGGGTAAAGATAAAGGTAATTCTACAATAACAGATTTTTATATTAAATCCTGCTCAATGGAAGAAGAAGAAATTCAATTTAGAATTTACGGGTCTTTAGAAAGAAAAGCTTTAAGTAAAATATTCTTAGAATTATCAAATAAATTAAAATAATGAAAGAAAAAATAGAAACATTAATCGCCGAAAATAAATTATTAAAAGACCAATGTTGGGCGACAATAAACGAATTAAGAGAAAGCAGATTTAATAGGAGCTTAAAAACAGGAACTAAGATAGCTAAGTTAGAAACTGAATATGAAAATAGAAAAGAATTTATTGAACAGTTAGAAAGCTTAAAAAATTGTAATTATACAGAATTGAGTGCATTCACAGAATGGAACAGTAAAGAAGACGCACTAAACTTTGATGAAAAACAAGATAAATTTTAATGAAAATTGTAAAACTTTCTACCAAAGAAATAAATAATTTAATTTCTGTATTACATGGCCTTAATAATATAGAACATATAAAATATTTTGATTTTTTGACAAAGAATAAAAGAAAAATAAGGTTTATTAATTCAGATAAATTTTAAATTATGCACGCATTTATAAAATTGCAAAATATGGAGTCTTTAATAAAAAAGTTAGAAGAATATATAGAATTTTTAAATAAAGCTAATGAGAGTCCTATAAACATAGCTTCTGCTCATGGATGGAAATGTAGTCAACAAGATGTCGAAAAAGGACAAAGACTAAGAGATGAAATAGAAAGTATAAAATTTTATCTATGATAGACTTAACTAAATTTGGTTTTATAAAGACTGAGAAGAATACTTGGGTAGTATGGAAAGATTATATATACGATGATTTAAGAAGTGACTACGGATATTATTTAAGAGCATCTATTCATGAACCATTTGTTGGTAAAATTACAAGCCCAGATATTGATTGTTATATGTATCAAATTATTGTACATAGATATGAATATGATAGAACTCATATAGAACAATGGTTAGAAGAAGGAGAATCTCGTATATCATATCACGGACTTATACCATCAGAAGAGTTTTTTGAAGAACTGTTAGTTAACTTAGGTATAAAATATGCCGTCGAAAAAGAATAATCAACAAGACAAAATACAAGTTAGACAATTCAAAGATGGTTCCTTAAACTTTTGGTCGGAATTTCGTCATTATCATTTAACAGAAGATAAAGAAATTATACTTTGTGCAGGAGGCGGAGAAAGCGAAGAGCATTTAGAAAAACTAAAAGCTTATTTAAAGAGAAAAAAGTTGATATGAACTATAAGTTACAGCTTTGGAATGATTGTAAATGCGGTCAAAGAAATTACAGAGAGTTAGAAGATCTTAAAAATTATACTTCAAGTATACTATGTGTAAGTTGTAAAGAAGAAATAATAATTGGGTATGAGAGAATATAAAATAGAAACTGTACAAGATATGTTTGATGTAGTTACGACTGATAACATAGAAAGATTTTTAATGGATTTTTGCATGGCTTTTCATATGATGGCGGAAGCAAAAGAAAATTTACATAAAGATGGAATAGACTTATCTGAAATAAAAAATCCTTATTTTATTTGGAAAGATGATGGTAAGACAGATATAAGTTTTAAATTTAATGACAATGAAAGTCTTGAAATAAAAGGTAAATGAAAAGAAAGCCATTAAAATACTATCAAGCTAAAAACAATTTTGACTTTAGTACAGAAGATTATAATTCTCTGTCAATATCGCAGCTTAAAAAACAAGCAGATTATTGGATGAGACAACATCTGTTGAGAGAAACAGACAGTAGATATGGAAAGTATTTTTGCCCTCTAAAAAAGGCGTGGCTTCCAGCAAATCAGCTAGAAGTGGCTCATTTTATAGATCGAGCAAATATGAGTACAAGATACGATTTAAGAAACTGTCATTTAGTATCAAAACAGTCTAATACTTTCGATGCACAAACCCCTAAAGAAGGGTATAAATCACAGCATCATTTTGACTATGAATGTTTTTTATTACAAGAATATGGAGAAAATATACTAAAAGAGTTGGCAGATAAAAAGGAATTAACTATATTTGCAAGAGAAGATTACATAGAAAAAATTAAATTCTTTAGAAATGTCTGACATACACCCTTGGTTCAAATTAAATGACTTAATAGAAGACTACTCAGAGAATAGAGAAAGCTACAATGCAGAAAAATTACAAGAGCTTAGGGAGTCTATAAGCTTACAATTATTTTTCCTATCTGACTCTTTTTCTGTTGCAATATCTCTATACGATCAAAAAGAACATATAAGAAAGTCAAAAATGGCAGAAAGAGAGCAATTCTATAGGCAAGATAAAGGATCTGATGGGAAGTCAATGACTGTTGCTGAAGCAGCCAATCTCGCTAGAATAGACTGTTCTAAAGAAGTCGATGATTGTAAAGAAGCTCTTAGACAAAAGAAAAGGGCTGAAATAGTATTAATGGCTACCCAGCAAATATTAAATTCAATTAGCAGCCGCATTCATATGATAAAAAATTAAATATATAAAATGGCAAAAAAGCAGGTTACAGAAGATTCTACATTATCAGCAATTGATAAACTTTACGCAAAATATAAAAAAACAGATAATATTTTTGAAGCTCCAAAAAGTTTAGAGGATATAGATGTTTCAGTTGAAAGAATGATTAACCCGTTCTTATCATTTGATAGATATCTAGGAGGAGCTCCAGCTTACGGAAAAATTACAACATATTCGGCATTTGCAAGCTGCGGTAAAACTTCACTAGCGTTAGCCTTAGCTGGAGCAAACCCCGATAAAGTTATAGGTTTTAGTGATAATGAATTTAACTGGAGTGATTCTTCCTACTTATGGATTGACAAATATTTTGGCATAGAAAAAGAAAGAATACATATTTTACAGCCAACTTATTTAGAAGAAGGTGCGGAAATGGTTGAGGATTTATGTGAAGTTGCAGATATAGTTATTTTTGATGGATTTGACTCACTAGCTCCTAAAGGAGAATATCAGGCAACTATGGAAGAGCAACAAATGGGATTACAAGCCAGAGCATATAAGAAATTCTTTCGCAGGTCTATGGGTAAGATATATAAATCAAAAGCTGCTCTTATCATAACAAATCACTTATATGAAAATATAGGGAATGTATTTGAGCCGTTTAAAGAACCAGGTGGTAGATCTATCCATGACTTCGCATCACAAAAATTATATCTTACGAGAAGTAACGTAAAGGACGTAAAGACAGGAAAAACTGTAGGTCAAGATGTAAATGTAACTGTAAATAAGGATAAATTATCGGGCAATAGAGGTGCTAAGTTTACACTACCTTATGATAATGTAAATGGATTTGATGTTGAAATGGATATCATAAACAATGCAGTGGACTTAGGTGTAATTAAACAGTCAGGGGCATTTTTCAGTTATGAAGGTACTAATATAGGCCAAGGTAAAGTAGCAGCTAAAAATACACTTAAAGAGAATCCTGACCTTACGGTGGAAATAGTATTTAAATGTAAAGAGTTATTTTAATGAAAATCTGCACACTAGATAATAACGGAGAATGTACGATTTGTAATTGTAGTTTTCAAAACTGCGCATATGACAGAATGATAAATAAAGATTACAGATGGGAATCAAAAGAAGAATTAGAAGAAATGTTTAAATTTTTATTTTAATGCCGCCGAAAAAAGAAATAATAAATTGGACTTATAAAGGTAAAGAAGTCTTAACAGTTAAAGATATTCCTGAAAAAGCTCTAGGTTTCATATATAAAATAACATTGGAAGATTTTCGGTATTATATTGGACGCAAGACAGTTTTTAAGCCTAATTACACAAGTGGTAAATTAAAAGGGCAATGTAAAGGAGAGTACAGTTGGAAAACTTATTGTGGGTCTTCTAAGGAACTTCTAGCTTTAATTAAGTTGGGCGCAAAATATAAAAAAGAAATTATAAGATATTGTTATTCAAAGGCAGAAATAACATATGAGGAAACCAAGGAAATATTGTGCAGTGGAGCTTTAACAGACCCTAACTGCCTAAATTATTGGATCAAAGCAACAGTTTATAGTAAACATTTAAAAGAAAACAGTTAAAAATGGCAATATACCAAATAGAAGGACGTTTAGTTAGTGAACAAGAGTTTTGGCAGAATAATACAGGAGGTATAAGTTTTATTACTTTTGAGTCTACTCCGAAAAAACAGACAAGAGAGAATATAGAAAAAATAATTAGAGAAGCTGAAGCAGAGTGTAAAAAAGGAATATATCCTAAAGGCTATTGGGACACTTTTGAATATGACTATGACGTAAGAAAATTAATAGAAACACAAGAAAGAGTTTATCCCCAAAAAGAAGAATCAAAAAAAGGAATGAGTACTAGACATAAAGCAGGAGATAGTAATCCTTTAGAAGAGCTTAAAAATTCAAGGGTGCATTCAAAAACAGAAGAGCAAATACATGAACAGCTTGATATTAGTAAGGAAGATATTGATAATCTTAATATTAGATCATTATATAATGGTGTGAATGGTCAAATATTTACTCCTGTTGACTCGTTTAAAACTGAGGAAGATGAAAATATAAACAGCGAAATTAAACCTTGTCCATTAGTAAACAAAGGTAAAGTAACTTATTGGGGAGGAATCGGTATTCAGCCTCTTACAGTTGATGATAACGGTGATTTTGTTAAAGAAGCAGATTTAGGTGTGAAACAAAGCGAAGGAAAGCTGTTCTATGAATTTGATTGGGAGTTTATTGAGGCGGCGGCTAAAAGAATGCAGGAAAACAAAGGAGATAAGTATCCTCATTGGAATTGGAAAAAGCCTATAGAAATAGAATCTCTAAAGCAAGCTATTAATAGACATCACATAGAAGTAATGAAAAGCAATTATAGAGATGGAGAAGACCCTTTAGGACATGTAGTAAGTTATATGTGTAACGCTATGATGTTGTGGCACCAACTTAAAAATAGGAATGAAAGTCAACAAGATTATAGTAAAATATTTGCACAATAAATAAAAAAGAATTATATTTGCTATTATAAATCATTCAACTGAAGATAGGGAGTAATGTGCCACTAAAACTGGAAGCACAACTGGGAAAGGAAGTTACTCAGCCATTATAGTTAAGCTAAGTTAACGTTCTCTATTGTAAGATATTTTTGCTACTAACACAACAGTACTATCTGGTAAGCACTTTGATTAAGTTCATGAGGAGTCAGATTAAAAATAGTCTACTTAGAAATAGATTGAATGGTTTTAATATTTAAACAAAAAACGCCAATGAAGTTTTTATACTTAACTGCTCTAAGAAGAGAATTGAATGAAGCCGCGCAAAAAAGATTAGATGAATTTGAAGATGGAGAGGACAACTATGAAGCTCCTAAAGATCACAATGGAAACTCTTTAGAATTTTATATAGAAAATAATTTAAAAGCTCCCGACTACCTAAAAGAAGCAAGTAAGAATTCAGAATATATTCAGTTTGATTTAGATGAGGATTATGACGTGTATCAAGTAGATGTTATAGTGAAACTAGATCAATTTTCAATGGCTATTGACGATGCAGAAGGAGGTTGTGTAGTATATTTAGAAAACGCTACAAACGTTCAGGTTTTAGAAACGGCGGAAGAAGTAGAATTTCAAGTAAGATATCATTCAAGAAATAATTGGGAGATATTTAAAGATTATATAGAAGTAAAATACAATAGAATTAAAAATAAATTAAAATCAATAAATAAAAATGAGTAAGTATTTAAATGTAGAGTTTGGAACAGGAAAGGTTTATGAAAAATCAAATGACCCAAGAGAAGGATATGAAGAATTTGTTTCAAGTAAGGGTAATAAGACTTTTAGAAAATATTACACAAAGGGAGTTTATGGAACTCTAACTGCTGTAGAGAAAAGGGATTCCCCTATAGGAGAGCAAATTCAGTTAGTATTAAAAGATAAGTCAGGAGAATTTCAAAATCTTCAGTTTTCTTTATATGACACTAATGGTAATATTGATAATCGTTTTGCAGAAAATCTAATTAGAACGCTACCTAATGTTAAAATAGGCGAGAATTATAGAATTTTCCCTTATGTTATCGAGGCAGACGAAAAAAATAAATACGGTTCTTCAGGTGTATCAATTGTTAAAGCCAATATAGAAGCAGAAACGGTAAATAAAGAAGATAAAGTTGAATTAGCTTACAGATACCTTAAAAAAGACGAGGAAGCTAAAGATACGGATGTTCCTAAATTAATTTTTAAAGAGCAACGCGGAAAGAATAGACCTACGGCAGCATCATTAGAAGAAAAAACCAATTTCCTTTATGATGTTTTAATGGCTAATTCTACAAAAGGTGAATCACAAAGTCAGACTTCAAACACTCCTCCATCACCAAAAGTAGATGATACTAAAGGAGTAGCGGCTCAATATGAGAATGACTCATTACCTTTCTAATAATCAATACTATAGGCGGACTAGAATAAAAACTTTTCCGCCTTTTTAAAATAAAAACCAATGAAAGAAGAATCAATAGACTTAAATAATTTACCGCCAGAATTCCAAATGTATTTTCATAAATCACAGATGGAGCGCGTAAAAAAAGAATGTAAAGGAATAACTTACATATCCCACTTGAAGCAAAAAGACAGTTATTTCACTGTAGTTAGAATCAAAAATGATTTAGGAGGTAAAGATGAACTAAACTTTCCTCTTCAGGTAGAGCCTAGTAGAATGACTGCAAAAGAATATGATTTTATAATTGAAACTGTTAATGCTCATGAAAGAAACTAAACAACTTTACGAGAGTCTTTTATCAGACGGGGATTTATTCGATCTTGTTTCTGGAATGTCAGGGCAGTGGGAAAAAGATAAAAAACTATTTTCAATTTACTATGATCAGCAAATGGCTTATATAAATGATTTTGATATAGAGGATGAAACAGATTTTAGTTAAGTATAAAAATAAATTAAATTTCCCTTTAGATGACTCCGACATAAATCAGATTATAGTTTATTTACAGAACGGTCAATTAAAGAAATTACACTTTGAGTATGGAGATTTAATTTTGGACGTTTGTTTAGAATATGCTGAATCTAAAGAGGACTATTATTTATGCGCGAAATTAAAAAAGTTCTATGAAGAAATTAATAGATATAGAAGAGATTAAAAGATTACAGGAAGAACTAAAAAAAGCTGAAAATAATTTCTCTAAAGCTATTCAAATCTATAAAAGAGAAGCGGGAATAACAGAAGGTAGTAAAATAAAACTTACAAGAAGTTCCTATGATTTAATGACGGGAAAAGAAATCAAAGAGGAATATTACCTTATAATAAAAACATGCTATTTTAATCCTAAACTTCTTCAGTTTCAATATACTTTCTCACACATAACGCCTCTAGGTAAGGTAGCAAATAAGAAATGCTCTATATACCATAACATAAAAACAGACTTAATAGAAAAAATAAAATGAGATTTACTTATATCTTTGAAAATAGTATTGATACGGAAAATGTGAATGAACTTATCTCCAAGCTGTCAGAGCATGAAAAAATTGATTTATTTTTCTCGACTGATGGCGGTTATATATTTCCTATGAAATCTGTATTGCATTATCTTAATTCAAGAAAGGATGTTATTACTAACTGAATATGAAGGTGAGAAAACAATAACTAATGAATTAGAATTTATGATGGCGCATTGCATAGATGCGGAAGAATATACAGTTAGGAAATCAGCAGTGAGTAAAAAACAATTCGCCAAACAAAGAGATAAAGATAATAAAAATCTAGCTGAAGGATTAAAAAGAATAGGATTTACTCCAAAAGAAATTAAAAAATTTCACAAAGGAGAAGACGTTATACTGTATCAAAAAGATTTTAAAAGAATAAATTTAAAATAAATTATAATGATGATACACGTAAACGAAATAAAGTTTGAAGAAACAGATGCTTGGACTAGACAATTCAATAAATGTTCTGACGAATTTAAAAAGTGGGATGAGGCCATAACGGAAGAGGAAAAGAAAGAGGCTTGGGATAATTACTGTCACGAAAGATGGTTTTTAGAGCAAGGTGGGTATAAGTGGAAATAGAGCTTAAAATATACTAAGGTATATAAGACTATCAAAAATATATAAAAGTGTCTCAGAAAGCCTTAAATTAGTGTTTAAGAAAGAATATATAAATAATTAACTAGGCTTCGCGCCAGAAAAATGAAAGCAAAAGAAATATTCTTACCAATGCAGCCTCACAATATAATGAAAATATTAGAAGGACAGAAAACGACAACTATAAGATCTAAAGAGACTACAGGATTAACAACTGGTGAAGTAGGTATAATATCGTTTAGAGGAAATCAATATAGTATTATAAACTTAGGATATTTAACTATAGAAGAAGCTGGCGGTAAAAAGGAAATAATAAAATCTGAAGGATTAAATAGTGAAGATGAGTTTATGTTTAAACAGTCTAAAGATTGGGTTAATGGAAAAGGTAAGATGTGGGTTTATAGAATGTGGAAGTAAGTTACAATGTCCCTCCTAGTGAGGGATTTTTTATTAATCTAAAATAGGATGTCATGGCTCTAAGAATAAGAATTACAGGCGAAATATTTTGCGCGGCAAAAACAAAAGAACAAGAAGGAGATACTTACATAAACGATAATACGCTATCAGAACTAACTGGAGCTATAAGACCTAGTAAAACAGAATACAAAGATGGACTGTGGTTAAAGAAGATAGTTTAAAGCATGTCCTAGTAAAGAATATTAAGTTTGTACGAGTGGGAATTAAATCATAATCTTAAAAATTTATTGAGTGACGGTGTCAAAGATAGCCCAACTCAGCAAATCCCACAATCAGGCGCGTTTCTTCCCAAACCCCTATACTTTTAAATCCCTCTTTTCAAATTCCAAAACCAAAATCGACTTTTCAAATCAAAAAAGTTTTATTTTTTATACTATTTTATTTGGTGGTTTAAATATATCGTCGTATATTTACCATAGGTAAGACGGTAAGTTAATCAGTTCTTTTATAGCTGCTTATAGTATTTGTAAAGATTATCTTTTTAGAAAACTTTAACATTATATACTTGCACAGAATAAACAATTAGCTTATCTTTACTATAACAAAATGAATGAGTGATACCACACGGTAAGAGTTTCTTTGACGTAATGTGAAGCAGTTATATATAGGATAGAATTTTCCTCAAAGCGTAAAGGCGTGAGTTAACTACCGACAGCAGATATAACATTTTAAGTCGTATTAGCACTATCTTGAGACTATAAACAACGAATGTGTATCATAGGCATTAGCCAAACATTTAACGGATAATTTATTTATCCTTATTTATTATATAAGACAGATTGAATTTATTTTCTTTCTGTCTTTTTTAATTCTTTTCCCGCGAATAAAAACTTTCAAAGGAATAGCCGTTAGATATTCAGTTATCATATAGATCGATACTATTAACGGTTACTAAATCAACCTTAAAACTTATTATTATGAAAAATTAAATCAGTACAATAGATATACAAGCAAAAGAATGGTTTGACAAAGTCAATGGTAATTCTTATTTTGCGGCTTTGGTAACTTTAGACTTCGGATTGTCGAGTGAAAAAGTAATAACAATACCTTTTCAATATGGTTATGGCGAACAATATCTAACAGAAACAAAACATCAACTTCAAACGGATGGCGTACTGCCGCAAGAAACTAGTTATAACTTGCAGGAATGGTGCAGAGAAAATAATATAATCTTAAGGCATTCAATAAGAAGAAAGTGTTTAAAGCGTGAGTTAACTAATATCTAACTGTCATGAAACTAAGAAGATTTTACTTTAAGAATATAGAAGTTATATTAATCATAGCTTGTGTAATAATTTTATCAGTTTTGTTATTAGCTTTAATGGAATGGTTTACTAATTCTTTTCCAGTTGTTAGCTTAATCATTTGTGTTTTTATCTTTTTGGCGGCGAATAAATTAACTAAAACAAAAGTATCATGAATGATTTATATTTTAACGGCGAAAAGCTAACAAAAGAAAGCATAGAAAAAACTGAACAGTGGTTCATTAATAATGCTCAAGGGTGTATTGATGAAGTACTCTCAGGTGAGGTAAGAGTTAATGATAGAGAAAGTTATTTTAAATCCTGCAATGAAAGAATGCAAAGGTATAAAGATAAGACTTATACTATCTCTTTGACTTTCTTGCAACACGCATATTATGAACAGACGGGAAAATCAATAGCTTTACTGCCATAAAACGAATAATCATGAGCCTATTAGAAACAGTTAACCAATTAAGTTATAAGAAAGAGTTATTGAATGAGCTTTCTTTAAGCGCGGAAAAACAAAATAAAAAATATATAGAAACTTTAAAACAGCTTATAGTATGTTAATATATTTAAAACAAGGTTGGTATGAATATAGAAGTGAGAAAGAAGGTAATGTTCATGCTTTCGGATTAAATAACATAAGAAGTCAAGTAATAGAAAGATTTGATTTTGATATAATAACTTTGCTAAATTAAAATATTATGATAAACTTCGACAATCTTAAAATAGGGGATAAAGTATTTACTATACCTGTTTCAATGAGGGTAACAGAAAGTGTTTACGCAGGAGTATTTAATACTTTTAATCAGTGGGATAATAAACCACGCCACGTATTTTTAAACAGTTTCCTTAATAATCTTGAAACGGTATCAGTAGGCTATGAAAAGAAATATAATCGATTAAACAGATATTTCTATACAGAACAAGAGGCAACCGCCCGCCTGAAAGAGTTGATAAAAGAAGAACAGGAAAAAGACTACGAATATTAAAACAAAAACATCATGAAAAAACAATTAACATCGATGGATATAAGAGTAATTCGTGTACCATCGCCGCAAAAAGAAGAAATACAGAATAAAATAAAACAAGCTAGAAAAATAGAACATACTCAACTGGCTAAGATGCACTTCCCCGATATTTATACAAGATAGCATTATGAAGACGATAAAAGACTTTAAAAAAGGCGACACTATAGAGGTAACTTATATAAAAGATTCTCATAGTGGGTGCATTGATACTTATACTATAGAAAGTAAGAGTATTATTAATGATGGGCGCGGGCAAATACTACTATCAACTATAAAAAGAATAAATCCTAATTACATGCCTCAATACTATGAGAGAGGGATTAATACGATGGTTGTTGATAGCTTGTGGTTCGATGAAGAGTTAACAGGTAGAAGAATAAAGATCGCGCCAAAGAAAAATTAAATAGAAAAATAATGGAAAAAGAATTTCAATTACTAAAAAGTCAAAACTTATGCTATGATGAGATAGCGAATAGTTTGCATTCAAAAGGTTGGGCGTGGGTAGACGTTAATGTGTTTATTGCCGAACAAAAGTATAACAATTTTAAGTTTAATTAACTGATGAAAATACTATCAAATGAAAGTTTCAATTTGTTAAAAGAGAGAGGTCACGCAGTTCCAAGAAACAAAGAAAATTATATAATACCTTTTATGGTTGGTAAGGAGTATAAAGTCTATAATGAGGCAAAAACAGAATCTTTAAAAGTAGTTTGTACACAAGACTGTCCTCATAATTTAAAAATCTCCCAATAAAAATTAAAACATAAATTTTATGAACCTACAACAAACAATAAGCAAGATAACAGGTCTTACAGTAAGTGAAGAAGATGTAATGACTTACGCTCGTGATAACTTTGGAGTATTAGCAAGTTATTTAAGGCAGGAAAGTAAACAGAAAATAAAAGGTTTGGAGGGTAAAGAATAAATCACTATCTTTGTACATAGAACTATAAAACCTTGTATAAAAATGGCATACTTTATTACACAAAAAGACAATGGGAAGACTTATATCATAATAGATAAAACGTCTTTAGCGGGCTTATTAGGAGTACACAGACACACAATAACCAATTGGTTTAAACCTAATGAGGAAGGAATCGCCGCAAAACAAAAAGAAACAGATAAATTTACTGTAATAAAAGCAGATGAATACATACAACCTATAAAAAGTAGTGGTAATAGAGATAGTAAAGAAGACAAACATAGAAAGATTATAGGGGAATTAGAATGTAAATACCCTAAAAAGAATAGAAAAAGACGTTAATTATACATAGAACTAAGAACCATTGTATAATAATTCATAAGTGATGGGATAAGGGGAGGACAACATTGACCCCACCCCTCACAAGTTTTCAGCCCTTAGTATTCCTAATTAAAATATACCGATTGGTATATAATATTATCTTAAGTGTTGGACTATTCACATATATACTTATGTAAGTGCTTTGTTTATAGGGGGTTATAATAATTCTTAATTGACAGAATTATCGTTTATCGATAATAATATTAGAAGACTACCCACCCCAAACAAAAGCCTACCACTACCAACCAGTTGAAAAACGGCACTCAAAACAAACCAATTCCGCATTCTTTCTTTAATTAATTCTTAATATTTATACAGTATGGCAATTACACTAAAAACTAATGAAGGCTTAAATAACAGCCAATCTTATAGAACCATTGAACAGACTTTAAGAGAAATAGATTTCAATAAAAGGCTTGCTGACATATGTTCTACTTCTAATAGGGAGTATGCAGATATAGATCTTTCTAATTTTCTTTCTTATGTTGTAACTCATTATAGAAATAGAAGGATGCAGGATTTTGGAGAAAGTTTTTTCAGTCTTTAGATTTCTGTTTAATTCTTTTTTCCGCGCCAAATTTGAAATCAAGGCATTAGTAGGTTTACACTCTGAAATAATAAAGGGTTCGTGTTCGATTCTGATAATGCCGCAAAAAATAAACCTTAAACACTATGGAAAACATATTAAAAAGTAAATTATGATACCAACAAACACTTTAGCAAACAGGTATTTATATGAAATTGAAAACAAAATTGTGAATGTTCACCAATGTATTCTTAATGAATACGGCGATATAGTTGTAACCAATGTAGAAGATGATTACTATTCCTTTACTAGATTATATTACTTTTGTTTTTAACAGTTGTAAATAAGGTTTTTTCATTTTCTTTTCGCGGCGGACATGAAAATGAAACTGATAAAACACTTGAGAATACTAAAATAAAGCTCTCTAATCAATTAATTACTAACTTTGGTATAAGACTATACCTTAACTAAAAATAAACACTAAAATGAACTCATTTAAAGAAACACAAGAAAAATATAAAAATGCTGACCTAGATACTTTATTAGAACTAATTCAGGTTGAAGAAGTGGCACAATTAGAAATAGGCTTACCAATTTACTTTGACAAATGGTACACAGTTAGTACAGATTTAGGTATAATAGCTTACTTCGGAAATGAAATGGATGCTTGCAGTTTTAGACTTAATTATATTAACAGGATACTAAATACTTAAAAACTATGGAAACAATATTTCACTATTACGTAGAAGTCAGAGATAAAGAAGGAAACCATTTTCAAGATTTCGAGGGAAATAAAATGAAAAAAGATTTTTAAAACACACTTAGAAATTATGAAAACATATCAAGGTAATCCAATATTACAAATTAAAGAAAAAGTAAGTGAAGGTAATTTAGTTCCTTTCGGTCTTTATAGGGATAGATTTCCTGATAATGGTTGGGGAGAATTGTCTTGGATTAATCTTTCTGCCGCCAATCACAAAGAAGAAGACAGTCAAGAACTGAAAATAAAACTTCTTGAAGATTTGGCTTATGCTTTTGGGACAGATACTGTAGAATTTAATAGGCAATTAATTGAACATAATTTAATATGAAAAATAAAGAACTTAGAATAATACAGAATAAAATTGATTTAGAATGGCGTAAAACCTGCACAACATATTCAGAAGCCAGTAATAGAGCAGATAGAATTTCAAGGTTAGAAAAACAAAAAGAAAAGTTTTATGACAGATAAACAATTTAATGAACTTATTACATTTATAGCAATAGGCTTTTCAGTTTTAGTGATTTTAATAGGTGTATCAACGGCGGCTATAATTAGAAACATTCCGCAAGAAAAAGAGCCTATAGAATCTCATAAAGTAAGTACAACAGTAGAAACAGATAACTTAACATTTGAATAAAGATGATATTTATAGCACTTTCAATAGTAATGATAGTAATAGGATCAATCCTTTTTCTGGCGGGATTTATAACTAAGAAACTAAATTACTGGACGATAGGATCCTGCCTTTTGTTTATTTCGCTGCCATGTATTATAATTTCTGTAAATGCATATAAGGCTCTACCCGAAATAGAAAACAACTTCCTTTACAAACTTGATCCGAAACAAGAATACTATCTTATAGAGAATAATAATGGCGGTTCAAAAAGATTAGATACAGTTCCTTACGGACATTTAGAAGAATATATAGCAACAGATAATTTATAGAAATTATGGTAACAATAAACTTTAACGGAGGAATTTTTGAAGTAACTTCTTTTGATTCAGATGGATGCATCGAAGAAATACTTAGGTCAACACAACCTAAAATTAAAGTATCTGTTTTTCAAAGAGAAGGTGAATTAAAAATACATGGTTGGAAAAATTATCAACCTTTTACAATAATAGTTAATGGCGGCAATTGATACTATTAGAAACATGGATAACCACGAACTACTGAACTACTATTATTATTGCGTAGTAAAAAGATTGGAGTATTTAAAACTAAGAGGCTTTATAGAAAGTTTTCACCCTGAATATAGACATAATCGAATATATGTAGGTAAAGCAAATATGCCACAATTACATTGTCCAAATGAAATGTTTTTATTGTCGGAAATGTGGGATAGATTTATTAACAGCTCGTTTATGGAACAATGTTGGTGGAAAACAAAAAATCCGTGGGCTACAAAGATAGGATACTTAACACTGACAGAAGAAAACATAAAGCCAATTATAATAAATCTTCCCAAAAAAGATGTTTATATTACTTACAATGACAAGCAATATAAATATATAGGGTCGGGAAGTAAAAGAAGAACATATTTATCGCCTTGCGAGACTTTTGTTATAAAAATACCTTACGTTACTAATTTGGGTTATGAAGAAAACAAAAGAGAATTTGAAATGTATAAACAAAATCCTAATTCAATATATGCTAAATGTAATTTATTAGAGGATGGTTTTTTGAAAATGGAATATGTAGAACCTTTATTTTTAACTAAAGATGACAATTACCCTGATTGGGTAAATGATATAGCAGAGGCACAGGTAGGGTATAATTTACAGGGTAAGTTAGTAGCTTATGATTATGGTTCAGATATTTAAAACCTAAAAAAACAAACAAATAACTTATAAATTATGGAAGATTTTAAAGAAAGAATAAAGTATATTAAGGTAAATTCAGGTAGAGTTATAGGGAAGCTAACAAATTATCCTATAGCCTGTCAAGCAGATAACTTAGAGATGTTGCAAGAAAGACTTTCTGTCATGCTTCAATCTTATATTAATTTCGCGCAAAAAGAAATTGATAACAAAAACTTTGAAGTTCAAGAAGTTGAATATGAAGATTGGTTAAAATTATGAAAGCAGTTTTTAATACAATACAAGCAGAAGATTTTATAGAATCATTAGAGGAATTTATAGAAGCGGTAATAGAATTTAAAAAAGAATATGACGGTTATAATGCTAATAATAGATTTTCATATCCAAAATACGAGGAAGATAAAGTTAGCAACTTTAAGGACAAACTAGTTAATATGTTAAGGAGTAATACTTTTGAATCAGAATAATTATGAAAACAATACTAATATCACTTTTAAGCCTCTTATTTTTATCTTGCGGCGAAGAATATAATCAATATAAAAACGGGCAAGAAACAGGAAGTAAAATCTGGGAAAATAGAAAACCAACAGAATTAGAAGGACTTTATAGCAACTCAGAAGGAAGTATAATATTTATGAGTGACAGAGTAAGTATAAATACTCCAAATCATTATCATGAATTTAAATATTTTGAATACATGAATGCTCTAATATATTGTAACGAAGAAATCACTGATTGGTATATTAGAGTAAATGATAATGAGTATAGATTTAATGTTGATAAAGAGGTTACTATATTCTATTTCAAAAGAGATAAGGATAAAGTCTTTACTAGAGTAGGAGTATTTTATAAAGAAATGCAATTTGAACAAACCCCAATAATAGAGAATTAATTATGAAAACACCACAAGAAAAAGCAACAGCTTTATATAATATGTTCTACAATTCCATCTCTAACTATGGACAATGTGAGACGGAAAGAGAAGCGGATGCAATAAAACAAGCTATAGATTGTGTAGATGAAATACAAGACGCCTTGGAAGAACAAGGTCTAATAACACATTCTAACCAGGAGTATTATAATCAGATAAGATATATACTATCTAACTTTAATAAAGAGGAGTGTTGGGGCGAAGTTTTTGATAAATTTCAAACAGAGAAGGATATAGATACAATGGTTTTAGAAGAGGGCTTAGAAGAATGGTTAAATGAAAGATATGAAATCAAAGAAAAATAGTTTAGGAAAAGAAGGTTTATTCTACTTAGTAATGATAGTTATAACTTTATTTTGTATTTCAGTTTTATTAATCTCTTTTTGCGCGAAAAATGGCTAAATCAGAACTTTATAAAGGAGTTTACCACGCATATAAAAAACATGGTAAAGAAGATGAAAGGTGGAGATGTGTTTTAGATGGTTTAACAACTTATCATAACACAGAAAGAGAAGCAGCAATAGCATTTGATAAGAAATTGATTAATAAAGGCAAAGAGCCTGTAAATGTTTTAATAAGAAAATAACTATGAAAATAACAGCAAAGTACTCAGTTTTATCCTATGATGGCAAAAAGGGCTTTATAAAAGATACTTACGAGTGCCCCGACTTTAAAGACATAGAAAATAGTTTAGAGATTCAAGGTAAAGTGCACAAATCAATATACACTGCAATACAACAAGCGGATGAATGGTTATCTGATATTGATAAGGCTGATTTTATGGAAGATAATGATATACATATGATTTTTGATTGGAGTATTATATCCGCCATAAAAGAAGATACACAATTAATCCCTTCAAAAGTTAAAATATCGAAAAAAGAGGGGGTATATTTGTGGTTAACCCACTTAAGTGGGTTTGGAGAAGATTTTCAAAATGAGTTTAGAGCTGTTTATACAAAACTATATCCTAAAATAAAGAATCTTAAATTGGATAAACAAATATCAATGACTCTAAGTGGTATTGATTTAGCGTGTACAGCGGCGGAGTGGCTTATCAAAGTATAACAGATATCCTAAACGGCAGTAAAAGATTGGAAAATGTAAAAATAGAGGAAAAATTATAAGCCATGAAAAAGACAATTAGAGAGTATTTTAGTATAGAAGATTTAGATGGAATGGCAGTAGATGAAATGATAACTTATTTAAAATCCTTTAAAGAAAAACTTATAGAAAAAGGAATGTCAACAGCTAAATATTCTTTTGACAAATGTTGGGAATGCGGATCAGACTGTATTGGTTCAGAATTTATTTTAGAAAGAGATGAAACTGAAGAAGAAATACAGGAAAGACTTGCTGCGCAACAAAAAGAATTTGAGGAGTTTAATAAAAGAATCCAAGCAAAAGAAATCGCCGAACTAAAAAGACTGAAAGAGAAATATGAGAAATAAAACAATGAGAATAGAATTTATCGGACGTAAAAAGACTAACAGAATGGAAGATTTTAATTACTATATCTCCCAGGTTGTAGCAGCAAATGACTTAGGAGATGCAATTCTAGAGTTAGAAAAGAAATATGTAGTAGTAGAAGTATTAAATAGCTAAAAATAAAGAGTATGGAACCATTAGAAAGACTTAAAGAGTTATATAAACTCCAAATAAAAAGCGAGTTTACACCATCTTATAAAAAGAATAGAGCAAGATATTTAACTTCCAGAGAGTTTGCTTTAGATTGTGAATTAGTCAGATTCAATCAAATAGATTTTATGGAATATGAAGAAGATAATAGAAATGGTTAAGTCATGAACATCAAGCAATTACTTGAATTTTCGCGCGAAAAATATAAAAACACAACTGTAAAAAACTTTCAAGGAAATCAGGTAAAAGTTATAGGAGAGATTAAATACAATAGTAAATTAAAAACAATAAGCTGTCTTTCTACTTGTTTAGCTAAGATTAATATCGATGAAGTAGAATGGGTGAGCGTAATAGAATAAAATTATGAAACATACATTAACAGATCCGCTTATATTAAGCGATACAAAATATGGGTATAAAGTAAACAAACCTTTACAATATGGTCAACAGAGTTTAGTTTCCTTACAGGTTGCAGAAGAAATAATTGGTGCGCTGAACGATGTTTTAGCTAATACTGCATGGAATAACATAGAAAAAAATTCTTTAACCAATGCCCAAGAAGTGCTTAGAAAATATAAGAACCATGATAACATTTAAGACTAAATCTCTAACAGATAAGGATATAGACACAGGAGTTTATACAACCATGTTTCTATCTTTTGAGCGCGCCATAGAAAATGAACAGATAAAAGAAAAAGTTTTAGGGTATAAAGTAACAGAACAAGGAATAGTAATTATATTAGAATGACGATATTTTTATCAGTTTTGTTATTATTTCTTATTTGTGCCGCACAAATTAAAGCACAAGAGCATAAAATAGCGTATTGGTATGACGCAATAAATTCAGAACAGAAACAGGCATAAAAGTAAGACTGTATAATATAAACGCGCCAGAAAAAGGAGAACCTAAGAGTTATGAAGCAATTCAATTCATGAGACAATTCAAAAAAGTAACAATAAAACTAGTAGACTTTGATAAATATGGAAGACAAGTTTGTAAAGTATATTATAAAGGTAAAGATTTAAGTTTACTCTTAGTACAAAAAGGATATGCTCAGATTTATTGGAAGTATTTTGATGGTAATGAATCTTTTTTGAAACGAAGTTCCTTCACAGCCCAAAATAAATGTAAGAAATTAAACTATGAAAAGTATAGAAGAAATTAAAAACGAGGTTGCTGTAAACAATGGCTTTGTTGATTGGAGAGCTGTTATGTTTTATCATAAACAATCGCTAAATACAGAAGAGTTTTCAGAAATAGTAGATCAGGTAGCATATGAACACGCACAACAATGCTGCGATGAACAAATACGTGAATGCAAGGAAGGGATAATCTTAAGCATTAGCAATATAACATACAGACGTAAAGCCGCTAATATTGTAGCGAACACCCCTAACGTAGTAACAACAAAGTAAAATGGAAAATAAAATAAAATGTTCAGGTAACTGTAAAGAGCATTCCGATATAGTAAAAAAAGTCTATGTTTTTGGATGGGGTTATTTTAATTATTGTAAAAATGCAATTGAAACGGATATTAATAAGGGTTTAATAGTAACAGAATAAAATTATGACACCAAAAGAAAAAGCAATAGAATTAGCAGAAAGTCTTCACAGTATTAATAATTCTGACGGTCTAATGGATAATGTAGAACTTATTTGTAAGACAGTTATTGATACTCTTGAAAGTGTTGTAGGCTCTCAAAGGTATGTAAGGACACAACATGAAAATGATACTTTAGATTTTTGGGAAAAAGTGGCTATAGAGGCAAAAAAACTTAAATTTTAAATTATGGAACGCATACTATCAATTTCTAAATCGACGGGGAAAGGTCAACAACCAAAACTAGAAATAAAAATAACAGGAGATCAATGGGCTATAGTACATCTATGGGGCTCTACTTATTATACAGAAGTGAGTGATAATATTCCTAAGAGTTCTATCCGTTCTTTAGCTTTAGACTTTTTCCGCCAAAAAAATGTGGAAAAATATGTTAACATGGAGTTAAAAACTGTATTTGAGTAGTAATAAAACACTAAATTTGCTAACAAGAATTAAAATTATGAAAATAACAATAGGAAATATATTTACAAGCCTTCTGTTTATACTATGGCTTATATGGACGGTTTATGTGTTCAAAAGATTTTTTAAATATCACATAAAAAATTTGACAAAAGACACTCCTCCAGTAACATTCATAGAAGCTCTTTGGTGGTTGATAAATATATTTGTTCCAATAGGTGTTTTAGTTTGTTGGATAATTATAAAAATTATAGAGTTTGTTAGTATTAATTGGGATAAAAGTATTTAAAATGAAAACAAATGTTTATTTAGGAATTGCTATTAGAATAATAGTTTTATTTGTAGTGGGGATGATATCTACATTTATTCCAAACCAACTAAGAGACTTCTTTGGAGACACTCCATTTAAAACAATAACTGTAGACAGCTCTATTTATAGTTATTCAATAAACAATGATGGCAGTATTGATCAAAATTGGATATGGGGAGCAAGACACTATTGGTATTTTAACATGATGCTTCTTTTATTTTTGTTGTCATTATTAAATGTAATAGTTTCAATAAGAAATTTAGTTTTAAAGAATTATCCTGAAAGTTTTAAAAAATAGATAAAAATATGAAAAAAGTTTTATTAATAATAGCAATAGCGGGTTCATTAATTTCATGTGAGTCGCCCAAAGATGAATATTACACAGCAACTAAACATGTATGTAATTGTCAAGAAATAGAAAAATTACAAGCTTTTATGAACAGTAAAGTTATTAAGGCTTCTAATAATATGTCTGATGAAGAGATGGAAGATGTAATAGCAGAATTAAGAAGAACTGCTATAGAAATATATTGTCCTCAAAGACCTGTTCCTCACATTAGAAAAGCAGGAGAAAGGTGGGGAGAAATAGACTTCACTAAAGTAGATTCTTGTCAATTTATAATGTATTAGAAAATTAAATAAAATATGAGTAAAAATCTGTATTACAAAATACAAACACTGCCACAGACAGCAGAACTAAAGACTGAATCAAGAGAATTCAGTATATTTAGAAATAAGAATAGAGACTTAAAGACAGGAGAATTACTATCTGAAAAAGACACCTTAGAGCTTTATTATAAGAGTGCGGGGAAAAACCCTCTTGTAGGGGCTATTTACAGTCTATCAGTTGGGTTCGTAGATGAAGAAAGTCAAGTAATAAGGGTTAAGGTTTTTAAGGGATCTGAGAGGTCTATTCTACAATCTTTTATCAATACTTGTAATGATGAGTTCTTTAAGGGGTTTAAATTAACAAGTTTTAATTTCTCTTTTATTCTGCCGTTTCTAAGAAGTAGAATGCTTATAAATGGTATGAAGTTAGAATTACCTGATGGACTTATAGATATAGGACGCAAACCTTGGACTATCAGCGGGTTAGACGTACAAGATCAATATAAAGGAGTAGGGTGGTATCAGAATTCTTTAGAAGAATTGGCTTATATATGTGGACTAGATACTGATTTTATTAAAGGAGAGGATGTTTATTCGGTTTTTTTAGAAGGCGGCGAAAAACAATTAGAACAGAGTATTATAAATGAAACTATTGCTTTAATAAACTGCCACAGAATTATAATAGGAGAAGAAAAGTGTGAAGAATATACCTCTAAAGTTGAGTTAGTTGGAGAGGTTGAAGAAAAGAAATTAGGTTTAATGGATAGAATCTTCGCAAAAGGAGAGCTTACAAAAGATTTAGAAAAAGAGCTTCTAGATAAGATAAAAGACTATTCTAAAGAAGAAAAACAAGAAGTGGTTGAAATTCTTAAAGGCACTTTAGGTACAAGAAAAGTAAATGCGGCATTAATTAAAAGAATTATAAAATAGATGATAGTATTACCTAAAAAGAAAAAGATTAATGGAGAAGAGAGTTTTTATTTATCTTATTCTCAAATATCATCATATTTAAAATATAAAAAGGATTATTATTCTTCATATTTTTACGGGACACCTTTTACAGGCAACTCTTATACAAAATTTGGAGGAAATATAGGAGAAGCTTTAGAAAAGAATGATTTTTCTCAATATGACCAAGAAGAAAGAGTATTTTTAGCTAGTTTGCCGAGATATGATGAATTTGAAAGAGAAATAAATCTTAAATTGCCTAACGGTGTGTATGTTACAGGATTTATAGATTCAAATACAAAATGCCTTAGTAAGATACTAGATTATAAAACGGGAAGCGAATCAAAGAAGACAGAGTATGATGACCCAATGAAGTATTTACAAATACCTTTATATGCGGCGGCAATAGAGCAAGAGACAGGAATTATTCCAGAAGATTGCAAAGTTGTTTTGATAGGGAGATCAGGAAACGGCTTTAATAATGAAGAGTTAAAACTTACAAAAGAGCATTGGATAATAGAACTTTCTGTTAACAAGAAAGAAGTAGAAAATGCAATAAAAGTTGCAACAGAAGTTTCAGAACAAATATCAAAAGAATATCAGCTATTTAAAAAACTTAACTCATAATCAAGAATGGAAACAATAGAAGGAGATGTTAAATCACAGCCAGTTGATAAAAAGCCTAAATCTAAGATAAAAATAGACATATCTTTTATAAGATGGGTAATAGGAATGACAATAGCTTTTCTTTCAATAAGCCCTATAGTAAATGAGGTTAATTGGGTTAGGTGGTTAGCGGGAATAGTTTTAGCAACTTGTATTAACGGAACAATAAGAATTAAAAACATTAAAATAAAATTTTAGCATAATGAAAAAACTAACAATAATAATAGCATTACTTTTATCATACATCTGTAATGCTCAATTAGGTTCAGATGTAACACAGGTTAATGTCATTCTTTCTGAGTCGGCGAGCATAGAAGTGATGCACAACACTGTAAACTTAGTAGTAGACACTGCTGATAAATATGAGAATGGTACTAATAGTAATTTACCTTCTCACTTAAAAATAACCTCTACAGTAGATTATCAGCTGAATATGCAGCTTAGTAGTAATTTTACTGATGGTTCTAATTCTATTGCGGCGAATAAAGTGAATGTAACAGTTCAAGAACAAACAGTTGCTTTAAATACTAACCAAACTAATCTTCTTCCTTCAAATGCAGCCTGTATAGCAAGGTATTTAGATGTTAACTATACTTTGGAAGGTGGAAATCATTTACTTCTTCCTGCCTCCACTTATACAGCTCAATTAACTTACACCTTAATGCCGCAATAAAAATGATACTAGACAAAACACAAAAAGCCTATGAAGATATATTAAATCTTCTTGAAAAACACAAAGGTTTGCATAGCTATGATGTAGAGAATCTTAAACAGAAATCTCAAAACCACCTATTCGGCCTAAAACTGAAAGAAACCTACGGACTTGAAATAAATGAAAAGGCTATATCTTCAACAACTTGGAACACCTTTGGAGATTATAGAAGTATAGGAATGTGGGGAGAAAAATACAGAAGAACAATAAGTTGGTCAGTGGATGGGAGGCAACCAGATGATGAAATGCTTTTAAAGATAGGATTCTCTACAGGAGCATATATGTTTGGTCAAGACTACCCTAAAGAAATATTCACGCAATTTTGGCAAGATTTAAGATCTTATAGTCCTAAATATACAGATGAAGTTAATAATTGTCTTTATTTTGACTTAGAAAACGCGGCAGAAGTTTTTAATAATTTTGATAAAATCTTAGCAAAACATAGAGAAATTAATAATGAGGACGCTAAAGTTAGGAGAAGAAAACAATTAGAGGCAGAGTTAGAAAAATTAAAATAGGTATAAAATGAAACTAAAAGAAATAGTATGAGTGTAAAAACAGGATTAAACGATGAGCAAGTAAAATACATAACAGACTTTGCTTTAGAAGAAGGGTATGTAGAGGCAGATTTTTCCGAGGATGATTTTTATGAATATCTCAGAGAATGCGATAAAGTTGGTGAAGTTGATAATGATGAAAGAAGGCATTGGGAAGAGTACATTTCAATTGTAGAGATAGGTGGAAGATACTTTGGCTTTCATGATGCACACAGTAGCGGCGATATGTCTGCAAGAGAAAAAGGTTTTGAACCAGATGATATGATATCCGAATATGAGCCACAAGAAATAAAAACAATAACTTATAAATTAAAGAAAGTATAAAATGAAAAAATTATTAGTATTAGGAGCATTAGCTTTGGTGTTCGTTTCGGTGTCAACTGTTATGGTTGTAAAAAGTATTCAGTTTGATAAAGCTTGTGCGGGATTTTTAGAAAGAGCTTCTAATGCGACTACTACAGAAACAGCTTTAGCCGAACTTAAAAAAGCAACCACTTATTTAGAAGGAAATAAGCTAACCGCAGGATATACATCAGTTCTTTGGCAAACACCAGATGAAGATATAAATTTTTGGTATACAAACATTAAATCGGCGGAAAAAGAATTAGAAAAAGTAGACTCTAAAACAACAGCATTAGAAAAGACCAACATATTGATGAAGTTAAGAGAAACTTTAATTGAAAAAGGAGATAAATCAGACCGTGTCTCAGTACCTAGAGGTCTTTCTAGATATCCAAATAATTTACCTCTTGGGGCACTTTGGTTATTATCGTTAATTCCTATGATAATCTTAATTGTTATTTGGAGTAAAGAATAACAAAATTTATTAACTCACTAATTTTATCTGTTATCTATTTGTGAGAATGAAATAAAAGATTTATATTTGCTCTTATAAATTAGGCGACCATAGACAAAGAGTGGCGCGGTAAACGATAGCCTTGTAATGAGGGTCGAGTTATCAAAAAAATAAAGAGAGTAAGTTGCTTCCCCCGAGCTTCTTCTCTCTTTTTTAATGCAAAATTAATTAAACACATAATAAATGAAAGCAGTTTACGAAAAATATTGCGGGAAAGAAATTAAAACAGGAAATTACAGCGGACAAGTAGCAGGATACAGTGAAGACAAAGTTATTCTAGCTGTTGAAGGTAATCCTATACCTTCATTTAAAAGACTAGATAAAGATTCTTGGGTTGAAGATCAATGGAGAGCAGGAAATCATCGTTTTGTCTATTCTGATGAATCGGCTATTGAACGTTATTTAGGAGTGAAAGGTATGTATGGCAAATAAAGGATGGTATAGCTTACAGGATATTTCAGATTTGAGTGAATTAAAGTTTGATAATGTTTATTATCGCGCGCGGAAACTAAAATTAAAACCAAGAAGAATATCTCACGCTCATTATTATAATGAGCAGCAAAAAGAAGCTATTATAAACTATATTCCGCATAAAAAACCGAATCAAAAAAACAATAGAAAGAAAATAACTTATATAGAGTTTTTCTTTAAACAAGGTACAGCTACAAAAGTTGCAGAAACGTTAAATACAAGTAGATACTATGTGCAACTGGCAGTTGAAGAGTGGTATAAAGATGGTTGTATCACTGTAGAAAGTAAGATGAATAATGAGAGATAAAGATAAAATATTAGAAGCAGCGTTATCAACAACTATAATAATGCAAATATTATGTCAGGAGTTAGAATTATTACCTCCTACATTATCGCGCAAAAAAGTTAAAAAGCTAAGTAATGAACTGATAAGAGAACTATCTCCTATAATAGAAACTTATTTCGACAGAATGTTCTTCACAGATGAAGAAATTACTCAAACTATAACAGGAGAATATGAAGATCTTATAAAACTATTAGCTGGTAAAGGTATTCAGAGTAAAGTGTTTATTAAACAAGCACTACAAGCTCATTCTATAGATTATCAAAAAGCAGAATCGGTTATACAGGATATTATAATTAATGAAACAGAATAAATCAAAAGTAGAATATACCTACTATTTTTCAGAATCAGTTGCAGTATTTCCATTATTTATTGGAAGTTAGGTAGTAGAATTTGTATAAGTGCAGTAAAAAATGTTAAAATTAACTTAAAGAGAGCTTAATAGTTCTCTTTTTTATTTATATTTGCTTTAAAACAAGAGAGTTTGACAAAATTGGAAAATAAAATAGTAATACTTTTAAAGATTTAGATTATGGAAGAAACAGCGAAACAAAAATCAATACGTGAAGCATACGGAGAAACCTGGAATAGCTTTAAAAATAATGTTGACAGTAACGGGTGGATACATGATAGAGATTTCTGGGGGCGTTGGCCTGAAAATACAGGCGTTATAAAATGGGAAACAACAGACCATGATGATGAATATTACGACACCCGAAGACCTGTTATACTTAAGGGTATAGAAAAAAACAACGGATGGATTTCTATTAACTCAAAAGAAGATCTACCTGACCACACAGCAGAAAGACATGTTAGATGCAAGGATGGAGACATATTAATATTGTTAGCTACACCAAATTATCTTCTAAAGAATTGCACCCACTATCAAGAATTAAAAACAATTTTACCCCCAATTTATTAAACCGTGAACAAAATTAAAACCCTTATACCCCTTAGTGAGTTTGTTTCTAAAATAGATGAAATATGTCCTATTGAAATACATGAAATGGATTATGATCACCAGGGAAGACAACTTCAACTAATAAAAAGATATAATGAATTTCTTTTACAAAAATTAGAACTAGGTATGTTTATTCCTGTCGATGCCAATAATAATCCTACAGAAGATATTTCTAATGAAGGTTCTTTTGCCACCGCTTATTATAATGAAGCTAAGTCCAAAGTAATTTTTGAGGAATTTTATACAAAACAGTTATATCCCCCTTCAAAATCTTTTCAAGTTACAGATTTAAATGACCAACAAATATGTATATATAAAGATAGACCCGATTATTTTATTTGGAATTATGAAACTTTGGAAGATTTAACTAAACTTAATCTGGGGTTAACAGAAACAGGTTTAAAACAAATCTATGGAACTATATAAAAACATGATACTACCTTCTTTAGTATGCGCAATAGCTTCTGCTTTCTTCTGTTATAAGTATTTAAGCGGGAGTAAGAAAAATGAGGAGATAACTTTCTGTCTATTTCTTCTGTTTTTTGTGGCGACATTTTTAATAATAGTAATAGATATAAGTAAATTATGAGAGATTATAAATTTAGAGCGTGGGATGATTTAAATAAAAGATGGCTATTAGGCTATGAATATTTAAAATTAGGCGGTTTTTCTATGAAGGGAGAAGTTATGGTGTTTGGAGAATATTCTAATATGCTGAATTCTTTTAGGATGGAAAATTGGGATAAAATCATACTAATGGATTTTTCGGGCAAAAAAGATAAAAACGGAAAAGAAATATACTTAGGAGACATTAATCAAGATGGAGGAGTATTAATATGGAATCCAGATGATGCTTCTTTCTGTTGGGAATATAAGGATGTTGAAACTCAACCTATGGGAGAAGAAGAATTATGGTGCATAATAACAGGAAATATTTATGAAAATCCAGAACTTTTAAAACAGTAATTATGGCAACAGTAGAAGATTGGGAGTTAGAAGAAGCAATGATTTATTGGTTTGAACATTTTGATAAAAACGGTTACAGACATGTTTATGGTGAAACATCTTGGGAAAAAGTTGTAGAACTTTATTTTGAAGAAGCTTTAGATAAGACTTTAAACGATTTGCCTGAAATGTCGGATGAAGAAAACGATGCTATTATAGACAGAATAAATAAAATGTTTTAATAACGATAAACAAATCTATTAATAAGTTAAGGTTATTTATTATCTATTTGGTAGATATATTATATAGTTGTATTTTTGCTTTATATTATTTCTGTCATTATTTTGCGCTTAGTCGCTTTATTGGGCGGATTTTAAAATTACACATAAGTTTTTCTGGTTCGCACACAGTTTAAACTAAAATATAAATCTAATATTATTGAGACTAATTATTAGAGCAAAGGTTTTTAAAATAAGCCCCTTGTAAGTAGATGTCTCAAGTCTATTACAAGGGTTTTTTCGTTATATGATAGTAGGTAAAAAAGTACATGTAAACACTAATTTATATCCTGAGCTTAACAAGGCTGGCGGAGATAGATTAATTGCGTTTTACTGTCACCTAAAAGCCGCTAAAGGACGAGAAAATAGAATAAAGCCTATAATCACAGCAAATGGCAGAGTAATAAAACATCTAAATCTTATAAGAAAAGTTACAGGTTCTACAAAATCTACCTGTTCTAAATACATTTCTAAGTTAGAAGAACTAGGACTGTGTAATTTCTCTAAAGACGGAGGTTTTTATTTGATGGGTAATAACAAAACCCAAGCCAAGTACGAAAGTAAATTTAGAGTAACAATAACCGTAGGAAATAATCTGGCAGAGACAGCCTTATTATCTTACGCGGTTAGAATAAAAGCATTAGAAAAGAAACAGCAAGAAAGCATAAAGATAAAACAATTTCAGACTCAACTAATTTCAAGAATTGACCAAAATATCCAAGTATCATTTGAAGATTATAAGGTTTATAAAAAACTAAGTAAGGATCAAAAGAGTTTAGATAAATTGGACAAGTACTGCGACAAAGTTGTCTTATCAAGAATGGGTTTTGCAAAATATAAAGACGGATCTAAAAATAGTAACAGTAAAGGATATTATTGGAAAACTAAATTAAAATCGGCGGGAATAATAAAAACCCGAAGAAATAATAAGTTTATCATGAAGTGCTCCAAGTGGCAATACAACCTAATAAAACAGGAAGAACGTAACCCACGCTACAATTATTATAAAGGAGCAATGTATGAGGAGAGAATATCAGAATTTACCTGTGCTTCTTTCTCAGATGTTGTTAAGCCTTTAGAGATAGCTAAGACTAAGGATAAGATGAAACCTAAAGAGTACTTAGGGTTTGACTTCCTTGCCTTCTTAGTGAACCAGCCGCAATAATTATATACTTGAAATTAGTTGAGAGTAATAAAGTAACACTTCAAGTAAGAGGTGGATTTTTTATGTCAAAAAGTGAAATAAATGTTAAATAAAGTAAATCTTAAAAAGAATTAAATTACATTTGTAACTATGAAAGATTATCAGTTTGTTCATGACACTAATGAGTATGTCAGAGAAAATTACCCTAAAATCACGTTAGAACAAGTCAAAGTTCTTATAGATAGCGGAGTGGTAAGAAGATTTAGAAAACTAAGAAAGCCCAGAACATTATATGTTAATGAAAAGAACGGAGCTATATTATACTACGAATATACACAAGAGAAATTTAAAATGGCGTATTACTTCATAGATCCGAATCATCCAAAGGAAATAGAATATCAAAATAGTTTAAAACAAAAATCTGTAAAATAATAATACTCTAATCGGAAATAAACCGATTATCTAATTAAAAATACAACATGAAAACTTTATATTCAATTTTACTTATAGTAGGTATAATGATATGGTCATCGAATTTTATAGATTGGATTAATGAGGGAGATTATTTTTTAGCTGCCTTAAGTTCTTTTATAACAGCTACATTAACTACTACTTTAATAAACATACATAAAATAAAATGGGAACAATAAAACACGACACTGTTATAATAACAGGAGAAGATTATACAGAGGTAGATACAGCTTATAAAAAAGCTATCGAATTATTTATAGAGAACTTTGATGAAAATCAATACATAGATCCTGAAAAAATAGTAAGTCCTATTATAAGAGGATTAGCTAATGACCAATATAGTTTCTTCCTAGCACCTGATGGTTCAAAAGAAGGTTGGGAGACTTCCGATATAGCTGACGAAGTAAGGGAAGTATTCTTGAATTATTTAGATACCACTTCATTAGATTATGTTCATATTAAATTTGGCGGCGATACAAACAAAACAACTGTAGAAAGATTTAAATAATGAAAAAATGTACTTTCACTGAAGACGAAATTCTAAGAATACTTCATGACAGAATGAGATATACTATGGGATTTGATTATGATGACAAAACTACTTTAGAGTGGTGGGCGGCAATGGAAGAAAAAGGAATGATAAATGAACAAACAAGAAATAATTAAACAGATTAATATAGGTATAGACCAGATATCCAAAAGACAAGAGATTTGTTTAAACAGTGTAAGATATGATAAACTGGAAAGTTTTAAAGATGGTTTATATTACTGTCTAGGGCTAATTATAAATACAGAATAATGGAAGTACTTGATTTATATTTAGTAGTATCTTATCTTTACATGTTAGGAGTAACTTTTGGTAATTTTTCAAATGGTTCTGATATTGGACTGTCTGACATAATTTATCTAGTTCTTTCCCCAATAATATTTCCTGTGCATGTTGGCTATTTTGCCACAAAAGAAAAATAAATGAATTGTTAAATTTATCATAACGGGCTATATAGGCTCGTTTTTTATTTGTAGATTTGTCTTAAGAAAATTAAAAAATATACAATTATGGAAGGAGTATTAGACGGAGATCATTGGAGGACAGCACAGCTTGTAGATACTTTACAATATGCCGCAGATATAGAATTTGAAATGAAAATAGTGTCCATGTTAAAACTAGAGCCTAAATTGATTAGTAAAAATGATTACGAAACAGATGTAAAATATATATTTGAATGGGGTAATTTATCAGGGTTAGGGGATAGTGTTTCCGAAGCTGTAAGAGATTTCAATAATAGCTATTATAATTCTAACAAGAAAAAGTAATAGAGGATATTTTACAAAAACTAAAAGAGAATAGAAAATGAGCCAATTCTTAGAAGACTTTAAAAAATATCTTGCAGAAACACCCAGAGAACAGATAGAAGCTGATTGGAAAGCAACAGAAAAATATGATCAAGTAGGAATACCTGTTGATGAGTTTATAGAATTAAATAAAGGGTATAAATTCACTAAAGAACTCCCTCCACAATTTAAACATGAATTCAGAAGTATACCATATGAAGAGATTATAGATAATAGAAGTTCAGCTTATGCCTTTATAGATTTTAATAATTCGCCGTATAGAGAGGAAACAAATCAAGAAGAAAATAATAAAGCATGTTAAGAATATTCAAATACACATTAGATACCATAGATGAACAGGTAATAAAATTACCTGAATTTTATAAAATATTATCATTAAAGGTTCAGAACAATACACCACGACTATATGTTCTAATAAATGATAAAATCGAAGAAGAAAAAGAAATTAGGATAAGAATCTATGGAACAGGGCATCCTGTAGATGAAGTAGGAGAGTTCATAGGAACTTATCAGTTAAGTAATGGTCAATTAGTATTTCACGCCTTTATAGTATAATTTTATGAAAACATTTAAAGTAATAAGCAACTCGGCATATGATGAGCATTCACCAATAACTTATTGGATAGAAGAGAGAAGTAAGATATTCTTTGGTATTTTCTCCCGCCGAAAAATATTAGGAGATTATAAGTTTGATAATGGAGGAGCTATGTCTGAAATGCCATTTTTTGAATTAGAACGGGCTTTAGAAAGAGTAGAACTATTAAAAAAGAATTTGTAAAATGAGTAAGATATTTTTGTATTACTACATTTATTGTATGATAGTAGTTTGTATATTCAGTTATGTAGTTTTTATACTTTGTCAAAGCGGATGGTGGTTTTTATTAGCCTATGCATTATTAGATAAATAGCCTAAAACATATTCAAATGGAAAGTGAAAAATTAGAAACATTATTATTCTGGCTATTTGCTATTATATTATTATGTGTTTTCAGCTATGCTATATTCTTCTTAGGTTATAACGGATCAAGTTATGTAGGAATGGTAATTATATTATTTTTTATTAACGATTTTAGAAATTAAAATGAATAAATCTCAACTCACAACCCTTATTTTATTAGCATCAATAGTAATCAATTCTGTATGTGCGACTATAGCTGTTCAGCAAATGTTAATCAGTTTTAATATAACTTATCTTTTATTTTTTACGGCGAATTTAGCACTTATTTTACACACAGTAAAAAGAATATATGACGATAACCGATAAAGATATTACAAAACCAATGAATTTATTTCAATTAAGAATTTCAGGGTGGGATGGAGATGCATCTTACCATTTATTACTTCATCCAAATAAAACACAAGAAGAGTTTGAAAAGGAAGTTACCAACTTACTTAGAGAAAAAGGAGAAGAATTTATAAAACAGGAAGAGTGCTACATAGGTAATGATAGTTGGCTTGATTATATCGTACCTTTCATGATAAATGACTTAGGTTATACAAATGCAGAAATAAAAGGACTTGTATGGCAAGAAGTGGGTATAATAAGAGAAAATAATCAATACAGTACAGATTGGTTTGACACTGTTGGAGAACAGTTATTTTCTAAAGCCGCGAAAAGAAATAGAGATATAGAATATGGCATGGAAAAACCACTTAAACAAGAATAATTATGAATTACGATGAATATTTATTAAACCAACAGAATAATTTAGATAATAGACCTTTAAATAATGAAAAGGTCTATGTTCTATTTGATGAGAATAAAGGTATAGTATACTCTTCCGATCAATATGAGGGTATGAAAGAGCTTATTTTCCAAGAAGGAGATGAGATTGGCTGGGTTTGGGAAAATGATTTCTATGCAAAAGATACTGAAAAAACATATAAATTACTAAATAAAATAGAAAATGATTAAACTTGATAACCAATACTCAATAGATATTGATAATTTAAATTTCACTTTGCAATATCGCCGCGAAAAAGAAGTAGAAAAGAATGGAGAAAGAAAGACAGTAACCGAGAAATCGGATTGGTATTTTCCGTCTATTCAAATTTCCCTTAAAAAGTATTTAGATGAATCTATGAGAGAGTGTAATAGTGTGGATGAGATACTTAGAAAGATTGATGAAGTACACGAAACAATTAAAAAATTGAAACTAAAATAAAAATGCCAGAAAAAGAGAAATTTTACAGATATAAATATGAGCCAGGGCAAACAACAACTGAAAGATTAAGAAATAAGCTTTGTTCAGTTTTTAATATTGTCCAATTGCTTGCAAATCCACGCGCAAAAGGGCTGTTAAATGAAAATGCCGTAAGAATAGCCAATGAAGATTTAGTCTCTGTACGTGATTTAATAGAAGATATAGAAACTGACTATGAGAGATTTAAAGAATGTCAAGGAAATGAAGATAATCAGAAATGAATATTGTGTAATAGAACCTCAAGAAGGAATATTCCTAATAGAGAAAACTAAATATTTATTTGGAAAGAAGTTTTGGATATGTGTATTAGGGCGAAGCGATCAGCGCGGAGAGCCATCTATGGACGATGAAGAGACTAGCTTTGCTACAATGAATTGTGCTTTAGATTATATTAAAGAACTGCGTTTAAAAGAACTTAAATAAAATGACAAAAAAGGAAATAAAAGAACAGATAAAACTGCTTAAGGTAGAGCTAAAACAGAAAAAGTCAAAAGAGAAGCTAAAAGCACAAACTTGGTATAAAAGTAAAGTTGATACAAATTACATAGTTTATGTTAAGGCTTTTGATAAAGAATCAGTGGAAGTATATGGATGGGATAATAACAAAAATTGGTTTGAAGATGAAGTTGAATACAATCTATTTTGGAATAAAGAACGCCCTTTAGTAAATTTATCTGTAGAAGATGTTGAAGCAGCACTTATTGAAGAAGCGAAAAAAATGGGTTTTAAAGAGGGGATTAAAGTCAAATGCCTAACTATAAATAATCCAATAGATTTAATAGAACATTTTCATTTTGAATTCGATTTAGAAAACAATGAACTTTGGCTTTATCAAACAAATGTTAAGACTAAAATATTTAGCAAAGGCAAATGGGCGGAAATAGTAGAAGAACCAAAAGACAAGATTAATTGGAATAAACATGGGCAGTTATTAAGTGATGGGGATGGGTATATCGTGTTTACATCTGGGCTGCATAATACTCTTCAATTTGAAGCTTCGGTAATCCAAGCTCCTTTAAGTGTTGGAACTTATCACACCTTACTAAACAAGTCGGAGTTCAAACTATATAAAGGCTCAATAACACTTAAAAACGATTAGTTATGGACTCAGAACAAAGATTTTATTTAGATCAGGAAGTACTCTCAGACAGGAAAAATTCCGCACAAAAACCAGAATCAGAAAATGTAATAAAACTACTGAAAGAAATAGAACAGTTAAAATTCTGGGAACAAATAGAACTTAGAAGATTTTTTAACACATCTTTAAGAAAGAATAATATATTTTAAGTCTATATTTGTCTTTCGGAGACAAGCTCCTTTTAAAAAACATTCATGGAAAAACAAGATATTACCTTATACCACCTCTCTGACACGCATAATTTTCATCAGTTGTTAAATATACCTGAGCAACATATTGATATCATTATTTTTAGTGGCGATGAATCCTCAGCAAGAGATCCTTACAGAAACGAACCAGAGGCTAGGGAATTTTTTCATTGGTACAGTAATCTAACAGCAACTTATAAAGTATTTGTTGCGGGAAACCACGGTTCAAGTATAGCTAAAGGTTTAATTACTCGTAAAGAAATTGAAGATATGGGAATTATATACCTTGAAAACGATTGGGTTGAATTATTTGGCTATAAAATATGGGGTAGTCCTTATTCACCTACTTTTGGCGATTGGTGTTTCATGAAAGCAAGACATAAAATGCAAGAACTTTGGGCACATATTCCAGAAGACACTGATATTCTAATTACACATACGCCACCTAAAGGATGTTTAGATTTATCTTATAATAGAAACGGTGAACTTGAATTCTGTGGATGCAAGAGTTTATTAAATAGAGTGATGCAAGTAAAGCCTCTTCTTAGCCTATACGGCCACATTCACAATTCTCCTGAGGGCATTTTAAACGCAGGAGTAATGAAATTAGCAAACTATCCTACTGTATTCTCAAACGGAAGTGTAGTGACGGATGGTAAATTTGGAAAAGTGAGCTCTCACGGTAATCTATTCAAAATAACAGATGGAAAAGTGCATATTATATAAATTCAACCATAAGACATTACAAACAGAGCCTGTAAACCTTAAAATTCTTTGGCTTATACCTCTAATAATAATCTTCTCTCTAGCTTTTAAATTAATTTATTTTAATGCGGCTTTTATAGAAGTGACAAATTGGCGCGGACAAAAAGAAAAAGCAACTATACATGAATACTTCAAAGAACAACAAAGAATAAATAGTTATGATAAATTGGATAAAAAAGATAATTAGCCCTGAATTAAAACTTACAAATGAAGAGAAAAAGACTCAAAGTATTTTAATAAAGCTTCTAAGTAAAACAGATACCGATTTGATAGAACAACCTTATAGTACTTCAATATTGGTAGCAAATTCTCAGTTAGATTGCTATATTGAAATTAATGGAAATATTTCTATAGTAAACGATAATATATTTAGAGTTATACCATATCGTCTTACATTTATAGAACAACTCAAAAGTCTGGCACATAAAGAGATAGCCAATAGATATGCAGTAAATAAAGAAAAATTATTTAATAAGTCTCTATCTTTATTAGACGACATGGAGACAAAGTTAAGTTAAATTATGAAATATTTAAGATATATAAACATTATAACAGTACTATCGGCGATATTAGTGACTACAATTAACCTAATTAATAATTGTCCTGCAAGTCACTTTGCAGCTATATCAGGCTCGAGTATGGTTTTAATTAACATGATTGAAGAACTATACATTGAACATAAAGCGCATAAAAATGACTAAAGAGGGAGCAATTGCTTGTTTGAAGGGAAATTCCTATTCAGCAGCAGAAGTAAAAAGACTGATAGAATCTATAGATGTAAAGGAAAAATATCAAGCTCCAAAATATTTAAAAGTAGGCGATATCTATTTAAATGCTATAGGTGGCGGCGTAGATAAGTTTGGAAATCTAAAAAGAAGACCATGTGTTATAGTATCAGTGAAAGAAGATATAGTACTTTCTATTCCCCTTACTTCAACAGAGAACTCTATGTGTCTGGTTGAGAGTAAATATAGATTTGGAAGAGATGGATTTTTTACAAAGTCTCTTATAGCGGCAAATAAAGAATATGCACTACAGAATTTTTGTGGAATATATGATTCGCCGAAAAGACTTAGAAAAGTAATTAGAGAAATGAAACAGTATCTTAATAATACTATATAATGAATTTAGAAAAAAGATTTTTGCAGGATCTTCACCTATTTGGAGATGAATCTACAGGAATGGGAGCCGCATACTGTACACCTGATAAAAAAGAAATTATGTTGCCTTGTACTTGCTCATGTTCAGTATTGAGTGTTAGTAAATGGAGCGATGATGAAGATTATTATTTTCAGTTTTATAATAGCTATAATTTGAGTAGTTCTTTTTGGACGAGATTGAAAGAAGCTTGGAGAGTGCTTAGAGGACATTATAATAAAGGTGTGGGAATAGTAGTAAGTGAAGAAGATTTTAAAAAACTCTTACAGAATGAAAAAGATTAGGATAAAATACGTAGACTTAGTACAACTAGGAAGATATCTTATAATGTTAGCTATAATATTTATATCTTTATTAGCAATTAAAAATCTATATGAAATATGCACATAAGTTTTAAAAAGAAGTTGGTAATTTTAGGGATAATTTTTTATCTTCTTTTGGCGGGGATTACAATAGGAATATATGAAGGGATTATTTATTTAATTAGTTTGTTATGAAAAGAGTTGCTGTAATTGGATCGAGAGGTTTTGAAAATTATGATTATTTCAGAGTGAAATTAGAATACTTGCTTAGTGAAATTGAAGACCCTATAAGTTATGTTTCTGGTGGAGCAAAAACAGGAGCAGATAACCTAATTAAGAAATATTGTTTAGAAAACCAATATACGCTTATAGAACATCTTCCTGAATATGATAAATATAGTGGAAAGGTAGCTCCAATAAAAAGAAATCATACTATAGTAGAAAATAGTGATTACCTTATAGCTTTTTATGATGGTAAAAGTAGAGGAAGTAAATATACTATAGATTTGGCGTATAAAAAAGGAATACCAGTAAAAATAGTTTACATATAATTATGATTAAATTATGTTAGATTTAGAAAGATATCCTAAAAAGAAAGTACATAAATGTATAATTATTGTACCCGAAGGTTATACACCTATGCTGTACAAATCAGAGCCGTGTCTAATAAAGAATAATTTGTTTGACGGTATTTGGCTAGAAGATAATATTTTTAGAGAAAGTGTAATAGATACAATTCCTACAGAAATGGGGATTTATAGTTGTGATATCCATTCTACAGTTTCAAAAGATTTGACAGATTGTGGTTATGAGTACGATATGGATTTTTACTTGGAAAATATTAAGAAGATCGATTTATGTATATAAATTTTAAAATTTCTAGTAGTCTTTTATGCGGCGACATAGAAAAATTAACAGCCATAAAACAGAAGGAAATAGAATGGCTTAGTAAAAACCTCCCAGACACTGATTTAAGACGATTTGAGGAACTTTCTTTAATCTCAAGAGTAAAGACAAAGAAAAAGAATGAAAGCCCGTTAGAAAGTCTAAGACTGTCAGATAAAGGAAAAAAACTTTTAATGGACTTATCTTACGAAGGTGCACCTGATGAACAGACTAATATTTTATTGAACTGGCTTATACAGATATATAAATCTAAGAAAAACGGCATAATAAAGAATAAGACTGAATGTGCTAGAAGATTATTTTGGTGGAAGACAATAACTAAAATAGAGGGTAATAAATTAGCAGTTCTTTTATCTCAGTTTGTAGCAGATAGTTTTATTCCTGAAAATCCTAAGAATTTTGCAGAAGAGTTTAGAGAATTTAAAGAAAATAACTCTAGAGGCGTTATTAGTAACATGCTAGACAATATTTGTTGGCAAGCTGATAGTATGTTTGATAAGCACTATACCTTAGACAAATCGCCGCTTTATCGATACTACACTGACAATGAAGAGTTTATTAAAAACATTTGGCGCGAAAGAAAATTAGAAACAGATGAATAAAAAAGTAGCAGTTATAGGAAGATACAGAGATTATTTAGAAATAGAAAATCCAATTAAAGATGCAACTTACAGTTGTGTAAACACAGAAAGAGATGTATTTGGTCGTCATTGGGATTATTATATGATAGCTAATTATTTTTATCCCGAAACTAAAGAAAGAAATTCTATAATAGATTATATTGAATCACATGGCGGCAAAAAGATTGAATAGAAAACAACTCATAGCGGATTTTGAACAATTAAGAGCAGGATTTGATCAAGCTGTTTTAAGAGCTATTTATGCAGAAGATAATATTTCTAAATTAGGTTTTGCGGCACATTATTATCTGGCTAATAAAAGAGTAGCAGAACTTGGAGGAGAGCCTTATCAAATAAGTTGGATTATAGAATATTACAAAGAAGAAGTAAAAGAGATGTCTAAAGCATTAAAAGGAATTTTAGATAAAAACCAAGAATTAATTGATGATTATGAAAGAGGAACTAGAACACTATAATCTTTTTGATGAGTTAGATATGTCGGATATAAGATATTATTTATTCACAAGAAAAGACATTGCGCAAAAAAGATTAGAAACAAAGGATAAAGCTTTACAGAAAGAAATAGACACTACAATAGAATATATGAATAGTAGATTA